>JAESGN010000048.1_pt1 | contig 431622 bp, 404 predicted proteins | sample 9269731 | NCBI WGS metagenome assembly JAESGN01 (sample SAMN15720683, study PRJNA650826) | algae metagenome | isolation source: Mojavia pulchra JT2-VF2 and co-occurring heterotrophs from desert soil | place: USA: Cadiz Valley, Joshua Tree National Park, CA | collected 1998-06-08 | reverse complement strand
GGATTGGGAATTGGGGATTGGGGATTGGGGATTGGGGATTGGGGATTGGGGATTGGGGATTGGGGATTGGGGATTGGGGATTGGGGATTGGGGATTGGGGATTGGGGATTGGGGATTGGGGATTCAAAACCATACTAATACCAATTCAAAACTCAAATACTCTGCGTTCCTCTGCGTTACCTTTGTGCCCCTCTGCGTTTAAAAAAGGTGAACTTATGCAAAGCGATACTAAGTCTTATAATGAGCATCAAAACTCCGTTAATGAGTCTTTGAGCTTCATTAATGAGTATCAGAACTCCGTTAACGAGTCTTTGAGCTAGATGAACGAGTCTTTGAACTGGATGAACGAGTATCAGAACTCCGTTAACGAGTCTTTGAACTGGATGAACGAGTATCAGAACTCCGTTAACGAGTCTTTGAGCTAGATGAATGAGTCTTTGAACTGGATGAATGAGTCTTTGAGCTAGATGAACGAGTCTTTGAGCTAGATGAACGAGTCTTTGAGCCTCATCAACGAGTATCAGAACTCCGTTAATGAGTCTTTGATTCTCCTTTCTAGGTATGATACAGGTAAATATTAGACCTGTTGCACGAATAGGTTCACGCAGAGACGCCATGAACACGGTGAGCGCAAAGCGCACGCTACGCGAGCACAACGAAGGAATAAAAATATTTCTTCCCCAGCCCCCAGTCGCCAATCCCCAGTCCCTATTTTCAAGGCAGGTCTATTGAATAAGCGACAGAATTGGTTAATTTAAGGAGTATTTTCGCCGACACGAGGCATTACCATCACCATATTTTCAGATTCATCTACAGTTACCCGTGCTAGCCCAAACTGCTCAATGATTGCAGCATTTGTTGTTAAATGCCTAGTAATCTCAGCTGTCCGATACCGACTTTCTTGTGAAGCTAAAGCCGCTGGCAATAATAATTGATCTGCCAAATGTTCATCTATCGGTGCGCCTGTATGATGAAACTCTATCAGTTGTCGGCAAGCAATGTCTGCAACTTTCTCAGCTGGTAATCGCAAACGCCCAAACCCACCAAATCCAGTCAAGCTGTGCTGATACTCAGCAGTTAAAAAAATACCCGCCCCTGGTGCTACACCTTTTTCTCGTAATGCCTGTACATTAGCTTTCAATCCCGCTTCGCGCAATAAATTCTCGGCACGATTAGCCATCCGTTGGGGAATATGCGAAGCCAATTCCGTCACAACTGCTAGTCCCCGTACCTGCTGCAACTTACCCCGTTCCAGCAAGGTGATCCCATTAATTTTGTCACCACCACTTACCTGTATCTGCATCTCTCCCCCACCTTGGGGATACCATCCCCAAGCGCGTAACTTTGCTGTTGTCTCTACCCCCATACGTCGTAGCATTGGCAAATAAACTTGCTCAATGTATGTCATGGTTGGGCTAAAGGGAACATGAGTTCCGCCTTTTAAAGTCAGTTGGGAGCCAGCACAGGCCATTGCCAGAGGCAAAAGAATAGTCTGTAAAACGAGTGTCATTGCACCAGCCGATCCACCTTGCTGTGCTTCTGTAACATCAAAAGTATAATGTCCTGGCTGTACAGAAGTACCGGGAATGAATTCCAACATCATAGAACCCAAGGCATCACCCCGCAGTTTGGCTTGACAAATTTTTGCCGCCGCGCGAACTGCTGTTAAGTGTTGTGCTGCTAGTCCTGGCCTTTTGCGCCCGGCGCGAATACCTGCAATGGTGATAGGTTGACCAGTGATAGCAGCTAAACTCAATGAGGTGCGGAGAACTTGTCCGCCTCCTTCTCCGTAGGAACCGTCAATTTCAATCATGCTTGAGTGACTTTAGATTTTAAATGTTGAATTCTTTCCACGGTTCTTAAAATCAAACCACAGATTGTAGATACTCAGCATCTAACTTCCCAAAAGTTACACAGATATACACACAAGCAAATTATCTGTGTTTATCTGTCAGTTTTGAATTCTAATACTTTGCTTTTACCAGGATTCATCAACCCATGAGGATCAACCATTTCCTTAAACTTTAACTGCTCAGGATCAATTACTTTTCTGCCACCGTCTTCAATAATATATGTATGGGGATTGGCAATCATCACACCTTGCGCCTCGTGGTAGCGGATAATTTCGTTGAGTCGTTCCTCGGTGGTGTAGCGTACTAGTTGCAAAGCGCCGGGAATGACCGCCCCCTTCACCCGAAAAAATTCTAAATGCATCATCACCTCATCACCAAAGTAATGATACAAATGTTCGACTAATTGCAAGTTAGGATCAGCAGGAAAAATACTTTGCAAATAAGTAATTGAGGTATCTACAGTCCGGGCGTGTAAGGTGGTATGGTTCCAGGTAAATTCTGCTAAATGTGTGCCTTTACCTGTATCCTGTGCAGATTTTTGATAGGTAATTTGTCCGCCAAATTGTTGTACTAATCCAGGTAATAATTCTAAGCTGGGTTCGGCAATCATTAAAAATGCTGGGTGAGTACCTGCGGGGATGTACTCTTGCAAGGCGTGAAAGTATTGGGGAATTGGTGATGCAAAGACACTTATTAACTTCTTAATCATGCCATCGGCATTGCCAAGGGTATTACCAAACTTGGCGGCTGTCATGAAGTCGTTAAAGGTGACAATAACTTCTGCCCAAGGATAAGCTGGCCCCAAGGGAATTTCTAGTTCAGTGATGATGCCGTTAATCCCCCAAGCATGGTTAACTTTTTGCACATCATCGCCGCGTAACTCGATAACACGGGGTTCATCTTCTAAAGTTACCACTCGCAGTCCTAAAAGATTGCCGCGATCGCCTAATAAGCCATATTGTATCGACCCAATACCTCCACTCCCACCAGCAATAAATCCGCCAATTGTCGCTGTGCGGTAGGTTGAGGGGGCCATTCGCATTTCCCAGCCGATTTCTCTAGCTTGTTTATCTAAGGCTGCTAATTTTACCCCAGCTTCTACCCGCGCTACTCCTGGTTTTACCCAAAGAATTTCGTGCATTTTGGTCATGTCGAGAATTACGCCACCATGTAGGGGTACGCATTGTCCATAATTTCCTGTTCCTGCACCTCGGACGGTTATAGGTATGCGGTGTTTTGCACAAGTTGCGGCTACTTTGATTACTTCTGCTTCGTTGGCGGGACGGACTACGATATCTCCAACTTTTTCTGCTAATTTGGGTACGAGAATGGGGCTAAAGGTGTGATAGTCCTGGGATAATTTGGCTACTTGGGTGGGGTCGGTGATGGTTTCTATGCCTTCTAAGGAAGCGATGAGGGTCTCTAAGTTGGTAGCTTTCATTAGTATTTGCGCCAAGCTAGTAAATTTCTTTTTATTTTCACGCAAAGGCGCATTCGCCGGAGGCGTTCCCGCAGGGTAGGCGCAAAGGAAGGCGCACAAGAATTTCAAAGCTAGTACAGTGCAACGGAAATAACTATGCAGTTAAAAATAATGCAAAGGCTTCTATCTTCTCAGCTTTCTTACCTTCTGCCTCCTACCATCTGCCTTCTGACCCCAATCCCCAGTCCCCAATCCCTATTACCTTCTACAGCTACTTCTGTTGCTGATCGGGTGGTGCAGCTTTCGGCAGTATAGAACGTTCTTCATCTAAGGTTGGAGCAGGTACGCCTAGTTGTTTCCGGGCCATTTCTTCTGCTAGTGTCCGATCTTGCTCATTATTGAACTGGCTTTCATCCAATAAATGCTGATTCCGTGCTGCTTCATCTCGACTTGGCGGTGCGCCATTTTTCCATCTGTACTTGAAGTCCATAACTTAAAAAGCAATAAACTGCTGTTCTGTTTTTACGGTCTTCATGGTAGGTATGAATAAACAATTGTACCTCTACCAATAAGTTGATAAAACTCTCGCAATGCTGCTTGCGGCGTAGTCAATAGTTACAGCAATTGCCGATTAAATCTCGCATCAGCGGTTATCTGGTAATTAGTTTACATTTCTTTAGAGACAGCCTTAAACACCTTAGCTTAATTCTTCTAGTAGAAGAGGTAGGTCATGATAAATGCCTATACTGCAATTACCAAGCAATAGTTTAATAAGCTTCTAGCTAAATAACTGCTAGGAGCTTTTTCTTAATCTATATAGATGAATATCAAATAATGTGGTAGTAATTTAAGTATTCCTTAAGGCTGCCAATAATTATTTCTGTTGGCAGATCGGTCAACAATATTGCGACTGTTACTATTACTTTCATCAAAAAACGTTTAATAAATTCAGAACAATGAACATTATTGCTTGGCTTGTTTTAGGTCTAATTGCTGGTGCTATTGCTAAGGCTATCTACCCTGGTCATCAAGGTGGCGGCATTCTGGGAACCATTTTATTAGGAATTATCGGTGCTTTTATCGGCGGTAGTTTGGGTGTGTTCTTCACCACAGGAAACTTTGCGCTAGCCGCTCCTAGTTTGAGTATTCCTGGTATTTTATTAGCAGTTCTTGGTGCAATTATTGCTGTCTTTTTGTGGAACTTGCTGAACCATCGCAGCACTGTATAAACAATTCAATTTTGTCCCAGTTATTAGTAATCATCAAAGAATGGATTTAAGCATTTTTTAGTGTCGGGCTAAACTAAAACAATAGCGCTTACCTAACTATATAGGTAGGCGCTATTATTTTTTGATTAACAACAAAATTAAGATGGGCATCAAATCTAACACAGTGCGATCGCCGTTGGTAGTTTCTGGTAATCTGAAAACTTATGCTGGGATAGAAAGCGATCGCATCATCAAGTACAAGTGTGCGAAGTCCCTGGTTTTATTGGACTACGCCCCAGCATTTCTCCAGGTTAGGGCCATACTGCCATTATCGCCGCCTTGATTGGTCGGTTAAACCCACTGGGCATAATTTTATCTCTTTTGCTGATGGTACTTTTGTGCGTAGGCAGCGAATTATTACAAATTAAACTGGGGTTACCCTTAGCCAAGGCTAGTATATTTCAAGGTATTTTATTCTTTTGTCTTCTAGCCGCGGATATATTAATCTACAAGCAAGCGCAAATTAAGTAACTGGTCTGCGATTTCCGTCTTAATCATTAAGATGTAATTAGAGATACTATAGGACTCATATTTGATTTTTGAACAAAATTCAGTACACCTTTATTCCTTCTTCCCAGTCCCCAGTCCCCAATCCCCAGTCCCTTACCTCTACGAGCGATTCAGAAATCAAATCGGATTGCTATATACCCTTAAATGAAGTTGTGTAGAATACAACCAACTAAGAATGCTCCAAGGTTTTGCATTAATAATTAAAATAATTGAAAAATTTTGAAATTTTGAATTATTAATAATGCTGCCTCCATCTTTTCAACCGATTACTCAACGTCCGGCATTAAAATTACCGAATAACGCTAGAGTTGCCGTCTGGGTGGTGATGAATGTCGAACACTTCACCTTTGGCAAACCGGGAACGGCAATTCAACCTCATTTAAATAGTTATCCAGAAATTGCAAACTATGGTTGGCGGGACTACGGTAATCGTGTGGGAATTTGGCGATTATTTGAACTATTTGCTGAGTTAGAAATTCCGGTTACAGCAGCAGTTAACGGTGAAATTTGTACACTTTATCCTGAAATTATGGCAGCCATGCAGCAATATGGTTGGGAAATCATGGCGCATGGGATTAATAATTCCACTGGGCATAGTGGTATGAATCGGGAAACTGAAATTGAGATAATTAATCAAACCATAGATTTACTCCGACAAGCTACTGGCAAAACTCCTAAAGGCTGGTTAACTCCAGGATTTTCAATTACAGAATCAACCTTTGAACTATTACATAATGCCAGAATTGTTTATACTGCGGACTGGGTAAATGATGACCAACCTTATTGGTATCCCATACCTAATGGTCGCTTGTTAGCAATTCCTTATACTATAGAAGCAAATGATATTAGCTTATGTTTAAGTAATCGCTTTTCGGGTGTAGAATTCGCCCAAGCTATTGAAGACCAATTTGATCAACTGTGGCAGGATGGGGAATCACAAGGGCGAATCATGGCAATTGGTTTACATCCATTTATTGTCGGGCAACCCCTACGCTTAAAATATTTAAAACAATGTTTGTTACACATTAAAAATAAGTCTGATACCTGGATAACGACAGGTGAAGGTATTTATGAATGGATGAATAAATCACATAATAACGCCGAGAAACCGAGATAATTATCAAAATTTCTCGGTGGTTCAAAACTCTTAATAAATTTAAATGCAAAAGTGTTAATTTATGAATCTTTCCTCAACCAAAGTTTTAAAAATACCTGTAATTGATGTCGATGCAGAAAACATCAAACTCTATGGGCATTTATTAGGTGATGATGTCAGCAAACCCGGCTTAGGAATTCCCTTTTATCAAGAACGGGTACTAGAAGGCGAAAATATTGACTTTAGCTATCGCGGAACAGCAACTTTTAGAACTGCAAAAATTCTACCAGGGTATCCACCAATTATTTGGCTAGAACGTCATATACACATGACCCAAATGTTTATTGGTTTGGGACAAGCACCATTTATTATGGTGATGGCACCACCAAATCATGCACAAGATGAAAGCTTACCTGATTTAAATCAAGTGAAAGCGCTAAGATTTCCCCCTGGTTTCGGACTATTGCTGCATCTTGGCACTTGGCATGATTTTCCCATAGCCTGCGATCGCCCGGTTGTGATCCTGACAGCAAATTCTGATGAAGTTGTCACCGCCTTAAGCCAAATGAAATCACCAGATGAGATGAACCAAGGCGATGTTTATAAAATTTCACTACCAAAACGTTTGGGGTATGAAATACAATTAGATATTTAATATAAATCTACGTTTCAATAAAAAATGGATTTACCAAACGTAGAAGGTTATTTAAGTCCTGATGACGTTCAAAGTATTACCAACTGGGGTAATGGTTGGGCTTGGTTAGCTGGGGGAACTTGGCTTTTTTCTGAACCACAACCATATCTGAAAGTGTTAGTAGATACACAGCATTTGGGATGGTCAGAAATTGAAATTCAAAAAAATTATTTAATTATTGGGGCAACTTGTCCATTAATTAAATTATTGGAATATTCCTGGTCATCAGAATGGATAGCAGTTGAGGGATTAAAAAGTGCTGTTTCTGCGCTAGCAGCATCATTAAAAGTAATTAATGTAGCAACTGTAGGAGGCAATATTTGTCTAGCTTTATCGGTAGGAACCTTAGCACCGATAATGGTGGCTTTAGATGCAAGTTACGAGATTTGGAACTTAAAAGGAGAGTCGCGTCAAGTTGCAGCAAAAGACTTTCAAATTGGTTCTCGCCAGACAATTTTGCACCCAGGAGAAATATTGAGGCGGGTTATAATTCCGTTGTCTAATTTAACTTGGCAAATCAATTATCAACGCTTTAGTATTGCAGTAACTGATCCCGCTTTAGCAATTGTGGTTAGTGCCAGAAATAATCAAAAATTACGGTGTGTAATTGCTGCTAGTGTCGCTGCACCCCGCCTGCTGGAATTTGACAAGATAGAACTTAGCGAAACGCAATTTACTGCATTATTAACCAACGAGAATTTTATTGAAGATGCTAGGGCAAGTGCAAATTATCGTAGAGAAATAATTATAGTTCTTTTCAGGCGATGTCTGCAACAATTAAAATGTCAAAATTACAATTTTTAGTCAATAACCAACCTTATACAGAAAAATTTGCCCCTGGAACTAGCCTGTTAACTTTATTACGCAAATTAGGCTATTTTGGTGTCCATCGTGTTTGCGATTCTGGTGATTGTGGTGCTTGCACTGTTTGGGTAAATGATAAACCAATTCATAGTTGCATTTACCCGGCAATGCGAATTGCTAATGATTCAGTAACGACAATTGAAGGACTTTTTCAGAATGGGGAACTTGCACCAATACAGCAAGCATTTTTGGCTGCACAAGGTTTTCAATGTGGTTTCTGCACTCCTGGGATGATTATGAGTGCGGCAAAGTTACCGGAGTTATCAGAAGATGAATTACGTTTAGCTTTAAAAGGTAATCTTTGTCGATGTACAGGTTATCAAGCAATTATTGAAAGTATTCTGCAATATCATCAACCGCAGATAAACACTGATAAACACAGATGTAATATCGGTACGGCGGTTCCAAATTCTTTAGAGTCTGTAGGAAAAAGCATTCCCAAACAAGACGGCACAGCAATTGTTACGGGGAAAGCATCCTACACAGCAGATATTGCACCACCAGGATTACTACATCTTAAGGTACTGCGATCGCCTCATCCTCATGCCCGTATCCGCAACATCGATACCGCAAAGGCGAAAGCACTCCCTGGTGTAGTTGCCATTTTCACCCACGAAGATGTCCCCAGAATACCCTATACCACAGCCGGTCACGCTGAACCAGTACCCGATCCGCTAGATCATTACTTATTAGATAATAAAGTAAGATTTGTAGGCGATCGCGTGGCAGCTGTAGTTGCAGAATCACCCAGTATTGCCGAACAAGCCTGTGAATTAATTAGCGTTGATTACGAAATTTTACCCTATGTTCTCGACCCTCACCAAGCAATGAACGATTGTGGTGTTGTAATTCACGATGAGCCAGAATCAACCCAAATACCTGATAAAAATCGCAACATTTCTGGCAAAATATTTCTCGAATCTGGTGATGTAGAACAGGGATTTAAAGAAGCAGATTTAATTGTCGAAAATACTTATAATTTACCAGCAGTTCAACACGTCCACCTGGAACCTCATGTAACTGTTAGTTGGCTAGAAGCAGATGGTAATTTAGTTGTCCGTTCGAGTACCCAAGTACCATTTCATTGTCAAAGGTTAGTTTCACAAATCTTCAATTTACCTAAAGATAAAGTTCGAGTTTATAAAGCACAGCTTGGTGGTGGCTTTGGTAATAAACAAGAGATTTTATCAGAAGATTTATGTGTTTTAGCAACGTTGCGGATAGGCAAACCCGTGCAGTGGGAATTTACTAGAAAAGAAGAATTTACTGCCACAAATAGCCGCCATGCAATGAAAATTAAAATTAAAACTGGCGTGAAAGCAAATGGTACAATTGTTGCCCAAGATATGGAAGTTATTGGCAATACAGGAGCCTATGGCAATCATGGACAGACAGTGGTATTTTTATCAGGTTATATACCTTTAGGTTTGTATCGTTGCCCAAATAAAAGATTTCAAGGTTTCGCCGTTTATACAAATACAATGCCTGCGGGTGCATTTCGCGGTTATGGTGCAACTCAAGGCACTTTTGTAATGGAAATTCAAATCGATGAAATTGCTCAAAAATTAAATATTGACCCTGTAGAAATGCGTTGTAAAAACTTAATTTGTGCGGGAGATGTAATTAATTTAGGCAACGCTGATAGCCACTTTAACTTAATTGGTAGCTACGCCGTTCAAGAATGCTGGGAAAAAGTTATCCAGTCTCTAAATTATGTTCCTAATACAGCACCAATTATAGAAGGTTCTTGCCGTCGTGGTGTCGGGTTTGCCGTTTCCATGCAAGGAAGTGGTTTATGTAAAATCCACGTTGCTAGCGTCAAATTATCTTTGTTACCTGATGGCAAATATGAATTAAGAACAGGTTCAGTAGATGTTGGCACAGGTTCAGATACAACACTGCGACAAATAGCAGCAGAAGTTTTAAATGTCAGCGTTGCGGATATTAATATCATTTCCGGCGATACCCAAAAGACACCTTTTGATGCAGGTTCTTATGCTTCTGCAACAGTTTATATTTCTGGACAAGCTGTGAAACTAGCAGCCGAAAAACTACTTTCTACAGGTGAAACTAGCGTCGAAGTCACCTATACAGCAGATGAATCAACTTTAACTTTCGCCGTGCAAGGAGTAGAAGTAGAAGTTGATACAGAAACAGGTAAAGTTCAAGTTTTACGATGCGTACAAGCAATTGATTTAGGTAAAGCAATAAATCCGCGTATGTGCCACGGACAAGCAACCGGTGGAATTGCAATGGGAATTGGCTATGCTTTAACCGAAGAATTATTATTTGATGAACAAGGACAAATTCTTAACCCCACATTGCGCCAGTATCGCATCCCCACAGCCGCAGATATGCCACCAATGGAAGTAATTTTAGTAGAAGCAGCCGATCCTTACGGCCCATTCGGTGCTAAAGGCGTAGGAGAAATTACAACCAATTGTACAGCCCCTGCCATCGCCAATGCGATCGCCCAAGCCACAGGATGTAGACTCCGCCAACTCCCCATGACACCTGAAAGAGTTTGGCAACAACTCAACAACTCTCAAACCTAACTTCTTTCCCTGCGTCCTCCGCGCCTCTGCGGTTATGGAGCGATCGGGTATCACATCGAAATAAGCTATAGCCATCCTCATTTTTGCCAGCCTTGCCGCCAGTGGCATAGAAGGATTTTTCCAGAGCATTAATATAGGACTTACGCACTGTACAAACGAATCACCTTGTGTGTTAGTCTATGCTTTAAGAAAAAGCTAGAAACCCAGCTTTGGAATATTGCCGATTCGCTGCGGGGCAAAATGAATGCTGATGAGTTTCGGGATTATTGCTTAGGGTTTATTTTCTATAAGTACCTCTCTGAGCGTCAGCATCTTTACGCCAATGAGATTTTGGCTGAGGATCGGATTGATTTTCTAGAGCTTGATGAATCTTCGCAGGAAGGGCAGGAATATTTAGAGGCAATTAAGGAGGAGTCCATTGCCTCGCTAGGGTATTTCCTCAAGCCGTCGGAGTTGTTCAGTTCTTTAGCGGAACGGGCGTTAGGGGCGAAAAAAGCCCATGAGGAAAATCTGGCAGACGAGGATTTTGAGTCGTCTAATTTTATCTTGGATGATCTCGCCCAGGTGCTTAACAGTATTGAACGCTCGACAATGGGCAAGGACAGCGAAGAGGATTTTGATCACTTGTTTTAGGATTTGGATCTGACTTCGACGAAGTTGGGGCGGACTCCCAAGGCAAAGAATGCGCTGATTGCCAAGATTTTGGTGCATTTGAACAAGATCGATTTTCGGCTAGAGGAAACCGAGAGCGATGTTCTGGGGGATGCCTATGAATATTTGATTGGGCAGTTTGCCAGTGGTGCGGGGAAAAAGGCGGGAGAGTTTTACACGCCGCAGCAGGTGTCTAAGGTGTTGGCGAAGATTGTGACGACGGGGAAGAGCCGTCTGAAGTCGGTGTATGACCCCACTTGTGGATCGGGTTCGTTGCTGTTGCGGGTGGCGCGGGAGGTGGAGTCAGTCGGAGATTTCTACGGGCAGGAGATGAACCGCACGACCTACAACCTGGCGCGAATGAACATGATTTTGCATGGGGTGCATTATCGCAATTTTGATCTGCGGCAAGAGGATACGCTAGAGCATCCACAGCATGAGGGAATGCGGTTTGAGGCGGTGGTGGCGAATCCGCCATTTTCAGCCAATTGGAGCGCCAATAAGCTGTTTGAGTCAGATGATCGCTTTAGTCAGTATGGGGCATTAGCTCCCAGTTCTAAGGCAGATTTTGCCTTTGTGCAGCATATGCTGCATCACCTGGATGAGAACGGCATTATGGCGGTGGTGTTGCCCCACGGGGTTTTGTTTCGCGGCGCGGCAGAGGGGCGAATTCGCCAATATGTGATCAAGGAACGCAATTGGTTGGATGCGGTGATTGGGTTGCCTGCGAATATTTTTTATGGGACGAGTATCCCGACTTGTATTTTGGTGTTTAAGAAGTGTCGGGAAAATCCTGAAGATATTTTGTTTATTGATGCGAGTGCCTATTTTGAAAAGGCAAAGAACCAGAATTATTTGCGGGATGAGGATGTTAACAAAATTGTCTCTACCTATCGCCAACGGTTGCAGGAGGAGAAGTACAGTTATCGCGCCCCGCTAACGGAAATTGAAGAGAATGATTTTAATTTAAATATTCCGCGTTATGTGGATACGTTTGAGGAAGAGGAGGAGATTGATTTAGATGCGGTGGCGCAGGAGATCCGAAAGGTTGATCAGGATATGGTGGAGACGGATCGGCTGATTCGGGGGTTTTGTGAGGAGTTGGGGATTGAGGCACCGTTTTAGGGAATGGGGAATGGGGAATAGGTAATGGGTAAGAAGTTAAAGAAAAATGTGCCTGTGTTGCGCTTTCCTGAGTTTGAGGGAGATTGGGAGACGACAACTTTAGAGAAAGTTAGTGTTTTTCATGATAAGAAAAGGATACCTTTAAGCTCTGAAGAAAGACAGATAAGGCAGGGTGAGTATCCTTACTATGGTGCATCGGGAATAATAGATTATATTGACAATTATATTTTTGATGGAACTTACGTTTTATTGGCTGAAGATGGTGCAAATATTATTAACAGAAGCACGCCTATAGCTTTTATTGCCGAAGGAAAATTCTGGGTAAATAATCATGCCCATATTCTCAAGGCAAAAGGTTCTAATCATTTCTTAGTAGCATACTTAGAAAACTTGAGCTACGACAGATATAACACGGGTACAGCACAACCCAAGCTAAATGCGGATGTTTGCAAAAAAATCATTATTAAAATTCCCTCGATCGCAGAACAAGAGAAGATCGCTAGTTTTTTGGGGGCAGTGGATACGCGCCTAAACCAACTCCGCCGCAAACGGGAACTGCTGCAAACCTACAAACGCGGCGTAATGCAGAAAATATTTTCTCAGAAAATTCGGTTTAAAGATGCGATCGGCTCAGAGTTTGCTGATTGGGAAGAGAGGAAGTTAGGAGATTTTTTAATAGAACATCAGGAACGAGTCAATGCCAATACTCATTTACCTATTTACAGCTCTTCTCGTGAAGGTCTAAAACCGCAAAAAGAATATTTTTCAGATAGGGAACTTAAAAATGAAGGTGAATACGGAGTTGTTCCCAAGAACTTTTTTGTTTATCGTCACATGAGTGATGATCTTACATTTAAATTTAATATTAACGATACAGGTGAGGATATAGCCGTTAGTAAAGAGTATCCAATATTTACCACTAAAAATATCAACTCAAAGTTTATACTCTTAAAATTGAATTACAGTGATGAATTTAAAATATTTGCTGTAATGCAAAAACGTGGAGGTACTAGAACCAGACTTTACTATAAAAATTTAGCTTCATGGAAAACTTTTCTTCCAGAAATTCGAGAGCAAGAAAAAATAGCCAACTTCATAACCGCAATTGATCGCAAACTCGAAATCCTGTCCCGCCAAATCGACCAAACCGAAAAATTCAAAAAAGGCTTACTGCAAAAACTGTTTATTTGAAAAAAGGGAACAAGAAATAAAATAAAAGTATTACCAATTACCTAATAGAAAATATGGAGATTTAAGCAATGCTGAACTTGAAAATTACAAAGGAACAAGTATTTAGTTTACTTGAACAATTATCTTGGACAGAACAACAGGAGATTTTGCAATATCTGAGTCAAAAACTCCATAGTCAACCAGTTGATAGTCAATCTAATCCTGATTATGCTTCAGAGCATCCCATTAACCAACTCTCAGGGAAAATTACAGCTTTTCAAGGGGTTAATGCTTTAGCTTGGCAAGAGAAAATTCGGAGTGAGTGGGATGAAACTGGATTATCTCATTGATACTAATATTTTGATCTCATTGTTCAATCAAGAATTAACCCAACCAATACCCAATGGTAACATAGGTTATTCTGTCATCACAAGTATTGAGATTTTATCTTTTAAGGGTTTATCTTCGCAAGAAGATAATTTAATTCGCTCAACTCTAAAAACTCTTATCGAAGTATCTCTAGATACGACTATTGCCGAAAAAACAATTCAATTAAGGCGAAAATATAGCTTAAAGATGCCTGATGCTGTTATTCTTGCGAGTGCTTAGGAGTGTGCAGCAGTGTTGATTACCAATGATAAGCAGTTGTCCAAAATCAGCGAAGTACAGGTTCTTTCTTTGCCAACGAAAAGTTAGGGGATAGCGAATAAAATCAAAGTATTACCAATTACCAATCACCCATTACCAAAAAAATGCTCGCAGCCAAAGACAAACCTACAAACTTCACCCCTGAAGAATACTTTGCTTGGGAAGAACAGCAACTAGAAAAACACGAACTGATCAACGGTCAAGTTTATCCTATGGGTATCTATGCCATGACCGATGGTAGCAAAAACCATAGCTTACTTGCTGCCAGATTGATCACATTGTTTAGTAATCATTTAGAAGGGAGTGGCTGCGAAACTGCAACTTCAGACCTACGAATTAATATTGTCGGCACAAATAACTACACCTACCCAGATGTCAGCGTCACCTGCGATGATCGCGATAAAACCACAACCCAATATATTACCTACCCCTGCTTAATTGTTGAGGTTTTGTCAAGCAGCACTGAAGCCTACGATCGCGGTGGCAAATTCAGAATGTATCGCAACAATCCCGCCTTACAAGATTACCTATTAGTCAGTTCCACCAGCATCGAAATCGACTTATATCATAAAAACGAAGCAGGCGACTGGTTGATTATTAACTACAAAGAAGGCGACACAATTGAACTCAAAAGCATTAACCTCAATTTCCCAATTGAGCAAGTCTATCGCGGTTTAACCCTTGAACCAGGGAATGGAGAGTAAAACAAAAGCATTACCCATTACCCATTCCCTAAAAAGCATTACCCATTCCCCATTCCCCATTCCCCAATATGCTAACCCTCGAAATGGCAATCCAAAAAATCCAACAACTCCCCCCCGAACAACAAAAAAAAGTGATCGAATTTGTAGAATTCCTAGAATTTCAAGCCGATCGCCAACAACAAGATAAACAACCCGAAACACCTGCTGTGCTAGAAACCGCCGAAACATCATTCACCGCAGCGACTAAAGAATTTATCGGTTGCCTCGATAGCAATCTCGAAGACCTCTCCCATAATCCTAGATATCTAGAAGAATTTGGTAGATCATGACTAGAACCACCATCCTAGATACAGGAGTCTTAATTGCCTACCTCATGCCCAAAGATAAATTTCACGCTTGGGCAGTGTCCCAACTCTCTCAAATCAGCACCCCTGTCTTAACTAATGAAGCTGTAATTACAGAAGCCGCTTCCTCGCCCAAAGGATTCACAACGGACAAGAAACGATTCTAAACCTGATTAAGCAAGGTCATATTATTATCCCTTTCATCCTCAGCCAAAACATTGAAGCCATAGAAAAGCTGATGCAACGCTATGCTTCAGTTCCAATGTCTCTCGCCGATGCTTGTTTAGTCAGAATGAGCGAAGTGTACGAAAATAGCCAAATTATAACCCTGGATAGCGACTTTACAATTTATCGAAAGCAGCGCAACCAAACGATTCCCGTCATTATGCCTAACGAGAATTAAGCTATGCCCCAAACTGAAGCCGAACTCGAACAAAAGCTGATTGATCGCCTAACGGGGCTAGGCTACGAACCTGTCACCCTTCGCAATGCCGAAGACCTCAAAGCCAACCTCAAAACCCAACTAGAAAAACATAACGGTATCACTCTCAGCAACACCGAGTTTAAAAGCATCCTCAACCACCTCGACAAAGGCAACGTCTTCGATCGCGCCAAACGCCTCCGCGATAAAATGGAACTCAGCCGCGACGACGGCACCACCTTTTACCTAGAATTCCTCAACACCGAACATTGGTGTCAAAACCAATACCAAGTCACAAACCAGATCGCCCAGCAAGGCAACTACAAAAACCGCTACGACGTAACCCTGCTGATCAACGGCTTGCCCCTCGTCCAAATTGAACTCAAACGCCGAGGACTGGAACTTAAAGAGGCATTCAACCAAATCAACCGCTACCAACGCCATTCCTACGGCGCAGACAATGGGCTATTTCAATACGTCCAAATTTTCGTCATCTCCAACGGTGTCAATACCCGCTACTACGCCAACAACCGCAAACAAGAATACAAACAAACTTTCTACTGGGCAGACCAAGATAATAACCTAATTACCCAACTCGAAGACTTCGCGGATAGCTTTCTGGAGAAATGCCACGTCTCCAAAATGATCTGTAAATACATCGTCCTGCACGAATCCGATAAAGTGCTGATGGTGCTGCGTCCCTATCAATACTACGCAGTAGAAGCCATCATCGAGCGAGTGAAGGATACTGATAAAAACGGCTATATCTGGCATACTACTGGCTCAGGCAAAACCCTCACCAGCTTCAAAGCCGCCCAAATTCTCACCCAATTTCCCAAGGTGCATAAAGTGCTGTTCGTTGTCGATCGCGCTGACCTCGACTACCAAACCAGCAAGGAATTTAATTATTTCAGCCCTAATTGTGTAGACACTACTGACAACACTCGGCAACTGGTAGAGCAAATGGCTGGTGATAACCCCCTCATTGTCACCACTATCCAAAAACTCAACACCGCCATCAAAAAGCCTCGCCATGAAGCCGCTATGGAGAGTTTGAGAGATAAGCGCATTGTATTCATCTTTGATGAATGCCATCGTTCCCAGTTTGGCGAAACTCACAAAAATATCGTCAAATTCTTTACCCAAGCGCAAATGTTTGGCTTTACGGGGACTCCCATCTTTGCCGATAACGCTGCCAGTAATCAACACGGTAAACGCACCACTAGAGACTTATTCGAGGAATGTCTGCATAAATATGTAATCACCAATGCGATCGCTGATGAAAACGTTCTTAAATTTTCCGTCGAGTATTGGGGCGCTGTCAAAGATTCGGGCAAACGCAAAGATGACACCCTGATTACAGAGCCAAAGGGCGATCGCCACTTCTTTGAAAATCCCGACCGAATTTCTCTAATTGTTGATTGGATTATTGCCAACCATAACCGTAAAACCCACGGCAGAAAGTTCTCCGCGATGCTCTGCGTCAGTAACGTAGATACCCTAATCACTTATTACGAAACATTCAAAAATAAACAGAAACAGGGATTACATGACCTACGAGTGATCGCAATTTTTACCCCCAGCGATAACGAAGAAGACGAAGACGCAAACGGCTTAATTGGAGAACCTGATTTCAATATCAGCACAGATACGAGCAGCCGCAGCCATAGCCGCGACAAATTGAATGAATTTATCGCGGACTATAACCAGATGTACCAAACCCAACATTCAGCTAAAGATAGTCAGGCTTTTTATGCTTACTACAAAGATATTTCCAAACGAATGAAGGATAGGGATCGGGAAAACTTTCAGGAGCATGAACGTGCTGATATTCTGTTAGTCATTAATATGTTTCTTACGGGTTTCGATGTTAAGAAACTCAATACGCTCTATGTTGATAAAAATCTGAAGTACCACGGGTTAATTCAAGCATACTCCCGTACTAATCGCATATTGGGCGAACTTAAATCTCAGGGAAATATTGTTTGCTTTCGCAATCTTAAGGAGAATACCGATCAAGCCGTTGCCCTCTTTTCCGATCCCAACGCTAATGAAGAAATTTTCATTGAACCCTACGAATACTACACTGAGCAATTTAATGAAGGTGTGCAAGAATTGAGAGCGATCGCCACTATTCCCAACGATGTTAATAAACTTATTATTGAAGACGACCAAGTTGAGTTTGTTAAAGCCTTTCGTAATCTCATCCGCTTATTGAATGTTAGTAAATCATTTACTGAGTTTAGTTTTTCCGACTTAAATCTGGATGAACAAACCTTTGAAGATTACAAAAGCAAATATCTGGACATCTATGACAGAACGCGATCAAAACCCGATGAAGAGAAAGAATCTTTGGTCGAGGAAGTCGATTTTGAACTAGAACTGATCCAGCGAGACGAAATCAATGTCACCTATATTCTCAAGCTTTTGGGCAACCTCCAGCGCGATCGGCAAGTAGATGTCACCTCAGAAGAGTACCAGAGCCAAAAAGCCTCTATCCTTGAACTCATTGGTAAAGAAGCCCAATTACGAAGTAAACGGGATCTGCTGGAGAAATTTATCGAAGAGCGGCTACCCACCCTTGAACCCGAAGAAAAAGTCGAAACCGTCTTTCAAGACTTCTGGACTCAAGAACGTATTGAAGCAATTGGGCAACTCTGTATAGAGGAAAATCTCAAGGTCGAAGCTGTTAATCAAATGATAGCCGACTATAAATTTTCTGGGAAAGAGCCATTAAGAGAAACTGTGCTGAGTGCTTGTAACGAAAAACCCAAATTATTAGATCGTAAAAAAATCTTTGCGCGAGTTGTATCAAAATTACTCGACATCATCAACAAATTTGATGACGCTCTTGGTGAGCTTGGAGAGGAAGAATAAAACAGTTCTCAAAGCAGGCGATCGTTAAATCACTGTTGCAAAGCATTTAGGTCATCACAACAGAACTATTTCTAGACACTTTCCAGATTTGTGTAGTGCTATTTCTGCTAAATGTCGTGATTACAATAAAGCTTGTCGTCTCAAAAGCATAGAAAAATTGTGCAATGACGTTAGAGAGATTGTCCTTAGCCTTAATGCTCAGGATGTCTATCCAACAGAAGTTCGCGTTTGTGAATTAATTACAAATCCAGGGTGTTTTAGATATAAACAAGTCCGCGATGCTTTTAATGATGCACGACGTGAGTTTGGTTTGTAAGCTGTTATAGTTTTACCTATGAGCTTCAAAAGCTGGAACCATAACCTTATCGTTGAGGCAAAGTTATGGGTAAAGTCACATTTCTGCCCTTTATCTTCTGTCTTTAGTATGGGTAGTACTGGACTCGAACCAGTGACATCCTGCTTGTAAGGCAGGCGCTCTACCAACTGAGCTAACCACCCGTTTGACCCACAATTAAATAATATAGCGAACTATCTCGCATCGCGCAAGTGTTTTTGGAAAAATATTTTTTATCTTATAATCACTCAGTATTCAGCACTAAGGACTCAGGATGCCCTCTGGTCGAACGCACGATCGCATTACATTATGGGCTTTGCCGTTCGTGGCGGGTGTCACTTTTTGGCAGACTCGCAATAGCAATATAACTTTATTGGTTGCAGGCGGGTTTATGTTTGGCGGACTGATGTTTGGCCCGGATTTAGATATTTACTCTCGCCAATATCAACGCTGGGGTTTCTTGCGCTGGATTTGGCTACCTTATCAAAAAAGCCTGCGCCATCGTTCTTTTTTATCCCACGGCCCAATTATTGGCACAACGTTACGGGTGCTTTATCTGAGTTGCTTGCTAGCTATCTTGGCAATTTTTGCTTTAGCAGTTGCCGAAAAGCTGTGGAATATTGCTTTAAGTTGGCAAGATATGGGTGGAACAGTCGGGCGATCGCTAACTAGTTACAGCACTGAATTCCTCGCCTTACTCTTGGGCTTAGAACTGGGCGCTATGAGCCATTCTTTAAGCGATTGGGGTGGTTCAGCATATAAGCGTGTGAAAAAGCAAGGTGTTCGTGCTTTGCTTCCTAGTGGCAAAATTAAGAAACGTAAATCATCAAAGACCGCTCGTCGAATTACAGGGGCGAAGACGCGGAAGGGGACAAGGGGAGTTAAAGGGCAGAGGGGCAGAGGGGCAGGGGAGCAGGGGAGAAAGGCAGAATAACTTAATGAATAATAACTATGAATAATACTTTGGCGGCGTTGCAGGAATTAATTGAGGTGGTGGCAAAATTGCGATCGCCTGATGGTGGTTGTCCGTGGGATTTGGCGCAAACTCCACAGACTTTGACACCTTATGTAATTGAAGAAGCGTATGAAGTAGTGGACGCGATCAAGAGTGGCGATCAAAAGGCGATCGCAGAAGAATTAGGAGATTTACTATTACAAGTAGTGCTACAAGCTCAAATTGCTAGCGAATCAGGACAATTTTCTCTCAAAGAAATTGCTGAAGGTATTTCCCAAAAGTTGATTCGCCGTCATCCCCATGTATTTGGTGATGTTTCGGTAGCTAGTGTAGATGAAGTCCGCCAAAATTGGGAGCAAATCAAAGCCGAGGAAAAAGGAGAAGCATCCCAAGAGGCGCAAAAACTCAGTGATAAACTCAGTCGTTATGGGCGTACCCTTCCCCCTCTAATGGCGGCGATGAAAATTTCCCAAAAGGCTGCTGCTGTAGGCTTTGAGTGGGAAAATATTGATGGAGTGTGGGCAAAGTTTCATGAAGAGTTGGGAGAGTTTCAACAGGCTTTAGCCGAAGAAACACCAGAAGCACAAGAAGCAGAATTAGGTGATTTACTGTTTTCAGTGTTGCAACTTGCCCGTTGGCATAACCTCGACCCTAGCGCCGCTTTACAAGGCACAAATCAGCGATTTATTCAACGTCTACAAAAAATGGAAACGTTTGCTAACCGCCCCCTATCTGATTACAGCTTGGAGGAGTTAGAAACACTTTGGCAACAGGCAAAAGCGCAAATTGCTCAAGAAGGTTAGTCGTGAAAGGCAGAGGGCAAAAGCGAAGAAATAACACCAAGTCTAATTAATCAGCTTATATGGCTTACAAACTAAATTCTGCTGCATTATCTTCTGCTTCTGCATCTTGGGCTTTACCTGCCGCAGTGGGTTTAAATTTAGAACCATGAATTAATTCAGCAAAAGAGATTTTGGGATTTTGGTAAAGAATATTCAACACGCTAATAAAATCTCGCACAATTTCCCCTGGTGTTAGCAATGCTTCTGCACCCAAGCGATTGACAATTTCTTGTACAAATTCCAACAGTTCCCGATTTGTTAAAGTTTTTTCATAACCGAAGTTAACAGCATGAATTTCCGTTAAGCGTTGCAAAAGTGTCAAAATTTCTTCTTGACTCAACGGATTTAATCGAATTACTGGCCCTGAATATTCTTGAACACCTGCTTGGGTAACAAAACGGCTTTCTTTGGTACGTCTTCGCCAAGCCTGATCTGCAAATAACCCACGATTTGGATCTTCTAAAAATTTTGTAGTACCGCCAATAACAATACCGAGATGTTCAGCTTTGCATTGCATGGTATCGTTAAACATTGCCAGCAGTCGATTATAGTTTTTTTCCCGGCTAACTGTAGTAGATATTTGGTATAAATGTACAGATTCATCAAGTAGAATTAACAGCCCTTTATAACCAATCTCAGCTATAAACTTGGCGAATAGTTTAATGTAGTCATACCAACTATCATCATCAATGATGACACGCACTCCCAAGGCGGCTTTTGCCTCAATCTTTGTACTAAATTCTCCGCGCAACCAGCGCATAGCGGCATTTTTTAATTTATCATCATCCAAGCGGTAACCGCGCCAATAAGCAATAATTACGCTGCCAAAATCAAACCCGTGGACTAAATCTTCAATATACTGAACGACTTCCCTAATTTTCGCTTCAACTTGGTCATCAAAACCATCATCATTAGGGCGTAATCCTGCTTCTTTTACTACTTCTTGTTGGATTTTATTAATCCATCCTTCTAAAATTGAGACTAAAGCGCCACCATCAGGACGAGTTTTTGTAGCTAGGCGACTTATCAATTCTCTATAGGTGGCTAAACCTTCATTGTTTGTTCCTGCTAGCCGGCGTTCAGAAGATAAATCAGCATCAGCGACAACAAAACCTTGCTCCATAGCATGGTTGCGAATCAGTTGCAGCATGAAGCTTTTTCCCGATCCATAGTTGCCAATAATAAATCGAAATGCGGCGACCCCTTCTGCAATATCATCGAGATTTTGTAAAAGGCTTTTTAGTTCTTGTTCTCGACCAACTGCTATATGTTCAATTCCTAGCCTTGGTACTACTCCTGCACCAAGGGAATTAATCAAAGCAGTAGATATTTTTTTCGAGATTTTGAGCTTTGCCATGTATGTAATCTCACTTGATTTTGAACGCAGAGGCTCGCAGCCAGTAAGTTAAGTAAAGTATATGCCATACTAACCTAATGATTTTACAACGGCATGAATGATTTAATTAATTTTATGAAAATTAATTAGATATATGATTTTCATGTATTTCAATCATTTTTTTGACGTTGCTTGTATGCTCATGGTAAATTTCTGGAGTTTCCGCGTCAGGATTAATTATTAGTTCTCCCAGAATAGAATGTGCGCGTTCATTTATAGAATCAATTAATAAATTTGGCATTGTAATATTTGCTTCAGCAATCTTTTTAATAGCAGAATTTGGATTTTCTTGCTCAAGGATAGATTTTAATACCTGAATTTCATAGCTTGGTAGCTGCTCCATAAAATTACTCCATTCTTGGGGTAATTTTTCAGTTGCATCGGCTTTTGTATCTATTATTTCTAAAGGTTCAAGTAATTCAGAGAAAGGAAACAGTTCCAGAACATCTTCCTGTTCTTCAGGTAAAGAATCTGGGCTAAGTGTTTCCATTTGTTGGAGTAAATCCCAAACTTGGTTTTGCAACAGGTCGCGTTCTTCTTGTAATAATACGACTTGCTCTTGTATTTGGTGTAATTCTGTTTGTTTTTCGAGTATTTGGGTTTGGAAAAAATTCAGGCTATATTCTATATTTTCTCTTTGATTTATGGTATCTACAAGTAATTTATTTTTCTGAGCAACTTCAATTTCTAACTCTTGAAGTTGAATTCGCAACTCATATAGCTTTTCCTCTATTTGAGGTTTAAGTCTGCCTAAGAGGGTTAAATTACTTTCGATATCTTGCTTTTCTTGCTGGAGGTCACGAATTTGGGCTTGCAACTGATTGCTTTCAGAACGCGATATATTGTAATTTAATTCTAGACGGCGTTTTTCTGCTGTCAGATTAGACAAGGCATTATTTAGTTCTACTTTATTTTTATCTAGGTTATCAATTTCAATTTTAAGGGTAGTTATTTCAGTTTCTAGCTGTTTTTTTTGTCCTGCAAAACTACTTAACTCTCTATGAAGATTATCTCTTTGATTGCGACATTCTGATACCTGATTTTGCAGTTGTTTTGACTCTGCATATAATAAACTATGATGCTCTTCTATTTTGTTGATTTCTCTAAATAACCGTAACTTCAGTCCTTCAAGTTCTCTAATTCGCTTTTGCTGCGAAATTAAAACCAGCATTTCATGATTTTTACGCCGCTTATCTACACAAAATGCTGCTGCATAGCTTGATATTACAGTAATTGAACCTGTGAGAAAGGCTTTAGTAAAATCCCAATTGGGAACGAGGCTAAGACCAAAGCTCACACTAAAAGCAACTATTCCTAAAAAAAATCGATTGCTTACTACTGTTGAGTGCGTATTGCTTGTCTTTAGCCGATTCGAGTTGTCAGAAGAAGTATTTCTTAAGACCATTACCCCTCACATTTTTGCTCGAAATTCCCCGGTTCTAAATATTTGTGCATAAGTTTATTCTGTAATTAAAAAATTGCAATAAGTAAGTAATTCCGCCACTAATTGTCAGATATAGTTTTACTGGCGCTAAGAAGTGCCAAATCTGCTTTTAGGAAATCAACAAATTGCCGTGCTGTACGTCCAGAACGACCATTATGGCGTGTTGCCCATTGTAATGCTTGAAATTCTAAATCTTCTTGGCTAAGATTAATTTCAGCTTGTGCTGCTAGATGCCGAACAATTTTTAAGTAAGTTTTCTGATCTGCCCCCTCAAAGGTCAAAGTTAACCCGAAGCGATCGCTAAACGAAAGCTTCTCTTGCATCGTATCCCACGCATGGATTTCTTCGTTATCCTTGGGCGTTGGTCTATCTGTAAAAAACTCTCGAATCAAGTGACGGCGGTTGGACGTAGCATAGACTACTACGTTCTGCGATCGCGCCGTTAAATTCCCTTCTAAAACCACTTTTAATGCTTTAAAGGCATCGTCATCTTCTTCAAAGGACAAGTCATCGACAAAGATAATAAATTTCTGTGGCACCCCCCGCAATTGTTCCACGATTTTTGGTAAGTCTTGTAATTCAGATTTTGCCACCTCCACCAAGCGTAGGTTGCGATGACCATACTCATTCAACAAAGCTTTCACTAAAGAAGATTTGCCCGAACCACGGCTACCATAAAGTAATACATGCAGTGCTGCCTCACCTGACAATAAAAACTCTGTATTTTTTAACAAAGCGTCCCGTTGAGACTCGTAACCTACTAATACATTCATTTGAACTGGATCAGGATGCTGGATACCAACAAACTGTCCACCTTGCCAGCGTAAAGCGCGATACTCTGCAAATAAACCTGTGCCAAATTGCTGATAATAAGCCGCTAAATCTTCTACCGCATCAGGCCAATTTTCCCAACTTTGTAGACAGGCCATAGCAGTTACTTGACGGTGCTGCTGCATCAATTCTGTCTCCAGATTTATCTTATCTGGCTCTCTATACCACACAATTGGTGAAACAGGTAGATGAGCTACTGTTTGTACCCACTCGCTCAAACAAGCGCTGCTACATTCAGATAAACTCTGCAACACTTGTAAATCATGCTGAACTGCTGCTACTAATGCAAGGGGCATATTCTCCAATTCTTCCTGTTGAGCAAGCCTTGTAAAGGGATTTTCACAAATCAGAATTTGAGTAATTAGGTAATCTTCCCAATTTTGATTTTTAGCAGCTAAGGCGTGAAAGTAACTGCCGTAGGCTTGGAGGCAACCCCGCGCATCGGCATCAGTGTAGCGTATAGCTTGCAACAGATCAAGAAATGCGATCGCTACTTCGTTCTGGAGAACAGATTGGTAAAGTAAGAGTGATGCTGCTTGGCGCTGGAGGAATTGAATCTTTGCATAGAATGAAGTGGTTCCTGTAGACATCGCTTGATTATCCATCAATCAACTCAATCAATTTAGTGATGTAGCTAGACAGCTATCGTAAATTGTCTGCCGACCCTTGCCGTAAAATCAAAATCTACATAGGTTTTAACAATGGAATTAAGTATAATTGCCACCTTTGCCTACGGAATTTTGTCGATAATTGGCGGCATAATAGGCTCTATTCAGGCTAATAGTAAGATTTCTCTATTAAGTGGTAGTATTAGCGGTTTATTACTAATTTTTGCCGCTTTTTGGCAATTACAAGGACAAACTTGGGGTTTGTTGATGGCAACTTTTATTACTGCCGTTTTAATAGTCTTCTTTGCTATGAGGCTAGCTAAAACGCGGAAGTTTATGCCCGCAGGATTAATGTTTATTTTGGGTATGCTGGCATTAGTGCTGATGTTGAATCAATTAGTTGCCGGAAGGTAGCGCCAGCCTGCTGCTAAGATTATCTGCTTTATTTGGCATAGATGACTATCCCTGCGTAAGTAATTATATATAGTACATTTATATTACTATGAAGTTGATTTTGCGACATCACATAAAAAAGCGGCAAAGAGTAGGCGATCGCCGTTGTTACTCTTAGATGAATAGTCACTATATAAAATACCTTAGATTATTGTTGGTTACATAACAAAATAAAAGACACAAATCAGCTATTGCGATCGCACCTGCCTCTAAACCTTAAAAAAATTTTAATCAAAAATTTTAATTTGGACGTTTATAAATTACTTGGGTGCTTGGTTACAAAAACCACTGACTACCGTGCATTCAAGCATTAATGATTAAAAATTAACTAAAAAAAATAATTTTTACTTACCTAAAATATCCGGTTTTCCTGGCTTTGGGATGATAAATAAAAATAAGAATGCTGAATGTTATGTTTCATCAGTCAATAGCAAATTAAGATTTTGGGCTGTATCAAAGATGAACAAAATGTTATTACTACTACATTTTTCCCATTATCTCCATAACAGCAAACATTCTCATTTATAAGTTAACGCTTAACATCAAGCAGCATTAGCTAATAATTGTTTTCTTGTGCGTTACTCAGTTGCTCAAAAATGATTTTTTAGTCTAAAAGACAGCAAAAACCTTGATTTCTGCCGTAACTTTTGCCAGGAAATTAAAAATGTTGCACAAACTACGAAGAACTGATTTTAATGACAAGCACAATTTTCCTTGGCTAGAGAGCAAAAAAGAGCTTGAGGCTCAGAATATCAGCTATTACCTCAAGGAAGGTGAAAAAACTATAAATACATCCTTCTCCTTCCCCATCCCCCCTACCACTTGTCCTCTTCTGCTCAGTCCTATACGTACTTGGTTACAGCAGGGTTGCAGTATGAATAAGCTCATTAATTCTTTTTGAAGCTGCCAAAACCTGGAAACTGGGCTAGCTCAAAAGACACAACTAAAAAAATTGATGTGTACCTACGTAAATATCTTCATAAGAGTAAAGATTAGGCCTGTAATCGATTAGAATTTAAAGGAATAGTGAAGAGCAAATTGGCATTTTGGCAGGTTTTTATCAAATAGATGGGGTATTAATAGATTGTACCAATCGTTATTGATATTTACGCATTAGTTGCTATCTACCGAAAACTGCTATAGCTCAGTCATTCCTGACATAGGCGATTCTCTAAGCAATTTTACGTACTAGGAAATAATAATACATGGTATTCTCACTGTCTTCTCACAACGTTATCCAGTATCTGCAAGATGCAGGTCTGTGTAGCTCAGAAGATGGAGCATCAGACGAATCTGAGCCGCCAAACAGTAGTAAAAATTTAAATTTACTGGTGAAGCTGATAGATAATCGCAAACTCCTGGTTAAACAAGAACGTAGCAATCACAATCATGAAACTCCCCATGAATTTTTCAATGAGTGGCTGTTTCACCAATTGCTCCAGCAGTTTCCGGTTATAGGCAACATTTCTGCGATCGCATCATTAGTACTGCATTATGATGAGGAAAATTCTATCCTCGTTCGTAATTACTTAAGTGAATATCTAGAACTGGGAAGTTTTTACCAAAATAACGATATTTTTCCACAGGAAATTGCCACTGCTATTGGCACTACGTTGGCGGGGCTACACCGTGCCACGTTCAACCGCAAAGAATATCGTAATTTTATGGCAACTGCTCCTGAAGGACAGTTTCGTTATAACTTTTATAATCCAGCCCAAGGGATAGAATCGATTCAACCAGAAATTTTTGGTATGATTTCCACCGAGGCGCTGCAATTTTATATTTTCTCCCAGCGTTATGAGAGTTTAGAATCAGCAATTGCAGACTTGGCATATGAATGGAATCCTTGCTGCTTAACTCATAACGACCTGAAGTTAAACAATATTTTGGTTCATTCTCGGTGGGAGCAGCTAGACAATTGCTTGGTAAGAGTGATTGACTGGGAAGCTTGCGCTTGGGGCGATCCAGCTTTCGATTTAGGAACTTTAATCGCAAGCTATTTAGAAATTTGGCTTTCGAGCCTGGTAGTAGATCCTACTCTCGATTTAGAAGAATCTCTGCGTCTGGCGGCAACACCGCTAGAGGTTCTGCAACCTTCGATACTTGCTTTAATTCGAGCTTATCTTAATGCTTTCCCAATAATTTTGGAGTACCGTAGTGACTTTCTGTTGCGGGTTATCCAATTCGCTGGATTGGCGCTAATTCATGAAGTTCAGGAAATGATTAAGTGTCGCAAACATTTTGATAATGCCAATATCTGTATGTTGCAAGTGGCTAAAAACTTATTGACTATGCCTGAGCAAGCTGTACTAACAGTTTTCGGCATCTCACAGTCAGAAATTTTAAAACCTATGGCAAAAGTCCATCAACTTCCTCAGCCAGAAAAGGAAAAGCAGTTGGTTCCTCTTTATTACGAAAAAACCCGCCTCCGTGGTTGTTAAGACGAGTAAGCCAACGATTAAAATGCAAAATAGCAAATTTTGTATTTTGAGTTTTTAACCATCTCTCTATAACTAATTCTCGATAAATCGTTATATCGGTTATATCGATGAATTTGCCATGACGAGACAAAATTACTGCTACGTAGTAGTTGCCTAATTCCAAATTCTAAAATTTGAGATTTAATTAAATGCTAAATTCTGCTGTTCAACAACCCCTAACCTCTTTATTTGATATCGCTAGCAACATCCAGATCGAGCCTAACTTCTGTATTCATCATCCCAATTATCAACCCTTTGCTCTGCCGACTAAAATAGCAGACAGATTTCAACAAAATTCCGCAGATTTGCAGCGTAAGTATCTTAATTTACTACTGCGTAATTTCCTTTACGGAATCTATTACAATGGCTCTCTGCAAAACGTTTTGGCAGTAAATGCTAAAAACGCTAATCATCTACCCCACCAAAATATAGAAAACAACTCCACTTTGGGAATTGATGGGGAATTTTACGAACGACTGCACAATTGCAATCACGGCACAGGTTATTTTGACCCTAGTTGGGAAGTGTTACGGCGAGAACCTGATGGTACGATGGCAGTCACCAAAGGTGGTTTGACATTGTATATTGAGCCAGAATGCCATCTCAAACCCAAGTCTCAAACTGCCAAGGCTGGTGAGTTGGTTGCAATCTGGATGCCCAAAAATCGACTGCAAAACGGCTGTTACTTGGCAGTTAGTAATTTTGGACAAGAACGCCAAGGTAACCCAGACGCTGATTTGGGTATAGGACGAATCTTCTTTAATATCACACCATTTGGTGCGATCGCCCTCATGGATAGTCTTACATTAGAACTAAACGCAGCAGCGATTCCCTTTAGCTTTCAGGTACTTTACAATCCCTCTGCCTACGGACGCTATGACTCAGGGGTACTTTATTTTGAACGTAGCGATTATCCAGCAATTCGTAAAATCCTTCAAGCTGCGTATGCAGACCATGAATCGCATTTTAACTCTGAAATACCATTGTTCACCAAGTTTTTAGCACCAGGGCTGAGTTTAGCTGAAGAACCAATCAAAAAATTTGCGGCACAAGAAAGTTTTGGCATGAATCGTTGCCAAATTGTTGCTAATGCTTTACTAGAAGCTTGGCAGAAAGGTAGAAATGCCCTCGATGAACGGATGAAGACAATTGATCGGCACTTTGCACGGCACTTAATTGATGTGCAACGTCCTTATCTCAATCCTAATTCTGAGGATATCTACTATCCCTTAAACTAATCACTGCGATCGTTGCGGTAAAATTACTTTGTAGAGCAGGCTTCTAACCTGCTCTTTTTTTTGAATTGGGAATTTGAAAAAATGCCATTCACTTATAACCGTAGCGTTCGCTTTCAAGATACAGATGCTGCTGGTGTAGTTTACTTTGCCAATGTTTTGGCTATTTGTCATGAAGCCTACGAAGAATCTCTAGCGGCATCAGGTATTAATCTCAAAGTATTTTTTAGCAATCCAACAGTAGCTTTTCCGATTGTTCATGCAAATGTAGATTTTTTACGCCCAATATTCTGTGGAGATAAGTTAATAGTTAGCTTAATGCCTCAAAAATTAGGTCTAGATAAGTTTGAAATTGCTTACGAAATTACAGTTTCTGATGTGTTGGTTGCTAAGGCAATTACTAGGCACGTTTGTATTGATGCGATTAGTAGAAGTAAGCAGGAATTTCCGAGTGAGATCAACCAGTGGTTGGAAACGAACCGCAGAGACACGGAGGAAGCAGAAAGAAGAAAGTCTAGAGAGATTACGGTATAGAATTTTGCAGTAATTCTGTAGCTATTTGATGTAGCTGTTGGCGGTTAATTTTACCTTGAGAATTGCGGGGTAAGCTATTCTGTGAAATCCAATGTTTAGGAATTTTGAATTTGCTGAGTTTATCTTGGAGTGCAACTTTCACATCTAAGCTAGTTATCTTAAAGTTTTGAGGAATATAAATCGCTGTTAATGCTTGCCCCCATTGTTTATCTGGTATACCAATTACACAAACATCAGCAACTATTTTAGTTGATAAAATAGCTGATTCAATTTCTGCTGGATAGATATTTTCTCCCCCAGTAATTATTTTGTCACTACTACGACCAACAATACTTAGATAGCCTTGGGCATCTATAAAACCTAAATCATCAACTTGAAAGTAATCTTGAGTTTGCCAGATATTTGGATAGTAACCAAGGGCTAAAGATTCAGCTTTGATAGTTATATTTCCTATTTCATTTATATTTAATATCTCGCCTTGCTGGTTGCAAATTGTGACTTGGGCATGAGGTAAAATCTGGCCGGAGCTAACTTTACCATTCAGAAAATCATTAGGTTTGAGGGTAGCAATTTGAGAGGCGGTTTCTGTCATTCCATAGGTAGGCGCTAATTGAATGCGGTGAAATCTAGCTTGTTCTAGCAGTTCATTCCACGCAGGCGCACCTCCCAAAAGCACAGTTTTAAATTGCGACAGCCAATCGGTTAATGCTGGGTTTTGGAGAAGACGCTGTAACTGAGTTGGTACTAAAGATATAAAAAACTTTGAGATTTCAATATTATCTAATAGTCTAGATTCTAGTGTTTTAAAGTGAAGAATAGCTAGTTGACCGCCAGTGGTGAAAGAACGCATAAATTGCATCAAACCACTTACATGATAAAACGGCAAGACGCAAAAAGAATTAACACTATTTAACTCGAAATATGCTGTAAAACCTTGCACCGATGCCATCAGAGTTTCCCAAGTATGGATGGCAAACTTAATTTCTCCCGATGACCCCCCAGTGGGAATCATAATCAGTGATGAGTGCTGAGTGATAAGTTCTGAGTGATAAGTTCTGAGTGATAAGTTCTGAGTAACAATTTGTCCCCGCGTCCCCGCGTCCCCGTGTCCCCATGTCTCCCCATATCTCCAAACTATATCTGGCTGCACTAAATCAAAAACTTGCTGCCATTCTTGTGTCCCCCAATCGGGGTTACATAGAAATACTGGACAGTTAGCTGCACAAGCTGCAATAAAGCCTGCTAAAAACTTCTCTGGTTGGCGTTCAGCTAAGATGATTTTCGGTGAGATTCCTGATGCAGTTAACTGGATGAGTTCTAAATATAATTCTTCTGCTATTTGTTGAAATTGACGAATATTACAACCGATTAGCCAATCGCGATCGCCTAAATTTCTCAGATAAGCTAAGGGTTTTTCCATAGACTTTGAGGACATATATCTTCTTCAAAAAAATGACTAATACCAAAACCAACTGCCCGATTGTGTCGAGATAATTCTGCTGCTAGTTGGAGTGCTGCTTGTCTTGCGATCGCAGTCTCAAAGACTGATGAAAACACGGCATCAATTTGATGTTGTTGGCAAAACTGCCGCAGACGTGATGGCGATCCCGCTATCCCCGGTTTAATCACAAAAATTTCTCGCCACCCTTGTTCATAGGCTGCGGTAAGTTGCTGGAGTGTGGCGACAGACTCATCTAGGGCGATCGCTGTTGTATAACGCTTAGTTAGTTGCAACATCACTTCTAACTGCCCAACGGGTAGCGGTTGTTCGATAAATTCGATATTTGCCGAAAGATTATCGCAAGTTTCCAGCCATAAGTTCGCTTCTTCATAGCTGAGTCCACCGTTTGCATCTAACCGCAGTTTTGTCGAGGCGGGTAAGCTGTGAATTAGTAAGTTAAAAATTTCCAATTCTTTGGCGATCGCATCGACACCAATTTTCCATTTAAACGTGCGATATCCTTGCTGCCATAGAGTTTGCCATTGATTTAATGCCGCCTCTCCTGTGGGTAATAAGCCGCTGTAGCTAAGGGATTGGGGATTGGATGAACAGGACAAGGAGCAAGAGTTATTCATAGTTCTTTCCCCTTGTCCCCCAGTTCTTAGCCCCTCTAGTGCTGATTCAAAACCAAATTGACAGGCGGGTAAATTATCTGGAATGGAGAAAATTGTCTTGTCTGTAATTTCCGGCGGTAGTTGGCGACAAAAATCTAAAGCTTGTTCGAGGGTTTCAGAACCAAACCAGCTGATCGGGGCAATTTCTCCCCAACTAAATCTACCTGCTTCATCAATCAGACGAATAATAATGCTTTCGCGGATATCCCAATTGCCATGACTAGTAACAAGCGATCGCACAAATTTCCGCGCTATCGAACGAAATTCAAATCTATAAGCCACGCTGTGAAAATCAAGCTAACTAATTTGAAAGATTACTGAGTTGTGAACAATAAGAATTTTTCTCCTTATCGCCAACCCTCAGTCCCCAGTCCCCTTCTCAAAGCATGAATCCCACACCCAACATTAAGCAACACCAAAAATGTACAGCTACGGCAATAAATTTACAATTTTTAACTTTATCTGGCTGGTTGTGATTGTCCTGGACATGACGGCATAATTTAAAAGCAAAAGGTAAACTTACCCAACTTAACAACGTCCAAATGGGGAAAATGCCCCACAGTACAAACCCTAAGGTGAGAGGATAAATACTGGCAGTAAACCAATTGAGGACTTGGGAACCTTTTCGAGTTCCTAGACGGACAATAGGCGATCGCTTGCCTGCGGCTATGTCATCTTTAACTTGGTGAAAGTGGGAGCAAAATAAAATTAAACTTGTAACAATGCCGACTATTACTGAAGCGAGTAAACTTGTCATTGACCAAGTTTGGGTTTGGCTGTAATATGCTGCCGCCACTGCCAACGGGCCAAAAGCAAAAAAGCAAATAATCTCCCCTAAACCCTGGTATCCTAAACGAAAAGGAGGCCCTTGGTACATATAGCCCAAAGCACAACAAAGCAGAATTATTGCTACTATAGTTAGGTCTTTTTGCAAAGTTGCGATCGCTATTATTCCTAGCAAACCCGAACCCAAGCAAAAATTTCCTAACCAAAATATTAATAATTTTTTGCCCGTGAGGTTTACCAAAGAATGATGTTTATTTTGATCAATCCCCGTTTCTGAATCAAAGACATCATTACTGATATTTTCCCACGCCAAAATTAAAATTGCAGCAGCTATAAAAATTAAAAATACTACTCCATTAAAAATTTTGGTTTCTGCAAATGCTACCGCTGTTCCTACCCAAATAGGCATAATGGCAACGCTGTACATGGGCGGTTTAATCGCTGCCATCCATAACTTAAACTTAGTCTTAGGATATAAAATCTGCTTTGTAGTCATCAGTCGTGATTAACTAAATTGCCAGAAACTTACTCATCTTTAGATTTTATAGTTTTGAGAGACACCTCATGTTGGCGCTATACAAAAAACTACTACTTTTGTTGTAGCTAGTTGAGCTTAAATTGCAGCACAAATCTGAGTATGGCTTGTAATGGTATTGCAACACCAAAAACAAGGCAAACCATACTCTGGTGAAATGGCGACTGAATATGTTACCTGTAGAAATACGACCACGTTTAATTGCACTTTAGGAAGTTAACTTAAAAAAAATTTACTATTACTAGATCCATGACAGTTTCACCATGTCGCAACAACTTCTTGGTAGAGCACAAAGACTTATACCAATTTCTTTCGACAGTTCAGGAAAATTGCCTCAAAAATAATTGCAGGCAAATAGTGAGCATTTCGCTAGAAATTGACTTAGTTGATCCCTTAGTTGTGTTAGATAAACTGGCCCAACCAAATGAGATAAATTTTTATTTTGAGAATAAGGGCAAAGGTGAAGCGATCGCTGCCATTGATGCTGTATCAAAATTACATATTGATGGTATGGAGCGATTTAGTAAAGCTGAATATTTTATCAAAAATTCTCTGAAAAATATAATTAGTTTTGATAAGAAAAACCAACCTTTTGCTGGGCCCCACTTTTTTTGTTACTTCAGCTTTTTTCATCAAAATTCTCAAGCAGATTATCCATTTCCATCGGCTACAATTTTTCTTCCGCGTTGGCAAATAGCTGTAAAAAATCAGCGCTGCATATTAGTAATGAACACAATTATTAATTCTAGCGCCAATATTTCAAGAGTATGGCAAACATTGTGGGGCAAAATCGAAACGATTAATTCGTTAAAATATGATTCTCCACATATTGATTATTTCCCTGCAAAAATCAGCAAAAACTCTGTTACAAATTCTAACAAATTTAAAAGTTCAGTTTTGTCAGTTTTAGAAAAAATCCACTCTAGTCATTTAAGTAAAATTGTTCTAGCAGATGCCTTAGATGTTATTTCAACAAATCATTTTAATTTATTTAAATCTTTAAACAATCTCCGCAGAATACATCCTAATTGCTATATATTCTCTACAAGTAATGGCAAAGGACAAAATTTTATTGGGGCTAGTCCAGAACGCTTAATTAGTATTCACCAGCAACAGTTAATTACTGATGCTTTAGCAGGTTCTGCACCACGAGGTAGAACACCTTCTGAAGATGCTGTCCATGCCAATCGTTTACTCAGTAGTGTAAAAGAAAGGCACGAACATTTGCTGGTAATTGATTTCATTACCCAACGTTTATCTCAGATCGGTTTGTTACCCCAAGTATTACCACCACGCTTGCGGCAATTATCTAATATCCAACATTTATGGACACCCATTAGCGCGTTAGTTCCTGCTAACGTCCATCCTTTAAAGATTGTCGCTCAACTGCATCCTACGCCAGCGGTTGCTGGTGCAGCTAGAGATGTTGCTTGTGCCGAAATTCGTCGTTACGAAAATTTTGAGAGGGGTTTATATGCTGCGCCACTGGGTTGGGTAGACTCTGAAGGTAACTGCGAGTTTATTGTCGGCATTCGTTCAGCATTGATAGATGGCGATCGCGCTAGACTTTATGCAGGTGCTGGTATTGTCGCTGGTTCCGATCCTGAAAAAGAGTTTGCAGAGGTGCAGTTAAAACTTCAAGCTTTATTGAAAGCTTTAGTGTGAAATTATAAATAAGACTTTGCTGAATTGAGGTATGAATGGCGAAAGTTTCATCTTTCAAGCTCTTACTCTCTGCGTCTCTGCGCCTCTGCGTGAGATAAATTCATATTTTTACTCAGCAACACCCTAAATACAGTTCAGAGATAACATTGGTATCAAGTAAAAACCGACTCAAAAGTTTACCTCACGTCCAGTAAACTCGTTGCGTACATCCTTCCAAACCTCATCAGGGTCAATTTCGATTCCTTCTTCTATAATTTCTTGACGGAATTGCTCTAAAGATTCTCGAAAACTTGTTTTTCCATGTGTTAGCCGCGCATATTCCGCCATAGGCAAAATAACAGCAACTTGTTGTCCATGCCGCGTAATTTTTACCGATTCTCGTTGTTCCACTTCCTGAAAAATTTTGTCCAGGTTCGTGGGAAGCTGTTCAATGGAATACTGCTGAGACACTGCGCTTTTACCTTCGTCCATTATTACAGGTTAAAACCTAACGCGCTTACAACTATTTTCAGGTAAATCAGCCATGTTTTTTGCCCTATGCATAGACGCAAAGAAGAAAATAAGAGTTTACCACTGTGCGTTTTTGCATAAGACAAAATAATGGTAATTTTTTTATATCAAATCCTGATGAGTAAATGATTTAGCATTTGCCCCTGTATAATTGGCAACAATATGTCCATCACCAGTCATTTGATATTTATATGTTACTAATCCTTCTAAACCAACAGGGCCTCTAGGTGGCATTTGTTGAGTACTAATTCCTACTTCAGCACCAAAACCATAACGAAAACCATCAGCAAAACGAGTAGAACAGTTGTGGTAAACACCAGCTGCATTCACTAATCCTAAGAAAGTTTCAGCCGCCGCTAAATCTTCAGTGACTATTGCTTCTGTATGGCGAGAACCATAATTATTAATATGTGCGATCGCCTCTTCTAGCGAATCTACAATTTTAATCGCCAAAATCAAATCGCTGTATTCGGTTTGCCAATCTTTTTCTGTGGCACTGATGATATTAGGCAAAATTTTAGCAGTGCGTTCATCGCCTCGGATCTCTACATGATTTGCTTGTAAAGCTGCGGCAACTTTGGGGAGAAATTCTGAAGCTATGCTTGCATGAACTAGTAAAGTTTCAATCGCATTACAAGCAGCAGGATATTGAACTTTAGCATCAACGGTAATGGTTACTGCTTTGGCAATATCAGCGGCTTGATCTACATAAAGATGACAAATGCCATCAGCATGGCCAAGTACAGGAATGCGGGTATTTTCTTGCACGAACCGCACAAAAGAATTAGAACCTCTGGGAATAATTAAATCTACATATTTATCTAACTGCAAAAGTTCTAATATTTCTTCTCTAGTTGTTAGCAACTGCACCGCATCAGGGTTAACAGTAGTTTGCGATAAGCCTTGCTTAATTGCCTTAACAATAGCTTCGCAAGAACGTATCGCTTCTTTGCCACCTTTGAGAATCACGCCATTACCCGACTTGATAGCTAAAGAGACAATTTGAATTGCCGCCTCTGGACGGGCTTCAAAAATAATGCCCAAAACCCCTAAAGGGCAAGTAATTCGCTTGAGAATTAAACCAGTATCAATTTCGCGGTGAATTTGCACTTGACCGACTGGATCAGCTAGTTTACCTACATCTCTGACTCCAGCGATCGCATCTTTTAACTTATATTCATCCAACTGCAAACGCTTATACAGTGGTTTGGCAATGCCATCAGCAGCAGCCGCTTGACAATCAGCAATATTTGCCTGCAAGATTTCATCTTTTGCCGATTCTAAAGCTTGAGCGATCGCTTCAATAGCTTGATTTCTCGCATCAGTGGAAAGAAGTGCCAGCGAACTCGCAGCTTGGCGGGTTTTTTGGGCGATCGCAATCAGGGGAGAAGTACTTTGGGCAATAGTCATAGCACAAAAAAACTTTCAAATATGGCACAAATCTTTGGCTTTTCCCCATCCTATCAACCTTAGTTAGTCAGTTATCAGTTGTTTACTGTTTCCTTTTTTCAGATAAAAAGTTAACTAGATTTATTGCTTAAAATTTAGTTATTTGTTAAATAAAAACTACTTTTATCACAGTGTTAATACTGAAACAAAATACTTACTTTATGAGTAAAACCCTATCAGGCAGTGATTAAAACCTCTATCTCATCTGCTATTAACAATACAATTTATACCTTTTTATTTAAAGATTTGCGAAATGACGATGACGAGGGCTGGATCTATTGAGTATTGATGGATCAATTACTACTCCTTTTCAAGGAGATTTTATGTCATTGCAATCTGGATTAGATGCCTTTCAACAAGGACGTTATCAAGAAGCAGTTCAATTACTAGAACAATTCTGCCGGAATGCTGTAGATTATGATTCCCCGGATTATCTTACAGCAAATATGTGGCTGATGAAATCCTATCAAGGCGCAGGTGAAATCGAAAAAGCCACAATCCTGTGTCAAAAGCTAATGGTGAGTGAAAACCCCCAGGTGCGGAGTTGGGCAGAAAAAGCCCGCCAATCCCTACCGCAAACCCCAGCAAACCATGCTAGCGCCATGGAAAAAGCTGGACGTGCTGCTAGTGCTGGTGTCAAATTAGCAATGAAAGGCGTGGGCGGAAGTCTAGCATTAGCTTCTGGTGTCACCATGACCTTGTTGTTTGGGATGGTGTTCGCTTTAGGTTTGAGCTTAGTATTTATTTTAGGTAGCGATAATCCACTCCAAGGATTAGCGATCGCCATTAGTATCAGTTTAGTTTTTAATCTTGCTGCCTTTTTCCTGTCTCCCTTCCTCATGGACTTAACCCAACGCTGGCTTTACCAGACGCGGTGGGTAGAGTTGGCAGATGTTGAAATTCTCAGTCCAGAGACAGCAAGAGTTATTCAGCAAGTCTGTCAACAGAAGAAACTTAAAACTCCTCGACTGGGCATTATTAACGACCAAAACCCCACAGCTTTTACTTATGGCTCATTGCCTAATAGCGCCCGGTTAATCGTCAGTCAGGGACTTTTTACTTACCTAGATGATGATGAAATTGCCACTGTGTATGCTCACGAACTAGGGCACATCGTCCATTGGGACTTTGCTGTAATGACAGTGGCTTCTACCTTAGTGCAAATTTGCTACTTAATTTACAGCACAGCTAACAGGTTGGGTCGTCGTGGCGGCGATAGCAAAATTAAAGACGCCATGCAAACTGCGTCCCTCATTGCCTATATTTTCTATATTGTCGGTACTTACTTATTACTTTATCTTTCCCGCACACGAGAATACTTTGCTGACCACTTTGCAGCGGAAACTACGGGGAATCCTAACGCCCTATCCCGCGCTTTAGTGAAAATTGCCTACGGTATTTTAGAAGAAGGTTCCCGGACACAAGAACCTAGCCGTTTGATTGAAGGTACTCGCGCCTTGGGTATTTATGACCCGAAAGCCGCAGCTTCTACTGGTACTGCTTACCGCATTGCTTCCGATCCGCAAAAAATTGGTCGCGTCTTTTTGTGGGATATGTTTAATCCGTGGGGCTGGTGGATGGAGTTAAATTCTACCCACCCTCTAACTGGCAAACGAGTTCGTGCCCTCAGTACATACGCTGAACAGTTGGGTTTACCCACTGAGTTCGACATGGGACGAGTGATGGGTGAAGGCAAAAATCTCAATAAGAGTAAGCTATACGGTAATTTCTTTTTAGATGTAGTGCTTTACGGCGCTGAAACTATCGGTTTCTTCGCTGGTTTGGCAATTGGCTTGATTTTGTGGTCTAGTTCTCCAAATTCTGGGTTGATATTGGGCGCACCATTCATTGGCTTAGGTATCGGAATTTTAATCAAAGCCTTTGTGATGTTCCCCGACTACAAGCAAGCACCAGCTACCGACATTCTTACCCTGATGTCAGACCCCTATGCCAGCCCGTTACGCGGACAACCTGCAAAATTAGAAGGGCAACTTATTGGTCGTGGCGACGCAGGCTATAAATTTGGTTCTGACTTAAAAATCCAAGACAGCAGTGGAATGCTTTATTTACACTACGCCTCACGCTTTGGCCCTATCGGTAACTTCTTGTTTGGCATGAAACGAGTCAACAGCTTAATTGGTGAACAGGTAGGGGCTGTCGGTTGGTTCCGTCGCGGTGTTGCTCCTTGGATGGATCTGATCCAATTCGTAAGTGAAAATGGCACAGTTGTTAATAGTTATCATCGCTTCTGGTCATTTATCCTTGGTGGTGGAGCAATTATCTTGGGATTGGCCTTGACGATACTTACAAGTGGCAGTTAACTTGTTGCCAGAGCATTTCTAATTTATCCAAGCTGTAATTTATAAGGGGGCGGTTTGTAACTGCCTCCATTTTTTTGGATATGTGTATTTTATGTAAAGCAAAGCCTAAAAATATATAAAGAAATTAGCAACAGTGCGGTATACGAGAAAACATAATTAATAGATTTAAGCAAATTTTTCATCGCTTAAGGAGGCCTGATGGTTACAGCAACAGTACCAGAACAACAGGTCAAAATCGGCCCCAACCAACTGCTGATTAATAACGAGTGGGTAGAAAGTGTCAGCGGTCGCCGATTTGAAACAATTAACCCAGCGACAGGCGAAACAATCTGCGAAGTAGCAGAAGCAGATGCCCCAGATGTAGATAAAGCTGTACAAGCAGCTCGCAAGGCTTTCATTAGTGGGGAATGGCCTAAGATGTCTGCCACCCAGCGCGGTGAGCTACTCTACAAGTTAGCCGACTTAATTGAACAGAATATTGATGAGTTGGCGCGGTTAGAAACCCTCGATAATGGTAAGCCCCTGAACGATTCTTTGGGTGACTTGGGGCTAGTTATTGCTTGCTACCGCTACTATGCAGGCTGGGCTGACAAGGTGCAAGGTAAAACAATCCCGATTAATGGGCCTTACTTCTGCTATACCCGTCATGAGCCTGTGGGTGTGGTTGGTCAAATTATCCCTTGGAACTTCCCACTGTTGATGCAGGCGTGGAAGCTAGCACCAGCTTTGGCTACAGGTAATACTGTAGTCATGAAAACAGCCGAGCAAACACCTTTATCTGCACTGCGGGTGGGTGAGTTGATTGTTGAGGCTGGCTTCCCTCCTGGTGTGGTGAATCTCTTATCAGGGTATGGGCCAACAGCCGGAGCAGCAATTTCTCGCCACATGGATATTGACAAAGTGGCATTTACTGGTTCCACTGAAGTCGGGCATCTGATTATGGAAGCAGCTGCCAAGAGTAACCTCAAGCGTGTGACTTTGGAGTTAGGTGGTAAGAGTCCCAATATTGTCTTTGCCGATGCTGACATGAGCAAAGCACTTGAAGGCGCTCATCAAGCTTTATTCTTCAACCAAGGTCAGTGCTGCTGTGCTGGTTCACGGTTGTTCGTTGAAGAAAAATGCTACGACGATTTTGTGGCAATGGCTGTCGAAAGAGCTAAACAGCGAGTTGTCGGTAATCCCTTCGACACCAACACAGAACAAGGCCCCCAAGTAGACAAAGAGCAATTTGACAAAGTGATGGGTTACATCGAAGCGGGAATGCGCGAAGGGGCCCAAATGCTTTGTGGTGGTAATCGCGTAGGAGAACAAGGTTTCTTCATCGCACCGACAGTGTTTACTGATGTCCGTGATGATATGAAGATTGCCCAAGAGGAAATCTTTGGCCCAGTGATGAGCATCATCAAGTTTAAAGACATTGATGAGGTAATTAAACGGGCAAATAATACAATGTACGGACTTGCCGCCGCAGTTTGGACTCAGGATATCACTAAAGCCCATGCGATCGCTAACAATGTTCGTGCTGGTACAGTCTGGGTAAATTGCTACGATGTATTCGACGCTGCTGCACCCTTTGGCGGATTCAAGCAATCTGGTATTGGTCGTGAACTGGGCGAATATGGCTTGCAGCAATATACGGAAGTGAAAACCGTTACCATCAAATTGTAAACTTGATAAATTAATGCTCTTGGGCAATTTGGGCTTTTACCTGTTGCCAAATATTTTCTAACTCCTCCAAGCTCTAATTAGATAGGAGGCGGTTTTGAACCGCCTCCATTTTTTTAGTTTCTTTCACCACCCTTACTTCCTTGTCGGTATAAAATTACTTATCTTCTTCCTAAGCAAGAAATGAGCGATATCTTCAGTCGGCTTGCACCCTTTATCCAAGAGTACATTTATGAAAACAACTGGACTGAATTACGTCCAGCTCAGATTGCGGCTTGTCAGGTGATATTTGAGACTGATGCTCACCTACTAATTGCCGCTGCAACTGCTGCGGGCAAAACAGAAGCAGCATTTTTACCAATAGTGACTCGATTATTTGAAAACCCCCCTACTACCATAGGCGCATTATATATAGGCCCTATTAAAGCTTTAATTAATGACCAATTTGAGCGACTCAACGGCTTGCTAAAAGCAGCAGATATCCCAGTGTGGCACTGGCACGGTGATGTTTCTCAAAGCCATAAACACAAGCTTTTAAAAAACCCCAGAGGTATTCTACAAATCACACCAGAATCTTTAGAAAGCTTGTTAGTTAACAAACATAATGACTTAATTCGCTTATTTGGTGATTTACGTTTTGTCGTAATTGATGAAATTCACGCCTTTATGGGTTCAGAACGTGGTTGCCAAATTATTTGTCAATTGCAGCGTTTGGCGAATTTAACACAAACCCAACCCCGTCGCATTGGTTTGTCAGCAACTCTTGGTGATTACTTAATGGCAGAAGAATGGTTACGTTCTGGAACTAAACAGCCAGTAATTACTCCCAAAATTGAGGCAGGAAAACGCCAAATTAAACTTGCTGTAGAACATTTTTATCTGAAAGATGAGGTTGACGAATTAGAAACAACTGTATATGACAAATATATTTTCACTCTGAGCAAATCTCGTAAATGCTTAATTTTTGCTAATAATCGCACGCAAACAGAATCTGTAATTAGTTCTTTGCGAAGAATTGCCGCAGAAGAAGCATTACCAGACATATATCATGTACATCATGGCAGTATCTCTGCTAGCTTGCGACAAGCAGCCGAAAATGCTATGCGCGAACCAAATAATCCGGCGGTTACTGCTGCTACCCTAACTCTAGAGTTAGGTATAGATATCGGTCATTTAGAAAGAATAATTCAGCTAGAATCACCCCTCTCTGTAGCCAGCTTTTTACAGCGTTTAGGACGCACTGGTAGAAGAGGTGAAGCTGCTGATATGCGTTTTGTTTGCGCTGAAAATGAACCATCGCCAGAAGCATCACTACCAGAACAAATTCCCTGGCAACTTTTGCAGTGTATTGCCATTATTCAACTTTATTTAGAGGAGCGTTGGATTGAGCCAATCAAGCCGATTCAATATCCTTTAAGTTTGCTATATCACCAGACAATGAGCATTTTAGTAGCAGAAGGTGAACTGTCTCCTTCTGCCTTGGCTAAAAAAGTTTTAAGCCTGCCACCCTTTGCAGCTATTACTCAAGAAGATTTTCGATTATTGTTACGCTATTTAATTGATATCGACCACGTCCAGCTAACTGAAAAAGGCAAATTAATATTGGGTTTAACTGGAGAAAAAGTGGTGCGGAAATTTCAATTTTATGCTGTATTTGCCGATAATCAAGAATATGTTGTAAAGCATGGTGCAACAGAAATTGGTAGTATCCTGATGCCCCATCCCGTTGGAAATCAATTTGCTTTGGCAGGTAAAACTTGGGAGGTGGTAGAAATTGACTTTAAAAAGAGAGCTATTTCTGTTAAGCAGGTAGAGGGCAAAGCTACTATTTATTGGCGTGGTGGCAGTGGAATAATCCATACGAAAGTTTTACAAAGAATGCGGCGAGTTTTGCTAGAAAATATAGAATATAGCTATTTACAAAGTAATGCTTTTCAAAATTTGCAAATAGCTCGACGAACTATTCAAGATGCTGGTTTAGATAAACAAAATATATTGCGTCTAGAAAAAGGTAAATGCTGCATTTTTCCTTGGATGGGTACTTTGGCCTATCGTACTTTAGAAAGATTGCTTAATTCTTGCTGTAGAGAAATTTTAGAAATTAAAAGTATTAGTGGGATAAATCCTTATTATTTGACATTAAAATTAGGCAAAGATAAATTTAAACACCTGAAAAATGAAATAGTTTCATTATGTGAACAAAAAATTACGCCAGAATATTTAGTAAGCGAAGCAGAAGCACCGGAACTCCAAAAATATGATGAATTTATTCCTCACCCACTTTTACGGAAAGCTTTTGTCAGCGATTATTTAGATATTGATGAACTAAAGCAGCAAGTGATACAGTGGTAGTCTAAAATTGCGGGTTTTGATTAAACAGCACAAATGGCAAAGTCGGGTTTTAACCAACAGGCAGCTTAAATATAAGTATAAAATATTACATTAAATAAATAGTATTCTGTTCTGGTAGCTGTTTGTAACTTATGAGCAGACACTGAGAAGTTTTTGATCTAGTCAGGGAACATTTACTTAGAGAAAAATTTCAATATGAAGTAACTTACTTTTTTGCGGCATAAGATTATGCAATTTATAATGCCATTTTTCCTATCGAACTTGTCCTAGAATCGCACCACCGACGAAGAGAACAAGGCAAAATCATGGTTAAATCTTTTGATTCCCGCCCTGAGATTTTATGGCGACAAGTTTGGGGATTAGCTGCTTTACTGGGAGCAATCGTCTTCAGTTGGATGGCATACGGTTTTTATCAGCCAAAAATTCTACAAAAACTGCAATTTGTAGAATTAGCAGGTTGGTTGGGGATAATGCAAGGCTTACTCGCTACAGTTATAGAACCTTTTGCGGGCAGATTCTCCGATCGCATCCAGTACCGCTTGGGCAATCGCTTACCGATAATTAGTGTGGGAGTAACACTAGCAAGCATGATTTTTGTGGCTGTCTCGCTGTTAGTAGAACAAAATCTGCAAGGAGGTATACGTTGGCTAGTACCTTTGCTGATGAGTGTTTGGGTAATAGCTATAATTTGTCTTCGGAGTTCGGCGATCGCACTGTTAACTCAGTTTGCACCTATGACCGAATTACCTCAAGCTAATGCAGTTCTAGTGTTAATATTTGGCTTATTAGCAGCCATTGAGCCACTATTGTATGCCTTTCTCAACACAACAGGCGCATCGATTACTTTTTTGTTAGGCGCGATCGCTTTAGTTATGGGAGCATACGTTTTGCGATCGCTAACTCCCACAAATATTTTGAATAATTATTCCTATAAAGAAGACGTAGCATCTACTCCAACTGCATTATTAATTTTGATGTTTGTGATTGGTTTGGGCGTAGGATTGGAAGTAAATCTGCTCATGTTGATATTTCCTCAAGAATTACAAAATCAACTGCCCAGCATCAAGAGAGAATTTATTACCTCTGGCATACTTTTAATATCTGCGATCGCCTCAGTTCCTTTGGGAGAATGGACGTCTCAATTAGGCGCTAATAAAGCAATTTTATTGGGTTTAGGAGCCATGACAGGTTTAATGGGACTGGCACTGTTAAATGATAGCGACATCTTAGTAGTAGCATTCATAGTTGCTTTTGGTGTTAGTTTCGGACTAATTTTTGTCAGTATGATTCCCTTTTGCTTAAGTAAATTTCCTCTTCTTCAGTCCGGTTTAGCCATTGGTTTATACTTTAGTGGTAACGCTGGAGCTACTGCTTTAGTATTAATTTTGAGCAAACTTGGAATGCTCACATCCTTAGCAGCATTTTTGTTGGCTGAACTTGCTTTTTTCGTAGTAGCTGGATGTATTGTAATCACCAAGAGAATACAACTTGGTTAAACCCCTGTTACTTATGAATTTATTCCTAGCGTCAGTTAAATTACAACCAAGCGAGCGGCTTTAGTTTGGGCTACTGGCTCTGGTATAATTACCAGATTTTAGCCACCCTTTAAGCTTTTAATTGATATAGGCGTAACTCTTTTCTCGCGTCAACATCAAACTTTAATCCAACCTCACTTTCACTAATTATTTCCACCTGTTCTTTATCAACTTCTTTTGCGTCCTCGATCATCCTAATACTCTCAATTTTGGCTAACTGGCAGCAAGAACGTGCCTCGTTAACAAGAAAAAGGCTTCCTCCGACTGATAGGGTAGTTTTCTCAACCTTTGCTACTCCAGCTTTAGGCCCCTTAAACCATTCTGTAATCCGGCCTATTTCTCTAGCGTCACCTATTGATTTCTTCCGCTCAATAACCTGATAAGTTACCAACTCAGCAAGGGCTTGACACAAAGTCTCAATAAAGTCACACAATTCTAACAAAGCATTGGAACCTAGGAAGTTGTCTATGGGTGCTCCATGTGCAGCTTCATTACGATAGCTAATCAGTTCATTGAGTTCTCCTTCCGCAGTATTTTCACTTGCTCTAATTTCTTGGACGAAATACTGGATATCTCTATGCTTTTCCACCCAGTTCCATGCGTCCGCTATACCAGCATCTGCCAACAATTTTACTAATGTTTCCTTGCGTAAGTTTTGTTCATGTAAGAGAAATGCATCTGGCAATAGCTCATATTCTGCTTCACCAGTAGTTCCATGAAATAATCCACGAATTACTTCCTCAATAGATAAGTGTTCATATCTATTTTTCTTCAGTTCAAGTAACAATCTTCCCACCCCTGTTTGGTGAGTATTTCGGATTTTTTCTTCTAAAGTTAGATAACGTGGAAATAATCTTGGCAGAAGTACTAACCAATCACTAACTAAATCTTCCACAAAACGCTCATAAATGGCGTATAAACGCGTGACAGCAGCACAGTGATCATAAACTCGCCACTCTCTTGCTCTAGGGATATCCTGCATTAGCGTGTCGAGGATTAATTCCGTTTCTTCATACGATTCTTTCTGTATTAGAGTATTTGCTCCAAACGAAATTTGTCTCAGTCGTTCATTGGTCTTGATGATCGAACGTACAGTAGAAATATTTACTCTTACTGTCGTTAGGATATTCTGAAACATCGCTCTTTACTCTGCGATGATTTGGGAAAGCATATCATCGAACAATCTGATTCTTTCCTGGATATCAGTCTTGGTTCTTCCACCACCTGTAAAAAGTTTTGATTTGTCTTTTATAAACAGCCTTTTTGTTTCTTCAATTACTCTTAGCTTCCGCTCAATTAAAATATCTGCTTCTTTCAAATGTCTGCTAAATCCAACCATAACGGCATCGTAATAGGCTTTGTAAGCGCTATCTTTCCAGTTGTCAATCTTAGGATCAAAGGGCTTGAATAAATTCTCTGCGTAGATTTGGTGCGCTAAATCTATAGTTTTGATAAAAATATTTTTGAGAATCTCGATATCCTCATCAGAAAATTTCAAACTCTTAATCATGTAAAGGTCAAGAAATCCCTCCATTCCTCTACGGAAGTCGTTTACATGGCGTAAAGCAAAAAAACGAAGAACTAATTCAGCATCTTCCATTTTTTTGTATAGATTATTTTGAACGAGTTCTTCACGGCTGTTTAGGGGAATTCCCCAAGCCTCTGCAAAGATAGAATGAGCTGCTAGTTCAAGTAATAGTTGATTGAACTTGCCATAATACAAACAGTTACGTACCTCTTGCTGACTGAGTGCGATCCCACCAGTATTCAAACGCTCAAAAGCAAGCTGTTTTAAAAGCATTGCTTCTTCAGGATTAGATGCTGACTCTGTAATTAGAACTATAGATGATATGGAGCGACGATCAATCCCTGCTCTAATTTTTGTAGGAAGAGTGGCATAAGTACGTTTATTAAGTTCTGGCCAAAGTTCTAGTCCAGTCAATATGAGGCGGTTTTCATAAAAATCCCGAAGAGCTGTAATTCTTTGTTGACCATCCATTACCTCATAAAAGTTAAACTCTTTCTCATAAAGAACAATTGGAGGAACAGGAATGTTGATCAAAAACGACTCGATCAACCGTGATTGCATTTTTTCATCCCATCGATCCCTTCTTTGATAAAAAGGTCGCACATCCATATAACCAGGCTTTTTTAGTGCTTCGACAAAACTCGGAAGTTTTTCACGGTTCATTTCGGTGAGTATTCTTTGTTCACCAGACTCATACTTATCGTTAATTTGACTATCAGACATTTGGATGCGGCTATGGGAGGCTGATGCTTCCCACATCTGTTCTTCAGTTGGTGCAAGTTGCATTGATTACATCCTTCCCTAGAGCGGTATAGTGAATCGTTAAATATGCTGAATATAGCCTAGCGCTTCCTAATCCGGTAAAGTCGTCTGATGTTACGTGTTCGTAACACTGTGTTAATAACCAGCTTCAGAAGTGCTATATCTAGAAAATTTACTCCACTTTGACAGCAAATAGCCTAGCCACAGTTGAATTGCTTAAGTATAAATACAGTAGCAAGTTACATACTTGATGAATTTTTCAAGAAGTTGTTTGGGTTGCCACAGGCAATCAAATGATTTTTGGTTAAGCTGTAAGCGCTATTATCGAGAATAATTGAGCGCCTTATGCACTGGTTGTTATCTGGGCCGTTGAGTGTACAGAAATTGACGGTTAAGATTGCAGATTTGCCTGCATCGTTACAAGGTAAAAAGCTGGTGCAGTTGTCAGATTTTCATTATGATGGCTTGCGGCTGTCGGAAGCAATGCTAGAAAAGGCGATCGCAGTTAGCAACCAAGCTGAACCAGATTTAGTTTTATTGACAGGTGACTATGTAACTGCAAGCCCAGAACCGATTCACACGCTGCGCAACGGCTTAAAAACCTCCAAAGTCGTGCTGGTATTTATGCTGTACTCGGTAACCATGACATCTGTTACAGACACTCAAAAGTAGAAATTACCGTCGCCCTCAATAATATTGGGGTTCACGTCCTGTGGAATGAAATCGCCTATCCACTTGGGAAAGAATTACCACTAGTAGGATTAGCGGATCGTTACTCACGAGAATTTGATCCTGGATTAGTGATGAACCAACTAGACCCTACTTCGCCCAGAATTGTTTTATCCCACAATCCTGATACTGCGGAGATATTGCAAGCATGAAGAGTAGATTTGTAATTATCTGGCCATACTCACGGTGGTCAAATCGTGATTCCTGGGTTAGGCGCTGTAATACTTTATTACAAAAGAATTGTGCGAAAAATACCGCTAAAACTCCGACGTCAGATTCCATGTTTGCAACAAGATTACGTTGTAATGCGCCATTGGGAATGGGCACAGGGTTTACATCGGGTCGGAAAAAATCAAATATATGTCAATCGCGGGTTAGGAACCTATCTCCCAAGACGTTTATTTTGTCCACCTGAAGTTACTATAATTACGCTACAAAATGAGTAGTTTAACAATAAAAATGAAATTGATTTTCTAATTACTTGAGAAATTTATAACATAACTTATTGTAGTTACTCAAGATACATTTTGTTTTTTGGTAAGCTGTAATCGCTGCTGCTATGAGGAGTGTCTGTTGCTCTATGCATTGGTTATTAACAGGACATTTAAGAGTAGATAAACTAACGGTTAAGATTGCAAATTTACCTGCATCTTTACAAGGTACAACACTAGTACAGCTATCAGATTTTCATTATGATGGCTTGCGGCTATCGGAAGAAATGTTGGAGGAGGCGATCGCACTTAGCAATGAAGCTGAACCCGATTTAGTTCTATTAACTGGTGATTATGTAACCGATGATCCCAGCCCAATTCATAAATTAGCGCACCGACTCAAACATTTGGAAAGTCGCTGTGGTATTTATGCAATTCTCGGAAACCATGATATACATTACAGCTACTCCAAAGCAGAAGTGACAGACGCCTTTACTAGCATAGGAGTTCATGTCTTGTGGAATGAGATTGCTTACCCACTGGGAAAAGAGTTGCCATTAGTAGGATTAGCTGATTATTGGTCACCAGAGTTTAAACCTGTACCAATAATGAATCAATTAGACTCCACCATACCGCGCATAGTTTTATCTCACAACCCAGACACTGCCAAGATATTACAGCAATGGCGAGTAGATTTGCAGTTATCTGGTCATACTCATGGAGGTCACATTGTATTACCAGGCATTGGCCCTCTAGTCTTTTATTATAAAAAGTTCTTGAAAAAATTACCCAAAAAATTGCGGCGTTGGATACTTTTATTATTAGGAGACTCTTTTAAAGTAGTGCGATATTGGGAGTGGGCCCAGGGTTTCCATCAAGTGGGAAACAATCAGTTATACGTCAATCGTGGCTTAGGAACTTATCGACCAGGACGCCTATTTTGTCCACCAGAAGTTACTGTAATTACCTTAGTTAGCCAATAAAGATTAGTTCAGAAAAACTCGCTTACTCTAGTACTCTAGAGTTTTGAGCATAGACTTTTAACTTACACAAAACTTAAACCGCCTCAAGCTACGAAGGATAAATATCAGCAGCTTAGGGCGGTTAACGCAACATGCAATTGTTTGAGAAAACTTTTAAAATTTTGAGACAATCTAACTAAACTAACGTGGATAAACTTCGCAACCTTTCTCTATAACTACTTGTACATCTTCGATTCCAATTAGGCAGGCATTTCTGGCTGTGCGTTCAATCACCTCCACAACATTTATTGAGGAACTTAAGGCGAAAACACGTTCAACAGATGCCACAAGTGAGTAGTGATTGCGAGGGTATTAGAGCAGGAGGCACAGGCTCTAATTTCAAGATTTAGGTTAACTTTTAACCTTTTTGTACCTTGTTCTTAATTTAGCATTATCCTTTGAGGATTAATAGTATATTTACTAAACTTGATCACCATTAATTTCTCGCAATAATACGGAAACATTTCTTAAAAACTTTGCCGCTTGACTTCTGTGGCTGTAAGTGTAGTCAATACCAAACTGCTTGAGAGCAAAACAGTTGAGTTAGCAGCTAGCTAAAAAGATTCAACTATCTAAAATTAGTTACACAAATGTAGTAGCCCCTTCCGAAGATGGAAAGGTCTACCAAAGAAATCACACAAAGATACAGTAATTATTACTGGACAGAAGCACCTGTATCAGCATCTTCAGGGGCTGTAGAACCGTTACTAGTCGTACTGTTTGGCTGGTCTAACCCTTGAATGGGACTGTTTACAGAAGTGTCGCCTTTATTTTGTTGAGTAGGAGTGTTACTAGTTGAATTTTGTGGGCTGGGGTTTGCCTGCGATGGAGACGAGGTTTTTTCAGATGTAGGTCGCTGAGGCGGAAGAGTAATATTAATATTCGGTTGGGAAGGTGCAGACACTGATGGAACCTGCTGTGGAATCGGAATAGGTATCTCCTTAGTTCTTTCAATGATCGTAGTTTGTGGTTGCGGAGATTGAGTAGGTGTGGGAGAGGGACTAGCATTAGTTGGTACAGGAACCACTAGTGGTACAGCATTGTCAACGGCTTCGTTGTTGCCTTGATTGAAGTACCAGAGTGCTCCTACGAGCAAACTAACTAGGGAAGTAAGGATAACGCCTAACAGTAAACCATTAGCAGTATTACTGTTATCACGCTCTGCTAAATTAGCTTGCTGATAACTACGCTCAGTATTTCGACCTTGTACATAGCCGCTACCGTAAGAATTAGAATTACTTGTGCTGCTATTTACTGTTTCAGTAGTTCGCTTTATGTGGGTATCGCCGTTAGCATCTGTGTAAGATTCTTGCCTATTTTCACTGTGATAGATTTCGCGATCGCTTGGACTAGTCATAGCTGTTGATTTCACTCCTCAATTTGAAAATGTTGACAAATTAAACTTTGCAATCACCAAAGATTTTAAGAATATTGAAATCTTTTTATGTGAGTGTTGTTTTATTTATTACCCAACCTTAGATATGATTCAGAATAACCTTTGTAATTATGTAGTTGGCTCTATCTCAAGTAGGGAGTTTTTCCTCAATCTCAAGGAGGAATATTGTCCAGTTTTTGTGACTTATTAGCTTATTAATAGGTTAATAAGCTAATAGTCAACTTTGGCGTCATAAAATTTGAGTAAGAAGAATTATCCACAAGGTTGCTGTAAATATTAGGCGATAGCCCTAACAAACAAATAATCTTTTACTGTAGAGAAATCAAAAAAAGGACATAGCCCAAAATGCTTACCTCTGACTTCAATAATCGTCAAAAAAAGGTTAGAAAAGCCACGTAAAAATTGTTGTTTAACAATAGGTTTGTCAGTCCGTTTACAGCTGCCAACCAACAACAACCTGTGTAGCAGAACAACATCGTCGATTCGCTTGTTCGATTATTTTTTGAGGTAAATAAGCCATTTTTCGCACTTACCAACAAATTTTTTCGTGGGATTTGATGACTAAAAGCGATCGCCCATATGAAGACACGCCTGTTTTTACAGAACAGGCTCCCTCAAAGCTCTGCTTTCAGGCAACCGCACGGAGTGCCGTTGGGCAACAGGGCGCGCTACGCGATCGCCTGTTTTTACTAAATTCAGTCAATCTTCTCTTCTCACGATTAAAGTAACGGTAGAACCAAAACTACTTACTGCTTCTTTTTTTGCTCTTCTGCACCCGTGTAACCAGTTGCCAGCCAAAGTATAGCTCTAGCTCCATCGCGGATTGATTTTTCAATCGGTTCAGGTGGTTTCTCCGAAGGAACTGGTACTGCTTTAAACACAATATTGCGACTACCTAAAACAATTTCGCCAATGACACAAGCACGGCGCATATGGAAGTCAGAAGTAATCAAATAAACGCTCTTAATACCTTGAGCTTGCAACTCATCTACTAACGTAGTAAAATTAGTAACTGTATCTACAGCTTCGTAATCCAAGCGCAAACGGTCGGGAGCAATGCCAGCTTTGGCAAACACCTTTTGAGTGTATCTAGGTGGACTACCTCCACTAATCCAAATTGGTAAATTTGGATGCTTACGGACAAAATCTGCTGTAAACTTCTCTCGCTCTAAATTTTTCGTTGAACCGCCTAACACTACAACCGCTTGTGGTTCCACGAATTGGCTTTTCACTTCCTTATATCCCCACCACATTAATAGTGGTAGAGCAAAAGTCATAAATCGAAAAGAGTTACCTGCAAACACTAGCTTATTCAAGGCTCGATTACTTCGTCTACTAAATCAAAAATTTTCTCTAACTATAAGAAAAACAATAATTATGTAGGGTAGCAGAGTTCCAAAAAGTTTATCCAAATAAAAATTTGGGGATTTGCCTGTTAGAACTCAATGAAAAGCGTTTTCACACTTTCATCTCTAGTTGATGGACTATCCTACCTTGTATCGGCATATCAATCAAAGACTGCCGATAACTATATACACTATATTTTTGTAAGCGACAGGACTGGACAGATATAAATCGCCAACTTAGCGCCTAGAGGTCATTTATAAAGAAAATCTAAACTTACGTCAAGTAAGTCGTGATAAAACTACTCGTAAGTGTAATTTTTGAACAATTCAGTAGTTTTTGCGCCGTAACCTACCACTAATCGCGGTTCTACACACCAGATTAACGCATCATACAGCTATTGCCCAGCAGAAATTATGCTTGAGATCATAGTTTTTTACTAGCTCACGAGTTATTTCTGCACCAAACCCCCAAGTGAGGAGATTTGATGAATCTAACTCGTTCAAACCAAGCAAACAGAGGAATATAATTGCGATCGCCTGTCCGCTATTGAGCCAAAACATAAAATTCCTCAAATTTTTGCTGTAAAGGGATTCTTGGAATTTTATAATTACGGGACTGGCGCGATTCGAACGCGCGACCTAGCGCTTAGGAGGCGCTCGCTCTATCCAGCTGAGCTACAGCCCCAAGTATGAAGCATGTACAATGATAGCAGTATTTTTAACGAGACTGCCAAGAATTATCCCAAGAACCACCCCCAACTTCTAAGCCACAAAGCGAACTTTGTGCTTTGAGAATAATTTGAGGTTTTCCCCCAGTAATATCTCGTAACTGCAAATCTAGCTTTCCTTGCATGGTATCTTGACAACAATAGATTAAACCGTTGGCTGTCGGTGCGCGTAGAGGTGTACCGGGTAGATTTGTGGTTCCTGTTAACTCTACTTCATAATTTGAATTTCGTGCCTGCATTTGCCATCTGCCCCAAGGCTGTATATCCCAATGAACTTGTGAGTTCCACGGCACAAACTCATAAAACTTGCCCTGATAGTGCAAGCCAATCATCGCTACCGATTCCATCCACCACAGCACACCACGCCGCCCGCCACCTGCGGTTAACGCTAAGTCTGGTTCGCCATCAAAGCTATTACAGTTTAGCCAAAACCATTTTTGGGGAAAAGCACCGCCCCAATTTTTCTCACCGTAGGCTGGGGCGTTCTTGAATTCATATATTTTGCCATTCCAGTCAATCCAACCGCTAGCCAACCCGTGAGCCATTAAAATTTGCCATCCAGGTTCAAAAATCTGCAAAAACGACAGCCAACCAGCGGTTGACTGCTGAATACTACCTTGATTACCCCAACCGTATACAGGCTGAATTTCATATTGCCAACGGCAATAATTACCAGTAGCAGGATCGCGAATCACTCCTTGATTTAAAGTGGCTGTAGCTTGATATCCTTCCTGAATATGGCGTTCAAATTCTGTGCTTAGGAGGTAGAAAGGCTGCGTAGGTAAATTTGTTTTGCCCCAATGACCTAAAGCTAAGGCATCTCGACTAGCCCAAAATTTTTTTACATCAGGAAAAGTACGGCACAGATATTCATCCTGCGGCCCAAGGATTTGGGCTGCACCACCACTATGGGGTTTACCGCCAATCGGGTCTTCAATAGAGTACATGAATGCAAAGGTTTCACCACAATCCGGTAAAGTAACGCGGTAATACCAACCTTCAAAAAAGCGGCGGCTACTACCGTCCCAGTGATAGCCGCTATGAGGTGTTTGGGTTGAGTCTAGGAAATTTCTGGGAATACTAACCATAGTTTCAATGTGTTGCCTATTCTCAGTATGCACAATAATGTCTAATGACAAGTCGGCACATCTACGTCTCGATATCGGTTGCTGTGCAATATAGTCATACGGTTTATCACTAATTAGTTACGACAGATCATATACATACCCAACCATGCAAGATTTAATATTTGTACGCACTCTGAAAGGACATTCAGATAAGGTGATGTCTGTTGTCTTCAGCCCTAATGGGCAGAAGTTAGCCAGTGGTAGCGATGACAAAACCATAAAAATTTGGCATTTAGCTAATAAAGAACCCTGCACCCTCAAGGGACACGGAGAATCTTCTTGGTCTGGAGGTATTAACTCAGTAGCTTTCAGTCCTGATGGGCAGACCTTGGCTAGTGGTAGTGATGACAAAACTATTAAGTTGTGGAACGTACATACAGGACAGGAAATCCGTACTTTTACAGGACATGAAGAAAAGGTTTACTGTGTTGCTTTTAGCCCAGATGGAAAGAATTTAGCTAGCAGCAGTAAAGACAAGACTATCAAACTTTGGTCATTAGAGACTGGAAAAGAAATACTCTCACTCAAGGGGCATTCAGATGAAGTTTTATGTGTTACTTTCAGCCCAGACCGAAAGATTTTAGCCAGTGGGGGCGCTGGGAATGATAAAACCATCAAGATTTGGTATCTGGCTAAACAGAAAGTTTTAACTCTCAGTGGTCATTCTGGCTGGTTTGGAGGAATTAATTCTCTTGCTTTCAGCCCAGATGGTAAGAAATTAGCTAGCGGCAGTTGGGACAAGACGATTAAGTTATGGCAGGTGGAGAACGGCAAAGAATTATGCACTCTCGCAGGGCATTCTGAACACGTTTTTTCTGTCAGTTTTCATCCAGATGGCAAAACTCTAGCTAGTGGGAGTAAAGACAAGACTATAAAATTATGGCAGGTAGATACTGCCAATGAAATCTGCACTTTTACATCCTCTGAGGATGTTGTGTATTCCGTTGCCTTTAGCCCAGATGGTAAGACTCTAGCTAGTGGCAGTGGGGATAAAACTATTACGCTATTCCCTTGTTAGCGAAACTGTAATGCTTTTTTAGTTGAGTTTAGGACATTTCTAGAAATCGTTATTACAAATTACCCTGCGGGTATCTCCTTTGGAGACGCTACGAATTTAAACCTTACACCACAGCAGCTTGAAAAATCTGGTTTGGGGTAAGATTCAATTCGGGAAAAGTTTGGGAGATAATGCGATCGCCATCTCGAAACTTACTTATCTGATATTCTTCATCAACCAAACTACAGACGGAGATTGTCGGTTGTTTGGGGTTGCCAATAAAATTACGTCCACCCAAGGCAGCATAATCGACAATCCAATATTCGGGGATACCCATCTCTTCATAATCAGCGTATTTCAAGTGGTAATCATCCCGCCAGTTGGTTGATACAACCTTAATTACCAAAGGTATGGATGCACCCAAGCTCACAGTAGATTCTTTTTTCCACAAAGGTTCATTTGCTAGATTTGCACGATTTAGCACCAACACGTCTGGAAAATAACCCGAATCTTTTCCAGAAGGTCTAACTATGGCTTGGTTGGGGATAACATAAGGAAGATTTAATCGGTCAATTGAAGCACTAAGCTTTATTGTTAAAAACCCTTTAACTTCTTCGTGTTCTCCTACTGGTTGTGCCATTTCAACAATATTTCCATTATGCAGTTCATAGCGCACCCCTGAATTTTCAGGCAGCCAATCGACGAACTCCTCAAAGGTTACTAGCTTGGGTATAGCTTGAGTCATAGCTTTTGAGAATTACTGCTTTGGAAATATTATCTCTAATCTATAAGACTGCGGACAGTTTTGAGCTTTGTATGCAGAAAAAATTTGTATATTGCCTGAAAAGGGTGATTAGGCAGGAAATTTCTAGAAATCGTTAGCATAGATTTATATAGTTAACTATTTAGTATGCGCGATGTCTAACGACAAGCCACGAGAGCGTCTACACCTCGATATCAATTATCTTTATGAAATTCTAGGGCTGAAACCAGGTGCATCGCAAGCACAGGTGAAGCGAGCATATCGTAAGTTGGTTAAAACTTGGCATCCCGATCGCTTTTTTGATCAGAAGCAAAAACAGGAAGCTGAGGAAAAAATTAAAGAAATCAACGTAGCTTACAACCAAATTAAGTCTGAACAGCTAGCTACTACTGTTGAGTATCCATCTTCACCGACAAACCCAACTAATATATCTGTCAATCGCTGGGATGCAGAAACTTTCTATAATTTGGGAGTGGAGAATGCTACTCATGGGAGGTATCAGGAAGCGATCGCAGATTTTACACGAGCAATTCACCTCAATCCTCGCTACATTGACGCATATAAATATCGTGGGCTAGTTTGTTCTCAACTAGGATATGAATATCGAGCTACCTCAGATTTAAATAAGGCTGCACAAATAGAACAGGATTTGGATATTTCAAAAACTCCTGTTACATCGCCACGTTCAAGATGGTCAAAGCCATCAAGAACTGCATCCAAGTCTAGGCCTTTAGCAAAAAGATGGTGCCAGAAAATCAAAAGTTTTTTGAAATTAAATTGGCTTTGGAGATGAAATATAAATATTTGAATTGAAAGAATTGCCCCCGTTATATTGTAACTTCTAGTCCAATTCAAACTCTAACTGATGACTACTGAGTAAATCATGGGTGAAATGATCAACCACATTTGTATCAGCGAGTTCTAAATTATAAAAATCTACAACTTCATGCTCAAAATAAGGGCCGGCGTGCCAAGTGCCCTCATTTAACTTAATAAAACAATTCCCTGGAATGCGAAAAGCAGCAATCTCCTCTAAAACTGGTTCATCCAATTCATTATGAGGAGGACAAACCGCAATTAACCAATCTTTTCCTTCCAAGGAACCTAAACATTGAGTACATTGGACATGACGGGTAATTTTATGAAACTTTCGCCCTCGCCCATGCAGGCGCATAATATAAAAGCGCGGAGTGCCATTTTGCAGATTTAATTGTGCATCTTCTGTATCAAAAGGCTTGCCATCTGAACTAGGAAAAATCACCTGTCCATAACGGCGGAAATTTTCTGGTGTTATCCATTCTGCCTGCAATTGCTGTACTGTTTGCGATGTACTCATAAAATTATAAAATTACTATTTCAACTCTTTAGGAATGAGTGATTTGGGAATTATTGAAGCTTGTTTTTCTTGGTCTGAAGGTTTTGTATACCACCAAGCCCAAGCAATGAAAACTGCTTGTAAGGGAAGCCTAATTGCTTGAACCCAAGGTGAATCTGAGTAGGGTATGCTTTCAATCTTAATATGATTAACCGCCATATTAATATTGGCAGGGAAAACCGCAATAAATAACAAAATTAATCCCCAGGCAGCTGCTTGACTCACAGGCGGGACTAATAATCCTATCCCACCCAAAATTTCATAAAAGCCACTGAGATAAACTAATCCTAAAGGATATGGCAGTTGTGGCGGCATAATTTTGACGTATGGTTGTGGAACAACAAAGTGCGTCACTCCAACTATAATTATCGATACTGCCAGGATGACACGCCAAAGTTCCTTATTTTTGTACATGGGATTCGCCTTATTCTCGATTTGCTCACATTTATTCAGTTTTGTTGACTAATACTATTTTGTCTTCAGTCAACAGTGAGAAAAATTGAGAAACTGCTTCCAAAATCTCACTTACGACTTTAGAGTGTTGAAATAAGTAAAATAGCTATCTTAAGGCGAGGTATGACAATAAACTTTAGTCGGCGTCAATTTATCTTGTTTGGTTCAGCGGCGTTTGGTACTAGCTTACTGCTGAAAGCTTGCAGTAGTAATCAAACGATGACACCAACAGCCACAACAACGGGTGGTGCTGAAGGGTTTAAAATAGCGATCGCTCTCCCTGGAATTATTACTGACAAAGCCTGGAATCAATCTGGCTATGAAGGCATAAATCTAGCCAAACAAAAGCTAGGCGCAGAAATTGCCTATGTAGAAAAAGTAGCACAAGCTGATCAAACAGAAATATTAACAGATTTCGCTCGTAAAGGCTACAATCTCATCTTCGCGCATGGCGGGCAATTTGATGCCGCAATTGAACAAGTCGCCCCACAGTTTCCCAATACATTTTTTGTTGGTGTTAATGGTAATCTCAACAAAGAAAACATTGCTTCTTTACGCATAGATCACCTTCAAGCTAGCTATTTGTGTGGCATTATTGGCGCTTCTGTAACTAAATCCAACAAATTAGCTTATATTGCCGGAGAGAAATTCCCAGCCACTGAAGGAGAACTGCGGGGATTTGAATTAGGGGCAAAGTCTGTTAAACCCAATATTCAAATTACTTCTACTTTTACAGGCGATTGGAATGATGTTGCCAAAGCAAGAGAAGCTACATTAGCTTTAATTTCTTCTGGTGCTGATGTCATCTATCAATGGTTAGATAATGCCTCAGCCGCAGTTTTACAAACAGCAGGTGAAAAAGCAGTATATGCTTTTGGTAATACAAATGATCAATTGGACGTTGCGCCAAAAGCTGTTTTAACTAGCGCTGTCAAACGCTTGGATTTAGCCATAGCTTATATAGCAGAACTAGCTAAACAAAAACAATTAAAAGGAGAAATATATACAATTGGTTTAGAAAGACCAGATATATTATTTTTAGGAAAATTTGGGGCGATGGTGCCGGAAGCAGTTAAGCAAAAGGTATTGAATGCAAAGCAAGAAATTGTTGATAAAAAAATTAATTTTTAAAATATCAATTATACACGTTGTATCAAAAAAACAACAGCATATTTAGCATGATATATTGGAAAATTACCCAGTTTTCTAACCTATAATTTTAAGACTTTATAAACAAATATTGCCTACCCTTCGGTAACGTAAAAGCCGAATGCAGGCTACATATATTAATAGTATTATGAGTTATTTACGGTTAGAAAAAATTGCCAAACGTTTTGATTGCTTGATTGCCAACGATGATATCAGCCTGAATGTAGCATCTGGAACTATTCATGCAATTCTAGGTGAAAATGGTGCAGGGAAGAGTACTTTAATGAATATCATTAGTGGACTCTATCAACCTGATGCTGGCCAAATTTACCTCCAAGAGCAACCGATAAAAATTCGCTCACCCAATGAGGCAATAAAATTAGGTATTGGCATGATTCACCAACACTTCATGCTTGTGCCCCAGTTGACTGTCACAGAAAATATCATCTTAGGCACAGAGAAAAGTTGGCGACTGAACCTCCGCCAAAAACATCAAGAAATCGCCGGTTTATCCCAAAATTACGGATTAGAAATTGACCCCACAGCTAAAGTTGAAAATTTACCTGTTGGGGCACAACAACGGGTAGAAATTCTCAAAGTTCTCTACCGCCAAGCAAAATTATTAATTCTCGATGAACCAACAGCAGTATTGACACCGCCGGAAGTAGAAACATTAATTGCTATCTTGCGCCAATTGGCAGCCGCAGGCAAGACAATTATTTTTATCAGCCACAAGTTGGAAGAGGTAATGAATCTCTGCGATACGGTAACAGTTTTACGGCAAGGAAAAGTAGTAGCCACAACATCAACTGAAGCAGCGACACCTCAGCAGTTAGCAGCATTGATGGTGGGACGTGAGATGGTTTTACAGTTAAATAAAAGTCATAGATTACCACGAGAAATCATCCTGTCGGTGCAAAATTTACAAATTGCTGATGACAGGGGTATTACTACTGTAAATAATGTATCTTTTGAGTTGCGGGCAGGAGAAATTTTAGGAGTTGCTGGTGTAGATGGCAATGGACAGCGAGAAGTAGCTGATGCGATCGCTCTTTTACGAACTATCAAGCAGGGTAAAATAGAGTTTACGCACAATCCTTGCTTAGTGGGCTACATCCCAGAAGATAGGCAAACAATGGGATTGGTATTGCAATTTAGCATTGCCCAAAACTTGATTTTAAAAGCTTTTAAATATCTACCATTTTGTCGCCGTTTTCTGTTACAACAAGAAGCGATCGCTGCTCATGCCCAAACTGCAATCCAAGAGTTTGATATTCGGGCGACAGGGAAAGATGTCAAGGTAAGTCAGCTTTCGGGAGGAAATCAACAAAAGGTAGTGTTAGCGCGAGAACTGGCGCGAGAACCAGCTGTAATTGTCGCCATGCAACCAACACGGGGGTTAGATGTCGGGGCGACAGCAGCCGTTCATTCTCGATTATTAGCAGAACGCGATCGCGGTGCTGCAATTTTGTATATTTCTACTGAGTTAGAAGAAGTGATGGCAATGAGCGATCGCATTGCCGTAATTTACAGAGGCGAGTTTGTCGCTATTTTGGATGCACAGACAGCGACGGTAGAAGAGATTGGTTTATTGATGGCTAGGGGGATGGTTTGATATTTGACTGCATATAAAAAGGACATCAGCGTCTTTACTACTCGTCCATCTGACTAACGCGACGTATATTGAGAATGTCGCTCATTTTCTTAATTTGGGTAAATACTTGTTCTAATTGCGGGCGATCGCGTATATCTATACCCAAGTCCATCAAGGCTGGTTGTCCAATAGCAGTTTTCACTTGAGCATAGCGGACATTGATCCCCTGGTCGCTCAAACGAGACAAGATATCTTTTAAAACCCCCACACGATCAAGTGCTTCAATTTGAACGTTCACAGGGTAAGTATGAGGACGAGCGCTATTTTCTACTGCTGCGTTCCACCCGACTGGTACTAGCCGCTCATATTCCACACTATCGACATTATGACAGCCTTGGCGATGAATGGAAATTCCCCTGCCGCGTGTCACCACACCGATAATTGCTTCTCCCGGAATTGGGGTACAACACCCAGCCAGATGATACACCAAACCTTCTACCCCAACAATTGGCGAATCAGTAGAGCGTGAAGTAGTTGGCCCATCCCGCAAAGCTTTGGCTGCTGCTGCTGACTCTTTTGGCAAAAACTGGGGTACAACGGCAATAGGTTGTTGCGCCTTCACCACTTCTCGCCAACGATTAAGTACTAGATTCAGCGTGATTTCACCGTAACCTAAACCTGCAAGTAAATCTTCGACACTGTGGTAGTTACATTTTTCTGCTACACTTTGCATCGCATCCGATTTCAGCAGACTGTCAAAACCAGTTTTACCAAGTTCTTTTTCTAAAAATTCTCGACCACGAGCAACATTTTCTTCACGGCGCGATCGCTTGTACCATTGTTTAATCCGATACTTTGCCGCCGAAGTTCTGACGAAGTTCAACCAATCCAAACTGGGATGGCAATTCTTTTGGGTCATAATCTCCACAATATCGCCATTTTGCAGTCGCGTTGACAGTGGAACCATTCGCCCATTAACCTTGGCCCCTGCACAGTGGTTCCCCACTTCTGTATGAATGCGGTAAGCAAAATCAATACTAGTAGAACCAGGACTTAAAGGAACAACATCTCCTTTAGGAGTAAAGACATAAACATCATCTTCAAATAAATTGTCTTTGACACTATCTAGATACTCTTGAGCGTCTTTCAGATCACTTTGCCATTCTAATAACTGCCGCAACCAAGTAAACTTTTCGTCTGATGTAGTTAAATGACTGTTGTTAGAACTGCCTGTTTCCTTATACTTCCAATGAGCTGCAATTCCATATTCAGCGATATGGTGCATTGCCATTGTCCGAATTTGCACCTCTAAAGGACGACCAGTTAAGCCAATTACCCCAGTATGCAACGATTGATAACGATTAGGTTTTGGTAGTCCAATATAGTCTTTAAATCTACCAGGAATGGGGCGAAAGGCATCATGCACTACCGCCAAAGCACGATAGCATTCTTCATTGGTTTCAACAATAATTCGCAGCGCTGCCAAATCGTAAATTTCATTAAATTCTTTTTGCTGCCGCTGCATCTTTTGGTAAATGCTATAAAGGTGCTTAGGACGCCCATTGATATCGAGACACTTGATTCCTGATTGCTGTAACCGATCCCGCAAAATTGCCGTAGCCTTAGCCAATTTCTCTTCCCGCGATGTCCGTTTTTCAGAAACGTGCTGTTGAATTTGGCGGAAAGCTTCTGGTTCTAAATACTTAAAAGATAAATCTTCTAGTTCCCACTTTAAATGCCAGATCCCCAAGCGATTGGCTAAGGGTGCAAAGATATCTCGCGTTTCTTGAGCAATCCGGCGGCGTTTTTCGTCTGGCATAAATTGTAAAGTTCGCATATTATGCAACCGGTCTGCCAACTTCACCACAATTACCCGGATATCTTGCGCCATTGCCAAAAACATCCGCCGGAAGTTTTCCGCTTGGCTTTCAGTTTTGCTTTTGAAATTGATTTTAGAAAGCTTAGTGACACCTTCTACCAATTGCCGCACTTCTGGGCCAAAGCGCTCATCAATCTCTTCAATTGTGACAGATGTATCTTCCACTACATCATGAAGAAATCCAGCTGCTATCATAGCAGCACTGCCTCCCAAGTCACGTAGCAACCCAGCCACAGCGACAGGATGACAAATGTATGGTTCTCCCGATTTCCGATATTGACCCTCATGTAGTCGATAAGCAAATTCAAATGCTCGACAAATTAAAGTTGCATCACCATGCCTTCGGTCATCTGCTGCTGCGCCGTTACTTCCTGATGACTCGTTTAAACAAGTCTGTAGCCATTCTGGAAGAGGAACATCAATTGTGGAATTGATAACTATGCTGCTCATACAAAGGGAATTAGTGGGGATCGGTAGATAAGTTAGAGATGGACAAAATTGACGGCATCGCTAAGAGAAGATGCTGTTGATTGTCCATATAGGGGTAAAAAAATTAGTTAAAGAATGACTCCCTATTTGCCTATGGTAATCATCTAGTAAAAATTGCAAATTTCATCATCCCGACATATATTGCTGGCAAATGAAGCCTCAAAGCATGATTTGAGGCTTCTAGTTCTGAAAAGAGCTTAAGAAAGTTTATTGTAGAAGATAAATTACTTGACATTAATACTATCTTAACTAGCACTGGATGTCTCTAAATCAAGAGAAGTATCAAGCATTGGCAAACTTGCTAGAGCAATTACGCTCTGATGCCACCAATACTCAACTAGATGCAACTGAACTGCGACAGCGTTTAGCCTCCTTACACCAATTCTTTCAACGGCAGATTGTGCCTTTAGCTGATGTAGACTCACGAGAGCAGTCTTATCGGACAGAGATTAGCAAGCAGCTGCGCCTATTGGAAATTGACGTCATGTTTTTCCAAGGAGCTAGGCAGGCGTCTACTGTACAAGCGAGGTTGCAAACAATTTGCGATCGCCTAACAACTCTCATGCAATACTGTGATGCTATCCTGCAACTACAAGAGCCAAAGGACAAATAATTATTATTTCCCTTTGTCTGTAGTTACTTCATCATCGCATCTATACCCTATAGTTAACAGCTAGTTTGGCAACAAGTTTTCAAATCTGTAGAACTGGGACCTGGGGATCGGGGATTGGGGATTGGGAATACTGACAATTAGGGTGATGGATTGCAGTAATCCATTGAGGAAGAGCTATTTCCTGCCTCTCACCTAAAGCTTAGTCTTTCCAGGATTTTACTATTTATGAAAACCGTTCAAGTTGAATACGCAGGCACTATTGCAGTTGAAACAGGTGAAACTCCCAAAGAGCTATACTCCCATCAGAATGAAGCAATTAAGGCGCTGAATGAAAAGAATCAACTTCCTTTTGAAGGCTTGCTAGTTCTTCCCACAGGCGGCGGCAAAACATTGACAGTAGTTCACTGGCTACTACGTAATTTTATTAATAAAGGTAAAAAAGTTCTGTATTTATACCCTTCACTGAGAGAAGTAAATGTGATTTGTCCATTGTGGCAAGACATATCTACGATAATTCATTAGGTGGTAAAGCCAAGGCTGACTATATCGACTCACTTTGGAATGATGAAAATTCTTTTTGGCAAGTTTTATTCAACTACAAAAAGCTATATTTCATGAAGCAACTGGCAATTGAAATTATTAAACTTGAAGCCCCAGAAATATATGATAACGTAGCTCCATCAGCACCAAATATCACTCCTGAAACTATATCCATAGAAAAGTTATCTCTGTATGGGATTAACGAGATAGATAAAATTGAATACAAGAGAATTAGGGATGCTGTATTTGCAAAGCATACAGACGCAGATGGTTTTATAACTTGTCCAAAGAGTGGCTTCAAAAGTAAAATACGAGGATATTTCCAAATTGATCACATTAAACCTATGTTTGAGGGCGGTTTAACTATGATAGATAATCTCCAAGTACTGTCACGCAAAGCTCATGCAGAGAAGACCAGTTTAGAGAATAGAAAGCGTTAGTATTTTAGGAATATCAGTATAGCCATATAGCAATTCTATTTGATTTGTAAGAATTGATAGTCCCAGAATACCGATATCTCCAAAATATCGGTATTCTCGTTTTTCACTATTGCTAATCTGCTAGCTTAATTTTTTAGTTAAACCTTAGTACAACTAGAATAATTGTAGGGCACTGGATAGTAAACAAAGATGGATACATCTATTTTGGACAAGGTAATTGAGGAACTCAAACTTATGCCTCAAGACTTGCAATTGCGGGTACTTGAGTTTACAAGGGATTTAGCTAGTTCAACAATTAAAGGTGTTCCAGGACAAAAACTGCTACGTTTTGCAGGTGCAATACCATCCGATGACATAGAGTTAATGCGTGAAGCGATTGAACAAGATTGTCAGCAGGTTGACACCGATGAGTGGTAAATACTTGCTGGACACAAATATCATCATTGCTATATTTGCGGATGAGGTAGAAATCAAAAACAGTCTTGCACAAGCAAATGAAGTTTTGATCCCAAATATTGCAGTTGGTGAGTTGTGTTATGGTGCGCGAAAATCAGGACGCTCAAAACAGAATTTAGAACGTATTGATGAATTTATAGCTAACTGTACTGTACTTGGATGTGACGCAGAAACCGCTCGTCGTTATGGTGAGGTGAAAAATGAGTTACGGTTGAAAGGCCGTCCATTACCTGAAAATGATATTTGGATTGCAGCGATCGCACTCTAGTATAATCTAACTTTAGTTACACGCGATGCTCACTTTCAGGTGATTGGAAACCTAGAAGCAGTCGCTTGGTAAACATTCACCTATGTCGCCCTCTCTTTGAGAACAGCTACTTTTGCCGATCTGATACACTATCTTCAATTTGAAATATAAAAGCTGGTAGCTGATAACTCAGGGCTGATAAATAACTATGAGTGAAGACTTATTTTGTATAAAAAATTTACGAGTTGCTTATCCTCAACCGAGTGGGGAGGAACTCAATTGGGCGGTTGATGATGTGTCTTTTACTCTCCAACGCGGTGAAAGAATGGGATTGGTGGGAGAGTCGGGTTGTGGTAAATCAACGTTGGGACGGGCTGTGATGCGCTTGCTACCTTCATCTAGTCGCATTGAGGGACAGGCGACATTTCAAGGTAAATCAATATTTGATTTAACACCCCAAGAAGTACGGAAATTTCGAGGGGAAGCGGTAGCATTAATTTTTCAAGATCCAATGACGCGCCTCGATCCGTTGATGACGATTGGTAAACATTGTGTTGAAACTCTGCAAGCGCACTCACCAGAATTATCAGCACGACAAGCGAAAGAAAAAGCGATCGCCACTTTAGAAAAGGTAAAAATTCCTGCTAGTCGGTGGAATCAGTACCCCCATGAGTTTAGCGGTGGGATGCGGCAAAGAGTAGCGATCGCCCTAGCTTTATTACTCAATCCTAAATTAATTGTTGCCGACGAACCAACTACCAGCTTAGATGTCACTGTCTCTGCTCAGATTTTACAAGAGTTAACTCGTCTGTGCAGTGAAGAAAACATGGGGCTGCTGTTGATTTCTCACGATTTGGCAATGGTTGCAGAGTATTGCGATCGCATTGGTGTGATGTATCAAGGCAAGATGGTAGAAATGGGCCGTACAGAGTCTGTATTTCGCCAACCCCAACATGAATACACGCGATCGCTACTAAAAGCAGCTTTACATATACAAACTGTCGATGAAATAGAAACTGATGACTGGGGACTGGGAACTGAGGAGAATTCCTCCGAATCTCCAATATTGCGTATCACTGAACTCAAGCAGCATTACACTATAGAACCTAACTTTATTGAACGAATTTTTAAGGCGCAAAGTCAGACAATTAAAGCCGTAGATGGCATAAACTTGGATCTGTATCCAGGAGAAATTCTCGGATTAGTTGGTGAATCAGGTTGCGGTAAAAGTACCCTTTCACGGACAATTTTGCAACTAATTCGTCCCACTGGTGGCAAAGTCGAATTTTTGGGGCAGGAATTAACTACTTTGTCGCGCCAAGAAATTCGCTCCTCACGGCGACAAATGCAGATGGTTTTTCAAGACCCCCATGCTTGTCTCAATCCTGCTATGACTGTGGGACAAAGTATAGGCGATCCTTTATTAATTCATAATCTTGCGGATGCAGCTAAAGCCAAGGAACAAGTTTTATGGATGCTGCAAAAAGTAGGGCTAACACCGCCAGAAGTTTATTATCAGCGTTATCCTTCAGATTTGTCTGGCGGACAACAACAACGAGTTGCGATCGCCCGTGCTTTAATTACCCGTCCCAAACTGCTGATTTGTGATGAACCTGTGAGTATGTTAGATGCTAGCGTGCAGTCGCAAGTACTGGATTTGATGTTGCAATTAAAAGAGGAATTTGAGTTAACGTATTTATTTATTACTCATGACCTCTGGTTAGCGAGATTTTTGTGCGATCGTATTGCGGTAATGAACGGAGGTAAAATTGTCGAACTTGGCCCAACAAAACGAATTTTTGCCAACCCCCAACATCCCTACACTAAAACTTTATTATCCGCTGCTCCCTTACTAGCACGAGCTTAACTGACGAATTCTTGATGGGTTATAGCGATTTGCCATGAAATCACAGATAAACACCGATAAATATCGGTGTTTATCTGTGTCCATCTGAGGATTTTTTAATCTTATACCATCAAATTCCATCTTCTGAGGAATTTGCTGGCAATTGTTGATAGCGATTTTGTTTATTAAAGCGTTCGCTAGTTGTTTTAATCACGATATACAAAATCGGTACTACAAACAAACTTAAAAAGGTAGCAATTAGCATTCCACCAAATACTGCTATTCCTAAAGATTGGCGGCTTCCTGCGCCGGCTCCTGTAGCCGTAGCTAAGGGAAAAATTCCTAAGAGAGTAGAAAAAGCAGTCATCAAGATTGGTCGCTACCGCTCTTGTAACCCTTCAATTGCTGCTTTTGTAATTGGTAGCCCTTGTTCTCGTAATTGGTTAGCAAATTCGACAATCAAAATAGCATTTTTACTAGCTAAAGCAATTAACATTACTAAACCAATTTGGGAAAGCAGGGGAAGAAAGAAATTTTAGTTTTTCCAAAAAGCCTGAATCATATTTCAATTCAGCAACACCCTAAAAATTAAGAGTTTGGATAAGGGGTTTAGGGGCATAGAGGTGTAAATATTCAAAACTTTTATACCTTTATACGCTTATACCCTTACACCCAGGCTCAACAGAAAACTTTTGTGCGTAAGCCTTAATTACAATCACTTCCTTCAAGTAATTTAGGTGCTTTTGTGTGTGAACCATATAGCTCAACAAATCTTTTAAACAGCAACATGGTTTTGTGATTTGAAGCTAAATTCAAGTTAAATAAACGCTCTATATTTTTCTCGCCTAGATTACGTAAATAAGGCAAATCCTCAAACAGAGTTAAGCAAGAAGCAAAATGCAGTAGTATTTGTAGTAATGGTTTAGGCCAGTCCAGGTCGCTGTAGATTTCTATAAATAAACGATGCTCGCTATGATTTAAGGGTATTGCATAAAACATTACAGTTATTCTCTTATTATTGTAAACCGGAATACTAAGTTCCACTGTGTAGGGAGTATGCAATATTAAATCGACCTCAACAATCGGTTGTCTCCAAATTCTTAAAGCATTAACTGGAGACTCTAAAATTGTTTGAAACTGGATGATACCACCAATGGCTGTAGGCTGGAAAGAACTAATATTAATCACCCTCAAGTTGTTCAAGCTAAACTTATGGACTGTTTCTAAATGTTTTAAATTCAGCAGGTGATAGATTTGGCAGAGATACGAAAAAGGTAAAATATATTCCTGGCTAATCATATGTCGCTTCTTCAACTCAAATTTGTTGTCTTGAGTCCGACATAGATATCCTTGATATTGCGTAGTGTCTATATCATTGCTATTTAAGTCCGTTTCAGGTCTTAGATACAGCCAACTGAAGAAAAAGAATGAGGCTGTAAATAGCTGAAATACTTCAATAGCAGATAAATAGCCATCAGCAAAGGCAGCTAGGCTCCTATCGGTTATTCCGAAAAGCCAAGACGGAATCCCAAAAAGCCAAATACCATTCCTGAGCTTGAGTATAAAAATCGCAAAATCTAATTCTAGAGATTGCTTGTTAGCTTGAGTAGAGCTATCACTATCTTTATTGGTGAGATTAATAGACATAGTAGTTCAAACGTATATAAATTTTTAACTCTAAGACTTAATGTCTGCAATTACGTTGATCCTAGCCGTAACATAATTTAATCAACCTCTATCTTTGGCTGTATATACAGGTGATAAATCTTTTTGTAATTGATCAAAAATTTTCTAATTCTGGCAACAAAACAAAAACTATTAGCATATACATTTTAAATTTATTAAAAAGTAGTTTTTAATACTTACTTTCCAAAAGTTTTATATTTTATACATACAAATAAAAATAGCTAATAACAGCCTAATATTTATTTGATTAAACCTAAATTTCCTAGTCTAACAAAAGATATATATAGACAATTAGAGAAAAAATATGTTTTTCTCTAACAAGGTACATAATTTACATCTAGAGGATGAGTGCAGAGCAGGTAGTAAGTGAGTAATCCTAACTTCAAGAGACGATGGCATAGCGATCGCAACTATTTTCTCAAGAGTAACAATGCGAATATTCAAAACATCGCCTTGAAAGCAATTACCACCTCAACCTATAGAATAACTACCACTAAGGTTGTATTATTTTTAAATATTTTCTGCGAGACGGCAGCAATGACTATTCGCCATGCGACTGAAGTTGACTTACCTGCTATTGTGGCAATTTACAATGCTGCAATTCCTAGCCGCATGGCCACCGCTGATTTAGAGCCAGTGTCTGTAGAAAGTCGCCTGAATTGGTTTCGGGGGCGATCGCTTTCACAAAGACCGCTTTGGGTGGTAGAAGTAAAAGGTGTACTCGCTGGGTGGCTTAGTTTCCAATCGTTTTATGGGCGACCAGCCTATAGTAAGACTGCCGAAATTAGTATTTATATTGCCCCAACTTTCCAACGGTGTGGTTTAGGACGACAACTCTTAGCGCAAGCAATTAACGAAAGTCCTAATTTGGGTTTAAAAACCTTAATCGGCTTCATCTTTGCCCATAACCAGCCCAGTTTAAAGCTATTTGAAACATTTGAGTTTAAATCTTGGGGACATTTGCCCAACGTTGCAGAACTTGACGGTGTTGAACGTGACTTAGTAATTATGGGGCTGCGGATTGAAGATTAGGGGCTGGGGACTGGGGATTGGGGATTGGGGATTGGGGACTGGGGATTGGGGACTGGGGATTGGGGATCAGGGACAAGGAAGAAAATGCACTTATGCGGTTATGTCCGAAGGAAGTAAATATGTCGTGGATGGAGTTGAGTATAGACACAACAAATGAGGCTGTTGATTGGGTCTGTACGCTACTGGCAAAAAACAACTATATTAATGACGTTCATATTAGAAAATATATTGAACCAGACTTAGGCGAAGCGGCAGAGCAAGGTAATGTAAAACCCTATTGGACATTTAGTATCTGCTTATACTTACCTGATGATGTCTATGCAAATACTCGTGGGTCAGAAATCGCCAATTTGCTCTCGCCATTGGAAAGAACCGGACTTTCTTCTACTCTTCAAATAGCTATAGTTGAGGAAAAACCAACAGATGCAGAACTAGCAAGTTCCCTTATACGCCGGATTGGGCAAAAGTTTGTTGTCCTCTCTGCCGATATGCCATATAGTTCGCAAGCAGAGGAAATCATCTTAAGGCTTAAACCCAGCCTGGCTTTTGGTAGTGGTTTGCATCCAGCGACTATACTCAGCCTGAAATTGCTTGAGCGTTATATTACTCCCGCAATGAATGTCCTTGATTTGGGGTCAGGTTCTGGTATTTTGAGTGTGGCGATCGCAAAGCTGGGAGCAAATGTTTTAGCCTTAGATAATGACAGTATTGCTGTGCAAGCAACTCAAGACGCTGTACATATTAATGGGGTAGAGCAGCAAGTAACAGTCATGGAAGGCAGTCTAGAATGTGGTAGCGAACTAGGGCATTGGATGGGTGGAGACTCCATCAATAATGTGTCTACAGTTGAGGCAAAAAATCAATTTGATTTGATTGTTGCAAATATCCCAGGTAGAGTACATATTGCCTTAGCTGCTGATTACCAAAAAGCGCTACGTCAAAGTAATATTCATGCAAGCTTGCTAATTTTAGCTGGGTTTACTGTAGATTATGAAGCAGATTTGGCTACAGCATTCACAGAAGCAGGTTTTGATTTAGTCGATTGTGAACGACAAGACGAGTGGCTTGCACTTGCCTATCGGTTGAAAGCAAAGTAATTTGCAAAGTGATAAAGTGCGATCGCTAATTTCTAGTATTTTACTTATGGCTATAATCGTAAACTTTGCTACTTTATGGGCAACCTAATCTATAGTCATACTTTGGTTTTGATAAATTGATGGATTTATTTACCGATGCAGTTGCACAGATAGAAGATGCTTATGTTGCGCTAAATCATCAACTGGGTTGGCGCTTCTTATACTCTCCATCTCACACACTTTCAAGTACTGTTCCAATCTTTTTTGCAGGGATTCATCCTGGTGGTCATTTTTACGAAACGCCAAAAGCAAGTGTAGAAGAAGGCAATGCCTACCGTGTGGAAGGCTGGGAAGATGGCCATCATAATCAATTACAGCAGCAGGTTTGTTTGCTCTATGAAAAAGTTGCTAAAAAACTTGAGAAAGTCAACACTGCTAAAAATTCCTCAATTTCATCATCTTCAACCCAACCCCGTGCTTGAATCATTCGTTGCGTAAAACGGCGTAGTGCTTGTAATTTTGGATCTGCGAGTGGGATACCATCACCTAACGCTTGAATATCTTCACTCTCCCCATTGTGTCGTCTTCCGTGCCAAGCCCAGAAATGCTCTTATTACTGGTGAGGAATCATGCTGCCGCCAAGTAAGATAAAGTCCGGTTTTAGGTATCTGCTCTTGTAAGGGTCTATAAATGACTCTGCTTCTGTGGAAGTTTTGCAAGGAGGCGGGAACGAAAGCAATGCCCAGTCCTGCTGCAACCAAGCCGATGATAGTTTGCATCTGAACTGCCTCTTGAGCAACTTTCGGACGAAATCCAGCTTGTTGACAAATGTTAATAATCTGCTCGTAAAAGATGGGTCCCATTTTGGCAGGAAATAGGATAAATAATTCATCTGCCAAAGCGGAGAGAGACACTTTAGTCTGAGCAGAGAACGGATGGGTTTCTGGCAACGCCAATACCAATGATTCTTGCAAAATGCATTCCACACTCAAACCTGGCTCAATGATGGCAGAACGAACAATGCCGACATCAACCTGTTTGTGATGCAGGGCTTGAATTTGCTCTTGCGTCGTCAGTTCATGCAATCGCAGTTGTACAGCAGGAAACTGTTCTCGAAAGACACTTACAATATCTGGCAGTACACTATACGTTGCAGAGCCGACAAAGCCGATCGCCAACCGTCCAACCTCACCCCGCCCTATCTGTTGTGTCACTTCGATTGCCTGTTCGAGTTGCGCTAACACTCCATAGGAGCGATCTAAAAACATTTTGCCTGCTTCAGTCAGATGCACTTGCCGCTTCGTTCGTTCAAACAACTTGACTCCTAGTTCATCTTCCAAACCACGAATCTGCTGACTGAGCGGAGGTTGGGAAATGTGCAACCGCTCTGCTGCTCGACTAAAGTGTAGTTCCTCAGCCACCGCGATGAAGTAGTGCAGGTGCCGTAATTCCATCTTACTTATATGTCTAACCTATTAATCTTAGTCAAATATATATTGGACAGTCGCATGGCTGTCTCCTACCGTAAGAGATATGAGGCGCGTCTCATCGTTTTTGGTTTGGAGAAAACAAATGAACTTAGACAAAAATTGTGTCGCTCCTAAAGTTTGGTTAATTACAGGATGCTCAACAGGATTCGGACGTGCCCTAGCAGAAGCTGTGTTGAAGAAGGGCGACCACCTGCTGGCGACTGCTCGCGAACCAGAGCAACTTCGCGCTTTAATTGACGATTATCCAAAAACTGCATTCGGCGAGCGTCTAGATGTAACCATATCCCAAGAGATACAAGCAGCCGTTGATGCAGCAATCAAAACATTTGGTCGAATTGATGTACTCGTCAACAATGCTGGCTATGGACTGATTGGCGCACTCGAAGAAGTCAGTGATGCTGATATTCGCCAACAGTTTGAAACCAACTTCTTTGGGGCAGTTCATCTAATCCGAACTGTTTTGCCTCTGATGCGTCAGCAAGGCAGCGGTCACATTGTGAATATGTCATCTACGGCAGGATTAGTGGGGTTTGGTGGTAGCAGTATCTACTGTGGCACTAAATTTGCCCTTGAAGGTATAAATGAGTGGTACGCCGCCTAACAATTCATTTAAGCCGAAGCCGCTTGGCGGTTCAGCTTAATTAGAGTCTGGTAGTTAAGCTCTGAGCTAGTCATTAAACAGTGCATACACCTACTAAAAAGCAGAATTTAAGTCAGGAGAAAGTGAAGTGATTCGGCTCGACGATCAAGTAGCGATTATTACTGGAAGCGGGCGAGGTTTGGGGGCAGCCTATGCCCGCCTGCTTGCACAAAGAGGAGCGCGTGTCGTTATACATGACGCAGGCGTTAACAAAGATGGAACCGGATTCGATGCGAACGTGGCGGCTGATGCTGCACGGAAAATTCAAGAAGCAGGTGGAGTTGCATTCCCAATCAACGCAATCCTTGATAGTAGAGATAACTGCCAAAGTCTAGTGGAAACTACGCTCTTGAAGTTTGGTCGCCTCGACATCTTGATCCACAATGCCGGATGGGTTGCCTATCAGTCAGTGCAAGAACTAACGCCTGATTTTCTACAGCGCGCCATCAGCATTAATTTAGAGGCACCAACATGGCTGGCTCAAGCCGCCTTTCCGACGATGAAACAGCAAAACTACGGACGGATTGTGCTGACGACTTCGGATAGAGCGATTTATCAGCAATATGCACTCAGTGGTCTCGCCCCCTATGCGATGGGAAAAATGGCACAGATAGGTCTGATGAATGTGCTCGCGGTTGAAGGCAAAGAGCATGGAATTCTCGTTAATGCGATTTCGCCGGTAGCCAAAACGCGTATGTGGAACGTACAAGATCAGCCAGAGGAGTTGCGACCCGATCAAGTAGCCCCCGGATTGTTATATCTCGCTTCTGGTGAATGCCAAGAGTCTGGATTTATATTAAGGGCAAGCAATGGTCAATTCACAGCAGTGCGCTGGATCGAGCGAGACAATGTGGACTATCCATTAAACCTTGCCGCTGTTGAGGTTTCTACTGCGGAGGATTTGGCTACTCGCTGGCAGGAGATTGCTGCGGATGTTGCGTTTTAAGGACTGGGCTTGTACTTCGAGATGGTCTGTAGGGAAACAATCGAGATTATTAGCGGGAGAGTAGTTGAAAGGATGTTGTGGGTAAGGGGCGATCGCCTCTCTCCCCAATGCCTCCTGTGAATGAGGAGAGCAAGGCATTACACCCAAAGAACGCTTACTAGCAACGATTGATGTTTTACGTGAGTGGTACTCAAGCCCCAATTTTCCCGGTTGTCCGTTCATCAATGCTGTTTTGGAGCTTGCCGATGCTTCTCATAAAGCACATCAGGTTTCGGTAGACCTACGTGAGTCGATTCGACAAATTATACCAATTCTCTAAAATCCGGCTACAGATAAAGCCACCAAAATATATCGCCTTCGGGCAATAGATGCAATAATACCAATTCTCTGAAAACTCGATAACGGCGCATTTGATAAAGCCAAACGTCTTCTGTTGCCAGATAACATCATTTTATTATTTCAGCCGCCACATTCTCCACAGTTAAATCCAATTGAGCAGGTTTGGCAATATACTAAGCGCCGACTTCGTTGGTTATTACCCAAAAATCTTGATGATTTACGTGCTGCTCTCTACGCTGAAATTGGGAAATTAACCAAATCAATTATTGCATCTATTGCCCGAAGGCAATATATTTTAGAGGCGCTATCTGTAGCCAGTTTTTAGAGAATTGGTATTAGTGTAGATGGCGGTAAGGTGAGGCTTCGGACTGAAAAAAAAGGAGACCCATGTATCTGGAAAGACTATAAAGCCATCTGCATCAACCAAGAAATAAAAGTAGCTAGATTAGGTGAAAATGAAGCTTTAATTGATTACGTAAATCAACAGCAGTTGGCAGACCCATTAATATCATGTCCGGCAAATCACCCTTAATATCATTGCGAGTGGAACGAAGTGAAACGACGCAATCGCAATGTTTTTGGGATTGCTTCCCTACGGTCGCAATGACGGTTATTTGAATGGACATGATATAACTTGCTTCTGACTTTTCCCGTTAAGTCGTGAAACAACGAAATAGCAAGGGTTTCAGGCTCTATGTTGCTTCTCAATAAATTAAGATTAATGACAATGAATTACGAGAGAATAGAGCTTTTGGCTAGGGGCATGGTAAGCGATCGCTCAATCAAGGAGATAACGGGAAAAGTCAGAACTTGCTTAGGTGATGGACATCCTGGGATTTGGAAAATAATTCGACAATTTAATTGTCCTGGAGAAAGACGCGAGATTTTAGATTGGTTTCATCTCGTTGAAAATCTACATAAAGTCGGTGGTTCTCTCAAACGACTCAAAGCTGCTGAAACTTTTCTTTGGCAAGGAAAAGTTGATGAAACACTCGCTCTATCCTAAAAATAGCTTGTAGGCTGGATTTTTGTTTTCATCCCAATAGCGATAGCCGAGTGTATCAAGAAATGCCTGCCACTCTTCCATCTCCTGCGGCGGTACTTGTATACCTACGACAATTCGCCCGTAATCTGCCCCATTGTTGCGGTAGTGGAACATACTAATATTCCAGTTGGGACTCATAGAACCAACAAACTTCATCAACGCGCCAGGACGTTCAGGAAACTCAAAACGGTAGAGCAATTCATTATGTGCTAGGGGAGAATGTCCACCAACCATGTGCCGCAGATGCAATTTTGTCAGTTCGTCGTCGGTTAAGTCGATAGTTTTGAAACCGCAGCCTTCAAAAGTTTCCAGCATCTTGGTAGCATCGGCACGGTTTTGAATTTGTACACCAACGAAAATATGTGCTTCTTTTTCATCGGCAATGCGATAGTTAAACTCAGTTAAGTTACGCTTGCCAATACATTCACAAAATTTACGCAGACTTCCCCGTTCTTCGGGAATAGCTACAGCAAAGATGGCTTCGCGGCGTTCACCAAACTCTGCCCGTTCTGCCACAAAGCGGAGTCGGTCAAAGTTCATATTAGCACCGCAGGCAACAGCAATTAATGTTTGTTCCTGGATTTGCTCCCTTTCTGCATAGGCTTTAGCAGCTGCGATCGCCAATGCCCCAGCTGGTTCTAAAATTGATCGTGTATCTTCAAATACGTCTTTAATGGCAGCACAGGTGGCATCGGTATCCACCAAAATGATTTCATCTACATACTGCTGACACAAGTGAAAAGTTTCCTCTCCCACTTCGCGCACTGCTACCCCATCAGCAAATAACCCTACTTGAGATAATCGCACCCGATGTCCGGCTTTGAGTGATTGATTCATCGCATCAGCATCCACCGGTTCCACACCAATAATCTTGATTTCTGGACGCAACCGTTTGACATACGCTGCAATCCCAGCAATCAATCCACCGCCGCCAATTGCTACAAAAATTGCATGGATGGGTTGTTGATATTGCCGGAGAATTTCCATCCCAATTGTTCCCTGTCCAGCAATCACATCTGGGTCGTCAAAAGGATGAATAAAGGTGAGTCCCTTTTCTGCCTCTAATTCACGGGCATAAGCATAGGCATCATCGTAGGTATTACCATGTAATACCACTTCTCCCCCACGCGCTTTGACTGCATCCACCTTAACCTGGGGTGTAGTTACTGGCATTACAATAATCGCTCGTGTTCCCAATCGGCTAGCGCTCAAGGCGACCCCTTGGGCATGGTTACCCGCAGATGCCGCAATTACACCCTGTGCCAATAAATCCGGTGGCAGGTTCACCATCTTATTATAAGCACCACGTAATTTAAAAGAAAATACTGACTGCATATCTTCTCGTTTCAGCAGGAGCCTATTATTCAGCCTCTTGGAAAGATTTGGGGCGTACTCTAGTGGTGTTTCCTGGGCAACTTCATACACACGAGCAGTTAGGATTTGAACCAGGTAATCGCAATACATGGACGTCAATGGGGTAGCAGATGCCGGATGGACTATAATTTTACGGCACTTGTGTACTTATTTTATTGACACATGAGGAACTATCTAAAAGGTGACATCTACAAGTAACGCTAGCAATGGTTACAACAATTATTGTTTTTCTGATTATTGGGCTGATTGTGACTGGTATCTTAATCAATCCTGTCCTCATTAAACAGCGAAGAAAACGTCTGAAGCATCACTCTTTTCCTCCTCTGTGGAATGCGATTCTTGAAAATAATCTTCCTATTTACCTGTGTCTTTTTCCTCCTGAACGCAGACGGCTTCAGGGACATATTCAAGTATTTTTGGCGGAAAAACAATTTATTGGCTGTAGAGGATTGCAGGTGACAGAAGAAATGAAACTAACAATTGCTGCTGTCGCCTGTTTGCTTCTGCTTAATGAACGAGGAGAGTACTTTCCCAAACTACGTTCTATTTTGATTTATCCTGGCGCTTATTTTGTAAATGAAATTGTCGCCACTGGAAATTATGTTGTCGAAGAAAGGCGCGTAGCCAGACTGGGAGAATCATGGACTCGTGACCAACTAGTACTATCGTGGGAACAAGTGCAACAAGATATTCGCAACTGGAAGGATGGACATAACGTTGTGCTGCATGAATTTGCCCATCAGTTGGATCAAGAAGATGGTAAAGCAGAGGGCGTTCCTATTTTGCAACGAAATTCAGACTATCCTATTTGGGCGCAGGTAATGACAGCAGAATATCAACAACTCTGCAATGATGTTCAACAAGGTATCAAAACTGTCATAGATAGCTATGGTACAACTAATCCTGCAGAGTTTTTTGCCGTAGCGACTGAGACATTCTTTGAGCAACCAGAGGAATTACAGCAGCGGCATCCAAGACTTTATCAACTACTGCAAGGCTACTATCAAGTAGATCCTATCCTATGGAATTAGATTTTAAAAGTTATACCAATTTGAAAAAAGAATGCAACAGATGGGTAGGGGAGCCACTCCGTTCGGTCGCCAGACTTGTAGACGCGAAGCGGTGAGGCAGTGCGTTGGTGAGGCAGCGACGGGTACGCAGGGGGTTTCCCCCATGAGCGACTGCCGAAAGGGTTAAGCGACTTGAAGCAACTGCCGCTCGCGCAGCGTATCCGTAGGATTCACCCGAAGGGCTTCCCGCAGGGTAGGAAGTGGCGTCGCACGGCACTGCTGTGCCCCTACGAAGAATTTATGTGTCGCAAACATTATTTGAATTGGTATTAAATGTCTAATTTATTAATATGTTGAGCTATTTGAATAAACAAATGTAAAACCCCTCTCAGTTAAGAAAGGGGTTATGTAAAGTTTTTTTGCTAAAAATTTGCTGTTGTTGTATTAAAATACACTCATGATGGTGATTATGCTTACGCTAGTCAACATTATGAGGGCACCCATAACTATAGATTCACCCAATGAACCTGGAGTCTTTAAATTGTTCATGTTAGTAGAATCCTTTGATTTCTGATGATTCTATTAACAATATCAACATCTGTATTGTATATCCATATATATACGTAAAAAATTAAAATTTCGTAAAGTTTCTTAGTAAAGGCTGTAGTATTTACTTATCAAAAGCTTTGTAAACTTCCTGAGCTAGATAAATCCAAGAATGGATTCAACTTTTTCTAGCTGTTACTGGTAGTAAAAGCAACTAAGCAATTCATTAAAAATGCATCTTACGAATACCTAATTTCCGAGCGGCTTATGTGCCTTTATGTGTGCCTATATGGGGTAAAATAATGTTTGTTGAAAATAAAGAACTATTTAGCTAGAAAATTATCATGACAGTTTCCACGGACTCTAAAAACCAAACAGGCAATTTTGACTTAGAGCAATTAAACCAAAAATTTGAAACTGCTACTCCAAAAGAGATACTGGCATGGTCTATAGAAAATATCCCCACGGGACTGGTGCAAACCAGTGCCTTTAATGTGGATGACATGATAATTACCCATATTCTTTACAGTGAACTGAAGCATCCAGTTCCCGTTATATTTCTCGATACTCTATACCACTTTCCTCAAACCCTAGAACTAGTTGCCAAAGCTAAACAAATCTACAACCTGGATCTGAAAACCTACAAGACTCCAGACGTAGATAGCCGCGAAGCCTTTACCGCTAAATACGGCGAAGCTTTATGGGATAAAGATATTACCAAATTCCACCACATTACAAAAATTGAACCTTTGCAAAGAGGTCTAGACGAACTAAATACAATTTCTTGGATAACTGGACGTCGCCGCGACCAAGCTGTTACCCGTGCAAATATGCCCATCTTTGAATTGGATGGTCAAGGGCGCTTGAAACTCAATCCTTTAGCTAACTGGACACGTCAACAAAGCTGGGTTTATGTAGCTGAACACGGAGTAATCTACAACCCCTTACATGATCAAGGCTATCCCAGTATTGGCGACGAACCGATCACCACCAAAGTAGGCGAAGGTGAAGACGAACGTGCTGGACGCTGGCGGGGAACCGGTAAAACAGAATGTGGAATACATATTTAGTTATTGGTTATTAGTCATTAGTATTTAAACAAATGACTAGTGACTAAGGACAAATGACTAAAATGATTAAAATCCTCCATCTTTCAGATATTCACATGGGGAGTGGCTTCTCTCATGGACGCATCAATCCGGCAACAGGATTAAATACACGATTGGAGGATTTCGTCAATACACTATCTTTATGTATTGACCGAGCATTAACAGATGAGGTGGATTTGGTGATATTTGGTGGAGATGCCTTTCCAGATGCCACCCCACCACCTTACGTGCAAGAAGCTTTTGCTAGCCAATTCCGTCGTCTTGTAGATGCCAGTATTCCGACAGTGTTGTTGGTGGGAAATCATGACCAACATTCCCAAGGGCTGGGCGGAGCGAGTTTATGTATATACCGCACTTTAGGAGTACGGGGATTTGTTGTGGGAGATACAGTAACTACCCACCGCATTCAAACTCGCAATGGCAAAGTACAAGTTATTACTCTTCCTTGGCTGACTCGTTCGACGTTGATGACGCGCCAAGAAACCGAAAGTTTATCGCTAGCAGAAGTCAACCAACTGTTAACTGAACGTTTACAAGTAGTATTGGAAGGGGAAATTCGCCGTCTTGACCCCGATGTGCCAACTGTGCTTTTAGCTCATTTAATGGCTGACAATGCGGCTTTAGGAGCCGAACGTTTTTTGGCAGTAGGCAAAGGCTTTACTCTACCCTTATCTTTACTAACGCGTCCCTGTTTTGATTATGTAGCGCTGGGACACGTCCACCGCCACCAGAACCTGAATAAATCTAATGACCCTCCAGTGATTTATCCAGGAAGTATTGAGCGGGTGGATTTTAGTGAAGAGAAGGAAGACAAAGGTTATGTGATGATAGAACTGGAGCGGGGTAGAGCTAATTGGGAATTTTGCCCTTTGCCTGTTCGGACTTTTCGCACCATTGAGGTGGATGTATCTAAGGCAGATGATCCACAAGCAGCAATAATCAAGGCGATCGCTAAGTATGATATTCAAAATGCTGTAGTGCGGTTAATTTACAAACTCCGCTCCGAACAGTTAGATTTAATTGATAATACGTCGCTGCATAGTGCTTTAGGTTCTGCTCACACCTATACCATTCAGCCAGAATTACTCAGTCAGTTAGCTAGACCCCGCATTCCAGAATTGAGTGCGAGTAGTAGCATTGACCCAATGGAAGCATTGAAAACTTACTTAAGTAATCGAGAAGACCTCAAAGACATAGCAGCGTCAATGCTAGAAGCAGCACAGATGTTACTAGGAGATGAGGTAGAAGTCTGGCTGGAAGGAGCAACTCATAAGTAAACTTTCTAGTAGTTAATAACAAAGGCTAAAGCCTGCTTTTGCTCTCTATAAGTGTTGTTATACCAATTCGTAATACCCTGCGAAAAGCTTTACCCTTTTCCTGTTGGAGAGGCCGGTAAGCAAAGCTATGCCCGTTCGCGTAGTGTCTCCGTTAGGAGAAGGGCTTTACGAGAACGGCTAGCCTACCTTGCGGGAACACTTTGTCGAATCGCAACGCCCGCCGTAGGATGCCCGAAGGGCTATAGGGAGAACGCCGGACGGGTGACAATTACACACAAGCAACCTTTTGTTGTCAATGCCTGTTGACAACTTGTAATACAATCGTTATATTTATATATATAAGTTAACAATAAAAATCAAACCAAGGATACACATAACATATTAATAATCATTGTTATAGTTTTGCTAGTTTTATATTTTAATTAAAATCTATTTTTCAATCGCTGTATCTAATCGTCATTAGGACTTCTCCCATCAGCCTCGGTGAATAGCCGGGGTTTTTTGTTGCTGTTAAATGTATAGATACAAAACTTAGTGGTGAGTGCTGAGTGCTGAGTGGTAAGTGAACGTAAATTCGACAAACCTCACCCACCCAACCTCTCTCTCCTCGCAGGAGAGGGGCTGGGGGTGAGGTCAAAATCCTGTGCATCAAACTCACGTTAAGTGATGAGTGGTGATGTACTTGAAAAAAGCCCCGCCTGTGGTGGGCAGTCTTTAAACTCAGCACTTTTAACTCAGCACTCACCACTTCTATAACTCAGCACTGTTTATCGCAACTGATTCTCGATCGCACTCACATCAACGGCTAACTTTTGTCCTAGCTTCAGCAAACGAAGGCACTGAGTAGTGTCTTGCCCATTATTAACAGTGGCAAAACACTGGGGCATTATTTGATTGTGCAAACAGCTGAAGTAAAGTTCCTGGGATCGATGCAGAGAGATACCAAGATTTAGTTGATATCCGACATCAATCAACCGTTCTAAGCGTTGGATATCTGCATCCAAACTGCCGTTGGGATCATGCAGCAATTGCCAAAGCAGTCGCACAATCAACTGTTCTAATATCTGCTTGCCTTCATGAATATCCAGTCGGCAACGCAGATGCTTTGCTTCGGTGGCGATCGCCTCCAATTCTACTATGTGATTCCAACTCATTTGCGAGTCAGTTATATCTTGCTCAAGCGATCGCAATGTCATCAGACAGCGATACCCTAAAGCAATCTCCGCTGCTACCTGCAACTCTTGTGGCACTGTTAGTTCATCCCGGTGAAACGCCATAATCACACCATAATTATCACGGTATGCTTGGGTATAAAGCTGGTCTAAACGTGTCAGTGTTTCTTGACTTAACAGCCGCATAATCCGGTGGCGTTCCTCAGCAAACAGATTTTGCAAGCTAAAGGTTTCTTCTCCAAATAGCTGCGTCATCATCAAGATAGTTTGAGCCGCACTAGCCTGTTGCAGCGAGCCAAATAGTTTTTCTTTCAATTGGCTGTAATCACGCTGTCCCGCAAATGGCTGAATGCAGCAGTGGAAATCCCAACCGCCCAAATGGAGAACTGCAAACACCAAATTTTCGCTTTCCCAAGTAATTTCTGACATTAGTTTTAATTGACCCACTGCCAGAGTTAATGATCCCATGCGTTGCATTTGGTAATCTATCTCATTGGCAGCGTAACAATAAACTCGCTTTTGGTAAGCGGAAGAATTTTTGCTAGCCGTATCTTGTACAGATATGGAACTGCGCGTTTCTGTTTGTTTGTGATTGGCAAATAAAGAAGTAATAGCGTAATGGGCTGCTACTTGCTTGAAACCAATATGGGCAGTCAGCACCAACTGGCGATATACTTCCCCACCATGTTTAAAGTGGTCAACATTACTAGGAGCCAAACCCAGACGCTTGAGGAAGCCTTTTTCTAATTGTACGCCCGCCACATCTCCCGCTAGTTCCAAAGCACGGGCGGCGTAACGCAGAATCTGCGTTCCTTCAGGGCGAGAAAGTTCTTCAAAAAACCATCCACAACTAGTAAACATCAATAATGCATGACGCTGCATTTCCAACAAGCGTAAAGCGTCTACTTGCTCAGATGCTGTGAGTTTGTGAGTTTGATGGCGGGAAAGAAAGCGGCTCACATTGGCAGGAGAGCGATCGCGCAGCACTTGAATATATTCATCTCGTGCTTGCCAGGGATCGCGGAATAGTTGCTTACCATGTTGTTCATACACCTCAATTAATTGATCCCGCAGCCAATTGAGAGCATTCCGCAGAGGACGACGCCATTTCTGATGCCAAACACCGCCTTCACCACCACAACCACAGTCATCTTGCCATCTATCTACACCGTGGGCACAACTCCAGGCAGTTATGGGCTTCAATTCCACTTCCCAAGCGGGAGGATTTAAGCTTAGGTAATGAGCATAGTTCGTTACTGTCCAACCGTGGTAAGGAAACTCTCTGGTAAAAGCGTAGGCTAAAGTTTTCTCAGTTCCTTTCTTGTGATGTCCAAAGGTTTCCCCATCTGTCCCCACAGAAATTAATTGTGCTGGACGATGATCCCCACGCACTGCCGAACCGATGCGTCCTGCAAAATGACTGGAACTATAAACAACATCACTAAAACCCATGTCCCGCGATATCGGCCCATCGTAAAAGAAGATATCGATGTAGCGTAATCCTTCTAAGGATTCTGCTGTGGTATCTGCGGTGGATGCATCCTTACCATTATTTGTAGAAGTCGTGTTGAGCGGTGAAGATGCAACGCTGAGTGATGGTTTCAAATAACAACGATATGGCCGGGTGGGATCAATCTGACTACCACCAACCTCATGCCATTCACTATGGGGATCATTTTGATTGGGTAAAGGACGGCAACGCTGGGCTTGAGATGGTGCCAACACAATAAACCGAATACCTTCATCCACTAAAGCTTCTAGAGTGGCGTAGTCTACGGCAGTTTCTGCTAGCCAAATACCTTCGGGATCGCGCCCAAAGCGAGAACGGAAGTCTTCTTTGCCCCAGCGAATTTGGGTGTATTTATCGCGTTCATTGGCCAGGGGCATGATAATGTGATTGTATACTTGCGCGATCGCATTGCCGTGACCATGCAGACGTTGAGAACTTTTAGCATCCGCCTCTAGAATCCGCTGATAAACCTCCACATCATAACGTTCTAGCCACGACATCAATGTAGGGCCAATGTTAAAGCTCATGTACTCGTAATTATTCACGATCCCGATCACTTCGCCTCGGTCATTTAAGATTCTGGCAAAGGCATTCGGACGATAGCATTCCCAGTGAATCCGCTCATTCCAATCATGGAAAGGTGCAGCACTCGGTTGGCGTTCAATCGCGTCTAGATAAGGATTTTCTCTTGGTGGTTGGTAAAAATGTCCATGCACAGTTACATAAACACCCATCGCCGTTTTCAGGGGATCGCTCTCCAGAGTATGCCTGGGATCTTCATGAGACGTGAATGTTGAGCCAGAGCTAGCTGGCAGTTCAGCAGCAGAAGTCATGTATATTTATCCAAAATCAAAAAACTTGCAGTTGTGCCAAAAAATTGGTCTGTTAACCTTTCTACAGGGGCTTGAACACAAAATCCGTGATCGACAACAACTATGAAATACAACCAAATTTCCGAGAAGGCGGTTTTAGTATAACGGGAAATCTGCGTTATCGCACAGACCTTTCCCTGAAGACATTAAATTATTAGCTATTGAATAACCTCTGATTGCGGAGGTTTTGTCGTGGGTAGTGCTAAAAAATTTAATTGTCTTTTAATACATTAAACCGCATTATTGGAGTAAAATTTTGCTTCTAAAGCATAGTTTTGCAACAAAACATTGCAATAACTATTTAAAACGCAATCTTATATTACATATCTAGCTCAAGAAAGAGAACCGTAAATTCGCGTAACTACTTCTGGAGGAAGTTGAAAGTATCTGAGAGCAAGTTCAAAAACCCTTTTTTGCAAGTATTTTCCCTTGTCTTTATACCACCCGACTTTAAGGTTGCCCATATTTAATAACCTGGGAAGGCTGGGAAAGTTATTGTTATCAAAAATTTTGCGAAATAATATCACCTTTGCAAAATACCTCTAATGAAACAGTACTAGTGCAATCAGGACAAGTCTGGGCACAATAAAAGGGCTAACTAAGGTGACGCAGGCTAGCTCTATAGCAAAAGGAAATATTTTTTAATTTCCGCCTGTAGCTTTAGTCAATGATTTGCCAAGATATAAAACCTGCATTTCGGTAAGTTTGCCATAAACGCAGGTTTTGGCAGCTAAATCGTGATAAGTGCTACGGCAATGTTAACCTTTTTGTTCAAGGTAGTATTCTTACTTGGGAAAGAGCTTCAGCCCGAAACTAGGGTTGAACAGCTGAGGGTAAATTACCTCGGCTTAATGATGTAACAGTCAATATTCCACATGACTATTGACTATGCAGGTGTCTGTAACTAATACCAATTCAAAGTGACCCATGTCAGGCAAAAACATTCTTTTTCTTATTCTGTTAGTGTTTATCCCGGTTTCCTTAACAGCCCACTTTTTGGGCTGGGGAGACTTGATAGTTTTTATCACAGCGGCATTAGCAATTCTGCCCTTAGCTGCTTGGATGGGTACGGCCACTGAAGAAATAGCTGTAGTAGTAGGCCCGTCGTTGGGTGGGTTGTTGAATGCCACCTTTGGCAATGCTACAGAACTAATTATTGCTATAGTTGCCTTGAGAGCTGGGCTAATTAATGTGGTTAAGGCCAGTATTACCGGATCGATTATTGGCAACTTACTACTAGTGATGGGTTTGTCTATGCTTTTGGGCGGACTACGCCATAAGGAACAAACATTTCAGCCAATTGTAGCGCGGGTGAATGCTGCTTCCATGAATTTGGCGGTAATTGCTATTCTGCTCCCCACAGCTATGAACTTTTCCTCTCAAGGAATTAGTGAAAAAATCCTGCAACATCTTTCTATTGCTGTTGCGATAGTATTAATTCTGGTCTACGCTCTGACGCTGCTATTTTCTATGAAAACCCACGCCTATTTATATGAAGTGGGTATGGTAGACGCAGAAATAGAAGAAATCCCTCATACTAAACCAAATCTTTGGCTGTGGAGTGGCGTGCTGCTAGTCTGTACTTTGTTAGTAGCGCTAGAGTCGGAAATGCTGGTCGATTCTTTGGAAGTAGCCACATCTCAACTAGGGTTGACAGCACTATTTACTGGGGTGATCATTGTCCCAATTGTTGGCAATGCTGCGGAACACGCCACAGCAGTTACCGTAGCTATGAAAGATAAGATGGATCTTTCTCTTTCTGTAGCTGTGGGATCAAGTATGCAGATTGCTCTATTTGTTGCCCCTGTTTTAGTGATAGCAGGGTGGATATTTGGTCAACCAATGGATTTAAATTTTCAACCTTTTGAATTAGTAGCCGTCGCGGTGTCAGTCTTTATTGCCAATAGCATTAGTTCTGATGGCAAGTCTAATTGGCTAGAAGGCACCTTATTATTAGCTGCTTATACAGTATTAGGCATAGCTTTCTACTTCCACCCAGCTATTGATGGCATCGGGTAGTTACAAGCAAACATTAACTTCATCAGCGATCGCCTACACTCTAATTGAAGGCGATCGCGAAGCGCGCCCTGTTGTCCAACCCAACTCTGTTGGGTTGGACAACATACGGGCGATCGCTTTTTGCTATGGCTAAGAGGTAGTGTTAGTTGTTTTTTTAACTAATCATCAAAGTTAATTGCCTATTGAAATATCTGCCCAAGCAAGTACAGCAATAGTTAGTTTTTCACAATTACTCAACAACTATGGAAACACCTACAAATCAATCACAGTCTTTAAACGCACGAGCAAAATCCAACCCCAGTCTGCCTAATCTGCGTTTTGGCGATTCCGGTGATGCCGTTAGAGTGTTACAGAAATTACTACTAAATAATCGCTATCCTGTTAAAGTTGATGGGGTTTTTGGTGCGTTAACAGAAACTGCCGTTAAAGCTTTTCAGAGCCAGCGAAATTTAGTTGCAGATGGAGTAGTGGGAACTCGGACTTGGCGCGAGTTAGCATAACAGAAAATCGAACTTTTTGCCACCCACTTAGGCAGGTTTTAGCTGTATAGTTGCAATTTCTTAACGCTGAGTTGGCGTTAACTTGATACCAATAAATAATGTTGTATTATTACCACATTTTGTATCCAAACAGTGACTTTTTTACTGTTGCAAATTGTTCTATATTTTTTTTCATTTATTGGTATGTATTATTCCGGAGTAGCCTGAATTTGGGATGTCAAAAGAAATAGTGGTGTTAGTAAATAAACCATAATGAGTGAAATTGGCCTGCTGATGACGGGCATGTTAACAACAGGGCAAGCATCTGTACCCAATTTGCCAAAACAGCAACAGCTTCATTTGGCAAATGGTGTGCAAGAGTCGATACAAAGTCATTTACCTCAGGTAGTTTCAACTGCTCAAATCACACCTCCAGAATTTATGCAGGCAGATGGGACTTCCCCAGACACTGCGTCAAGCGTCTTAAAGAAAGACAAACTACTTAAACAAATCCACAAAAAGCTTTCCTCTCCAAGCTCCTCTAGCTTAGACCAAAACAACCATTCTCAGTTCTTAATGGCAGACGGTGTTAGGGTTGCAACACGATCACAAAAGTTCAACAGTCAACCAATGCCACTTCTGCGTTTTGGTAGCTCAGGTATTGCTGTGAGAGTTTTGCAACGGCTGTTGGTATCTAACGGCTATAGGATGCGGGTTGATGGAGTTTTTGGCCCACTGACAGAGACTGCTGTTAAAGCATTTCAATATCGGCAGAGTTTAGCAGTGGATGGAATTGTTGGTCAAAAAACTTGGTATCAGTTGTCAATTTAATTAAGCACTTGGTCAGAAATAATTACACAAAGGGGAAGGTTTTAGAAACGTCAAGATAGAAGTTGCTACAGACTGCGCGAAACACGGAAACGTCAAGGCAGAAGCTCTTACAGGGAAGACGGAAGTTGCTACAGACTGCGCGAAACACGGAAACGTCGAGGCGGAAGCTCTTACAGGGAAGACGGAAGTTGCTACAGCCTGCGCGAAACACGGAAACGTCAAGGCAGAAGCTCTTACAGGGAAGACGGAAGTTGCTACAGACTGCGCGGAACACGGAAACGTCGAGGCGGAAGTTGCTACAGCGAAGACAGAAACAGTGTCGCCCCAGTAGCGCAACGCACCATCCTGGATTTTTGATGCGTTATGGCGTTCCGTGCATAACGCACCCTAACGAATGCAAACCTATGTGAGTCGAACTTAGATGGTTGGCTCTTAGCGATACTTATGTTGCTCCAATAATTGTTGTGCCCTCGGCTTATAAATTAAATAGAACAAAGCCTCTATGTAGCGCAACAAATCTTCTCGATTTTCCTGTGAAGTGAAGTTCCAAAAGCCATAAATTTTCGCTAAAGATAGAAGCTTGGTAGTGTGAATTTTCCAAGTATAGGTGCTGTAAACGCGCTCAATTCCTTTTTGCGAAATTTCGTTCCAGTAGTTAGGATTTTGTTCGCATTTGGTTACAAAATCCACAATTTTAGTTGCTACCTCGTCTAAAACTGTTGGGTTAATATAAAAACCATTCACCTGATCTTGAATAATTTCTAGAGGCCCACCAAATTGTGTAGCGAAAGTTGGTAATCCTGAAATCATTGCTTCCAAAATAGTCAAACCAAAAGCTTCAAATAAGGCTGGTTGTACGAATATTCCTTGGCGGTCGGCAATGACTCGGTAGATTTCACCTGAATCACTTTTTGATAAACGTACACCTAGCCAGCGAAACTTACCATGAAGATTGTACTCGTCAATTATGTGGTAAAGTTTGACAATTTCATCCCGCTCTTCGTTGTCGTCTGATTCTTCGACACGCAACTTACCTGCTACTAAAATTAAGTTGCAATGCTCTTGTAAGTCTTTACTTCTACCAAAACATTCAGCTAAACCAGTGAGGTTTTTAATCCGATCAAGACGTGCCATTGAGAAGAGAGGACGCTTGTTGGGATCGTCGAGTTTACCTAAGATGTGGGCAGGGTCATCTAGAGTGAAAAGCATTTCTGCAATTCGATGGCGATCGCTCTCCACTCTGTCTTGTTCACGGGTGTAGGGGAAATAGTAATTCTCGTTCACCCCAGGTGGCACCACATTAAATTTAGGACTAAATAATTCTACCCCATTAACTACATGGTACAAATCGGGCATGGTGAAGCACTTGTAAGATTCATACTGCCCTACACTATCCGGTGTTCCTACAATTTCTTGGTATGTGCTGCTAACGATGAAATTGGCAGCATTCATTGCAATTAAATCAGCAGTAAATTGTAAGGAGAAATGATATTTCTCTTCCAAATCATTCCAGTACAAGTTACTGAACAAATATTTAGATTTTTCCAAAGCATGGGCAATGTTGCACTGGGTAACTTTCATGCGCCGTGCTAGCAAAAATGCTACTAAGTTACCATCAGAATAGTTACCAACAATCAAGTCAGGTCTGCCTTGAAATTCTGCCAGTAACTCTTTTTCTGCGTCAATCGCATAAGATTCTAAGTAAGGCCAAAACTCAAACCGCGAAATCCAGTTTTGAGTCATGTTGGGATTGAATTCCCGCAAAGCTACTCGCAAAATCCAAGCATTTTCTGTGCCGTGGACTTTTTCTAACCGTTGGTTACAAAGTGTACCATCACTATTGGGGATCAGCCGACTGAGAATAATTACCTTTGGCTGAACGTTGAGATTCTCTAACCCAGCTAAGATGACATCTTCTTGTAGCTGCTTTTCTAGAGACCTCGCCTGATCTAAAACATAAACCACCTGTCCACCAGTATCAGGACGCCCTAACACTCCCTCTTGCCCAAACCAACCGTGGGCAGATACTAGGACGATTCTAAAAATCATCGGGACGCGAGAGATAAAAGCTTCTAGAGCCTGGGGATCAGGAGAATCAATCAATTCATCAAGAATATTCAAGGTTTCTTGGACGCGCCCGGCTGTGTTACCCCAACCCGGTTCAAAACCCATTGATTGCAAAGAAAATCGGAATTGTTCATAGGGTTCATCGCTGGGGCGATCGCTCACAAAGGCTAGAGCTTTCTTAACTTGCGCGGAAAGTTGCTGCTGTGATTGAATGCGATCGTTGATCAGCAGTTGAACACCGTTATATTGATGCAGGCGTAAGAAAACAAATAAGCTTTCTAACCACTGTTTGGAGTCTTGTAATAATTTGCTCGATAGATAACGGTTAAGAAACTGGACTCCCTTGCCAATATTTTTCGGGTCACGAATTGTTGGAGAGTAGTCATAGAAGGGGCCAAAATCAAGTTCTAGCAAATCACCCTCAGAAGGATGAAATCTGTTGACTAGGCGATCGCGCACATCCAACAGTTCTTGCACAGTCATCTGTTCTACACTTAAGTCCGCTGTCAGTCGATAAACTTCTTGACTAGCAATCTTAGGACGAATAATAAAACAGAGATTTGATTCTTCTTGAATAATTTCCTGAGTATAGTAAATTAGTTTGCCTAAATGAGAAGCATCGGAAAACTTTTCAGATTTCTGGTATTTAGAACAATATTCCTTATATAAATTAACTATATCGTTACGCAATAAGTATTTCTTATCTTGCTGGCGCAACTCGCTTATAAAAGAACGCAAATCACTTTTTTCTTCACTCTCTAGAACTGTTTGGATCAATTCAGACATAGCAACTCCAAAAGCTGATTTTATATTTTTGACTTCCAGGGCAAAGTTAGATGCTACCCTGTTGTTGAATCGTTTAGAAACACGACTTTTGACTATACAGCCAGTCTTCTCCAGACTACTAACCAAATCGTCTTCACTTTACTTAAAGTATCTGTAACTCAGTATTTTTGACTCTAACTAAAGGAATAGAATTTTGCATACTTTTTGTAGATGTCGTGTCTGTAAGCTATTCTGCGTCAAGCTTTAGGACTCTTTTTAATTTTCCTAATAAATTAGTTTCAAGCTAACGAGTGTGTAATCGAGAGTAGTTTTAGAGTTAGCTTCTATCTCTGAAGTTTAATTTATTGTTTCATAACTCAATGTATGTTGTATATCCGCTATCAACTCAGTAAAGTTTTATCAGATAAGATTGGTAAGGTTGATTTTGCTATTAAGGTAAATATCAGCTATTTTTACGACTGATTAGACTGGAAACATTGAGAAATGTATAAAAGCAAGGTTAACTTGAAATTAACAGTTCAATCAACAAAAGTTAATTTCATAGTTTTAAGATATGGTAATTAATTTAAAATTAAATAAACTAAAATTAACTTTTAATTTGGAAAGGGACAATATCAATCTAATCTAGCTATAATTGCATCAAAACTAATTTGCACAGGGTCGATTACTATGGCTGATAATACACAAAAGCTAGCGAGTTCAGACCACAGCGTAGGCAATATTCTAATTATCTCTTTGCTGACCTTCTGTGGACTAACTTTCATATTTCTTCTAGGCCTTTTCTAAAATTTGACCGTGAATTTAAAACTTCATGTGGAAGTAGATTAACTATCCAGCTATATCTGCTTCCACTATTGTTTGATGGCTTTTGAATAATTGGGAAAGTTAGCCTAGTTTATTGGGGCTTTGCTAACGTTTTATATTTATTTGTTAAATTTATAAATATTCATAAAAAATGCTACCTTGGTAATAAAAATACCAATTACCAACCTTATTAGTTATAAATGTAAGGCTAGAAAATCTTGATTCCCATCTATGAAGTAATTTTACTTACATACAACAAATTATCTATAAGATAAACTAATAAAATAGGAATCTTGTTTTATTCACTCAGCCAATCGAATTCTGAGTGATAGATTCTTGCTAGGTAAAAGATATTAGTATTCGTAATAAAAATACAGTGTCTCACCGAATGAGTCAGAATGTATTACTCTATATTAAAAAAGGGCGAACGATGGGACTCGAACCCACGAATGGTGGTACCACAAACCACTGCCTTAACCACTTGGCTACGCTCGCCATTGACTATTTGATTATAACACTTCTCTGCTGATTTGAACCAGAGATTTTTTGTTCCAGGAACGGACTCAATTAATTAACAGTCTAATGACTAAAACAAATCATCAGCCGATCGACATGAGACCACTAACGATTATCACATATTTAGGAGCAGTAGGGCTAGCTGCATTGGGGCTAACAATGGCGAATACAAACCCTACTCAGGCTGAATATGAAGATTATGCAGTGCAACAGCTAACAGCATATTTAAGCACCGATGTTTGTAAGAAAACTAAGGGTATTATAGAAAATTTGCTACATATAAACTGCGAAAAAGTGCTGAAGTCGGCTAACCCGCATATGCGAGAAATTATTGCCGGGACGACGGAAAGACAAAATTTTATGATTTTTAGTGTTTACCGTACAGATTTAACACTAAATTCTTTGATACCTGCTTACAAATTTGAGACAGTAGGAGCATTTAATAACTTTTATACTTATTCTGCTGAACAGCAATAGAGCAAGGTACTAGGGGAGATTGGTAAATAAATTGGGAATACTTATAGGTAAACCCAGGTAAAGCTCTACCTTTTGATGAAACTCTGCCCAAACATTAGCTGTTTGTATCCACACAACTCAGACACAGCTCGATTTTGTATTAGATGTGGTAAACAATTATTGCTCAAAGACCGCTATCACTTGCTGCATATCATTGGACGTGGTGGCTTTGGCATGACTTTTTTGGCTGTGGATGAACACCTTCCCTCCAAAACTAGGTGCGTCATCAAACAATTCTGTTTTTCAGAAAAAAATGGAGAAAGTTCTCAAAAGGCAGTGGAATTATTTCGCCAGGAAGCAGTCCGCCTCAGAGACTTGCAGCATCCCCAAATACCCCAACTGCTGGGGTACTTTGAACAAGAAAATCAGTTGTATTTAGTACAAGAATTAATTGCGGGACAGACGCTAGCGGAGGAATTGCAACAGCAAGGAGTTTTTCAGGAAACGCAAATTTGGGAACTCCTAAAAGATTTATTACCAGCGCTGCAATTTATCCATGTCCGACAAGTTATCCACCGAGACATTAAGCCAGCCAATATTATGCGTAGATCCTCTGTGACCGGAACTGGGACGGATCTAGTTTTGATTGACTTTGGAGTTGCTAAACACATCACTGCGACAGCTTTGCTACGCACGGGTACTACAGTTGGAAGTCCAGAATATATGGCTCCTGAACAAATGCGGGGTAAAGCCTTACCAGCTAGCGATCTCTACAGTTTAGGAGTGTGTTGTATTCACTTATTAACGGGGATTTCTCCGTTTGATTTATTTGATGTGACTAGCGATCGCTGGGTGTGGCATGATTATTTGCCAAGTAAGGATAAAGTCAGCGATCGCCTTCATGCTATTCTCGACAAACTCCTACAAAATGCCCTTTCTCAACGTTACAAATCTGCCGCCGAAGCTCTACAAGCGTTAAACTCTGCGTTAAAACTTAATTATTCCCAGCCTATTCAGCAAAAACCACTTCATACCTTAATTTCTGCGACGGGAGTTGATTACCATCATTTGCGCGATTTACTCGCCGCCAGACAATGGCAATCAGCAGATCAAGAAACTTGGGCATTGATGTGTCAAGCACTTTCAAAACCCAGCGGTAGCTATCTTTTTACTACTGATATTGAGAAGTTGCCTTGTGAGGATTTGAACACAATTGATCAATTATGGGTCAAATACAGTAAAGGGCGTTTTGGGTTCAGCGTGCAGAAGCAAATTTACGAAAGCGTTGACGAGGACTATGGCAAATTCTGCGCTGTCATTGACTGGAATACCTACAATTTCGGTTCTTCTAATAATAGATATGATTTTAGTTGTTCAGCTCCTGTGGGACACCTACCCACGCGTAGTTGGGCCGGTGGTACTCAGTGGTGGCGACACGCCAGAGCTTTAGCCTCAAAGCTGGCAGTCTGTTACCATTAACTTAATATTCAGTAATATTCTCAATATAGCCACTAAGAGTTAAATCGTTATTCATGCCATCTGCGTATCTGCTGGTATCCCACGGAAGTCGTGATCCCCGCCCAGAAATTGCTATGCAGCAGCTAGCAGGGTTGATATCTGACAAACTACAAAGCAAAAACAAGCCAGAAAAGCTGGTAAGCATAGGCTATTTGGAACTGAGTCCTGAACCGTTGCATGAGCAGATCAAAAAATTTGCTGAAAGTGCTTTTGCTTGTGGATGCAATTGCCTCAAGGTGATACCGCTATTTCTGCTACCGGGAGTCCATGTGATGAAAGACATTCCTGATGAAGTAGCTCTGGCTCAACAGGCTCTTGGTCAGGATATTATAATTGACCTACAACCATACTTAGGCAGCGATCCCAGTTTAAGAGGCTTACTCGCAAAGCAAATAACTGGACAAAATAAACAAGCATGGATTTTGTTAGCTCATGGTAGCCGTCGCCCTGGTTCTCAACAGCCAGTAGAAGCTATGGCAGCAAGTATAGGAGCAGTGGCAGCTTATTGGTCTATAGCTCCTAGTTTAGAATCACAAGTTAAAGAGTTAATTGCTATCGGCAAGCGTGAAATTGCAATTTTGCCATATTTTTTATTCGCTGGGGGCATAACCGATGCGATCGCTCAGTCAGTAGAAACGCTAAAATTACAGTTTCCTCTCGTGCGTTTTTATTTGGCTGAACCTTTGGGAGCAAGTGCAGAATTAGCCGAGCTGATTTGGGATTTGATAGACACATGAACCGCACAGAAACACAGGAGAGCAAGTTTTTGGGAAAGGTTTATTTAATAGGTGCGGGGCCAGGAGATCCAGGATTAATGACCCTCAAGGGGAAGGGTTTGCTGGGCTGTGCCGATGTGGTCATCTACGATGCTTTGGTGAGTCCGGCAATTCTGGATATGATTAATCCGCAAGCAGAGCAAATAAATGCAGGTAAGCGGATGGGGCGACATTCCCTGCTGCAAGAAGCCACAACCCAACTGCTAATTGAGAAGGCGCAAGAACACACAATAGTAGTACGTCTCAAAGGTGGTGACCCGTTCATCTTTGGTCGTGGTGGCGAAGAAATGGAAGAATTGGTAAAAGCGGGAATTGCAGTGGAAGTTGTGCCAGGTATTACATCAGGGATTGCAGCAGCAGCCTATGCAGGCATTCCGTTAACGCATCGCTTATATAGTTCGTCAGTGACTTTTGTGACTGGACATGAGGCGGCTGGTAAGTACAAACCGAAAGTAAATTGGGGTGCGATCGCCCACGGTTCCGAAACAATTGTAATTTACATGGGAATTCACAATTTACCTTATATTGTGGAGCAGTTAAGTGCGGCTGGCTTGAGTCTAGAAACACCAATTGCTTTAGTGCGTTGGGGTACAAGACCAGACCAGGAAGAATTAATTGGAAAATTGGAGACAATTGTCGCGCAAGTAGAAGAAACTGGGTTTGATGCACCAGCGATCGCGGTAATTGGTTCTGTAGTAAATATGCATAGTATTTTATCTGGCTGCCGTCCAGTTTAAGGCTTCGGGCACAACTAAATAGGTATTAGAAAATTAAACTATGTGTTGAAAGATAATCTTCAATAAATCTCCTTGCGTAAAAGGCTTAGTCAAATAACCCGATGCTTTGACCATCTTGGCTTTTGCTTTATCTATCAACCCAGTTTTTCCTGACACCATAATCACTGGTGTATTTTTAAAATATGAATGCTTACGCAATAAAGAACATAGTTCATACCCATCTAAATTTGGCATTGAAATGTCCAATAAAATTAAGTCGGGTTTAGTGCGGAGAATTTCCATTAAAGCTTTTAAGGAATCTGTAACACCTGCTACAGAAAATATTTGCTCATCTAAATAACTTTTGATAGCATTCAACACGCTTGGACTATCATCAATGCAAAAGATAGTGTATGTTTTTCTGCCAGCTGATGCTGAGGAAACTTGCTGACGAATATTTTCAGCATTTCTACTATGGTTAGGTCGGTTATTAGAGTATTCTACAACCTGATTACTCTTATTAGTACCGGGTTTGGGCGATGGTGGAATTGTTATTGGAGGTAGTGATGGACTTTTACGTGCATGTGACTCTTGGCTTTGAGAAGCTGGCGACTGGGCATTATTTTTAGGTTGCGATGTCTCACAATAAGCAGCTTTACCTTGATACTTTTGGCACTTTTCAACTAGTAAGCGCAGATTCAGATAACAGAACTTGGGCATGTCATCAAGAAAGCTTTCTCGAATAAATTCATAACTTCCTTCTTCCAAGCTCAAAAATGATTCTAGGGCTTCTAGTGCCAACTGTTCTATCAGTATCCCTGCTTGCGAGGAACTAATATATTTTTGATTAACTAACCAGCAAATTGCTAGATAATCTGGATTGGGTATTGCCTGATGATCGATACCAGTTTCAAATATTGCCCGCAGTTGTTCATGAATCCCTGTAGGGATGGTAGAGATTTGCTGACTCAAGCGCTGCAAGTTTCTGTAAAGCGGCTCAAACATTTTTTCTGAGTAGCAGGCATAAATCAATCTACCTTCTTCTATATATATTGACCAAGAACCTGAAGTACTAAATACTTGCAAACAACCAGTAACAGATTTATTAGTGATTTTTTTTAAAAGTGATAGGGGTTGTAGTTTCTGAAAAAATCTGTATCTACTAATCGGAAGTGTCTTCATTGGCACGGCTGTAATGTAAAAGCAATATTTGCAATTGAAATTTGTAGAAGCCCCTTCCTAGCATCATAGGGATAAAGTTGGAAGTGCTTTCAAATAAACATAGCGCTTCATACGTAAATGAGGATAGTAACTCTCAACCCTCAACCCCTTAAACCCTGACACACTGTAGTGAATTTAACTGCAACTAGCGCTTAGTAGAAAAGCCATGCTATTACCAAATAGCAGAATGGCTAAACTTGCTGCCAGGAAACAGTATTCCAAAAATCAGATTTACTTTCTGTATCTTTGGCTAATCTAGCTAATCTCACAATAACGCAAGTGCTACAAATAGACTATGACCTCAAACCCCTAGAGGGTGAAAGCTCTACTTACTAGTCAGCTAGCATTTTGCATAGCATAAGATTGTCGCCAGTAAACCTTGACGACTCCAATAAGTTTATGTCTATTTATTGGAACTAAATAAATGTCAAACTTATGATTTTACCCAAGTTAGAGATTGTGGAGCTTCTGTCTACAAACTTGAACAAAATATCACTTATACAACAAGAATGACAAATTGCTAACAAGGGTGAAACAGCTAATCATTTACGCTGTAATAATGTGTGTTTTGCTACAAAAGTAACGATTTTAGCAGAATGTAAGCTTTGATTAGTGCTAGAAGCGAATTATATTGTTATGTAGGGGAATTAGCCTCTATGCACAATGTGAAGTGCTAAATTCTAGAATTTTCAGTAAAATCCAAGAAATATATAGCACTACTAAGCTAGTTCCGAACTCTCCGTTAGCTTTGTCTGTGCGTACCATTAAAGTTTTGATTTTCAAAGCTCATAGGGTCTTTGATGGTGGAAGCAACGACTGGTTTTTCTTCATTTTCTCTAATTTTGGTTTAAACATAGTCCTCTTTTACAAATTGAACGGGATTGCTATAGGATATACCTGAAAATAACAATTTTCATTTAAATGGTACATTTGAAGCAACTTACTAAAATTTAGGTTACTCCAAAAATTACAAAAAGTGAAATAAAATATGTGATTTTTATAATAAATCAATCAAGAAAATATGAAAGCAATTAATTTCAGCTTATAAGAATTTCTCTAAAATATTTGTCTGATTATCCGGATCAACAAAAAATGTACAGTATATTAACTTTGTTTCATTTAAACATACTTATTCCTGAATCAAATATGAAAGATTTTATCATTTTGCATTGCTGGGAAGATTGAAGAACTTAGCTCAACTTTGTTCAAACGAAAGAAGACAACCGACTAGCAAAATTTGTGGCATGGTGGAGATTGAGCAAGCACAGCGCGCTACGCGATCGCATTCTCAACAATACTGTAGCGATCGCAGGCATATATATAGTATAATTACTTACTTTTTGTGCTAAATAGTTCTATTACTTATTCTCTATGTCAGCTATTCGTTAGAATTAGCAATGCTACCGTCGAATTATTATTACTGCAATGGTTACACAGTTAGAATCTTCCAGCCAAAAACGCATCATCTACCCCGAAAGCGACGGACAGCCAATGGCAGACAACACAAAACAGTTTGAGTTGATTGTACTGATTAAAAAAAACTTGGATTTGTTGTTTGCTAATGACCCTAATGTATTTGTTGCTGGCGATTTACTTTGGTATCCGGTTGAAGGAGACAATTTTTTACGCAGAGCGCCGGATGTAATGGTAGCCTTTGGCAGACCAAAAGGAGATCGAGGTTCTTATCTACAATGGCAAGAAAATAATATTCCTCCGCAAGTAGTATTTGAAATTCTTTCTCCTAGCAATACTGCCAAAGAGATGATTGCGAAATACAAGTTTTATGAACGCTACGGGGTAGAAGAATATTATCTATATGATCCAGAAACAGGTGAGTTAAGCGGTTGGCTACGTTCTGGTAATGAACTAGTAGAAATTCCGCAAATGCTTGGTTGGGTAAGCCCTCGACTTGGTATACGCTTTGAACTATCAAGTGGCGAACTTCAGATTTATCGTCCTGACGGACAGCGGTTTTTGACATATCTAGAACAAGCGCAACAACGGGAACAAGCACAAGCTCAAGCAGAACAAGAACGCCAACGAGCAGAACAAGCACAAAATCAACTAGAAGCACTCCGCGCTTTACTTCAAGAAAAGGGAATTAATCCAGAGGAACTGTAAATCCCTGATGCTGACCGACATTAATTTAGAAGTCCACGAAAAAAGCGATCGCCTTGATCGCTACCTTTCCCAAGAATTACCAGATTTATCTCGTTCTCGTATTCAACAGTTAATTGAACAGGGTAAAGTTCAAATTAATGGTGAAGTCTGCACATCTAAAAAAATTAATCTTAAAGCAGGCGATCGCATCACTCTAGAAATACCAGAAGCGCAACCTTTAGAACTGCAAGCAGAAAATATTCCTTTAGATATTCTCTATGAAGATGACCAGTTACTCATTCTCAACAAACCCGCAGGTTTAGTTGTTCATCCTGCACCTGGCCACCCAGATGGCACATTAGTTAATGCTTTGTTAGCGCACTGTCCCAACTTACCAGGAATTGGGGGAGTTCAACGTCCAGGGATTGTCCATCGACTAGATAAGGATACAACCGGGGCGATCGCTATTGCCAAAACAGATATTGCCTATCAGCACCTACAAGCACAACTCCAAGCGAAAACTGCACGGCGAGAATATTTAGGTGTAGTTTACGGTGCGCCAAAAGCTGAAAGTGGCATCATAGACTTGCCCATTGGTCGCCATCCACAAGACCGCAAGAAAATGGCAGTTGTCCCCATAGAAAAAGGTGGACGTTCTGCTATTACTCATTGGCAAGTACTAGAACGTTTGGGTAATTACACATTAATTCACTTTCAACTAGAAACTGGACGCACCCATCAAATTCGTGTCCACAGCGCCAAAATTGGACATCCTATTGTCGGCGATCCTGTTTATGGTTCTGGTCGTTCTATAGGGGTAAATTTGCCTGGTCAAGCACTACACGCTTGGCGGCTAAAGTTACAGCATCCTCTATCAGGAAATTTAATTGAGGTGGTAGCTCCCCCTCCTCAAACGTTTCTCACTTTGCTAGAAGTTCTACGACGACGTTCTGTTATTTCTCATTAGATAAATTAAAAATATTGAACAATATTGACTATTTTATTGCTACTTAAACACCATGGATGATTATATTTAATCGCAGTGTTTATCTATTACCAAAAACCCAAATTTATTTACAAATAAAATTGGAAACAGAGCGTTTGTAGAGATGAGTAGTTTAGTCGCAGAACGGCTAGCAATTTAGAGATGAAGTCGGCAGAAAAGTTGAGTTGCGTCCGAATTGAAGCGAAGATAATTCACCAGGTGTGATCTGAACTGCCTACGAGCGCTTTGCCCAAGAAAAGCTAGTTTGGAGAGCATTGCATACTGCTGTGGTATCTCTACAGAAAATCGCTACACCAGAGGCTCAGGTAGCCTTACAACGAGCGAGCGCCCACGAAGCAGATAAAGTGTCCGCTCTCAGATTGGTTGTGCCTTAGAGGTTTTAATGAAATAACACTCAGTTAACAGCTAAGGTAGCTGTGGAGAAGTTTTCAACCAATATTGCCCCGCGTCGGACTTTTAGCTACTGGCTTTGCATAAAGTAAAGTAATTGTCAACAAACTTTCGCTTCTTCATCTACCCCCCTATTTAGAAAAGAATTACAGCTACTCACAACAATGTTAAGAAAGTTAAAGTTTATGTTTCTTAACAAATTTGCTCTCAAGAGCAAATGCTAAATCAAACTGCAATAACTTGTATTTTCAGGGTTTTCGGAAAAATTAAAAAAATATAAAACTAGAATATTTTTCTAGTTTATGGGCAAATTATAAAGTTATGTAACGAAAATATTTAACTTTTCTCAGGCACAGCCCTTATATGTAAAGGATTTGAGGCTTATCTTATTCATGCATCTTATTTATTCATAATTTGTAACAAATAAAGGATCTATAGCGTTGTATAAACATAAGCTGGAGGGGTTAAATAACAGACAAAAGTTAAACAAGGTAATCAATTCACAAGGTTTGCCAGCTTCTCATAAAATCACCCCAGATTCTCATAATTTCTCGTTCATGTAGTAGCAAGTAAATGTGAGACCAATTTGAGAAACAGTTTGCTCTTAAGTCTGTTGTGAACCATTCCACTGATTGAGCGATAAGACATTACCCGTTTTAATCAAAACATCTCTCGACTAAGTAATTAGGAGATTAAGTCCATGACATTAGACGTATTCGCCAAGGTGGTTTCTCAAGCTGATGCCAGAGGAGAATTCCTGAGCAACGAACAGCTAGATGCTTTAACCGAAGTAGTCAAAGCAGGCAACAAGCGCTTGGATGTTGTCAACCGCATCACCAGCAATGCTTCTGCTATTGTCACCAACGCTGCTCGTAGCTTGTTTGAAGAGCAGCCCCAACTGATTGCTCCTGGCGGTAACGCTTACACCAACCGTCGTATGGCTGCTTGTCTCCGCGATATGGAAATCATCTTGCGCTACGTTACCTATGCTGCATTGGCTGGTGATGCAAGCGTCCTTGATGACCGTTGCTTGAACGGCTTACGTGAAACCTACCAAGCTTTGGGTACTCCCGGTTCTTCTGTTGCAGTTGGCGTTCAGAAGATGAAAGATGCAGCAATCTCTATTGTTAACGATCCCAACGGTATCAGCAAGGGTGATTGCAGTTCACTAGTTTCTGAATTGGCTAGCTACTTTGATCGTGCTGCTGCTGCTGTTGCTTAATAAGCAATAAACAACCCAGAGTCAACAAATAAAGCTCTCCCAGCGAGAAATTAAGAAACAACAAGGAGATATTAAACGATGAAGACACCTATTACCGAAGCAATCGCAGCTGCTGATACCCAAGGACGTTTCCTGAGCAACACCGAACTGCAAGCCGTTAACGGTCGTTTTGTACGTGCTGTTGCCAGCATGGAAGCAGCTCGTGCTTTGACCTCCAACGCTCAAAGATTGATTGACGGCGCAACCCAAGCCGTTTACCAAAAATACCCCTACACCACCCAAACACAAGGTAATCAATTCGCTGCTGACAGCCGTGGTAAGTCCAAGTGTTCTCGTGACGTTGGTCACTACCTACGGATCATCACCTACAGCTTAATTGCTGGTGGTACAGGTCCTTTGGATGAATACTTAATTGCTGGCTTGGCTGAAATCAACAGTGCTTTTGATTTGTCTCCCAGCTGGTACGTAGAAGCTCTGAAGAACATCAAAGCCAACCATGGTTTGAGTGGTCAAGCTGCTAACGAAGCTAACACCTACATTGACTACGCAATCAACGCTCTCAGCTAGATAGCGTTATGCCCGGAGAGGGGTGCAGTTGCTAGATGGAATCACCTAGCAGTTGGATCTCGCCCCGGGCATCGTTTTATGTAGAGATAGATAAAAAGCTTTAGCAAAGCAAGCATTCGGCAAGAGCCGGAATGCCAATAAATAGGGGGAAATTTAAATGGCTATTACAGCAGCAGCATCCAGACTAGGAACGGAAGCTTTTAGTCAAGCAAGTCGAATCGAGCTTCGCCCCAGTGCTAGCAGAGAAGAAGTAGAATTAGTTATCCGTGCCGTTTATCGGCAAGTTTTGGGTAATGACTATTTAATGGCATCGGAACGCCTTGTAAGTGCAGAATCACTCTTGCGAGATGGCAACCTGACAGTACGGGAGTTTGTACGTAGAGTCGCCAAGTCAGAACTTTACAAACAGAAGTTTTTTTACAACAGTTTTCAAACCCGGTTGATTGAACTCAACTACAAGCATTTGTTAGGTCGCGCTCCCTATGATGAGTCGGAAGTGGTTTATCACTTAGACTTGTACCAAAACAAAGGGTATGATGCCGAAATCGACTCCTACATTGATTCTGTAGAGTATCAAAACAACTTCGGCGACAATGTTGTGCCTTATTATCGTGGTTTTGAAATCCAGCCAGGGCAAAAAACTGTAGGCTTTACCAGAATGTTCCGCTTGTACCGTGGTTATGCTAACAGCGACAGCGCTCAGGTAGAAGGAAACAAATCTCGTCTAGCGCGTGAACTAGCAAGCAATAAGGCATCTTCCATTGTCGGCCCATCCGGTAGCAACAATAACTGGAGTTTCCGCGCCTCAGCCGATGTAGCGCCGAAAAAGAACATGGGTAATGCAGTAGGTGCAAGCGATCGCGTATACCGCCTTGAAGTCACAGGAATTCGCGGAGCTGGATATCCTAGCGTTCGCCGCAGCAGCACGGTATTTATTGTACCTTATGAACGGCTTTCGGAAAAGATACAGCAAATTCATCGGCAGGGCGGAAAAATCGCTAGCGTTTCGCCGGCGTAATCGGTAATCGGCTAGTAATTAAAACTTAATGCCCAATTACCAATTACCTCTTAACCTATCCGCATTTATTACCCGACACTAATAGGAGACAGAGAATTAATGTACGGTCAAACTACAGTTGGTACTGGTGGAATTTCTTCAGCTGATAGCCGGATGTTTCGTTACGAAGTTGTAGGCTTACGGCAAAATTCAGAAACCGATAAGAATAAGTACAATATCCGTCGCAGTGGCAGCGTGTTTATCACAGTGCCATATAATCGCATGAACGAGGAAATGCAGCGGATTAACCGCTTGGGCGGTAGAATCGTTGGCATTCATCCGTTGGAGCTTGCTGAACAGAACTAACGCTCTGCTAATGATCGAACCCAGTGAGGAACAAGATTCTGTAGAGAACGCGCCACCGCTGACGCCAGAGCAAGCGCTCGCTAACCTGCAATCATCAGATTTAGGTCTCCGCTATTATGCAGCTTGGTGGCTGGGCAAGTTTCAAGTTAACCAGCCAGCTGCCGTAGATGCTTTAATTGCAGCTTTAGAAGACGAAGCCGACAGAACCGAACTGGGAGGTTATCCTCTACGACGCAATGCGGCAAGAGCATTAGGGAAATTAGGTGATCCGAAAGCTGTACCGGGTTTAATTAAGTGCTTAGAATGCTCCGACTTCTACGTGCGAGAAGCAGCAGCTCAGTCCTTGGAAATGCTGCGCGCTACAACTGCGGCACCAGCACTGATGCAATTGCTAGATGGGGGTGTAGCAGAGGCCGTGCAAATAGTGGGACGTCCCCACTTAACTCAGCCCTATGAAGCGGTGCTAGAAGCCTTAGGAACTATTGGTGCTACTGAAGCTATTTCCTTAATAGAGCCGTTCTTAGAGCATTCAATACCAAGAGTACAGTGCGCCGCTGCTAGAGCAATGTACCAATTGACACAAAATTCAGTCTATGGTGAACGTTTGGTAAAAATTTTGGACGGTACCGATCTGAAATTGCGCCGCGTTGCCTTAGGAGATTTAGGTGCCATAGGTTACATAGCAGCAGCAGATGCGATCGCTCATGCCAAAGTAGAGAATAGCTTTAAACTCATTGCCCTCAAAGGATTGTTAGAGCATCAGCTAGTTGAGGAATTAAAAATACTTTCCTTGTCTGATGAGGCAATTCGGGTAATGAACCTGATGGATTCACTGTTGTAGTCATTGGTTATTGGTCGTTTGTTCTTTGTAAAAAGCAAATGGCTAATGACCGATGACTAATGGCTATTAACTAATGACTGATGACTGATGAACTAATTCGCGCCGTCGCCCTTGCAGACACACCAGCGCGAATGGTGATGGCAGTGCAAAACTTGGCAGCGGCAAAAGATGTAGCGGCGATTCCTACCTTAATTGCCGTTTTTGGTTATAACAACCCAACGGCAGCAGCAGTAGCCGTGGCTGCACTGACGGAGTTAGGAGAAGTAGCTGTGCCGCAGTTATTAACACAAATCGATGATTATAACTATGGCGCACGGGCTTACTCGATTCGCACCTTAGCAGCGATCGCCGACCCCCGCGCCTTAGATGTGTTAATTGATGCTGCTGCCACCGACTTTGCCCCCAGCGTCCGCCGCGCCGCCGCCAAAGGGCTAGGAAGCTTGCATTGGCATAAGCTAGGTTTTCCTGAAAGCCAAACTGCATCACAAAGAGCGCTGGAAACACTACTATTCATTTCCCAAGATCCAGATTGGTCGATTCGTTATGCCGCTGTTGTTGGTTTGCAAGCCCTAGTGAAAATACCTGATTTGCAGCAGCTCATCCGGGCTAGACTCGAAGAGATGCTGGCAACTGATGCTGAGAAAGCTGTTCGTGCCCGTGTACAGCTAGCTCAAGGCTAATAAGTTGTTTTATTTACCATAAAAAAAGGTAAAAGTAAAGATGTCGTTACCACTTCTTGAATATACACCAACTACGCAAAATCAGCGTGTAGAAGGCTACGAAGTTCCTAATGAAGACACGCCGACTATTTATCGATTATCTGATGCAACTTCAGATAAAGATATTGATGCCATTATCTGGGCAGGATATCGGCAAATTTTCAGCGAACACTTAATTATCAAAAGTAATCGCCAGCCTTTCTTAGAATCGCAACTGCGAAATCGAGCAATTAACGTTCGTGATTTTATCCGGGGCTTGGGTAAGTCTGAAGTTTATCGCACACAGGTAGCAGACACAAACTCCAACTACCGTTTAGTTGACATTACTTTAAAACGGTTTTTGGGTCGCGCTGCTTACAACAAAGACGAAGAAATTGCCTGGTCAATTGTGATTGCAACCAAGGGATTGCATGGTTTCATCGATAACTTATTAGACAGTGATGAATACCGTGAGAATTTTGGCGATGATATTGTACCTTTTCAACGCCGTCGCTTCAAAGACCGACCCTTTAACTTAGTTAACCCCCGCTACGGTAGAGACTGGCGCGATCGCTTGAACCTGCAATATCTGGGAGGTCGTTCCTTCTATAAGATTCGCCAATCAGGAAATGTCAGCAAAGAAGAAATTCGTCAGGCAATTCCCAGCAATTTCTTGGCAATGGCAGGGAAAATGCTCACCACCGAACGTAACTACCAACGCACCATCGATTCTGTAACAGCCCAGGTAAGAAATCTCCAAATACCAGACACATCCCGTGAATCTGTTACCACCCAACCAAAGGTGAAACCTACAGCAGTAGCTTTACCTTATCGTTACATACCTAGCAACCCAACAAATTGAGGCATGGCTGATGGGGAATAGGAAATTTCTTTTTCCCAATTAGCAATGACTAATTACCTTTTTACCCGTTGATTAACTAACCATGTCAATCCCCTTACTAGAATACAAACCGAGTTCTCAAAACCAGCGCGTCCCTGGTTACGAAGTGCCTAGTGAAGATACCCCTAGACCTTACCGGATAGAAGACTGCGCTTTTGATAGCGACCTCCAAGAATTAATTTGGGCTGCTTATCGGCAGGTTTTCAGCGAACATGAAATCCTCAAATTTTATCGCCAGACTGATTTAGAATCGCAGTTGAAAAACCGTGCCATCACTGTGCGTGACTTCATCCGGGGCATAGCGAAATCTGATTCGTTCCGGCGTTTGGTAGTAGAGACAAATTCTAACTACCGCATCGTAGAACTTGCCCTCAAAAGACTTTTAGGCCGCGCGCCTTACAACAAAGACGAAGAAATTGCTTGGTCGATTAAAATAGCAACTCAAGGTTGGGGTGGTTTTGTTGATGCTTTAGTTGACTCTGATGAGTACCAAACTAACTTTGGTGAAAATACAGTTCCTTACCAGCGTCGTCGCTTCAAAGATAGACCATTTAATTTGGTAACGCCTCGCTACGGCGACTACTGGCGCGATAAGTTAGAAAGTGGACGTTATAAATGGGGTGATATTAATAACTTCTTGGAAATGGCGAGTTCAATCCCTATCCAGACAGTTAGCTATACACCAGTTAGCACAGCAAACATCACAATTCCCGACACCACAAGAGATACTAGCTCGCAGGGTATTCCCCTTTCCATAAATACCAGCGCTAATTTCCCTATACGGTGAACCGAATGCGGGACAATAAAGAAAGCATGAGTGAAAAGTTTGAGGAATCAAGCCTCTTTAAGTTTCACTAGCTAACTCTTTGTTTAATTTATTTAATTAAGAGGAACAACGCAGCATGGCATTGCCATTACTTCAATACAAACCAAGCAGCCAAAACCATCGAGTTAATAGCTTTGGCACCGCTGACCTGAATGAAGATACACCATATATCTATCGCTTAGAAGATGTCAGCTCTTACACTGATATTGAAAACATAATTTGGGCAAGCTATCGCCAAGTATTCAGCGAACATGAGATTCTAAAATTTAACCGTCAAAAGAATTTTGAATCTCAACTGAAAAATGGCTCACTATCAGTACGGGACTTCATCCGAGGTTTAGCCAAATCTGAGGCTTTCTATCGTTTAGTTGTTTCAGTAAACAACAACTACCGTCTAGTAGACATTACTCTCAAGCGCTTATTAGGCCGTTCTGCTTACAACAAAGAAGAAGAAATTGCTTGGTCAATTGTGATTGGGACTAAGGGTTTTAGCGGCTTTGTTGATGCGATCGTAGATAGCGAAGAGTATACCCAAGCCTTCGGCGACAATACTGTACCCTACCAACGCAAGCGTTTAGAAAGTCGCCCTCACAACTTGGTAACTCCTCGCTACGGCGAAGACTTCCAAGAAAAAGTTGGCACCGTTACCACAGACTGGCGCTTCACCTTGGAGAAATTCTACAGCCGCAAGTTCCAAGAAAAACGCCTTGCAGAAGGCGACCCACGGAAATTCGCGGATGTGGCAGCAGCAATTGGCGCTCAAGGCAACTACGCACAAAGAGTTTCTGCATTTAACATCGATTATCTCAATGCAGTGCCCTACCGTGGTGGTAGCAGACGCTAAAATTTAAAATCTGATTGTTTAAAATTTAATACTGGGTCTAGTTTCCGCGTTGATGTGACCGCTAGTTTGCAGTTTATCTGTTAACTGGATGTGATATTAAGTGGAGATTAGACCCAGTAGTTTTTGATGCTATTTTTTGCGCCCAGTGACAAAAAAAGTCATATTTTCATACCAAACGCCTTGTTCTGTTACCAGCGACTCAATTTGTTGGCGGTATTCTGCTTTCAAGCCTGCCATGTGTTCTGATGACAATTTTGATAAAGTATTTTCTCTAGGATGAAACCATCCTCCATTCCATTCTCTAGCTTGAGCAAGGCTACGGTAGAAACCTAATTGCTGAGTTTTTACTTCAATATCTTGAAAACCAGCTTCTGCCAACAAATTATGGCACTTTTCGATACTACCTGTTGGTTCATTAATATTAGAGAGCAAAATTCCATGTTTAGCACAAACTGTAATAATGAGGGGTGCTTCACATGAATTTTCAGAACAACAAGAAAATCCTACAACTCCCCCTGGTTTCAGCCAACTATGCCATTTACGTATAGCAGATGGAATATCTTTGAAATAAACGATCGCAGTGGAACACAGAATAACATCAAAACTCTCATCAGGGAAATCTATATAGTCTACATCTGCTTCAATCAATTCAATATTTTGTAAGTTTAATGCCTCCATTTTTTGCTGTGCTTGAGCAAGCATTCCTGAAGAAAAATCTACAGCAATTACCTTGCCAGAATAACCAATAATTTGGGCAGCAGCAATGGCAATGATACCTGTACCAGTTGCTAGATCTAATATAGTTTGTCCTTCTTGTAATTGAATGAGCTTTAGTAACGGGATAGCACGACGAATTGTGTAATCGTTATCGTAGCTAGTTCTGCTGTTAAAGAAACCAATTACTTCTTTCTTGTATTGTTGTTCGTATTCATTATTATCCATAATATTTTCATCGATTAAGAATTTTAATTTCCGCTTTAAGATTAGAACGGGCAGATTGTTCAGCAATCTCAAACATTAAAGGCGTAAAATAGATGCGATCGCGCTGCAAAAATCGCTCTAAAACCTGCCTACGGCCTGTAATATAATCTGCTTCTGTCACCCATGCATATTCTTGGCGAATCGCATTGGCGTATTCCTGATACTGAATTGGGTCAGCAGCTAAAATAGCTAAATCTGCATCAAGTAGGACTTGACTATCAAAATCATCCGCAGCGGCTTGATGATGTTTTGTATTCAAGATTAAACGGGTAACTGTGGCGATATTGTCAAGTGGAATGCCTAAATTACTCAACAAATTAAAAGCATAATCAGCACTTTTTTCTTCGTTATCTTGAGAGCGAGTGTCATAAACTATATCGTGAAACCAAGCAGCAAGTTGTACAGCATTTATTTCTTTAATGTAGGCTTGTAAAGTATCAATTGTGCTGAGAATATGCAGAATGTGTTTTAGTGTGTGGTAGTAACGACCAGGACTAGAATAAGCTGCAACTAGGTCATTAAAAGCGTTATTTGCAACTACTTGGTCAAGTTTAAAAAATTGGAGTGTTTGTTGCCAGCGGCATAACAAGATATCCATGAGGTTATCTTTTTATAAGGTACTACTGCCTAGTTGAGAATTTTATCAATTTGAGGCAGTCCTGCGCTCCGATCCCATGTTTTGTATATCGAACCACTGATAAAGACTGATGGATACATAAAAATAGAACTTACGCAAAATTATGAAAAAACGAACCGCTAAGGACGCAAAGTACACAAAGTTATAAGAGTTTCGGAGAGTTCTTGCGTAAGTCCTGCGCTAATAAGTATTGGTGTTTATCTGTGGTTTTTTTGGTCTATTCGGATTTTTGCAATAAGTCTACTGATTCAGCAATACCCTCTACCATGTCTGTAAGTGGCTTCCTCTAGGGGATTGTGAATTTTAAATTACTAATATATGGTGGCAGCAAAATGAAAGAGTCAGAATAGAACATATAGGCAAATACAAAAAGCCTTATCTGGAATTAGGAGTTTACTATCAGTGGTATTACAAGTAAAAACAAGCACCTACGAAGCTAAAACTCAAGAAATTGCTAAACAAATTCTAGAAGTAACGCAAGAAAATCGTTCATTTTTTGCTTCGCTGCGCGATCAGATGCGCTGGGATGATAAATTGCTAGCTTGGGCGATGAGTAATCCTGGTTTACGGGTGCAACTATTTCGCTTTATCGATACACTACCTGCATTACGCAGTAACTCAGAAATTGCTGCACATTTACAAGAATATCTAGGAGATGAATCTGTAGAATTACCTGCGGCTTTGAAGGGGATGCTAAACTTTGCTAACCCAGATTCAATGCCAGGGCAAGTTGCAGCTAAAACTGTGGCGACAGCAGTTGAGACTCTTGCTCATAAATATATTGCTGGGGAAAATATTCAACAAGTCATTAAAACAGTAGAAAGGCTGCGTAAAGAAAAAATGGCTTTCACCATTGACTTACTTGGTGAGGCAGTAATTACAGAAGCAGAAGCACAATCTTATCTAGAACGCTATCTAGAATTAATGCAACAGTTGGTGGCAGCATCTAAGAATTGGACAACAATTCCGGCTATTGATACAGCAGATGGCGAACAGCTACCAAAAGTCCAGGTTTCTGTGAAATTAACGGCGTTTTATTCGCAATTTGACCCCTTAGATGCTAAGGGTAGTGAAGAGCGAGTTAGCGATCGCATTCGCACTCTTCTACGTCATGCTCAAACAGTAGGGGCAGCTGTACATTTTGATATGGAACAGTATGCCTATAAAGATATAACCTTAAATATCTTAAAAAAACTATTGACCGAAGAAGAATTTAGGCAACGTACAGATATCGGGATCACAATTCAAGCATATCTGCGTGATAGCGAGCAAGATACCAAGGACATAATTTCTTGGTTGAAACAGCGTGGTTATCCTTTAACAATTCGCTTAGTCAAAGGCGCATATTGGGATCAGGAAACAATCAAAGCAGCACAGAAACATTGGCCGCAACCTGTTTACAACGATAAAGCAGCCACCGATGCCAACTTTGAAGCCATAACTCAGTTATTGCTAGAAAATCATCAATATGTATATGCTGCCATTGGTAGCCATAACGTGCGATCGCAAGCACTGGCTATTGCTATAGCTGAAAGCTTAAATGTCCCCCGCCGTCGTTTTGAAATGCAAGTTCTCTACGGTATGGGCGATAAACTAGCGAAGGCGTTGGTGGATAGGGGTTACCGGGTGCGAGTTTACTGTCCCTACGGTGAACTATTGCCGGGAATGGCTTATCTAATTCGTCGTTTGTTAGAAAATACGGCTAATAGTTCTTTTCTAAGGCAAAATTTGGAGAATAGACCGATTGAGGAATTGTTAGCGCCGCCAGTGGTGGATTTTTCTCACGCAGAGGAGGACACTGCGTTGGGCGGGTTCCCCGGCTTTAAGCAAGTGTCCGTCGCGCAGAGACGCACAGAAGAAGGTGGAGGTTTTGTTGGGGCGGCGGATACGGATTATGCGGAGGAGGAAGCAAGACGAAAATCTAATCAAGCTTTTCAAGCTATCCACCAACAATTGGGGAGAACTTATTTACCGCTGATTAATGGTGAGTATGTGAATACCCAGGAAGTGATTGATTCTCTCAATCCTTCTAATTTCAGCCAGGTAATTGGTAAAGTCGGATTGATCAGTGTTGAACAAGCCGAACAAGCAATGCAAGCCGCCAAAGCTGCTTTTCCTGGTTGGCGCAAAACGCCGGTAAGACAACGTGCTGGGGTTTTGCGGAAAGCTGCTGATTTGATGGAACAACGCCGTGCTGAACTTTCAGCTTGGATAGTTTTGGAAGTCGGGAAGCCAGTTAAGGAAGCCGATGCAGAAGTTTCGGAAGCGATAGATTTTTGTCGCTACTATGCTGATGAAATGGAACGGCTAGAACAAGGTGTAAATTACGACGTAGCTGGCGAGACAAATCGTTATATTTACAAGCCGAGGGGAATTGCTGTGGTGATTTCTCCCTGGAATTTTCCTTTAGCGATCGCTTGCGGAATGACTGTTGCTGCCTTAGTTGCGGGAAATTGTACTTTCCTCAAACCTGCGGAAACATCCTCTGTCATTACGGCGAAACTCACGGAAATTTTAGTAGAAGCTGGCATCCCTAAAGGTGTATTTCAATACGTACCGGGTAAGGGTTCCCAAGTTGGTGCTTACTTGGTAAATCATCCTGATACCCATGTGATAGCCTTTACTGGTTCCCAAGAAGTAGGCTGTAGAATTTACGCCGAAGCTTCAACCCTAAAACCCGGTCAAAAGCACATGAAGCGCGTAATTGCCGAAATGGGTGGTAAAAACGCAATCATTGTAGATGAGAGTGCTGACTTAGACCAAGCAGTAATTGGCGTGGTGCAATCAGCATTTGGTTATAGTGGACAAAAATGTTCTGCCGCCTCAAGGGTAATTGTACTGCAACCGATTTATGATACCTTTGTGCAGCGGTTGGTGGAAGCCACAAAATCTCTCAACATTGGAGAGGCAGAGTTACCTAGCACTCAAGTCGGGCCTGTAATTGATGCCAATGCCCGCGATCGCATTCGTGAGTATATTGATAAAGGAAAGGCAGAAGCAAAATTAGCATTGGAGTTACCAGCGCCTGAACAAGGTTATTTTATTGGGCCAGTCATCTTTAGCGAAGTGCCACCAAATGCAATAATTGCCCAACAAGAAATTTTTGGCCCTGTACTGGCGGTAGTTAGAGTAAAAGACTTTCAAGAAGCATTAGCAGTAGCCAACGGTACTAATTACGCTTTAACAGGGGGAATTTACTCTAGGACACCATCCCATATTCAGCAAGCACAAGAAGAATTTGAAGTTGGGAATTTGTACATTAACCGTACAATTACAGGTGCGATCGTTGCCCGTCAACCCTTTGGTGGCTTCAATCTTTCTGGCGTTGGCTCTAAAGCAGGAGGCCCTGATTACCTGCTACAATTCCTAGAACCGCGCACAGTGACAGAAAATATTCAGCGCCAAGGTTTTGCACCAATTGAAGGCGTAGATTAAAGTATACAAGTAGGGTGGGCAATGCCCACCTTAACTGATAACCGCAAAAGCACAAAGAACACAGAGAAATTGTGATTAACAATGTCATCATTAAAATCGTTGACTTTCCTGAAGACTTTGCTGCAATTAAAGCAATTAGAATAACCGTTTTTCAGGAAGAACAAGGCGTCGATCCAGCTTTAGAGTTTGATGGCAAAGATGAAATATCTCAACATCTCATCGCTTATTTAAATCAGCAAGCTGTCGGGACTGCTAGAATTAGGTATTTAGATAATAAAACTGCAAAGCTAGAAAGACTTGCAGTTTTGTCTACCGCTAGGGGAAAGGGGATTGGTCAGCAAATCATGGAAAAAGCACTAGAAATTATAGCCTGCAAAAATATTCAAGAAGTGGTAATTCATTCCCAAGAATATATCAAAGATTTGTATGAAAAATTAGGTTTTGTACAAGAAGGAGAAATATTTATAGAAGCTGATATTTCCCATGTAAGAATGAAGAAAAAATTATAATTTAATATGTTTATAGACAAAAGTTAATTTGTTCATTTTTCCAATGTTTCAAATCATATTAATTATTAATCTTATATAACCATAAAATTTATTAATTTCTACAAAACTGCAAGCCTAATTATCTGTCTCCTCCTCTACCAAATAAGGTTGATCCGGGAGAAACAGAGTAAACCGACTGCCTACTCCTACAGTTGATACCACCGTCACATCGCCACCATGCAAACGTGCTAACTTGCGCGTTAACGCTAAACCTAAACCGGTTCCTTCGTACTGACGATTTAAGCGACTATCAAGTTGTTTAAAAGGTTCAAACAGAAATTGAAAATGATTAGGGTCAATACCAATGCCAGTATCTGCAACTGTAAATGTAATGCCATTGGTTACTTTATTAACTTCTAAAGAGACCTGGCCTGTTGGAGTAAATTTAATTGCATTGGTGAGCAGATTCAGTAGCATTTGCTTGAGCCGTCGCTCATCAGCAATGCAAATATCAGCTTTTGGATCAATTTCGCTGGTGAGTTGCAAGCCCTTTTCTAGAGCTTGATCAGACATCGTTGATATCACATAATTGCATAACTCTGATACCAATAAAGGCAACAGTAACAGTTCTTCTTTACCTGCCTCTACCTTAGACAAATCTAAGATATCGTTGATTAATGCTAGTAGATGTTCGCCACTACTATATACACAACTGATATATTCCTTTTGTTTTTCATTGAGAGAGCCAACCATTTCTTGTTGCAGCAACTGAGATAAACCCATAATCGCATTGAGGGGTGTTCGCAATTCATGGCTCATAGTCGCTAAAAACTCGCTCTTTGCACGACTACCAGCTTCTGCTGCTGCCTGAGATGCGCGCAGTTTCAACTCTGTTTGCTTGCGTTCAGTAATGTCCTCGACAATTGCTAGGAAAAACTCAGGCCTACCGTTACTGTCTGGTATCAATGAAATTGAAAGGTGGGCCCACACTAATCGGCCCTCTTTATGCAGGAACAACTTTTCTGTCTCAATGCGATGTCTATCAGCATGGCGCTTTGCATCTACGCTCGTTTCTGACACAAGTTGTCTGTAAAGCTCTAAATCTCCTGTTGGTTGAGAAATATAATCTGTAAAGTGCTTGCCGCACAGATCTTCGCGGCTGTACCCTAGCATCTGACACAGCGCCGGATTAGCATCCACTATTTGTGCTTTCATGTCTATCAGCCCAATACTGATAGAAGAACATTTAAAAATTGCCCGGAATTGTGCCTCGCTCTTTCTTAGCGCTTCTTCTGCGGCGTTACGTTCGCTTGCTTCTATGGCAAGTGTGACGAAATCTGCTATTGAGCCTGCAAAATTCTCTTCTTCTAATGCCCACTGGCGAATCTCACCAATGTGTTCGTGGGATACTACCCCCAGTAAACGACCCCCGAGCCAAATCGGTGCATTCAACAATGACGTAATGCCTAATACTGAAAGATAAGAATCGGATAATTCTTGGGTTCTTTTGTCATTGATGGCATCATGTGCCGCAATGCTACGTTCTTCTTCCAATGCTTGGAAATAAGCAGGATAATTTGCTTTTAGCAGTGATAAACCGCAGGTATGCTCTTTTGTCTTGGCATTGTATAAATTAATGCATTCAATGGTTGAGCAGTCTTCGTTGTATAACCACACACCTACTCGCTGCACTGATAGTGTTTGAGCAGCAGCTTCTGTGATTTCACGAAATGCTGCATGAAGATTGCCTTGTTGGAATGTTTTACTTCTTGCTAATTGCACCAACGTTTGGCTTTGTTTTCGGCGCGTATGTTCTCTAATTTGCAAAGCCTCTTGGGCCTGCTTGCGTTCTGTAATATCTCTAGCTGCTACCACCTGCATTGTTTGACCCGCATAAGAAATAACTTTACCTTGCAGTTCTACAGGAAAAGTAGAACCATCTTTCCTAACTACAATTACTTCGCAAGCTTTTTCAGACCCGGAAATTATATTTTGTATTATCAAATTTTGCGATTCTAATGTGGTGAAATCAAGACTATTTTTGCCAATTAGTTCTGCAATTTCATAACCAGTCATTTCTGCCAGAATATTATTTGCATCTAATATTATTCCATTATCATGTAGCATGATTCCTTCAAAAGTTGCCTCAGCAAAGCAACGCCAATGGGTTTCGCCCTCAGACAGTTTAGATAAATCTGGAAACTGCCTCTTTTCAACTTTTTTCTGTCTGGCAACAGTGATTTCTTGTTCCCTGCATTGACGTCGTTGTTGTTCAATTACACTGAGCAACCTCCGGCGTAAAAGCTGAGGGATAATCTCACTTCTAATTAAATAGTCCTGTGCGCCGATATTCAGAGCTTGCAAACTGTGAACTTCATCTTCCGCATCAGTGATTACTACAATTGCCACGTTAGGAGTAAGCGATGTCTGACGACAAGCTACTACACGTCTACGCACATGAGAGATAACTTTTAAATGTTTAGCATCCTTCATTAATAAATTCAAGATAAATATATCTATAGATTGAGTTTGTAAAATGTATATAGTCTCTAGAAAATCTTGTGCTTGAATCAGTTCAAACTGGGGCTGGACGTTAGAGTCTTGCATCTCTAAATCAGAGAGTATAGAAGACACAAAGCCAGCATTGTTCCCGAAGCTGGCAACTGCTGTTGTCGTTCCAACTTCTGTGTGATTGTCACAAAACAGCAGAATTTTGATTTGGTCACAAGTCATGCTGGTCACCAATGGGACAGCTTGCTCAAAAGGGCGACAGAAAAAAGCTCCTTGAAATACACCTTCAGCTAAAAAGTATATTCGCTCATCAATGTAAATTAGTATTATATGCAGACTTATAAATTAACTATAAAGACCAGCTTGATAATAACCTCATACTTCAAAAACTGTGGATGAAGCCAACCCTTAAGCTTAAAGCCTTCGGCAGGTGAAAAAAGAAGATTGATTTTATTTTATTTCCTTCCTCTGTGCCCTATATTTTTGTCTCGACTTCTGCAAGCAGCGTAATTTACCGCTTAGTACTGACTGCAAAAACACTTGTGTATTCCCTTAGATAGAGATACTCCTCCTCACAACTTTTGCGACAATTAAACTAAGAGCAGCTGTTGCATAGGTGGAGCCATGGTAGATAGCAGTGTAAGAATTGTATCTCTAATTCCCAGTGGAACGGAGATTTTAGCAGTACTGGGTTTGACTAATGCAATTGTTGGGCGATCGCACGAATGCGACTACCCCCCAGAAATTCAAGATCGTCCTGTTTGTACCGCAGCACGCTTAAACAGCAATGCCTCTAGCAGCGAGATTCACAATGAGGTTAACAAGTTATTGCAATCTGCTCTTAGTATCTATGAAATTAAAACTGATACTTTAGAGCAATTGCAGCCCACCCACATTGTGACGCAAGACCAGTGTGATGTCTGTGCAGTCAGCTTGCAAGAAGTAGAAAAAGCAGTTGCCAATCTTATCCACAGTTCGCCCCAAATTATTTCTTTACAACCCAATATTCTCCAAGATGTTTGGACTGATATCGAGCGAGTGGGCAACATCTTTGGAGTAGACTCAGCAAAAGTTCTAGAAAACTTAGAAGCTCGTGTCAAAATCTGTCAGCAAAAAATTCAAGGGCTTTCTTTAACAGAACTACCAACTGTTGCCTGTATTGAGTGGACTGATCCTTTGATGGGAGCCGGTAATTGGATTCCTGAATTAGTCAACTTAGCAGGTGGACAAACACTGTTTAGCACCGCAGGGGAGCCATCTGCTTCTTTGCCGTGGGAAACACTAGTAGCGAGCGATCCCGATATTATGATTTTGATGCCTTGCGGTTGGGATTTACATCGTACTCGCCAAGAAGCACAGTTATTAACTCAACGTTCAGAGTGGACAAAACTCAATGCTGCCAAAAGTGGTAAAGTCTACATTACTGATGGTAATTCTTACTTCAACCGTCCAGGGCCACGATTAGTAGATTCCCTAGAAATTTTGGCAGAAATGTTACATCCCGAAATTTTTGATTATGGCTATAAAGGCACAGCTTGGGAATCTTTATCGGCTGATGGAGCGATGGCTTTACCGATTACTTAGTACCGTTACGCAAAATTCAAAATACCTTAGAGTTACTGCTTCTACTCCAAAGAGGCGATCGCATAGCTTGCTTCTTTGGAATTCTAAGGTTGGCGCGTATTCAATGAAAACTCTCTCATCAAGTTGAGCGATGTGATACCTGATTCAGCCATTCAATTAAGGGTCTTAAGGTTCCCGGTAATGCGGCCTCACTCACCGTCACTGTATGTTGCTTTCCCTGGTCTTCCACTGTCAACTTATATTGAAAGCGATCGTACTGAGGGTTAGGGGAAGTAATTTTTTCAGGTAACTTAAATAAATCAGCAGCTTCTACCAGTCGGGGTAGTTCGTTTGCTTCGTTTGGTGGCAAAGTAGCTGTATCAACGGTTGTTTTCTTACTAATTCCAGCAAAGCCGCCCGTCCGTTCAAACGAGATCCGCATTTTTTGCTCTCCGTTGTGCTGTCTAGGGGGAGAAATAAAAAGACTGGGAGATTGTACCTATCATCTTCCAGTTTAACAATAAAGGACAACACAGTGTAAATTCTGAATGATGAATGATGAATTATAAAACTTTTACTCATCTATCATTCATCATTCACTATACTCATACCATAAGTACTCCTACCTTTTGCCAGGCGTTCTGTACAGCTTTCTGTTCTTTACTACCACTACCGTAGAGTTCTCCAGCCACTTTAATGGTTGTGTCGGCAGCTTTTTTAAAATCAGATTTAGCCCGCAGGCGATCGCGTAAACTTATATACCATATCTTGCCAGCTTTTTCCCAAGCATAGCCGCCAATCTCCACTGCTGTTAAATAAAAGGCATAGTTGGGGATTCCTGAGTTGATATGTACTCCACCGTTATCTTCAACACCATTATATTTATCTTTTACATGGGCTGGCTGGGGATCTTTACCAAGTACAGGGTCATCATATGCAGTTCCCGGTGCTTTCATAGAGCGAATACCAACACCTTTGACAGCCGGAGCCAAAAGACCCTCCCCAATGATCCAATCTGCCTCTTGTGCTGTTTGATTTTTGACCTTTTGTTTTACCAAAACACCAAAAACATCAGAAAACGATTCATTTAGCGCGCCTGGCTCGCCGTAATACTGTAATCCTGCTTCATACTGAGTTACACCATGAGTTAGCTCATGTGCAATCACATCAATTGACTTAGTGAAGCGTTGGAATAATTCTCCGTCACCATCACCATAAACCATCTGGTCGCCATTCCAGAAAGCATTGTCGTATTTGATACCATAATGTACGGTAGAGTCTAAACGCAGTCCTTTATCATCAATAGAATTGCGATCAAATATGTGATGAAATAGGTCATAAGTAGCGCCAGCAGCATCATAAGCTTCATTAACTGCTTCATCACTGCTTGGCGGATCACCCTCACCACGTACCAGTGTACCTGGCAGGTATTCAGAATTTTTAGCATCGTAGATAGTACGGCGCTTTACACCTGGAGATGGCGCAAACGAAACAGTACCTACTACATTCCGTCTTCCACGCAGCTGTGCCGAAACATTTAATGTATGAAAAGCCCAGCGACGCTGCTCAGGGTTGCCATTCACGGCGACGGTTTCTAGTATATGTGGTGGGATAATACAACATATAGGGCATCTAGAGTAAACTGGATGTTCACACTTAAATCCAGTTGATTTCTTCTTATTTCGAGCCATCCAAAATATTCTCCTTCGTAAACTAAGTGATGGCAGACAGTGGAGTTACACCCACTTTTTAAAGGAGCAGAAAAATTAACGCAAGTGGCGTGTCCCGATTTTGCCTGGTTTAAAAAACTTTCTACTCTATATTTACGGACGGGTCTGTTGAGAGAGGACAGTAGCCTCATCGTAATTAGTAATTATTAATTCTTAATTCGTAATTAAAGACGAATACGGTTCAGTTAGTGGTATTTGGTTCGGGAAGATTCCCCAGCCCTCCTTTTCTAAGGGGGGGCTTAATTTCCTCGTAATTAAGAATTACAAATTACGACTTATGAATTTTTAAAGGGTATTGTGATATTGGCATATCAAATAGAAACACAAGACAAATTGTGATTCCGCAAATTTCGCCCGAAATCTTTGTCTCATTTAGCAAAACCTCCTTCACAGGCCCAATGGGTTTCTATAATAGGTCTTGCCAAGGATAAATGTGTAATTTATTACTGATTTGTTACTAGAAACTTAAATATCTTCGAGTTGATATGGAGCTTTTTGAGTTAAAAACTAAAATTTAAAATCTGCACAGCCAGCCACCAAAAACCGCCAATCCGTAATATTTCCAAGGTACTGCTACTGTGACAAAACCAGCTTTTGTTAGCATTTGTATATGTGTATCCAAGGAAGCTAACTGGTCTTGGCTGGAGTAACCTTGCGTCACACTTGTACCAACCTTAGCACGTACTTCTGCCAGTGTTTTTCCTTGTTGCGCTGCCCAGTCCTCTCGCGCCGCTTTATATACCTCTGCTAAGACAGGTGATTCTGGTAGTATAGGGTCAGCATTCCAAAAACAGCCACTAGAAATGAGGCTGGCGGCAATTTGTTGAAATAGCTTAAATTTCATCTCATCATTGAGATGGTGAATTGCTAAGGACGATACACAGGCATCAAATTCGCTACCTATATTTAATTTCTCTGGATTATCTGCCCAGTCGCCAAAATCTGCTTCCACACCACTCCACCGATTTTGATATCCAGCTGCTGTGATCTTAGCTTGGGCAAATTGCAGCATTCGGGGCGAGTAATCTAGGGCTACTACTTCAGCATCTGGACAACGGTTGAGTATTTTTAGACTGACTTCACCCGTACCACAGCCTAATTCTAAGATGCGGCGACTTGTGGAAGGTAAACAACGAGTAATTACCTCCAGCATCTCATCGTATCGCGGTAATAGCTGGCGAATTCCTGCATCAAAATCAGCAGTGTTGGCAAATACCTCACCGGGAAATATTTTTTGCATATTGCTAGCATCAGGTTTGGCATCCATTCATCAATCTTAAAGCATCTGATGAAGAACGATATATTGATATTGGTCTTTTTGTACGAGGGCGGTTAATTAAATATTCGCATTATCAGTTGCCGCCAAGCCACAAAAGCAGAATGAAAGATTATTGCGATCGCATTAGCCTTGTTGCATTCTTATTTACGTCTTTGCACGATCAAATATCTCCCTAAACTCCCTTTTCAAAATTCACATTTTCATAAATTAAATCAATCGCACAGCTAAAACCGATGCTTTCTATAGTAATAGAATCTCCAATTGCGTATGGATAATACAGCCACATCCTACCTTCACCACGACGGTAAGATTCAACTGCAATTTTTTCTGATTCAATCAGAATGTATTCTTGCAAATTAGGAATAGTCCGATAAAATGCAAATTTTTCTCCCCTATCTTTAGCTTCCGTACCTAGAGACAAAACTTCAATAATTAGTTTTGGAAATTGAATAAATTTCCGAGCATTTAAATCTCGTGCATCGCAGCTAACTACCACATCAGGGTAGTAGTATGGGCTTTCAAGACTTACTTGCAATTTGACATCTGCAACATTAATTCGACAACCTCTAGAACGCAGATGGGGATACAATGCTCTGTAGAAATTCAGGACAATATCATTGTGGGGAATTGTACCGCCAGTCATGGCAAAGACTTCGCCGTTCACGTATTCGTAGCGACAGTCTTGTAATGGTTCCCAATCGAGGTATTGCTCGATACTCATTTTTTGAGGTTGAGGATTGGCAATCATCGCATCATGACTACAACAAATTATCTTAAACTTCTGCTACCAATCCTATCACCGCTAATTGCGTTGGCGCAGCCCGTCGTAGGCATCGCCTCCGCCCTGATCGTTGGCGCAATCCTTATCCTACTTGCTGGGGCTAATCCCATCGCTGCATACACGGCTTTATTTCAAGAATCCCTCTCTACTTACTTTGGGTTTGGTAACACCCTTACCAAGATGACACCGCTATTGTTCACTAGTTTAGGGGTGTTGGTGGCGTTGCGTGGCAGACAATTTAATATCGGTGGGGAAGGACAAATTTACCTTGGTGCTTTGGGAAGTAGTTTAATTGGGTTGTACGTGCAAGGATTACCTGCTGTAGTTCATATTCCCTTAGCGTTGTTAGTCGGATTTCTTTTTGGTGCAATTTGGGGTTGGATTCCCGGTTATCTTAAAGCAATGCGGGGGGTGAATGAGGTAATTACGACGTTGTTGTTGAACTATATCGCAGTCAATTTAGTTAGCTACCTAGTACAAAATCCTTTGAAAGCACCAGCTGCGCCTAGCCCTTATTCGCCATTAATTGCCAAATCTGCTCAGTTGCCGATTATTTTACCGCAGAGTCTTGCCCATGCGGGGATTTTGCTGGGGTTAATTGCGGCAGGGATTTTATGGGTGTTGTTAGCGCGATCGCCTCTAGGTTACCAAATTACGGCAGTAGGATTTAACCCGATTGCCGCCCGTTACGCCAAAATTTCTGTAGAACGTACCATTATCCTAGTAATGAGTTTAGCAGGTGGTTTAGCTGGGTTGGCTGGTGCTTGTGAGGTAATGGGGTTGAAATATCGGCTATTTGAACAAGTTTCACCGGGTTATGGGTTTGATGCGATCGCGATCGCCTTTTTAAGTCGTGGTAGTGTTTTGGGTGTGGTACTCGCTTCTGTATTTTTTGCCGCGCTTCGTAGTGGTGCGAATGTGATGCAGCGTAGTGCAGGTGTTCCAGTAACCGTAGTTTACGCAATTCAGGGTTTAACGGTGTTGTTTATTGCTATCAGTTTGGCGGTGGAAAGACAGATAAGAGTAAAAACGCAAAGGAGCGCGGAGGTTTAACGCAGAGGTTCGCAAAGACTTCTCTGCGTTCCTCTGCGCTTTCCTTGGTGAACCTCTGCGTTTCAAAATAACTCTATGAATAATCTCAATTTTTTCTCTGATTACCTCGTAGCTACTTTACGTCTAGCTGTACCCTTGGGATTTGCTGCACTAGGCGGATTGTACTCGGAACGTTCGGGGGTGCTGAATATCGCCCTTGAAGGTATGTTGCTCACTGGTGCTTTTACTAGTGCTGCTGCCACCTTTTACACTGGCAATCCCTGGCTTGGTATCCTTGCTGCCTTAATTGCTGGGGGATTGGTAGGGTTACTCCATGCTTTTTTGTGCGTGTCTTTGTGCGTTGATCAATTGGTGTCCGGGTTAGCAATTAATCTTGTTGCAGCTGGGTTAACATCATTTTTAGCCCGGTTGGTATTTAGCGGTAGCAGTACACAGCAATTACCCAGTATTGGGACAATTATCGCTCCCGGTTTTGCCAATATTCCCCTGATTGGGCCGTTGTTATTCCAGCAAGATATTTTTGTATATTTGCTTTTTATTTTAATAATTTTTACTACATACATTTTATTTCAAACCAGTTTTGGCCTAACTTTGCGGGCTGTAGGTGAATCTCCCAAAGCCGCTGATACAGCAGGAATTTCGGTGCTAAGGGTACGTTACATTGCGGTGATAATTAGTGGTTGTCTTGCGAGTTTGGGGGGTGCTTATTTAACTTTGGTACAGGTAAGGTTTTTTGCCGAGGGGATGAGTGCTGGTAAGGGATTTATTGCGATCGCAGCATTAATTTTTGGCAGATGGCATCCTGTAGGTAGTGCTTTGGCTTGTTTGCTGTTTGGTGCTACGGAAGCTTTACAACTACGAATTCAGGCATTAGGTGCAAATATCCCTTACCAATTTCTGATCATGCTACCCTATGCGATCGCTTTGCTAGCATTAGTAGGATTAGCTGGGAAATCTACACCGCCCAAAGCTTTAGGCACTCCCTACTTCGGAGAAAATCGCCACTCAGACTAATTATTTTGTGCCAAACAAGCGATCGCCTGCATCTCCTAACCCTGGAATAATATAGCCATGTTCATCCAGATAGTCATCAATAGCAGCTGTATATATGGGCACATCAGGATGTACTTCGCAAAAATGCTTGATCCCTTCTGGTGCAGCGAGTAAACAGACAAATTTAATTGACAAGGGATTAGTTGATTTCAATCTTTCCACGGCTGCAACCGCAGTATTACCAGTGGCTAACATCGGATCTACAACAAGCATATCTCGCTGCTCCACATCATGGGGAACCTTAAAATAATACTCAATAGGAATCAGGGTTTTTGGGTCGCGGTATAAACCAATATGCCCTACCCTTGCTGATGGGATCAACTCCAACATCCCATCTAAAATTCCCTGTCCCGCCCGCATCACAGAAACTAACACCAGCTTTTTATCAGGCGCAAGTAAGGGTGCATTCATTGAGGCTAGTGGTGTTTGAATCTCTTCATATTTCAGCGGTAAATCCCGCGTTACTTCATAAGCCAACAACAAACTAATTTCTTTGACGAGGTTACGAAATTTCGTTGTGCTGGTTTCAACTTTACGCATCAGCGTTAGTTTGTGCTGAATTAATGGATGTTCGATTAATGTTACTTGATTTTCCATATTAGTTATGAGGATTAGGGATTGGGAATTGGGAGAAGAGGAAAAGGAGCAGGGAGCAGGGGCATGGGAGAGAGTTTTTCTCCCTTGTCCCCTTTTCCCCTTGTCCCCTTTTCCCCTTGTCCCCCAGTCCCCAGTCCCCACTCAAAATACCGTGCCATCACTTTCTATTTGTATGGGGGGTGTACCACCCGTTCTGAGTTCAGCGGCAATTTTACGCCCAGCTGTCCAGGTTCCTCCTTGGAGGATTTTCACTAATGGTAGTTCCTCGGTACTCATACTCAATTTTTCGCGGACTGTAGCAGCAATTCTATCCAACAGAATCACAGTCAAAGCGCGCCATTCAACTATAACTTCTGATGCGACTGAGTGAGATGAGCTTAAAATATCTGAGTTTTTAGCACTGATGAGTCCCAAATCAAGACATAATCCCCCATTGCGATATTCTGGTAATCCAGTGAGGTTATCTAAACCAGTGATTGTTAAACCAAGTTCTTGTAGTGGTTCTAATAAAGAATATGTTAACCACTGAGACAGTTTGTGAAAAGGTACTAAACCATCATCGTCAATAGCTGGGTGAAACCACACATCACCCAAATTCACCCCAGCCACCTCTAATCTGCCGGGCCAAATGTTACTTAGTCCTTCCAGCACTGCACTTAACACCATTGCAGCTGCTAACTGCCCATTTTCTGACTTACTCAACAGATAATTTACTAAATTCCCTGGACGGGGATTTTCTTCTCCAAACAGATGAGGTGAAGAAAGTAGGACTTGTCCTAACTTTTGTAATAATTGCAACCGTCCAGAAACTCCTACTAAGGGATTTTCTGTTTTTACCTGGAATCCAGTTGCTAGTTCTGCTTCAGTTAATATTTGCAATTTTAGAGCATCAGCTTGCAGCAAACCATTACTCGCAAAAGCCCCTTGACAAAACATCTGGAAACTAGCAACGGCCAATCCTTCGGAACGTCCCAACCTTAACCCAGTCTCCTGCTCATCATAATGCCAGCGATCGCCTGCACCTGCATCCAACAACACACTGACAATTGCCAAATCAAACTTAGCAGCAGCTTTCTGTAAGCGAGTTAGCCCCCTTAACTGAGTATCCAACTTAACTAATCGCGGCACACCCCCAGCCTCAAAATGCCGCCAACGGCTATGAAATGGAATTTGCAAATCCGGGTATTCCTCCCGCATCACCTCAATCACATAATCCGCGACTCTTCCCAACTGCGTTAAATCGCAAACAAAATGATTTGATTTTCCCTCACACACCCATGCAAACAACTGTCCACAACGTTCCCGAATCGCCTCTGGGGAACGAAGATAAGCAATTAAAATCCCCTGTTCTCTGTGCGTCCTTTGCGCCTCTGCGGTTCCTTTCTCCACCAATCACCTACCCCACTGCCGATACACCCCAAAAGGATGAAGTTTTATCCTTCTAAAGAACGCCCCTTCACCTCAGCCAAACTATCAACATCTAACACATCTCCAGTGGTATAATAACCAGCCGCTTTCTTCGCCTCAATTTCTACCCGCGCATCTTGGGGAATTAAATCTTCAGGTATTGGTATCCGTTCGACAATTTCAATCCCCGCTTGGGTAATGGCGTTGAACTTCATATTACTCATCGACACCATGCGGTCAATGCGGGTAATACCCAACCAATGCAGCACATCCGGCATTAGTTCTTGAAAGCGCATATCTGGAACTCCCGCCACACATTCTGTACGGGCAAAGTAGGCATCAGCGCGATCGCCTCCTTCTTGACGCTTGCGAGCATTGTAAACTAGAAATTTCGTCACCTCTCCTAAAGCACGACCTTCCTTACGACAGTAGACAATGACACCAACGCCTCCTTCCTGTGCAGTTTGCACACATACTTCAATGCCATGTACAAGATAGGGGCGACAGGTGCAGATATCTGAACCAAAGACATCGGAACCGTTACATTCATCATGTACCCGCACAGCTAGAGGTTTGTTAGGATCGGCGATCGCGGCGATATCACCGACAATATACACCGTCACACCCCCAATCGGTGGTAAAAAGACTTCCAAATCCGAACGTGTCACTAGTTCTGGGAACATTCCCCCGGTTTGCTCAAATAAAGCCCGACGTAAATCTGCTTCTGTAATCCCAAAGCGTTTGGCAATTCCTGGTAAATACCAAACCGGCTCAATTGCAGCCTTAGTGACAACCAAATCACCACCGAGTTTCATAATCTTGCCATCAATTTGCAAGCGCCCTTTGTCTACTGCCTCTTGCAGTTCCGGCATATTAATATGAGCCTGAGTTATGGCGATCGTTGGACGGATATCATAGCCCTGTGCGTAATAAGATGCGAACACCTCACTAGCCACCGCCCCAAAAGGATCAAGGGAAACTATTTTATCAGGGTCTGCCCAACTCGGATACGGGCCAATATGCGCTACCGGGGATGTGTTGGTCAAATCTGCCCGATGATCCGACTGTAAAGCACCGCTAGCTACTGCTAATGCACGATACACTGCATAGCTACCAGAATGAGTACCAATTACATTGCGGTGTGCCTGCTTTGTCAAAGTGGCAATAACTGGGCCACGTTGCATAGCATCCGCTGCTCCCCAATGAATGGGGATTGGTTTAGGCCCAAAGCTACTAGGATGAGATGTTAGAACGATATGCCTGGAAACACTATCGGGTCTTGGCATAGTCAATTTGTTTTTTTGTAATGTTTTTATCAACAATTAGCCAATAGGAGCTTGTCAAGCACCTTAAGTTAGTTTTTATCTTTAAAATTTTTATGTCCTAATGACTAATTTTATATGAATCCATATATTTAATTCAGTACTAATAGTATTACTGAATACAACAAAAATAACACAACAATTGTCAAATTTGCAATTGCAATGAAAGAATTTTAAAGATGACTTTAAAAATGACTAAGTAGAGAATTTTGTGCGAAAGTTGATATAAAGATACAATTACTTAGATCAGATTCATGGATTCTTTATCTATCAATTCCTTACTTAAAGATTTGAAAAACTCCGATGTCACAGTCCGCGAACAGGCAACTAAGAAAATCTGGCGCATCTGGTTTCAGCAGAAAGGAATTTATGGACTGGAGAAGATTGACCACAGCCAGAAGTTACTAGATGCTGGGGAAATTACTGAAGCCGAAACAGTACTGACAAGACTAATCAACGAACAACCAGATTTTGCTGAAGCCTGGAATCGTCGCGCTTTTCTTTACTACAGTATCAGCGATTACAAAAAGTCCTTGGCAGACTGTAAGATGGTTGTTCATCTCAACCCTGTGCATTTTGGCGCACTCCACGGCATGGGTTTATGTTATGCAGCATTGGGTGAGTATGGTGAAGCGATCAAAGCTTTTAAACGCGCTTTAGCAATTCAACCTTATTCCTTGGTGAACCAAAAGCTGATTCTAGAATGTACATTCAGAATCAGCTAAAACACCAATGTCAAAAAAGCATGATCTTGTTCCATGAATCCATCTCCATCCTCATCAACAGCAATTCATCGCCTTAGCCGTCGTCAATTATTTCAATACAGTTCGATTTGTATAGGCAGCAGCATCATTGGCGCTTGTGCTAATAGCAACCAAAAGCCAACCACTAGTTCAGGATTAGATAAAGTCACCTTTGGCACAAATTGGATAGCACAGGCAGAACATGGCGGATTTTACCAGGCTATAGCGGCAGGAATCTATAACGAGTATGGTCTTGATGTCAGTATCAAGATTGGTGGGTCTCAAGTCCCCAACGGTACTCAGTTGTTGATGGGGGTGCGGTAGATTTTTTCATGGGTTATGGCGTTGATGCCATAAACGCGATCGCTCAAGGAATTCCGAAAATCACTGTAGCGGCAATCTTCCAAAAAGACCCCCAGTGTATTATTGCCCATCCCAACAAAGCAATTAAAACCCTTGCCGACCTGAAAGGCAAACCAATTTATATCTCAACTGCTGCCAATGTTACTTATTGGCCTGTTCTCAAAGCTAAGTATGGTTTTACCGATGAGCAAAAACACCCTTATAACTTTAATCCTGCTCCCTTTCTTGCCGACAATCAGCCCAGCAAGGCTATGTAACATCGGAACCCTTCGCAATTGAAAAGCAGGGTGGGTTTAAGCCAGTAGTTTTTTTACTAGCAGATTATGGTTATGAAACATACGCAACTACTATTGAGACAAAAAAAGAACTGATAGAAAAAAGCCCAGATTTAGTACAAAGATTTGTTGATGTTTCAATTAAAGGTTGGTACAATTACTTAGAAAATCCCCAGCCGGCTAATCAATTAATTAAAAAAGAAAATCCCGAAATGACAGATGAACAGCTAGCCTATAGCATTCCTAAACTCGAAGAATATGGAATTGTCATTTCTGGTGCAGCAGAAAAACAAGGCATTAGGGCAATGACTGAGGAACGTTGGCGATCGCTATTCGACAGCATGGTGAATACCGGAATTTCTCAGCCCAATGTTAACTATAAAGATGCTTTTACCTTGCAATTTGTCAATAAAGGAGCAGGGTATTATCAAAATTAAAGTATTGATAAAGGACATCCTAAAATTTATTCTTGGGGATTGAGCCTTCAATTCCTTCAACATACCAATCCATCGCCAATTGTCCCTTATCATCAAGCACTTTACCCTTTGGTACGCGCACTACGCCTTTTTGGTCTTTCATCGGGCCAGCAAAAGGATGGGCAACACCTTGAATAAACTCTTCACGCTTGGCGATTACTAATTGCTGAACATCAGCGGGAATTGTCTGATTCATCGGGGAAATATCTACTATCCCTTGAGCAATACCATACCAAACTTCTTTAGACTTCCATGTGCCATTTATGACAGATAAAGCTGTATCTGTATAGAATTTGCCCCATTTATTAATTGCTGATGTGAGGTGTGCTTTTGCACCAAACTTACTCATATCAGTATTGTAGCCAAAAGCATAAATACCTTTCTCCTCTGCTAGTTGAACAACAGCAGCAGAGTCAGTATGTTGCGTCAATACATCCGCACCTAAATTTACCAAAGCTTGCGCTGCTTCTCTTTCTTTAGCTGGATCGTACCAATTCTGTACCCAAAGTGCCTTGACTTTTGCTTGGGGATTTGTTAATCGCAGTCCTTGGGTGAATGCACCTATTCCCCGTATAACTTCAGGAATTGGATATGCCCCAACAAAACCAATAACATTTGATTTTGTCATTTTGCCAGCAATCATACCAGTTAAGTATCGCGGTTCTTCTAAGCGACCCAAATAAGTGCCGACATTAGCAGCACGTTTATATCCTGTGCAGTGTTCAAATATGATATTAGGAAAATCCTTGGCTACCTTAATTGTTGGATTCATATAGCCAAAGGATGTCGTACAAATTAGTTTGTTCGCTTCTAACGCGAGTTGGCGAATTACCTTCTCCGCATCAGCACCTTCTTTGACATTCTCAATAAAAGTAGTTTTTACCTGATCTTGAAGATTGGCTTCCATTTCTCTACGACCTAAATCATGGGCGTAAGTCCAACCAAAATCACCCACAGGTTCCATATACACAAATCCAACCTTCAGAGGTTCATTTTCCACTACAGACGACACTGAAGGAGAAGCCTCACTTTGTACGTTGGAATTTTTACCCTGAATACAACTAGCCAAGGCAAAACTAGATCCTGCTAAAGTCGCATACTTTAGAAAATTCCGACGATCCATTTTTATCGATTTGAGTTACCTGCTGAAGAATGTTTGTCTAATTGCTAGTAGCGGCAGACACAGTTGAGCATTATCTATTAGCTTAATTTTAGCTTTTTATTTTTATCGTCAACTCACTTAAAAAATAACTGTAAAAATGGTTAATATTATACAAAACCACGAAATTCTTTACTCAAATGTATATTTAAACTTAGATTTTTGATGAAACTATAATCAAAAATTGATGAAGTGTCATCGGTAAGCAAGGATAGGGAAGAATTTATGAAAAGATTCTCAACAGCAGGAATCTACGCAATAGCTTGGTGAGAATCTAGTAATAATATTGGTAAAACTCAACTAAAATATTCAGTTGTTAATTAAATAGCGAGCGCCTAAGAGTAATAAAAAGATTCCATACAGCTTCTTCATTATCTCGTTACTAATAAATGGCTGATTGGCAAACAATGCCCCAAATAGATTGCCAACTACTAGACCAAGCGCAATAATTACAGCGTATTTGATATTGAGATTCCCATTGCGATAGTAAACTGCTGCTCCTAAAATCCCGATTGGTAAGATTTGTGCAGCAATGGAAGTGCCTGTAGCAAATTTCTGCTCCAATCCCATTATTAAAACCATCGCTGGAACCATAATTGCTCCCCCACCGATGCCAAACATACCTCCAGCAACTCCAGCAACTAAACCAATTAGCAATAGTTGGATGAGAATATTAGACATAAAAAATGAACGCTAAATTGCAACCTATAAATTGATTGTATTAGAGAAGATAGATTTAGGGAGCATTCCATGTACACCTTTATGTGGGCTATTCACAACTTGAGTGATGCGAAAATTTACTGCTAAACTACACAATACATATGCATCTTCTGGCGATAAAAAGATAAATCTTTCCAGAAAATTAATCATGTTTTTTAAAGCTACTTCTAAGGCTTCATCTAAAGTTTGACCAAAGCCCATTGTGATGATATCAGTAGGAGTTTCAGCAATTGGTGTTGTCAGATGCAAATCTTTACGCAGGTTGAGTTTGATAGTCCCGTTCATTGAAGTTTCAATGGCGGTGACATTGACTTCGCCATCTCCTTGTGCTGCATGTCCATCACCAATAGAAAATAATGCACCAGGGACAAAAATAGGCAGAAATATCCGAGAACCTGATTGGAGTTCACGGTTATCGATATTACCACCATAAGAACCAGGTGGAATCGAAGTGCGAGACGTTTCTGGAGTGGCGACACCAAGGATACCAAAAAATGGTTTGAGGGGAATTTTGATGCCAGTACCCGCCGGAAATTCTGCAATGTTGTTTTCTAAATCGAGGGGAATGAATCTTAAGGCAGGTTGCTGAAACTGCTGTGGTAAGGCTCCCCAGCCTGTACGAATTGCATTGAAGCCAACTGGGAGACTTGGTGCGATCGCCTCTAATTTTACTTCCAAAACATCGCCTGGTTCTGCACCTCTTACATAAATTGGCCCTGTCAGTAAATGTGGGCCTCCAGCAATTTTGCGTTCTGGTGCTAGATTTTGGCAGATATCAAGAAATTCGCTAGTAAGAAACTTGGGTGGTGCTTTGTCGTAGACATAGTAACCAGTGTAAGTTTCCACCTCAATCGTATCGCCCGAATCAATAGTCAGTGCAGGTTCTAGCAAATACGAAAAACCACCAAGATGAACTGTTTCTCTGGTTGCTTTTAAAATGTGATGATTATTCATACCATCATTTTTATTCAGTATTATTGCTTAAAGTAATGTATTTAATTATTGCAAAACATTTTAATTTTTATCAGAATAGCAACATATTTTCTATTCCAATCTCTTTTGAGTTTGGTTAATTTTGTAGTGTTATACAATTTTGCCTTCGGTTAAAACTGAGCAAATAATAAAAAAGGTTTTGTTCTGCCAAATTTAGTTATATTAAACTTTTCAAATATGACAATTTAGTTCTGCCAGTTTTGCGATCATGTTAATTAAGGTAATTGGCTCAACTGGCTTAGAGACATACATATGAAAGCCTGCTGTTAACGCCTCTGTAGAGTTTGACTCTTTGGCATAAGCTGTTAAGGCAATTGCTGGAATCCGCCCTCCTTGTTCTGGTTCGAGAAGCCTCACTTTACGGATTAGTGCGTAGCCGTCTTCTTCGGGCATTCCAATATCGCTAATCAATATATCTGGTGGAAATTGTTGAATTGCTGAGAGTGCTTCGTGAACTGAAGTAACAGCTCTGACATCAGCTCCAGACTCTTGTAGTGCTATTGCCAAAAAATGACGTGTATCATTGTCGTCATCAACAAGTAGCACTCGTACATTCTTTAGAATTGCTGAGGGTAGTGAGCTAGAAGAATTTGGCTCTGGGGTTTCTTCTGTTTGTTGGGTGGTTTGCTCTTTTATTTCTAAAAGAGGCAACTTCACAGTAAAGGTGGCTCCTTGATTTTCGCCAGGGCTTTCTGCATGGATAGATCCTTTATGCAGTTCTACCAAATGACGGGCGATCGCCAGCCCTAATCCCAGCCCTGTGTGAGTTCTGGTTGTACTGCCGTCAGCTTGACGAAAACGCTCAAAAACATATTGGATAAAGTCTGGCTTGATACCAATACCTGTATCGCTCACCTGGATCTGAGCATAGTTGTTTGCTGTTATTGATTCATTGTCAGTGCTTTGTTCTGGTTCTCGGCCACTGATAATTGATAGCCTAATTTCTACCCGACCGTTTTGGGGTGTGAATTTGATAGCATTGGTGAGTAGATTCCAAACAACTTGCTGCAAGCGGTCTGGATCACCTGAGACGGTGAAAGGTGAGGAAAGATGGATCGCAGGAGAGAAATGACCATTATTGGCCTTGTTACTTGGTTTTTTGTCCCGACTGCTGATGCTCGCTATTTCGGTGGATGCAATCACAAACTCAAATAAAATATTCTTAGCTTCAGCTTGGAGACGCACAGTATCGACTGCGGACTCAATCACCGAGACTAAGTTAACAGGGCAGATATTCAACACTAACTTGCCGCGAATAATGCGAGAGACATCCAAAATGTCTTCTATAAGTTGCTCCTGCAAAAGTGCATTGCGTTCAATTGTTTCCAAAGCACGTGCAGTGGCTTTCTCATCTAATTTGCGATTGCGGAGTAGTTTAGACCAGCCAAGTATTGAGTTTAAAGGTGTGCGGAGTTCGTGAGAAAGAGTAGCTAAAAACTCATCCTTGAGACGGTTTGCTGCTTGCGCCTCTTTAAGCGCTGCTTGGTCACGAATCAATTTAATGTGTTCTTCCTCAGCTTGCTTGCGATCGCTAATGTCTTCTACTGTGCCGACATAACCGATAACTTCGCCTTGATCGGATAGCATCGGTGAGGAACGGAGGTTAACCCAGCGCTCAATTCCTGCGGGAGTTATTAGGCGAAACTCACTATGGTATTCTCTACCTTCACTAGCACAGGCAGACCAATTGGCAAATATTTCATCTCTTTCTTCTGGATGAAGCGATCGCAACCAACCCGTTCCTAAACTTTCCTCTGAAGTAATTCCTAAAATAGTTTGGTAGCGAGGATTAGTGTACGTACATTGTCCCGAAATATCTGTTAAAAAGATGCCCACAGGTGAGCAAGCGCTTAAACTGCGAAACTGTTCTTCGCTTTTTCTCAGATCGGCATTCAAGGCTGCTAATTGTGCTGCTTGTCTTTGCACCTCTGCTGTTTTCTGAAATAAATCAACAAACGCCGCCACTTTAGATTTTAATATTTCTGGCTCAATTGGCTTGAATAAGTAGTCTACTGCTCCTAAGGCATATCCTTTAAATACCATCGACTCATTCGTGCTAAATGCTGTCAGAAAAATTATTGGCGTATGGCGCGATCGCTCACGTTGTCGAATGAGAGTTGCCGTTTCAAATCCATCCATATCTGGCATTTGAACATCAAGCAGAATCACGGCGAAATCTTGATTGAGCAAGCATCTCAGAGCTTGGGCACCCGATGTCGCCCTAACCAGATTCTGACCTAGGCTTTGTAATATTGCCTCTAAGGCCAACAAGTTTTCTGAGTGGTCATCAACCAGGAGAATATTTACTGGTAGTTCGGACGGCATTGTAAGGTACATACTCCTAGGTAGAGTAAATTCAGGTTCTACGCTTTTTTATAGACTTTCAACTTATAATGGCGGTTTTGCTACTATCTCAGGTTGCAAATTTGGCCCTTCTAGGTATATATTGTCGAGCAGCAAGATTTAGTGTAATACAAGCACTTTGCTTACAAAAGCATAGGGAAACAAATTTTGGCTAAGAAGCTAGAGATATCTTTTAGCGGCAGAATTTTGTCTACTATCATAGCGGCGATCGCTGCTGCTGGCATAATCGGGCATTCAGCTGTTGCAGGGTCTTGTACCACGGCTTTACCACCGCGTGCTTTAATTTTTGCTAGTCCTCGTGTACCGTCGTGATTGGCTCCTGTTAACAGTACACCAATCACCTTTTCGGCATAAGCATCGGCTGCTGACTCAAATAGTACATCTATCGAAGGTCTAGTATATGTGACGTTTGCTTCTGTTGAAAGCGCAAAATAAGGACGTACTATAGAACCGTCTCCTCCTTCCACCAATAAATGATAATCAGCAGGAGCCAAGTAAACTGTTCCTGGTAAAATTTCTTCTTTGTCTTCTGCTTCTTTGACATGCAAATTGCTGTAATGGTGCAGCAATTTGCTTAACCCATCCTCGCTATTCGACCGACGGTGTTGTGCTATGGCTACAGGTACGGGGAAGTTTTCTGGTAGCCCTCTGAGCAGAATTGCTAAGGCGTTTAGCCCTCCTAATGATGCACCAATCACGACGAGTTCAAAGTAGGGGCGATTCGCTGTTTCTTTGCCTCTAGACAATTCGTCGGTAGAGCTTCTCACTTCTGACTAACTCCTCATAGTGTTTCTCATATGGTGTGAACTTTAGCGACTCTTGGCGTCCCAAGCCTAAAATTCCAAACCTAATTAAGCTTTCGTACAACAAACTATGCACTTTTTCTTGGAGTGATTTGTTGAAGTAGATCAAGACATTACGGCACAGAATGACATTAAATTCGTTGAAAGAACTATCAGTTGCTAAATTGTGAGGTGAAAAGACGATATTTTCTTTGAGAGATGGGCGAAAAATCGCGTTATCGTAGGCGGCAGTATAATACTCGGAAAAATAGTTTTTACCTCCAGCTTCTAGATAATTTTGAGTATACTGCTGCATCAATTCTAAGGGAAAAATTCCAGCTTTGGCTTTGCGTAATACCATTTCATTCATATCAGTGGCATAGAGCCTGGAACGATGATAAAGTCCTTCTTCTTGCAGCAAAATTGCCATAGAATAAACTTCTTCACCTGTAGAACAACCTGCATGCCAAATGCGAATAAAAGGATAAGTTTTTAATAGCGGCACAACTTTATTTCTAAAGGCAAGATAAAAGCTAGAATCGCGGAACATGGCGGTTACGTGAACCGAGAGGTTAAGTAAAAACCGCTCCATACAATCGCGATCGTGGAGAACTTTTTCTTGCAGTCCAGATATGCTGTCTAATTGCTCTGAACGAATCGTATTCCAAATGCGGCGCTTCATTGAAGCTAGGGCATAATTCCTAAAGTCAAAACCGTAGTAACGGAATATGCCCTCTAGCAGCAATTGAATTTCAATATCTTCTAGATGGGGATTCATCTATATAACCAAACGCGTAATAACGAAAGTAACTGTTCAGTATCAACTGGTTTGGTGATATAGTCGGATGCTCCAGCTTCAATACATTTTTCGCGATCGCCTTGCATGGCTTTAGCGGTAAGTGCAATGATTGGCAACGATTTCAACTGAGCGTTTTGGCGAATTAGGCGTGTTGTTTCGTAACCGTCCATCTCTGGCATCATCACGTCCATTAAAACGACATCAATGTCTGGTGTACTTTGTAACATGGCGATGCCTTCCCTGCCGTTTTCAGCGTATAAAACTTGCATGTGATGGCGCTCTAGCATACTCGTCAGCGCAAAGATGTTACGTACATCGTCGTCTACAATTAGCACCTTTTTACCAGCGAGTAAGTGGTCTCTTGATTGGAGTTGTTCTAATATTTGGCGTGTGGGTGCGGGCAAATTTGCTTGGACGCGGTGCAAGAATAATGCTGTTTCATCGAGGAGACGTTCGGGCGATCGCACGTCTTTGACGATGATGGTATCTGCTATGCGCTTAAGTTCAGTTTCTTGCCCTCTGGTAAGTTCTTGGCCAGTATAAACAATAATCGGTAGCGATTCGCCATTGGGCAGGAGCTTGATCTGCTCGATCAATTCAAAACCGCTCATATCTGGTAGCCCTAAGTCGAGGACAAGACAATCAAAATGCTGTGAGCGAATCGCTTCTAAAGCTTCTGCACCTGTGCTAACAGCAGTGGTAGTGACATCGCTATTGCCCATCAATTCGATAATGCTGTGCCGTTGAGTATCGTTATCTTCAACTACCAGCAGGTTTTTGACTCGACGTTCAATAAAACCTTTGATTTTGGTTAATGCTTCAGATATGGTTTCACTAGTTACAGGCTTTTGCAGATATGCGAGTGCTCCTAGTTGTAAACCACGCTGCCGTCCTTCCTCAACTGTCATGATATGTACGGGAATGTGGCGCGTATTTGGGTCGTGCTTTAAGCGGTCTAAAACTGTCCAACCATCCATTTCTGGCAAGCGGATATCCAACAAAATGGCTGATGGCTGGAATTGCTGTGCCAATGTAAGTCCAGCAGTACCAGTTTGGGCAGTGATCACCTTAAATCCTTGCTCTTGAGCCATCTCAATTAGGATGCGCGCAAAGTTAATATCATCTTCTACAATCAGCAGCACGCGATCGCCATCTACGATATTGGCGCGATCATCATCTAGGAGCGATGAGTGCTGAGAAGCCAGTGCTTGCTGACTAGGAAGTGTTATGTGCTGAGTATTAATTGCTGAGTGCTGAATCTTGGACGGTGCTAAGGTATACTCCGGGCTAGGACTCAAGGCTCGTGGCTCAGAATTAAATTGCGGCAGATAGAACGTAAATGTACTACCTTGACCGGGTTGACTGACAAGTTTAATTTCTCCACCAAAGAGGCGGGCGATTTCACGGCTAATTGACAAGCCTAATCCAGTACCACCATACTTACGACTGGTAGTACCATCGGCTTGCTGAAACGCCTCGAAAATTACTTTTTGTTTATCGGCGGCAATACCAATACCTGTATCACTGACTGCAAAAGCAATAACTAGCTGGGCACGATTGAGGGTATCTTGGTTGAGGCTCCATCCCTGTTTTGCAACTTCAATCTGCAAACGTACCTCTCCTCGCTCTGTAAATTTAAAAGCGTTGGAAAGCAGATTTTTCAGGACTTGTTGTAAGCGCTTGGCATCGGTATAAATGGTTTTTGGCAATTCTGGAGCTAATTCAATTGTAAAAGCCAGTCCTTTGTTCTGAGCTACTTGGCTGAAGGTGCGCTCAGTCTGGTCTTTTAACTCTGTCACCAGCATCTGGGTCATTTCAATTGACATAGTTCCCGATTCAATTTTGGCGAGATCGAGAATGTCATTAATTAACGTTAAAAGGTCAGTACCTGCTGAGTAAATTGTTTGGCTGTACTCTACTTGTTTGGTGGTGAGGTTGCCATCAATGTTATCTGCTAATAGCCTCGCCAAAATCAACAAGCTGTTCAGTGGTGTCCGCAGTTCGTGGGACATATTAGCTAAAAACTCAGACTTGTATTTTGACGAAAGCGCCAATTGTTCGGCTTTTTCTTCCAAAGACCGTCTGGCGTGTTCTATTTCAAGATTTTTATGCTCAACTTCTTTCTTTTGCAACGCCAACATCTCTGCTTTTTCTTCTAATTCGGCATTAGTTTGCTGTAATTCTTCTTGCTGTCTCTTGAGCAAATCTTCAGAAGCTTTGAGTGATTGAGCTTGTTGTTCTAGGCGCTTGTTGGTTTCTCGCAGCTCGTTTTGCTGGGTTTGTAGTTCTTCTGCTAGAGATTGGGATTGCTTGAGCAATTCTTCTGTACGCATTGAAGCTGCGATCGTATTGAGGACGATCGCAATACTTTCGGTGAGTTGATCGAAGAATGTTAAATGAATCTCGCTAAAGCGGCGGAAAGAAGCTAATTCAATTACCGCTGTTACTTGCCCTTCAAATAGTACGGGTAGAACTACAGCATTGAGTGGAGAGGCTTCACCCAGTCCAGAACCAATTTTGACATAATCGCTCGGTACGTCGGTGAGCAGAATGCGCTCTTTTTCTAAAGCACATTGTCCTACCAATCCTTCACCCAAGTAGAAGCGGTTAGCCAAATGTCTACGCTCGCGGTAAGCATAGCTGCTAAGTAGTTTTAAATAAGGGTTATGCTCTAGTGTTTCCATCAGGTAGAATACGCCATGTTGCGCTCCTACCAGAGGTGCTAGTTCCGAGAGAATCAGTTTAGATACGGTTTCCAAGTCTCGCTGACCTTGGAGCATCCGGGTAAACTTGGCGAGGTTAGTTTTTAACCAGTCTTGTTCGGTGTTTTTCTGCGTTGTCTCTCGGAGGTTGGCAATCATCTGGTTGATGTTGTCTTTGAGGATCGCCACTTCTCCTAAAGCTTCAACGGCAATAGAACGAGTTAAATCGCCTTTTGTTACCGCTGTTGCCACTTCTGCGATCGCTCGTAACTGAGTGGTGAGAGTGGCAGCAAGTTCGTTTACGTTGTCGGTCAAATCTTTCCAAGTTCCGGCTGCCCCAGGAACTTTAGCTTGACCGCCTAACTTCCCTTCAATTCCCACTTCCCGCGCCACTGTGGTTACCTGATTTGCGAAAGTGGCAAGGGTGTCAATCATCTCGTTGATTGTCTCTGCTAAGGTTTCAATTTCTCCCTTAGCATCGAGCATTAATTTTCGTTTCAAGTCACCATTAGCAACTGCTGTGACGACTCTGGCGATGCCTCGCACTTGGGCTGTTAAGTTGCCCGCCATTGAGTTCACATTGTCTGTCAAATCTTTCCAAGTACCAGCAACACCTTGGACTTGCGCTTGACCGCCCAGTTTTCCTTCGGTTCCCACTTCCCTGGCAACTCTCGTTACTTCCGATGCAAAGGAACTGAGCTGATCCACCATCGTGTTGATCGTGTCTTTTAGCTCAAGAATTTCGCCTTTAACATCAACAGTAATTTTCTTCGAGAGGTCGCCGTTTGCCACCGCTTTAGTAACTTCGGCAATGTTCCGCACCTGGGCTGTCAGGTTACCCGCCATCGAGTTCACGTTATCTGTCAAATCTTTCCAAGTGCCGGCTACTCCCCTAACGTAAGCTTGCACGCCTAATTTACCTTCGGTTCCCACCTCTCGCGCCACCCGCGTTACTTCTGAGGCGAAGGAGTTAAGCTGATCCACCATCGTGTTGATGGTATTTTTCAACTCCAAGATTTCACCTTTCACATCAACGGTGATTTTCTTCGAGAGGTCGCCATTTGCCACCGCCGTTGTCACTTCGGCAATGTTCCGCACTTGGGCTGTCAAGCTTCCCGCCATGAAGTTCACACTGTCTGTCAAGTCTTTCCACGTACCAGCAACGCCTTTTACCTCTGCTTGTACACCTAATTTTCCTTCGGTTCCCACCTCTCGCGCCACCCTTGTGACTTCTGAGGCGAAGGAGTTAAGCTGATCCACCATCGTGTTGACGGTGTTTTTCAACTCTAAAATTTCACCTTTCACATCTACAGAAATTTTCTTGGAGAGGTCGCCATTTGCCACCGCCGTTGTCACAGCAGCGATGTTTCGTACTTGGGCTGTTAAGCTACCCGCCATGAAGTTCACGCTATCGGTGAGATCCTTCCACGTCCCAGCAACACCGCGCACATCTGCTTGCACACCCAGCTTACCTTCACTACCCACCTCGCGGGCAACTCTTGTTACTTCTGATGCAAAGGAGTTGAGTTGATCCACCATGATATTAATGGTGTTCTTCAACTCCAAAATTTCACCTTTGACTTGGACAGTAATTTTCTTCGAGAGGTCACCATTAGCGATCGCTGTGGCTACTTCCGCGATATTCCGCACTTGGTCAGTGAGGTTACCCGCCATCATATTCACCGCACCAGTCAAATCCTTCCATGTGCCAGCCACACCGCGCACCTCGGCTTGCACGCCCAGTTTCCCTTCGGTTCCCACCTCTCGCGCCACCCGCGTTACTTCTGATGCAAAGGAACTGAGCTGATCCACCATCGTGTTAATGGTATTTTTCAACTCTAAAATTTCGCCTTTAACATCGACGGTGATTTTCTTAGAAAGGTCGCCATTTGCCACCGCCGTTGTGACTTCAGCAATGTTCCGCACTTGGGCTGTTAAGCTTCCCGCCATGAAGTTCACGCTGTCTGTCAAGTCTTTCCACGTACCCGCTACGCCGCGCACTTCTGCTTGCACGCCCAACTTCCCTTCACTGCCCACCTCGCGGGCAACTCGCGTTACTTCTGAAGCGAAGGAGTTGAGTTGATCCACCATTGTATTGATGGTATTTTTCAGCTCTAAAATTTCACCTTTCACATCGACGGTAATTTTTTTGGAAAGGTCACCGGTTGCCACCGCCGTTGTGACTTCGGCAATATTACGCACTTGGGCTGTTAAGCTGCCCGCCATGAAGTTCACGCTGTCTGTCAAGTCTTTCCATGTACCCGCCACACCGCGCACATCCGCTTGTACACCTAACTTTCCTTCACTACCCACCTCGCGGGCAACTCTTGTTACTTCTGAAGCGAAGGAACTAAGTTGATCCACCATGATGTTGATGGTGTTCTTAAGTTCAAAAATTTCGCCTCTGACATCGACAGTGATTTTCTTCGAGAGGTCACCGTTGGCGATCGCTGTGGCAACTTCTGCGATGTTGCGTACCTGTCCGGTAAGATTGCCTGCCATTAAGTTTACATTATCGGTTAAGTCTTTCCACGTACCCGCCACACCACGCACTTCGGCTTGTACGCCTAACTTACCTTCGGTTCCCACTTCTCTGGCAACTCTTGTTACTTCTGATGCAAAAGAATTAAGCTGATCCACCATTGTGTTGATCGTGTTTTTCAGCTCTAAAATTTCACCTTTAACATCGACGGTAATTTTCTTGGAAAGGTCGCCATTTGCCACCGCCGTTGTGACTTCGGCAATATTCCGCACCTGTGCCGTTAAACTACCCGCCATGAAGTTTACACTATCGGTCAAGTCTTTCCACGTACCCGCTACGCCGCGCACTTCCGCTTGACCACCTAATTTACCTTCTGCTCCCACCTCACGGGCAACCCTGGTTACTTCTGATGCAAAGGAGTTAAGTTGATCCACCATGATGTTGACGGTGTTTTTCAACTCTAAAATTTCGCCTTTAACATCAACTGTAACTTTCTTAGAAAGGTCACCATTGGCTACCGCCGTTGTCACTTCAGCAATATTTCTTACTTGGGCTGTCAAATTACCAGCCATCATATTCACTGACTCGGTAAGATCCCTCCAAGTACCTGCTACACCCCGTACTTCTGCTTGCACACCCAACTTACCTTCGGTTCCCACTTCCCTGGCAACTCGTGTTACTTCTGATGCGAAGGAGTTGAGCTGATCCACCATCGTGTTGACGGTGTTCTTGAGTTCTAGAATTTCGCCTTTAACGTTAACTGTAATTTTTTTCGAGAGGTCACCGTTAGCGATCGCTGTGGCAACTTCTGCAATATTCCGCACCTGGCCAGTCAGATTACCTGCCATTAAATTTACGTTATCGGTCAAGTCCTTCCAAGTACCAGCCACGCCGTTTACTTGTGCTTGCACACCCAGCTTACCTTCGGTTCCCACCTCACGAGCAACCCTTGTAACTTCCGATGCAAAGGAGCCGAGCCGATCTACCATTGTGTTGACAATATTGGCAGTTTGGAGAAACTCTCCTTTGAGGGGTCTGCCTTCAATTTCCGGGGCGATCGTTTGGGATAAGTCGCCATTGGCTACAGCTCTAATAACACGAGTAGTTTCTGCTGTCGGCTGAACTAAATCTGTAATTAGGGTATTGACAGAATTAACACAATCTGTCCATGAACCGCGAACATTACCTAGAGAAGCACGTTCAGTAATCTTGCCTTCTTTACCAACTACAGTACCAATCCGCTGAAGTTCAGCCGCCATCCGCTCATTCTGGTCAATAATATCGTTGAGCGTATCGGCTATTTTCCCTGCTATGCCTGTTTGTTCAATAGGCATCCGAGCAGAAAAATCACCTTTTTTAACAGCAGTTAGTGTTCTCAGTAGTTGTTTTAAATCTAGACTATCGCTTTCTCTAGTTAGCTGTTCAGTTGCCATTGCCTGATCCTTAAGAAATTTTTATATTTTTTCTACCCCCAACTTTCTTAGGAGGGTACTGTTAAGTTCATAATTAGCGGTATTTTGCCTGGGGTTCAATTAACCTTATGCTTCTATCCATTAAACAAGGCTGTTGCCACACTTGTTGCAGCCTTACTTAGCCAATGATAGCTTTCGCATCGTCCTTAAGATAGCTGCTTAAAAGATATTTTTCACAGTAAATATTTTCCTAGTTTTATTACCTATTTATTTTGACATATATCCCAAGGGGGAAGATTTTTACGCAACCATGAATATGACTAATATTGCTCTCCTTAACTCAACTAATTTTCCCAAAATTGACCAAATAATTTCAGAAATTATTAAATTGGGCGACTACCATTTCTTTAAAAGAATTCGCGGCTATTACCTCGTTGGTAGTTATGCCGTTGGCGAGGCAGTAGCAACCAGTGACATCGATATAGTAATAGTGTTCAAGGATAAGCAAACTCCAGAGGAAAAACAAAGATTTACATCTTATAAACAAGAATGTCAACAGCAGTGTCCGTTTGCATTGGATCTCATCCCAGTGGATGAAGCACAACTATTGTCTGTTGGTGGGGTGAAATTCCAAACAGCTAGCCTTTTGATGTATGGGGAAGACATTCGGGACTCTGTTCCTCTCAAGGCAGTCGCAGGCCATATCCGTGATTCAATGTTTGGACAGTATCGTTTGTTTGCACAGCTACGCGGTAATCCTCCCCAGTTAACCTTTCCTCTCGGCTATCCTGACCCAGTAGGTGAGTTTTATGGCTATGACCGCCGCTTGATGCATTTGCGCGATGGGGCGAGTCAGAAGGGAATCAAAGATTTGGTAATAAATGTACTTTCCCCAGCAGACGCACTAATTTTACATAAAACTGGTAAGTATATTGGAACCGGAAGCTGGAAGCGCAATTGTGCCACACAATACCGCATTTGGATTAATGACCAGTGGACAGAATTAGTAGAGCAAATTTACGAGTACTGCTGTAGGCGATGGGCTTATTTGATACCAAAAGCGACGGGTGATAGACAGTTGTTACACCACTTGTGCAAGCAGGCGCTAGGTTTTGAAAACCACTTTTTAGAATGCTATAGGTCGTATTTGCTGGAAAAACTACCGCAATCACAACCTTTCGAGCAACTACAATATGTCAAACAACTTGGACAACTCATCTACCCAGGCGATCGCAAACTTGTCACAGTTCTACAAGAATTAGCGCAGAATGGCAATCCTGAACTTCAGCAGGCAGCTGTTCAGACATTGGAATTGTGGCAAAAATCTGAATAGTAACAAAACAAACCACAGATAAACACCGATATTTATCGGTTATTTATCGGTGTTTATTTGAAAATTATTCTGCCTTCATGAAAATATCCTTAACTGCTTAAGGATTGCTGCTACATTACAAGCAATGCCAATAAAAATAGGGTGTGGGGATGTCTGCAATAATTTCAGAGTTTATATCAGAGAAATCTGCGATCGCTTCCCAATTAGTAATCTCAATAGCCTGACAAATAGGGCGTTGCTGAGTGGAAATATGAATTAGTCTCACGCCAAGGCGCAAAGCTAAAAAGAAAAAGAAGACAATCTGTCCAGCATCTTCAAGAGTAAAAATTATAGATTGTGAGCAAACTAATAGCAATTTAATATTAAGTCTGTTGTAATTCATAATTCATAATTATGCTGTAACGTTGCGCTGCTTGCGACATATTAAGTTGAAGCAAGCTCTCCAAACCCAATTTATATCGGACGCTTGGCTTGCTAGGTAACACATTTAATTGACGAATAATTTCAGTAGCTACAGCCTTTGCTAGCAATGGAGGTACAGAGTTACCCACTTGCCGAAAACCGTGCCATTTTGTCATATGAAATCTAAACCAGTCGGGGTAAGAATGCAGGCGTGCTGCTTCTCTTACCGTGATACATCGGGGTGTGAATGGATGAATCGGTCTAGGAGAGGTGAAAGAACCTTTATACTTGTCTGTTCCTGCTCTTAAGGTGTTACAAACACCGCCAGGATGCAGCTTATGAAAACGACTAATGGGTTCTCTTTCTCCTGGAACTGTAGCAGTAAAACGTTCAATAGTTGCAGTTGAGTGTTTTGTGCGAAGACTGGAAGAGAGAATTCGAGAATCAAATTCACGTTCGTAGGAATAATCATTTTCTAAAGTAGCGATGCCGCGAAGTGTCAGAGCATAGTTACTAGGTTTGCCATACTCTGCCACTACCCAATCTCTTACTAATAACTCTGAATAGTTTTCTACTTCGGGAATATCTTTAATTGCGTCCCATACTGTGGGGCCGAACGGTAAAACCAAGGAATTTTGCTGTGTAGAATCGTTAGGCTTTGCGGGTTGCGTAATTGGCTGGGGGTATTTCGGTAATTTAACATCTTCTCTAGCACCAATGAGAAATAATCTCTCACGAGACTGTGGTACTCCATAATAAGCGGCGTTAAGAACTTGGTAATTTTCTTCTACCTGATAACCTTTAATTTTAAACTCGTTAATTAAGGTTTTAAGTATTTGTTTATGTTCACCGACTGTAATACCCCGAACATTTTCCATGACAAAAAATTTCGGTTGTAGCTCCAAAACTAATCGATGAAAGTGAAATACTAAAGAATTGCGCGGATCGTCAAAAGCTCTTTTACCAATAAGCGAAAACCCTTGACAGGGTGGATTATAGTTATTCCACAATGTAAAATTACGTCAAATCAAGGATTTTAGATTTACCTTCTACAAAGTAAGCTAAATCAAGCTATGAAAAATCCAATTTTATATTTATTTAATTATTGGAGATAGTTCTATTTATAAAAAGCTTCAAACAAAAAAGAGACGTGCTTAAATGCACGTCTCTAGGTGATGGAAAATTGGTGTATAAAAAGTAATTATGTATTACGCTACATCTGCAACTAGCAACCCGTTTACAGCAATTATAAAAAGCTGTGCTAATTCAGGGGTGTCGCAACAAGGTCTTTCATCTCTATTACAGGCTTGTGCGACCCATTTGCCTTCAAGGTTCTGATAAAAAGTTCCCAGCAGATGATAGCTATTCCACACTCGATACAGTTCTCCGAGTTCATCTGGTACTGAATCGATCTCAATTTCTGGCGCTATTGTTTCAGCAAGCTGGTCAATGTATTCCTCAAACTCTGATTGAGCCGAGGTTTCGTCATCGAACTCTTCTTGTACAATCATTTAAGTAACCTCATTAACGGGGTTTAAAAGGCGATCGCATACTCTTGCCGGAGGACGATCGCCTTTTTGATGTCATTAAATATTTTAGATACTTTAGTATCTAAAATCAAGAAAAAATATTCAAAACTCTAATTAGTCACTTCGACAGTACTGAGAAAGTCACTTAAAGAAATATCTAATGCAGCACAAACAGCCTCTAATACTTTGGTTGAGACACTTTCGGACTCACCGTACTCTAGTTTCTTGAGATTTTGATGGGAGCATTCCCCTCCCTTAGCTGCAATTTCATCAGCTAGTTTTTGACGTGATTTTTTTCCCCGCAATCGCTTTAAAAGCATTCCTCTGTCTTTGTTCCAAGCAACTGCTACAACATCTGCAACATAAATATACATTCTGGTTTTTTTATCGTCCTTATTGCTCATATAATAGCTACAGCAGTAAACAAATAATAAAATTTTGAGCTACTACAGTTTACAAACTATAAGGATTTGGAGTGAAATTGAGTCTCCTTTAGACAACCTGAATTTTGCGTTGCTGTTGATAAAAATGCGATCGCAAAGTCGATATTGTGATTCCTGCCATAAAGGATTACTGCAATTTCAGCAATTTTAACTTTCACATGTGTTAAAAAAGACTTGATATGAATCTTGTCTTGCGGTGAAAGGGTATGGATGAAGTCGTCAAAAAACTTGCTGCTATCGGATTACCTTGTATTATCTTGGCGGTATTAATGGCGACTACAGGTTTAAAAGATGCCGCTGCTATCACCGCAGCTTTAGCATTCCTGGGAGGTCCAGCAGGGATGGTGGGTGGAATTGCTGTCTTAGGACTAATAGGTTTGATTAGCAATGCTTTGGCAAAAGTAATTCTGGAAGGTTTCTTAACAGGTATTTATAGCCAGAGACGGCAGACTCAATCACATACCAAGCTGTTTAAAGAAATTGATTTTTTGCTATTGTTTGACAGAAACCTTAAAGAAAGGCTCAAAGCTACGGTAAAAACTCACACCAAAAATGTCACTCAAGAGGTAATGGCTATTTTGGAGAATGTCCCTGGTATGACTCCTGCAAACCACAGAGATTTTCAGCGGTCAATTCCCTTCATGAAGCTTACAGACGGGACAGTTGTGAGAACTTGGAAAAACCCCGTTGGTGTTGACCATGCTTTTTTAGGCGATCGCAATGACAGAATGATTTACGGCGGGTTTGTCGGTTGGATTCACAGTGAGGGATTAAACCAGGCATTAACTCGTATTAGAAGAGATTTTACTTAAGGGAGTAGTTATTAGTGGCTCGTGGTCAGAAAAAAACGGAACAGAATAACGGCAATGGGGCGACATTAGGTTTTGAACAAGCTCTGTGGTTAGCTGCGGATAAGCAGCGGGGTCACATGGACGCAGCGGAGTATAAGCACGTTGTCTTAGGGTTGATTTTCCTTAAATATATTTCCGATGCCTTCGGTGAACTTTACGAAATCCTGGCAAAGCAACCCTATGCTGACCCGGAAGACCGCGACGAGTACACGGCAGAAAATGTTTTCTGGGTTCCCAAGGAAGCGCGATGGTCATATTTACAAGCTAATGCCAAACAATCCACTATTGGCAAACTGTTAGATGAGGCGATGGATGCCATTGAGAAGGAGAACCCATCGCTCAAAGGCGTGTTACCCAAGGATTACAATAAGCCAGCTTTAGATAAACAACTGCTGGGAGAACTAATTGACCTAATTAGCAAAATTGGCTTAGGAGATGAAGCAAGCCGTTCTAAAGATATTTTGGGGCGAGTTTACGAGTATTTCCTGGGACAGTTCGCTACTGCGGAAGGAAAGAGAGGCGGACAATTTTATACCCCGCGTTGTGTGGTGCAGTTGTTAGTAGAAATGATTGAACCTTACAAAGGGCGAATTTATGACCCTTGTTGCGGTTCTGGGGGAATGTTCGTGCAGTCGGAGAAGTTTGTCGAAGCGCATGGAGGAAAGATTGGCGATATTTCCATTTATGGGCAAGAGTCAAACCCGACAACTTGGAAACTGTGCAAGATGAATTTGGCAATTCGCGGGATTGACGGCAATATTGGCGATCGCAATGCTGATACTTTTCACAATGACTTGCACAAAGACCTGAAAGCTGATTTTATTCTGGCAAATCCCCCGTTTAACATGAGTGATTGGGGTGGGGAAAGGTTGCGAGAAGATGCCCGTTGGCAGTATGGCACTCCACCCGTAGGTAATGCTAACTATGGTTGGGTACAGCAAATGATTCACCATTTAGCACCAAATGGTATTGCTGGTTTTGTGTTGGCGAATGGTTCGATGAGTTCTAACCAATCAGGGGAAGGTGATATTCGCCAAGCTATTATTGATGCCGATTTGGTCGATTGTATGGTGGCATTGCCAGGGCAGTTATTTTACAACACTCAGATTCCCGCTTGTTTGTGGTTTTTTGCACGAAATAAGAAAAATGGCAAGTTTCGCGATCGCACTGGGGAAACATTATTTATAGATGCGCGGAAGATGGGGGTTTTAATTGATCGTGTACATCGGGAACTGACAGATGAGGAAATAAAATACATTGCCCAAACTTACCATGCTTGGCGTGGTGAGAAAGAAGCGGGTAAATATGAAGATATTCCGGGTTTTTGTAAGAATGCCAAGTTAGAAGAAATTGTTTCACATGGTTATGTTCTCACGCCGGGGCGGTATGTAGGGGCGAAGGAAGTTGAGGATGATGATGAGGGGTTTGAGGAGAGGATGTTGCATTTGACTAAAAAGTTAGAGCAGCAGTTTGAGGCATCGGCGAAGTTAGAAGCATTGATTCGACAAAATTTGGGCGGGTTGTTTTATGACCAATAAACTTTATCGTGATTGGGATATTCGCCCTCTTGGAGAGTTAGGAGAATTTAGAAATGGAGCTAACTTTAATAGAACCCAGTTTGGAGTCGGTTTACCCATAATTAACGTAAAAAACCTTTTTCAAGGTAGATATGCGTCAATTACTGACCTTGATGAATTAAGGGCAGATGCTTTGTCAAATCCAGAATCACTTACGGATCGCAACGATTTAGACGACCAATTATTTAATACTTTTGCTTACTGTTCTGACTTGTTGCGCCAGAACCCAGTCCAAGCTCAAGATAGGGAAAATTTAACCGAACTTCTACAAGTGTCATCTGGTGGCGTTGTCTTTACCACAATTCAAAAATTCGCACCAGAACCAAGACAACAATACCCCGAACTTTCTCCCCGTCGCAACATCGTTGTCATTGCAGATGAAGCACACCGTAGCCAATACGGTTTAGAAGCGCGTGTAGTCACAAATCAAGATGAAAGTGACACGTATCTTGCTTACGGTTTTGCCAAACATTTAAGAGATGCTTTACCTAACGCTTCATTTATTGGCTTTACAGGAACTCCCATAGAATCAACTGATATTAATACACCAGCCATATTTGGTGACTATATTGATATTTACGATATTCAAAGAGCAGTTGAGGATGAAGCCACAGTTCGCATTTATTATGAAGGACGCATGGCGAAACTGGAACTCGAAGAATCAGAACGTCCTCACATTGATCCAGAATTTGAAGAAGTCACCGAAGGTGAGGAACATTCAACCAGAGAACAGTTAAAAATTAAATGGGCAAGATTATCAGCTTTAGTTGGTGCAGAAAAACGCATTGCCCTAGTTGCCAAAGACATAGTAGAGCATTTTGAACGTCGCCAAGAAATTATCGACGGTAAGGCAATGATTGTCTGCATGAGTCGTCAGATTTGCGTCGATTTGTACGATGCAATCATCGAAATTCGCCCTGATTGGCATCATCTCGACGACGACAAAGCAACTCTGAAAGTCGTGATGACTGGTTCCGCAGCAGATCCTCTAGAATTCCAACCCCATATCCGCAATAAATCCAGACGTAAAGCACTAGCAAAGCGATTTAAAAATGAACATGACCCCATGAAATTGGTAATTGTGCGGGATATGTGGCTAACAGGATTTGATGCGCCATGCTTGCATAGCATCTACATAGATAAACCAATGCGTGGTCATGGGTTAATGCAAGCCATAGCCAGAGTTAACCGCGTCTTCAAAGACAAACCAGGCGGTTTAGTTGTGGACTACTTGGGCATTGCTGACCAACTCCGAGCAGCACTGAGAGATTATACTGCTGACAGTCAAGGTCAAACAGGCATTCCTCAAGAACAAGCGATCGCACTTATGCTAGAGAAATACGAAAACGTCACAGCAATGTTAGACGGGTTCGATTATTCGCTGTTCTTTACAGGTACTCCAACCCAGCGTGTCTCCATCATTCCCGCAGCAATGGATCATATTCTCGAACTGGAGGATGGACAACAAGAGTTTATCCAAGCAGTGAACGAATTAGCCAAAGCATTTGCTTTGTGCAGTTCCAGTGATGATGCGATCGCAATTCGGGATGAAGTCGGTTTATTCCAAGCTATTCGTGCTGCTTTTGTTAAGCACACCACCACTGGCGGTAAAAGTCCTGAAGATTTAGATACTGCAATTCGCCAAATTGTCTCGAACGCCGTTGCGAGTGATGAGGTAGTAGATATTTTCGCTGCTGCTGGGGTAAAAAATCCTGATATTTCCATCCTCTCGGATGAATTTTTAGCAGATGTCCGCCAACTACCCCAACGCCACCTAGCATTAGAACTGCTGCACAAATTAATCAACGACGAAATCAAAACGCGATCGCACAGGAACTTGGTACAATCCCGTTCCTTTGCCGAAATGCTAGAACAGACAATTAAAAGATACCAGAACCGCGCCATCGAAACTGCCCAGGTGATGAGCGAATTAATCGAACTAGCAAAGGAAATTCGGGAAGCGACAAAGCGAGGCGAAAACCTGGGGTTATCAGAAGATGAACTAGCTTTTTATGATGCCTTGGATTTAACTGATACCTCAGTCCAAGCATTAGGCGATGATACCCTCAAGGCGATCGCTCGTGACCTTGTAGAGACAGTTCGCCGCAACGTTACCATCGACTGGACACAGAAAGAAAGCGTCAAAGCAAATCTCCGGCGTTTAGTCAAACGCCTACTGCGGAAATATGGCTATCCACCAGAAAAGCAAGAGAAAGCGATGGTGACAGTGCTGCAACAAGCAGAACTACTGTGTAAAGATTGGGCAGCGTGAGGGTGAAAGAGTGCGATCGCAGCACTATGACTAAAATACTTTACTGTTGAGGGCGAATTCCATTTTTCTGGTGCGATCACGTTCCTTACACATAGCATTACTTTTCAAATAATCATGCAGCCAAACACAACTTTGCATGAGCAAATTATCCGCATTAAATTCTACAGTTCACGATTTAGCTACTCTTTGTAATCAGAAAAGTTACCAATACTAGGGTCAAACACCACCTTACAAGTATCTGTTATACCATTTCTATTTTTAGCGACTATTACCTCCATAATCCCTTTATCAATAGTATTTGAGTTGTAATATTCATCTCGATAAAGTAATAATCCTAAGTCCATATCTTGTTCAATGTCGCCAGAGTCTTTAATATCAGCCATAGAAGGACGTTTATTACTTTGACCTTCTACACCACGATTAATTTGAGCCAGAACTACAAATGGGACATTGAAAGTTTTAGCGATATCCTTACAAGCACCACAATATTTACCAATGGCTTGCGCTCTATTGCCTGCTGCTCTATCTCCAAGCTTTTGAATGTAGTCTAATACTACTAATCCTAACTCTCCTCTTTCCGATTCTATTCTACGAAGTGCAGAACGAATTTTAGTAGGAGTTAAGTCACCCGCAGGAGTATCATCAATTATAATGGGCAGTTTACCTAGATTAGATAATCCTTGTACTAAAGAATCATATTCCTCCTCATAAATTTGATTGTGCATGAGCCTTTGGGAGTCAATACCTGTGTGCATAGAGAGGAATCTTTTAGCCAGTTGTTCCTCAGACATCTCTGCACTAAAGAACAATACTGGCTTCTGAATACTGCTTGCAACATAATTAGCCAGATAACAGCCAAACCAGCTTTTACCCATAGATGGTCTAGCAGCAACCACAATCAAGTCTTGTTTAATTAAGCCACCAATGATAGCATCTAAGTCTACTAAACCCGTAAGGTAAGCAGGAGATGAACCTTGCTCTATCTTATTCAAAACATTAGCTAAACACTCATGAATGGGTTTAGGTTGAAATCTAGCTTTCTTGTTAGTTGTGAGATTAAATAGTCTTTGTTCAGATTGCTCAAATACTTGTTCTAATTCAATGCTAGTATCGCATCCTAAATCTACTATTGTATGTCCTACTGCTACTAATTGACGGCGTTGGTATTTATCCATTACTAGTGCCGCGTAATGGTCTATATTTACTGCCGATACTGTACAAGTAACAAGTTGAGATAGTTTATTCTTACCTCCTACCTTTTCTAATAGTTTATGGTCTGCTAGCCAAGTAGAAACAGTCATCAAGTCCGTTTGTTTATTATTTTGATATAGCTCTAAAGTTGCTTTATAAATTTGTTGATTACCATTAGTACAAAAAGCCTCTACAGGAAGAATATCAGCAACTATACTGATAGCATTCGGGTCAAGTAGGATGCCCCCCAGTATGGCTTCTTCTGCTTCTACGTTTCCTAAAAACTGATTACTCTTAGACATTGATAATATCTTTAGTTGGTATACTAAGCTGCCAATAATTTGCAGCTTGTTTCATAGTCATTGATAAAAGTTTGGGATCTCCCAGATCCAAAACATCTTCAGGAGTAGTTGGATTCATTCCCAAACATTTCATAATTTCTGTAGCAATTGCTCTCGCCAATGGTGGCGGAACTGAATTTCCTACCTGTCTCGCACCATGCCATTTTGTGATGTGAAAACGAAACCAATCAGGAAACCCATGTAATCGTGCCATTTCTCGTACAGTAATACAGCGAGGGCTACTGTAATGAATAGGTCTTGGAGAAGTATGTGAGCCATGAGCAGCATCAGTTCCTGCCCTTAAAGTATTAGCTATACCATTTTCTGCCAATTTGAAGAAGTGAGAAACAGGTTCTTTCTTTCCCTGTTCTGTAGCATGAAATCTAGCTCGTGAGATTGGTGAATGATTAGTTCTTATGCTAGAAGTCAAAAGAAAGGGATTCCAATTTCTCCTATAGCCAAAATGCCAGCTACTATCATCTAAACATCTCATTTCTCGCCCATAGTGGCTGGGATTGCTCCATTTCTCCGTTTCAACGCAATCACTATATACTAATTCTTCAAATTCTTCTGCTTCTGGCAAATCTTTGAGGGCATCCCAACAAGATGGAGTAGGAGGTAAGATAGGATTGGCTAACTTTGCAAACAGTGGTTGGCTACATGGAGCAGGATACTCAGGCAAGACACAACCTTTCTTTGCGCCAATTAGAAATAGTCTTTCTCTCTTTTGTGGTATTCCATAATAAGCAGCATTAAGGACTTTCCAGGGTAAACAGATGTGATAATTATTATTACTGAAAGTTTCGATTAACTCATCTAAAAATGATTGATATTTACTAACTGTAAAACCTTTGACGTTTTCAAAAACGAAATAAGAAGGCTTTAGCTCTAAGACTAATCTTATAAAATCTTTTACTAAAAAATTTCTTGGATCGTCTAATACTCGACGACCCATATAGGAGTAACCCTGGCAGGGAGACCCAGAGATAATAATTTCTATATTTTGGTTGCCAATTCCACTTCTTTCTCGAATATCTTTTCCCGATAACTCAGTTATCGAACAAGGTAATACTACGCAATAGGGAAAATTAAACTTATGAACAGCAGCATGAACCGGATCGATTTCAACGGCAGCTTTCACATCAAACCCAGCTTGCTCAAATCCTAAACTTAGCCCTCCCGCACCAGCAAATAGATCTATTGCTATTGGTCTTTTTAGCTTACTCTTCATTCTTTTCGTTAAATAACTTGCTAAGTTGTTTGAGCTTATCGTGAGAAATTAATTTTTTTTGATTATTTTGCATAGCAACTGAAGATTTACTTGATGGTTTAGGTGTAGATTTTTCGGGAATATTAGGTTTTGCTTCATCACGTATCATAGTTAGTAAGCAAGCAGCAGGATTCTCTATATCAGTTTTACTACGATACTCTTGAAAAGCTTCAATTGATAACTTAACTTTATGAGATTCACGACTTGCTATTTCTTGCTTTAGTTTTGAATTCACCTTAATCCCCATTTCGTTAATGAATTGAAAGATATCCGAGTCTTCTAGCTGAATATCAGCAGTATGAACTTCACTGGGTTTAGGTGTATCAGGTGTAGAGGAACTTGTCTCAGGTTTATTTATTCTTAAGGGAATTATCTTTGTCGATGAATCAGCAGAAGCTTTCTCTCGTAACTGCGATCGCAGGCGATCGCACTCATCTCTGAGTTCGTTGATTTCTGCAACATGACCTCTAAGTTTTTCATTCTGGTGCTTGAGTTCCCTAATTTCTGCTTCCAGTTCTCTAATTCTTTGCTTAGAAACTTCATGTAAAGTTTTAAGACTATGGGGTCTTGGGTCTTTTTCTTCTAAGGGATTTAGTTTAGTCTCCTTTTCGTGTTGAAGTTCGTGGATATATGCCTTAATCTCATCCCATTTGTAGAGATAAGAAATAGAACAGCCAGAAACATTTGCAATATTTGCAAATGTTAATGGCTGTTTTTGAGCAAGTATTTCTTGAATTGCTTTTAATACTTGCTCTTTTTTTTGTTCCTTTCTTTGAGCTTGAGTACGACGCAGAACTTCAGCTTGTTTATCGCGATTATGTTTTTTAGCCATGTGCTAAATTTCTTAGTTCTGGTAGCCATTTATCCATTGCTTCTATAGTAGCTTCGGCTTCTTCTTTTGCTAATTCTGCACCTGCTTGTTTAGCTTCAGTTAGTCTTTGTTGTTCTCCTTTATATTGGCGTTCATAGAGAGGTAATTTACCAGTGCTAGGGCGAAAACTGGAACAGCCATAGCATTTGGGGTAAAGATTAACAGGACACGGCGTTTTAGGGTCGAGGGCACAGTGTCCATAAACCACTAAGCGAGGAGCAATTTCGAGATCGAGTTCGTGTGCTTTAGGGTTGTTGAGTAGGCTTTCTGGCAAAGATTGCCAAGGGAGGAACTTGCTATTGGTGTTCATTAAAAGTTCCTGAAAAGGCAAGTCTACTTCTGCTACTTGTTCTCTGGTAGGAGGTGTATAGTTTTGAAAAGTAGTGCTACTTCTAACATGGTCAGCATAAAGTTTAGCAGCTTCAATACCATATTTTACTCGTACTTCTTGTAACCTGTTATGGCGAGTAATTTTACCTGTGAAGTGGGGTCTCTGCCCATTAGCATCACGGATGTCTTCTTTTTCTATCAGTAAACGAATAATGGCTACCATCCTATTATCATTTATAGTTAACGGAGGTGGTATTGGCAAAGGCTTCATAGTAGTAAAATTAGGGTAATTTTTGCTCCTGACATTCCTGAAATGACAAAATAAATGTGTATATTCCAGACCAATTTCTTGTCTTATCCATTGTTGTTGTTCCTCAATTAATTGCCTAATTTCACGGGTAACAGGTACTTGATGCCAACGCTTAGTTTTATGTTGATAGAATTTGATATACCATTTGCTATTTTCCTCTACTAAGCAATCAAAAATTAATTGGCAAATATCTCCTGGACGAGCAGCAGTGTACTCCTGTACCAGGTAATGGCAAGCAATAGGTGCAGGAATTTTCGACAAATGTTCTTTAATAGATGTGCGCGTTAATTCATCCAACCAGTCAGCATCATTTTTTATCTCTTTAAGATAATCACGGCTACGAATTAGGTGTGATGCATCAAGTTCTAACCATTCAAAAAAAGATTTTATGTAGCTTAATTTATGATTGATTGTTTTGTTGTCGCAATTTTTGTAATTATCTAAAAATCTGAGTACAGCTTCGCGACTGATATCAACTGTTTGTTTTATTTTATAAGTGTCTAGAATTTTTCCTAATTGCTTTAAATTTGTTAGAGTATGTCTAACTCCTGATGGTGAAGAATACACTCTAGATTTAAGTAAATATTGAATATATTTTTTAACTTCTAATAGATACCATTGCGGCGATATGTTTTGAAAATTAATTGATTCGGGAAAAGGATTATCGTAGAAATGTCTTAAATACCAAATGTCATCCTCAAAACAAAAAGGTAATAATTGACGTTCCGTTGTGCTATTAACCCAGCTTGATGCGGCAGTTGATTGAGGCACAAAGCCAACACCGCAATAGCGACATTCACACTGTTCATATATATTTCTTCTTGTATATATCCATCCTTTTTGCCCATCATGTCCTAATTGAGTACAAAGTGGGTTGGGACATTCTATATCAGAGCGGTATTTGTAAATAAAGGCAGGAACTAGACAAGTCAGAGAGATACGTTTATTGCAGGTATGACAAATAAATCTAAGTTTACATATTGAACTTTCTTTGTAAGAAGTTTTTTTCAGCTTGGTTTTCTGACAATGGGGGCAAATAAATTCGTTTTGATATTCTTTATTCCAATCTACTTCTAATTGTCCATATAAAGTAGGATGAATGGAAATCGTATGGGATATCTGTTGAGTCATTATATTGCCTCCACCTTCAAATTTTGTAGTTTTCCTAAACCTTTTAATCGAACTTTAAGCAAATCTATTAATCGATTAATTTCAGTAATTCTTCTTTCTTGACCTACAGTTTTTGCTTGCTTTAAATCTTGTTGTAAGCTTTCGTAATCAGCCTCTAACTTAGTCTTGTCTTCTAGAGTAACTCGATGGTGATCGCAACTCAGACAGGCATAACGGGACTGGCAATCACCTAACATAGTGGGTCGGTGGCATTCTCCTAGCGGAGTGCTAACTTTCAAAATTTCAGCTAGTTTTTCGTATCTAAGTTTTCTAGGTTTAAAACTACTAACTTGACCATACTTATCGACATAACCTTTAGAATTAGCTTCTTTTTCCAATCGCTCTAAAGAACGCTTACGATAATGTGGCAGCATATCCAAAGAACCATGTCCTAAAACCGCAGCAATATATTCATCTTCTGCGTCACAATAAGCCATGATGCTAGCTTTAGTACGGCGGAAATGATGGGTAGTAAGATGAAATCTATTACCGTGCTTGTCTTTAAGATCTGCTTCTTCTCTAAAATCTTTTAACCAAAGTGCAATTGATATCTTAGATATAATTTCTGATTCATAAACTAATTCTGACTGAAATCTCCCATGATTATTATGGTGTGAAATAACAACTTTACAAAACAATTTATCAAATTGAGAATTAGCACCAAATTCAACATCTAAAAATTTTTGTTGCTCTCGAACTAATTCAGCTACTAAAGGATGAATTTGATAGAACCGCCAGTGTTTACGTTTTTCTATCCAACGCAGCAGATACCAGTTATCACCTTCTTGTTTAAGACATTGGCGAGGCATCCTGATCATTTCTACGATGCGACATCCCAAAACAAGCTGGAGTCTAAATAACCTTTCTAGTTGTGGTGGGAAAAGATCAAAATTTTTGTAAATTTGATAAAGGACTTCTTCTGGAATTGTCTCTAATTTAGGATTTTCTTTTTGAATTTTAAAAGCAGTGTAAGTTAATTTCAACCATCCTTCATCAGACCATAATCTGACTGCATAGGCTATACATTGTTGACGAGCTTTTGTCATTCTTTGAGCTACATACTCTCGCAATATATTATTAGTTAAATCTTCTGGATGACTATACCCTTTAGCCATCAAAAACTCATCCAATTGTTTTAAGTAAGTGATTCGATGCCTAATATTATCCAATGCTCTTTTTTGTCTAAAGGTTGCTAAAACGGTTAATTTCGTCAACAACTTAAGCCAAGGTAATGAAAAACCCTTAAAATAAAGATTTTTTTGTATAGCCAATTTACGTTCTTCTTCTGTGTAACTAAGTTCTTCAAGAGACCAAATATCTCTCTCGAAAAAAGGAAGACATAGCCATTTTGGACCCAATTCCGAATTTGCTATTTTTTCTTTTAAGACTTCTAGAGGTAACATAATTATTTTGACTCATCTGCTGATAAATAAACATCTAGACTCATTTCATTCAGTACATGAGAATAGATATCTTTAGTAGTCACAATCGAACTATGCCCCAATAGTTGCTGTACGTAGTGATCGGCATAACCAGCTTGGAGCATTCTAGTAGCGAAAGTATGTCTGAACAAATGAGGATGTACCTCAATTCCTGTTCTATCTTTGAGTTGATAAAACAGACTATTTAACCTTGCACTGGTCATGGGTTTTCCAACATACTTGCTATCCAAATTAACGAACAGCATCCCATGTCCGAGTTTTTCTGCTTCTGGGGGATATTCTTCTAATAGATAAGCATGAAAAGTTTCTTGAACCGCCTCTCTGTTATGAAGGACTGGTATTTCTCTTTCTGTGCCTTTAGCTATTGCACCATTGGGATTATTGTCCCGCCTTACAACTCTAATTCTTCCTCTAGTATCAAAGTCTTGTACGTCTACTAAATGTAAGCCTAATAGTTCTCCCCTCCGCATTCCCGTTTCTCTCAGTAGCATGACTAACAGCCTATCTCTGTAGCTGTAACAGGCATTTGCTAGTTGACCTACTTGTTCGTCGGTCAGACAACCAGGGAAGATTTTTGGCTCTTTTACTTTAATCCGTTTGCGTTTTTCTGGGGTGCTTTTAACTATGCCCCGTAAGAAACCACCTCGTTTGCCCCATCCATGAACCAATTTGGTAAAAAGCTTTTCGTCAATCCTACCTTCTACAATGTGGAATTCATAGAGTCCTTGTATAGCTGTAACTGCTTGATTGACTGTTTTTGGGCTACGTTTGGAAACAATTTCCCGTACTTCTTCGGAGATGACTTCTACTTCGCCACCAAGGAGATACCAGTTAACAAAATCAGCCAGTTCTTGGAGTCCTACATCTTGCCAGTTAAGAGATTTATATTCTAGCCACTGCCAGAAATCTACTAATCGGCAAGCATAAGTGTTAACGGTGTTAGCTGCTAATTGACGCTTACGGCAGTAGTTTAAGTATCGCTGGATGGGTTCTATTGGCAAGCATGTGTCTGTGTCAAATACGCAGCAAAATCTTTCCTCTGTTTGAGGATCAATTGCTCTTTCTAGGCTTATCACTTTCTACTTTGTGGAAGATTTAATAGAGTAACTCTACCATGAAGATTAGCCTACTTGTTGTTATTTTTTCTAAATTGTGGAATATAAAATTGTTGTTGTTATAAGGTGAGCCACAAATTACTACATCAATGTCGCGATCGCCAATCTCGGATCGCTTTCTAATCTCTTCCCCTGTTGTTTCCACAACGCTTTGACATAGCACTGTCCAGAAAGGAAAGTTAAATTCGTGGATAGCACAATGGATAGGGTCAATTTCCACAGATGCAAGGACATCAAAGCCAGCTTGTTCAAAACCAAGGGTCATGCCACCCGCACCAGCGAACAAGTCAACTGCAATTGGCCGTAATTCGTAATTCATAATTCGTAATTCGTAATTCGTAATTAAGACCTACTGCAAAAACCTTGCTAAAAGAATTCCATTTGCTATCTTACTCCTGAAACAATACATCCTTTCCCAACTGGGCACTCACAACTGGGCACTATTTGAGCATTTGCAAAATTTCTTGAGCAGCGCGATCGCATACTCCGACTTCTCCTAAACACTGCCGCATTTCTTGATAATCTGCCAGAGTTTGCTGTTGGCGATCGCGGTTAAGTAGTAATTCCATCACCGCTTGGGTAATATTCTCCGGTGTTGCTTGCTCTTGTAAGAACTCTGGCACAATTGGCTTCATCACCACTAAATTAACTGGTGATGCAAAGGGTATAGAACCCCTTAAGATTTTACGGGCAATCCAAGCAGTAATCGGATTCAGGCGATAGGCAACCACTTGCGGTACGTTTAACAAAGCAAGTTCTAGGTTGACTGTGCCTGATTTGGTAATGGCAAAATCAGCAGCGGCAAAAACTTCTTTTTGTTGACCTGATAAAACTGTAGCTTGTAGAGCGTAATGCTTAATTGCTTTTTCAATTGGCTGTCTGTACTCTTCTAGAGACAAAGGTATCCAGAAATGAACCTCTGGTAATTTCGCTTGAATAGTTTGTGCAGCTTGAAAAATGACTGGTAAAAGATATTTTAATTCTTGGTGGCGAGAAGCAGGTAAAAGAGCGATCGCCAGAGACTCTGGTGAAATACCCAATTTAGCGCGGGCTTCGTGGCGACTAGGAGCGTCTTGCATCCGGTCAACAAGAGGATGCCCTACCCAAGTCACTTTGGCTCCTTGTTGGCTAAAATAACGCGCTTCTTCTGGGAAAATTGCCAAAAGTTTATTTGTAAAGCCAACAATTCGGTTAGTATTACGCAGGTTAACTGACCACACCCACTCCTGCGGAGCTATGTAATATACTACTGGTACGTGTGGCAGATGCTGTTGCATATAAGTGCCAATGCCCAGATTTGGACTCATGTAGTCGATTAGCAGCACTAGGTCAGGTGGATATTGTTTGAGGTGGGCGATCGCTTGTCGCTGTACTTTCAGAGTTGGTACAACAAAAGGCAGGGCTTCTAATAGACCCATTGAGCCAATACCACTCGTATTACCCAGTATGGTCGCCCCTGCCTTTGCCATTTTTTCTCCGCCCAGCGCCGCAATTTCTAATTCCCAGCCAGCAGCCACAGCTTGACGCTTCAGCGCTGCAATCAGCATCGAACCTTGCAAATCGCCAGACACTTCGCCAGTGCTGATAAATATCCGCATTTGGTAATCGGTGATAAAAAATAAGGAACAGAAAATTAGCAATAGAGAATGATGAATGATGAATAGCAAATTAATTCATCATTCATAACTCCTAACTAACTCAAGACTCATCACTTGCGCTCGGTTTACCCTTTCCAGGAATTAAACCACGTCTTCCTGGCATCTTAGAAAGTAGCAGAAAGCGACGCAGATGTTGTAGCTGTTCAGTATCGCCAAGCAATTCTAACTGTTCCAAAGCCTCTGTAAAAGTTAAATTAGAGCGATAGAGAATGCGGAAGGCTTTTTTGAGGATTTGTAAATCGCTTGGGTTCATACCAGAGCGTTTTAACCCCACAAGGTTGAGGGTTCGTACTCGTGCAGGATTGCCCTCCACAAGCATATATGGCGGTACATCTCGGTCAATACGTGCCATGCCTCCTACCATTGCATGTCTACCAATATGTACAAATTGATGAACTCCTAAAACCCCACCGAGCCTAGCGCGTGATTCTATGTGGACATGACCCGCTAGCGCTACTGAGTTGGGAATTATTACATGATCTTCAATAACACAGTTATGAGCCACATGGACATAAGCCATCAGTAGATTGTTGCTGCCAATCACTGTTGCTTGTCCAGCACCGGTGGCGCGGTTAATAGTGACGTACTCACGTATTTGATTATTGTCACCAATTTTGACCCAGGTAGGTTCTCCCACATATTTGAGATCCTGGGGTTCCATGCCGATAGCTGCTCCTGGAAAAATTTGATTTCGCGCCCCAATTTCGCAGGGCCCTTCTAGCACTACATGAGCGCCAATTATACTTTCAGGGCCAACTTTGACATGCGCTCCAATCACAGCATAGGCACCGACTTGCACTGTTGGGTGAAGTTCCGAGTTAGGATGAATTACAGCAGTTGGGTGAATAAGCGTCTTCAAGGGTGAATCTCCGAACTGTCTTGAGTGCTGAACGTTTAAGTATTCGGTTACCGAAAATAAGTATTCAGTTACCGAAAGTGTCGGGCGAAGCAAGTTGTGTGTGAGGGCGGCGAAATTAAGAAATTATAAAATGCTATTGTGGCTGATTGGTTTTACTGCTATCCTTTTTCAGGTCAAAGTAAAGGCACTTCACGGCTGTGCCTGTACCACAAGAGCAAATTTTTAATTTATTAGGGAAAACATCAGTTCGCCTTCAGCAGCAATCTGACCGTCGACTTCAGCACGACCTTGCATTTTACCGAAACGACGTTGTTTAACCCACAACAGTTCCACGGTCATGATCAGCTGATCGCCTGGAACTACTTGGCGACGGAAACGGACTTTATCGATACCAACAAAAACGAATAGTCCACCTTCAAACTCTGGTAGCTGCGTCATAACTACGCCGCCTACTTGTGCCATTGCTTCTACAATTAGCACTCCTGGCATCAGTGGACGCTCTGGAAAATGACCTTGAAAATGGGGTTCATTGACAGTGACATTTTTAACGCCCACTGCTCGTTTCCCTGGAACATAGTCAATAATCCGGTCTACAAGTAAAAAAGGATAGCGGTGGGGTAGCAGTTGTTGAATTTCTTCTGTGAAGAAAGTTGTTTTTATCTCTGGTGTGTTATTGGTTTCATTGTTAGCTTGAGGTTCGGTAGATGCAGGTGCAACCGCATTGATAGTATCAGCTTCAGTGAGGATTGACATTGGCTGTGTGATAGATTTTGAATCTGGAATTGATGTAGATGTGCGTTGAAAACCTTGAAGATTTGAAATTTTGGATTGAATTCAAAATTTCAAATCTAAAATTTTCTGTGCCAGTTGAATGTGTAAATTGTGGCTGGCCTTATACGCTAAGAAATGAGCAACAGGAAATTTTCCTAGTAAACTCAAATCTCCTACTAAATCCAAGATCTTATGACGTACTGGTTCATTTGCAAATCTTAATGGTGGATTGATCCAACCTTCAGGGCCGCAAACGAGTGCATTATCCAAGCTCCCACCCTTGATTAAACCGGATTGCTGTAAATGTTCAATTTGATGCAGCAAACCAAAGGTGCGGGCTGGAGCAATTTCCATAGCGAAGCTAGCAGCAGCTTTTTCTAGGTCAGCACTTAGTGACCAACTATGCCATTGGTTACCAATAGCAGACAGGTCAAAGTCAATACCATAGCTAAAGCGGGTTTCTGGTGCTGGGAGGGCACAAGCAAAGGCATCGCCTTGATAAACCCAAATTGGCTCTTGAATAGTGAGGGCTACTTCACCGTCAGTGACTGGTTGTGATAACAAGCCAACTTGAGCGATGCTTTCTGCCCATAGCCTCGCCGAACCATCCATCAGTGGTAGTTCCGGGCCATCAATTTCAATCCGGGCGTTATCCACCCCTATAGCAGCAAGAGATGCTAACAAATGTTCTACGGTGCGAATGCACGCCACGCCTTTACCCAGCTCAGTTGAAAGCACAGTTTGACTAACTGCTGCAACTTGTGCCGGAATAATTGGCGAATCTGGTAAATCTACTCGCACAAAGTAGCGCCCACTACCCACCTCGGCTGGTAATATCCGAACGTGGGTACTCACACCACTATGCAGCCCCACACCGGTTTTGGTGATTTCTGCTGCTAAAGTGTGTTGTTGCATAGGCAAAATCCTCGAACTGCACCTAGAAATGTTACTAATATCTGAACAGTATTGAGGTAAAAGTCAAAATTGGCAAGATAACGCGGAAATAGATTGGTTAATAGTCAGCAGTCGTTAGCAACTGACGCACAACTAACAATCTAAAACCTTTCGCCAATGCCAAAATTGATGCGGCTGTCACCGTCATCGTTGATACCGTAGTCAATGCGAATTGGCCCTAGTGGTGATTGCACACGAACGCCAAGACCGTAGCCATAGCCAGTACCATTTTTGTTGAGGATCTCAGCAGCCCTAGTACTAGTTCCGAGATCGCTACCAAAATCAAAAAATAATGCGCCGCTAACTACCGAGAAAACTGGGAAGCGATACTCAACTGAAGCTTGCACATAACTGCGGGCGCTGGTTAATGTTCCTTCTTCATAACCACGGACAGAGTTACTTCCACCTAAGGTAAAGGCTTCATAGGGAGGTAAGTCACCTAAAACAGTTCCGCCTTGCAAGTTAAAAGCGAGAGTTTGTGGGCCTTTAGCCAAACTAATTAACTGTATGGGTAAATACTGGCTGTAACTACCGCGTAACCTGGTAAGGAAAATATTACCTTGTCCTACTGGCACTGATTGATCGACGCCAAAACGGAGATAAGAACCGCTAGTAGGTTGCAAGGGGTTATTACGGCGATCGCGTTGCGCTCCTAGTTGGAATAGCAATAAATCATCATTACCTGTCCCAGATTGAGTCAAGGGAATTATTTCTGTAGGCTGTCCATCCCTGAAGATTGTTCCTTGGCTTCTGCTGTTGCCATCAGCATCTTTAGTGGAAACACGTTGATACTGCAAACCAGCTGAGGCTGTCCATTCAGAATTTTCGTAGGGATTGGCAGAAAGGGGACGAGTAAAGGTGACACCGCCACCTAAACGGACAACACGAGGGCGATCGCCATCTGTTGCATCTGGTGCGAAAGTCTCAATATTTTCATCTTTGCCATCAAAAATCAACGAAATTGAACGGCGACGGAAAATATTAGCTGTGTAGGAAGTCCGGTAAGGATCTCCCGCAATCCAAGGATCGGTAAAGCGTAGGTCAAACAGCAGTTCCCGCTGACCTACTTGTAACTCTGCTCCCAGTCTTTGGTTTCTGCCATTGAGGTTTTGCTGCTGATAACTAATGGTACCGAATAATCCACTGGCAGAACTAATCCCTGCACCTGCGGCAATAGAACCGCTATTGCGTTCAGCCACATTCACTACTACATCTACTTTGCTGGGGTCGCTACCAGGGTCTAAGGAGATATTCACATCTTCAAAGATTCCCAGCCCATATACTCTTTGTAAGTCTCTTTGTACTGTGTTGCGGTTAAAGACTTGTCCTGGCTTCAACTGCAATTCTCGCGTGATTATATATTCCTGTGTCCGTCCGCGAATTGGTTGTCCCTTTTCGTCTGTTTCCTGACCTTCTTTACTGCGGAACCGGACTCTAATGTCTTCTACTACCCCTTCAGCTACTAGTAGGGTAACAACTCCATTTTCCGAGACTTGGGGCGCTCCGATCACATTGGCCAGCACATAACCTTGGTCTTGATACCGCTTGGTTAACTGCTTGATACTTTCCTGCAAGTCACGCAAGTTGAGAATCCTACCATACTGATCGCGAAAAACTTCATCAGCAGTATTTTGAGGCAGTACAGAGGCAACACCAGTGCCGGGATTAGCTTGAATTTGTACTTTGGTGAGGATGGGGTTAGGCTGAACGACAAAACTCACCCGCACCCCTAAAGGTGTATCTTCTGGCACTGCCTGGACATTGGAGAAAAAGCCAGTACCAAAGATGGCATTAATATCTTCTTGTAGTTGAGAACGAGTGGTTGTCCTTCCCGGTTGGGTACGAATCACTTTGTAAATTTGGTTTTCCAAATCTGGTGTCAGTTGCCCTGTTTGGGTTCTTACTGCCACTTCCGATACCAGCACACGCGGTTCGGTCGTTTCTGGAGTTGTTTCTGGAGTTGCGGGAAATACAGGTTCTCCCACAGGGGGGTTGACATTCTCTTGAGATGGAGCATTACCAGGAGATGGGGAAGGTAATGGTTGCTGAATACCTGGGGGCGGAATGTCAGGAGCTGGAGTTGGTTGGGGATTAGGCTGTGTGGTTCCTGGAGAAACTTGTGCAGTTATTGGCTTTGTCGCGCTTGGCAGTATGACATTTGCTGTCGTAGTCGCTGCTGATTGATTTGGAAACGCCACAACATTTGCCACGCTTGGCAGTATGACATTTGCTGTCGTAGTCGCTGCTGATTGATTTGGAAACGCCCCAACATTAGGAGACTGAAGACCCTCCAAGACCGCAGCCCCAGTTGACTCAGCGCTAGAACTAATATGATTCTCAGGCTGTTGATTTGTTGTCGGTACGATGACCGCTGCTGTTTGTTTGAAACTGTTAGCGGTTTGTGCATTTGCACTCAACGGCCCACCTAAAGGCGCTGCAATTGCTACCGCTGCCACCAATACGGGAGATAAACGCATTTTCTTTACATTCCTGTTCAAGTCCACACACCATCACAAAGCAATAATGCTTGCTGCAAAAGGTAAGAATCAAAAATGATATTTTTACCTTTTAAATTTAATTTTGACTTTCTACTGCTTGTAAGACTCTTTGTAAAACCTCCTGGTAGGCATTTTCGATGTTTCCTAAGTCCCGGCGGAATCTGTCTTTGTCCATTACCCGGCGATTAACGTCCTCTTCTGCTGTGTCCCACAACCTACACGTGTCGGGGCTAATTTCATCAGCTAAAAGCACCTGCTCGTTTGAGTCCAAGCCAAACTCTAGTTTGAAGTCTACTAGTGTAATTCCGCAACTCTGCCAAAAGCCTCTGAGAAATTCGTTAATTTGCAATGCTAGATGAGTAATGGTATCAACTTGTTCCGGAGTGGCTAATTCCAGCAGGTAGAGGCGATCGCGTGTCAACAGAGGATCTCCTAATTGGTCATTTTTGTAATAAAACTCCACTAAAGGCTGTTTCAATATTGTGCCCAATGGCAGCCCTGTTTGTTGACACAGACTGCCTGCTGCAATATTTCTCACAACTACTTCTATTGGCAAAATCTTTACCGCCTTCACCCGCATTTGATGTGGGGCAGGGCTGTCAATAAAGTGAGTTTTGATACCCTGTGCTTCCAACTGCTGAAATAGTTTGCTAGAAATGCTACAATTAATATTACCCTTACCTATGATACTGCCACGTTTCTGGGCATTAAAGGCAGTGGCATCGTCTTTGAAATCAGCCAATAAAACTTCAGGATCATCCGTTTTATAGAGGATTTTTGCTTTGCCTTCGTATAACTTGGGATAGACAGACATGGTAGTAGGTACAAGTAAGAGGTGATGGGCAAGTTTTATCTTTTGAGGCTAAACCATTTTATCTTTAGTTATTGGCGATTAGCCATGAGTCATTGATCAGTAGGCAAATACTGTAGGTTAATACAGAAAATTTACAGATAGAAGATAAACAAGCAAAGTCATCTTTAGCACACAGCAATTTTTCATAAAATAGGCTTTTTTAAACAATAAATATAGAAATTGTTTTTGCTTGGAGTAAAGTATTGAAAATAAAAAAGCTAGTATATATTAATACGTTGATAAAATTAAATCTGAGTAGGATTAGTAAAAATTCCCATTGCAGCAATTAATGAAAGAAGCTCAACTGAATTGGCGATTAGGAACAGATGAAGCTATGCGCTTTTGGCATAAGGGAAGTGACATACTTGATAAAGCTTGCTGTTCAACAATTCTCGGCTTTAATTATTTTTTTCAATTTTTGTATTGACAAATTTACCCACAGCCATTAAACAAGAGTGGTTAAATAATCTAATTACTCCCTGCTTGACAAAATAGACATTAAGGTGAGTACTGATTAAGCTTCGGAATATCAACACAGGGGGGAATCGAATAATGGAGAAAAATACAGTGAGCAAAGATGATTTTCTCTATCCTCGTGGTCGCTACTACGGTCAGGTAAAGCCTGAAAACTTGGTTTTCAATGCGAATCTACAGGAATTTGCTCAAAAAGTAAGTTATATCTGTAACTTAGAAACAGGCGGAAAACTACCGCCAGATGAAGCGTATGAGCAAATAAAGGATCTTTGGAAACAGTTGAAACGCTCTAAGAAACAACTAAGAATCGGTGAAGATGCTTTCAAAGATGACCAAGAAGATTCTGAAGGTGGAAGCTAAGGAAGATGGAGCAAGTAAGGGACTTCCAAGTAAAAAAATATTCCATCGCTTTGATGGCAGGGGAGCAGGGAGCAGGGGGAGGGAAAGCCGTTTTGAAGGAGTAAAATTAGATAATTTATTTTTTGGAGTTCCCTAAATATCAACAATAAATGAAATGGGTTTTGGCTTTTAACAAGTATTCTTTTTCATTCTCTCATTCGCAAAATGCCTGGATTTTTTGAGAAATAGTTGATTTACTTGGTTATTTAACATTTATTGTCCAAACACCATCCCAAGAATCTGGGGGTGGTGTTTTTTGATAATTGTACGCGCGTTCTAGGTGGATATCTACAGCGTAGTCTTTGGGGTGAATGCGCTGGGCTGCTTCAAAGCAAGCGATCGCGTGTTGGAAGTTACGTGATAAATAAGCAATACGTCCAGACTGGTAATAGAATAAAAACTCTTGAGTGGCGTCATCTAGGGGAGTAGTGCGATCGCCAATTAACTCGTAGATATTAACTGCTTGATATTTACCTTTGACCCGAATTTTATCTAACTGACGCGCCCAAATGCGATCGCTGCATAACTGATAAGTAAATTCACTTAAGATAATGTCACAGCCATATTCCTTCGTTACACCTTCCAAGCGCGAACTTAAATTTACCCCATCGCCAATTACGGTGTAATCCATCCGTTTGTGAGAACCGATATTACCCGAAACTACTTCTCCCGAACTGATACCGATACCAATATGAATTTGTGGCTGTGCTTGAATAATTCGCCGTTGGTTAAATTCCGCCAATCTGAGACGCATATCTAATGCTGACTGTACCGCTCTCCAAGCATGATTTTCCGTCAACGGTAAGGGCGCGCCAAACACTGCCATTAAAGCATCACCAATAAACTTATCTAAAGTACCCTCAAAGTTAAATACAGCCTCCACCATCGTTTCAAAATACTGATTGAGCAACCTTACCACCTCTGCTGCACCGAGATTTTCTGTCAGCGTCGTATAGCCACGGATATCAGAAAATAAAATAGTAACGTCCTTGCGCTCACCTACCATTAAAGTATCTTCCCCCAAAGCCATAACTTGCTCGGCAACATGGGGTGTAAGATAACGGGACATGGTATTTTTCATCCGTTTTTCCCGGCTGATATCTTCCAGCACTACCAAACCACCCCGCACTCCACCTTCTGGGTTAGTTAGGGGATTAACAGTGAGATTGATGCTGCGTTCTAATTTTTGCACCTCACTAGCACTCAAAAAGTTTAACTGGGGAGTTAGGGGTTGATTCCAGGGAATGAAAAAATCTGGATTAGTGCGATCGCGGACTGCCAAAATATAGTGCTGAGTCTTGATCTCTAAATCTTGAGTTTCACTTATTACTCGGTACTCAAGATTTTTGACTTGATAAACTCCCACAGTCAAACTTTGTTCTGGAACATAATGTTTAGCACCTGTTTTCAAACTATCTTCCAGCCGCATTTGCAAATTTTCAATGGGCACAACCTCCCAAACTAAGCGACCAAGCAAATTTTTTTCCCACAACAGCTTATGAGTTTTGGTATTAGCCTCTCTTACAGGAAAACCAAGTAATTCCAGTGCTGCATCATTAATTGTGACAATTCTACCTTTCATATCCGTAGAAATTACAGCATCAGACAAACTTTGTAGAATGTCTTTTTGATACTGTTTTTCTAACAGCACATTTTCAAACAAGCGGGCATTTTCCAAAGCAATTCCTGCCTGGATATTAAAAGCTCGCATAAATTCTTCATCGGAGGCGGTAAAACTGCTTTGTTGTTTATTAATTAACTGTGTAACGCCAATCAATTCATTTGCAGAATTAAACACTGGCAAACACAGGATATTCCGAGTTACATAGCCAGTCTTTTTATCTGTAGTTGGATCAAAACGGGGGTCTTTGTAAGCATCAGGGATATTCACCGCTTGGCCAGTCGAGGCTACATAACCGACAATGCCACGATTCGAGGACATACGGATTTCTATCAACTTATTGCCGTCTACCGCAGCCACTTTCGTCCAAAGTTCGCCCATTTCTTTACGATACAAGAACAGTGTGCTGCGGTCTGCTTGCATTAATATCCGGGCTTGCTCCATTACTATTTGCAAAGTTGCTTCTAAATCTAAACTTTGTCCCAGTGTCTGAGTTGCCCGTAAAAGCGCCGTTGCGCCCCGCTGATTACGAGCTGCTACATAGAAAGATTGGCAACTTTCTAAAATAATGCCGATAGAAGAGGCAAAGTCCCGAAATCGCTCCTCATCATCTTGGTTAAAAGGAATATCTGCTGCTTTATTTGCCAGTTGTACTACCGCTACCGTTTGGTTTTTACTACTTATAACTGGCATACACAAAAGATTGCGGATTTTATAGCCCATTTGTTTTTCTAATTCTGGGCTAAATAGGGGATGAGTAGAAGTTTCTGATATATTCAAATATTGACCTGTGCTGGCAACATGACCAGGAATGCCAACGGTAATAGGAGTACGAATTTCTAAGAATTTTTGGCTATTATCTTGAGGCAATTTTGACCACAATTGACCTTTATCATGGTCTACTAAAAAAATTGCTGTATGCTCGGCTTGGAGAATTTGACCGATTTTGAGCGTGATAGCTTCTAGCACTTTTTCCAGCATAGTTTCTAGAGCTTCATTATTGATCAGATCAATTGCTCTGAGAAATTGCTGAAACTCAGCAGTAATAAAGTCGAGTAAGCAAATAAATTCGTTAACAGAAAGCTCTTCAACACGACTTAGTAACGCCTGGGTACGATTAACTTGAGTTATTTCAGTTAATGCAGCCAAGATGCTACCAGGGTTAGGGAGTGTCATGATGACTGGGGAATGGGGATTGGGGGTTGGGGAATGGGGGTTGGGGATTGGGGAATGGGGAATCGGGTTGGGGGTGTGATATTCAAAACCCTCACCCCTTACTCCCTTACATCCAGTTCTTACGTACTTAGATGGCTGTTGTCAATTTTTGAGAAAACAGCACCTTTTGATAATAATCCTGTAGCTGGCGGGTGGCATTTGCCCATCCCCACCTCTCAGCTTCCCTACGAGCATTTTGACGGATTAGCTCACGTTCTTGTTTCTGCTGTAAGAGACGAACAGTAGCTGTTATTGCTCCTTGAATATCTGCTGTTGGCTCAAAAAGATAACCATTTACCCCATCTGTGACAATATCAGGAATTCCTCCAGAACGGGCGGCTACTACTGGACAACCAGCCGCCATTGCTTCTAGTAGCACTAATCCTAGTGTCTCTGTACGGGAAGGAAAGATAAAGGCATCAGCACTAGCAAAGGCAGAACCTAACTCTTGCCCAATGAGATAGCCCACAAAATGGGTGTTTGTGCCAGCAAAATGTTTTTCTAATGCTTGGCGGTGAGGGCCATCTCCTACCAATGCCAACCGCGCTTCTGGAATTGCCTCTAAAATCGGTTTGATCCGCTCAATTTCTTTTTCGGCAGAAAGACGCCCGACATAGAGTAGCAAAGGGCTTTCAGGGTGATTTTGTGAGAGACGCGATCGCATCTCGGCACTAGCCAAATTAGGATGAAATAATTCGGTATCCACCCCGCGTTGCCATAAATCAACTCGTTCAATGCCGTGTGCTGTTAATTCCTCTACCATTGCTGTGGAGGTGCAAAGGTTCAAGGCTGCTTGATTATGTCCGCTCTTCAGTAATTCCCACAGTAAGCCTTCTAGCATTTGCAAGCCGTAATGCTGGAGATATTGCGGTAAGTGCGTATGATAAGATGCTACTAAAGGAATTTTCAGGATCTTGCTATAAAATATACCAGCCAATCCTAAAACTGCTGGATTGACGACATGGATAATATCTGGTTGAAACTCTTCTAAGGCATAACCAATGGCTGGCCGGGGCAGAGCCATTTTCAACTCTGGATACAATGGTAAAGGAAACCCGGAGACACCATAAACTTTGGCTCCTTTATGTTCGGTGATGCCACCATCAGGGGCAATCACTAAAACTTGGTTTCCATGACGCTGTAGATGGTCAACGGTGTGACGCAGGCGGGTCACAATGCCGTCAACCTTAGGCAGAAAGGTTTCGGTGAATAGGGCAATTTTCATGAAAAACTATTCAGTCCAGGCAGATAATCCCAGCTTTGTTTGCATTTTGGTATCACACCCAGAGTAAACCGTCTCCTGTGGCGTAATCAATTCTGCACAGTCAGACTTAATGTTTTGTCGTTGCTGTTGCACAAAGTCCGAAATATCTTCGATGTTCATAATCCAATCTTTGGCGTAAGCTCATCCCACCCCGGCATGAGTGGGATTTTGCGGACATGGGGCATGGGGAATAGGGCATGGGGAAGAAGCTACCAATATCCTATGACCAATCCTCGAAGCGACGGGGCGACTATCCCTCTCCACCCATCTTGGCGATGGAGTTTCCTGTCGCTTTATATAAACAACAATTGACTGGTCATCATATTGCGCTAGGATATGACGACCAGTTTTTGACCAGCGACTTACTTGACTTAAATAAGGTTCTGTTATTAGCCGCACAAAGACTTGACTTTATTTTCTATGCCAAGAGACTTTGGGCAGAATTTGCTTATTATCAACTCGTTTCTGATACTTGATAGCAAAGTTTAACAGAGAATCAAGTAGAGAATCAGAGAGATAGTGAGGCTGTAAACCTAAATCAAGCAATTTGGTGTTTTTAGCATTGAAGTAATGTTCTTCTTTCTCAACTCTGGGATTATCAAGGTGATTGACTTCTACATTCAATCCCATTGCGTTCCCGGCTTTTTTCACCATGGTTGCCAATTCGCCAACGCTGAATAGTTCGGTAAATTGGTTAAATACACGGAATTCACCTGGTTGAGCAGGATTAGCGATCGCTAGTTCCACACACCGCACTGTATCCCGAATATCTAAAAATCCGCGGGTTTGTCCGCCTTTACCGTAGACAGTAAGGGGATGACCAATAGCTGCTTGAATACAGAAGCGGTTGAGTGCTGTACCAAACACCCCATCGTAATCAAGGCGGTTGATCAACATTTCGTCCATTCCCGTTTCTTCGGTTAAGACGCCATAAACTACACCTTGATTCAAGTCTGTGGCTCGCAAGCCCCAAATTCGACAAGCAAAGTGGATATTATGGCTGTCATGGACTTTGCTAAGGTGATACATTGAGCCTGGCTGTTTGGGATAAGGCAATGTATCTTTACGCCCATTGTGTTCAATGGTGATGTAGCCTTCTTCGATGTCGATGTTGGGTGTGCCGTATTCACCCATTGTCCCCAACTTCACTAGATGACAGTCTGGGAAATCTTCCCGCATGGCATACAGGAGATTTAAAGTGCCAACTACGTTATTGACCTGGGTAAGAACTGCATGTTCGCGGTCAATCATCGAAAATGGCGCAGAACGCTGTTCGCCAAAATGTACTATGGCACTTGGTTGGAATTTGTGCAGCGCTTTATTGAGGAATTCGTAATTAGTAATATCCCCAACAAACAAGTCTATGGATTTGCCAGTCAAATCGTACCAGCGCTGGAGACGTTGCTGAATTGGCGCGATCGGAGTTAGAGTTTCGACACCTAGCTCGTTATCCCAGTGTCGCCGCACTAAACTATCCAAAATCCCGACTTCATAACCTTGATTGGAAAGATAAAGAGCAGTTGCCCAACCACAATACCCATCGCCACCAATAACCAGGACTTTCATTTTTACCAGTTTTCACTCGCTGTTAGCTAAATCTATCAGGTTTGTGTCCCCTCTCAACCACCAAAAGGGAGATACTAGTAAATAATTCAGTTGTTAGTCGTGAAAAATACAAGTGCTGAGTCCTGAGTTGTGGGTGCTGAGTCATGAGTTGCGAGTGCTGAGTCCTGAGTTGTGAGTGTTGAGTTCTGAGTCATGAAGTGAACACAATTCTCATCTGTGAGGTTTTTATCGGAAGCGGCGGGAAACTCCACCCACAAGGGGATGGAGTTTTTTATTACTTAGCACTTCATTAGCGCCTCTGCACCCAGTAAATGCCGCGCCCTTTGTGAGCAGTCTTTTAACTCAGGACTCTTAATTAATTGGGAATTTTGTACTGGTAGGCAATGTAGGAAAACAAACGATAGTAATCTGAAAATTTTTGGCTCTGGCTTCGTCCCTGCCAATAATATTTGACTTGACCCTGAGTTAGTGTTAGGGTCATCGAGCTTACTTGGGGCCCGACTTCCACAACCATGACCCCAGATACTCCTTGAGCAGTTTTAAAGTTAGGATTTACCGTTATTTTTGCTTCGGGATTTTGGCTGATGGAATCTGCTAGCCGATTACCTGCCCACGAGCGAATCTCTACAGAGCTTGTTTGTGGTGGTATAAAAGCAACCCCATCATCATTGTCTGGTGGTGGTAAGGCAGTCCAATTGCTCGGATAGGGAAACTCAAAGTTATATCGGGAATTACTATAAGTCTTCCAAGTTAAACTAGAGGAATTAAAACTAGGCGCACTACACCCCCAGAGCATAATGAATAAGGCGATCGCTCTACCAAAGCTATGGGTATTACGAGAAATTTTTCGCCTTAAACTACAGGTTTTGACCGTAGCAGTAGACATTATTACACCTAGCTAATAATTCTCTAAAAAGAGTTTTACTTTATACTTAATACTTGCTTTCAGTATATCGAGATTTTATCTGAACCGCTCGCATCCAGTAGATAAGATATAATCAAGAAAAAGAAAAAGATATTACTGGGGCTAAAGCCAAAGCCTCTACTTTAAAAAAGTTTCAAAGAAAAGTTTCAACTATGCCACACGTGGCTTTATACTAAAGATTTTTATATACCATCTAACCTATAGCCGCTTCTGTCTTTATAAGGAAGCTAAATATTTAGAACCTGATAACATAATCGCTATTTTCTGTAGAACGACCTTAGCGATCGCTTTTTAGTTTTGAAAGCAAATTTTATATGCAGACACTTGAACAAAAGTCAACCAAAAGAGCCTGGGCAGGCGCGATCGCCAAACCTGCTACAGAATTTCCCCTTACCCAATTACCTATTCTTTCTGGTAGCATCCCTCAAGGCTTACAGGGGACACTTTATCGCAATGGCCCCGCACGACTAGAACGTGGTGGCGTCCACATGGGGCATTGGTTTGATGGCGATGGAGCAATTCTGGCTGTGAATTTTACCGATGCAGGAGCCACGGGAGTTTATCGTTACGTGCAAACTGCTGGTTATCAAGAAGAAGCAGCAGCAGGTAAATTGCTTTACGGTAACTATGGCATGACCGCACCAGGGCCAATTTGGAATCAATGGCGTAAACCAGTAAAGAATGCTGCCAATACCTCTGTTTTGGCACTTCCAGATAAACTATTGGCATTATGGGAAGGTGGTAAACCCCACGCCCTCGATTTACAAACTTTAGAAACTTGGGGCGAGGATGATTTAGGCGGGTTAACCGCAGGCTTAAGTTATTCTGCTCATGACAAATGCGACCCTCAGACAGGGGAAATTTTTAATTTTGGCATTAGCCCCGGAAAAAATGCGACACTGAATATTTACAAAAGCAATTCTACTGGCAAGATTATCCAAAAAGCCGCATACCAGCTAGATGGAGTGCCACTAGTACATGATTTTGTCCTAGCAGGACAGTACCTTGTGTTTTTCGTTCCTCCAGTGCGGATGAATGTTCTACCCATGCTAGTAGGGATGAGCAACTATAGTGATTCGCTGAAGTGGCAACCGGAAATAGGGACTCAAGTTTTGGTGATTGACCGCGAAACTTTATCTTTAGTAAGCCGTGGGCAAACTGAAGCTTGGTATCAATGGCATTTTGCTAACGGTTATGTAGATGCTAACGGCTCAGTAATTGTGGATATTGCTCGGTATGAAGACTTTCAAACCAACCAATATCTCAAAGAAGTAGGCACAGGTGAGACTCACACTCCTGCTAAAAGTACACTAACGCGAGTCCATTTGAACCCGCAAACGGGCAAAGTTACGGAAATTCAACAACTATTAGACCGACATTGTGAATTTCCAGGTGTACCACAGCAAAATGTTGGGCAAGCCTCACGGTACACATATATGTCTTCATTCCGCCAAGAATCAGATATTAGCCAAGAAATATTAAACACGATCGCTCGCTTCGATCACTCCACCGAAACTTTTACCGAAGCAGATTTAGGGGAAAATCGTTATTGCTCCGAACCTATCCACGTTCAAAATGCCCAAAATTCTGAGCAAAGTTGGGTGGTAACTGTTGTCTATGACGGTAATACTCATAGTAGTGAAGTTTGGGTATACGATAGCGATCGCCTGGATGAAAAACCCGTTTGCAAACTAGGATTGCCCAGCGTCATTCCCCCTAGCTTTCACGGCACATGGAAACCAGCATAAAGTACAATATCTCCCTTTCCCTTTAACGCCTAGCGATCGCAAAATCACACTTACGATATGTATTCCTCTTCAAATACAAAACCATGTAGTCTTTTGCTGCTCGTGGGGCTAAAGGGAGCTGGCAAGACGTTTATCGGTAGTGTTTTGGAGAAATATTTAGATGTAAAATTCTTACGGGTTGAACCTATATTCCTTGAAGTGATGCGGCTAGAGCCAGAATTGCAAGCAATTGCTCTTGAGAAACGAGGGTTCCAAATTGTATTAGCAAAACTGGATGAGTTAGCTCAACTGCATTCCACACTGTGCATTGAGTCCACAGGAACAGCCCATACTTTCTCAGAGTTGCTACTAGCTTTGCGACAAGGATTCCGTGTGTTCGTCATCCACATACAGGCTCCACTAAGTACCTGCATAGAACGAGTCATGAGCAGAGATGCATCAGTTCACATTCCTGTTTCAGATCACAGATTGAGAGAAATTAACGAGCGTGCATTGCAGGTTGAACTTCCTTGGGATTTGAAAATTGATAATTCAGAGTTTCAGGATGAGACTGTCATTGTTGAATCCGTAAAAGAGCTTTTACAACGCTAATCTCAGATGCTATGACAGCAGCCTAACACTTCAGCACAGCAGAACGTTTGTTGTTGCAGCGGTATAACAAATCATAAGTGCGAAAATTACTGATATGAGTTAGCAAATAAGTGAATTAAGAATGTAATTTGCCGTTTGCTTGCGGAAAACACCAAAATGAGTGCGTGATCTACCGAAATGAGAAAGTCAAAAGGCATTTTGCTTACGGAAAACACCAAAATGAGAAAGCCAAAAGGCATTTTGAGAAAGTCAAATGGCATTTTACTTGCGGAAAACACCAAAATGAGAAAGTCAAAAGGCATTTTGAGAAAGTCAAATGGCATTTTGCTTGCGGAAAACACCAAAATGAGAAAGTCAAAAGGCATTTTGAGAAAGTCAAATGGCATTTTAAGTAAGCAATTAGGCATTTTGAAAACTTAATTAAACAAAATGTGAAACTAATATGCCATTTTGCTTATTAAAATCAAGTTTATGTATTTTTTGATGTAGTAAGCAGTTATGGCGATCACAAAAATCTAAAAACTAAGGTATAGCTGAAAACAGAATCAACCTGTGGATGGGTAAAAGATAGATTGCGATCGCCTAGTTTGAGTTGTAGGCGATCGCTTGAAGGTTGGCTTGATGTTGCTAACAGTCTTCATACAGTTGAGTCAACTTCAGCAAAAAGAGTACGATAATGATAAGTATTTAATTTTATCTGTGTCAGCAAAGGACATCTTTCACGAAGCAGTCAAGCAAGCTCTACAAAAAGAGCAGTGGGTAATTACAGATGATCCACTCAAATTTAAATTTGGTAACGTCAACTTTCAAGTAGATTTGGGTGCAGAAAGACTGGTTGCAGCCGAGAGAGCAGATGAGAAAATAGCAGTTGAGATCAAGAGCTTTTTGAACCCTTCTGCAATTACAGATTTCTACGCTGCTTTAGGTCAATTCCTCAGTTATCGGCTGGTGCTGGAAGCGACCGAGCCAGAGCGAGTATTATATTTAGCAGTTCCAGTAGATGCCTATGGGACTTTCTTTCAACTTGATTTCACGCAGATAGCATTACAAAAATATCAAGTTTTGTTAGTTGTCTACGACCCGGTGAATGAGGTGATTGTGCAATGGACAAAATAGCTAAATATCGAGAGTACATTCAGACCTTGCTCACTCGTTATGCCAGTGACGATGTTTCAGATGAGCAGGTGGAAGCTCAACTTATTTTTGATACAGAGCGAGATCATTATCAGTGGATGAATGTCGGTTGGCAAAAATTTGATCGCATTTATCGATGTGTAATGCATTTTGACATTAAAAACGGAAAAATATGGCTTCAGCAGAACTTAACAGATCAGAATCCTGCTGAGGAGTTAGTTAAGATGGGTGTTCCCAAAGATGACATTGTTTTGGGATTGCAGCCTCCGTATAAAAGGCAGTACACAGATTACGGCGTTGCTTAAAGAATAGCCATATTTACAGTAGGAGTGTAGTGCGTTGCGCGAGCGCCAGTGCATCCTACTAATTAATTGAAATCGACTTGATCCATGATGCAGTGACTAGTTGTGGCGATCGCTTATTGGCGAGACACAACCCATAAGGCTAGACTTAGCGAAGCGCGATCGTCAGAGCAACATTTTCATCCAGATGAAAGCGAATTTGCTCACTCATTCCTCAACTGTCTAAGTTTCTCTTTGAGACGTGAGGGATGATTTTGCTTCAGTACCTCAACTAACTCATCCTCTTCTGCTGTGCGGCGATCAATCTCGTCTCGGAGATCGAAGTAATAAGCCATTGCTGCATAAATAGATGCTAGTGACAGGTCATACTTACCAGCAATCTCTACCAAGGAATATCCTAGCTTTAAATGCATCATCGCCACGTCTTCTACAGCAATGCGAGTACCGATAATGCAGGGCTTCCCACTCCGCACCTCAGAAGCGATCGCAATATGCTCCCGACTGACTAACTGCATTGATGAATCTTCCAGGCCTGTTCCATTATTTAATAATATACAGTTGTCCTGGCTCTGACAAAGTTATATATGGAACCAGACTAGCAGAATCGCTGTTTGAGCAAGCTGGGCGATCGCTAACCAGCAGGTATTTTTGCAGAAAGCGATTTTCCCGATGCAGTGACTAGTCGTGGCGATCGCAAAAATCTAAAATTTAAACTGGCTGCGATCGGCGTTTGGTTAGGAGATGGGTTTGGCTCAATCCTTTTGCTGCTATTGATGAGTAAAAGGAATAAATGCTATCTCAGTGATATCTTTAACGAGATGCACTGCCTTAACGCCATAAGTTAGAGGTGATTGTAGCTTAAGAATCAAACAAAATGGTTTTTTATTACCGAATTTTTGCCTTAAATAACTATCGTAATTTTTATTCAAATAGTGAACGGCTCCCCGATTACCTTTTGATGTCTGCCCACAAATTAAGATTACAGGATAAGAATCAGACTCTGGATAAAATCTTGCCAAAATAGCGTGTTCATCCTTATTGTTTACGAATCTATACTTTTTTTCTTTCGTAACAAACGCAATATTATCAGGATCATCAGGCATATAAGGATTAATATAAATGCCTTGAAGAAAGTTTTCTAAATGAACTTTAGTTCTCTCATTAGAATCGGGCCCTCCTATACAGAATTCGGTTGTTTCTCCTGCGGGTTCCAATATGCGATCAAAACGTGCAATGACTAACTTGCCATGAATTTCAGCTACGAGCTTTGCAATCTCAATCAATGTTTCCACATCTCCATGCGTCACCGAATTCTGATTGCGAGGATCATGATTTATAACTAAAAGACAATTTTCTTTAGGAGAAATACCAAAAAAAGCAGACTTTCGATTTAGGATCTGGGATGCTCGTATTTTTCCCCACAGCCAAACAACGACAGCAGTTACGACACTTGTGACGATGCCAACTGTAAAATTCTCAATGACTGATGGAGTTATTAATCCTCTCACTGGCAATCTCGTGCTAACTTAACCTTAAACACTAACAGATTAAACTATTTTTTGTATTTGATGGAATTAGCAACTGAAAGTGCTTCTAATGGGAGCAATGAAGCATTGACAGAGCTAAAAATTTGCTCGTGAGTGCTTGACATGAATTTATAACTTGAAGAAGCTTCAGATTTTGTATTATGTCAATTCCTCAGTTATGGCCTAGCACTGGAAGCGACTGAGCCAGAGCGAGTATTATATTTAGCAGTTACGAATTACGAATTTTTTTAAGGGCTTCGTACAATAATTTATATCGGTTAAACCCTGCTTCGTACACAGAATTTACTTGCGGCTGTACCACATTGCTATCCTGTGGCAATATCTTGAATGCAGCTTCTAAATTAGGATATGCACCAACCCCCACCATTGCTAAAATCGCTGCACCGTAAGCGGCTCCTTCTTCGGCTTTGGGTGCAATGAGTTCTGTTTGCAAAATATCTGCCAAAATTCGTAGCCAAATGTTGGATCGTGCGCCTCCGCCTGTTGCTAATAGTTGATGTACGGGAGCAATCGCACTAATTATCTCCAATGCTTCTCGCAAGCTAAATGCTACACCTTCCAGCACAGCACGAGTTATATCTGCCTGGGTGTGAGCTAATGACAGATTCACTAAAGCACCGCGCGCATCTGGATCGAGGTGGGGACTGCGTTCTCCTGCGAGGTGGGGCAAAAATAAAACACCACGCGCACCAGGTAAAGAATCCTCTGCCAGATCCATCAATTCGGTGTAGGATATCTGCGGTGCAAATGTATCTCTATACCAACGCAGAGATCCACCTGCTGCTAGCGTCACTCCCAAGAGATGATAGCCACCATCAACATGACAGAATAAATGCACTCGACCTTGGGGATCGGGAATTAGGCGATCGCATGGTGCAAAGATAACTCCTGATGTGCCAATACTCAAACTACCCCGGTTGAGGTTGCTTGATGAAATACCTAAACCAATTGCTGCTGCTGCATTGTCGCCTCCGCCTGCAATCACAGGTAATCCGGCTGGTAGTCCCACACGGGTAGCAATTTCTGATTTCAATCGTCCGGCGATCGCAGTAGACTCGACTACTGGGGGGAAAAATCCTGGATTAATATCAAGAGCATGGAGAATATCTGTATCCCATTGCCGATTTGCCAAGTTCAAACACCCAATACCAGAAGCATCAGAGGGTTCTGTCACTGACTCGCCAGTTAGCACATATCCTAGATAATCTTTTGGCAAAAAAATCTGCCACAGCCGAGCATAAGCATCCGGTTCTTCAGTCCGCAACCATACAAGCTTCGGCAGTTGAAATCCAGTAATTGCAGGGTTTCCAGTACGCTGAATCAACTCCTGATGGGGAATGGCGGCTTCAATCTCAGCAACGGCTTTACCTGTGCGCTGGTCATTCCACAAAATTGCTGGTCTAATTGCTTTTCCCTCTGCATCAAGAGGAACCATACCATGCATTTGTCCAGATAAACCGAGGGCGATCACTTGGTGTCCATCTAGCTGTTGAGTAACATCAGATAAAGCATCCAAACTAGCTTCCACCCAATCCGATGAATTCTGTTCTGTCCAACCGGGTTGTGGAGTTAACAGGGGATAACTTCTCGTAGTCTGAGCGATAATTTTTCCTTGCAGGTCAACCGCGATCGCTCTTACTCCTCCTGTACCTAAATCTAAGCCAACTACAACGTCAGTCAATTGCTCCCTCCCAAATTCTGAATAATGTTCGGCGAGCTTAGTGTATTTTTACTATGTCAATCTTATCTAACCTTGAGTATGCTCAATCAGAGATAAGCTTTCAGGATAAAATACTTTGGCGATCGCCTTTTACATCCCAAGTTTTATGCTTTGAACTCGGAGTTTCGACCTTTTTACTCGGCTGTTCGAGTTTGGAACTCAAAGTTTCGACCTTTTTGCTCAGTCGTTCGAGTTCAGAACTCGGAGTTTCGACCTTTTTGCTCGGTCGTTCGAGTTCAGAACTCGGAGTTTCGACCTTTTTGCTCGGTCGTTCGAGTTCAGAACTCGGAAATTTTAGTTATGAGCTTCAACTATGCACTTCAGAAGTACAATCACCGAGCTATTTTCTCTAAAGCTAGTTCTTGAGACTTAGGTTTGCAAGTTCTACGGAAGCTAGACAAATTTTTGAGGCTAAAATCGCCAGTTTACTTGTAAACCAAAGACATCAACTGCGCTTTCAAATTTCCCTGTGAGTGTACCTGCTGTGGTGCTTGATTGGTTAATCGAGCTATCGTCAGAGAAAACATGAAGATAACCAAAGTCTAAATCGAATGAATCGGAAGGTCGATAGGTAGCACCAAATCCAATCAAGGTGCGATCGCCTCCAGGTAGCCGTGGAGTATTATATTCATTGCTAATCGGACTAGGATCGTAACTAATACCAGTTCGCAGCGTTAATTGATCATTGACTGCGTAGTTTAAGCCAATACCTACGCGGTAAGTATCGTTCCAGTTCTCTGGTTGTACACTATCTGCTTGAGCTGGGTTGTCAAATCTCACTCGCAGTTCTTGAAAGCGGCTCCAGTGCGTCCAGGTAACATCACCGACAACTGATACACGCGGGTTAAGTTCGTGATAAACCGCAAGTGAGAGTGTATCAGGCAAGTTTAAAACAGCGCTAGCTCCCGTGTCTGTAAATTGCCCTCTGGCTGTAAGTATTCTCAGGTTGTCTGGTACGGTAAAATCTGCATTACCTCGGATATCTTGGGTAATGGGAGAACGGTAACTTAAACCAATTCGCGTGCTTTTGCTCGGTTCATACATCACCCCCAAGTTATAGCCTACACTCCAGTCAGAACCAGTGACTTTCACAAAGCCGTCTGCTTGTTGAGATTGGGTAGGTAAACCAACACTCCGCCCAATTAAACCAAAGTCGATGGCATTTGATAGTGTAGCCTCAGCATATTGAATATTCAGACCTGCGCCTACAGAAAAGTTATCACTTACCTTGGCGGCGATAGTGGGATTAATATTATAGGTGATGAGTTTAGATTCAACTGCGTGGTAACGCCCAACCCAGTCATTGTCATATTGGGTAGTTAGCCCATAAGGAACGTTAATGCCAATGCCTAGTTTAACGCGATCGGAAACACTCCAAGCAGCATAGAGGTTTGGCACAATAGCATCTACACCTGCATCACCGCCGTTACCACCTGTTAATGGTTGACCTGTTACTACCCTAGAACCTTGGTTCTGAAAACTAACATAAGGGAAAATTACGTAAGTACCCCCAACTACAGAAGTGTCTGGTAAGCGAGTTAAACCGGCAGGATTAAAGAAAATAGTGCTAGCATCATCAGCGCTAGCTGCACTCCCAGCAAAAGCATTTCCCAGAGTTTTGACACTTTGTTCATTAAGGGCAAATCCACCAGCCAATGCAAAGTTGGCTGTAGCGTTGACTATGAGTGCCATGAAGAGAGGCACTAGCGATAAGTTCACCTGTAATTTTTTCATATTATTTCAATTTGTGATTGATTGCGAACTTACAAATAGAGGCGATCGCTGATCCGATTATTAAGCAATTCAATATAATTAGGATTATTTTTTAACAACTTTTTGCGTATAACTACTGCATTCTTAGCCTTACCTCATCCAGACTGGAGGGTTGATCGAATTGCAGAGTTTGCCAACCACCTGGAGAGCCGCCTAGAGTAGAAAAGTATTGGTGATATTATGAGGCGATCGCTTGTTACCTCAATTTGAAAAATGATTGCGACCCATAGAGTAGCGTTACTACCTTGTCTATCATCACAGGGTTAGGTATTTTAAATCCCTATCAGGCCGATTGAATTTTTAATTTACGAAGTTACGATTATATTTAGTGTTACTGCCTAGCTTATAATAAAACAAATCTTAAAGAGGCAAAAAATGTTATTTTTACTACTCAATATTCCTGATACAGAGAACTAATACCATTTCACGAAATGCCTGATACAAATGATTGCTTTTTAATTCTTTCCCCCTGCCCCCTGCTGCCTATTTGTATCAATCTTAAAGTGAAACAGTATAAACAGGCTGAGAGTTTTGCGTTTAATGTAAAGAATATTACTAAAAGTTTTATATGTCGCAGCCATCTACCCGTGTTGTAGAGTTACCAATTCATATCTCTGCTAAAACAATTACACAACGTTTGATTATTATAATCTTATGTCTCACGCTAACAGGTGCTGTGAGTGCCTATTTCTGGGTAATAGAGTTTCCTTTTCCAAGTTCAAAATGGTTTTACAAACTCTTTAGCCTGGATGAAGAGTTAAATATTCCTGCTTGGTATTCATCGTTTTTACTATTATTCTCTTCGGGTTTGTTAGCAGTAATTACTTCAATTAAAAAAACAGATAAATATTATATTTATTGGAGAAATTTATCTTTACTGTTTTTATTTTTTAGCCTAGATGAAGCATTCAGCTTTCACGAAATTTTGATTATTCCATCATTAAGAAAATTCTTAAATTTACATCCTATATTTTTTCAAACTTGGGTGATTTTTGGCATTCCTTTAGTAATATTTTTTGCATTTAAATACTTCAATTTTTTACGACATCTACCTAACAAAACTCAATATTTATTTTTGCTCGCTGCAACTGTCTATATAAGTGGAACTCTGGGTATGGAAATGGTAGGAGGGATTTTAAGAGAAGTTTTTGGTCGGCTCGGCCTAATAACAGCTATTGGTATAGTTATTGAAGAGGTGCTGGAAATGATAGGAATTGTAATTTTTATTTATACACTGTTAGCTTACTTGAGCAGTTTGAAAGAAACTATTAATCTAAAAATTTCTATAGTTGAAAAGTAAGTTAAGAAACTATTTAGAAAGTAAATGCTAAATTTGTAGGACGTGTTGCGCTTTAACGCATTATTCATCAAAAGTGCGACTTGTAGCAACCTAAAGGCTAAATGCTATTAGCCCGTGGATAGAGGCTATTGCTGATTACTGCATAGAAACTAGATTTAATATGAGTTTAATCAGAAGGGTTTTCTAAAGAAAGAAACGGCAAAATATCCTTTCTAACCCCCGTTCCCCATTCCCCTCTTAATATTGTGGAGGATGTTGTGCAGCCTATATATGATGAATCATTTGAGATGATAGTCCAGGATGTTGAAATCGAACCTCAGCGGGAAGAATATCATCCAGTCAAACTAATCACGAGTCGGGGTTCAATTCATTGTCGCTACTATTCCGTGCAAGATGCTGAAAAAGCGGTGATTTGGGTAGGAGGTGTTGGTGGTGGATGGGATACACCTGCACGTGGACTTTACCCTTTGCTGTGCGAGCATCTTAGAACTGAGGCGATCGCTTCTTTGAGAGTGCGCTACCGCAACCCAACACAATTAGAAGAATCAATTCTGGATGTTCTTGCAGGTATTACTTATTTGCAAGATGAAGGTATCGAATCTCTAGCCTTAGTTGGTCACTCTTTTGGGGGTGCGGTAGTTATCCAAGCAGCTGCTCAATCTCCAGATGTCCATACAGTCGTCACCCTTGCGACTCAAGCCTATGGTACAGATCCTGTTCCAGAACTAGCCACACAATGCTCGCTTCTGCTACTGCATGGCATCGCTGATGAAGTATTACCACCTGAGTGTTCACAACGTGTTTATCAGCTAGCCCTAGAACCCAAACATCTAATTCTTTATCCTAATGCCCATCATGGTTTAGATGAAGTAGCCGATGAAGTTTACCCAACAGTCCGGGATTGGATTATTCAGCAGTTAAACCGTTCTTGAATCCATTTACTGATGGAATCCGATTCAAGGTGAGCAAACTCGCTGTATCCTCAGATAGGGGTATTTTTGCAAATTGCTTTATGTCTGCTGGACAAAAATTACGACAGTTATTAGCACGTCCTGAAATTATTGTGATTCCTGGTGTCTATGACTGTCTGAGTGCCAAGTTGGTTGAACAGTCAGGTTTTGAAGTGGCGGCTACTAGTGGCTTTGGTATTGCCGCTTCGACGCTGGGTTTACCAGACTACGGTTTTCTCACGGCTACGGAAATGCTCTACAGCGTAGGGCGGATTGCTCAGTCAATTAATATTCCTCTAATTGCCGATTTGGATACTGGCTACGGCAACGCTTTGAATGTGATCCGCACTGTTAAGGATGCCGTGCAGTTGGGTTTAGCTGGAGTGCTGTTGGAAGATCAGGAATGGCCAAAAAAGTGCGGTCACTTTGAAGGAAAGCGAGTTATCCCAGTTGCAGAACACGCCGGGAAAATTCGAGCAGCAGTAGAGGCGCGTGGTGACAGTGGTTTAGTAATTATTGCTCGTACTGATGCCCGTGCCCCTCTAGGTTTAGAGGAAGCGATCGCCCGTGGTCAAGCTTACATTGCAGCCGGGGCAGATGTACTGTTTGTAGAAGCCCCCCAGTCTGTAGCAGAATTAAAAGCGATCGCCTCAGCTTTCCCAAATGTGCCACTGGTAGCCAATATCGTTGAAGGTGGTAAAACTCCCGAAATTTCTACCTCTGAGTTACAACAGTTGGGTTTTAAAATTGTGTTTTTCCCTCTCACTGCCCTGTTTGCTGCCACACAGGTAATGGCAACTTGTTTACGTCACTTAAAAGAACAGGGAACCACAGCGAATTTTCCAGACTTAGTTAGCTTTCAAGATTTTCAAGACCTCATGGGCGTTCCTAAATATTTGCAGATGGAACGGGAGTTTGCTGCCCAAGATGACATTCACAAATGACTTAGTAAAGCTGCCTTGGCGGGCTACTACATTTATGTAAGGAAAAAGCAGAAATCAGCTACCTCAGACCAATACTTTAGGGCGATCGCACGAAGCGCAGTACCGGAGGCGATCGCAAAAGTTTTCGGTCTAAAGAGAATTGGTGTAAGTGGAGGAAAAACTCTCATACCAATTCTTTAAAAGCCAGCTACAAATAATTCTTCTCTGCTCACACCAGTCGCCTCAACGGTAGGCAGCCTTTGCGATCGCCTTGAATGAACTTCCCTAAGTAAGTTACGCATTTTTGTTTTTTTAAACAGTTTCATTAATTACACTTAAATAAATAAATCAATTATTAATTTTATGTACTGTTTTTGCAGCTTAATTTAAATATTCAGTATTTTTACGGTTAGATGCCAGATATTAGGATAACTATAATGCTCTGAATAAATTGGCAAAAAACGCTTTTTTCTTGAGCAATCAAAGAATATCGCGCAAATGCTAGCTTTTTGGTTGTTGTTAACGAAATTGACATACTTTTAGTTGGCATCTAACCATACATACTGGTAACTTTTATCAATCTCGGAAAAAACCTTAAATGAAAAAAACGTTTCTAGGGCTTTTTGTCTTAACTCTTTTTGGATTTGCTAGCTTACCGTCACTTGGGCAAGAGCAAAACAATAGTAAAAGTGTCTCTCCAAACAATACAAATTCAGTACCAGGAGAGCTATTAGTACAGTTCAAGAAAGAAGCCACTGCTGATGATAAAGCTCGTGCTTATGGACGAATTAAAGCGAAACACTTAGAGAAACTTGCTTCATCTGATAAGCATTCTGGTGGTCGTGGTGACTTAGTTTTAGTGAAACACCAAAACGATTTGCCTCCTCAAGCAGCAGCTCAGAAATTGATGGATGATCCTGCCGTTGAATTTGTGGAACCGAATTGGATCTACACTCATAACGCCACATCAAACGATCCGTACTATCTAAATGGTCAACAGTGGGGAGCGTACAGTAATGACTCTCCAACATCTATCGGCCCAAGCTTGACAACCAACCAGTACGGTAGTCAAGCAGAGAAGGCTTGGTCTACAGGAAATACAGGTAGTTCCACCGTTTATATCGGTGTCATTGACGAAGGAATGCAAGTGGAACACCCAGATTTAAAGCCTAATGTGTGGAAGAATCCTTATGATCCGGTAGACGGCATCGACAATGATGGGAATGGTTATGTTGATGACACAAATGGTTGGGACTTTGATGGTGGTAACAACACTGTCTATGATGGCGTTCAAGATGACCATGGCACTCATGTAGCCGGAACTATTGGTGCTGTGGGTGGTAATGGAATAGGTGTTGCAGGTGTGGCTTGGAATGTGAAGCTGATTTCAGTTAAATTTTTGGGAAAATACGGTGGCACAACGGCTAAAGCAATTAAAGCGATTGACTACATCACCGACCTCAAGACTCGCCATGGACTGAATATTGCCGCAACCAATAACTCGTGGGGTGGCGGCGGCTATTCTCTAGCCCTAAAAAATGCTATTGAACGGGCTAACGCTGCCAATATTCTATTTGTAGCAGCAGCTGGAAATGGCGGTTCTGATGGAGTCGGTGACAATAATGATCTCAGTCCCTACTATCCATCTGGTTATAGCAACGCAAACATCATTTCTGTAGCAGCAATTTCTAAAACTGGAACCAAGGCAAGTTTCTCAAATTACGGTGCAACGTCTGTAGATATTGGCGCACCTGGTGTAGGCATTGTCTCAACATTACCAGGTACAAATAACTCCTCAGTCTATGGAACTGGAAATGGTACATCAATGGCTACGCCCCATGTCGCTGGTGCGGTTGCGCTTTATGCAGCCTCACATCCGAGTGCGAATGCAGCGCAAATTAAGAATGCCATCTTGTCCAGTGCTATTCCAACTACTTCACTAGCAGGGCTAACAGTGACTGGTGGACGCCTTAACGCTTCTTCTTTCTAGCCAACCCTCTAATGGATTTCTGACAGTTGAGGGTGTGGAATATAAATTCTAAATAGTCCTCTTCTGTCACTCTATAAAAAAATTTTTAGTGGCAGTTATATTGGTGTGGTGTAGCTTAAGCTTATCTTGCAGCCTAAAGTCATCAAGATGCTAAGGCGCTATTTTAGGTTAACAATTAAATTATCCAAAATCTTAAATCATTGCTGCCTCGATCTATTCAATAAATCGCCCAACGCCCACTGTTAAAATTACTACGTAACACTAGATAATGCTGTTATTGCTGAGTCAGTCACTGTCTTGTAGCTTGAGAGGCTAATTTTAGTAATTTCTTGCTAATTTATACTTAATATAGTAGTAGTATTTTTTACTTAAGCTCAAATGTTTAGTTATTGTTGAGCTTATACGCAGAATTGAATAAAATTAATACAATATAAAAAGATGCACGGCGGCTTCTAAAAACTAAGTCTTTATACCTAAAATCTCTTTCAATCAATTGGTGTCAAGCCCTCAAAACGCAAATCGTTGGTATCAGCATTTTTGCTTAGGTTAAATTTATTCTTATGGTATTGACAAACACCAAAAATTAGATACAAAGGGTGAAAGATCACATCTACTAAGGGTAAAGTTTTAACTAGGTAACTAAGGATTATTTGTCTTGTTTTGTAGCTAGCATCTTAGCGCTCACTACATAATTACAAAAACTAATCATAGTAACCACAAGCAAAATCTCCAATTGCGTGCTGAGGACTAAATTGTAGAACTACGCATGTGGAGTTACAGTATGGCACACATCGAAGGCACCTTCACCGGAGCAGGAGGGCTTAACCTTTATTATCAAAGCTGGCAGCCAGAGGGAGAATCACGGGCAATTGTTGCCATAGTACACGGGCTAGGAGCGCATAGTGGCTTATTTAGCAATGCTGTGCAGTATTTGCTTCCCTTAGGCTATGTTATCTACGCTTTTGACCTGCGGGGGCATGGGCGATCGCCCGGACAACGCGGGCATATCAATTCCTGGGCAGAGTTACGAGAAGATTTGTATACCTTTTTGACACGCATTCAGGAACGAGGCCCAGGTTGTGCCTGTTTTTTATGGGGCCACAGCCTGGGAGCAGTAATAGCAGTAGATTATGCCTTGCGCTTTCCGCAAAGTTTGCAAGGACTTATCTTGACAGCACCAGCTTTGGGAAAAGTTAAGCTTCCTGTTCTAAAAGTTGCACTGGGGCGAATGCTTTCACAAGTATGGCCAAACTTCAGCCTCAAGGTTGGGATTGAAAAAAATGCAGGTTCACGCAATCCAAAAGTCATTGCCACGCCAGATCCATTGCGCCATGACTATGGCAGCGCACGACTTGCCGCAGAATTTTTTGCTACTAGCAAATGGGTTCAAAACCATGCTTCTGATTTACAAGTTCCTTTATTAATTCTGCATGGTAGTTATGACCAGGTAACACCTCCAGAAGGCAGTTTAGCCTTTTTTCACAAAGTAACTTTCCCTGACAAGGAACGTTATGAGTATGAGGGGGACTATCATGACTTTCACCAGGATATTAATTACCAAAAAGTACTTGTAGATTTGCAGAATTGGCTCGAAAAGCATTTGGCAGGAGAAATTGGTCTTCAGCCGACAATCTGCCAGATTAAAATCCCCACTTTGCAAAGTGAGTTGTCTAGTCTTTAGCTGCGTTTCTTTGCGAAAAAGATACAAACCTTGTCTTTGATCCCAGCTATGAACTACATTATTATTAGTACAGAATAAATAGATTTAAGGCGCTTAGACTAAGTAAGGTCTAATTCTTAAATAAAAATTAATTCTGTATTTAATAGATACCAAATGAAAGGAGATATTTGGTAGCATTAGGAGCTTAGGTATTAGAAGTCGGCATCTTAAAATATTACCTAGTCTTGCTTATAGCTTTGCTAAAGCATCTTTAGATAATAAGTTATTCAACACAGACCTATAGCTTCCTAAATTCATAGTAAAAGAAGCTAAAAGACTGAAATTCAAAGGATTGGTGACTGAAACTTAGAGACTGGGTGCTGGGAAGTGGTAAATTTTGGATTTCCAAATTTGGAAGCTTCCCGAATACCCAATATTCATATCAGTTATTGGTTAACATTAATAATTAATAACTGATAACTATTAACGAGGTGAAGAGTTTAAGACTCTTCCAGAAAAATGTTGTCGTCAAACAAGATATATAGAGCGCCTGCCAACTCTGGAGAAGTGATTTTGGGGCGTACTTTACCTTCCTTATTAGATGAAGCTTGCTCCCGCTCTCCCAACTCCCAAGCTTTAAATCAATATACAGAAACAGGTTGGCAACCTTTATCTAATCAAGAATTTCGCAATACTGCGGCAGAATTGGCATTAGGATTGCTGAATCTGCAATTAGAAACAGGCGATCGCATTGCTCTGTTAATGCACAGCGATGTCAATTTTTGCATTGCTGACATGGGTTCTTTACTGGCAGGTCTAGTAAATGTACCGATTGATTTAAGCCAAACAATTGAACACATTATTTTCATTTTGCAGCACACAGAAGCAAAAGTGCTGATTATTGCTGATTTAGATTTGTTTGCTCAAATCATTCCTTACCTGAAAAACTTATCTCATCTCCAGACAGTAATAGTTGCTGATGTTCCTAATGATTGGCATGAAAGGCGACAACAAATAATCTGTCAACATAATGTTGAAAATGGCACAACACTAAAAGATGAGGATAATCAACTTCCTGACTATCTATGTTTGTGTCTACCAAAATTCCTCTTATCAAAACAAAATGAACAATCAGTTATAGACATTTTCCAGTGTATTCAAGTCTTTTCATTAGAGGAAATCCGCTTACAGGGACGGACTGAAAATCTTGCAGATCGGTTACAACAACTCACATCCAAACTAGTAGCAACTGACCTCGCTACTATTATTTATATTCCTGGGATTACTGGGGAACCTCAAGGAGTGATGCTAACTCATGAGAATCTCTCTGCCAACGCCTTGGCAATGTTTACAGGAATCCCCGATTTAAAATTTGGCACACAGGAGGTAGTGCTTACATTCCTACCACTGACACACGTTTTTTCTAGAGTATTTTTTTACGGCCATCTCAACTATGGGCATAGCATTTATTTCAGTAATTCTAACCGAGTCCTGAAACACCTTAAAGAAGTCAAACCTACAATATTTGCTACCGTTCCTTTATTGCTGGAAAAAGTTTACGGCAAGCTTTTAGAGGAAGAAGGGAAAAACCAGACACGGGGAAATTTACCGCGTCGATTTTCTCTACACCTATCTCAATCTATAATGATTTGGGCATTAAAAATAGCCCAAAAATATGAATTGGGAAAAACATCACGAGGTAAATATACCTTAATGTTGATGTTAGCTAATAGGTTAGTCTTTTCAAAATGGCGTTCTGTTTTTGGGGGTAAGGTAAAATACCTAATTAGCGGTGGTGCAGCCTTAAAATCAGAAATAGTCAATTTATTTGCTGCTGCAAGAATAACCATTTTGCAAGGATATGGTTTAACCGAAACGAGTTCAGGATTAGCTTGCAATCGTAGTAAATTCAACCGTGCAGGAACAGTAGGTTTACCCATTGCTGGAGTAGAAATTGCTATTGCAGAGGATGGGGAAATTCTTACTAAAAGTCCTTACATTACTCAAGGCTACTACAAAAACCCAGCAGCGACTCAGCAACTAATTGATAGTGAAGGTTGGTTACATACAGGCGACTTGGGAGAATTTACAACTGATGGGTTTCTCAAAATTACTGGTTTGAAGAAAAGCCGATTTAAGCTTTCTACAGGTAAGTATGTAACATCGCAACCAATAGAAAGCAAGCTGAAAAAATCTCCTTTGGTAGCCCACGCTGTTACTGTTGGTGCTGAATGTAAATTCTGTGCTATGCTGATTTTTCCTCATTTAGAGAACTTACGTCAGCAGGCTTTATCAATAGGAATTGATTTACCGATTGAAGCCTTACTACAGCATCCTTGTATTGTTGCTTTGTATCAAGCCTTGGTCGATGAAGCTAATTGCCATTTGCCTCATTGGTCAACGGTAAAACGATTCCAGCTAATTAATGCCAACCTCACTGTTGAGAATGGAATGTTGACATCAACTCAGGAGGTAAATCGAGCAACAATTGTTGAAGTGTTTGCTCAAGAGATTGCTGCAATATATGAAGAAAAAGGGCTACAAAGACGCGGCAAAGCCAAAATAGAAAAGATAGATGATTTATGCCCTTTTATTCCAGCAGTTTCATGTCCGGCATACGCTCAATCTCTAAATTCATAACAATTATTCAACCAAAATCGTAAATCAAAATTCAAAAAGGAAGGGTGGAGTATGTTTAAGCCGTTCCAAACAGCCGCAGTTTTGGGTGCAGGGGTAATGGGAACTCAAATTGCTGCACATCTAGCTAACGCTGGACTTACAGTTCATTTATTGGATATTGCGGCCAAGGGCGACAATAAAAATGATGTAGTAGAAACAGCATTTAAAAAAGCTCTCAAGCAGTCTCCACCAATTTTATTTACAGAAAAAACAGCCCGTCGCATCATTTTGGGCAATTTTGATGAGCATTTTCATCGTATTGCTGATGTTGATTGGGTAATCGAAGTTGTGGTGGAAAATTTGGCTATCAAGCAAGATTTGATGGCGCGGGTAGAAAATACTATTCGTGATGATGCTGTAGTGTCTACTAATACTAGTGGTCTACCTATCAATGAAATTGCTCAAGGGCGTTCTGAGTCTTTTCGGAAGCGGTTTTTAGGTACTCACTTTTTTAATCCTCCACGCTACCTTAAATTACTAGAGTTAATTCCTACTCCAGATACAGACTCACAGATTCTCGAAAGAGTGCAATGGTTTGGCAGGATACACCTTGGTAAAGGCGTAGTAGTAGCTAAGGACACACCAAACTTTATTGCCAACCGCATAGGTATGTATGCAACCATGCTTGGTTTAAGAGGCGTTACTGAGCAAGGTTACACAATTGAAGAAATTGATACACTAACAGGAGTAATTGCCGGCAGACCGAAATCAGCAACATTTCGCACTGCTGATTTAGTGGGGCTAGATACATTAATGTATGTGGCACAAAACCTTTACCCAGCCATTCCTCACGATGAAAGCCGAGAAGCCTTGCGAGTGCCTCAATTAATGAAGAAACTCGTAGAAACAGGAACGCTAGGAGCAAAAACAGGACAAGGATTTTATAAGAAGCAAGGTAAAGAAATTCTCTCAATTAATCCTACAACACTCGCTTATGAAGCAGCGAAGCCACTTGATTTAGGGAATATTGAGACAATTGGGAAAATTAGTGATTTAGGCGATCGCCTGCGCGCACTTTATCATGATACTGGTCGTGCAGGTGCATTCTTTTGCAAATCAACCTTAGAAATCCTGAGCTACAGTGCCCGTCGCATTCCTGAAATTGCTGACAGACCGGCAGATATTGACCGGGCTATTCGCTGGGGTTTTGGCTGGGAAATTGGCCCGTTTGAAATCTGGGATGTGCTTGGCTTTGAGACTGTCTTAGCAGACATGAAAGCTGCTGGTATGTCTGTGCCAGAGTGGGTAGAAAAGATGCATGATAATGGCGTGCAAAGTTTCTATCAAAAAGACAGACTATCTTGGGCTGAACAAAAAGTAGTTGATGCCTGTGCCGTGTGCGTAGCCGAACAACCAAAAGTCCCAACAGATGAAATTCAGATAGCAAAAATCAAAGAAGATGCCAAAAATATCTTGTGGCAAAACTCAGAAGCTTCTTTGTTGGACATAGGGGATGGAGTAGTTTTGTATGAGTTTCATTCCAAAGGCCATACCCTAACTTTAAAAGTCGTAGAAGGTTTAGCTGCGGTATTAGACCTGATTGAAAACGGTGAATACCGAGGATTGGTCATTGGTAACGACAGTGCAAACTTCTCTGGTGGCGCAAATTTGGCAGAAATGGCCATGCTAGCGCAGACAGACAATGGTAAAGGCATTGCCGATTTAATCGTCAAGTTCCAAGCATTACTGCAACGTATTAAATATTTCCCTAAACCAATTGTCGCGGCAATTGTCGGGCGGGTTTTAGGTGGAGGTTGTGAATTAGTCTTAGCTTGTCCCCATGTAGTAGCAGCCGCAGAAACTTACATCGGACTGGTAGAACTCAGCGTCGGTTTAATTCCTGGGGCTGGCGGCATTATGCGGATGGTAACCTGGGCAGATGACAAAGCCGCCAGCGAATCACCACAAGATATTCTACCCTTCCTGCGGAAAGTGTTTGAAACTATTGGCATGGCTAAAGTTTCCAGTAGCGCCCACGAAGGGCAAGAATTAGGTTTCCTTTCACCGACAACCAAGATTGTGATGAATGCTGACCGACTTTTAGCTGTGGCGAAAGAGGAAGTCCTATGTCTAGACCACATCGGTTATTTTCCACCACCACAACGGAACGCCATCATGGTGCTAGGTCGTCCGGCCCGTGCCATGCTAGAACACGCCGCCTACGTCATGCAACAAGGTGGTTTCATTTCCGAATACGACAGTTATTTAGCTAGTCGCTTGGCTTACGTAATGACCGGTGGAGAATTGACTGCGCCTGCTTTAGTTGATGAGGACTACTTATCGAAATTGGAAAGAGAGTCGTTTTTACCACTGTTACAGCAACCGAAAACCCAAGAACGGTTTGCTTATACGTTAAAAACCAAAAAGCCTCTGAGAAACTAACGCGAAAACTCTTTTAATCCCTCTTACCTTTGTGTCCTTCGCGTCCTTCGTGGTTCGTTCTAAATTTTGTTAACGAACCGCAAAGGCGCAAAGGACGCGAAGGAAGAGAAGAAAGAGAATTATCTTTTTTGCCTTATTTATCAATAGGTGGGAGTTATTTATGAAAGATGCCTATATAGTCAGTAGCGTTCGCACACCTGTAGGAAAAGCGCCACGAGGTACGCTACATAATATGCGCCCGGATGATATGGGTGCAGTTGTAGTTAAAGCAGCAATTGAGAAAGTTAAAGACTTAGAACCTGTATACATTGATGATGTAATTATGGGTTGTGCTTTTCCAGAAGCAGAACAGGGGTTTAATATCGGGCGGTTAATTGCCCAGCGTGCAGGTTTACCTGATTCTGTTGCAGGTGAAACTGTGAACCGCTTTTGTGCTTCGGGACTGCAAACGATCGCAATGGCAACCCAAGCAATTATGGCTGGACACGCCGAAGTCATTGTGGCGGGTGGTGCAGAATCTATGAGTTTGATTCCGATGGGAGGACATTATTTAGCTCCCAACCCAGGCATGATGATCGATACGCCCAAAGCTTACTGCACAATGGGCATGACAGCCGAAAACGTCATGCAGCAATACGAAATTTCTCGCCAAGAACAGGATGCTTTTGCCTTGCGTTCCCACGAAAAAGCTTTAGCGGCAATTAGGCAAGGTCGGTTTGCAGAAGAAACTGTACCAATTACAGTGCAAGAAACACTTTATATTGATGGCAAACCGCAACCGATAGAAAAGGTGTTAGAGGTGGATGAAGGGCCGCGTGCTGATACCAGTATGGAAGCCTTGAGGAAATTGCAACCTGTATTTCGTGTTGGTGGTGGTGTGACAGCGGGTAACTCATCGCAAATGTCAGACGGTGCAGCTGCAACAGTGGTAATGAGCGATCGCATGATGCGTATGCTCGATGTCCGTCCTATGGGCAAGATGTTGGGCTATGCAGTGGCGGGTGTCGCACCGGAAGTTATGGGTATCGGCCCGGTGGAAGCTATCCCTAAAGTCTTAAAACAAGTCGGTTTGACCATAAACGACATTGGGTTAATCGAACTCAACGAAGCTTTTGCTGCTCAAAGTTTGGCTGTAATTCGTAAACTCGGACTCAACGAGGAAATTGTCAATGTTAACGGTGGTGCGATCGCCCTTGGTCATCCCCTCGGTTGTACTGGTGCGAAACTCACAGCTACCCTCTTCCACGAAATGAAACGGCGTAGTGTCCGTTATGGTTTAGTGACGATGTGTGTAGGCGGTGGAATGGGCGCAGCGGCGGTGTACGAGAATTTGATGATTTAGTTTTCTTTTTTAAACGCAGAGGTTAGCGCAAAGTCACGCAGAGTGTTTATGAGGAAAATTCGCTCTTGTATTTGTTTAACTCTTACTCTCTGCGCCTCTGCGTAAAATTTTTCTAATTTTGGGGTAAAACTAATGAACCTTCTCCAGCCAACCATAGTTATTCCCACACTAATTTTTCTACTACTATTACTTGGTTATATTGGCGTTCCGTTGTGGGTTTGGTCACTTTATTTCGCAGCATTACTAGTAACTGTTCATGCGCCTACTTGGATTTGGGTAATTTTTGGCGCGATCGCTCTCATATTAAATGTCCCAATTCTGCGGCAAACTATCATCACATCACCCTTAATTAAAGCTATTAAAGCCTTTAATTTATTACCAAAAATATCTGATACCGAACGCGCAGCCATTGAAGCCGGAAATGTTTGGGTAGATGGAGAGTTTTTCTCTGGTAAACCAAACTTCCAAAGAATTAATCAGGAACCATATCCTCTAGTCACACCAGAACTGCAAGCATTTTTAGATGGGCCAGTGGAACAAGTTTGTCGGATGGTGAGTGATTGGGAAATTTATCGCCGCAAAGATTTACCACCAGAAGTTTGGGATTATTTAAAACAAGAGCGCTTTTTGGGGATGATGATTCCTCAAGAGTATGGTGGCTTGGGATTTTCTAACTTCGCCTACAGCAATGTGATGACTAAGTTGGCATCGCGTTCTTTTACCCACGTTGCTACTGTTGGCGTAACAAATTCACTAGGCCCAGCAAAATTATTACTACGCTACGGTACACAAGAACAGAAAAATTATTACTTACCGCGCCTCGCACGAGGTGAAGAAATTCCTTGTTTTGCGCTGACAGAACCAACTGCGGGGTCAGATGCAGCCAGTATCAAGTCTGAAGGAACAGTGTTTAGAGGCGATGATGGCAAGCTTTATCTGCGGTTGAATTGGAAGAAGCGATATATTACTTTAGCTGCGATCGCAACTTTGTTAGGCTTGGCGTTCAAACTGCGCGACCCAGAAAACTACTTAGGTAAAGGTAAAGAACTTGGCATTACTTGCGTTTTAATTCCTACCAATACACCCGGCGTGAGCATGGGGAGACGACATGACCCTATGGGCGTGCCTTTCTACAATTCCCCCACGGAAGGACATAACGTTATTATTTCCGTTGACCAAATTATTGGCGGTGTGGAACAGGCTGGTAATGGTTGGAAAATGCTGATGCAAAGTCTAGCCGCAGGCCGTGGAATTAGCTTCCCGGCTAGCTGTACCGGAGTGGCAAAGTTAGTAGCGAGAGTTACAAGCGCTCATGCTGTAGTGAGGCAGCAGTTTGGTTTGTCGATTGGTCGCTTTGAAGGTGTAGAAGAACCTCTAGCAAGAATTGCTGGTCTTACCTACCTGATGGAAGCCGCGCGAACTTATACCTGCGGTGCAGTAGATCAAGGAGAACAACCTGCGGTAATTTCTGCGATCGCCAAGTATAGTTTGACAGAACTCTCCCGCAAAATTATTAACGACGGCATGGACATTATGGGCGGTGCGGGAATTTGTCGCGGCCCCAGAAATTTATTAGCAAATATTTATACAGCCACTCCAATTTCTATTACGGTCGAAGGTGCAAATATTCTCACCCGCACCTTAATGATATTTGGACAAGGAGCGATTCGCTGTCATCCTTATGTTTATGCGGAAATTACAGCCCTGCATCAATCTGATGTCGCTGCTTTTGATCAAGCTTTTTGGCACCATTTAGGGTTGACGGTGCGTAATACGTTCCGAGCCAAAATTCTGAATATTACCCGTGGATATGTGGCTTCATCTCCAGTCCCAGGTGCAACAGCCAAATACTACCGCAAACTGGAGTGGGCTTCTGCTACCTTCGCTTTACTGACTGATATTGCCATGTTCTCCTTCGGTGGGACTTTGAAGCGACGAGAGAAACTGACAGGAAGGTTTGCCGATATTCTCACTTGGATGTACTTAGCAACTGCAACCTTGCGACGCTTTGAAGCCGAAGGGCGAAAACCTGAAGACTTACCTTTTGTTCACTGGGCAATGCAATATGCTTTTGCTCAGATGCAGGAAGCTTTTGAGGGTATTTTCCAAAATTTATCTGTGCCAGTTCTAGGGACATTATTCGCTGGGCCTATAAGCTGGTGGTGGCGATTAAATCCAATTGGTTCCCTACCTACTGATAAACTTGGTAGCAAAGTTGCCCATGAGTTACAAACTCCCGGACAAATACGCGATCGCCTCACCGCAGGTATTCATATTCCTAGCACGAGCGATGAAGCATTGGGACGCTTGGAAAAAGCTTTCATGTTGTTATCTAAAGCTGAACCACTACTTAAAACTATCAAAAATGCTAGCCATGCAGGGAAACTACCACAGCAAAAACCTGACGTACTAATTTCAGCAGCCCTCAAAGCCGGGGTGATTAGCGAAAAAGATGTTGAGCTTATCTGTGAAGCGGAGTTCGCTCGTAATGATGCGATTCAAGTAGATTCGTTTACCTTGGAAGAGTATATGCAAGGTACTCAAAGCTTTGTAGATAAGGTAATGGCTCAGACTGTTGGATAAGCTTATCTTACTTCGTGTCCTTTGCGTCCTTTGCGGTTCGTTTATTCATAATATTTACCTCACGCAAAGGCGCAAAGAAAATTATCGAATTGTTTCTCTAGATAACTCCGCATTAATAGGTTTGACAAGGTAAATCCGTAACATATACCAGATGATGGCGATGATGACTGGTAATTTTTGGCAGAACTTGAGAAACTTGGGGCGATCGCTTCTAAAAATGTTTCCTGCACAGGTGCTTTAACACTTGGCTTCAGTATCTGAGGCTCTGGGTTTTCAACTGACTTCACCATGAGAGTCCTTTTATTTTTTAATCTTTAAATAGCTATATAATAATTAAATTCTGCAAACGAATGTCCCTAAACGCTTTGTGCCTCCACACACAGAAAAAGATAAATAAATGTTAATAACTTTATAGTTATACAAATATAAATAGTTAAATGATTTTGGGAGAAATAACAAGGACAGGTCACAGATCAGGAAGGACGTATCAAGGGTATCGGGCTGAGTCAATAATTCTTTTCGGACTTCCCTAGCCTCTCTTCCCTAGCCCCTGGCTCCTGAAGTTGCACACCCAGTCTCTACAGATAATATGCGTAAGTCCTGAGTGGTATTTGCTGGATTGCCTGATGCAGACCCACTCTAACTCCAGAATAACAATCTTGACTGTCAACTAGCAGGCATCCTGAGTCGGTGGCTGTCTAGAAACCTGACGCTTGAATATGAAGGAAGCAAAAATGAGTAGTAATCTGGCCGTCAAACTCCGCTCTGGAACTCAACAAGCTCACACAGCAGCGGAAAATGTAGGCTTTATGAAATGTTTTTTGAAAGGAGTTGTAGATAAAGACTGCTTCGCCAAATTTTTAGGTAACTTATATTTTGTCTACAGTGAACTCGAAGCAGCTATAGCAACTCATGTAAATCATCCTGTGATTGGTGCTGTCTACTTCCCAGAGCTGAATCGCCAAGCTTCTTTAGAGAAAGATATGGTGTTTTACTATGGGAAGGAATGGAAAGCGCAAATTACACCCTCAACCACCGCCCAAACCTACATCGCCCATATTCAGGAACTTGCAGCTACAGAACCTGCCTTGCTACTAGGTCACGCTTATACCCGTTACATGGGTGACCTCTCCGGTGGTCAGATGTTGCAAAAAATTGCCCAGTCAGCCTTGAAATTTTCTGGTTACGAAGGCACGAACTTTTATAATTTTGAACAAATTCCTGATAAAAAAGCATTTAAAGACAAATACCGTCAGGCATTAGATGCACTAGCTATCGATGATACAACTGCCGACAAAATTGTAGCCGAAGCTAACAATGCCTTTTATTTGAATATGCAAATGGTGCAAGAGCTAGAAGAAAGTTTAATCAAAGCGATCGGTCAAGTTCTGTTTAATAGCCTGACTCGCTCTCCAAACTCCGGTAGTACTGAAGTGGCTAAAGCTCAGTAATTTTCTTCAAATCAAGCTGTTGAGTTTGAGACAAAAACATCATCACTTATATTGGCAATTTGTTAGGTGTTAAACCGAACAAATTGCCGCTTCTACTATCTCTATCTATTCAACCAATCGCTAGAAATTACTCGGAGATTTTGATGGTTTATTTATTACCTGGGGTCAAATTTGATTTGGATATGATCCAAAAATATGATGCGCCTGCACCGAGATACACCAGTTATCCACCTGCGACTGAGTTAAGCGAAGCATTTACCGCAACTGATTTTCAAGCTGCGATCGCTGCCTCAAATCAACGAAAAACTCCTCTATCTTTGTATTTTCACATTCCTTTTTGCCAAAGCGCTTGCTACTTCTGCGGCTGTAACACGGTAATTTCTAACAACAAGAATATTGCCAAACCTTACTTGGAACATTTGGTTAAAGAGATTGAACATACCGCAGCTTTCATCGATACAGATCGCCCAGTTCTGCAAATTCATTGGGGGGGTGGTACACCTAACTATTTAGAGCGTGACCAAGTAGAATTATTATGGAACAACATTACTAAACGCTTCACTATTGATCCACAAGCAGAAATCTCAATTGAGATAAATCCTCGATATGTAGATAGAAATTACATTTTATTTCTGAGAAAGCTTGGATTTAATCGCATTAGTTTTGGTATTCAAGATTTTAACCGCCAAGTTCAAGTTGCTGTCAATCGTGTCCAACCGGAAGAAATGCTGTTTGATGTCATGAGTTGGATCAAAGAAGCCCAATTTGAAAGTGTGAATGTAGACCTCATTTATGGTCTACCTTATCAAACACGCCAGACTTTTCGGGAGACGGTACAAAAGACTATTGAATTAAATCCCGACCGGATTGTTGTATTTAACTTTGCTTATGTACCTTGGCTCAAACCTGCACAAAAAAATATTCCTCAGGATGCTTTACCTGCTCCACAGGAAAAGTTAGAAATTCTCAAAATGACGATTGAGGAGTTGACAAATAACCAATATCTATTTATTGGTATGGATCACTTTGCCAAATCTAATGATGAACTGGCGATCGCTCAACTTAATGGCACTCTAAAGCGTAACTTCCAAGGCTACACTACCCATGCGGAAACAGAACTCTTCGGTTTTGGGTCAACATCCATTAGTATGTTAGAAGATGCTTATGCCCAAAACCATAAGCAATTAAAAGATTACTATCAGGCAGTTACATTAGGTATTTTGCCGATTACTAAAGGCATCAAACTAACTCAAAATGATATTATCAGGCGGGAAGTGATTATGTGCATTATGTCTCACTTTCAACTGCATAAACAAGAGATTGAAGCCAAATATCACATCAGCTTTGATGACTATTTCTCTCATGAACTAGAAATGTTAAAACCTCTAGAAGCTGATGGACTTGTCAGTTTATCAACAAACCACATCAAAATTACAGACATTGGCAGATTACTGGTAAGAAATATTGCCGTTATTTTTGATACTCATATAAGAACTCAAGAAAAACAATTCTCTCGCGCAATTTGAGTTCGGTGTCCTGTAAATCTTACCTAAAATAAAGTGCTAGTCAGTCAAACTTAAGCGTTTAACATTATACAAGTTAATAGCTGTGTAGTGTTAAATGCTTATTAATAATAAGTTTCTATAGCTATTTATCAGAGCAATGTTTTTATAAACACATCACCAATAAGGCTGATTTAGGATTATTACTAAAGATAGGACTAAATTCAATATGTTTATACTTGATTATATATCTCTAGCAGGAATGAATAATTAAATCTCATTTAATGTGCTAAATTTACTAATTATTTTGTACTAAATTTGCTTATATTTTTGTATTTATAAGTTTTATTAGACATAAATTATTTCAGATATCTGAATACTAATATCAACTCTTTAAACACTGTATCTACCTTTTGGAGCTACAATTTATCTCATTTGATAGAAATAATTATATGTATATTTTTGATAAATTGAAACCAAATCAAAGCAAATTTTTGATTTCTGAGGAAACGATATGAACATTATTGCTTGGGTAGTATTAGGTCTCATTGCTGGTGCGATCGCTAAAGCTATTTATCCGGGTTCTCAAGGCGGTGGCATTCTTTCAACAATTATTCTAGGTATTGTCGGTGCATTCGTTGGTGGAAGTTTGTTTACATTATTCCAAACTGGAACCTTGCAACTTACTGCTGCTGGTTTAAGTATTCCTGGTTTATTTATTGCTGTAATTGGTGCGCTTGTTGCTATATACCTATGGGGACTTCTGAGCAGAAGCAGGAGTGTGTAGTTGAAATAGGCGACTAAAAAATAAATCAGAATAATTGGTAATTCTTGCGATTGGCAAGTTTTCGTTGCAGCTAGTGAAAACTTCTGAGAATTACCGAAACAATTCATTCATTTGTCACATCATTATTTCTGGAAGCACAAGGGTATGTTTTATCATAAAAAAGAACCAATTCATGTAGTCGATGTTGCTGAAGCTAACCCTCGGTATGCTCAGTTGCTCCTAGAGCAGTTTGGTGGAGCTACAGGAGAACTGTCGGCAGCACTACAATATTGGGTACAATCTTTTCATGTCGAGAATGCTGGCATTCGAGATATGCTCCAAGACATTGCGATCGAGGAATTTAGCCATCTAGAAATGGTGGGCAAACTCATCGAAGCTCATACAAAAAATGTCGATCAAACAGAAGCTTATAAAAGCACTTTGTTTGCTGTACGCGGTATGGGGCCTCACTTTCTAGATAGTCAAGGTAATGCTTGGACTGCAAGCTACTTGAATGAAGGTGGAGATGTAGTACGTGATTTGAGAGCTAACATTGCGGCTGAAGCTGGAGCGCGTCAGACTTACGAAGAGTTAATTAAGCTAGCAACTGATGAAGGAACTAAAAAGACTTTGGTTCATCTTTTAACCAGAGAAATTTCTCATACTCAGATGTTTATGAAAGCTCTGGATTCGTTAGGTAAGCTGACTGATCCAATGTTTGGTAATATTCAGCCTGACGAAACTGTTGCTCTTTACTACAACCTATCTAGCGATGGTAACGGTCACGATGAGCGTGGCCCTTGGAATTCTGAGCCAACATTTAAATACATTGCCAACCCACTGCTAGAAAAGAACTCTTAATTAACTTTATTAGCAGATTTATATGAGCCAGTTAGAAGTTAATTCCCTGGCTCATTTTTGAGGCTAAAACTCCTCTGAAACTCACAATTTAGACTATGGAGATTAACTGGTGATTGTCAATGCCACACAAAATGGTTGGGAAGTAATTTATCACCGTACACATGCTTTGTTAGCAGCTCAACTAGCAGGACAGTGGCGGCGCAAAAATGCCCCGGAACGTTTATACGAAACGCTAGCCGCAATTTCCCACCATGATGATTTAGAGAAAGAGTGGGAAGAGGACAATCTGACTGAGGGGGGTGCGCCAATGGATTTCACCCTGAGCCAAGAAACTTCTGTCGAGAAACTGGCTAATCTAGCAAAAAATGCCCGCTATCGGGGGCGGTGGGTATCTCTGTTAATTTCCAAACATATCAGTCGTTTGAATGAGTGCAAACGCGGCCAGTCTTCAGAAATGGATAAATTTCTTGATGAGCAACTGGAAAATCAGGAACGTTGGCGCAAGGAATTGGGTATTAGCAAGGAAGATGTAGATGCTGCTTATGCATTTATGCAATGGTGCGATCGCTTGTCTCTCATCCTTTGCCAACAAGAACTGCCTGCTGATGAGCGATTTTTAGAAATCAGCAAAGGGCCTGATGGGCAACGTTATGACATTATGCAACGCAGTGATGGCTTAATTACTGTCGAACCCTGGCCTTTTGAGGATGATAAGTTTACGGTCAACGTTGACGCGTGTGACTTGTCTCAAGTCAAATTTAAAAGCAGTGCTGAACTAACTCAGGCACTCCAAAAAGCTCCTATCAAGGTGCTGGAGTGGACATTTGTGAAGAGTTAGCCTAATTTCCCTATATTCAACAAAAAACGCCCAGGAGTGTTGCCGTGTTTCCACCCCAGGCGTTTTTTGTTTTTAACTTGCTCCTCACACACAAATAGAATATACCACTCGCTTTTAGAAAACGCAAGTAATTTAAATAATATTTTAAGAATTTACAAAGTATAAAACTTACAGTAATTTTCGGATACATAAACCATACTTAGAGGCGGACATCTGCCCGCCCTTACAAAAGATTGTGGTTCAAATAGATGAAAAACGCGGTCAATTTCTTGTTTAAGCTTGTGCCAATTTCCCAAACTCCTTGAAAAGGTAGAGTTTGCATGGGTAATGGTTTTGTTAATTTGCTAGTTGATACGATTTCTGTTAAGAAATTAAAAAACGCCCAGGAGTGTTGCCGTGTTTCCACCCCAGGCGTTTTTTATTTTTAACTTGCTCCTCACACACGACTAAAGCATATCACTTGTTTTTAGAAAGTACAAGTATAGTGTGTGACACTTTATTAAGTGAACTATATGCTGCCAAAAAATTAGTGTAAAAAGTGACGCACACCTGTTAATACCATCACTAAACCTAATTGATTAGCAGCTTTGATGGAATCTTGATCGCGCAAGCTTCCCCCTGGTTGAACAATGGCAGTAATTCCCGCATTTGCGGCAGTTATTACCGAATCATCAAAAGGAAAAAATCCATCGCTGGCTAGAATTGCACCTTTGGCTTTGTCTCCAGCTTGTTCTAAAGCAATTTTAACTGAGCCAACACGGTTCATTTGACCAGCACCCACACCGAGAGTGGTGCGATCGCCGCTGACAACAATTGCATTTGATTTGACGTGCTTGCAAACTTTCCAGGCAAATAGCAATTCTTCTAATTCGCTCTTCGTGGGTTGGCGTTCGGTGACGACTTGCCATTTATCGGTGTTAGCGATGATATCATCAGCGGCTTGGACAAGAAAACCACCAGCGATCGCTTTAACTGTTTCCTTGGGGCCACTGCTCAAATCTGGTAGGATCAAAACTCGAACTTTAGATTTGGCAGCTAAAATTGCTTCCGCATCCGCTTCACAACCAGGTGCTACGACACATTCTAAAAATGTTTTAGTTAACTCACTAGCTGTAGCACTATCAATCGGACGGTTAAGGGCGACAATACCACCAAAGGCAGAAATAGCATCAGCGTTGAAAGCTTTGTCGTAAGCTTCTTTGAGAGTATTGCCTAAAGCCACACCACAGGGATTAGTATGTTTGAGAATTGCGGCTGCGGGGGTATCAGTAAATTCCGCAATAATTCTACGTGCTGCTTCTAAATCAACTAAATTGTTGTAACTTAGTTCCTTACCTTGTAATTTAGTAGCACCAGCCCATCCTGTTGAGGTAGTACCAGTTTGATACCAAGCAGCGGTTTGATGGGGATTTTCGCCATAACGCAAAGATTGCAATTGTTCCCCAGATAGGATGTATTGCTCTGGTAAAGACTCACCATGCTGCGCTCCAGCAAGATAAGATGCGATCGCCTGATCGTAACTAGCAGTATGTAAAAAGCCTTTTAAGGCAGATTTTTGGCGAAATTCTAAAGATGCTTCACCGTGATTTTGGCGTAATTCTTGTAAATACTCATCATACTGCCCTGGATCGCTCAATACTGTAAGATGAGCAAAGTTTTTTGATGCTGCCCTCAGCATAGCAGGGCCACCGATATCAATTTGTTCAATTGCTTCGGGTAATGTAACGCCCCCTTTAGCAATAGTTTCTTCAAAAGGATAAAGATTGACTACCACCAAATCAATCGGACGAATTTGGTTATTTTCTAAATCTGTAACATCTTGAGCAACATCGCGCCGTACCAAAATTCCGCCATGAATTCTAGGATGTAGGGTTTTGACTCGACCGCCTAAAATTTCCGGTGAACCTGTATAATCAGAGACTTTTGTAACTGGTATCCCTGCATCTTTAAGAGTTTTAGCTGTTCCCCCACTGCTAATTATATCAAAGTCAAATTCTTCAACCAAGCTACGGGCAAGGTCAATTAAACCAGTTTTATTAGATACACTCAGCAAAGCCAGACGCGCCATAATTCCCAAATTCCTTTGGTATAAACAATTTAAGGGAGAAGATTATTTTACAAGCGACCAAGAACACCAGGAAGAATAGAGAAATGTGAAATTTCTCGTATTGTCGTTGCCGACTTTGGATTAGGATTGTCCTTTGCCAGTTATTTCTTACTACTGACCACTAACTAATGACTAAAACTTTGGAATTCATTTCAGTTCCCCCGAAAACCGGGCAAGCACCTTCAGGCTTAATCGTTACTTTACACGGTTGGGGTGCTAATGCCGAGGATATCGTACCTTTAGTACCCTTTTTTAACTTGCCAAATTATTACTTTATATTTCCCAATGGCCCTTATCCCTATCCCCATTCTTCTGTTGGTAGGGCATGGTATGACCTGAGAACAGAAAATATGTATCAGGGTTTACCAGAAAGTCGGCAACTACTCATAGATTGGTTGCAATCTTTAGAAAGTATAACAGGCGTGCCTTTCTCACGAACCATTTTGAGTGGATTTTCTCAAGGCGCAGCCATGACTTTAGATGTAGGAATCAATTTGCCTTTAGCAGGTTTAGTTGCGATGAGTGGTTATTTGCATCCTCAGGTAGGAAAGACAACTAAAAGTGATTTTCCCCCAACTTTAATTACTCATGGTAGACAAGATGAAGTTGTGCCACTGTCAGCTGCTGTGAAGGCACGAGACACCCTACAATCTATAGGAGTTCCAGTCCAGTATCATGAATTTGATATGGGCCATGAAATTCAGCCACAAATGTTAGACCTGCTACGGAATTTTGTGGTGAATGCAATTGGTTAGGCTGAGTTGTAATTTTTTTACAAATTCTGGTATAAATCCGGAATTTTTTTACAAAATCCACGCCATCTAATGAGTAATATAGATTGGGTGGCTGCGAAAAGCGCAACTCAATCCATGCTGAGTGCGGATGCTGCATAATGGAGGGGCAAGCATTATGAAAACTCTAGGCATTTCCAGAAAAGAGATTGCTGCCATGACTGCGGCAGAGGTAGAGGAATTAGCTACACGTCTAGAACTGGATAATTACAGCAATGCTTTTGAGGGTTTGAATGATTGGCATCTACTGCGAGCGATCGCGTTTCAGCGTCCAGAGTTAGTTGAACCCTACATCTATCTCTTGGACTTAGAACCTTACGATGAAGCATAGTGTGAAGTCTCAAGTATGAAGGATGAAGGATGAAGTATGAAATTACTTTATCCTTGATCTCTCATCATGAATATCATCCCCAATGCCTAATCCTAAATCTAATCCTAAATTACAAAAAGTTTTAATTTGCGTAGGCGGCGGTATCGCCGCCTATAAAGTCTGTGAGTTGGTATCGACGCTCTTTAAAACAGGGGTAGAAGTACGCGTAATTCTCACCCGTTCAGCGCAAGAATTTATTACACCTTTAACTTTAGCAACTCTTTCCCGTCATCCCGCTTATACAGATGAGCTATTTTGGCAGCCAACTCACTCTCGTCCATTGCACATTGAATTGGGTGAATGGGCAGATTTATTAGTAATTGCGCCTTTAACTGCTAATACATTAGCAAAGTTAGCTCATGGCATGGCTGACAATTTATTAACAAATACTGTACTGGCTTCTACCTGTCCTGTGCTGTTAGCACCAGCAATGAATACAGATATGTGGGAACAACTGACAGTGCAGCGAAATTGGCGACAATTATTAACAGATAGCCGATATCATGGCATGGGTACGGCATCTGGATTGTTGGCGTGCGATCGCGTCGGTGCTGGTAGGATGGCAGAACCTCCAGAGATTTTGACTTATATTCAATCGTTATTACACACAGGCGGTAAGCGAGATTTAGCAGGTAAACGAGTATTGATTAGTGCTGGGGGAACGCGAGAGTATCTTGACCCAGTTCGGTTTATCGGCAATCCCTCCACAGGTAAAATGGGCTTGGCTTTAGCACAAGCGGCACTGCATCGAGGCGCAATTGTTACATTAGTACATGGGCCAGCTAGTTGGGATGTACCTTTAGGCGTGCAAGCAATTCCTGTAATTAATGCCGAGGAAATGCAGCACGTTATGAGGGAGTATTTACCCAATGCAGATATGATTGTCATGTCCGCAGCAGTAGCGGATGTCAAGCCAAGAGATTACAGTACAGAGAAACTACCCAAGCGATCGCTTCCCCAATCTTTACCCCTAGAACCCGTACCAGATATTGTCAGTGAATTAGCACAACTCAAACAGCCACATCAGCGTTTAATTGGATTTGCTGCCCAAACTGGTGATATTGTTACCCCTGCATTAGAAAAGTTACGCAGTAAAAAACTAGATGCTATTGTTGCTAATCCCATTGATCAAGCGGATAGTGGTTTTGGTAGCGACAATAATCAAGCCATATTTTTAGATCAACAAGGAAGACAAATAGAAATTGCACCTTGTTCTAAATTACAAATGGCACATCATTTATATGATTTTGCCCTCACTGGAAAAACTTAAAATCTTCTTTTCCTCTCTTCCTCTGCGTCCTTTGCGTCCTCTGCGGTTCGTTTTCACCTTATTTTTGGCACTCTACTCAGGAACAGCTTAAAATTCACCCAGATACAAATTTGCCAGTTTAATTTCATCAATTATGCTAACGTTTACCCAATATAAACCCCCCGATCCTGATGCCGTAGTTACCTTAACTCTACCTCTCACAGCAGAAGAACGCACTCGTAGCCGTCATCGCTTTGAAATAACTGATGGCAGAGTTGTATTTTTGCGTTTACCCAGAGGAACCGTACTGCAAGATGGTGATATTTTGCAAGATGAAGCCCACAGCAATTTAATCAGAATTACTGCCAAACCAGAACCAGTATTAACTGTTTTTGCTCAAACACCACTGTTATTAATGCGGGCGGCTTATCATTTAGGCAATCGTCATGTACCTGTAGAAATTACAATAAACTATTTACGCTTATCGACTGACTCAGTTTTACGCACAATGTTGGAACAACTGGGGCTAGAAATTAAAGAAGAAATTTTACCATTTCAGCCAGAAGTGGGAGCCTATGGACATCACGCTCACTGATAGCCAATTTTTGTCTATTTTGCAGTTGACTAGCCCAGCATTACCTGTAGGAGCATATAGTTATTCTGAGGGTTTAGAAACTTTGGTTGAACAAGGTGCGATCGCTAATCAACAAAACCTCAAAGATTGGTTAGAGTCCCAGCTACGTTACGGAGCAATTCGGATAGAGGCGGCGGTAATGCTACGAGCTTATGAATTTGCAAAAATTGGGGATTTAGAAGCTCTATGTCATTGGAATCTGTGGTTATCTGCGGCTAGGGAAACAGAAGAGTTACGCACCTCTAGCTGGCAAATGGGGCGATCGCTAATTCAATTACTTGGTAAACTAAAGCCACAGATATTACCTCTTATCAATGCTGTTGGTAATCCTTGCAATTATGCGATCGCTTATGGTATTGCTGCTGCTCATTGGCAAATAAATATTCAAGCTGCCTTACTAGGATATCTGCATAGTTGGGCAAGTAATTTGATTACTGCTGGGGTAAAACTCATTCCGTTAGGACAAACAGCAGGGCAGCAGTTATTACTAGAGTTACAAGAATTGTTCAGTGCTGCGGCGGTAGAAATTTTGGCTTTGGAGGATGATGAACTCGGCTGTTGTAGTTGGGGTTTGTCGTTAGCCAGTATGCAGCATGAGACGCAGTATACCAGATTGTTTCGGAGTTAAGCGGCAGCATGGGGGCAAAGGGGCAGAGGAGACATCAAAGGGATTACTATGAGTACATTTAGAGTAGGGGTTGCTGGCCCGGTTGGTTCGGGGAAGACTGCGTTGGTAGATGCTTTGTGTAAAGCTTTGCGTGAGCAGTATCAAATTGCGGTGGTGACGAATGATATTTATACACAGGAGGATGCACAATTTTTAGTGCGTTCTCAGGCTTTGGCAAGCGATCGCATTTTAGGTGTAGAGACTGGTGGTTGTCCCCATACTGCGATCCGCGAAGATGCTTCGATGAATTTGGCTGCAATTGAACAGTTAGAACAGCGCTTTTCCAACTTAGATTTAGTCTTTTTAGAAAGTGGTGGCGACAATTTAGCAGCTACATTCAGTCCTGAATTAGTCGATTTAACAATTTATGTCATCGATGTGGCGGCTGGTGATAAAATCCCTCGTAAAGGTGGCCCTGGTATTACTAAATCTGATTTATTAGTGATTAATAAAATCGACCTTGCACCCTATGTCGGTGCAGATTTAAATGTCATGGATCGAGATGCAAAAAAAATGCGTAGCAATAAACCCTTTATTTTCACTAACTTAAAAACTCAACAAGGACTAACAGAAGTAATTCAATTTGTCCGTAAACATATCGGATAAAGCGATCGCCTGATTGTCTCAATCACTGTTTCTTCCTTCAACGCAGACAATTGCTCATCAAGCACCACCTGTCTCACCCTTCCTTTGCTGACTTGCAACTCAAAGGCTGTAACCTTACACTATTGTTTTCTGTCTCTAGCGTAGGTGTATTTATCTGATAGAAGTGCTCAGTTTTGTGTTCACCGTAGTCCTAAATGATTGATTCAGTTTTCTTAAAAAACTTTTTGGTTAAATTTATATTTAAATTGCTAGTCTATTGACACAGAGCCGAATATAATTCTAGTTTTAGTTAAAATGTGAAAGACGGTCTGTGCTAACGCTAAGTTTAGCTATATAAATATTAGGTTGAAGTGATAAATAGGAGGTGTAATGCACAAACCGATCAGTTTAGAAGAATATATAGAATGGGCAAAGCATTCGCTATTAAGCGATTTTAATGATCCAAGAATTGAGAGACTTTATGAAACTAATACAAGTAATATCCAAAATGCCATAATGCAGCATGACTTTTTTGTTTTCTTCTCTACTCATGCTTCAAACTGGCAAAAAGAATATAATCAAAAAACTTATTCAGAGCTTTTTATGAATAGTCATGAGCTAAGAATGATTACAAAACCGTATTTATCAGCTATTGAAAAAACATACAGAATTAATATATTATGGAATCAAAATTTTCCTGAGCCGCCTAAAAAAGGCTGGGTAAACCACCAAAGTATGTTTACTCAGTTCAATGATATTATTCGTGGCAATCTAGTTTGTAGATTTATAGATGGGCCAGATTTCGTGGCTAAAAAAATTATTGAATATGGCAAAATCAATAAATTAAGTGTTAGAAAATATAGCCAAGAACGTGAAGATGGATACTATGCCTATCATGTTTATGTTTCCTTACCTGCCAAAATTTTTGATATAAATTGGAATGTAGAAGATATTTATATTGAAACCGAGATACAAATAACAACTCAACTACAAGAAGTTCTAAAAGAATTAACACATAAATTTTATGAAAAAAAACGTATTTCCATAGAACAAGATACAAGTAAATGGAAATGGAATTTTTCATCTAGTCGTTTTAAAGTGAGCTATTTAAGTCATACTCTACATCTCTTAGAATCAATTATTTTAGAATCTAGAGACAAAGTTTTAGGAGATTGTTTAGCTGATGATGTAGAGGAAAATAGTAATGGCTAAAAATTATATTATCTCCCACACTCTAAATACCATTTTTCACATGATGGAAAATGGTACTCTTGCTGTTCCTGCTTTTCAGCGTGGGTATGTATGGGATAGACAAGCAGTTAAAGAACTTTTTGAAAGCATAAATAATGGTTATCCAATAGGAATCTTAATTGCAGTCGAGCATGATACAGAACATTTCGAGAGTGCGTCTAGTGAATTAACTTTTTTTCCAAAACTTAACTCTGATAAATTAGTCAGTTCAAAAAGACTTTGGATAATAGATGGTTCTCAAAGGCTTGCATCTCTTTATAATGTGTTTTTGGGAAAAAATAGCTCTTTCACTCTTTTATATGATTTAGAGAATAAAAAATTTATGTTCCCACAAGAGGCTGAAAATACAATTAAATTCTTGAATATGTCATCACTTTTTAAAACTGAAAATTTTATGGAACAACAGGCTAACATTGCCAAGAATAATGATGAGTTTCTGTTAGAAGAATTGTATTCAATCTTTAATAAATTTAAAGATTATCAAATACCTATTCAAGTAATTGCAGAAGTAAAAGACCAGGATATAGTTAATATTTTTACTGCTATGAATACCTCTGGAATATCTTTAAGCGAGGATGAAATGCAACGGGCACAAAAATATAATAAATCTACTTAAATAGGATTGAAGCGGCGATAAAAATAGCAATCAAACTCAGAATTTAATTTATAAAAATCTGTCAAAATCTTGTTATTAGAACAGGATGCTCATACCTCTAAAGCTACGTTACGGGGATTTTGGCAGGGTGATTCTCGTTCCGAGACAGTTGAGTGTTCGCATTCATCGTTGAGAGCAGCTGCGATCGCAGTTAAAAATAGAGATGAGTATTTAAGAGCATGACTACAATGCCCAAAATTTTAGGGGTGGTTATGTAACCACCCCTATATTCCCCTCATATTAGAATTTACTTGCAGCACCCTTCTTGAAAAATATATTTACTCAGCAATATTAACTAAACTTTCAACTTGAGAAGCAGCCAATGTTGGTGCTTGAAAAAGACGTGAGTACAGGCTTGATGGTTGCTGGTGAGCAACAACTGGTAGAACTTGGCGAGCATGGGCTGCTAATTCCACTGCCTTCACATCATAAGTCTGTGTTACCAACTTGGGATAGAAGCCAATACCGATGATAGGAACTATCAAACAGGAAGTAATAAACAATTCACGGGGTTTGACATCAAGTACTACAGCATCTAGATGTAATTCTTCGCTTTGCTTGCCGTAGAAGACTTGACGCAGCATCGACAGTAAGTAAATTGGAGTCAAAATTACGCCCACTGCTGACAATAGCACAACTACAACCTTGAAGCTGGAACTGTAAACATCACTGCTGGCGATACCTAGAAACACCATCAATTCACCAACAAATCCACTCATCCCAGGTAAGGCGAGAGAAGCCATTGAACCAGCTGTAAATAAAGCAAAGGTTTTGGGCATTACTTTCCCTATACCGCCCATTTTGTCCATCATCAAGGTGTGGGTGCGTTCGTAAGTTACACCAGATAAGAAGAATAAGCTAGCAGCAATTAAACCGTGGGAAACCATCTGTAGCACAGCACCGCTGATGCCGATTTCTGTGTATGAAGCAATCCCAATCAATACAAACCCCATGTGGGCAATTGAAGAGTAAGCCAACCGACGCTTGAGGTTTGTTTGAGCAAAGGCGCAACAAGCACCGTAAACAATATTTACTACACCCAAGATAGCCAGCACTGGCGCAAAGGTAACATGGGCATTAGGCAACATTTCAATATTGAAGCGAATTAGTGCATAACCGCCCATCTTCAGCAACACACCTGCCAATATCATCGAACCAGGTGCTGATGCTTCACCGTGGGCATCAGGTAGCCATGTATGTAGAGGGAAAATTGGCAACTTGACCCCGAAGGCAATTAAGAAACCTGCGTAAACTAAAAGTTCAAAGGCTTTGGGATATTGCTTCATTCCCAGAGTTGCCATGTCGAAGCTGACGGTATCTCCAGAGAATGCCATTGCAAAACCCGCTACCAATATAAATATTGATGCAGCAGCGGTGTAGATAATAAACTTGGTAGCTGCATAACGACGGTTTTGCCCTCCCCAAATCGAAATCAACAAGTACACAGGTACTAACTCGATTTCCCACATCAGGAAGAATAACAGTAAGTCTTGGGCAACAAACACGCCAAGCTGGGCGCTATACATTGCCAGCATTAGTCCATAAAATAAACGCGGCTTGTTGGTAACCTTCCAAGCCGCGAATATTGCGAGAGTGTTTATTAAGCCTGTTAGTAAGACTAGCGGCATCGACAGACCATCAACCGCTATAGACCAGTTCAAACCTAACTGCGGAACCCAAGGATAGTTTTCTACAAGTTGGAATGTGGAACTGTGGAAGTCGTAGTTATACCAAAAGGCACAAATCATTAATGCAAAGTCTGCGATCGCAACCCCCAGACCGTACCAGCGAACAGTTTTACCTTCTTTGTCTGGGATTAAAGGGATGGCTAGAGACGCCACCAGGGGCAAGAGGATTATGGCCGTTAGCCACGGAAATTCAATAGCATTCATCACTTTTGACAATCATTTTTGTATTTTGCTTTTAATTACATTATATTAAGGAGTTCATACTTTTGTAAACGGAATTTCTCTCTAGAATCTTAAATTTTCAAAATAGATAAGAATAAATACTCATAAAATTTGCCGCTCACTATTCTAATTGTAAACTTTTGCAACGTCAACAAAAAACGGCGGCTCATGCCACCGTTTGTAGTTAAGGTATTGGGGATTGGGAACTGGGAAGTGGGTACAAAGGGACAAAAAGAGGAATTCTTATTCTCAACTTACGACTCAGCACTCCGCACTTTTTCAAGTCAGATATTTGTTAATAAGACGTTGAGTTAGTCGTTAGACGATGCGGTTAACAATTGTCCAGACATCCCCATCGGAGCGCACATGAGGAACCGAGATCGTTTTGAACCCGGTAATGAAGGGTTTGTAATAAACTTGCCAATACATTGGACTAAGCTGATCGGCGCAAGTCTTCAATAGGCGGATTTCCTTAGCCAGTTCGCCTGCTAGTTGATTAATGCGTTGAGCATGAACCTGAGCAACTTTTCTCGCTTCCTCTAGCTGCTGCTCTTGATTAAGTTGTTTTGATTCAATTTGCCAACGTGCGAATTCGGTTTGTTTTTGTTGCAACTGAACTTCCAAGGCAGCGATCGCATCATCAATGCCTTTGAGTTCCACAGCCAATTGCGGATTTTCCCTAGCGTAGCGACGGTAAGCCTCAGCTATTTTTAGAGGTGAATCATCTTTTCCAGAAATCACATTATCAGTAGTGAGAGCAACACGTTCTTGCTGAAGAGCTTGAATTTGATTGCGAAGCGCCGCTATTTCTGCCTGAATTTGCTCCATAATTCCGGTTTATCCTTCGTGAAAGGTTCTTGCACCTTGAGTATCAACAGAAAGCGATCGCACAACAGCTGTAATTCCGGCTTCGTGCCAAGCATTGGCGATCGCGGCTTCAACAGCTTGGGAGTGTCCTACATCTGCTAAAGCCAACAGCGTCGGCCCCGCACCACTAATTACCATGCCATAAGCACCAGCAGCCACAGCCGCAGCATTAACAGCATCGTATCCAGGAATCAAAGCTTTTCGATAAGGCTGATGCAATCTATCTTGCAAAGCGGCCCTTAACCATTCTCCCTTGCCAGTTTCCAAACCGCGCAACAATAATCCTAAATGGGCAGTATTAAAAATCGCATCCGCACGACTCACCTCGGTTGGCAATACCCGTCGCGCTTCTTTTGTTGATAGTTCAAAATCAGGAATTCCTACTATCGGCACAACATCTTTATGCCAGGGAACATCACAAATTTCCCAGCCTGCATCACTGGTAGCAGCAAGACGACATCCCCCCAATAAAGCTGGTACGACGTTATCGGGGTGTCCTTCCATAGCGATCGCTAATTCCATCACCTGCAATTGAGACAGAGGCGCACCCGCTAGCTGATTCGCAGCAACTAACCCAGCAACAATTGCCGTTGCCGAACTACCTAAACCCCGCGCCAACGGCACACCCAACTGGATTTCAATTTTCACTGATGGCGGTGTCTGCTCTAAATGACGATAAAACTTGAGAAACGCTTCATAGACCAAATTACTTTCATCAGTTTTTACTCGTTCAGCTTCTACACCTGTGACATTAATTGTTAATCCACCTGCTTCTAGGCGAGTGAACTTAAACTCGTTGTATAGCGTTAAAGCAGCACCGATACAGTCAAAACCAGGCCCCAGATTCGCAGTGGTCGCGGGAATAGTAACAGTGACACCAGAAACAACAGACATCTGCAATTACTCACTAATCGATCAACCAGCATCCCATGTAAATGATTGATTTGCTCATTACTGATGTCAAATTCTTCCTTTAATTGCTGGGAACGGGTAACAGCCTAGAGAATATATAGGACTCATATTTGATTTTTGAACAAAATTCAGTACACCTTTATTCCTTCTTCCCAGTCCCCAGTCCCCAATCCCCAGTCCCTTACCTCTACGAGTGATTCAGAAATCAAATCGGATTGCTATATAATTAATTTTGTTTAGGTATATCAATTGCTGGGTCTTTCGTAGAGATACAGTAGCGCTTCACCAATAGTTTTACCATCGGGACGTGTCACCTCTAGATAAGCATTAATGGCATTTTGGGGGCCCCCACCGTCTCGATAAATGGAATAAGTGTATCCATTATTATTAAAAATTAATTGATATGCTGCGTCTTCATCCTTACTTGTAATGGTAAGGCTACTTTTGCCATTCTTCGCGCGGCTCAGGTAATATTTAGGTTGGTTATAAGTCTTTTCTTTAGTACAAATTTCTACCTGATAATTCGTACTTTCCGCATAGGCATACAAATTAGAATTAGCAGGACAAGACTTAAACATTTGGTTGCGCTTGAATTCTCGCAAAGAACGACGAATCGTCACCTTGCCAGTTTGAGGTAATGGCGTAGAAAAGCCATAATCGCGCAAATAGTTGGGATTATCTGGATCTGGTTTAAACTTTGATTTATTTTGAGCCGACTGCACTTGATTTTTAGGGAAGAATGCAGAAATGTGATTTTGATTCAAATTAGCGCCGTGGGACGCGCTAAAGCCGTAAGCGCCAAGTACAACAAACAGACTAGCTCCGATAAAAGGTAATTTTTTCATTGGCTGAGGTTAACAAGAGAAAGTTAGATTGTTAACTCCATTAGTTAAATGCATGATTTCGCATTCTTAATCTAAGTTTTGCAAGCGATCGCTGCTACATCCTAATGCATACCATCTTTAGGTAGAAGTTTATAAAGTATTACATTTGGGTAAGCAATGCTTTAGGTAGAGGCTCGAAAAAATACTAGCAATTATTTTTCAAAGTAAAGGTAATGGAACCCTTAGTCACTTGCTTAAGAGTTCTGACGCTATCAGCGTGCCAGCCTTGGGAAACAAAGCTGAGTATTTAAATCCATATGGCAGACAACCAAAGAACGGATGAGTTGGGTAACGAAGAGAGAATTTTAACCAACCGTCAGGGTCATCCAATCTCTGATAACCAAAATACACGGACTGTTGGTGACAGAGGCCCCACGGTACTTGAAAACTACAACTTTCTGGAAAAAATTACCCATTTTGATCGTGAACGCATCCCGGAGCGGGTCGTTCATGCACGAGGAGCAGGCGCTCATGGCTATTTTGAAGCTTATGGCACAATCGGCGATGAACCTGTGAGCAAATACACACGTGCCAAGCTTTTTCAGGAAAAAGGCAAAATTACGCCTGTATTTATTCGTTTTTCAACGGTCATTCACGGCGGTCATTCACCCGAAACACTCCGCGACCCACGTGGGTTTGCCATCAAGTTTTACACTGAAGATGGTAACTGGGATTTGGTCGGGAACAACCTGAAAGTATTTTTTATCCGAGATCCCATTAAGTTTCCCGATTTGGTTCACGCTTTCAAACCAGACCCGGTAACAAACCGTCAAGATCCCAACCGGATCTTTGATTTCATCAGCCACACCCCCGAAGCTATGCACATGATTACGTGGCTGTTCAGCCCGTGGGGAATTCCTGCAAGTTACCGCTATATGGAAGGCTCAGGCGTCAACACCTATAAAATGGTTAACTCTGATGGTGTAGGACACCTTGTCAAGTATTTCTTTTTGCCTAAGCAAGGAGTTAAGTGCTTAACTCAAGCTCAGGCTGAGGAAATCCAAGCGAAAAACTTTAACCATGCGACTCAGGATCTGTATGAGGCGATCGAACAAGGCGAGTATCCTGAATGGGAATTTTGTGTCCAAATCATGTCCGATGATGAACACCCTGAACTTGATTTCGATCCGTTAGATCCAACTAAAATCTGGCCTACAGACCAATTTCCATTGTTAGCGATCGGACGAGTGGTACTCGACAAAAACCCTGTCAACTATTTTGCTGAGGTTGAACAAGCCGCCTTTGGTACAGGGGTGTTAGTCGATGGGTTAGACTTTTCAGACGACAAATTGCTGCAAGGTCGGACGTTCTCTTACTCTGATGCTCAACGTCACCGTGTGGGTGCTAATTATCTTCAGTTACCAATTAATCAATCGAAAACACACGTTGCAACTAATCAGCGCGATGGTCAGATGACTTACCGTGTTGATGGTATTGAAGCAGGCGAGAACCCTCATGTGAACTACGAGCCAAGCAGTTTGGGCGGGCTGAAAGAAGCACCGAAATCGGGCAAAGACCACACGCCCTATGTTCAAGGCCCAGTCATCCGCCAGAAAATCAGCAGAACCAACGATTATCAGCAAGCTGGCGAGCGTTATCGTAGCTTTCACGACGATGAGCGTGATGACTTGATTCTCAACCTTGTAACAGCACTCAATAAGTGCGAACCACATATTCAAGAGCGTATGCTAGAACACCTCATGCAATGCGATGCAGAATACGGTACACGAGTGCGAGAAGGGCTTAAGCAAAACAAAGAACACATGATGTCGTGATTTATAGTCACAATCATAGTTTGAGTTGTAATCAGTGGGCGGAACAGACGGGTTAACGTAGAGCTTTCATACCAATTGGGGGCGATTGCTGATGGAGTGTGCAATCGCCTTTTTTCATTCAGCTAACTATCCAAATTCTTTCAAAATTGCCTTGTGCGAACTTGACACTATCTGGGGATGCACATCGCATCTCAATAATTGCTTGGGTGAAATGAAGAAAAAAGACGTTTTAAGAAATTCTCAACTCCCAGTCCCTAGCCTCTAATCGCCAGCTAGAACGAAAGAAGGATTAGCTATTGAGCCTCTGGGAAGAGGTTTTGATATGTTGCATTGTTTAATCTGCAATAAATACCGTGTTGTTGAGTTTACTTAATCGCAGCTCGGCGGTCTTTCTGCTGCAAGGTAGGAAGCAAGAATAGTCACATAGTTCAATTTGAGTGAGAAATCAAAATGCGATTGAATCTAGTTTTGTTTTGGGTCAGCTTATCGTTCATAGTTGTAGGAGCGATTATGCTGCTTCTTCAACCCGCAATCGATTTTCATTCATCAGTAAGTTGAGGCAGTGTATGAATTATCTTGTTGCAGTTTTACCAGACCGGATGCAGGCCGAAGCAGCTTACTCTGCTCTGGCAAAAGAAGGTTTATCTGGCAACCAAATTGACATTTTAGGCAGTGGCTATAAAAGTGCTGATGAGTATGGGTTAATTGACCCTAGCCAACAAGCTCGTAAAGGAGCAAAACGCTTATTTTACTGGCTTGTACCCTTCGGATTTGCTGCGGGTTATGCTTTCAACATTTTAAGTGGTATCGAAATCTTTCCAGCAATTGGTAATGTTGGTAATCACATTATTGGTGGGCTTTTGGGGGCCATTTCTGGTGCATTAGGTGCCTACTTTGTTGGAGGTGGCGTAGGTCTAACCGAAGGTAGTGGAGATGCTTTGCCTTATCGGAATCGTCTCAATGCAGGCAAGTATTTGATCGTGGTGAAGGGTACAGAAGAACTAACGCGTCAGGCAACTCGTGTGCTGCGTCAGTTTGAGCCGGAAAATATTCAAGGTTATACACAACCAACAGGTGCATAAATAGCACTAAAAAAAATCAGGACTGGGATTTACATCTCAGTCCTGATAAAAAAGCGGGCTAACCGCTATTTACTTGGTTAACCCGTTCAGCTTTGGGAACGCGCAGAGAAGTTGCTATTGCAATACCAACTTGACATTGGCGTTTTGCAGACCGCGCTGTTTTACTTCAGCCAAAGTCTTGTTAACGGCATACTTTTGGTTGATGGAATTGATCAACTCAGTTTGGTTGTGCTTCTTAGCAACGCCCCACAGGTCAGCGATTAGGTCAAAAGAACCATCGCTATTGCGAGACCAACCGAGGTCATATTCGCCTTCCAATACAGCAACAATGTCGGAACGGACGCGCTGACCGTTATAACCACGAACATCAGCTTCAGTCTTCACGCTGATGCCTAGGTCACGCAGGGAAGCCTTGAGGATTTCTGCATCGGTGATCTTGGTGCGCAGAGTGCTAAAATGAGACATTTGGGTTTCCTCCAGAGAGAAGATTGAGAAAAACGACAACGGTTTGTTTTGGGGAAGCCGCGCTTAGGTGGAGGCGGCTATTTTGTCACAACTGCTAGCATTTTCAGCTAGCCTTTCCTCCTGGGTTAACAGGAGAAAGCTTTTAAAACTCCATTCGCTGATATTCAGCAACGGAGGATGCTGCGGGTCTTGCTCGCTGTCTGGCCCAGTCTCTTAGGGCCGTTACCTGTTCTTGCATGGTACGAGACAGTGGCAGTGTTGCCTTCAGTGCAGCAATAATATCTAATTGGGTGAACTCTCGATCTTGGGCAAAAGCTTCGTACATTGCCGCAACGATCGCTTGTTCAATCTCTGCCCCAGAAAAGCCATCAGACATTTTAGCTAGTTGCTCTAAATCAAATCTAGTGATGTCTTCACGACGCTTCGTCAAGTGGATATTGAAAATATCTTGACGTTCTTCAGGAGTGGGCAGATCCACAAAGAAAATTTCATCAAAACGCCCTTTTCTTAAAAATTCTCCAGGCAAGCGTTCTACTCTATTAGCAGTTGCCATGACGAACACTGGAGATTTCTTTTCCTGCATCCAGGTTAGGAAAGAGCCGAATATCCGACTGGAAGTGCCACCATCAGAATCACCAGAACCAGCACTACCAGCAAAAGATTTATCTAACTCATCGATAAACAGAATCGTTGGGGAAATTGATTCTGCTGTTTTTAGAGCATTACGCAAGTTTGCCTCACTTCGACCCACCATTGAGCCGTCGTAGACTCTACCCATATCTAGGCGTAAAATTGGTAACCCCCACAGTCGAGAAGTAGTTTTAGCAATCAATGACTTACCGCAACCTGGAACTCCTAAAATTAGCATCCCTTTTGGCTGAGGTAACCCATACTCTCTCGCTTTTTCTGTAAAAGCATTAGAGCGTTGCTTGAGCCACTTTTTCAGTTCTTCTAAGCCGCCTACTGCGTCAATGGTTTCATCCTCTTCAATGTATTCTAGTATACCATTGCGCCGAATAAGCTGTTTTTTCTCAGATAAAACTATATCTACTTCATCTTCCGTCAGCCGCCCTGTAGTTACCTGTGCCTTACGATATACTTTTTCGGCTTCGTCTTTAGTTAGACCTAAGGCTGCTCTTAGAAGCTTTTCTCGCGCCTCTGTGGTTAAGCGTCGCCCACGGTTTTGATCCAAGTGGTGAGTTAGAACTTTATTTAGTTCAGCCATATCTGGTAATTGAAAGTCAAGAACTACGACTTCCTTTTCCAGCTCAATGGGCACTTGCTGCACCGGCGACATTAAAATTATATTTTTCGGAGAGCCTTTAAAACTAGCGATCGCATCACGTAACGATCTTGTTGTTGCAGGCGCATCTATAAAAGGATGTAAATCTTTAAGAATAAATATACCGGGTTCTTTATGCCGGATAATCCACTCAATCGCTGCTTCTGGAGAAACAGTGTTGTGTTGGGTGACATTCCGGGGTTGACCATACTCCACGATGCCGTGAGTTACTGTCCAAACAAATACTCGGCGTTGGGGCTTTAATAACTGGGCGATTGTGGAAATTCCCTGCTCAGCCCGCTCTTCCTCGGAGGTCACAAGGTAGATTAGAGGGTATTGAGCTTGAATTAGGATATTGAGCTCTTCTTTCATACATCGACCTACTTGAGACCTTAGTACAGTACAGACATCGTTTCGTTGGTAACGAATCTCGAATTATGAATTAACTACTCATAATTCTTACTAGCAAGGGACTAACTCTTCCTCTTCCTTGGGATGAGTTTCATCTGCATCCATTTCATCAATGGAAAGATGATCCTGACCAATTATTCCTGGCTGATTACCCAAGGTAACCAATTCTCCATCACGTAACGCTAATGAACTCTCACAACTTGGACAGGAATATACTCTATGAGTTCGTCCATAAGCAGAAGCTTCTAATTCCTCAACCAACTCTGGATTAGCCAAGTAAAAACCTAACGCACGTTCGGCAAGTTCTGACATGGGTTCAGAATCGACTGCTGATCGAATCTTCAATCTTCTGTGCAGTTCTGGTGACAAATACAAAGTAACCTTTTGCTTAGTTTGCATATAACTTTTTGGCGGCCTTACCCGGGTATGTATATTACGTTATCGGCTCTTCTGTTGCTTGTCAAGACGGCAAAACGTTTTGACGGCAATATTGTTACATTACTTAATATATTAATGCGATTTTCAGTTTTTGTGGGGTTTGAATCCCCATCCATAAGACAATACGGTTGAGTTAAGGTAATTTATCTGTTGAGGCAGGCTGGGGAAGCAAGGGAAAAGAATCTGATAAAAGTGTTGCTTGCAGGGAGGAATTCGATAATTTATTTTTTGGAGTTCCCTAACAGGCTAGACGATTGAGGGGATAGTAGTGATGTTGAGAGTTTTTGTTGACCGGGGTGGTACATTCACAGACCTTATTATTGTTACTGATAATCAGGCAATCGTAGATAGGCTCTCAAGACATCCTGAACGTTTTTTAATTGTTCCTCTTCCTCAAGAGCAATGGATTATAGTTTACAAATTACTTTCAGAAAATCCCGAACAATATCAAGATACAGCTATTCAAGGTATTCGAGATATCATAGGGCTTTCAAACAATGAACCCATTTCAACAGCAGCAGTAGAAGTGGTAAAAATGGGAACGACGGTAGCAACAAATGCGCTGTTAGAAAGAAAAGGCGATCGCGTCGTTCTTTTAATTACCAAGGGGTTTAAAGACGCTTTGCGAATTGGCTATCAAAATCGTCCTGACATATTTGCTCGTCATATTGTTTTACCAACCATGCTTTATGAACGAGTTATTGAAATTGAGGAACGCTATGATGCTCATGGTCAGGAATTAACTCCTGTAAATCTTGAACAAGTCAAACAAGACTTACAAGCAGTTTACGATACAGGAATTCGTAGTTGTGCTATTGTTTTCATGCACAGCGATCGCTACCCTAACCATGAAGAACAAGTAGCCCAACTTGCCCAAGAAATTGGATTTACGCAGATATCAATATCCCATCAAGTTAGCCCTTTGATGAAATTGGTTAGCCGCGGAGATACAACAGTTGTAGATGCTTATTTAACTCCTATTTTGCGTCGTTATGTTAACCAAGTAGCTAGTCAGTTACCTGGAGTCAGATTAATGTTTATGAAATCTGATGGCGGGTTAACTGATGCAGAACAATTCCAAGGCAAAGATAGTATTTTGAGTGGCCCGGCTGGGGGTATTGTTGGTGCAGTACAAACTAGTAAAAGAGCAGGGTTTGAGTTAGTAATTACTTTTGATATGGGTGGAACAAGCACAGATGTCGCCCACTTTAAAGGAGAGTATGAACGACAATTAGATTCTGAGATTGCTGGGGCGAGGATGCGAGTTCCTGTATTAGCAATTAATACTATTGCTGCCGGTGGCGGTTCAATTCTGTTTTTTGATGGTTCTAGTTATCGTGTTGGCCCGGAATCTGCTGGATCAAATCCTGGGCCTGCTTGTTACCGACGTGGCGGGCCGTTAGCAGTTACAGATGCCAATGTGATGTTAGGCAAAATTCATCCCCAATATTTTCCGCCTGTATTTGGAACTAATGGCAACTTACCTTTAGATAAAGATGTTGTTCTCCGGCGATTTACGCGATTAGCCAAAGATATTGCATCTATTACAAAAAACATACGTACTCCCGAACAAGTAGCTGCCGGATTTATGGCGATCGCAGTAGAAAATATGGCAAACGCGATCAAAAAAATAAGTCTACAACGAGGTTACGATGTCACACAATATGTTCTTTGTTGTTTTGGCGGCGCCGGAGGACAAGTTGCTTGTTTAATTGCCGATACTTTGGGGATAAAAAAGATATTTTTGCATCCTTATGCTGGAGTTCTTTCTGCTTATGGTATGGGATTAGCTGATGTTAGGGCAATTCGAGAAGGGGGAGTAGAACAGCCTTTAACTCAAGCATTAATTCCGCAATTACAACAGTTAATGGAAAGATTAGAAACTCAAGCAAGAAATCAACTAAGTAGCTATAACGATAATAGCAAAGAGGAAATAGCGCGAAAAGTTAATTTAAAATACGACGGAACTAACTCTACGTTAAATGTTGATTTTGCCGATGATGTGGTAGGAATGCGACAAAAATTTGAAGTTGAACATAAATCACGCTATGGATTTATTCAAGCAGAAAAAAACTTAATTGTTGAATCAGCTTCAGTGGAAGTAATTCAGAAAATGGATACTCCTGAAGAATCTTTAATTACTCGTACTCGTGCCAATGATGAACTTCCGGTGTCTGTAGAAATAGTCAGGATGTTTACTGGCGATCGCTGGCATGATACACCTGTTTATCGGCGAGAAGATTTACAACCAGAAGATAATATTAATGGCCCTGCAATTATCGTTGAAAAAATTAGCACAATTGTAGTTGAACCTAACTGGAAAGTAATATTAACTGAACGCAATCATTTAGTTTTGCAGCATTTATGACTGGAACGTCATATTTAAATTAAGCCTTAAATGATTTTGATAATAGCAGTATGTACAAATTTGCTCCAGCGTGGGAAAGTGAAGCGATTGTGTTTGGTTCTGCAAGACCTGGATACAGTAGCGAGAAGGTCAACCAGTGGATTGAGTTTATGCAGAGTCAAGACATTAAGCGTGTTTGCTGTTTACTTTCCTATACTCAGCTCAATCGTTATTCAGATTTGCTTGGAGTTTACAGGCAGAAATTTGGAATGGATGAGGTTTGTTGGACACCAATTGAGGATTTTCAATTTGCTGATTATGAAACCCTAACCCAGCAAATTTTGCCGTTCTTGGTAGTTGCAAATCAACGAAACGAAAAAGTAGTGGTTCAATGTTCCGGCGGGGTTGGACGCACAGGGCATATCTTAGCAGCTTGGTTAGTTAGTGGACGCAGACTCTCCAACCAAGCAGCGATATCAGCAGTTAGACGAACTGGGAAAAATCCCTATGAAGCAGCAATTTTTGCTGGACTAAAAGGTCGAAATCCTTGGAAAGTTATTGCAGAACTAAATACACTTTTAGATGATTGCCGTCATTATGGAAAAACTTTAATTTAGCCTATTACTTAGTTATAACAGAATGCAACCCAACATTAATAATTAAATTTTCAGTCTCTGCGATCGCTAATAAATATTATAATCTATCTTAGTTTTTTACTGTTCTCTATACGTTGGAAATTATTATAAATAGGAAGCAAATATGTGTAAAACATCTCAACCCGATCCCGTCCGCTTAGAAATATTCAAAAACCTTTATCAATTTATCGCTGAACAAATGGGGATTGTTCTGCAAAATACGGCTGCATCGGTAAATATTAAAGAACGTTTAGATTTCTCCTGCGCTATTTTTGGTTCTTCTGGATTATTAGTTGCTAATGCCCCCCACATTCCCGTACATTTAGGCTCAATGAGTGAAAGTGTCCGCAGTTTAATTAAAGATAAAGGCAACACTTTAAAAGCAGAAAATGTGTATTTATCTAATAATCCCTATAACGGTGGGACACATCTTCCTGATGTAACTGCAATTACGCCTGTTTTTGATGAGGATAGAAAACAAATTATTTTTTATGTTGCTTCTCGCGGGCATCAAGCTGATATTGGTGGTATTACTCCCGGTTCAATGCCGCCCCATAGTACTACAGTAGAAGAAGAAGGAATTATCTTTGATAATTTTCTCTTGGTTGAAGCAGGATATTTTCGGGAAAATCAAGTACGAAATTTACTTTTAAATCATTCCTATCCAGCCCGTAACCCTGACCAAAATATAGCTGATTTTAAAGCCCAAATTGCCGCCAACGAAAGAGGAGTCCAGGAACTTCGTAAAATGGTTTCTCAATACGGGCTTGAGACTGTTCAAGCTTACATGAGATTTGTGCAAGGCAATGCTGAGGAAGCAGTCAGACGGGCGATCAATCTTCTCAGGGATGGCTCATTTATTTATGAAATGGATAACGGGGCACGAATTCAAGTTAAAGTAACAATTAATCGAGAAAATCGTAGCGCTTCCATTGATTTTACTGGCACATCTGGACAACTAAATAGTAACTTCAATGCTCCTAAAGCAGTCACTCAAGCAGCAGTCTTATATGTTTTCCGTACTCTGGTTAATGATAGTATTCCCCTCAATGCTGGCTGTCTTAAACCTTTAGAAATTATCATTCCTGAAGGCTGTATGCTCAATCCAACTTATCCAGCAGCAGTAGTAGCGGGTAATGTAGAGACTTCCCAAACTATTGTCGATGCTTTATATGGTGCATTGGGTGCGATCGCAGCTTCTCAGGGAACGATGAATAATTTTACTTTTGGTAATCAGCGTTATCAATATTATGAAACTATTTGCGGTGGTTCTGGAGCAGGGGCTGACTTTGATGGTACTGATGCAGTCCACACCCATATGACTAACTCCCGCTTGACCGACCCAGAAGTTTTAGAAACCCGCTATCCTGTCTTGGTAGAAAGCTTTAGTTTACATCCCGATAGCGGTGGTAAAGGAAAATATTCAGGCGGTAATGGAGTGATTCGCCGCATCAAATTTCTTGAACCTATGACAGCTAATATTCTTTCTAATCATCGCTGTATCCCTCCCTTTGGATTAAATGGTGGAGAAGCGGGACTAGTAGGACGCAACTGGATACAACGTCAGGATGGAACCCAAGAAAATTTAGACAGCACAGCAACAGTAGAGATGCAACCTGGGGATGTTTTTGTGATAGAAACTCCTGGAGGAGGAGGTTTTGGTGAAGTCTGTTAAATTTTCAATAGAGTTAACAAAATCTTCGTTAGATGTAGTACATCAATTCTCTTTGTTTTTGCTGACCTCGCCGATCGCAAAGGTCTTGCAGTGTATATTTTTCTAAAACAGAGTTAGCCGCCTGACGTGCTTCTTGCCAGATTTCTTCAATTATTTGACTTTCTAATGATTTAGAATTTTGCTCAGAAGCAGACACAGCAGCCTCTGTCCCTTCCATACAAGTCCACGCTTCCAGCAATGTAATTTTGCGAGGATCTCTTGCCAAAACATAGCCACCTTTGGCTCCACGTATACTTTTAATCAAACCTTGACGCCTCAAGGTCGCTAGTAGTTGTTCCAAATATCGGTTCGGGATATCTTGCAACACTGCCATCTGTCGGATCTGTAGAGATTCGCCACTTGGATAACAAGTTGCCAACTCTAACAGTGCTAGAAGTGCATATTCAGATTTGTTAGAGAGTTCCACAGACTTTATATGTTAGATTTATACCGAAAATATGTACACGTGCTGTTGATTTTTTCTTCAGCTTGTGCTTAACGAAACTTGACACTCAAGTTTTGGTTAAATACCTGATCTAAGTTTAGAGACTATCAACGATAGAAGCAAATATTTTTAGTTCTTAATTTGATAAATAAAAGGGATTAAACAAGTTTACCCAAGTAAAATCCTCGCCTTTAGTATGTATTTTACTAGGACACTGTTTGTTATGTAGCTAGCTTTGATGCCACTGTTCCACGCTTTACGCGTTACCATATTTTTGTTGAGCTAAACCCAGTATAGCCAAGCATTTGAGAAAATTATTCGTTTTGTTCAAAATGAGAAACAAAACAATTTAGTCTGACAAATCTATCTCAATTATTTAAGTGGAACTGTCAGCAGTAAATTAACTGGCGTGTTCCCAGTCGCTAAGTAACTCATGCTCCTGCTTTGCCTTATATTTACGGAGTGGTACTTTAGGTGTACCAATATCAGTCCTGGGAAAAGACTGTTGCCTTTTCTTTGTGGATATTTTCTCTTGTGTAGTGGAACTAGTCTGTGTGGTTTTCATTAGTAAGTAAATTTTTGATGAAAAACTGAGGTCTAATTTAAATCAACAATTTCTAAAAGGCAAGTTTCGGAAGAAGTATATTGTTTTTTTAGGTGATTATACTAACATGGCGATCGCTTAACTTATTAGAAATAGCTAAATGATGGTCATGCCACATTTATAAAGTTATACATCTTGTTATTAACTTGATTAATGACGGTTATTATTTAGGTGAGAATTCACAACAGAGAAGCCCCGACGTGTGGGTTTTATAGTAGCTAACTGTACTTGAAAACTTACCTTGTCGCTCATTGCACCACTTCTGGCTTCCAAAGTCCAGTTACCAGGGCGCAAGGGCCAAAATAAAGAATTGGCTGATTCTGTAGCTAGTTTTTCACCATTTAGCCACCATTCCACAGGTTTAGTTGCTGTCCCTGTTAGTTTAAATTCTAATTTTTGCTTGGCTTGTTCACCTGGGTACAACAAAAATAAATCACCATTATGAGGAGATAAAATTCTTAGATTACTAGGATTTAAATTCGATTGTTGCTGTCTGGCTAACCACTCGTCATACTCTGGCGGCAAATTTTCTTGCTTCTGACTTTCGTAAGCAATTTTGTCTTCTGGATAAAAATATTCCTGTACCACGGAAGTACAATCTGATGTTGGTTTTAACCCAGAAATGGCACAGATGGGTAACTGCACTAAACCTGTAGGAGGCGCAAAACTTACTGGTTCTTGATGTTCATGCAGATGTAACATTATCCGATTCCACAAAGGCGCAGCCCCTGTAACGCCTGATACCTGTCGCATCGGTTCGCCATTGAAATTGCCCACCCAGGTAGCTACTGTGTAATCGGTAGTGAAGCCTACCGTCCAAGTATCACGAAAATTAGAGGAAGTACCAGTTTTAACAGCGGCTGGGAAGGGTAAATTTAACACCGAGTCTACACCAAAAGCTGTAGCACGGGCATGGCGATCGCTCAACATATCGGTGATTAATTGCCATGTTGTAGGATTGGGGATTGGGGATAGGGGATTAGGGATTGGGGATTGGGAAATTGTAGTTAGCAGTTGTGCGGCTTCTCCCATTTTTGCCATAGTGACATAAGCCCTCGCTAATTCCCAGAGGCTGACTTCGCCACTACCGAGAGTTAAACCCAAACCATAATATTCTGGGGTTTGATTGAGGTGTTCAAAACCCAATTGATGCAGATGTTCTAGGAAAGTTGGCACACCTACCTTCTCTAAAACCCTAACAGCCGGTACATTAAGGGAATTTGCCAAAGCCACCCGCACTCGCACAGGCCCCAGAAAGGTTTGGGTATAATCTGTAGGACTATAAAGTTTTGCACCAGGAATCGCGTAGTGGGCAGGTACATCTGCCAAAATTGTATTCGGGCGAATTATACCTTTTTCTAAAGCCAACTCATACACAAACGGCTTGAGGGTAGATCCTGGTTGACGCAGCGCCTGAACTCCGTCATTGCGTCCCAGTTTTGCTTCATTGAAGTAATCGGGTGAACCGACATAAGCCAACACTTCCCCAGTGTGATTGTCAATCACCAAAGCCGCCGCATCATGAACATTATTAGCGGCGAGAGAAGAAATTACCTGCTGTACTTGTGCTTCAACAAATTGTTGTAAAGGTCGATTTATTGTAGTGCGGATTAGTCCCTCTCCTTCTGGGGATGAAGCGCTTTGCTGTGTCGCTAACCAAAATAAAAAGTGTGGTGCAGCAATAATTCCTCTTTGGCGAGACTGAAACACAACCTTTTCGGTATATGCGCGTTCTGCTAATGAGGAAGTTATGTAGCCATCTTGTACCATCTGATTGAGAACGTATTTCTGGCGTTTCTTCAACCGTTCCCAATGCTCTAATGGATCAAAGTAAGTGGGATTATTAGGGATAGCTGCGAGGAGACTAGCTTGGGCAAGATTCAAATCACTCGCTGGTGTAAAAAAATAAGTACGGGCTGCTGCTTCTACACCATAGATATTTCCCCCCATTGGTAAGCGATTGATGTATGCAGAAAGTATTTCATCTTTGTTCATCCCAGCAACTAACCGCCAAGATAACCAAATCTCACGCAGTTTACCTGAGAGAGTACGCGGAACAGGATCTAACATCCGCGCCAACTGCATAGTAATTGTAGAAGCACCAGACACAATCTTTTTAGCGTGAATCGCTTCTTTGATAGCGCGGACTACTGCTTTTATATCCAACGCCCCATGATGATAGAAGCTACCATCTTCGGCGGCTAAAATAGCATGAATAAACTGGGGAGAAACCTGATTTAATGGGACTACTGCTGTATGCTCTTGGTCACGAGTGAGTAGAGTTCCCAGTGGTAATCCATTGCGATCGCTAAACTGCATCGCTAGCTGATTTTGCATAATATCTGTAGCATGAACGGGCGCAAAATATGGCATTAAGCGCACCGTCAAGCACATTAACAGCAAAGCCAAAATAACTTTGCGCTTTCTTCTGCGATTAATCCAACGCCAAACTTTTTGCGTAATTTGGATCAGCCAACGTGAAGTTAGTTTCATCAGCGAATCCTCTACCCATCAAACTTACTTTAATTTTGACGCAGCGATCGCAATTAAATCAGGAAATATTTTTAACACTTAACAACTCATCTATAAAAATAAATTTGGAGATGGTAATTAGTATTATCTAAATTTAAATACCTGATAAAATCTTCTCTTTACTCTCCTCCTTGGCGTTCTTGGCAGTTCGTTAAAAAAAGTAAATGTTTTAGTTAAGAATTATAGTAATTTTAAGGAACAAACACATTAGATTAGTTATCTATATAAATAACTATATAGCAGATCTATTGGAGTTTTGAAAACTTCATAGATGGGCATTGCCTATCCTACATAATTATTAATTAAACATGGTTATTAAAATTTTTATTCAATTCATACTTACCCTAGCACTTATGTTAGGAATAACAGGGTGTAATTTTTTTGGAATTAGCCCAGGTAAAGAACCACTACCAACGGTTGCGCCTTTAACACCGCCAAATTTACCAGACTGGATTGAACAAATTAGTCCCATTGGCGATGCGAAACCACTCAATCAAATTCGCATCCGATTTAAAGAAGCTTTAATTCCTGTTGAAAGTCTTGACAGCCCAGAACAGCAGAATTTGCTACAAAAATTTGAACTATTGCCACCCTTACCCGGCCGATTTCGTTTTTTAACACCGCGTATGGTGGGATTTCAAGCTGATAAAGCATTGCCACAAGCGACAAGATTTAAGGTTACCCTAAAAGCAGGTTTAACAGATTTAAAAAATCATCATTTAGATAAAGATTTAGCTTGGACTTTCAATACAGAACTGATTAAGCTGACAAATTTACCTGGTGTAAATCCTATTGAGAAGGCTGATGCTCAACCGATTGATTTGCAACCTAAACTACAATTTACATCCAACGTAGAGCTAGATACAGCTTCAGCCCAAGAACATTTACAATTACTTCCAGAAGGTAAAAAGCAGGGGATTGGCTTCAAAGTTGATTTAATCAAAGAAGATAAACCACTAGAAAATGAAGATCCTTTAGAAAAATTTGACCCTTCAGCACGTAATTGGATTTATCAGCTTATCCCCCAAGCAAATCTAGAAATAGCAACTCGTTATCGATTGAATTTTTCTCCAGGTATCCGTCCAGCTTATGGTAATTTGCCTAGTGAAAAAGAATTTGCCAGCAAGTTAACAACATATTCACCCTTAGCATTTCAAAAAATTAGTTTCTATGGACAACCAGATGCAGGGGGAACTTACGGCAGATTTACTCAAGGTAGCCCTCAACTGGAATTTAATAATATCTTAGTGGCAGATTCAGCCCAAGAAAATATCACAATTAATCCTGCCCCAAAAAATATTCCACGGCTTCTTCAAGTTAATGAGGAAGATAACATTATACGCATCAATCCTTATGCACTTGCACCAGCCACTAATTATACAATTACTGTTGGCGCAAATCTCAAAGATAAATTTGGGCAAACTTTAGGTAAGCCTGTCACAGTCAAGTATGAAACTGGCGATTTAGCTGGGGATATTTGGGTTCCTTCAGATTTAAATATTTTTCCTTCAAGTAAAGACTTACAGCTAAATATTAATACGATAAATCTGCCAGAAGCGAAGTACAAAGCTGCTTATCGCGTAGTCCAACCAACAGATTTGGTTTACTTTAATTATGGGAATGATTTATTACCTAAACCTGCTGATTGGCAAAGTTTCCCAGTATCAGCTAAGAAAAATCAAGCAGTTGATATTACTATTCCTTTACGAGAAAAGCTATCTTCGTCTACGGGGATGTTAGCTTATGGGGTGCAAGCACGTACTAATAAATATCAAGAAAATCGCAAGGAACTGTGGCGAGAACCTACAACTTATGGCTTAGTACAATTAACCAATTTAGGTGTATTTTCGCAGTGGTTTCCCGATTCTGGTTTAATTCGTGTTCATCATCTTGGCGATGGTTCACCTGTGAAAGCTGCTGCTATTGAAATTTATCAATCAAAATTAAACGTAAAATCTCGTCCTCAACCTCTACCTTGTGCATCTGGTAAAACAGATGATAATGGTAATCTCAGCATTAAACGCGAAGATTTGCAGCAATGTTTTCCTGGAAATCAAAGATTTGTCAAAGCACCAGAATTGGTAATAATTGCCCGTGAAAATCAAGATTGGGCATTTACCCGCACAGAAGAATATAGCGGTGTTTATGGTTATGGTATTGATGCAGGTTGGCAAGATGGAAAACCAGAATCACGAGGAATTATATTCTCAGATAGGCAATTATATCAACCAGGGGAAAAAGCTTGGTTAACTGGTTTCGCTGATTACTTACAAAATGGCACAATTCAGCAAGATAAAAATGCTGTTTACCAATTAACTCTAGTAAATCCTGATGGACAAAGGACTAATTTAGGCACGAAGACAAGCAATGAATTTGGTACTTTCTCCCTAGAGTTGCCGATTAATAAAGCTCAACGCTTAGGATATTATACAGTCCAGGCTAGAGGTAAAAGCGGACAAGAAATTTCGGGTGAATTTCGGGTGGCTGAATTCAAACCGCCTAATTTTAAAGTTGAACTCAACTTGAATAAAGAATTTGCCTTAATTGGCGATAAAGTTGAGGCTAAGGCTGCTAGTAATTATTTATTTGGTGCGCCTGTCCAAGGAGGAGAAGCAAAATATTTTGTCACGCGCCAGCAGGCTAATTTTACTCCCAAAGGATGGGAAGAGTTTAGCTTTGGTAGGCAATGGTTTTGGCCGGAAGAAAGCCCAAATTTACCTAGCGATGTGTTGCAGGTAAATTCTCGGTTAGATGCTAGCGGTAGCAGCGGTCAAACTGTGACAGTGGCTAAAGATTTACCATATCCAATGACTTACCGTGTAGATGTGCAAGTCGCAGATGTTTCTAATTTATCGGTGGCGAATTCGCAAACTTTTACAGCCTTACCAACTAACCGCCTGATTGGGTTAAAAAGTAATTTTATTGCTGATGCTGGCAAACCATTTTCTATTGAAACTGTTGTTACTGACCCTACAGGAAAACCCATCACAGGTCAACGGCTGCGTCTGGAGTTACAACAGATGAAATATAGCAGCGTCACTAAATTGGTAGAAGGTAGCCGAACACCAAAGAATCAAGTGGAATATAAGACAGTGGGACAAGCAGAAGTGACATCTGCTAGCAATCCTCAGTCGGTAAGTGTAACACCTCAAGAATCAGGTTCCTACAGAATTAGAGCGAATTTTAGCGATACTAAAGATGAATTAAGCGCCACAGATTTACAAATTTGGGTAACTGGAGACAATCAAGTATTCTGGGGTTCTCCAGAAGAAGACCACCTAGAAGTTAAACTAGATAAAAAAGAGTTTAAACTCGGTGAAACTGCAACAGCATTAATTCAATCTCCCTACCCAGATGCAGAATTATATTTTGCGGTAATTAAAGATAAACCTCTCTATCAACAGATTACCAAAGTGAAGGGAGGCGCACCGCAAATTCAATTTCAAGTTACGCCAGAAATGCTACCTAATGCAGCAGTACAAGCTGTGTTAGTTAGACAAGGCGCACCACTTAATCAAGTGGAACCGGGAAGTTTAGATAAATTAGTAAAAATTGGTTTTGCACCATTTAAAGTCAACTTGCAGGATAAATATTTACAAGTGCAAGTGAATCCAGCGCAAGCATCACTGGAACCTGGTGCAGAGGAAACTGTACAACTAGAACTCAAGGATAATCAAGGTAACCCCACCCAAGGACAATTCTCAGTCATGGTGGTCAATGAGGCGGTACTACAACTTTCTGGTTATCGTCCGCCAGATTTGGTAAATACAGTATATGCTGAACAGGCGATCGCAACCCGCTTCAGTGATAATCGTCCCGCTGTCGTCATTCAACCCCAAGATATCCCCAAACCCAAAGGCTGGGGTTATGGCGGTGGCTTTTCTTCAGGCGCAGCCAATACCCGCGTCCGCACAGATTTTCAAGCTTTAGCTTACTACAACGGTTCTGTGGTTACTGATGCTACAGGTAAAGCACAGATTACATTTAAACTCCCCGATGACTTAACTACATGGCGGGTGATGGCTGTTGCTACCGATGGAAATCTGCGTTTTGGCAATGGCGATGGAACATTTATCACTACTAAACCATTGCTAACTAATGCCATCTTGCCACAATTTGCCCGTCCAGGCGATCGCATCCTCGCTGGTTTATCCGTCACGAACAACACTGGAAATACTGGAAATCTCGCAATTAACGGTGAACTCAGCGGTACGGTGAAGTTTGCTGATAATAACCCTACCGCTACCGCTTTGCAAACCAAAGCTGAAACCGCTACCCAGGCTTATCGCTTTCCCATGGTCGCAGATAGTGTGGGAGTTGGGAGAGTTCGCTTTACCACGCAGTTAAATAATGCAGCCGATGCTTTTGAAGTACCTTTGGAAATTAAGCCCCTGGAAATTACAGAACAAGTTGTTGAAACAGGAATAACTGAAAAGCAGAGTAAAATCCCTTTGAATGTTGATAAAAATACCTTCCCAGACGCGGGAGGTTTAGATATTCAGTTAGCAAGTACCTTAATACCAGAAATTAAAGCACCAGCCAAACAAGTTTTAGCAGATAATGAATTACCATTCGCAGAACCAGCAGTGAGTCAGTTAATGATTGCGGCGAATTTGCGAACGCTGTCACAAAAATATAGTCAGACATTTGCAGAATTTAATCCTAGCCAACAAGCAAATCAAGCAATTGAACAACTGCAAAAACTTCAAATAGCTGATGGTGGTTTTGCTTCTTTCCCTGGACAAGAAAAATCCGACCCTTGGGTGTCTTCCTACTCAGCTGAATCTTTAACTAAGGCAAGTCAAGCCTTCCCTAGTTTGATTGATTCTAAAATGCTTTCTCACCTCAAGGGTTACTTACAAAAAGTCCTCGCTAACCCTGGACAATACGAATTTTGCAAACAGCAACTTTGTAAAAATCAACTGCAACTAAATGCCTTGATAGCTTTAGCAGAATTGGGCGATAAACGCAATAGTTTCTTAGCAGATATTTATCAAAAGCGCAATAACTTTGATGTAGTCAATCAAATAAAACTAGCGCGGTACTTATCCCAGTTCTCCGAATGGCGAGACGAATCACAAACAATGTTGAACCAGTTACAAAAAAATATATATGAAACTGGTCGCACAGCAGTTATTAGTTTACCCAATAGTTGGGGATGGATGAGTTCATCGACGACAGCACAAGCGCAAGCTTTACGTCTATTTATTGCTAACAAGGCTAAACCCGAAGTTATCGATAAATTATTTCAAAGTTTGCTAGCACAACGAAGAGATGGCACATGGCAAACTAGTTATAACAACGCCCAAGCACTCACAGCCTTAGTAGAATATAGTCAACTACAACCCACACCACCTAATTTTGTGACCTCTGTACAATTAGCTGGTAAAAAGTTAGGAGAAAATCGCTTTGATGGCTACAGCAATCCTAGCCTACAGCTAAATGTATCAATGGATAAATTACCTCATGGACGTCATGATTTAGTGCTACAAAAATCAGGTAGAGGTAAATTACACTATCTGGTTACTTATAATTATCGCCTGCAAGGAAATCAATCAGGAAAATTCAACGGTTTAAGGGTAACAAGAGAAATACAGAAAGTAGGTGAAGAAAAAGTTCTGCAAAAATTAGGACTTTACGCCTTTGATAAACCATTAACTTTAACACCTGGACAAGTTTTTGATATTGGTTTGGAAATTATTACCGATCATCCTGTGGATCATATAGTAATTACAGATCCTCTACCAGCCGGATTAGAAGCAGTAGATGCAAGTTTTCAAACTACAACAGCAGCATTAGAAGCAAAAGCCGATAGTTGGCAACTTGGGTTTAAAAATATTTACCGCGATCGCATTATCGCCTATGCCGACCACCTCGACCCAGGAGTTTATAGCCTGCATTACTTAGTGCGTTCCGTTACTCCCGGTAAATTCCTCTGGCCTGGTGCAGAAGTCTATCTGCAATATGCACCCGAAGAATTTGGGCGTGCTGCTGAGTCTACATTAATACTGGAGGATGGTAAGTAATAATTATGTAATCTGTGGCTACAACAAATCTAAAAATCTTTCCAGGTCTATACGAGCCTGCTTTAAAATCTTGGCTAGAGTAGAACGCTTAACTGGTCGATGAGCCGGAACTGTCAATTTCAAAACTTCATCTGACCAGGTTTTTTCTAGCCTAATGTGACTACCTCGCTGGCGTACAACTGTCCATCCATCCTGTTCTAAAGCAGCGATAATCTGAGTGTAAGGTAAAATAGGAACTTTACTCACAGTACCAATTCCCTAATAATTACTCCCTCTTGAGTGCTCAATTCATTTTCCAATGGCTCAAGATAGAGTTCGATTGCTTCTTGGATATTCTCTAATGCTTCTTCAACAGTTTCCCCTTCACTAATACATCCAGGAAGTGAGGGAACATAGACGGTGTATCCACCTTCATCACTGGGTTCTAATACAACTTTGAGTTTCATAATTTGGTAATGAACTTACTTCTCTATTTTTAATCATTTGTAGCTATCGCATTATCGCCTACGCCGACCACCTCGAACCAGGAGTTTATAACCTACATTACTTAGTACGTTCTGTAACTCTCGGTAACTTCCTCTGGCCTGGTGCGGAAGCGCATTTGCAATACGCACCAGAAGAATTTGGACGGGCGGCTGAGTCTACACTGGTATTAGAGGAGCATTCCTGAATATTCATCGCCTGCTTATATGCTCATCTGTAAAATTAGGAAAGAAAGATAAAAGCCAGCTATAGCTTTTAGGAGAAGCTTTGCTATGACTGTAAATATTAATCTTCAAGAGGCAGAAGTTACCTTTTCTGAACTTCTGAAGCGGGTAATTCAGGGTGAAGAAGTGACAATTATTCAAGATGGAGTTGCGATCGCTCGTTTAGTACCTGTGAATCAAAATCTCCCAAAGCGGATACCAGGAAGCGCTAAAGGCTTAATCACCATCGCTCCAGATTTTGACGATCCCTTACCTGATGATATCCTTGCGAGCTTTGAGGGATGAGAGTACTGTTTGATACCCATACTTTTCTGTGGTGGATTACTGATAGCTCTCGGTTATCATTTACAGTTAGATCAATTATCAGTGATGCCAACAATAAGTTATTTTTCAGTGCAGCTAGCGGTTGGGAAATAGCTATTAAAGCCAATACCTTAGCCAATTTACGAGGGTAAGTTCATGTATTAACGTCCTAGTCTCTAGGGTTTGGCAAAAACAATAAGTCCTAAAAATTCCTTCCCGATTTGTCACAAGGCTTTTTTTGACGTACTACCGCAGTATCAAGGGTTTGAGCGGAAAACATACCTTGTAAGCTCAACGCTTATGTATCGGTTATTTTGCCATTTTTGCCAAAATTTTTTTAACCTCTTATTTTGGCGAAGGTATTGAAAGCACAACTAGGTAAATTGCTGTTACCAAAAATTCCAGAGCAGTTTATTTCTGAGCAATTGCTGATTAACTCTATTGAAAGTCTACCAATCCAACTTAATCACGCTGTTGGAGTTTATCATCTTCCCAATCATCATAAAGATCCATTTGACCGGATATTGGTTTGTCAAAGCCAACTTGAAAATTTACCAATTCTGACTCTAGATCCGTTAATTTCTCAGTATGATGTGAATGTTATTTGGTAGGCAATATAATTTTTTCCAGAAAGCGCTCGCACCACTACAACATTAACAACAAAAGGCGATCGCATTATCGCCTACGCTGACCACCTCGATCCAGAAGTGTATAGCCTGCATTATTTAGTTAATTATTTTACTGATACCTGCCTTCAAAAAGGATGCCTATAATTGGGTAACAGTGACACAATGGCAGCTATTAGACTTTTGAGATGGAAATTTTTACCATTGGACATTCCAATCACAGCATTGAAGCATTTATTACATTGCTACAAAAGCAGGGGGTAACAGCTTTAGCGGATGTGCGATCGCATCCATACAGTCGCTATTTACAACACTTCAGTCAAGCACCACTTAAAGCAGCCTTAGTCAATGTAGGTATTTCTTATGTATTTTTAGGACGAGAATTAGGAGCAAGACCTAGTGATACAACTTGCTATGTTGATGGTAAAGCTTTATATGAAAAAATTGCATCTACTCAACAGTTTGCAGATGGAATTCAGCGATTGTTAAAAGGAGCAGAAAATTACAAAATTGCGCTGATGTGTGCAGAAAAAGATCCAATTACCTGCCATAGAGCAATTCTTATTTGCCAACGCTTACGACAGTTTGACCTAAAAATTAATCATATTTTGTGCAATGGTGATTTAGAAACTCATGTTTACCTCGAAGAAAGACTGTTAAGATTACATAAACTCAAAATACCAGAGTTACCTAAACAAATTCAACTGTCTTTATTCGAGAGTATTTCCCTTTTTGAACCATCGATGTTGCAGTATTCAAAAGAAGAATTACTGAAAAAAGCCTATCAGCAACAAGGCGAAAAAATTGCCTATGTAGAGAAAACAGAAAATAAATATGAGTAAGGCAATTAATTTATTTACTATTGGTTTTACTCAAAAGACTGCTCAAAAGTTTTTTGACACTTTAGTTAATTCTGGAGTTAAGAGAGTTGTTGATACCAGACTGAATAATATCTCTCAACTTGCAGGTTTTACTAAGCGGGGAGATTTAGAATATTTCTTAAGACAAATTGGTGATATCGAATATGTACATATTTTAGATATGGCACCAACAAAAGATATTTTGGATAATTACAAAAAACACAAAGGTGATTGGCAAACCTATGAGAGCAAGTTTTTAGCATTGATGAGCGATCGCCAAATTGAAAAAAAAGTTTCACCACAGCTTTTAGATGGTAGTTGTTTGCTTTGTAGTGAAGCGAAACCTCATCATTGCCATCGTCGCTTAGTGGCTGAATATTTGCGTGACAAATTGGGAAATATAACCATAAGTCACCTATGACAAACTTTTATGGCTCAAATTATCTGCCTTGCCAATTCTTGGAAACTTAAAGAACGTTGTATTGCAGGAGTTAATCTTGCTACAGGTCAGTGGCTGCGTCCAGTCTCTAGTTTGTATCCAGAGGATGGTCGAGTTCCTGCAAGTATCCGACTTATACAAGGCAAAGAGCCTGCACTATTGGACATTCTAGAAATTCCGTTAGATAAGAATGGCCCCGACTTTGGTTTTGAGAGTGAAAACTTGACTATTGCTAGTGGAGTCTGGAAACGAGTCGGGCAGGCTCAATGCAAAGATATCTTGCAGTACTGTGGTAACTATTCTCATGTTCTTCATAACTCTAACAAGTATGTGACTGTAACTTATCTACAGTCACTTCCACTTCATAAAAGACGCACCCTGCAATTAGTATACGCAACAGAATTATCTGTAGAGGCTATATCGAAGGCTCAAGGTGGTCAGAAATGGCAAGGTACTTTGCTGACAAATACAGGTCAGCAACTAACTAATGCTATTATTACTGATCCTGTATTTGTAAAACGATTGGAATCTGGCTATCGTCCTCAAAATCCCTGCTTAGTAACAGTCAGCTTGAGCCTACCCTACTTACCATCTAATGATTGGGAAGGAGACAAGCCTTGCTGGAAATTGATTGCTGGCATTATTGAATTGTCGGATTATGACTTGATTTTATTTAAATAAACCGCTTGGGCTAAAACATATATCGAGGGCGCTCTTATCTACAGCGAACCTACAATAAGCGATCGTGTCAGGAATTTACTAATACTGAAGTTATTCAGTTTTTGAATCATCTCAAAAGTTTTTAAAATTGCTTACAGAACTTACGCACTCAAATCCCCCAACCTTCTTAGAAAGGGGGCTTTAGGCGTTCCCCCCATTTTAAGGGGGCTAGGGGGGATCGGGGTTTCAGGCTTGGGTGCGTAAGTCCTAGCTTAATGGTCTGAGTGCGATCGCCTTCTAAATAATGTGCTAAACCTATTCCAAAAAAGATTGGGGTCACAGCTTTAGCTATTATTTGGCACTTTTTATCTCCTAATATCGTCAATATATTTAAATCTAGCTCAAGCTCTTACACCAAACAAATCTAAGCGATTAGTTTGTTTAAGTTAGGAGAATTTATAGATAGAAAATATATGAAAATCACAAATATTGTACTGGCAGCCGCCTTAGCAGGTGTAACTCTTGCTGCTCACCCCAAATTAGTACAGGCTCAAGTCTGCCCCCAAAATGGTATAGTTCCTGCTGCTATCAAGCCTAAAACTATTCATCAAAAACAATTTGGCTATCGCTTTAACATCCCTGATAACTACAAAACTTTAGAAGTGGGCGAGAATGGATTACTAATACTTGATCCTCACAGTTTTGCACAGGCACAATGCTTAATAAAAAACAAAGTTCCTACAGAATTTCCTAAAAGTATCTCGATTTATACACAATCAGTTAATTATAATAATCGTAGTTTAGCTGATATTGTAAAGCTAAATGACCCCACAGCCGAGAAGTTTGCTAATACTAAAGTTGCTAATCAGAATGCCATTAGTTACACATCTAATACTTTAGGCGTTGAGAAAAAGGTGGCTTTCTTAACCCCCGATCACAAATACATAATTAGTATTTCGGCTCCCTTTAATTTTCAACAGGGACGTCCTACTACGGTTTTTAATAAAAATGTATTTGACAAAGTTGTCTCAAGCTTTAGTTTTATCCGAAGATGATTTCTTGCAATGTATTAAATTTGAGCGCTATCTGATACATAAAATGAGAAAGCGATCGCGAACTCAATAATTATATTCAACAAAGTATGATCAGTTAAAATTTCGTAGCTAGAATAAAAGCGCCAGTGAATACGGTAAAGAAACTGGCGCTGGTGTTATCAATCTTTGTGGCAGCATCATCTTAAGCAAAGCGCTATTGATGTGCAATGGCGTCAATCCCCTTGTGGGTTTTGCCCCCATAAGTGCTTATATCAATTCCCCAAATAAGGTAACTAATGATACAGATTATCGCGGAAACGGGAAGACGCGGAGATTATGTCTAGCCAGATTTTAGAGAAAGACTATTACACTAATCAAGGACGAAATTTTCTAAACAAATTAGTATGTATCCCTGAACAGATAGCCAACAAACTATTGCAACCCCACCCAAATACTTCCTTCTTCCACACGGATAGGAAAAACAGGCAGTGTCTTTTCTTTAGAAATCATACCCATCACCTTGCCAAGTCCAGGGGGAAAGGTAATCCATTCTGTAGGATTACCACTGGACAAATCAAAAGCACTACGGTGGAAAGGGCAGACAATCGCTCCATTATCTGTAATTTTGCCCTTCTGCATAGGTAGCTTCATGTGCGGACAGGAATTTGCTACCGCGTAAATTTGGTTGTTGTGGTGAATTAGTAAGATAGCGTGTTTTTCAACTTTTACCACTTTGCGCTCATTAGGTGATAGTTCATTTTCTGGTAGAACTTTAACCCAGTTCATAAATACCTCGCTTAATATCATCTACAAGGCTGCTGCTTAATGGAAGACCTTGAGATCTTATGCTTTTTATCCCTCAAGCAGCTGATTAAGTACATCATTTTACAAGTTTGCAAGACTATAAATAGCTCAAAATCTTGCTTGCAACTAGTAATATTTCACTTTTAGGTCGCTTTAATTCTCAATATGTTGCTTAAATCTCGTTTTAATCGACGTTTATTGGTAATTGGGGAAAAGTTGATTACCAATTACCATCGCAACGAGAATACAAGGGTTTTCACGGACATGAGATGATTTGTTCAGCAGACTCTGAAAAATAATTAGTGGCTAATTAGGCAGCAAAGTTTATAAAGTATTATGGTTGAACATATTCAACCACTTGATGCCTGAATTTTTTGCTGATTCTAAAACAGAGTAGGACTTACGCATAAAAACGGAAAATCAAAGGTTTGGGCGTGTAGGCTATAAGGCTTTAGGGGGGATGGTGTTTAAAAGCTGTACATTCCCACAACCTTGTACCCAGCCTCAACGAATAATATTTTTGCGTAAGTGCTAAACAGACTTGTTTGGCTGACTTCGCCCAAATTGGATACGAGCAATTGATATCAATCGCTTAAAATAAACTTTGTCACATTGAGAATTCTTCTAACAAAGTTTTGATTTTAAACTGGAAACTGTTAATTTAGCTAGGAGTCGGGGAACTATGGATACAGTAATTCTACAAGTATGGTCAGTCAAGTAGGTAGCGACTGAGCAAGTGAGTAATATCTGCAAACCTTGCGATCGCCTTTGGTGCTGCGCTCCGCGCAATCGCCCTACAGCCCTTCTCCTAAAGGAGACGCTACGCGTAGCTTGCTTAAGCGTAGGGGTACGGGCATCCTACGGCAGGCGCTGCGCTCCCTTGCAATCGCAGCTTTAGATGAAGCTAATGCATCTTCCAGCGGAATTTTCATAATGATAAGCCGGTAAGTTATGCACACAACGTCTGTAACCTGATTATGCCTTCCTTCCTAGTAATTAACAATGGCAGCTACATCACTTTTGATGTCACATTTATAGTACTAACACTTAACTTATTTTAGGAATTGGCTACATATCAATTTCTATTCTGCCAAGAGATTTGTCTAAAATTAATTTAAATTTATTAAATATTATAATTATCCTTTATTTTATTCAAGTCGATATGGTTTTAGATTTTTATTGCTACACTTTAACATCTATAAGATTTGCTCTAACAAATATGTCAAGTTAAATGCTTTCTAGTTAGTTTACATTGAAGTATTTCTTTTTTGTCAATGATTTAGGAGAACAAATATGAGAGGAAAACAGGCTGATATTTTGATACTTGTAATTAATTTGGCAGTTACCTAATGGAGATGCTCCTCTTAGGGAAGTAATGCTACATGAACAGACTTTGAAGCTTAAAATATTGATTTACCCTAGTTATCCACAGGATGACGCTAGTTCAATAAGCGATTAAACTGTAAATAATGCTAAATAACTGTTGCTGTTGGCAACACTTAATAACATTTCTAAAAACTCATCTCTATATATCAAAATTTAGTTATGTCATTGCATCAACATAGTTTTGATGAGACTGCCGATTTAATTATTGGTGTTCGTAACCAAGACAAAACATATTTAAAAGAAAATTCTGCTGCGATGGGTGGTTTAGCTACAAGGCAAGGAACGATTTCTAGTTTTCTTGCTCCCCTGACTCAGGATACTTTTAAACAGGTTGTTAAAGAGGTCGAACAAAAATTACAGATTGTCCATCAAACTTTGTCAATGCTGGATTCTCATGGATTTGAGAAAATCCTAGAAGAAATGTTGCATTCGATTACCCTGAAAATTGGTGAATTATTAGGGGCAGATCGTACAACAATATTTTTATTAGATGAAGAGAAACAAGAACTATGGTCTATTTTGGCGGAAGCAGAAGGCGATCGCTCTTTGGAAATTCGCATTCCAGCGGATAAAGGAATAGCTGGTGAAGTTGCTACTTTCAAAAAAGTGATTAATATTCCGTTTGATTTTTATCAAGATTCGCGCTCAGTTTTTGCTCAGAAACAAGAAAAAATAACTGGTTACCGTACCTATACAATGCTGGCTTTGCCATTGTTGAATGAACAAGGGAAATTAGTTGCAGTAGTACAATTACTCAATAAGTTAAAATACCTGGATAACCCCGATGATCCCCTTGCAGAACGCATCGATACTAGGGGTTTTACTAACGTCGATGAAGAATTATTCCAGGAATTTGCGCCTTCAATTCAACTGATTTTAGAGTCGTCACGCTCGTTTTATGTAGCAACGCAAAAACAAAGAGCAGCAGCGGCGCTTATGAAAGCAATCAAGTCGCTAAGTCAAAGCAGCCTTGACTTAGAAGATACCTTAAAACGGGTAATGGATGAAGCCAAAGAACTGATGAATGCTGATCGCAGTACTTTATGGCTAATAGACCGCGATCGCCATGAATTATGGACGAAAATAACTCAAGGTGATGGTTCAACTAAAGAATTGCGAGTCCCAATAGGTAAAGGCTTTGCTGGCATAGTAGCTGCATCTGGTAAAAAGCTAAACATTCCCTTTGATTTGTATGACCATCCAGACTCAAGTACTGCCAAACAAATTGACCAGCAAACTAGCTATCGTACTTGTAGCTTACTTTGTATGCCAGTATTTAACGCCGATCAACAATTGATTGGCGTCACTCAGTTAGTAAATAAAAGAAAATCAGGAGATTTTCCGGCTTATAACCCTGCATTTTGGCCAAAAGCACCCGAATGCTTCCAAGCTAGTTTCGATCATAATGACGAAGTGTTTATGGAAGCTTTTAATATTCAAGCGGGAGTGGCACTGCATAATGCCCAGTTGTTTGCCACAGTCAAGCAACAAGAACAAATGCAACGAGACATTTTGCGTAGTCTTTCTAATGGTGTAATTTCTACTGATAAAGCAGGGTTAATTATCGCTGCCAACGAAAGTGCTAAACGCTTGTTAGGCCATGAAGAACAAGACCGTTTAGAAGGTCTTTCAATTAAAGATGTCATCGGTATTAAAGAAGGTGACTTTAGTAAGTGGTGTCAGGATGCTTTAAATGCAGCCGATTTAAAACAGCGACAGCAGTATTATCCCGATCGCATACTTTTAACTACTGGCACAGAACAACACAGTATTAATTTATCGATTAACACAATTGCCGATGCCAGCGATGATACACAAGTCCGTGGGGCACTGGTTGTGATGGAAGATATCAGTGATGAGAAGCGCCTTAAAAGTACGATGTACCGCTACATGACTCAGGAATTAGCGGAAGAATTATTGAAATTGGATGATGCTAAATTAGGAGGCGATCGCAAAGAAGTTTCGATTCTATTTTCTGATATTCGTGGCTATACAACTTTAACGGAAAATTTAGAAGCCGAAGAAGTAGTCAGTATGCTCAACGAATATTTTGAATCAATGGTAGAGGCAGTTTTTCAACATAAAGGCACCCTTGATAAATACATTGGTGATGCGATTATGGCTGTATTTGGTTCTCCTCTACCATTAGAAGAACATGCTTGGATGGCAGTGCAAACATCCTTAGAAATGCGCCATCGGTTGCAAGAATTTAATCACCGTCGTTACTTAGCTAATAAACCCCGGATTAGTATCGGCATTGGAATTCATTCTGATACCGTGATTAGTGGCAACATTGGCTCTAGTAAACGGATGGAATTTACTGCTATTGGTGATGGCGTCAACCTTGGCTCTCGATTAGAAAGTGTCAGCAAACAGTACGGTTGCGACATCATTATTAGCGATAACACTTATAAACCCTGCCAAGAAAATATTTGGGCTAGAGAACTAGATTATATTCGCGTCAAAGGTAGAAATGAGCCAGTAGCTATATATGAACTGCTGAGTTTGCGTTCCGATCCTATTAATAGTAAAAAACTAGAAGTAATTGAGTATTATCACCAAGGACGTGAGTATTACCTCAAGCGTGAGTTTAGCTTGGCTCAAGATGCATTTACCAAAGTTTTGGCTGCTGATGGCAATGATAAACCTGCTATGTTGCATCTGCGCCGTTGTCAGCACTGGATACAATCACCTCCATCAGAAGCAGATTGGGATGAGGGTGTGTGGACTTTTAAAGAGAAATAATCAGCAATTTAAAATAATTAAACTTGCTACGCTTGCAAGAAATCTTCAAATCCTTATAGCTTGATTTAAACCAATATAATTAACAATCATATCAAGTCCGGCTAATTAGTATTAATTCCCAAAGCTATGCAGAAATCCTAAAAAGCCTTCTCCTGTGTCCCTCTGCTCCTCTGCACCCCTGCTATTTTCATGATAAATCTTTAACCGGACGTGATCTCACCACCCATAAGGGAAAAAAATCGAGTTAAATCTGGAACCGTAAAAATGTAGTCGTCCAAAACCCAGAAATTGCCCGTGAGATTTTTCACCAGCAGGAAAAGCCGTAACTCCAAATAAATAAACACCTGCCACAGCCGGATTCCGCTTAGGTTTTAAACCAATTGTAATAGTTTGACCAGGAGATATTGGCGGCTCAAATCTTAATGTTACTGTCCGTGACTTCTGGTTACTCGCCCCATCTTGTAATTTAAATTTTTGCCCCTTGTCGGAACGCGTACCTTCAAAAGCAAAACTGTTTTTTAGATCAAAGCGAATATTGTCTACTCCTTGATGCTGGTTGATTGTGACTTGTTGCAGTGGTTCTCCGGCATTCTCTGGTAGGCTGAGGGTAAAGTAGTATGTTGCACCCCAGACATAGACCTCATTATAAGTAGTAGCTGCCTCAACCAACCGCGGTGGTTGGGCAAAATATACTGTGCCATCTCGCAACTGAATTGCTGGACTCGGCTTTTGAGTATATGTTTCAATTCCAGCTACAGTTGCGATCGCTATGGCCAATATAACTGCAACGCGCATTGCTTTACCTAAATGACCAACTAGATCAATTGTACTGTGAATTGTCTTGAAAATAAGGCAGAGGAGGCAGTTGCTTATGGGGTAAACCCCCATAAACAACTGCTGCTCGCATAGCATATCCGTAGGATTCACCCGAAGGGGAACAGGGAACGGGGAACAGGAAAGAAAAAAAGCTGAAGTGTACGGTATTTTTTCAAAAATCAAATAGGAATCCTATATAGATACCCAATGCCTCATGCCCCATGCCCATTTTCATGACCGACTACTCGCGTAAGTATAGTAGTTTTTGTAGGCTTTGTACTGAGTCTGATCTCCATTGGCAACGATGCCTAAAACATTGATTGGAGAAATTTTTAAACTATCTTGAGCCTGCATCAACCCCGATTTATCTGTTTTGTCTAATCTCACTACAAGCACCATGCCATCAGTGTAGGGTGCTAACATTCTCGCATCAACTAATCCCACCATTGGGGGAACATCATAAATTACTAAGTCAAAGGTTCTATGGAAGTATGCCATCAAGTGCTTCATCTTGTCTGACGAAAGCAACCTTGCAGGGTCAGGTGGTACAGGCCCTGAAGTAATTATAGATAAATTGCTCATCGTTGGCATTTTCCGAATAACCTGCTCAGGTGGCATATTTGTAGAAATTAAACTACTCAAACCCCACAGGTTATTTAAATCTGATAAGTAGTGAATCTGGGGTCGGCGTAAATCAGCATCTACAAGTAATACTCGTTTCCCCATTGCTGTGGCTATTTGAGCTAGTTGAAATGCAACAGTAGATTTGCCATCTCCTGGCAGTGCTGAACTAATAATTAAAGAGTTAATAGGGTGATCGGAATTAAGTAGTTGTATATTCGTATACAACATCTGTAAAGATTCCCAAAATTTTCCTTGCCTGTAGTAGCGATCGCTTGCAGATTGTCGTTGTAAATTCTCAACAGAACTAGAAACTCCCTGAAGCAACTTAGCAGGTACTTTTTGTTTAGGAGACTTTTGTTCGAGATTGAGATTACGGCTCAGTTGGACTTTTTTGTCTAAAGGTAAAATTCCTAGTATCGGTAATTTGATATTTTCTTTTAACTCCGCGACACTATGGTAGGTATTGTCTAGTTTTTCTAAGAGTAAGCTAATGCCGATACCTAAGATAGAGCTAGCAACAAATCCCAAAAGCAAACTACGTGTGATATTAGGAGATATCGGGTATTCGGGCTGAAAAGCTCCTTGGATTAACTCCCAAGGAAGTTCTGTTTGAGCTACCTGAATTTGCAGAGTTTCACGAGTAGCTAAAAAACGATTCAGACTCTCAGTCGCAATTTGCAAATCTCGCTGGAGTTCGGTATATTTTCTTGATAACACTGGTAAGAGTTTAGCTTGTCGATCCAGTTGCACTTCTGCTTTAGAAAGCTCTTGGCTTTGAACTTCTAAACTCTGCATTTGAGTTGTAATTTCAGCAAATTTTATTCCTAAAACACGCTGCGCTTCTTGTTGTATTAATGGTAACAGATTTTGTTTTTTATCATTCAATGTTTGAATAGCCGGGTTCTCTGGTTGGAAACGAGTTAATTCACTAGATATTTGAACTTCTAGTTGTCGCAACTGAGTAACTAATTGTTGATACATAGGTGAAGAATTTAGCGCTACAAGCTCTCCTTCTTTCCCCTCCATAATTTTATAATTGGAGCGAACTAACGCTAATTGCTGATCAATTGCTATTCTTTGATTAGACAATGTTTGAAGTTGAGACTGGATTTGTTCTCCTTGAGTGTCAGGACTAATAAAATTATACTTTTGTCTAAAAATTTGTAGCTCTTTTTGCAGCTGATCCACTCTATTTTTAATAGATGGCAGTTGTTTCTCAACAAACTGAACTCCTTGCCGCAGCTTGGTTTGCCGTTTCTCTAGACTGTAATTTAAGTAATATTTAGCAATCAAATCTAATACTACTTTTATTTGATTTGGATCATTACTTCTATAGGTAACTTCTATAATTTTAGTTGTACCTAAACGACGAATTAATAAATTTTGAATGAGATAATTATAGTTGATCCCTGGATAATAACTTTGCAGTTGCTTCACAATGCCTGCCATTAACTCAGGACTCCTAAGAACCTGAATTTGGCTTTCATAATCTAAACTTGCTTTAGTGTTGAAGTTAGCGTCTGTAGTAACTTTTCCTAAATTATTATCATCATTGACAGACTCTACTAAAAGCTGAAAACTACTTTGGTAGACTGGTTTTTGCTGTAGCGTTGAGTAGGAAACAAAACTCATCACAACGCTAGTTACTCCTACCATGACTAAAGCCCGCCGCTTGATCACAGCCAGGAATTGTTTTAAGTCCCAATCCTGCTCTTCCTTTGCAAACCAGGAAAAATTTTGAGATGGAAGTGTTGTGCCTCCACTACTTCCATTCTGTTCGTAACTTGAGATTTTAGTAAAATGATTCTCCATCATTAATTTGTATTGGGTAATAAGCCTGGGTATGGTTTGACATCACAACTTTTAGTCATATTTGACATTCGATTGTCCTACTAATTAAGTTGTGGAAGGTGAACAATTAAATACTTAACTTAATCAAATGTAGTATGATAAATTTTTTAGTTTGGGTTGATTTGCTCTCCCGCAACTATTTCCAAAAGGTTGAGAATTTCTATAACTGTTATAGGCCGTGACGGTAATTAATGCACTAAGCTAAAAATAGCGAGACATCTAAAACTAGCTCTAAAGCCCAATATCAAAGATTTTTGAATGTAAAATTCCGCATAGCGTTACAAGTCACTGCTTTAGAGGATGTGAGAGAATTTAGCATTAATACTATGTCTTTTGTCAAGCTTGATTGTCTACCGCAACAAAACATGGTTGGGGTTAATCAGTATCATCTTCATGGAACCTTTAGTGGCTTGGTCAATTGTTTTGGGATGCAATTATGCATTTTAAGTAGGATAAACGGTATTATACCCAGGCAAGTATATTCTGGCTTCTCTAAGTAAGCCTGAGTATAATTCACAAATTAAAGTATAAAATCTGTTACATTCTTCAGCATTAAGCTTTGTTTAACAAAAAGTCAAGTAAACTTGTAATAATTTTACTTATTGAAATATATAAATTACGAATAATTACTTATAAAAAGAAGTGGACAATCGAGTGCCGACTGACTTGAAAGTGCTGAGTTTTTAGTGCTGATACCAAGTTGCGTTCTGTTGTAGTAATCTTTCGTTAGCGGAGATTGCTTCGCTCCACTTTGTTTCGCTCGCAATGACAGTTGCTACTTTTGATTGCAACTTGGTATGAGTTCTGATCTCTCCCCTTGTCTTCCCTGCTCCCCCAGCCTCCCCAGTCCCTAGAACATTTTCATGCTTGGCTTTGAAACTCGTTTTGTTATGACTGCCTTCTACTTAGAATGTTTCATTAATCCTCTGGTTTCCCCAGATTTGTTAAATAGCCTAGCTCATTTTCAGCAATAATTTTTTTAAATATTAAGTTGTTTTTGCATACTTTTTGAGTTAATAACACGAATATATAAGCATTTAACAGCTTGGCGCGTGTAATAAGTCAGGCATTATCAAGTATTAAATGCTAATAGCTAAAACAAGAGCAAAAATAATTAACTGCTGAGTAAGTGGCAATTAATGAGTTAATCATGTTATAACTCTTAGGTTTAGCTGTTTTGCTGGCAAAGGTATATAAGCTTTCTATACACAAACAATGCCTAACTTGAGGATGAGACTATTTAATGAGCTAACCTGAGTACTACAACAGGTTTATTTGATTAAAGTCGTAGATGCTCACATCTGCGGATGTTAGCAGTTTAGGTATATCCAATAATTTTTGTTTCAACTTTTAGAAACCTTAGCCTTTGTGAAAACCTGGAATAATCCGTTATTTTTTTCATGCATACTGGTTACACAAATATAACTAGTATGCTAAGATAGCCGCCAAATTACGTAAACCACAAGTAACGCTTTACTACTATGGTTGATGCTATTTGCTTATCATGTCTGTATTACGGGCTTTAAATATGTAGTTGTGATAGTATGATGCTTCTGCCAGCAGATTTGATGTTTAGCATCATTTATTACTAAAATTACAAAAAAAATTAAACATTAGGTTTTGTAATTTATCAGGCTTTTGACCCAATAGATTGTAAAACTTGGATATGTTTGATAATGCAAATATTTGCCTTTTCCTCTTTTGAAAGTAATTAAAGAGGAAGAAAAAAGCAAAGTTTACATAGGGTTCCTGTCCCTAAAAAGACTTATAAAAATCAGATATTTGAGAAAATATTACAAAAATAAACAAAAAAAACCAAGAAAATCTGGTTTTTATACTCATTTACTCAAACATCGACTATAAAGGAACTGAATTGAACGTATTGGGCGATAAAGGCAATTTTTGTGCCTAAATTATCGCTGAAAAGTTTATCTCTACGTCTAAAAATCTTTCAAAGGATAATATAGCCAATGGCATTCAGTGAATGGCTGAAAAAGTCGTTGCCAACGAACTCTAGCAGCAAATCTTCTCAAAATCATCAATTCATCCAAAATGATAGGGAGTTGTTGTCAAATGAGAAGGTTAATTTTGATAACACAAGAAGCGGTAAAGCAAAGAATTTTCCCGCATTTGCATTTCCTCCTATTACTCCACGTCAGTCTTTAGGAACGAATGAAACCAGGTTTGTCCAGCCGTTAAATTTATCTGTAATTACCGAGTTTTTCCCTCCAGACTATGCAGCCACGGGGCAGTTGATTGAAGAATTGGTGAAACACTTAAGTCAACAAGGGGTAAACATTGAGGTTTTTACAGGTCAACCAGGGTATGCGTTTGGGACATCCAATGCTCCAGCAGTAGAACAAGTAGGCCGAGTCAGAATTCAACGATCGCGCGCTGCCCAACTCTGGTCACGGCGGCTTCGTGGTAAAGCTATCAATGGTGTCTTGTTTACATTGCGTGCCGTTCTGCATCTGATCAGATGTTGCCGTCGCCACGATGTATTTTTACTGACTTCAGCACCCCCGTTTTTACCGATTATAGGGTACTTAGCCCATCTGTTTTTTGGGCTTTCTTACGTGTGTTTAATTTACGACATTTACCCAGATATTGCGATCGCTCTTGGAGTGATCCCCAAGAATCATTGGCTGGGTGGATTCTGGCAAGCGGTTAACAGAAAAATTTGGCAGAATGCGCGAGGAATCGTGGTTCTGAGTCCTGCTATGAAGCAGCGAGTGGTAGCAAATTGTCCTGAAGTAGCAGATAAAGTTTCCGTAATTCACAGTTGGGGAGACCCGGATTTGATCGTACCAATTGTAAAAAAAGATAACTGGTTTGCTAAAGAACACAACTTAGTTAACAAATTTACCGTACTCTATTCTGGTAACATGGGCCGTTGCCATGATATGGACACCATTTTAGAGGCTGCGAAACATCTGCAAGATGAGCCAATTCAGTTTGTCTGTATTGGCGGTGGGCCTAAACAACAAAGTTTTATCCAGGAGGTAAATCGATTAGGACTAGAAAATTTCCTTTTTCTACCTTACCAAGACAAACAAGTGCTGCCATATTCTTTGACAGCTTGCGACTTATCTTTAGTCAGCGTAGAAGCTGGCATGGAAAGTTTAGTTGCTCCTAGCAAGCTTTATCCAGCTTTAGCTACAGGGCGACCAGTAGCAGTGGTTTGTTCGGAATATTCTTACTTGAGACAGCTACTTAAAGATGCTCAATGTGGCGCTAGTTTTGAGAATGGAGACAGTTACGGGCTAGCTGAATTTATTCGCCTACTGAATAAAGACCAAGAACTAGCAGAACACATGGGTGTGGCATCTCGTAAGTATTTGCAGTCGCATTTTACGCCAGAAATCATAGCTAAACAATATTTGAGAGTTTTGCGTCAGGCCGCTTCTTAAGGATTTTAAGTAATATCACGTACAAAATTACCGAATCCGTATTAATCTATCTTCACTTTGGTCTTGACAATTGTAATTTGCGGCTATATAAACATAGTGCGTCTACCATTTAGGAGCGCCTAGCTCTAGAAGTTCTGCTTTGCAATCTGACAAATGCAGACTCTCAACAAGCAAGTCTATGTATACTTGCTTAGGTATAAGAGTTAGTGAAGCATGTTCCCTAGAACTTGCACTGGTTCATAAGTTTTTACTGGTCAAACTGAATAAACCGTTGATTTAGGAGTTGGGCTTTGATGGTCTTTATGATCTCAGTCCCTCCAACGCAACCTTCTTGTGATCTGTTTTATGTTTAGTGATGCGGAGGGTCGAAGTGCAGAGAAGGTGTGACCGAAATCGGAAACGTTCTAAGCGGCGAGCTATATACTGTCCGGTACATGGTTGCTACATCAATAGTACGAGTCAAAAATTTGGGTTGTTTGCTGAACGGGCAGGACAACTTCAACAAAGAGGAATGAATCGGCGCGATGCCTTAATGTTAGTGGCAGCCAAGACCGCGGTTCCCTTAGAGGGTGAATGGTTGGAGTCTTTCTGGTGTGATGAGTGCCAAGAAACTAAGTGGTATCACGTATGTAAGCGTGAATCTGTTTATGAATTGTCACTAGCACCAGCAGAACTTTGGCAACAGGCAACCGGAGTAATTAATCCTCATAGGAACCCCTCAGTGGGGGAGTTCACTAGCAGGCACTCCCGGATGATTGGTTACAGAAGCCTGCAAGATTTTAAATTTATCAACTAAAAAATTGTGAATTTAAGAAAATGCAAAATTTATCAGGATGCACTAGTACCGCAAAGCGGAAGTCAAAAGTCAAAAGTCAAAAGAATTGTATTCCAAGCTCTTGCGCCATTTGAAATGGTATGTTTATTTCCGCCGTACTGTACTAATGCTCGCATCATACTCAGCTTGAATCAGTTATGTAATGTGTCGTTCTGAGCGAAGCGAAAAACTTAAATATCTGCGTTTCGCGCAAAATGACATATTTCAACGCCCCTAGTGAGCAGGCAAAAATTTATTGCAAGCGTAGAATGTTTCCAAAAAACACAGCATTTGTTGAAATGATCAATCTATTCATAAGTTTTGCTTAAGTGAAATTTGATTTGCCTCAAGCATTCATAAGTTTTATTTAAATGAAATTTGATTTTGCATAAGCATTTCAATAAATGCTCAACGTGTTTGTAAGTTTTATTTAAATGAAATTTGATTTTGGATAAGCGTTTATTGAAATGCTCAACGTGTTTGTAAGTTTTGTTTAAATGAAATTTGATTTTGGATAAGCATTTATTGAAATGCTCAACGTATTTGTAAGTTTAAGAGGTTGTTTGAAAAGTCTAATTTATTATTTGCCTTGGCAGTTAGAAACCGTTAGGTATTTCTTTCACAAGTAGATTTTCCCGCTAAATGAGTGTAAATCAATGTAAATTAGGGAATTTACTCAATTATTCCGAAAATTTGATGAGACTTTGTTCCCAGTTAACACTGGTTTCGTGGAGGTAAGGACTAGGTTAATTTATGTGTATCGTTTAAAACATAAATACATTATGTCAAGACCGAAACGCAGTTCTGTAATTCTAGAAAAAGCCGAGCGCCGGATAGCTGCTTTGAAGGCAATTGATGCGACGTTAGATCTAGGAAACGGGCTAACAGTTGAATTATTTTCGGAGTGTAATTTAAGATACACGCCTTCAGTTAGAAGCATACAATACAGCTCTGTCAATGCTTGATCAGACACGTAATACGGTTTCAGACAAAGAGCAAGCCCTTTCTGAGTTATCGGAGCGAATGCTAATTGGTGTAGCTTGTAAGTTCGGTAAAAATAGCGATGAATATCAGATGGCTGGGGGCGTGCGTCGGCGCGATCGCAAGCGAGTTACTCGCAAAGTAAATTCGCCGATACCTACATAAATAGGACTTACGCACTCGCAACGAAAATCAAGGCTTTGGGATTGCTTCCCTACGGTCGCAATGACGAAATTACTTTATTGGTGCGTAAGTCCTGATAAAGACGGCGTTGCAGAACAGTGGGATGAATTGGGGCAAGCTGGGGTAGCAGGGGGAGAAGTTTTCTGGTGTTGCTACATCCCGCAAATAAGCAACGCCATAAAGACTAGTGCGACCTCGTATTGAGCATAGGGAAATAGGGAGATTGCTAGAAATAATTCTCTTGCGAACCCCTCAATTATGCATAGTTACAGTTATTTACCCAAAAATAACTGTAACTATGCAATAAATAGCGATCGCATCTAAGTTTTGAGGCTAAAGGTGCGATCGCTTTTTAAGTTATTAGGAGATTAGCTGAGGATAGTTGATGAAGAAAGCACTTATTTGTGGAATATCGGGACAGGATGGAGCCTACCTAGCACAATTGCTTCTCAATCAAGGTTATACCGTCTGCGGTACTTCGCGGGATGCTCAGATTTCCTCTTTCCAAAATTTGGTTCACTTAGGTATCCGAGACCAAGTGAAACTAGAGTCAATGGCTGTGACTGACTTTCGCAGCGTGTTGCAGGTATTGACTAAAATCCAGCCGGATGAAATTTACAACTTGGCAGGACAGAGTTCAGTAGGCCTATCCTTTGGGCAACCAGTAGAAACTTTAGAAAGCATAGCTACTGGCACTCTCAATTTACTAGAAGCTATTCGCTTTTTAGGTGTGCCGATTAAATTCTACAATGCTGGTTCTAGTGAGTGTTTTGGCGATACTGGCGAAACCGCAGCCGAAGAAACAACGCCATTTCGCCCTAGAAGCCCTTATGCGGTTGCTAAAGCCACTGCTTTTTGGGAAGTCGCTAACTACCGTGAAGCTTACGGTTTATTTGCCTGTTCGGGAATTTTGTTTAATCATGAATCTCCCTTGCGACCAGAAAGATTTGTGACTCAAAAAATTGTTGCTGCTGCTTGTCGCATCGCTCAAGGTAGTTCTGAACAGCTTTATTTAGGAAATATGCAGATTCAGCGTGACTGGGGTTGGGCCCCAGAATATGTTGAGGCGATGTATTTAATGCTGCAACAACAGCAGCCTGATGATTATGTAATTGCTACAGGAGAAAGCAGTTCATTAGAAGATTTTGTAGCAGCAGCTTTTGCATCTGTAAATTTAGATTGGCGCGATCATGTCGTTACAGATCGTAGTCTACTGCGACCTACAGATTTGGCAGTGGGTAGAGGTAATCCAGCTAAAGCAAAGGTTCAGCTGGGATGGCAGGCACAATATAAAACCAAAGATGTGGTGCAAATGATGGTCAAAGCAAGGTTGGCTAAATCAGCACAATGAAAGACAGCATTTCCCAGCCGGATCTAGTAATTGAAGCCGGACGTACAGAACGGCAGTATTGGAAAGATTTGTGGCGCTATCGAGAATTATTTTACTTCCTGGCGTGGCGAGACATTTTGGTGCGCTACAAGCAAACAGCCATAGGCATTGCTTGGGCACTAATTCCACCATTTTTAACGATGGTAGTGTTTACAGTTGTGTTTGGGCAGTTGGCAAAGTTACCTTCCCAAGGTGCGCCTTATCCAATTCTAGTTTTCTCTGCGATGTTGCCCTGGCAGTTCTTTGCAAATTCACTGTCAGAGTGCAGCAATAGTTTAATTAGCAACGCCAATTTAATTTCAAAAGTCTACTTTCCTCGCTTAGTAGTGCCGACAAGTGCAGTAGTAGTCAGCTTTGTAGACTTTTTAGTCTCTGGCATAATTTTGTTGGCGTTAATGGCTTGGTATAACTTTGTCCCCAATTGGCGAATTTTGATATTGCCTATATTTATTGCGATCGCCTTTGCTGCTTCAATAGGAGCAGGTTTATGGCTGGCTTCGTTAAATGTGAAGTATCAAGATTTTCGTTATATTGTGCCGTTTATTGTGCAATTTGGTCTTTACATTTCACCAGTAGGATTTAGTAGCACCATTGTGCCTGAAAAATGGCGGTTCCTCTACTCGTTGAACCCAATGGTAGGGGTAATCGATGGTTTCCGTCGGGCAATTTTGGGAGGTGAGTCGAATTTATATTTACCTGGATTTGTTCTGTCTTTAGCACTGGTATTTTTAATGTTTGTGACTGGGATTTGGCATTTTCGCAAGATGGAACGGACTTTTGCAGATGTAATTTAGATATATTAATTTTGTAGGCTGCGTTATTACTGCCATGTACCAGACTGATCCGCCCCGTCCGCCTAGCGAAGTCCTGCCTACTATGTACGATCTTCCTAGCGAAGACTTGGAGGATCTGGATGTACCAGAGGAGATGCATCCCCGTCCACCTTGGGAAACTATGCCCACCATGTATGATCTTCCTAGTGAAGATCCAGAGGAGCCTGGTTTGCCCGACGAATTCCACGACTTCCAACCCCAATTATTACGAGAAACCTGCCAACCCCTAAACTACCCAACTGGGGAGATGTTCATTGGCACAGATTTAAACCTCTATTACGATGCTCGCCATCGGCTGTGGCATAAGCGACCAGATTGGTTTTTGGTTTTGGGTGTATCTCGCGCTCAACAGCAACAGGAAATGCGCCTGAGCTATGTTGTTTGGCAGGAGGGAATGGCTCCATTTTTAGTGGTTGAACTTTTGTCGCCGGGTACAGAAGCAGAAGATTTGGGGCAAACTTTAAGGGATGCAAACAAGCCACCGACAAAATGGCAAGTGTACGAGCAAAATTTGCGAATCCCTTACTATATTGTGTTTGACCGCTATCAAAATCAGTTGCGAGTTTTTCAATTAGTAGCAACACAATATCAGGCTGTGGAAGTTCCCGATCAAAGATTTTGGTTTGAGGAGTTGGAATTAGGGTTAGGGGTTTGGCAAGGAAGCTATCAGCAAACAGAGGGGTTATGGCTACGTTGGTATGATGTTTTAGGTAATTGGATTCCTACTTTAGAGGAACGAGCAGAACAGGAACGCCAACGTGCAGAACGTTTAGCGGAACGGTTAAGAGCAATGGGCATTAATCCAGAAGAGATTTGAGCTACCTGCTCATCTTGAGGATTAATTAGCCAACCTAAACGCAAACCACTGTTGAGATATTCCTGCATTTTTTCTTGCAAGGGTTTGAGCGCATCTGTGCGTGACATTAATTCGATGACAAAATCAGGACAAATAGGAGGGAATTTTTCTTGTTCTTCTGTGGTGAGTGCTTCCCAACGGTCTAATTTTATCCAAGCTACATCAGGAGAGCGATCGCTCATTCCCTATTCCCCATTCCGTGAATAAAAAACTCCATTTAGGCTTTTTGGAATTGCTCTAGAATACAGGAGGAGCTAATCTGGACAGTTGCGATGACTTCCCAAACACTAAATATAACTGAGACATTAATTGCCCAACTTCAAACTCTACCACCAGAACAACAACAGATGGTGGTAAATTTTGTGGAATTTCTAGCCCAGAAAAACGCCCAATCCCAACTTAGTCAGAACCGAAAAAAGCGGCGCGTTGCTGGATTGCATGAAGGTATGGGTTGTATTAGTGACGATTTTAATGAGCCTTTACCAGATGAATTTTGGATGGGTGAGTGATGAATTTTCTTTTAGACACCCATACATTAATTTGGTAGTCAATTTAAACAAAACACAATATCATTGTGACAGATTCAAATACTTTAGTTGACATTTTTGTAGAAAGCCTTAGAGGATGTTTTAAAAGTCCTCTTGTTGGTAGCAAAACGTTTTTGACCCCCCTAAATCCCCCTTTTCAAGGGGGACTTTGATTCTAATTCCCCCCTTTTTAAGGGGGGCTAGGGGGGATCAACGAGTGTCTAAAATCACAGCCAACCACTTTTCAAACAACCTCTTACACGATGCGATCGCGCTTTAGTATTAGATAGGTAAATTTAATCCAAATCCAGGTAGGACATCTTCACCAGATAAATTTACTGGAAACGCAACTATTTCTACTGCTTGATTAGGACGGTAAATTTCTACCTGCTCATCTTGATGATTAATTAGCCAACCTAAACGCAAACCACTGTTGAGATATTCTTGCATTTTCTCTTGCAGGGGTTTGAGGGTATCTGTGCGTGACCTTAATTCAATGACAAAATCAGGACAAATGGGTGGGAATTTTTCTTGTTCTTCTGTGGTGAGTGCTTCCCAACGATCTAATTTTATCCAAGCTACATCAGGAGATCGGTCACCACCACCAGGGAGTTTAAAAATTGTGGAAGAACTAAAAACTTTACCTAATCCTGTTTGCTGGTTCCATAACCACAATAGACCGATCAAACTTGCTTCTTGATTTCCGCTACTTCCTCTAACTGGTGGCATAATCACTAATTCTCCCTTAGCGGTTCGCTCAAGCTGTAAGTCACGGTTTGCGTGACACAGGCGGTAAAATTGCTCATCTGTTAGTTCTACATTCTCTAAATTGAGGACAACAGGCATCATTGCCATTGACTGAAACATATTGCCGACCTATTGATTAAGGAAAACAAATTTAACAATTGCAAATATTTTTAAAATCTAATCTACTATCTTAAATGCTTTCCGTCATTAGCAACAGGGTCATGTGACGACCAAACTATGTTATGAAATTTCTTAATTTAGTTAAACTCAGCAACTAAATGTACTTATCTTTTTTACCGTCTAATTTTGTCCATTGGTTGAAGATACTAAGCAAATTTGTTTCTATTCAAATTGTAGTTCAAGCTTTGGGGCTAGTAAGCGGAATTTTGTTAGTTCGGACACTAGATCAGCAACAATATGCCTATTTCACTATTGCTAATACAATGCAGGCAACAATGAATTTGCTGGCTGATATAGGCATTGGTACAAGTCTATCTGCAATTGGAGGAAAGGTTTGGCAAGATCGCTACCGTTTTGGTCAGTTAATAAATACTGCAATGCGGTTGCGATACTCTTTAGCAGCTATTTCAGTTACTATAGTTACGCCTATTTTAATTTGGATGCTAATTCACAATGGTGCTTCAAAAATTTATGCAATTTTAATATCTATTGTAGTTTTAGCCGGATTAAATTTTCAGCTAACATCTGATGTTTTAATAGTAGTGCCTCGCTTACATTCTCAAATTAATAAAATGCAGAAATTAGATTTGTTTTCTGCATTTTTTAGGATCGTATTTCTCGGCTTAGGTTACTTAACTTTTTGGAATGCCGGAGTAGCAATTGCATCTACATCTCTCGTATCAGGATTACAGCGTTTTGTTTTAGGGGGTTGGGTTAGCGAAAACATTGATATGCACTCGCCTTTCAATAATGAAGATAAAAGTTTTATACTAAAAACTATTAAAAATACACTACCTTCTACTATTTTCTTTTGTTTTCAAGGGCAACTAAGTATTTTTATTATTACCATATTTGGTAATACAAAAAGCATAGCGGAAATAGGTGCTTTAGGACGAATAAGTATTATTTTTACACTAATTAATTCGGTGATGACTGCAATTATTTTACCGAGTTTTTCTCGTTGTCAGTCAGCCAAACTGTTAACTAAACGTTATTTACAAATATTAAGCATATTTTTTGGATTTAGTTTACTATTAATTTTTTTATCAGTAATTTTTCCTAGTGAAATACTTTGGATTCTTGGAGGAAAGTATCAGCACCTTAAAAATGAATTAGTACTGATGGTTATTTTAACAGTAGTAAATTCTTTTGTCGGTATCATGTCTTCTCTAAATTTTTCCAAAGCTTGGATTGAGTTTATTTGGATTGAAATACCAATGAGATTAGTTTTGCAAGCTATTTTGCTAATGATTTTAAATATCTCAACAATTCAAGGAGTTATTTGGTTGAGTTTGTTATCAAATCTTTCTCCATTTTTAGTCAATGCAATGCTTACATATAGAGGTTTAAAAAGTTACAATGGCATTTAAAATAGCAGAGATATCAAAATTTATTTTCGTAGAAAAAGCTCTTATAAAACAATTTTTTTGATTTTTTAAATGTCAATTGATTATATAACTTCAGTAGTAACAGATAGAGCCATGACTGTATTATCCGTTGGTTGCGGTCTCAAACCACCACAAAACGATTTAGTTAGATTAGATATATCCTCAGCAGTAAATCCTGATGTAGTTTGGAATTTAGAAAAAACTCCTTATCCGTTTAATGATTCAACCTTTTCTGAAATTGAATGTTTGGATGTTATAGAACATCTAGGAAGTATTCCGAATGCTTTAGAGGAATTCCATCGCATTCTCAAGCCGGATGGAGTACTTAAGATAACTACACCTCATTTTTCTTGTGCTAACTCATACATAGACCCAACTCATAAATGGCATTTAAGTTATTTCTCTTTTGATTATTTCTCTAATAGCCATAATTTGTCATATTACTCAAAAGCTAGATACCGAATTAGATATCGTCATCTACAATTTCAAGGTGGTAGGTTTAACCGTTCTATTTTAAGTAGATTAGCTAACAAATTTCCTAAAACTTATGAGCAAAGATGGGCTTGGATGTTTCCAGCTTGGTATCTTTTTTTTGAGTTAGAGGCTATTAAATAAAGCTATTCTTGAGCATTTAATTATGAAAATTGTTCATATTACTCCTACCTATTTTGATGAATCATCAATTATTGGTGGTGGAGAGCGATATCCCACAGAATTAGCTGCTTGGATGGCAAATTTTGTAGATACTACTCTTGTAAGTTTTTCTTCAGCGCGGAGGAATTATCATCAAGACGCTCTCAAAATCGAGACATATCCAGTTCAACATTTAATTCATGGAAACAAGATAAATCCATTAAGTTTTCAATATCTAAGTTCGATTATCAGCGCTGACATAGTACATATACATCACATTCATACTCTAGTTTCTGACCTGGGCTGCCTTCTAGCAAGTTTACTTGGTAAACGAGTTTTTGTTACTGACTATGGTGGTGGAGGAAGCTTAGTATTGAACCAGAAACTACCAGTGTTTAGAGGTTATAAAAATGCGATCGCCTATTCTCGCTTTGGTTTAGATTTTATTCCTGTTGAACTGCAAAAGAAATCTATTTTAATCAAAGGAGGTATTGATACAGATAAATTTTGCCCTGATGCAGCTTTAAAAAAAGAAAAAAATATTTTGTACGTAGGACGAATCTTACCTCATAAGGGCATTAACTATTTAATAGATGCCTTTCGTCTCCTCAATCGTACAGACTACAAACTAAAAATTGTTGGTAGAGTCTACAGTGAAAAATTCTACCAAGACCTGAAACAGCAAGCAGATGGACTAAATGTAGAATTTGTTCATGATGCTGATGATCAGCAATTGCTGCATGAATATCGCACAGCGATGGTAACGGTTTTACCTTCAGTTCACACTAGCTGCTATGGAGACTACACTCCAGTTCCAGAGTTAATGGGTTTTACTTTATTAGAATCTCAAGCCTGCGGAACTCCTGTAATCTGTACAGATGCTGGTGCAATGCATGAGTTTGTAGATAACGGGAAGACTGGGTTTGTAGTCAAGCAAAATTCCGGTGAGGCGATCGCTACTGCTATCAAGACAATTATTGATATGTCTCCCTCAGAATACACACAATATCAACTCTTTTGTCGTGAGTGGATAAAACCTCTAAGTTGGTCAACTGTAGTCCAAAGACACTTAGATATTTATAAAGGTGCTAAGTAAGACAGTACTAATTCTTAATATAAGGAGTTACCATTGCGGTCAATTCGTATACTTATAGCTACGGCTGCTCCACTGTCTCCTGAATTTGGTGCTGGACAAATGGCAATTAATTTAGCAGAAGCATTACGGGCGCAGGGACATGATGTTACTCTTTGGTCTCCTTACCCTATGCCTAATTTGACAAGATGGTGGCAAGGTTTCCAAAGTATTCAATTAATGCGATCAAAGCTAGATGCATTTATTGAAGCTCAAGAACCATTCGATGTAATTGATACTAGTGCTGAACTAATCACTAAACGGGTTGGTCAATCAGCTTTAGTAGTGGCTCGTAGTATTCAGCCTCAGATTTTATACACAGTATGTAACTTAAGCAATCCGTTAAGCTTAAAAGAAATTGTTCTGTTGCCATTAAATTATTTATTTTTGATAGCGCTAGTTTTTTTATTAATACAAGGTTGGCAAAGAGCAAAATATATTCTTTGCCTCGGAAGCTTAGAAATTAAGTGGATGAAGAAATGGTTCCCCTGGTGGAGAGATAAATTAATTTTTTATTTTAATGCGCTCTCAAAAACCGACCAACTAACTCTTAATAGTATCTGTATAAATAGGAATAAGTATCATAGCAACAGTATTAAGTTTTTGTGGATTGGTCGCTGGGCTGCTCATAAAGGTACTACCGAATTGAGTAATTTTATTGTTAAACGAGCAGCTTCACATCCAAAGGACAGTTTTACAATTGCTGGATGTAATACTAATGTAGAAAAATATTTTCCACCTGCATTAATTCATTCGGGAAGGATAAAAATTTTATCCTCGTTTAATAGGAGCCAACTTTACAGTTTACTTGCTAGCCATGATGTTGGTTTATTTACTAGTAAAGTTGAGGGTTGGGGGCTTATCTTGAATGAAATGCTAGAGTCTGGAATGCCAGTTTTTGCAACGATAGCTGGTGGAGTGCCGGATTTACAACCTTTTTTTGAGACCCTGAAGCCGTTCCCACCACCGCTGCAATTTATGCCTGATATTTTAAGTAGTGCTACAACTATGGATGATTATTATCGTATATGTAGCTGGGATAAAATAGCTGAAAATTATGCCAACACAATATTGGCGAACTTAAAATTTTAACCAAATATACATTATAAATGTTTAATCACCTATGTGAAACACTGGTCAATAAATCCAAATAAGCAGAATTGAACGATTGTGAGTTGTGTAAGTTAAAGTATATTTTTATTAATGTGTATGCAGCACTTATTAAATGCCATGTATGAAGCAGTTAACGATTCAGTTATATTACATATTCCTAAAACTGCTAAATGTATACTCGATATTGGTTGTGGTTCAGGAAATTTAGGAAGAGAAATCAAGTCAAGAATTAACTGCGAAGTAGTTGGGGTTACTTACTCAGAGTCAGAAGCAAATGCAGCTTCAGCTTTTTTGGATAGAGTACTGATCAAAGACCTCAATTATTTTGATACTCAAGAATTAGGTCAATTTGATTGCATTATTTGTAGCCATATTTTAGAACATTTATATCACCCCGAAGATTTATTGATTAAACTTCGGAGAAATTTGGCAACCAATGGTGTCTTGATCATTGCTCTACCTAATACTTTACATTGGAAGCAACGCTTAGAATTTCTCAAAGGAAACTTTAAATATACAGATGGGGGTGTAATGGATCGAACTCATTTTAGATTTTTTGACTGGAATACATCTGTTGAGCTAGTTAGCTCATCCGGCTTTAAAGTCCTATTTTGTAAGGCAGATGGTTACCTACCTATGCCTGGAGTTAGAAGGTTTGTAAAATCCATAGCATCAATTTTAGATAGATTAGTATCAAAGTTTGCACCTGGTTTATTTGGTGTGCAATTTATTATTGTCGCAAGTATTTAAATTTCAGCAATGTCACTAAATATTGATCCATTAGTAAGTATCATCATACCTACATACAACTATGCAAAGTATATTGGTGATGCTGTTGAAAGTATATTAAATTCAGATTTTAATCAAGATGACATTGAAATCATCATTATTGACGATGGTTCTACAGATAATACTGCTGAAAAAGTTGCCATTTATGGAAATCGAGTTAAATATATTTTTCAAGAAAACTTAGGTAAAGCATGGGCAACTAAAGTAGGTATAGATAATTGTAGAGGCAAATATCTCTTTAATTTAGATGCCGATGACATATTTTTACCTAATAAAATTCAAGAGGTTGTGCAAATATTTGAAAGCAACCCAGATATTGTTCATGTAGGACATCCTGCACTTTGTTGGAATGTTGATAAAAATATAAAAACTTCTGAAGTAATCCCAAAATGTATACTTGGTAATAAAGTTGATGGCAGAGAGTTATTAACCTTCTTCTACAGAAGAGGGATTCTCTTTGGAGGTGGTTCAACTTTTGCTGCGCGTGTAGAGGCTATACGAAAATTCTCTATACCAAGAGAGGTGGATATGTATATTGATGAGTACCTTGTTATGTGTACTTTAAATCAAGGCTACTCATACTTTATTAACTCGCCTATGTCTATTTGGAGAATACATGGTAATAATTTTTCTGGCGTTACTTCCAATCGCGTTGTTAGTGAAGCCAAGATACGCAGAAGCTTTAACAGTATGAAGGCTATATTAAATAATTTAAATGATTTTGAACAAGAAATTATTAATATATATTCTCTAAGGTTAAAAATTTCTGAGGTTTCCTTCAAAGAAGGAATTGGAGAAAAAACTTTTATTGATATTTTAAGTATGTGGTTATTATTTTTGAAAAACTTTGATTTATGGAATCAGGAGCATTTAAGAATGATTCAGGCTTATACCCTTTTGAATAGAAGTTTACCAACCTCTACACTCAATTTGCTAAGATTTATCAAAAAAGGTGTATCTCACTCTTTTAATATTTAAATGTAACTAAACTTAAAATTAAATGCGATTATTCTTATAGTGATCATACTTTCTATAGTTCCCAGGTTACCTCCTGCAATCGATGGTGTAGGAGACTATGCCCTTAATTTAGCTCGCCAGATCCGCAAGGACTTCAATATTCAAACTCATTTTATTGTAGGTAATCCTACATGGAATGGTGCAGCAGAAATTGAAGGATTTCCTGTTAGCCAAGTTAGCGATCGCTCTCCTGATGCATTGCTAGCTTTATTATCAGGCGATCGCACTTCTAGCATCTTGCTGCATTATGTAGGTTACGGCTATGCTAACCGGGGTTGTCCAATTTGGTTAGTCGATGGGTTACAGCGTTGGAAAAATTTATTTCCCAAGCGATCGCTCATAACCATGTTCCACGAAATCTCTGCTTCCGGCCCACCTTGGACAAGTGCTTTTTGGCTTTCACCTCTGCAAAAAAATTTAGCAGCGCGTTTGGCACAATTGAGCGATCGCTGTCTCACAAGCAAACAGAGTTATGCTGAAATTTTGTATAAGCTAGCTCAAGCTAAACATACTCAAATCCCTTCTCTTCCCGTCTTTTCTAACATTGGAGAGCCAGAGTATGCATTGCCTCTACTAGAACGTACTCGAAGATTAGTAGTATTTGGTAGCCGGAATTCTAGGCTGCAAGTTTATCAGCAATGCCGCACTGTTTTGGAACAAATTTGCCAAGCTCTTGAAATTGAAGAATTATGTGATATTGGGGTTCCTACTGGTTTAGAACTGTCTGTAATTAATAATATTCCTGTTGTGGAAAAGGGAGTGACTGAAGCAGTAGAAATTAGCAATATATTGCTAGATGCTGTTGTAGGTTTTTTAAACTTTCCACCACCTGCTTATCTTGCAAAATCAACTATTTTTGCTGCTTACTGTGCCCATAGACTGATTCCTTGTATGGTTGCCTCCAGCACAGTACCTATAGATGACCTCCAAAGCCATAAACATTATTGGTCTGCTACGAACAAAAATAACCAGTTGTGCTTAAAAACGGGACAGGATATCGCTGATCATGCTTATACATGGTATCAAACTCACAGCCTCCCGGTTCAAGCAAAGGTTATGAATAACTGTCTCAATATATAAATATAAAAATTTATATTATTAAAGGAAAAAATAATGAACATCTCTAGTATTTCTAATCAAAACTTATTAGGCAAACTTTTACGTTATCCTCTTCAATTTATTCCACCTGCAACAGTAATGCCAATTTTGCAAGGAAAGCTTAAGGGAAAACATTGGATTGTTGGCTCAGGGCAACATGGCTCTTGGTTAGGTAGCTATGAATATGAAAAACAACTTCTATTTCAACAACTAGTTACAGAGGGAAGTGTTGTTTATGATTTGGGTTCTCATAGTGGCTTTTATGCTCTCTTGGCATCGGTTCTAGTGGGAAGCAAAGGGAAAGTGTTTGCTTTTGAACCACACCCGCGAAATCTACATTATCTTAAAGAGCATTTGCGGTTAAATCAGATTCATAATGTAACGGTTATTGAAGCAGCAGTTTCAGATTCCTTTGGCACAATCTTTTTAGAAGGAGATGGTTTCTTAGGGCGTATTTCATCTCAGGGAGAATATCAAGTTCAAACAGTTGCTCTAGATGAATTGATTGAAAAGAAGCAAATTCCACTGCCTAATTTCCTCAAAATTGATATAGAAGGAGCAGAAATGTTAGCTCTTTCTGGAGCCAAATCTATCCTCAGTAAGGCTCACCCTACAATACTTCTAGCAACACATGGGGCAGAAGTTCACCAACAATCTTGTCAATTTTTAGAGTCTCTTGGCTATAGTCTAAAAGCAATTAATGGGAAAACTGTTCAGGAATCTAATGAACTTATTGCCTACTTTAATCGGTGAGAAGTAGTAAATAAACACAGATGAATATACGTAAATATCGCATTTTAATTGTTGCATCTCACCCAGCCCAATACTCAGCACCGATTTTTCGAGTCATGGCAAAACATCCGCAATTAGAACCGCAGGTAGCCTATTGTAGTTTGCAAGGATTTGAGCCAAGCTTAGACTCAGAATTTGGTGTAGAGGTTGCATGGGATATACCGTTGCTTAATGGTTATCCTTGGATTCAAGTTCAAAATAATTCTCCTAAACCCAAACTGGGCAGTTTCTTTGGCCTCATAAATTTAGAGTTATGGAAACTGATACGCAAAGGAAATTTTGATGCAGTAATTGTATATGCAGGTTATTCCTATGCCAGCTTTTGGATTGCTGCTGCGGCTGCTAAGGCTCATGGCCAAAAATTCGTATTTAGCACAGATGCAAGTAGTATACAATCTCGTAATGGCAAGCAATGGAAAGCTTGGTTAAAAAGATTTTTATTACCACCTATCTTTCGACTTGCTGATTTTGTTATTGTCTCCTCAACGCTGGGCAAACAGGTGGTGCGAAGCTTAGGAATTCCTGAAAAGCAAATTGCGATGACTCCATCTTCAGTTGATAACGATTGGTGGAGCTACCAAGCTACCCAAGTGGATGTAAAGGCAGTTCGCAGACAGTGGGATATCCCAGAAAATGGGCTTGTTGTGCTATTTTGTGCCAAGCTCCAACCTTGGAAACGGCCTACGGATATTTTACAAGCTTTTGCTAAAGCAAATGTACCAAATAGCTACCTTGTGTTTGCTGGTGAAGGGCCTTTACGACCACAATTGGAAGCAGAAGCTAAATCTTTAGAAATGCAAGATCAAGTTAGATTTCTTGGCTTTGTTAATCAGTCCCAGCTACCTTCTGTTTATCGCTGTGCCAATTTATTTGTCTTACCGTCAGAGCATGAACCATTTGGGCTTGTTGTTAACGAAGCTATGCTCTGCGGTTGCCCTGTAGCTGTGAGCGATCACGTTGGTGCTAGCTATGATCTTGTGCAACATGGTGAAACGGGATTAGTTTATTCTTGTGGTGATGTAGATGCCTTAGCAGGAATTTTGCGAGTATTTCTTCCCGATAGCGAACGTTTGAACAAAATGAGTGCTGCTGCTGCTCAACGGATGAAAACTTGGTCACCTTATGAGAATGTAGAAGTTATTGTGCAAGCTTTAGAAAAATCCATAGCTAGTCCAGCTATGATTCTTTCTTCTTTATCCTGATAACGAGCTTTCACACTCAAATTAAAGCTTTTATTGCAAGCTTTAAATATTTTTAAATAATTCAATTAATTGAATATTTTATTGTATTAATAAAGCGGTAATAAAGCGCTGCAAACAACATTATTAGTTTACATTTTTTACCTAGTTAGAAATTTAGATCATGTCAAACACCGGACTTAGAGAGCGTACAATTTCAGGGTTACATGATGACATTGCAAGCTCACTCCCTACACTTAGGCTTGATACGCCAGTTCTCGATATTGGTTGTGGTACAGGAGCTTGGCTAGAACGGTTAGCAAATATAGGTTTTACTCAACTACATGGTATTGACCTAGATATTAAACAATTTGGTACACAAAAGGCGACTTGTTCCCAAGCTAACCTTGATTTTGATGACTTAGATTTGGGAGACAGAAAATTTGGTTTAATTACATCGATTGAGGTAATAGAACACTTAGAAAATCCCGGACGTCTTTTCTATCATGTAGCTAAACATTTAGATAAAAATGGATATTTTCTGTTGACTACTCCAAACATTCATTCAGTTAGCTGTAGACTTAAATTTCTCACTACTGGAAAGCTAGCATCATTTGATGAAAAGGGAGATAAAACCCATATCTATCCAGTCTTGCTGAATTGCCTAAATAGAATTTTGCCGCGCTATTCTTTTGAAATTGCCAAACAATGGGGTTTTCCTAATCAAGGCTCTTTTGTTTATCGCCCTAGTACAAAACTGGTATCTTCTATCTTAGAATTTTTTGTTCCTAGTGAAACTTCTGGCGATACATTGTGTATGTTAATCAAACAAAAAACTAATTCATTTGGATTTAATTAGGAAATGAAAATTCTTATTTATTCCCCTTCTTTCTATCCAAATATTGGTGGATTAGAGACAATAATTTTAACGTTAGCGTATGAATTTACCTATCAGTCACATGAAGTAAAGGTAATCTCACAAACTCCAGCAACAGACTCAAAAAAATTTCCCTTTGAAGTTATCCGGCAACCTACTATAAAAAAAGTATTTAAATTAACTCATTGGTGTGATGTATATTTTCAAGGTTGTGTCAGTTTAAGAGGGATTTGGCCTCTATTATTTGTACCTCGCCCCTTGGTTGTAACCCATCAAACTTGGTATCGCTATGTCAATGGAGGTTTGGGTTGGCAGAATTATCTAAAACACTTTGTGACTCGTTTTGCAACTAATATCTCAGCTAGTCAGGCTGTAGCTCAACCAATACCAGCACCATCCAGTATAATTCCTAACTCTTATCGGGAAGATATTTTTTATGAAATACCCAATATCCCCCGTAATCAAGAACTTGTATTTTTAGGGCGCTTGGTTTCTGACAAGGGAGCCAATTTATTGTTAGAGGCATTAGCTCAACTCAAATCGAAGGGACTTACTCCTAAGTTGACAATTATTGGAAGTGGCCCCGAAGAATCTCAATTACGCCAGCAAGTCAATGACTTAGAAATTGTTGAGCAAGTCAATTTTACTGGAGTAAAAGTTGAGCATGAGTTAGTCAAATTATTAAATGCTCATCAAATTATGGTAGTGCCTTCTCTATGGGATGAACCCTTTGGCATCGTGGCCTTAGAAGGAATTGCCTGTGGTTGTGTTGTCGTTGGTTCTGAGGGAGGGGGATTAAAGGATGCAATTGGCGCTTGTGGTGTGACATTTCCCAACGGTAATGTTGAGCGTTTGACCCAAATTCTATTCGATTTACTCACCCATCCTGAGAAATTAACAACTTATAGAGAACAAGCTAAATCGCACTTAGCTCGTCACACTAGTAAAGCTGTTGCTAAAGCGTACCTTGAAGTTATAGAGGGAGTAATTTAATGGATCTATCCATTGCTCTATTAGGTCTAATTATAATAGTTGGGCTATCTTCTATTAATTGGCGACGCTCTGTTAAAGCTGCATTGGTTATCGTTATTTTAGAAGGTGTACTACGAAAGTGGGTGCTACCACAAGCCAGCGACTTCATTTACTTTGTTAAAGATTTAGTCCTGTTAGGAGCATATTTAAAGTATTACTTTAGTTCTGAACCAAAATATCCCTTTAAATCGTCTGGTTTCACTATTACTTTATTAATGGTAATTGGCTGGTGTTTAGCCCAGTCTTTTAACCCTAGCTTAGGTTCACCGATAGTCGGTTTTTTTGGGCTAAAAGCATATATCTTTTATATTCCTTTGATGTGGATGTTACCCAGCTTATTTCAGTCTGAGGAGGAATTATACCGATTTTTACGCAACTATATGCTATTGGTTATTCCGGTGGCTCTTCTAGCTGTAGCTCAATTCGGTAGCCCAAGCTCCAGCCCTATCAATATGTATGTGGGTGGGCAAGAAGCTACTGCTACGGCTGGTGGCGCTGTTAGAGTTACAGGTACATTTCCTTACATTGCTGGCTACTCAGTTTATTTATCTACTTGTTTCAGCTTACTAATTCCATTATTAACCCTGCCGCAAACCCCACTATGGCGATCGCTAACTGTTATTGAAATTTTATTGGTTATTGGTACCTCATTCATGACTGGTGCCCGTGGTTTGCTGTTTTTTGAAATTTTGTTTGTAGTGGGATATATATGTATCCTCTGGTTCACGCAGCCTTCAATAGCTGCCCGTTCAACTAAACAATTCATGCTACCTGTAGTTTTGATTTCAGCTATTGTGCCCATGTTTTTTAACAAAGCAATAGAGGCATTTTCTAGCCGTGTAGCAGGATCAGACTCAGAAACATTTCTTGATCGGGCTTTCTCTGCTTTTGCAGAACCTGAGAATGCCATGCAATTTAAGGGATTTGATAGTTATGGAACAGGAGCAACCCATCAGGCTGTCCCGGCTTTGCGTCAGGCTCTCAATTTACCTTGGGGCGAATCACCTCCACCAGCTGAAGGAGAAATGGGAAGAGTTGTTCTAGAAATAGGCCCATTCGGCTTTCTCATTTGGTATGGATTGCGTTTAGCCTTGATATTCTCTCTTGCGAGAGTTTACCTAAAATTGAAAACTCCTTTTTTCCGTAACTTAGCTCTTGCTATCTTTTTATTTCACGCTATTAATATTACTAATCAACTCGTAGTCAACAGTACCTTTGCGATTTACTATTGGTTTTTTGGCGGTTTTGTTTTCCTACTTCCAACATTAGAATCTCAGCAGTTGTTCTCTTCTAAACACTGGGTACAGCAACCACATGTCTAACCCCAGCATTTCTTTAGTTCATCAAATTAATCCTTCTAACGCTCAATATGCTGCTTTAGCATTTGCCGAAGCTAATTTATTGAAACAAGTTATTACTCCTGTCGCCTATGACCCAAAAGCACCTGTGTGGCGCTACTTAAATTTGCTACCCAAAAAATTGAGATCATCCATTAGCAATGAACTAAGTAGACGAACTTGGATTTCTGCCGATGATATGGCGATTCAAACCTATCCGTGGCAAGAAATCATGCGGATATTTTTATCTCGAACCAGGCTAGCACCTCGTTTAGGATTTAGTTATACAGATTTAGTTAACTGGGTTTATGTCTGCCTAGATCGTCAAGTTGCCAAACACCACCTTCAAGGTTTAGATGCTATCTACAGTTATGAAGATTTAGCTGCAACCACATTTGAGAAGGCAAAGCAGCAAGGAATTCTTTGCCTTTACGATTTACCTATCCCTTTTTATCGCATGACTTGTAACATCATGCGCCAGGAGGCTGAGAGTTTTCCTAAATTAGCTCCAGGGCTTGAGGCAGTGAATGAACCTGCATGGAAAATTGAGCGTAAGGAACAGGAAGTTCAACTGGCCGATCATATCTTCGTCGCTTCTTCGGTAACAAAACAGTCATTGCTAGAGATTGGTGTAGAGTCTGAAAAAATCAGTGTTATTCCCTTTGGCGCTCCTGTAGAGTATTTCCAACCTCAACCGAAAACTGATGATTGCTTCCGTGCCTTATTTGTTGGTCGCGTTTCTCCTCGCAAAGGTGTTCATTACTTATTACAAGCTTGGCAAGACCTCAAATTACCCGATGCAGAGTTGCTGTTAGTGGGAACAAGCCTTTTCCCAGCAGGTTGGCTAGAGCAGTATAAAGATATTTACCGCCATGTTTCTTCGGTTCCTCATCTCCTACTAAATCAGTATTACAGTTCTGCTAGTGTCTTTGTTTTTCCTTCTTTGGTGGAAGGTTTTGGTTTAGTGCTGTTAGAAGCAATGGCCTGTGGGATTCCTGTAATTACTACGCCTAACACAGCAGGCCCCGATATCATAACCAATGGTGTGGAAGGGTTTATCATTCCGATTCGGGATGTAGAAGCGCTTAAGGAAAAACTGGAGTGGTGCTACTCTCATCCTCAAGAGTTGGCAGAAATGGGACGGGCAGCTCGACGCAAAGCTGAACAGTTGAATTGGGCTTTGTATCGCCAGAAATTAGCAAGTCGAGTTCGAGAACTTCTTAGTTAGCAAAACACTCAATTAATTCTTAATTTTAAAATTATAAATATGCAATTAAAGACTATTGAAAAGCCGAAATTTACAGTGCAAGGTAATGTGCATTTGTGGTTCCCTAACTTATTTGAATTTAAAGGTGGCATTCAGGTTTATCTACAAGATTTTCTCCAAGCTCTACAAGACCAACTACCTAATTTGTCGGTTTCTGTTTTAGACAAGCTTGATAAAAATAAACCTATAGATAAATTCAACGCAGACAACTTATCTTTTACTTTTAGTGGACATCTATCTAGCTATTTACAAACAACCCACTTTGCTTTTAATTTAATTAAAAAAGCGTTGCTCAATCGTCCCAAAATTATTGTATGTGGACATTTAAATTTTGCTCCTGTAGCATTTTGCTTACATCAGTTAACAGGAATTCCTTATACAATCATTGTTTATGGTGTTGATGCATGGCAAATTCAGGATAAATGGAAAATCAAAGCGCTACATTCTGCTGAAAAAATTATTTCAATTAGTGGGTATACACGCGATCGCCTAATTGATGAGCAGCAACTACCTCCAAATAAGATTGAACTTTTACCTGTTACTTTTGATGTAGAAAATTTTCAGCTTGGCGCTAAACCAAGTTACTTGCTTGAGCGTTATAGTTTAAGCTCTAAACAGCCAGTTATTCTTACCGTTACCCGGTTAGCTAGTACTGATGGCTATAAAGGCTATGATCAAATTCTTCATGCTTTACCGGAAATTAAACGTCATCTTCCAGATGTTCACTACATTCTGGTTGGCAAAGGTGATGATCGCTCCCGAATTGAACAGTTAATTGCTCAACTTAACCTTCAAGACTGCGTTACATTAACCGGTTTTATACCCGATAGTGAAATCCGCGATCATTACAATCTTTGCGATGTCTTTGCTATGCCTAGCCGCGGAGAAGGTTTTGGAATTGTTTATCTGGAAGCACTAGCTTGTGGTAAACCGACTTTAGGTGGAAATCAGGATGGTGCTATTGACGCGCTTTGTCACGGTGAACTGGGAGCATTAGTTAATCCTAGTGATGTAGATGCGATCGCTCAAACTCTCATCCAAATTTTGCAAGGCACTTATCCAAATCCTTTAATATATCAACCAGAAGCTTTACGACAAAAAGTTATTGATACATTTGGATTTAAAAAATTCAAACAAACTGTTGCAGAAATTATGCAAAGTTTCCATATATAATTTTTTTCAATGCAAGTTAATTCTTCAAACGTTCAACAGCTAAAAACATCTATAAGTAATCCACGGGTAGGCCACGTAGTTGCAAGTATCAATGAAAATGTTGGTGGCACAGCTTTTTTTGTTACCAGCCTTGCATCAGCTATAAATAATCAAGGATTACCATCTAATATATTCACGCTTGATTATCAAGAAATTGGCAAGCAGATTGTAGCAGAGAATGTCAATATATACAGTTATCCTGCTACATTCTTAGCTAAGAATATGCGAGGATTTCATCCCCAAGCTAGTCATGCTTTATCGCAGTTAGCATCGGCTGAATTTGATTTGATTCACAATCATGGCTTGTGGATGTTTCCTAACCTTTATGCTCGGCAGGCTGCATTAAAAAATAACCTACCTTTAATCATTTCACCACATGGAATGCTAGAGTCTTGGTCTTTGACTCGTAGTAGGCTAAAAAAATTCTCAGCATGGTTACTATATGAGCAAAAAAATCTCAACAGTGCTACTATTTTTCATGCCACTTCCGACGAAGAAGTAAAGTCAATTCGCAATCTTGGTTTTCAGCAACCAATTGCTTTTATTCCTAGTGGTGTACATCTTGCTGATTGCGAAAGCCAACCTAGTAGAGAAGTATTAACACAATTATTCCCTGAACTTGCTGAAAAGAAATGGTTACTGTTTTTTTCTCGACTTCATCCTAAAAAAGGTATAGACAATTTACTCTACGTTTGGCAAAAATTAGTAGACCAATTTTTAGACTGGCATCTGATTATTGCTGGCCCCGACTTAATTGGATACCAAGAAAAGTTAGAACTACTAGTAGAGAAGTTGAATTTAAGACAACAGGTAACTTTTACGGGAATGCTCTCAGGGCAGGAGAAGTCCTGTGCGCTTAGTAATGCTGGCTTATTTGTTTTGCCAACCCATTCAGAAAATTTTGGTATTGCGATCGCAGAATCTTTAGCTTACGGTGTACCTGTGATTACTACTAAAGGCGCGCCTTGGCAGGACTTACAACACTATGGGTGCGGCTGGTGGATTGAGGATAACCAAGAAGCACTCAAGGTTGCTTTAGTGGAAGCAATGCAGATTTCTGCACAAGAACGAAAGGCAATGGGTTTAAAAGGGCAACACTTAATAGAAACTAAATACTCTTGGAATTCAATTGCAAAGGAGATGGCGAATGTTTATCGCTGGATTATTGGTGGTGGTGAACTTCCCAACTGTGTTCAACTTTATAACTCATAGAAAAGCATAACTATGATTATTAACATTGCTACAGGCCCTTGGCTACCTGTTCCTGCGGTGCAAGGAGGTGCTATCCCTCGACTTTGGCAAGGTTTAGCAGAAGAATTTGCTGCCAGAGGTCATGAGGTGAGGATTCTATGTCGTTCCTATCCTGGGCAGCCTCAAACAGAAGTAATTAATGGCGTGCAATACATTCGACGTGGGGGACTCCCACAAAGCACCAATATTATCCTGGATTTACTCAAAGACTTGTTTTATGGCTTGTTAACATTTCCTACATTACCTCCTGCTGATATTTTAGTTATTAATGACTTTTGGTTGCCTATATTTGCTGCTTTGCGTCCTAAAGCAGGCAAGGTTGTAATTAATGCCAATCGCTTCCCCAAGGGACAGTATTGGTTATATGCAAGAACTACTTTTTTTGCTGCTGCATCACGAGCTATCCAAGAAGCTATTGCTAAAGAATATCCTGCCGCTATACACAGAATGGGAATTATTCCTAACCCGATTGATACTCGTATATTCTCACCAAATACTCAACCAAAATTAGAACCTAAAGAAAAAGTCATTTTGTATGTAGGTAGGATTCATCCAGAAAAAGGAGTTCATCTTCTTTTAGATGCATTTTCAATTTTATCGCAGCAAATTTATACAGTAAAGTTGAGGATTGTTGGGCCTGTAAAAGAAAATCAAGGTGGTGGCGGAGAGGCATATTTGCGTACTCTTCGCTCTCAGGCTGAAGGTTTAAACGTTGAATTTATAGAACCTATTTTTGACGTATATAAATTAGCTCAAGCTTATCGGGAAGCCGATGTATTTTGCTACCCTTCACTGGCTGAAAAAGGTGAATCATTTGGAGTTGCACCATTAGAAGCAATGGCATCAGGTCTTATTCCAGTTGTTTCTGACTTAGCTTGTTTTCGAGATTTTGTTGAAGATGGGCAAACTGGGTACTTTTTTGATCATCGTAACCATAATGCTGCTGAAATTCTTGCAAAAACTTTACAATCAGCTATTGTTAATTGGCAAAAAACAACACAAATGAGTTCAAATGCTATTCAAAAATCTATAGCTTATAGCTATAAAAATATTGCTAAAGACTATCTATATAATTTTGATAAATTGATAGATTTAAAACATGATTAAAAACATAAATACTAATTTACTAATAACAAAAATTATGCTATATAAAAAAATTAAACAAAAAACAAAAATAATATTTATAAAGAATAAATGGCGACTGAGGAGCTTATTACCTGTAATAGAAAAATATAAACATGTTATAGTAATAATATACCAAATAATCGACAAATATGTAGTTTTTAAAAATAATAAATTTAAAGTTCCTAGAGGTTATATATATTCTACTTTCGAATATATAAACCAATCTCAAAATAATGATTTTTATATAAATATTTATGAGCAGGAGAAGATTAAAAGAAAGTTACCTATATGTATTGATGAAAAAGTAAAACAGGGCTTCAGTGAACATGCTGAGTCTATTTTACCGGAACAAAGAGTCTATCATTTACATAATGTTAGGTTTTGGGGGCATTATGGTGGTACTTTAATTACACCTTTAAATCAAGTATTAGCAGATATATCACCTGATATATGGGGTATTGAAAAACATACAATTTTTACAAAGTTTAGATTACCACGTTGCATTGAAATTAAAGGTAAAACTGTAATACTTTCAACCCCTGAAGCAGCATCAAACTACTGGCATTGGACTTTTGACCTATTGCCTAGATTTGATTTACTTTTGAAAAGTGGTGTAAAACTTGATTCTATAGACAATTTTATAATTAACCATACTAAGCAGCAGTACCAATTAGAATCTCTTAAAGAACTAGGAATTCCCGAAGAGAAAATTATTTGTTGTAATTCTAACTCACATTTTCATACTGAATATGCTATTATTCCTAATTTATGCCCCTCAGAAAATGGCGTTCATAGTTGGAAAAAAGATTTTTTAAAAAAATTAAATTTTAAGAAATTAGAAACTAAAAAATTGAGTAAGATATATATATCGCGTCAGCGTAGTCAACAAAGAAGATTTATCAATGAGAAAGAAATAGAAAGTATTATTACAAATCAAGGATTTTCAACAATTTATTTAGAAGATTACAGTATTGCCGAACAACGTACACTTTTTTATAATGCAGACTGTATTTTAGGAATACATGGAGCAGGTTTTAGTAACATAATTTTCTGTAAAGAAAACACAAAAATTATTGAAATATTTCCTCCAAACTATATTCAATACTATTACTGGTATATTGCAGATATGCTAAATTTAAATTACAGATTTATAGTTGCTAATAAGCAAGAACATACTAATAACGTAGATCGGATGATTGCGGAAGATATATTATTAGATGTATTTCAACTTAGTAAATATTTGGAGAAATTATAAAAATGTTAAATCTCTATAGGATGTCTAGCATAAGCAAGTACAAAAAAGTTCACGAATTCATGAGGTATATAACTGAAAATATATTGAAACTTTACAGTTTATTAGGAGGTATAGATTTAGGGCCACATCCATATCTTCAATTTGCTTTAGAAATTATTTTTGGTAATTATGAAAAAGAATATTGTGATTTATTACCGCAATTTCTGAAAGAAGGTGATTTGGTACTTGACGTTGGGGCTAATATTGGATATTTTTCTTTAAAGTTTTCCAAATATATAGGAGAGAATGGATATGTCATAGCTTTTGAACCAAATCCTGAGACTTTTTCAATCTTACAAAAAAATACTAAAAATAGAAAAAATGTAGAATGTTTAAACTTAGGATTGTCAGAAGAAAATGATTCTTTAAATTTGTTTGTTGCTAATAATAATATAAATACTGCTTCTTTTTTATCTGAATATCCAGCAGAACATTTACTTGAACATGAAAAATCAGTAGCCGATATAAAAAAATACAAAGTAGATTTAGTCAATGGTACATCTTTTTTGCATAAAAGGAAAATTAATAGTATTAATTTTCTAAAAATTGATGTTGAAGGATGGGAAATCAACGTGTTAAAGGGATTAGATGCTGTCATCAAATCTTCTCCTGGTTTAGTTATCTTCATTGAATTGAATATGCTCTCACAAGAAATGTCAGGTTATAAACCAGATGATTTATTCAAATATATTATTGGCCTGGGATTTCAGATATTTTACTTAAATGATAATTTGGTTCTTGATCAGCTTACCGAATCTAATTTTACTAAATTAAAAGATAAGCTTGGTCTTAGAGGTTTTACAACTTTAATTTGTCAAAAAAATAGAGTTATTGATGCTCAAAGAAGTTACTCCTCTTATACTCACATATAACGAATCGCTCAATATTGAGCGCACTTTGCAAAGTATCACTTGGGCAAAGAAAATAGTTGTAATTGATAGTTACAGCACAGATGAAACTTTAGAGATTTTACACTCCTATCCTCAAGTTAAGCTATCTCAGCGTAAATTTGATACCCATACTTCACAATGGAATTATGGTTTAGAGCAAGTTGAATCGGAATGGGTTCTTTCCCTTGATGCCGATTACATTGTTACGGATGAACTGATCGCAGAGATTAAAGAACTTTCGATAGATTCATCTATTGATGGTTACTTTGCACCGTTTAAATATTGCGTCTTTGGTAAACCACTGCATGGTACTTTGTTACCTCCCCGCCAGGTACTATTCCGAAAAGCTAAAGCCATTTATATTGACGATGGCCATACTCAATTGCTAGAGGTGAAAGGATCATCAAGTAAACTCTCTGGTTTCATTTACCATGACGATCGCAAACCTCTGAGCCGTTGGCTATGGGCACAGGATCGCTATATGGTGATTGAAGCTAAAAAGATATTAGAAACACCTAGCATTGAACTAAGCTTAGGCGATCGCATCCGCAAACAAAAAATCCTTGCTCCCATCATCATCCTATTTTATTGCCTCATCCTCAAAGGCGGTATTCTCGACGGTTGGCATGGTTTTTACTATGCATTCCAGCGGGTATTGGCGGAGATTCTGCTGGCAATTCATCTGATTGAAGCAGAGAAATTAAAAACATAATTCTGCTACAACTCCATCAGCTAATCAATAATTATTTTAGTGAAAAGGTTACATTGTCAATCCAAAAAGTTTTTGTGTTTTTGGTCTAGCAGATTTTATTCTAATGCTGCTGAGTATCATCTCCTTACAAATAGCGATCGCCTCTGTCCTCAACCATTTGTAAATGCGATCGCTGACCTAAAATATCATAATTAGTTAACTTTGTATAATATATTAAATCGACCCTGCTAGCGATCGCCTAAATTAAGATCATGACAGCCCTACAAGGTCACCCGGCAAATGCCCTACCCCCGATTACTTGGCAGAAACTACCTGCTGATTTTCCTTTGCCCGATGAACCTGTGGAAAGTAACCTGCAACCCCTACTAGCCGCCGCCCTGCGAGAATCCCTAGAGTTAGCAGGCTTGATTCTCGAATCAATGTTGATTACCTCTAATTTTGGTCTTTGTGCCACAGTTGCTGACAAAACTATCGTCAAAGCTCCCGATTGGGTTTACGTCCCGTCGGTTCATCCTCTACCTTCAGGAGAAATTCGCCGCAGCTACACCCCCCAAGCAGAAGGAGAAAAGCCTGCCCTAGTTATGGAGTTTATCTCTGCCACAGAGGGGGGCGAATACTCGATTAATCCTCACTATCCCTATGGCAAGTGGTACTTTTACGAACAGATTTTATCTATCCCCGTCTACGTAATTTTCCACCCTCAAATCGGAGTATTAGAAGTCTACTTCTTGGTGCAGGGTAAGTATCAACAACAACCCCCAGATGAAAACGGACGCTTTTGGATAGAAGCCTTGGGCTTATTTTTGGGCGTGTGGATGGGAAGAAAAGCAGAGTTAGAAAGCTATTGGCTACGCTGGTGGGATAAATCAGGAAATTTACTGCCTTGGGGAAGTGAATTAGTGGAGCAAGAACGCCAACGTGCTGAACAAGAACGTCAACGGGCCGAGCAAGAACGCCAACGGGCACAACAGGCAGAACAAAAAGCTGATAGATTAGCTCAAAGACTCCGAGCAATGGGGATTAATCCAGAAGAAATTTAGCGAAAATGCCCACAGGCTAGAAGCTTAGATCGGCAACTTAGTTTGTGTAGCCGCATCCTTCAGCAAAATTTGTGCAAAATTGAGATGCTCTTTTACAGAAGTTGACGCTTGATTGCCGACTCCATCAAGGAGGTGGGATGAACTTAATATATTTATCTTCTTATCTTGGTTTTGCTAACTGTTATCCTTATTAAAATAGCGATCGCATCCTACCAAAGCCCCTACGCCCAAGCTATCCTCACCCTTGGTGGCGATTCAGACCGAGAAAAATTCACTGCCCAATTTGCCCAAAAACATCCTAATCTAGACGTTTGGATTTTCAGTGGCTCACCTCTAAATAGAGCTTATACTATCTTTTATAACGCAGATATCCCAACTAGCCGCCTTCACCTCGACTACCGTGCTGTTGACACTGTTACTAACTTCGCTTCTCTAGTTGCAGAATTTAAACAACGCTGTATTCAGCATGTCTACTTAATTACCTCCGATTTTCATATGCCTAGAGCCAAAACCATTGCTATTCTTGTTTTTGGTAGCCAAGGCATAACCTTTACCTCTATCTCCACATCCTACGTGATATTGGGCGTTCCCTCTTCTGGATTGTCTCAGGAGGTACCGGAGCAAGCCTTAACCCTAAGCTTAACTAAGCAACTATAGCAATCCGATTTGATTTCTGAATCACTCGTAGAGGTAAGGGACTGGGGATTGGGGACTGGGGACTGGGAAGAAGGAATAAAGGTGTACTGAATTTTGTTCAAAAATCAAATATGAGTCCTATATATGCATTTAGATAACTATACCCTTGGCAGTTACACCCCAGGCGCACCCTACTGGAAGCAACTTTTGTGGCATTTCTTTGGATCACCTTTAGTTGAGAGTAGCTGGCTTCCCTTCTCAAAGATAAAAGTTTGGGTGCTTCGCAGTTTTGGAGCTAGCATTGGCAAAGGTGTTCGCATTAAAACAGGAGTGCGGGTCAAGTTTCCCTGGCGATTAACAGTTGGTAATTTTGTTTGGATTGGGGAAAATGCTTGGATTGATAACCTTGCGCCTGTAGTAATTGAAAGTCATGTTTGTCTGTCGCAAGGGGTGTATCTCTGCACTGGCAATCATGATTGGTATCATCCAGATTTTAGATTAATTCCTGCACCAATTCACATACATGAGAGTAGCTGGATTGCCGCTAAGTCGGTAATTGGGCCTGGAGTCACAGTCGGTCAAGGAGCAGTGTTGACCTTGGGTGGCGTGACTGGACGCTCATTAGAGCCAATGATAATTTATGCAGGTAACCCTGCTCAACCTATTAAGAACAGAGTTAGGGCAAAAGTAGAAGATGTTCTTCAGATCTCTGCACAAGATGAATTCATTCATGTCCGCCATGTTTTTGATACGGATCTGACTGAGGTGGATATCAGAGTGCGTACACCCAAAAACGACGAGCAGTTTGAATAGAAAGTTGATCACACTGTTCATCAATCAGATTTAAGCAATTTAGATATCCTAGACAATAACGAAACTTTTTCAATTAAATTTAATTAGGGCTTACGCAAGAACTCTCTGAAAACCTCTTTCCTTCGTGCCCTTCGTGTCCTTTGCGGTTCGTTTTTTCATAATTTTGCGTAAGTCCTGTTAATGATTAATTAGATTACTTCAGCAATAAAACTAAACAATTGTAATGTTAACTTTTTGAAGTTGTAACTGCTTTGTAAAGGATAATTGATAAGTGTTGTCAAAGCTACTTCTAGAGAGAGAGACTACAAATATCACGCACGCAATTATTCTTATGAATGCTATTTCTAACCTTCAATTCAAACGGGCAATTTGGCAACCTGCTATTTTATTGACTTTAGGCTTTTGGCTCAGTGCTAGCCTAATTTTGGATTGGGTAATTATGCCTAGTCTTTATGTTTCTGGCATGATGACCCAAGCTGGTTTTACTACAGCTGGCTATGTAATTTTTTGGAATTTTAATCGTGTAGAATTATTATCTGCTGCTGTAGTATTGACTGGTGTATTAGCTTTAAGCAAAACCCAATCTCACTGGCGTCTGAACGGAATTGTTTTATCTGTAATCCTGCTAGCTATAGCGCTGCTGGAAACCTATCTTTTAACTCCGCAAATGAGCGCTATCGGAGTTCATCTCAACGCATTTGATGTAGAGACTACTATTCCGGCAACAATGAATTTACTTCACGGCGGCTATTGGATATTAGAAGCAGCCAAGCTTATAGCGGGTGGTACACTTTTAAACTGGTACTGGCGACAGCAAGCTTAAGATTTAAATCTCATGCATAGATAAACACGGTGGGGGCACAACAATGTTTGGTTTGTGCGCCCACAAATTTTTGGTATTCCATACCTGGAAAACGGCTCTATTGATTTGAATATGTAACGTCAGGGATAATTAAGGGTTTCCAAGACTGGATAATTTATTTTTCGGTTAGTGCGTTGATTCAGAATCACTAAACAACAGCAGGCGTGCGGCAAGTATTGCAAATCCTAAAGCAGCGATCGCCTTTAACAAACGTGTAGGTAATAATTCTGCAACGGCTCCCCCTGCTAATGCTCCCAACAAACTAGTTAACAATAGGGCAGCCGCAGTACCAAAAAACACAGCACGCGGAGATTGGCTACGACCTGAAAGCGCGATCGCCGCTAACTGGCTTTTGTCACCTAATTCTGATAAAAAAACTGTAATAAAGCTCAGTCCTAAAAGATGCCAGTCCATGTGATTAAGGGGAGAGGGGACAAACAGAAAACAATTAAACGACTCTTAACCGTGAAATACATCCCAAAACAGCAGAAGGGAAATCACCAATAACATTACTCCTGATGATTTTTCTACGGTTTTTGGGCTGAGTCGGCTAGATATCCAACTTCCTAACAGTACGCCTAATAAGCTAGTGGTTATTAGTGCAGCCCCAGACCCCATAAATACTATCCAAGGTGCATGAGATTCTGCACTCATTAATAAGGTAGATAACTGAGTCTTATCTCCAATTTCAGCTAAAAAAATGGTGGCGAAAGTAGTACCGAAAACAACCGCTACTGATTGCTGCCTTTTAGGACTATCAATAATTTCAGGCTGAATCGGCTCAATAGTTGCAGTAGTTAAGTTAATACTGGTGATGTGTTGTGGTTCTGGCTGGCTTTCAGTCTGGTATTTGTCAGAAAGGCTTAATGGTGCAGAGTCAAGTTTCACAGGCAATAATTTTGTGACGAGGTTGTTTTCATATTTTTCTCATTTTCTCAGATTGTTGTAATAGATTGCAACTGTAGTAGTACTGCAATTCCGAACTAGACAAGTTTATGCTTGTCAGGCTAACGCTCCTAATCGAAGAGGACAAGGGGAAAGAAGATCGGGTTATCTTACAGACCAACAGCTTTATCGAAGCGGAGCATTTCTAGACTGCGATCGCCATAAACTCCTTCTATCTGTTGGCGACAGCAATCAATAGCAAAATCATCTAAATCTTCTGGCTCAATCCCATACATATCCTGAAATATCTCAGTTTCCACCCGACAGAAGCGAGGACGATTCGGGTAAATGCGGCATTCTCGTGTGGTATGGTCAAAATTCACACACCATCCCCCTTCGCCTACCATACTGAAATAAATTTCCAGTTCTGCGGCTGAGAGATACTCTTCTATGTCTGGACGCTCTGCTGGATCAAGATTACAGCAGGCTCCACATTGCTTTATACATTGCCAAGTTGCCATGATTAGGTACTGGGTATTGGGTATGCGGAAGACGCCCTCTCAGATTTTTCTGTGGTTTATCTGTGGTTTTATTTCAGGCACTTGACCGTCTACAACAAGTTTAGCTTGCAAATTCTAATACTTTTTAATCAAGTCAGCAAGAAATCAAACAGAGGTTAGCATTTCTAACCCTAAAGAATTTGATTGCAGATAAGAAGCCTTAATGCAATATTTTTTAAACTTGCGTTAATGACGAAAACAACACATAAAAAAAGGCATCTGCAAGAGATGCCCAAAATGCAGGAAAACCCCAGAAGGGTTGTCCTTACACCTTCCCAACAATCAGCAACAGTGGCTAATTTGAAATTAACCACACTCACAGACGTGAATACAGTAATTTTATTAACCAAAATATATAAATAACTTCAGTGTATGCACGTAAAAAATGTCATTTATATATTTTGTAAATGCCAAAATTCTCTGCTTGACTACTTTGAATTAGCTTGAAGCCTATAGTGTTGTTTGTTGCGATACACTACTCCACAAACAGCAGATAACATTAACCACGAAAGCGTATTTAACCGGAAATCGAATAAGGTAACATCAACAGTATTGAATAGCAACCAACCGAACAGAACCACGATATAACTAAAAAATATCAATCTGTCTTCTTGATCTATATATTTATATTTTGAGTTTCGTAGTAGTTGAATGGATGTCGTCAAAATCCAAGCGATTAAACTACAAAACAAAAGAGTACTCGGCAGACCAGTTTCAGCAGATAGCATCAAAAATAAGTTGTGGGGATGACCTAAGGAAATTTGCATCTTGGCTTCGTAGAGTGCGGTGAAGTTGCGTAAACCCCAACCAGTCCAAGGGTGCTGCTGAGTTAAAGACCAGGCAAACTCCCACTGGGTTTTTCGCATTAAGGCAACTGGTCTGTCGGGATACATATCATCATTTAACCGCGCCCAAAAGAAAGCAGGAACGAACTGACGAAAAAACTGCGCCACAGGTAAGGGAGCAAAAGCTGCCAAAAGCACCGTAGCAACGACACTAGCAACGCCGCCTACAAGAATCCGCCAACCTTGGTAAAATGCAAAAGCTAAACAAGCAAAAATTGCGATCGCCCATCCATTGCGTGAGTTAGTAAAAATCAGGGCAATGAAGTTGGCAATTCCGGTCACGGTCAGAAAGAGGAGGGGGATTGGGGATTGGGGATTAGGAATTAGGGATTGGGGACTGGGGATTGGGGATTGGGGGCTGGGGATTGGGGATTGGGGATTGGGGATTGGGGATTGGGGACTGGGGATTGGGGATTGGGGACTGGGGATTGGGGATTGGGAAATTGTCCTCATCCTTAACTGCCATTGTTCTAGCCACAATCCTAAGCCGAGGATGAAAACTATAACTAGATAAGCAGCTAGAGTGTTGGCGTGCATTAATATTGAAGCCATGCGACCTGGTGGTTGCCCTCCAGGTGCGATCGCCCACTCTAATACAACCCACAACAACGTAAAATTCAGACTCCAGCCCAAAAATAATTGCCCCAAGCCTAGAATTACTATTGGTACGGAACCGATTACCAAAATCCAAGCCAGTTGACGCAATTGTGCAATTGTCTGAATTAGGGCGCTAAGCCCAGCAAAAACAATAAAGTATGGTAAGAAATTGAATAAACCGATAAAAGCTGGTGTTTTGTCATAGGCAAACGCAGCTGTAATTATGAGTAATACGCTAAGAAGCGCAAATCCCCAGTTGAGGGGGCGGCGGACAATGGTGCGGTATTGTCGCTGCCAAGTAATTAAAGATGCCAAAACTATACATACAGCCCCTAAAAAGGGACTCAATGGGAAGACTAGTAGCCCCCATTGAGTTAAATTCCAAGGGAATTGCAAAGCAGAATTGGGATGGTAATAAGCCTTTTTCAAGCTGGCTCCCAACATTCAGCACGGGTGAGACGAATTTGAGCTAAGGCAAAAATGGTAGGAATGATTCTACCGTAGTTAGTGGCGATCGCTCTCCATCCCAAGTCAGCAAAAAACCAAGTCCACATCACTGGCCCAATAAAAGCAAAAACACTACGAACTGCGCCATAACGAGCTGCACTCATAGTCATACCCCGCCGTGCCATTTGCAACACTATATAGTTTTGAAACTGAGTTGTAGCAACTGCTGAACCTTGAATGGCAGTTTGTTTGGCTACTTGATAGGTAGCAAAATGCATAGCAAATTGACGGGCGATTTGTTTAAGCACAAATGGCTGGATTACAGAAGTGACCGCCAAGGCACTACCGCCTTTGAAAATTAATCCTAAAGGATCGCGCTGCAATAAAATTGGTAGCGGTTCTTGTCCTTCTGATTTGATCAACTGACGCTGCACTCGCACAGTTAACTTTTGTTTCTCGTCTTCTGGCAGTTTTTTCCACACATGACCTAATAGATGCAAAAATACCTCTGCTTCTAAATCAACCGTTGCCAGCTGACTAGAATAAGGAATTTTTAAATACTTACATACTTGAACTAGCGCTTGTCGGTAAGTTACTTGGTTGGTGCGTCCCCGTAAAACCGTCATTCCATCTGCTGCCAAAAAGCGGAAACGATTCTCCAGTGTATCTAGCCAAGCTTTGCGGTCTTGGCTTTGGACTTCAATCGGTTCAGGTGTCTGAACATAGTCTAAGGGATTGAACTTACGACTAAACAGAATTGCCGTTAAGTCTTGCAGTTCTTCTTCGGTTGCCATCTCTAACGCCGCCCTCAGTTCATCCAATTTCCGTTCCTCCCTTCCATGCTGCTGTACCTTATTCTACTATTAGCTTTCAGCAGTCATTGAGTAGTCCTTTTGTCTTGTGTCATTTGATAATAACCAATGACCAATGACTAAGGACTATTAATTCATGATTGATGTTGCAATAATTGGTGCGGGCATGGCTGGTTTAGCCTGCGCCCAGCAATTAAGCCAAGCGGGATATTCGGTGTTAGTTGTGGAAAAGTCCCGCGGTTTAGGGGGAAGAGTTGCCACACGCCGCTTGCATGGAACTTGCGCGGATCATGGGGCTTGTTATCTCAAACCCAAGGGTGAATTGCTGGGACGTTTTGTGGAGTTACTATGCGATCGCCCTTTAGGGCGCTGCGCTCCGCGCAATCGCCATCTACTAGAAATCTGGACGGATACAGTTTATGAACTGACAGCAGATGCTTCTATATCTCAACCTCAAAGCCGTAGCCCTCGATATGTCGCACCTCAGGGAATGAGTACTGTTGCTAAATTTCTCGCCCAAGGTTTGGATATATTGCTGAATCAGCGTGTCATCGCCGTTACCCCAACTCCCGAAAATAGTTGGCGACTCAATCTTGAATCTAGTAATGAAGAATTAACTGCTAAAACTTTAGTTTTCGCTATTCCCGCGCCCCAAGCTTTGGCACTGTTAGCACCCTTGAGTGACAGGGTTTTAGATGCAGTTTTTCTTGATAATCTGCGTTCTATAGAATTTTATCCCTCTATCAGTGTAATTGCCGGATATGCACCTACGTGCAAACCATTACCGCAATGGAAAGCTTTGAATTTTATAAATAATGCTGACTTGGCATGGATTGGTTTGGATAGCAGTAAGCGTCTCAATCCTCAGCAACCACATTTTGTAGTGCAAAGTAGCGCTGATTTTGCTCAACTTCACCTAGAATCCCTAGATTTACAACCAGCTGGACAGTATATGTTGCAGCGTGCAGCCCAACTTTTGGTACTTCCCTGGCTAGAAAATCCTGAGTGGATGCAAGTACATCGCTGGCGTTATGCCTTTCCTAAGACTTTTTGGTACGAAGCTGTTTTATCTACTACAACTCCTTTACCCTTAATTTGTTGCGGTGATTGGTGCGGTGGCAATCTTATAGAAGGTGCGATGCTTTCTGGAATAGCTGCTGCTGTTGAAATTAATCATCATCTACAGCATTTACCGCTACCGAATGTTAATAATCTTTTAACTTCTTTGATACTTTAAATTTGTGTGACATAGGCTGATTGCCCAGTATAGTAGGTTGCTATAATTACGGCTGTGAATTTACATACTAAACAATCAGTTCTTTACATTAGATAGTATATTTACTGTCAAATGAGGTGGCGATCGCTGGTGGTTACTTTAATAAGTAATGTAAACAATACTGTCAATTCAAATTTCCTGAAGATTTAACCAGAATTCATCTTAGTTCCGAGCGGCAAAATTGATCCCTAATATTATATGATGCGTTTTGTGTAGTTTTTAACCAAAATTACATAATTTTGGAATAATTGTCATCGTATCGATAGAATATCAGTACTTTACCAAACCTTTACATACTGATTTCCGAGGTTATACTGTGAAAAAATATCAGGCTTAACTAAAAACAGCAGAGCTTGATGTTTATTGTCGTACAAATTAAAAATTTAGATTCAGCGCTAGAGCATCCTTTCACTTCAATCAATTCCAACTGATTGTCATAACTACATTGCCTGCAAGTGAACTTTCTCTGCATGGCTGATTAGCTGAATAACAAAAGGAGATAAACAATTTATGAAAACAGTAGTCAAATTAACACAACAAACGGTGTTAGGAGAAATTGAAAGTGTTTTGGATACATATCCATATCATCCTTACCAACAAGCCTTTGCAATTCCTGACTTGCGCCAAGAATTAATTGCATTCGTCCTCAACCGTATTCCCTGCCTTGATTACACGATGTTTGCTGGACAAAATCTGCTTTTTGAAGCTGATAAAGAGTGCTTGCTCAACTATAAATTACCTCGTGGCCCTTTGGAGCAGCAACTACATTTACAAAATTTGATTCATCAAGGAATTTCCTCTATCTTTCAAGATAAGTCAGATTGGATCAGCCATCACCTTTGTGAAACAGTTCAACCTGGCTTGGAACCGTCTCACTGGTTTGGCTGAATTATGGCTACGAATGAGAAGTTAAAAAACTCCTCACTGTTAACTATTAACTTTTAGGGGATCGTGTCCCCAATTCATCAACGAGTAGCGCCAGCGCGTATGTTCAACATCGCCTTGAGGCTGCTGTGCTGAGTGGCGATGGATGTAGCTGACAACTTTTTTCATGTGCGATAAATCATCATCGGTGTAGTCATCTTTGTTCTTATTCAACAAATTGATGATTCGCTTACCAGATTTATGCCCAATAGATTCGTCATCACCTTCTTTTTGTCCAACTGATAGAGAGTCCTCTGTTTTTAACCAAGATTCTAATTCTTTTGGTGTCATATTAACTGAGGAATGAAACTCATCTATCACTGATTTAACATCTTTACTCATAACGTTATATTACTCTTCAATTTTATCCAGAGCATCAGGTTTATGGGCGGCTTCTTTGCCAGATTTGTCGCTTTTCACCAAGTACTCTGGATTCTCTTTTGAGGCGGCAACATGATGTCCTTTAATCTCTGTAGGTGAAGTTAATTTTTTTTCTACTTCACCAGTGGTTTCACCTTGTGCTGTATTCCACTTCACCTTGTCACCTTTCTTCAAATCTTCAGTCATGGGTGTTCCTTCTTGTTGTTTTATACCTGCCCATTATGTTAAGGGTGCAAGAGTAATTAATCAGTCAAGGGATAGAAAAAGTGTTAAAGGAAGTGTGGGGTGAGTTGGAAATGGGTGTGCAAGTATATAAAAGGACAGAGTGAGATTGCGATCGCAATGTGTCGCTATACCATCCACGCTAACAGCGATGGGGTGATCATCCTCCGACTGAATTGAATTAAGCCTGTTTATTAGCTCACAAAGCTGCATGACAAACATTACACCACTTACACAATTTCGTCTATAATCACCATTGCCAATTATGCTACTAATAGAGTTATTATTTTTAAATTAACAGACTGAAAATTCACAGATTATTTAGGTAAATTGCATGAAGGCTGGCAAAGAACAATGGTTTCCAATGGTTTTACAGCTTAAAGGTTCGGTAATCGCAGCAATTTATAAAAATGTTTTATGTTGTGGAATTTTCGGTGTTATTATTTCTATACTTCACTATTTTAAATTCCCTGTTTCCCAACCTATTTTAGGAAGCGTTATTCCCAGTATTGTTTTAGGTTTACTGCTGGTTTTTCGCACAAATACAGCTTATGAGCGCTTTTGGGAAGGTAGAAAAAGTTGGGGTTCCATCGTAAATACTGTCCGTAATTTGGCGCGACAAATATGGGTAACTATTGATGAAATTTCCCCTGAAGATAGAAAAGATAAAATTGCAGCTTTACGGTTATTAGTTGCTTTTGCTGTAGCTACCAAATTGCATTTACGGGGTGAACCTGTAAATCGTGAGTTGCAAGAATTAATGCCGTCTTCTATGTATTTAGAACTAAAAATTATGAATAATCCTCCCATAGAAGTAGCTTTTTGGATAGGAGATTATTTACAACGACAATATAACCGCAATTGCCTCAATAGCTATCAGTTAACATCTATGCAAGAGTTATTGAATAATCTGGTAGATAATTTAGGAATTTGCGAACGGATTTTAAGAACGCCTATGCCGCTTGCTTATGCTATTCATTTGAAGCAATTACTATTTCTATATTGTCTCTTGCTACCTTTCCAAATGGTAGACAGTCTTGGTTGGTGGACAGGCGTAATCGCTGCTTTAGTAAGTTTTACTTTATTTGGCATTGAAGCCATTGGTTTAGAGATAGAAAACCCTTTCGGCTATGACGCTAATGACTTACCCCTTGATACAATTTGCAACACAATGAAACGCAATATTGAGGATTTAATGAGTCTGAGTCCAAATGTGCGATCGCATATCAATAATGTGAACAACACAGAAGACTTTAGTGTCAGTTAAGTAGGAAAATAAGAAATAATAAATTGCGATTTCATAACCGTCGAATACCAATTTCCAATCCTTCACATACGCCAGTCAGAAAATCTAAATCCAAAGTAGCAATGGTATCGCTAGGTTTGTGATAGTGGGGATTACGCAAGAATGCCGTATCTGTCACCATAATTGCTGGATAGCCTGCATCCCAAAAAGGTGCATGATCACTCAGCCTAGTTTGAGGAACTATCAAACCTCGATTCGGTACTGGTAACCATTGACTAGCTACCCCAATATTGCGAATACTACGGCTAATTCTAATTAAGTCAGGTATTGTCCGCCAATTACCAATTAAAGCAATAAAATCACCACGATTTGGGTAAAAGCGTTCTAGAGGTGGTGGGTAACTTTGGGAATTAGGCTGAGAATCCTTATAACCCAACATTTCTAGAGACATCATTAACCGTAGTGGTTGCTTTTGTTGACGCAACAAGGCTACATAGTCAGCACTACCCAGTAGGCCATATTCTTCCATATCAAAAGCCACCAGCCTTAAAGGATATCTCATGGGTTCAGTGGCGAAATTTTTAGCCAATTCTATCAACACTGCCACACCTGTAGCATTATCATCAGCCCCTAGTGTTCCGGGTACAGCATCATAGTGAGCAGCAATTAAAATTGGTGGCAAATCTTTTTTTTGCCCTCTAAATTGAGAAGGCAAATTCAATATGAGATTCTTGCAGATTTTGCTCCCTACTCGAAAGGTGTGGATTTCCACACTTCCCCATTGTTCAAATTGCTGACGGATGTATTCTTGGACAAAAAAATACCCAGCTGTTGCCATGTAAGGATCGCGTTCTCTGGCTATTTCCGTCAGGTGAGTTTGTAATCGTGCTTTTAAATTCAAATTTTTAAAGTAGTCGCAATATCAAAGTTTGCAGACAGGGGGAAACACAGAGCAAGTATTATTAGAGTGCATTTCCCATCTTGCAGATACACTCAACTAAATCTCTTAAACTCCAAGAATTAAGACTGTTTGGACACACTAACCATAGTCAATGTTATCCTAGTCTTGCAACTAGCTCCTCTAGCTAAAATTCTGGCCCTTACTACCTTAATAATGACTATTATACCATTGAGGGCTTTCAATCCTAGAGCAAAAAGCTAGAGGTAGTCTCGCACATTCATAATAATTGTATAAGACACGCTAGGAGATGAGTAACGCATGGGCAAGGTAGTCGGCATCGACTTGGGTACAACCAACTCAGTAGTCGCCGTTATGGAGGGTGGCAAGCCGGTGGTGATTGCCAATGCAGAAGGAATGCGAACAACCCCCTCCGTAGTTGGTTTCAGCAAAGAAGGCGAAAGAGTAGTCGGGCAAATGGCACGGCGACAAACCGTTTTGAACCCCCAAAATACCTTTTTCGCAGTGAAACGTTTCATTGGGCGCAAGTATGGTGAACTTAACCCAGAATCGAAGCGTGTACCATATACTATCCGCAAAGACGAAATTGGTAATATTAAAATTGCCTGCCCCCGTTTAAGTAAGGAATTTGCCCCAGAAGAAATTTCGGCAATGGTGCTGAAGAAATTGGCAGAAGATGCCAGTCGCTACTTGGGTGAACCAGTAACAGGGGCAGTGATTACAGTTCCTGCTTATTTTAATGATTCTCAGCGGCAAGCCACCAGGGATGCTGGTAGGATTGCTGGTTTAGAAGTACTACGGATTCTTAATGAACCTACCGCCGCCTCTTTAGCTTACGGTTTAGATCGTGGTGATACCGAAACTATCTTAGTTTTTGACTTGGGTGGTGGAACCTTTGACGTATCCATTCTAGAAGTGGGTGATGGAGTTTTCGAAGTCAAAGCCACTAGTGGAGATACGCAGCTTGGCGGTAATGATTTTGACAGAAAGATTGTAGATTGGTTAGCAGAGCAATTTTTGGAAGCCGAAGGGGTAGACTTAAGACGCGATCGCCAAGCTTTGCAACGTCTGATGGAAGCCGCAGAAAAAGCCAAAATAGAACTTTCTGCTGTTAGCGTTACTGATATTAACTTGCCCTTTATAACCGCAACTGAAGATGGCCCTAAACATCTAGAAACTCGCCTAACTCGTTCTCAGTTTGAGGGTTTGTGCGGTGATTTGGTGGGACGCTTGCGAACACCAGTCAAACGGGCCTTAAAAGATTCAGGTCTCTCACCAGATGACATTGAAGAAGTTGTGTTAGTGGGTGGTTCCACACGCATCCCCATGGTGAAGCAGCTAGTGCGTGACTTGATTGGCATAGAACCGAGTGAAAATGTCAACCCTGACGAAGTGGTGGCAGTAGGTGCAGCAATTCAAGCAGGTATTCTCGCAGGCGAACTTAAAGATGTGTTGCTTTTAGATGTCACACCGTTATCAGTGGGGTTGGAAACCATTGGGGGCGTGATGAAAAAACTTATTCCCCGTAACACTACCATCCCAGTACGCCGTTCTGATATTTTCTCCACGTCAGAAAATAACCAAAACACTGTGGAAATCCACGTAGTCCAAGGCGAACGGGAAATGGCTGCTAATAACAAGTCACTGGGGCGTTTCAAACTGTATGGCATCCCGCCAGCACCCAGAGGCATACCACAAATTCAGGTATCATTTGATATTGATGCCAATGGTATTTTACAAGTAACAGCTTTGGATAGAACTACTGGACGAGAGCAAAGTATCACCATCCAAGGCGCTTCTACTTTGAGCGAGTCAGAAGTGAATCGAATGATTCAGGATGCCCAGAAATATGCCGACATCGACCGAGAACGCAAAGAAAGAGTAGAAAAGCGTACTCGATCTGAGGCTTTGATTTTACAAGCAGAACGACAACTTAGAGAAGTGGCGCTAGAGTTTGGTATGCAGTTTGCCCGCAGCCGCCGCCAAAGAATTGATAATATTTGCCGGGAACTGAAGGAGAGTTTACAACAAGACGATGATCGCGGCATTGACCAAGCTTACGCCGACCTGCAAGATGCTTTGTATGAGCTAAACCGGGAAGTCCGCCAGTATTATGCTGAGGACGAAGATGACGACTTGTTTGGCACTATTCGAGACATCTTTACTGGCGATAAAGAAAAAGAACGCGATTTTCCGCGAGATACCTATCGGGAACGTGATTCCTATGGTAGAGACTATGGCAGAGATTATGGTAGAGACTCTACTAGAGACTATGGTAGAGACTCTACTAGAGATTATGACAGAGATAGTCGTTCCTCTTACCCTGACAACCGTTCTCCTCGCAGATCTCGCCCAAGCTACCAGGATAACTGGGATGATGACGATGATGATTGGTTGTAATACTCCTAAAATGGCGGGTAACCTCGCCCTCATGCTACCGCATGGGTCTAGTAGCCCGAAAAAGCGAATTAAATTGATTCAAAATTCGGATTTGATAATTGTTGATTGGTAATTTGTTAATAGTCAGCAGTAATCAAAAAAAATAACAGCTGATGGTATCCGTTACTTATTACCAAGATGTGTCTGGAAAAGTTTGTTACGGAGGGAAACATTCCTTACGACTTTTCGCAAAATCTAAAATCTCAAGTTAAATAACTGACTATGCAAAATTTGCAGAATTTTCGAGATTACTACGAAATTTTGGGAGTACCTAAAGAAGCCTCTAGTGAGGAAATTAAAAAGGTTTATCGACGTTTAGCACGCCAGTATCATCCCGACCTCAATCCAGGAAATAAGGCAGCAGAGGATAAATTTAAAGATATCGGTGAGGCCTATGAAATCCTTTCTGATCCAGCGAAGCGGGCACAGTACGATCAGTTTAGCCGCTACTGGAAGCAAAAAGGCTTTGTCAACAAACAGACACCTAAAGCTAAACAGTGGAGCGATAATCGCTCTACTAATCGCAATGGCAATCAAGAAGTAGATCCCAGCCAATTTGCTGATTTTGAAAGTTTTATTAATCAGGTAATCGGTGTAGGCAGTCGCCAAGAAAATAAAAATGGGGGAAGTACCAAGACAACTAGCGATCCGTTTCGTACCCCAAGAACAAAAGTTGAATACACAGTCAATCCCCGTCCTACCCGTCGAGATATAGAAGCCAGGTTGACTCTACCATTAGAAAAAGCTTATCAAGGTGGTACTGAACGCATTCGTCTAGAAGATGGGCGATCGCTAGAAGTAAATATGCCCCCAGCTATGGTAACAGGGCAAACTATCCGTTTGCGAAACCAAGGCATTGGTGGCGGTGACTTGTACTTAAAAATTACCGTCGAGCCGCATCCTCTGTTTAAGCTTGAAGGTGCCAATATCTTCTGTCAGGTACCCATTACTCCCACCGAAGCAGTCTTGGGAGGGCAGGTAGAAGCACCCACTCTTGATGGGCCTGTGAAAATGACGATTCCCCCAGGAGTTAGATCTGGTCAAAGATTTCGTTTGGCAAATAAAGGCTACCCCAACGAAAACGGCAAACGTGGCGATCAACTGGTGGAAATTCAGATAGTGGCTCCGAAAACTATTAGCAGCGAAGAACGGGAACTCTATGAGAAGTTGCGCCAAATTGAAACCTTTAAACCCCGCGCGGATTTAATCAGTTAGGGATGATATAGTTTAGCGAGCTATTTTTTACACAAGCAAGTACGGCTCTAATAAATCAACGCTGCTGATAGAAAGGTATGATAAAAAATAGTGGTTATACCAATCAAAGCGCACAATTCTTTATTATCCCAACATTTCTGTTCCTTCTGGTCGGTGGCTTCGCAAAGCTTTATTTTATTGGGATGAGATTGGCTCTATAGTTCAGCAAAGTATTCGTAGACTGCACAAATCGCCCAGAATATGAAAAGCTACTTTACAATGCTTCATCCACAACAAATGGCTTTACTTGCCTAAATATTCGTTTCTGTAATGTGCTTCCAATCCATCGTCATGATATACCTTGCAGATATTATAGAATTCAAACGAAAACGTAGAGATGAACTGCTTCATTTGCTCTGACTTAGCATTTAAATTAAATAAGATATAGCATTTTAGCAAAAAGGATAAGTAAAGTTAAATGGATTCTTTTAAAGAAAGATTCATAGTAGATGAAAAAGGAAATCGCATTGAAGTAATTCTTGATACTTACGAACGAGTGATAGAAGGTATTCGCGCTCTCGTTGAAGACCCTAGACCCCTGGTTGCTTAAAATTGACTAACCGCGAAGGATGGCGTATCCGAATTGGTAATTATCGTGTGCTTTAGGAGATTGATGACGAGCAAACAATGATCACAGTCCTTCAAGTTGGCCATCGACGCGATATCTACCGCTAAGTACCCTTTGATTAAAACATTAGATGCTCGTCAGTAATGGAGTTGAGAGGTTTACAATATTAGGATTAGGAAAAACTTGATTGCAAGGTGACTCAATCAGCCGTGAATCAACATGGGGCAATGCGACAAAGCAGTGAACCCACCTATTACTCTTTGCTGGGACTCCATCCCTCGGCATCGGTAATCGACATCCGTCGCGCCTATCGAAAACTGAGTAAACGCTATCATCCTGATACTACTGACTTACCTGCTACTGTCGCTACCGCTAAATTCCAGCAACTCAACGAAGCCTACGCCACATTGAGCAATCCAGAACGGCGCTTAAGTTATGACCTGAAAATCGGCTATTCTCGTTTTGGAGTGATTCAAGCACCCGCTGATTTGAACCATCCGGTTACTAAAGCCTACGACTGGTCAAAATCTGCTTACCTGGATGCTAGCGATCGCCCCCTCTCATCGGGCGAAATCTTTGCTTTATTTATTTTGGGGTTGACGTTTTTGGGTTGTTTATTGCTAGCGATCGCCATTGGTTTAACACGTGGTGACGCTGCTTTCCAAACACAATTGCTACCACCTCAAACCGTACATCAGCAAATTCCCCAGCCATCGCAATCAACTAGCCTTTGGGGAACTAAAAATTATTTTTGTTAATTTTGTATTTTAAATTTTGAATTGCTTATGTCTTTTCTTCCTTCCGATGCTCCTCTATATAACCATACCCTGCCACAAATTGAGCGGTGGCTAAAAGACCAAGGCTGCCAACAAGATGAAGCATTTTTGCATTGCTGGCGTGTAGAGCGACCTCATTGGCAAGCTGAACTTTCCCTTGATGTTGAGCAAATTACAGTAAGGTACATCCAAGCTGGGGAAAACGGGCAAGATATCCAACGCTCTTTCAAATATTCCCTGAGTCGGGAAGATATAGAACAAGCAGTTTTTTCTGGGCCTTAAGACAGTGCTGAGTAACAAGTGCTGAGTAACAAGTAGAAGAATCAAGAGTTGAATTTTTGTCGGATTTCTCATAACTCATAGACTCATAACTCAGCACTCATCACTCTCTCACACACTCCCAAACCTCCGTTCTCGCTGCTGATATGCACACAAGGCGCGGTGAAATTCAACGCGGTCAAAATCTGGCCACAAAGTCTCAGTTATGTAAATTTCTCCATAAGCCATTTGCCAAAGTAAGAAATTTGACAGGCGCATCTCCCCACTAGTACGGATTAACAAATCTGGGTCAGATATACCTGCTGTGTAGAGGTGGCGTTCAAATACTTCCTCATTAATTTCATCCGGTTTTAATAGACCTTGCTGGACTTTCTCAGCGATCGCTCGACAAGCCTGCAAAATTTCTTGTCGTCCGCCATAATTTGTAGCTACTGTAAATCGGATACTGCGATTATCCTTAGTTTCTGCCATTGAACGGGAAATTTCTTGTTGAAGCGATCGCGGCAAAGCATTTAAATTGCCGACAAACTGAATTTGAACATTCTCTTCTAGCATTTCCCGCAATTCTTGACGCAAAACTCTTTGGAATAAAGTCATCAAAAAATCTACTTCTTCCTGGGGCCTTTTCCAGTTTTCCGTCGAAAAAGCATAAGCTGTTAGCGCCTGAATTCCCCAATCTTTACAGCAACGGAGCAAATCCTTAAGGGCATCTACACCAGCTTTATGACCCATAATCCGTGGTAGACCTTGACGTTTAGCCCATCGACCATTGCCATCCATAATCACCGCAACGTGCTTGGGTAATAGTTCTCGTTTTAAGCCAGGGGGCAAATCTTGAAGTTCAGTTTGTTGTGCTGTCATTTTTTATCTCGAGAAGCGGTCGATGGTAGTCCGAGTAAACGTGAAATTAGTACTAATGCCTTAGTAACAATCTGACGACCCAAGCTGAACAAACCAGGAGCAACAGCTTCCCGATCTACAGTGGGGGACAATAGAGCCTCTAATGACTCTTTCAGCTTCCTAATCGTCAGCGGTCTATTTAGGATTCCCCGTTCCGCTAAGGAAATAGAACCAGTTTCTTCTGATACAACGACACAGATACAATTTTCGACCCGCTCAGTAATTCCCATTGCTGCCCGATGGCGTGTTCCCAACTGGCGCGAGGCTGTGCGTCCCGAAAGTGGTAAAATTATACCTGATGCTACAATCCTTGAGCCACGTATTAAGGTTGCTCCATCATGCAACAGAGTTTTAGGCTGAAAAATTGTTTGGATTAATTCCTTAGAAACCTCAGCATTCAGTTTTACTCCTGGGACAGAAAAATCCCGCTCGTCAATCGGGCCTGTTGTTTCCAAAATCAGCAAAGCTCCAATCCGGTTTTTTGACAGTTCTTTAACCGCATCAACAATTTCATCAATTACACTGTCGGACTTAGGTATTGCTAGATTGGATGGTTGAAACAACTGGCGAAATTCGCCACGCCCCAATTGTTCTAAAAATCGGCGAAACTCTGATTGGAGAGCGACTGCCATTGCTACAGCACAGCCAATAACTAACTTTTCTAGTACGAAATTGAGCAGTGGTAGCCCCAATCTATTACTGAGTGCTGAGGCTAGCATCAATATAATAAAACCCCGTACCATCCACAGTGTCCGGCGCTCACTAATAATAACTAGTATCATGTAGGTCAGCGCCAACACTAATACAATATCCAGAGTCCCAAACAGCAAGGACTGCGACCATCCCAGGTTTGTCAGCCATTGCTTCCACCAATCTCTCATGACATCTGGATTACTACTTTGCCTCTAAATACAGCGAGTTAATTGCCAATTGTCAATAGTCAATAGTCAATAATTTTTAGCTAGTGAACCTTTAGGGAACCCCAATCACCTGGGTCGGTCTAATCCTCCCTTGAAGTTCGCTTGGAGGGAAACCCTCCTTACGACTTCTTTCCCAAGTGCTGGAATTACTGCACTAGCTCACCAATGATTAATGACTAATGACTAATGACTAACTCTTTAGTCTTTCTGGTAGGCAATCTTGTCGAATCAAATCTTGATAAGTTTCGCGTTGCAAAATCAAGTTTGCTTCGCCGTTCGTTACCACAACTGCTGCCGGCCGGGGCAGGCGGTTATAGTTAGATGCCATACTGTAATTGTACGCACCAGTTCCCATAACTACGAGAATATCTCCTGGTTCAGTTTTTGGCAGTTGGGCATTTTTAATTAGAACATCCCCGGATTCACAGTGTTTACCAGCAATTGTGACTGTTTCTGTAAGGGGAGATGACATTTTATTTGCAACTACTGCTCGATAAACTGACTCGTAAGTAATTGGGCGCGGGTTATCAGACAATCCTCCATCTACCGCTACGTAGGTACGGATATCAGGAATCACTTTTGAGGAGCCGATAGTGTAAGCAGTAACACCAGCGTTAGCAATAAGCGATCGCCCTGGTTCACAAAGTAATTTTGGCAAAGGCAAATTTTCTGCCGCACAAGCTTCTTGAATTACTTCGCAAATCGGTTTTACCCATTCTTCAATGCTGGGGGGATCGTCCGATTGTATATAAGTAATCCCCAAGCCACCACCAACATCTACCTCTGTCAGAGTTAAACCATAGCTAGCAGCTTTAGTTACCCATTGCACCATTAAAGCTGCTAAATCACGATGTGGTTGGCGTTCAAAAATCTGGGAACCAATATGAGCGTGTACCCCCACGCAATTTAGGGCTGGTTGCTGACTCACAAAAGCAAACACCTCATCCAAATCGCCTGGATCAAACCCAAATTTACTATCTAAGTGACCAGTACGAATGTATTCATGTGTATGGCAATCAATACCAGGAGTCAAACGCAGCAAGATCCGAGTCCTGAGTGAGGAGTTTTCTGCTTGCTCCCTTGCTCCCCTGCTCTCCTGCTCCTCTGCTAACTGAACCAAAGTATGCAACTCATACCAGTTATCCGCCACAATGGTGCAACCTACTTCAATTGCGTAAAGCAATTCTGCGCGAGATTTATTATTACCGTGGAAGTAGATTTTGTCAGGACTTACGCCAGCAGCCAGTGCTGTGTAAAGTTCGCCTCCAGAGGCGACATCAATTCCTAAGCCTTCACTATTGGCTATGGCGCAAACAGCTAGACAGTTCCACGCTTTTGAAGCATAAAGTACCTGTGATTCACCTTGGTAGTATTGCTTGAAAGCATCTCGGTATTGCTGACAAGCCGAACGCAGGGTTTCTTCATCTAAAATATATAAAGGTGAGCCAAACTGCTGCACTAGGGTTGTGATATCACACCCACCAATTTCCAGGAAGTCATGACCATTTACTCTAGCAGTCAAGGGTAAAAGTTCTTGATTAGGCGAATTGCTGCGCCTTTGAGGTAAGTACTGACTACCAGTATGTTGAACCCCAGTGGGGTGAGTCGATACCATAACTATACGAGTTGTCCTTGTTCAAATTATGGGCGTGAGTAAGTCTCCCGTTTCCCAGTTTACAAAGGGTTTGTAATCTTATCCAATAACTGTGATCTCATTAGATTTAAAACTTCAATCACTGACAACAGAGCATCTAAGTGCAATAGTAGAACTGGATCAAGCCTGTTTCGGTGGTCTTTGGACTATGGATGCTTACCAACGAGAGTTGGACAGTCCTAACAGCGATTTACTGGGTTTATTTTCCCCAGGTTCTAGCTTGAGACTGCTGGGCATCGGTTGCTTTTGGTCAATTTTAGAAGAAGCTCATATTACAATTTTGGCGGTTCATCCCCAATATCACTGTCAAGGTTTGGGACAAGCTTTACTATATTCCCTCCTGAAGACAGCTAGCGATCGCGGTTTAGAGCGAGCTACTCTTGAAGTCCGAGCTTCTAACTTGGCGGCTATATCTTTATATCAAAAATTTGGTTTCAAAACAGCTGGGCGACGTCGGCGTTACTACAAAGATAACGGTGAGGATGCGCTGATTCTTTGGCTTTCTGATTTACAACAGCCGCAATTTCAAGCAACTTTGCTTGAGTGGCATACCATGGTTAGCGATCGCCTCAGTAAATTCTCTTGGCAGCTGCTTTTTCAGTAAATTGGCATCAATAGTTAATAGTCAACAGTTCACGCTCAAAAAACCCTTTACTATAGAACGTGAACTTTTGAGCATTGAGTTTATTTACTCCTACTTTCTTCATCAAAGCATCATTATGTAGTTGCAACCGTTGATAGCTCTGCTGTTGACTGTTAAGCATCTTCATGAAAAAACATAAATTTTTCTGCGTTATCTTTCATGATAATTATTTATTGTCTAAAAATTTACTATTTAAAAAAAATATCAAACAGAAAAAATATTGATTTTTGTAAATATGTATGATATATATATTTGTTTGGAAGTAGTTCAATAAAATCAAGATTTCAAAGGTTTTTTGTGTGTAGTCAATACCAAAAACGCAGGTAAACTCGCTCTCCTCAGTACAAAAGCCACACAAAAGTAATAAATATTAAGGAATTACGCCATCAGCTTGGGTGATCCCGCGTGGTTGTCTAAAATTTTGATACAGGCATCCAAAATCTTAGCCTGTGCTAAAATCAGCGTACCGGCACGACGCAGGTGATGGGAAAAATGCCATGTTTGAACGCTTCACAGAAAAAGCTATTAAGGTAATCATGCTGGCCCAAGAAGAGGCCCGCCGTTTAGGTCACAATTTCGTCGGCACTGAACAGATCCTCCTGGGTCTGATCGGTGAAGGGACGGGAGTGGCGGCCAAAGTGCTCAAATCAATGGGCGTCAATCTCAAAGATGCCCGCATTGAGGTAGAAAAAATCATAGGACGGGGTTCTGGCTTTGTCGCCGTGGAAATTCCCTTTACGCCACGGGCAAAGCGGGTTCTGGAACTGTCCTTAGAAGAAGCGCGCCAATTAGGGCATAACTACATTGGCACCGAGCATCTGCTGTTGGGCCTGATCCGCGAAGGGGAAGGTGTAGCAGCCAGGGTGCTAGAAAACCTCGGTGTGGATCTATCTAAGGTAAGAACCCAAGTAATCCGCATGCTGGGAGAAACAGCAGAGGTTTCGGCAACCGGGCAATCAGGACGTACCAAAACTCCAACTTTGGATGAATTTGGCTCGAACCTGACCCAAATGGCAACGGATAACAAGCTCGATCCAGTGGTGGGACGCGCCAAAGAAATCGAGCGAGTAATTCAGATTTTGGGACGCCGGACTAAAAACAATCCAGTGCTGATAGGCGAACCAGGTGTTGGTAAAACAGCGATCGCAGAAGGTTTAGCATCGCGCATTGCCAACAAAGATGTCCCCGACATCCTGGAAGATAAGCGCGTAGTCACTCTGGATATCGGCTTGCTCGTAGCAGGAACCAAGTACCGGGGTGAATTTGAAGAACGCCTGAAGAAAATCATGGATGAAATTCGGCAGGCGGGCAATGTAATTCTCGTGATTGACGAGGTACACACCCTCATTGGTGCAGGTGCGGCTGAAGGTGCGATTGATGCGGCGAATATCCTCAAGCCAGCTTTGGCAAGGGGTGAGTTGCAATGTATCGGCGCAACAACCCTTGATGAATACCGCAAACACATCGAGCGGGATGCAGCATTAGAGCGACGCTTCCAACCAGTGATGGTGGGTGAACCAACAGTCGATGAGACAATTGAGATTTTGTATGGTTTACGCGATCGCTACGAGCAACACCACAAGCTGAAAATCTCCGATGAAGCATTGGTGGCGGCAGCTAAGTTATCTGATCGTTACATTAGCGATCGCTACCTCCCAGATAAAGCTATCGACTTGATCGATGAAGCAGGTTCTAGAGTTCGGTTGATTAACTCCCAACTGCCACCCGCAGCCAAAGAGTTAGACAAAGAACTGCGGCAAATCTTAAAAGAAAAAGATGATGCAGTTCGCTCCCAAGACTTTGACCGAGCTGGGGAACTGCGCGATCGGGAAATGGAAATCAAAGCCGAAATTCGCGCGATCGCTCAAAGCAAGACGAATGCCTCCGGTACTGAAGGTGAAGAGCCTGTAGTCACAGAAGAGGACATCGCCCACATCGTCGCATCTTGGACTGGAGTTCCGGTGAACAAGCTCACCGAATCCGAATCCGAGAAGCTGTTGCACATGGAAGACACCTTGCATCAGCGTCTAATTGGACAAGAAGATGCTGTGAAGGCAGTTTCACGGGCAATTCGTCGCGCTCGTGTCGGTTTGAAGAATCCCAATCGTCCCATTGCCAGCTTTGTCTTCTCCGGGCCGACCGGCGTTGGTAAAACTGAGTTGGCGAAATCCTTGGCTTCTTACTTCTTCGGTTCTGAAGAAGCAATGATTCGCCTGGATATGTCCGAATATATGGAACGACACACCGTCAGCAAACTGATTGGTTCGCCTCCTGGTTATGTTGGCTATAACGAAGGCGGTCAGCTAACTGAAGCAGTGCGCCGTCGTCCATATACCGTGGTGCTATTCGACGAAATCGAAAAAGCCCACCCCGATGTCTTCAATATGCTGCTGCAAATTTTGGAAGATGGTCGCTTAACTGATGCCAAAGGTCGCACGGTGGACTTCAAGAACACCTTGCTGATTTTGACCTCCAACATCGGTTCCAAGGTAATTGAAAAAGGCGGCGGCGGTATCGGCTTCGAGTTTGGCGAAGACCAAAGCGAATCACAGTACAACCGCATTAAAACCTTGGTGAACGAAGAACTGAAGCAATACTTCCGTCCAGAGTTCCTCAACCGACTAGATGAAATCATCGTCTTCCGTCAACTGAGCAAGGTGGAAGTGACTCAAATCGCCGAAATCATGCTCAAAGAAGTCTTTGGTCGCCTAACCGAAAAGGGTATTACCTTAGAAGTTACCGACCGCTTCAAAGAGCGCTTGATTACAGAAGGTTACAGCCCCAGCTATGGTGCAAGACCTTTACGTCGGGCAATTATGCGCTTGTTAGAAGATAGCCTAGCAGAAGAAATTCTCTCTGGTCGCATTAAAGATGGCGATGTAGCCCTCGTTGATGTAGATGACAGCGGTAATGTGCAAGTTAGTTCTCAACAGCGGCGGGAATTGTTACCTCAAGGTGTTGAGTAGTCTTTAATATTTGGGATTAAATCTCAAGTTTAAAAATTCAAACGGTAGAGTATTAATTGCTCTACCGTTTTTTGTTTTCTTGCCGTTATAGCTAGGCTGTCGAGTCGCTCAAGCCATAATAGAAAATGGACAGTTCACTGGAATCATTCGCGGATATGAGCGATACGGAATGTTTTTTAATGAACCAATAGGTTATAGGATCAGTCCAGATGGTAGGCAGGGCGAACGCACGAGATTTCTGAAACCCTTGCTAGATAAGGATATTGACGAAAAAATAGACTAAATTTAAAAACGCCAAAACCCTTGCTATTAAAGGATTCTTATACTTTAGATGCGTTTGCCCTGAGATGGTAGGCGTATTCTACTTTATTATGGGGAGATAAAAATCAATGCAGACGACCAATACCACGTCATCCCCCGCAGCAGATAGAGTGAGGAATAACTGGGAATTTACGGAAGTCTGGATAGATCCTATGTTGTCTCCTCCATACATTCTTTTATTACTCTGCGATAGCGAGCAAAGCTGTCAAATTTATGACCCGGCGTAGGGTTATAAGGTTGTATTTTCTAGTAATAACTATGATGCAGCTAAGTTACGGTTACTAGAAGATGAATATGAACCAATTGCAGGTAGGCTGTTAGCTACGGAATTATTTTAACTAGAGCGAAGATGATTCGCCCCATAGGAGGCGATACCTACGGTAAGCTACGCTAACGCATAAAATTCTCGTCAGCTAGGATAAACACAAGCCAGCGATTAAGGTACTTGCGGACAGATATGTTTTTAATACAAATACTTATATTGTTTTGAGTTTCTTTATTCTTTTGTCTACCTCTTGAAGAAACCAAGATACTACTTCTTGTATTTTACTATATAACAATCAGAGGGTCTGAAGCATGACAATAACATGGTTAATCTAGATACTGTAACGGCTGTAGCTTTCATTGCTGAAGGTTCTTATGTCCGTTATTTGTTGCGACAATATGTAAATGCTCAAAAAATGGTAATGACTCAAACTGCTTTTGGTGAGTTCACTAATATAGTCAAAAGTATTGGTGGAATATTAGAACAGGATAGAGCTAGAAGATTTTTGCAAAGAGTAACTATTATTCCAGATAACCGATCACTTAGAACCTTAAACCTATAACTAACAAGGAAATTAGGAATAAGCGATATTATTATTTTAGGTACAGGTGATCAATTAGGAATTGTCACTACAACAGCAGATGCAAAAGCTGTTAGAGCTGCTTCTGCTCAAGGTGTGGATTTTCTTGTATACATTCATCCACCTTTTCCATTAACTGGTAATTAATTATGCAAATAACTATTCCGCATCATCTACAAAGCACCTATAAATTAATTCAATGTGCTTTTCCTAATGGTATTGAACCAGAAAATTATGAACCACTTTTAGCATTACTAAGCGAAGAGATGTCAGATAGAAACTTAGCGCAAGTAATTGCTTACTACGTTGGTAAAGAATATAGTGTGGTACTCAACGATGTATACCGAGTACAGTCAATTGATATTCCTAAAGCTGAAGCTATTGCTAATTTAAAAAATAATTTATTTAGTTGTGGTTATCAACAGTGGCTAGAGGAATTATTTTAAATGAAGCGATGAGGGTCTGCGCTACAGGAGGTGATACCTACGGTAAGCTACGCTAACGCACAAAGTATTCGCTTCAGCTAGGATAAACATAAACGAGCAATTATTGTTACTTTATGGAAGTATCAAAATAGACTATTCGCAAAGAGAATACGCCGATAGAACCGAAACCGCATTTTTAGAAGGCTGGTCGTAGAATGTGTAGATAAATTAAAAAAGGAGTAAGGACGTGCAAAGTATACTTTTAAGCCGCGAAGAAGTTGCACGACGTGCTAAAGAATTATACGACAATGGCATTCGTCAACAAGTGGAACGAGAAGAAAACATCGGTAAGATGGTGATTATCGATATAGAAACAGGTGAATACGCTGTTGATAAAGTAGGCATAGAATCAGCTCGATATTTACGCAATAAACACCCATTTGCTCGACTTTTCGGCATTCGTATAGGCTATAAAGTTGCTGCTTCCTTCAGTGGGAAGATGGAGCGTGATTATCGGTGATTTCTGGGATTATCAAAAATGGACGTGCTACTGTTAACATAATATTCCGACTCCCAAATCAACCAGACTTTAGTATTGAATTTGTTATTGATACAGGTTTTACAGATTTTCTTTCCCTACCTCCAGCGGCGGTAATTGTGTTGGGTCTTCCTTTTGTTTATGATATGTATGTAAATTTAGCTAACAATAGTAATGTCATCTTACCAGTACATCAAGCTACCATTATTTGGAATGGAGAAGAACGGGAAGTTAATGTACTCGCTACAGAACGATTACCTCTATTAGGTACAGCTTTACTTGATGAGCATGAACTTGTAATACAGTTTACTGAAGGTGGTTTAGTAACACTTGAAAAGTTGTAGTTCCAGTCTGAATATATAGCAGTTCTATCAACAGTGCCGCGAATTGTCGCCCCACAAGTTGAGTACGATTAAAAATTTTAGATTTGGGATTTGAGTGTAAATCTTAAGGCTTTATTGGATGTGCGTGGGTTAACTCCCACAATACTCTTCTGCAAAAAATTTAGTGTGCGGCTAAGATGAAGCACATAAGAAAAAACCGACTGGCTGTATCGCTCTACCAGTCGGCAACTAACTATTCTAGGAAGAGGCTTAACAATTGAGAATCTGCCAAAACCTTGCCTTATAATTGCAGCTACTAAGATTAGGATTGTTAAATGTGGATTTAGAAAGCCTAATCTCAGCTTGTATCGTATAAGACAGAGTTTATTTTGTTTTCAGCACTCTTGCCTATAATTGGTAGATGCGATAGTCGTATTCTTAATGCTTGTTATGGGTTAGCGCAAAACCCAAGTTGTTTATTAAATATACCTTTAGCGTCAAAATAATCAAGGTATTTGTTCCACTTTCTTAACTGGCTGAAAACTTCTATGACTCCTCACGAAAGTGATGCAAAAGATGCTCCTACGTCGTCGAAAATATGGCGTAGTTGGCAGGAAAATCTCACTCTAATTACGATCGCCTTGTGTTTGGCATTTGTAATCCGAACTTTTATTGCCGAACCTCGCTATATCCCTTCTGAATCGATGTTTCCCACCTTGCATACAGGCGATCGCTTGGTGGTGGAAAAACTATCTTACCGTTTTCACCCTCCTGCAACCGGAGATATTATTGTTTTTCAGCCACCAGCAGAACTGCAACGTCGGGGATATCCTAAAGACCAAGCTTTTATCAAGCGCGTGATTGGTGAGCCTGGAGAAATAATCAGCGTTGCTCATGGCAAAGTTTACCTTAACGGTCAAGCCTTGCAAGAAGACTACATCGCTGAACCACCAAATAGCCCTTACCCACCACAGCAAGTTCCTGAAAATGAATTTTTTGTTATGGGAGATAACCGTAACGATAGTAATGACTCTCGCTACTGGGGCTTTTTACCTAGAGCAAATATTATTGGCCGAGCAACATTTCGCTTTTGGCCTCTTAGTCGTATCGGGTTCATTTAATTAGTCAGTAGTCAGTTAACAACCTGTTAACTGAGACTCAAAATCTTAAATAATACATTAACTGGGCGATCGCATCCCCAGGTAACTCTAGGCGACGCTGAAAATCAACTAAGTTGCGGTAAGGCCCAGAAGATAGCCGATTTTGCACTACTGCTTGCGCCATAGACATATCTATAAAGGGAATTTTTGCCAGGTTCTCAACTGTTGCTGTATTTGGATTTACCAAAGGCGTAAGATTATCTAGAGATTCTTCGTCATAGTAAACAAAATTAAGCAACTGCTTTAGTGGTGCTAGCCGTTGTACTGGTATAGCCAAAGCCGCAGCTATATCTTCAATACAGTAGAATTTCACACCTGAACGCGAAAGTTCCACCAGCGATCGCGCTTGGTGAATCGATAACCCAGGTAGGCGTAACCAATCATCTACAGTTGCTTGATTGGCATCAATTTGGATACCCAGTTGCACTGCCATTTGAATTTCTTCCCCAGATTGTAGTCTATAGTACGGGTCGTTAAGGAGCTTGGCACGGAGTTTTTGCAACTTGGGGTTCAAAGGTAGCCAGTTATTCATAACATTTCGCTGGTATCAAGAAATTTGGTCTAGCATCTGGCGGCGCTTTTGCTCAAATTCGTACTCAGAAATTAATCCATCTTGACGCAAAGCATCTAACTCGCGCAAAGCGTCTGCGATCGCTCCTACCTGATTGCTGACTTGCTGTAAATTTTTAGCCGCCGACTTACCAAAATTAAAATTACGATCAAAAGCTTCTTCGTCTTGGGCTAAGTACCACACTCCCTCAATAGCACTAGCTACCTTGGGAATAGGCGTCCAGGAAAGCAAAACATATAAAATACCCCATAACGGCTGTCCTAAATAAAACTTATGCAATCCTGAAACTGTCAGCGTGCCAGCAAAAGCTAAAACAGCAGCAACACTACGGCTTTTTCGCTTAGTCAACATATTCTTAAATTTACTACTATATTTCTCACAATCAGATAGTCATCGTAGCAAAGCGCCTGCATAAATTCAGCATTAGTGTTATCGTACCTAACACCGAATCTCTGAATCCATTTTATTAATTCCAGCTAGGAGTTATTAGCTACCTATAACTTAGGTAAATTAAGAAAATTTGTTCATAGTACATTAACTGCTGGCAGTGCCTAGCTGGTAAGCACAGTTGTTCTATAAACAGGCGATCGCTTTCGATGCAGAAGCTTAATCTAAAGTTCTCAGTAAATTCTCCTAATTAAGGCAAAAATTAAATACACTCAATTTAGTTAACTTCTCACCACACAAATCTGATATGCTCCTCCCGCAAGAAGCTGTCCCTATAATTACTGAGGTTATAGTGAAACCAGAGGACTTGGCATTAGATGAAACAAGCAATGCCAAACCATCTGTTAACAAATACGCTCAACGGCACTATCAGCGGGCTATTGAATATAATAACCAAGCTAACTGGACACAAGCTGTACAAGAACTGCGGGATGCTATTAAACTAGAGCCAAATAATAGCGACTATCATGCATTACTAGGGTTAGTACATCTCCAACAGAATCTTCGTGGGATGGCAATGGTTTATATCCGTCAAGCATTAAAACTGAATCCCCAAAACCAGCTAGCTTTAAAATACGCTGCCAATTTGAAAATTAAACAAGGTGAAAACACCAATCCCAAATCAATGGCAACAGCTATAAGTATTGCCGCTATATTAAGTTTCTTTTCAGCGCAGCCACGCTCTGGAGTCAAGTGGTGAAATTTCGCTAAATAACCGTACTCAAACCGAAGCTTGATCCTTAGATGATTGCCCTAGACTAGAATGAAAATATAAGCATAACCATAAGCTACTGAGGGTTAGTACTCAGTTGAATATTAAGCAAAATGGGATTCTTTGATTCTGATATAGTTCAGCAAGAAGCAAAACAGTTGTTTGACGATTATCAAGCACTGATTAAGGTTGGCAACAATTACGGCAAATTTGACCGCGAGGGTAAAAAGCTGTTTATTGAGCAAATGGAAGCCATGATGGATCGCTATCGCATCTTTATGAAGCGCTTCGAGCTATCAGAAGATTTCATGGCACAAATGACTATGGAACAGATGAAAACTCAGCTAGGTCAGTTTGGGGTAACCCCCCAACAAATGTTTGACCAAATGCATCTTACCTTACAGCGGATGAAGTCCGAGTTAGAAAAGCAACCATAGGGACTAGGAATTAGGGGCTAGGGATTAGAGACTACAGATAAAAAATCATTATTCAAAACAGCAAATCTAAAATTTCCAGAACTCATTACCCAGTACCCAGAGTACTTAATCCTTATTTCTTATCCCTAATCCCTAATCTCCAGCCTCTTTAATTCGATTTTGGTCGAGGAAACTGGGATGGTGGTTTAAAGTTCTCAACGGGCACATTCTTTAATGCCTTCTCCATGAACTCACGCCAGATAGGAGCTACCATTACACCACCGGTTGCACCACTGGCTAATTGTTTGTTGTCATCCCTACCTACCCAGACAGCAGTTGTTAACTGCGGTACTGTACCCACAAACCAAATATCTTTTTCTGAAGACGTTGTGCCCGTCTTACCGGCGGCAGGGCGTCCTATAGCCGCATTTTTACCAGTACCATCAGTAATTACCGAGCGCATCACATCGATAATTGCTGCTGAAGCCCAAGGATCAAGAACTAACTGGGGTTTAGGCGTATTGTCTAGCAATACGTTGCCGCTACTATCGGTAATCCGCACAATTACCGTTGGTGGCGACTGCCAACCGTAATTGGCAAACGTAGCATAGGCGCTAGCCATTTCCAGAGGTGTGACACCAATTGCACCTAAAGGTAAAGAACTTACGGGTTCCATCGGACTCATAATACCTAAAGTGCGGCAGGTTTCGATAACTTTATTCATCCCCACAGCCTTACCAACCTTAATTACGGGAATATTGCGAGACTGGGCTAGGGCGGTACGAATTGACATCGATCCCGAAAAACCACCATCATAATTTCTGGGAAAATACCAACCATCACCGTCTCGATAACTGACTGGTGCATCTAGCACCGTTGTATCTGGTGCAAACTTACCATTGGCAAAACCAGCATAGTAAACAAACGGCTTAAAGGAAGATCCAGGCTGACGCTGGGCTTGAGTTGCACGGTTGAATTCGCTGATTTTGGGGTCTACACCACCGACCAATGCTTTGACAAAATGCGTCCGGGGATCAATTGCTACCAGAGCTATTTGGTTTTTAGATAATCCCAGCCCCTTAAGCCTCTGATGCGACTGAACAACAATTTGCTCCGCCATTTTTTGAAATTCGGCATCAACTGTCGTTTGTACCCGCATCCCGCCTTTTAGCAGTGCTTCACGCCCAAACTTCTTCGCCAACTCTTGCGCTACAGCATTAGTCACATAAGGTAAGGCACTACCTTGAAATGACTTAATCCTACCTAGTTTGATTTCTTGCTTGAGGGCGTCGTCATACTCTTGCTGGCTGATCCAATTCAAGTCCAGCATTCGTCCTAGCACTTCCTTTTGTTTCTGTTTTGCCAGTTTCATGCTCGCAAATGGGCTGAATTCTTCTGGCGCTTGGATTAAACCAGCCATCATTGCCGATTCACCCAAGGTTAAAAATTCCGATGACTTATTAAAGTAACTGCGTGCTGCGGTTTGAACGCCATAGTTGTTATGACCCCAATAAACTTGATTGAGGTACATCTCTAAAATCTGGTCTTTGGTAAGAATTTGCTCTAAGCGAATTGCCAGCACTCCCTCCGCCAGCTTTCGGGTAAAGGCACGCTTGCGAGACAAAAACAGGTTCTTCACTAACTGCATCGTAACGGTAGAGCCACCTTCCTTGACTCCGCCTGCTACCAAGTTAACGACCACAGCACGACCAACACCGGTAGGGTTAATACCGTGATGAGTGTAGAAATGACTATCTTCGCTTGCTAGTACCGCCCGTTTTAAATTTGGAGAAATTTTATCTAGGGGTATGACTTCCCGATTCGCTTCCCCGTGAATACTCGTTAACAGTTTGCCTTTAATGTCATAAATATAAGTAGTTTCTGAAGGAAAGAAGTTACGTAATTGCCTAACATCCGGCAAATTACGAAAACTAATAGCTAGCCCAACCAATCCTCCCGCTACAATTGAACTTGCCAGCATCGTGATTGATAATAGAGTTCCGCCAGCTACCTGACCTACTCCTTTGAAAAACTCAAAACCTGATGAAGCCTTACTTTGGGCTTCTTTGTCTTCAAAAAACCTTGACGACACGGCGATTTCACTTCCTCACTTGTAGATATTAACTGTAATTCCTTTGACGAAGCAAGGCGGTTAATTTTTTGCAATTATAGTAGTTTGGCAGAATAAGAGAGCGGACAAATTGCCAGTGAACAGAACCAACCCAACTTCTCAAGTCGAAAACTTAATTAATAGCGAATTTACTAGTATGACGCAAGATTTTGCTTGGTTGCGTCGTGGTGTAGCTGAAATTTTCCCACAACCAACTGATGCTGATAGTGAAAGTGACAGTTTAGAAAAGTGCTTGGCTAATACAAACCGACCTTTAAGGGTCAAGTTGGGTATTGATCCAACGGGCGCTGATATTCATCTAGGTCATAGCATACCAGTACGAAAACTGCGAGCTTTTCAAGATGCCGGTCATACAGCAGTTCTAATTATTGGTGATTTTACGGCTCGCATTGGTGATCCGACAGGTAAATCTGAGGTGCGTCGCCAACTGACAGAGGCAGAGGTAGCGCAAAACGCCCAGACTTATCTTGATCAAGTGCGTCCTATATTGGATTTTGACACACCTGGAAGGTTAGAGATACGTTATAACTCCGAATGGCTTTCCCGCCTGGATTTGGGAAAAATTTTAGAGTTACTCTCAACGATGACGGTAAGTCAGATGTTGGCTAAGGAGGGATTTGCAGAACGCTATAAGAAAGAGAATCCAATTTTCCTCCATGAGTTCCTCTATCCATTGATGCAGGGGTATGATTCAGTTGCCGTCGAGTCTGATGTGGAATTAGGCGGAACTGACCAAAAATTTAACATAGCTGTGGGCAGAGATTTGCAACGTCATTTTGGTCAAAAGCCTCAATTTGGGTTGCTGCTGCCAATTTTAATTGGCACAGATGGTGTGCAAAAAATGTCCAAGTCTCTAAATAATTATATAGGCTTGTCTGAACACCCGTCTGATAAGTATCAAAAGTTGCAGGGAGTTCCAGACCAGTTACTAGCACAATATTTTGAACTTTTGACAAATTTATCTTTGGATAAGTTGCCAGAAAATCCACGCGATCGCCAAATGCTTCTGGCATGGGAAGTTGTCAGACAGTACCATGGCGATCAAGTTGCGAATGAAGCTAAAGAAGCAGCAAAAAGCGGTGGTAAAGAAGGTGCTGTCCCTGAATTTTCTTTAGCTGGGATACCACAGTTTCCGGTGAAGTTGGCTTATCTTCTCAATGCTAGCGGTTTGTGCAAAAGTAGCGGTGAAGGCAAGCGAAAAATTCAAGAGGGTGGAGTGTACTTAGATGGCGATCGCATTAAAGATGTTGATACCACTTTCCAGCAGCCCAGTGAATTATATGGAAGAGTTCTGCAAGTGGGAAAAAATAAGTTTATGCGCTTACTACCTTAATCTGAGTTAAAGAACCGCTAATGAACGCCGAGCAGCGAATTATTGTCCCTTTGGATGTGCCGGATGAAAAAAGTGCGATCGCCCTTGTGGATCAACTGCCACAAGTAAGTTTCTGGAAAGTTGGTTTAGAGTTATTTACCAGCACTGGGCCAAAAATTCTAGAGGAGCTAAAATCCCGGCAAAAGCGTATTTTCCTGGATTTAAAGTTTCACGATATCCCTAACACCGTTGCTGGCGCTTGTCAGGCTGCGGCTCGTTACGGGGTGGATTTGCTGACAATTCATGCTACTGCTGGTAAAGATGCCCTGAAAGCGGCAACTGAGGCAGCACAAACAGGGGCGGCACAGGCGGGTGTTGAACCGCCGAAATTGATTGCCATTTCTCTACTGACAAGTATTTCTGCCAGAGAGTTAGCATTTGATTTAAAAATTCCTCTGGAATTGCCAGAATACGCCCTAGCAATGGCACTGCTAGCTCAAGAGGCGGGGCTGGATGGGGCAGTTTGTTCGCCCCAAGAGGCAGCACAGTTGCGGCAAACTTGCGGGGATGATTTTTTGTTAGTTTGTCCGGGGGTACGCCCCATTTGGGCAGACAAGGCGGATCAAAAGCGATCGCTCACTCCAGCACAAGCTATCAAAGCTGGCGCAGATTATTTAGTAATTGGGCGTCCCATCACTAATGCTACCGAGCCTGAGTTAGCCTGGAAAAGGATTTCTGAGGAGATAACTACGCTGGCATGAAGGCAGGAGTCAGAAAGAGAAGAAAACGCTTGTGGCTGATATGTGGCTTCTGGCTGGCAATAGCAAATAGCTTTGATAACTCAGCATTTTCGCAAAACATCACCCCCTCTCCGTCAACACAGAGGGGGGTAGACAGTAATAAGGTAGAGTCTTTTTGCTCTCAGCAAGATTTAGAAACTTTAATTACTCAATTATTGCGCGATTTACCTAGCTACAGCAATCGCATTAGTCAACGCGCCCGTCGTCTGAGGAGAAGTGCTGATATTTATAGCTATATGCAGGTAGCAGGTAGGCCTGAGTTTATACCATTGCCCCTAAACCCTGGTGGATATACCGCAGATAACTCCAAAAGTACAGCCTCAGGAGTTGAGCAGGTTTTCTTTACTACCTTAGAGCGGCAGTACATCGATCAAAAAGCGATAGAATTGCAGCAATTTCACTGGCTATTCTTGACTAAAACTCAAAGTGGTTGGCGTTTGGTAATGATGTTTACCCAAACTGGTTCTTATCCCAAGCGACAACCGCCATCCCCGCCACGAGATAGCAGTAATAGTGCTATTGCCCAAGCAATCAATGCTTGGTTACGGGATTGTGAAGCGAGTAGTGTGCGGATGCGTACCGTAAATTAAAAGGTTTGAAGTACCAACTTTTTTGCCTGTAATGCTCATCCTTATTTAAACTTAATCGCTGTGGCAGCTAATTATACACCAACACCAGCTTATTGTAATTAAATATACATAATGTTCAGCGATAGCCACAGCTTGTATCAGAATTATCTTAATAAAGCAATTAGAGCAAACCCCAAAAGTTATAGATAAATATGCTGCGATTTCATTAGGAATCGTATCTTTAGTTAGAGGACAATTTCACTAATAATTCGTTCTACTTAAGTAAGTACAACAACGTACAAACTCACCCGGTTTAAGAAGTGATAAGTGTAGCGTTAATTATAACCACTATCATCATTTTTCTTGGCTAAATTGGCTTTAAACCGTTATGTTTGATGAGATTTTTATTTTTTTCATGTCTGAATTAAATACATATTTATTTCAAATATAAAAACAATTGTTTATTCCTGTGAAATTGCGAACTAGAAAACTATGCTAACTAAAACTACTAAACACGGATTAGGAGTATTTGCCAAAGCTCAAGAAGTAGAGCCAGCAATAAACGCTTTGAAAGAGTCAGGCTTTCCCATTGAACAAGTTTCTATTATTGGCAAAAATGTAGAACAAGGCGATCGCCTGGCCGAAGCAGAGATGAGCGATCGCATTGGCGATCAAGATGTTAATGCAACGGGAGCTGTAGGAGACACACTTTCAGCAGCTACTTGGGGTACTTTGTTACTTGGTATGAGCAGTTTGGCGCTTCCCGGTTTAGGCGCTGTACTGGCTGCGGGTTCTGTGGGCGTAGCGTTAGTTACTAGCATTGGAGGTGTGGCTGTAGCAGCATCAGCAACTCAGAATTTAGTTAAGGCTCTAGCTAATTTAGGTATACCTGAAGAACGGGCGAGTGTTTATAGCGATCGCCTCCAGCAAAGTTATTATTTGCTCATACTTAATGGCACACATGAAGAACTCAATCGTGCTGAATCAATATTGCGTGAACATGATATTCAAAACTGGGGCATTTATGATTCCCCAGAAGCTAAAAACGAATAAAATCAATATCTGCAACGCTTTTTTGCCAACACCTATTTCCAGTGTCAGAGTCGGATAGTTCACAGTAAATGAACTACCGACTCTGAAACTTTCCAACCTAATTATTTAATCAACACAAACGCCAGCGATCGCATTAACTGTCACTAGTTTTTTGAATTTCATCAAACTTGGCACGTACCGCCTGTATATCCTGCCACATTAACCATTTAGGCGCGCCTTTTTCTTTAGAAGGATTACGCAGCAAGTATGAAGGGTGGAAAATTGGCATACATAAACGCCCTTGCCATTCTATCCACTGTCCGCGAATTTTGGTGATTCCGCGTTTATCGCCAGTTAAACCTTTAACCGCAGTTGCACCTGTTAACAAAATTATTTTGGGGTCAACTAGCCGAATTTGTTCTAATAAATAAGGTAAGCAAGCCGCCATCTCTTCAGTTGTAGGAACTCGGTTTTCTGGAGGACGGCATTTATTAATATTGGCGATGTATACATCGGTTTCAGTATTAAGATTCACAGATGCCAAAATTTTTTCTAGCAACTGTCCCGATCTACCTACAAATGGTAAACCCGTTTCATCTTCATTTTGGCCTGGTGCTTCCCCTACAACCATGATTGTTGCCTTGAGGTTCCCGCGTCCAACGACTGCATGAGTACGGTTGTCTCCTAACCCACAACGATGGCACTGATTACAATGCTGTGTCAATTCAGTCATATTCGCATAGGTATCGGGCGGGATAGGAATCTTGGCGTCTGTGGGAATCAGATCTCTTTTGTTAAAGGTTGAGTCGTCGAAGAGGCTGAGTTGGGTTTCACTGCTCATGACAATCTAAATTTTGGTGTCGATGCGCCTGTCTGAATCTGAATATCTGAATGAAATCTTGTTGTGTTGGGGATTTCTCAGAAATGAGTTATTACTGGAAATTGTTTTTTGACACTCTCACCGCCAAGCGGGAGCTGTGGCGGGAGATTCTTGTTTCTTAGAAACCCGCTTTTTGGCACAAGTACCAATGAGTCTTACAGTCTCTCCACAAGCTTGAATTTCTGTGTGTCCCACAGTATTTGATAGAACTTTTATTGTATCAGTTGTATCGATTCGTTTGAGCAACAATCGGTCATGAGCAAGGCAATGCCATCCTCCTTAGCCTTGCAGGATTTGAAGGCAGTCCTAATGAAAAAGGAAATGGGGACTGAAGACTGGGAGCTGGGAAAAAGCAGCTTGTGCAAAGAGCTCTTAGCAGGGGAGACAAGGGGACAAGGGGACAAGGTGAGACAGCGCTCTTGGTAGGGTTTCCAACGCCAGCCGCTCATGGGGGAGACCCCCAAGACCGCGCTGGCTCCTCCGCAGGCGACTGCGTTCCCCGAAGGGGTTCTCGAAGGGTACCCGAAGGGGGACAAGGGGAAAGAACCATGATTAACTCTTGCTTCTTGTCCCCCCATCCCCCATGCTCCTTGTCTTCTTTATCCAATGCCCAATGCCCCATGCCCCATTTTCAAGGCAGATATTTAACTGTTTGTCGATTTCCAATCTTGGTATTGCATTGCTTTGGCGTAATTGCCTATGGCGTAGCAAGCAAGTTTAAGGTTGGCTAGAGCTTGTTCTTGGCTGCGACGGTCTTTCATAGCCCTAGCTAACAATAAACGTTCTTCATAGTATGTAATCGCTTTAGCATAATCACTTAAGGCTTCACAAGCAACTCCTAAACTCCCTAGTGACTGTTCCTCGCTGCGCTTATCTTGAAGTTCTCTGGCTAATTGCAAACGCTCCTGGTAATACACAATGGCTTTAGCATAATCGCCAGTGGCATAGTAGGCATTACCTAAATTTTTCAGTACGTGAATAGCGCTGCGAAGGTTGTTCAGGGAGCGTGATAATAGTACACACTTTTCATAGTAGGCGATCGCATTTGGGTAATTGTCTAATGCATACCAAGCATTGCCCAGATTCTTTAGTACCTGTTCTTCACCGCATCGGTCTTGGAGTTCTTGCACAATTTTTAAGCTTTGCTCTTGATACTCAATTGCTCGTGCAACACTACCCAAAGCTTTATAGACCAATCCCAGATTATTCAGCGTCGCCACTTGACTACGCTTGTCTTGCTTCTGCTGGGTTATCTTTAAACATTCTTCTAAACACTGAATAGCTTTGTCATAATCGTTTAAATGACGGTAAGCATTACCCAAATGAGACAGCACTTGCATTTTTATGAATGCATTTGAAGTATCTTTTGTTAAAGATAAACACTGTTGAGAGTAGGAGATAGTGTTCTTATAGTCCCCTACGGTGTAAGCTACCAATGCTAACAAAGAAAGTACCTGTCCCTGTTTTTGGAAATCACCAACAGCTTGAAACAGCACCAGGGATTGTTCTAAGGACTTCATAGCAGTATTTAAATCACCTGCTTGCTGCTGTTGAACTCCTTGTCGCAGTAACTTGGATGCTTCTAATAACTGTCCGTCACCTTCTTGTGAAAGGACTGTCTCTTCTGATAAGCCTTGCCCAAAGTCGTGGGCAATTGTATTGCGCTTTGTTGGTTTCAAGGATTTTGCTGGGACTTGTAAGGGAACTGTATTTTTTAAGCTAGGATTTTCTTTGCTTGTAGACATCGACCAAATCCTGTTGAGTTTGGTGATGTATTTAGTATTCCCAAAATCCCAAATACATTTTTACTTAGATATTTCCTATTCTCTTGACCCTAAACTGACACTAGATGCAGTACAGCAACTGCTTTTCTAGCTTTAGAGTGTTTAATCAGGCTAAAATTCACATTAAATTAATGAGAGACGATTTACTATAACTATCGTCTAAAAAATATCTAAATTTCGGTCATTAAATACTTTTCAATGTCCAAAATATATCTAACTAAAAGCCACTACACGTTTACAGACATTTGCAATGCTGTTATGGTTTGAGGATTCAGATATTTCTCTATATCTGGCAAATACCCTCATCTATTCATTGGTGTTTTTGTATTCCAGATTTGCTCAAATTCGGCTTTAGTAATGCCAAACTCTTGAATATCCTCTTCATTTAGCGGCTTATCGCTTAACATCCCATAGTTATCTGCAAAGTGGCTGCCATCATAAAACAATACGTTTCCGTTTTCGTAAACCTCTATTTGTCTAATCGCACATAAATTATGACCAACTTCCATAAAGTAGGTGCTAGTACCCCAAGTGTCGTAATCTCCTCCCAGGGATTCATCCCAAAACCATTTACAATATTTCTTGATTTTTGTCGTTAAAGGCATAATTACTTTGCTCCTGCGAGAGGGTACTACTTCAAGTTACTTTATAGAGAATACAGTTATTGTAAATTTAGGCAAGCGGGTATTTTAAAGAAATCTAGTAAAATTCTCCTGGAAAGCGCCACAATACCTAATTTTGCTAATTCTCGATACAAAGTTTTACGCTTTGTTATAGCTTGCTGCTGAATACTTATTTTATAACTTTGTAAGAGATAGCAATAACAGTAACAATATTAGTTTACAACATTACTGCTGCCAATCTCTGCACTTTAGGCATGGCGCAGTATTTCTCGTACTTCCATTAAAATTATTCCCAACATATTTTTACCACTTCCATCAGATCCACAACCCCAGTAACTATCGATGGGAGAGTTTTCAACAATTTCTTCATTGTCTGTGGAAAGCAAAATTTCCCTAATATCTCTATGGATTTCAAATTTGCGTAATACCGCTTTTCGCATAATCTCGTCTTTTACTTGCTCCCAATCTGGACGCAGAGGACGGGTTCTTTCTCGCCCCATTTTCGCAGCATCCTTAGGAGTTCTTGCTAAACGGATTTGTTCTAAATGGAAAGTATTAATAAACTTTTGTGCTTGAAAATAGTGTTCGCTTGTATACCAATATAATCCATCTAGCTCAAAGCCATGAGGCGAAAAGTTAGAAAAACAACCATATTGTTCACGAGTAGTATAAAAGTAGATAGTCATCGAATTTATACAACAGTTCGGCAGATATGAGTAGGTCGGTGTAAAGAATTATCGTTGTGATCAGGCAGGGGGCAAGGAGCAGGGGGAAAAAGGATTTGAGTCTTGTTTATCTTTCTTTACACAGCTTGATTTTATTGTGTCGGCTTACTTAACAATAGTAATATTTTAATTTGAAATTTGTTTTTGCAAAGTTGTTATTGGCAAGTAAATTACAAATTATGCTCCTTACTAAATGTCAAAGATTATTTATATTTTACCTTTGTGTTTTTCTATGATTTGATAATGTTGTTTAACGTTAGCAGCTAGAATATTTTGCATTAACTTTTCTTGATTTTCAAACATACGCGATCGCATCTCTTTTATAAAATTTGCTGGCACTTGGTTGTTAGCAACAAATACATCACTTGGCAGTAATGTCGCTATAAAGATTACGGAAAAATCTAGAGCTTTGAAGAATCTTAAATTTTATGTTCACTGTCAGCCAATTCCCTTGGTTCATAGTAACGGCATCCCTGACAGGGGCCATTAGGATTGACAGCACAGCGGATATAGCCGGAGCGAGCATTAAATTTGCAGCTGATGTCGCCAACGAGGTAACCTACCCCTTCTAAATAGTAGCGATCGCCCTCTAATTGTCTGATGTTTTGCGGTCTTCTTACTACAGAAAAGTTCATCGCTGCTTGCCTCATCCTTAAGCGTGTCCGTAAATAATTTTTACGGATTACCCACAAGGAAAATAGAGATGGCAAGAAACCAATGACGATCACCAAAAAAGTTCTTAACACTTTTTCTTTACCTCTTTTATGCGCTGATTGATCGTCCCTTGTATTGCACTATCTTGTTTACCTAAGTGCAACTCTTAGGGCAGGTTCGCCTTTGCATTTTGAGAAGTAACATTTCCACTGCTGTGGACTAGGGAAAGTTTGTACAGGCTGCAATGGCGTATGGCACTAGCAAATCTAGGGAAGAAGCACTGACTACCACTTTAATCAGCATAGCTTTTACAGTTTAAGAGGTGTGCCGTAGTTGTATCTTTATAACTTTAAGTTTTGTTGATTAGCACTTGCGAGAAAAAGTGATTGAGTCAGCATCAGCCGTACTCATGTTTGTGCAGTGCTAGTGCAATCGCATCGTAAGTTATATAGGACTCATATTTGATTTTTGAACAAAATTCAGTACACCTTTATTCCTTCTTCCCAGTCCCCAGTCCCCAATCCCCAGTCCCTTACCTCTACGAGTGATTCAGAAATCAAATCGGATTGCTATATATAGACGTTGCTCAACACCTTGCTACTCTTAATCGCATCCGTAAACTCAGCCGTTTGATGGATACATCTATACGTATCTCTGGGATATGATTTCATACTGCACTAAATTTAATCATTAGCCTGATTCTAGAGGTTAGTGATTTTATCATTACAGCGTTTTTATTGACATCACATTTCTAGCTATGGTCTTCGGCATAGTATGCGAAGACTTAGCCAAAATGTATTTCACAAGTTAAAAGACCACTACTCGATTTGGCGAAACTACATAAGTCAAAATAATACCTTCAAACCTGATATTTAAAACAGGAGATGGACTATCATGTCACAGCAAAATGCTGCTCAACTTTTTAAAGCCGTTAAACAAGATCAAGCGCTTAAGGAAAGACTCAAAGCAACAGCTGACTCAGAAACATTCATGAAGATTGCTAAAGAGCGTGGTTATGACTTCACTATCCAAGAGCTAGAGTCTGAAATCAGCAAATTGTCTGAAGAAGATTTGGCAGCAATTGTCAATCCAGGGTGGGGGCCTAGACGTCACATTAATCCTAGATAATAGTGTGTTCAGGTAAATACCCAAAATTAAGGCTAACGTAGTGAGTCTTCCACTTGGAGTATCCCTAGCTTGAAGCAAATAGTTTTTTATTAATCCTACATTTACCTGACTCAGACATGACGATCTGAGTCAGGATAGTCAATAAATATAGGGCTTATACGTTGTACCAAAAAGCTATCAACTTGTGTTGTAAAAATTTATTGATGAGGATAAAAGTTGTATTTGATCAATACCTGAAACTAAAATTTTGTTTAGTAGCCAGCAAATAAAAATTATTAATATTTTTATTTATTAAAACTCAAATTAATTATATAGGACTCATATTTGATTTTTGAACAAAATTCAGTACACCTTTATTCCTTCTTCCCAGCCCCCAGTCCCCAATCCCCAGTCCCTTACCTCTACGAGTGATTCAGAAATCAAATCGGATTGCTATATTTTGCTCTTATGTTACTTCATCTCGTACTAATTCCCTAAATCCGAGATACATATTATTTTTGCTTGCTGCCTATTTATGGCGATATTGGAGCAAAATAGTATTAAACTGCCATGATAGGATTTTTTGGAATTTTTTTATAGCTTATTTATTTGATAGTTTCTTCGCCATTGCTCAAGATTATCTATAGTTACTGATTTAGTAATCACATTCACGCCATTTCCCCGCCAATCTAGTTCTGGATCTGTAGTAAATACTCCACATTCTAATTGCTCATTTCTGATACTCCAATATTCACTAAATCGGCTTTTTAATGTAATAACTTGTTCAAAAACTTTGTTTCTGTGCTTATTTCTTCGTTTTCTTTCTGTGGCTCCTGTTGCTTCTGTATCAATAAATTTAGTTTCAATTAAAAACAAATTACCTTGTAATGTAAGAAAAAGGAAATCACATTTTCCCAAATCTGTATAATCTGCAATCGGAGACTTTTCAAATAGTAGTAATTCAGTGCATGAGGGAAAGAATTTTTGAATATTTAAAAATAAATAAGCTTGTAATAGAAGTTCTTTATCGTAGGGAAAAGCAATCACTCCCTCAAAAAACTTTTTGATATCTTCCTGCGTTTGGGGTTGAATTCTTTTACAATATGAAACAAATTTATGTAGCTCATTGACAATCATCAAGTCCTTACTCCTTCCCCTGGTTATGGCTGAAACGCCATGGCATAAAAAGATACCATTTAGTCAGGGAAGTAATCATCCGCAAAAGTAACCAAATAAACGTCTATATAGCCATTTAGCTACGGCTATATACTGTTGACGTAGGAGTAAATTCTATGTCAAGCTACTTCAGCAATTTTAAGTATGACGATAAAAAAACGTCTTTAAACGAAACTTTAGTAGTGGTAAATTTTTTATCTTTTAGCTTCAACTACTAGTAAGCGGTTTTATATGAGCAGGAAATCTGGCATTTTGAAGAGCTATCACAGTAGTTAGAGAATCTTGCACCCAAAATTGCCTACCAAAACGGACGAGTTGACGAGAATTACCAGCCTGTACAATGCCAATCACAGGTATCTTTGCTTTTTCTTTGTCCCCTGATTGTTCTTTTAAAATCGTTCTGAGGCGATCGCGTTCTTCAATAGTAACTGCTTGTTGGGGAGTTAGTTCTACCATTACTAGTTTTACGGTATCAACTAGTTCTGCATCTTCAACAATCAATTGAGTTTGCTCGTCTCGTCGGTCTACTTTACCCCAAATAATCAACCTAGCATCAACTTGGAGTAAAGAACTAATACGTTCGTAATTTTTGGGAAAGACCACTGCTTCTGATTGTGAAGTTAAATCTTCTATTTGTAAAATCGCCATTGGATCGCCTTTTTTGGTGATCACCTTTTTCACACCATTGAGCATGACAACCGCACAAAGCATTGTGTCTTCCCTTTGTTCGCCAAGCTGCGAAAGGTTAATAGGCGCTAGAACTGAAGATGATTGTTTAAGAGACTTGAGGGGATGGTCTGATACATAAAAGCCTAAGAGTTCTTTTTCCATCCGCAATTTTTCTTGTGGTGGAAAATCGGAAACAGCTTGAGCTTTGGGAGCGATTTCAAAAGCATTATTTACAGGTTTATTACTAGTAGTAGAAAATCCCCCTAACAAATCAAAGATACTTCCCTGTCCGCTAGCTCGATCTTTGGCGCGGGATTGTGCCCAATCGTATACTAATGGTAGGTCTTGGATTAATTGGTGACGGTTGGGTTGAATTTTGTCAAAAGCTCCACAAGAGATTAGTGACTCTAAAGTTCTGCGGTTAACAGCACGCAAATCTACACGATCGCAAAAATCCCCTAGAGATTTAAACTCCCCACCTTCTTCTCTGGCTGACAAAATACAGGCGATCGCATTCTGTCCGACATTGCGAACTGCCGAAAATCCAAACAAAATTTTTCCTGCCACTGGTGTAAAATCCACACCAGAGCGATTAATATCTGGCGGCTCTATTTGAATATTCATACTCATACAGGTGGAGATATATTTCTGCACCTTGTCTGTATCGCCACTGTTAGCCGTCAACAGTGCCGCCATATACTCTAATGGATAATTAGCTTTTAAATATGCTGTTTGATAAGTTACATACCCATAGGCGGTTGAATGAGATTTATTGAAGCAATTGGAAGCTACTAAACCATTTTTGATGACAAAATTATGGTCACGCTCAACCCCAATGTCATAAACATTTTGTTCGCCTATAAATTTACGGGTAACTATTTTAACCATCTTTCCCAAGCCCCAAAAGCAAATCTGTTAAATTGTTTAATTTATAAAAATATCAACATTGTTAGCTAGACAATGCCCATACTACAAAATTTATGGCAGAGCGAACACTGCTATACTTTTACACGAAAAGAGGGACTGGGGGCTGGGGACTGGGAAGAGTTTACTCAGTAAGTACCCAATCCCCAGTACCCAATCCCCAATCCCCATGCCCCATGCCCCATGCCCCATGCCCAATCATAATGTACTAAAATCAAGGACTTGAATCACAAAGGGAGCAGTCATGGCATCCATCCGCGAGTTGCACGAACAGCTAATTAAAAAAGAACGTTCTGCTGTTGAAATCACCCAAGAAGCTTTAGAGCGCATTCAAGCTTTAGAGCCAAAATTGCACAGTTTCTTACACGTGACGGCACAACAGGCGTTAGAGCAGGCTCGTGCTGTGGATGCCAAAATCGCCGCCAACGAAGAAATTGGCTTGCTGGCGGGGATTCCTATCGGTATCAAAGACAATCTTTGTACTAAGGGAATTCCGACTACTTGCGCCTCTAAAATTTTGGAAAATTTTGTGCCACCTTATGAATCAACGGTAACGCAAAAGCTGGCAGATGCTGGGGCAATTATGGTAGGCAAAACCAATTTGGATGAGTTTGCCATGGGCAGTTCTACAGAAAATTCTGCCTATCAAGTTACGGCGAATCCTTGGGATTTGTCACGGATTCCTGGTGGTTCTTCTGGTGGTTCGGCGGCGGCGGTGGCGGCGGAAGAATGTGTTGTTGCTCTCGGTTCTGATACCGGTGGCTCAATTCGTCAACCTGCATCTTTATGTGGTGTAGTAGGAATGAAACCAACTTATGGGCTGGTTTCTCGTTACGGTTTAGTGGCTTACGCTTCATCTTTGGATCAAATTGGGCCATTCGGACGCACAGTAGAAGATGCAGCAATATTATTGAGTGTGATCGCGGGTTACGATCCTAAAGACTCTACTAGCCTCAAAGTTGATATTCCTGACTACGCCGCCAGTTTAAAACCAGACCTCAAAGCTAGAAAAAAGCTCAGGATTGGTGTAATTAAAGAAACCTTTGGTGAAGGCTTAGACTCTGTGGTAGAGCAAGCAGTTACCAAAGCAATTGATCAACTCCAACACTTGGGAGCAGAAATTCATGTAGTTTCCTGTCCCCGCTTCCGCTATGGCTTACCTAGTTATTACATCATCGCTCCATCGGAAGCCTCTGCAAACCTAGCTCGTTACGATGGCGTTAAATATGGCTTGCGTGCTGCTGACGCAGATAACCTGCTGTCGATGTACACCCGTACCCGTGCTAGTGGTTTTGGTACGGAAGTTAAGCGGCGGATTATGATTGGAACTTATGCCCTTTCTGCTGGCTATTACGATGCTTATTATCTCAAAGCTCAGAAAGTCCGCACTCTGATTAAGCAAGATTTTGATAAAGCTTTTGAACAAGTCGATGTGTTAGCCTGTCCTACTTCTCCCACCACAGCATTCAAAGCAGGAGAAAAAACTACTGACCCCTTGAGTATGTACTTAACCGACTTGATGACTATTCCTGTCAATCTTGCGGGTTTACCGGGTTTAAGTGTACCTTGCGGATTTGATGATCAGGGACTCCCCATTGGATTACAGCTAATTGGTAAGGTGCTGCGAGAAGACCAACTGTTTAATGTAGCTTACGCTTATGAGCAATCAACTAATTGGCGCGAGCGTAAACCACAACTATCTTGATATTACTGAGGAATGAATCTTAAAAACACCACTGCGATCGCAGTGGTGCAAAATTATTCAGTACATTTCTCTATTTTGTCTTCCTTGTACCAACTTCTGCCTTCCCTGTAACAGCTTCCGTCTTCACGTTTCCGTGTTCCGCGCAGTCTGTAGCAACTTCTGTCTTCCCTGTAGCAGCTTCCGTCTTCACATTTCCGTGTTCCGCGCAGTCTGTAGCAACTTCTGCCTTCCCTGTAGCAACTTCCGTCTTCACGTTTCCGTGTTCCGCGCAGTCTGTAGCAACTTCTGCCTTCACGTTTCCGTGTTCCGCGCAGTCTGAAGCAACTTCTGCCTTCACGCTATCAGAAACAGACTTGCGCTCTCAAATTCGGCAACAGATTCAAAGCCTAGAACCTAGATTCTGTTGGACTTTCGTAATTAGGAATTGAGATAAATTACTCAAGTCCGCTTAATTACTTACGATGTTAGGGCTTACGCACTGAAGTCTGAAACCCTGATCCCCCCTAACCCCCCTTAAAAAAGGGGGAACGTCTAAAGCCACGCCACTGAGGGAGTCGGGAAACCCGCAAGGGCGCAGGGCTGCCCTTTTTAAGGGGGTTAGGGGATATGAGTGCGTAAGTCCTGGATGTGTCATTGCGAGTGAAACGCAGTGGAACGACGCAATCGTAAGGACTCTGCGATTACTTCACTTCGCTATGGCTGCGTTCGTAATGACAAGTGTTTAGTCGAACATGATATTACTTAAATTTTGGATTTTAAAAAAAATCAACAAATTTACGTATGACAACTTTTTCAACATCTGTCCACTATGGAGTTATGACAATTTGGAAAAACAAGTATTAATTATGGCAAGACCTAAACGGAGTTCACGTATTCTAAGCAAAGCTGAAACACGTCTAGCTAGTATTAAATCTATCAGTCCAACTCTAGATGTAGGAGAAGGGTTGACAGTCAAAGATTATACTGACAAAATCGAACGCCTCCGAAAAAATCTAGAAGTATACAATACCACCCTCTCGACTATTGATATTTTATTAACCCAGCTCAACGAAAACGAAGAAATTTTGGCAGACTATTCTGAGAAAATTTTGCGTGGTATAGCTTATAAATTTGGTAACAATAGCCATGAGTATCAAATGGCTGGAGGTACTCGCAAAAGCGATCGCGCCAAGCGCGGTGTCGAAGCCAATCGCAAGCCTACTGTGCGTTAAAGCACGGTTGCACCTACTAGCCAAGACTAGGGCAGAAAGGCGCTTACCAATTTGAAAAAAAATGCGACAGATTGGTAGGGGCACAACATTGTTGTGCCCTGATGAATAACTTATGTGTGGAGTGATTATAGCGGTTCTCGTTTGGATGCACTACACTATAGGGCACAGCATTGCTGTGCCCCTACGAATGATCTGTATTCTAAACAATAGAGAACCGCTATATAGATCACAACGAAAGAATGCATAAATCCTAAAATTGCTCTTGAGATAATAATGGTTCAAATGATTGGTAAGCGTCATAATTGCAAAAATGTCGAGTATATAAATCAATAACATCCTCAGATGAATCAAAGTCATCATACAAAACTGAATTAACATCTACTACTTGCTGCAAAGACCAAGTAATAGTTTCTCCATTCTCATTTGTATAGCTGACGCTTTCATTTTTTCCATAATTTAAAGCCTTTGCTTTTGCTGACTCTAAAGAAGCAGCTTTAATTAGCACAAAGCTTTCTTGGTACAAAGGTTTATAATCAGGTGCATCTGAAGATGATTTATAGAGAATAATAGCGATGTAAAATGATTCTGGTCTATTTGTACTTTCAGGTGTCATCCCATTTTCCCCAGTTACTTTTTGAATCTATTATCATTCAATAACTTCCAAGCTTTTTTACCAGTTGCAGATTTATTGCTTTTGATGTCTTCTAAATAAAAGTTCAGAAATTCGCTAGGAAACTCTCGCCTAATTGATGCTTTTAGGCACACACTAATAAACGTATCAGCCAACAAACTTAAGTTGTCGTTTGCTTCACAACTATCCCCAGGTCTAAATTGGCTTATTAGTAAGGATTGCTCGGATAAACTTGTTGTGCTGTAATTGCTGTAATTATAGATTAGAGTCTTGCAGTGAGCAGCAATGGGTTGTATAAGCAATCCCATGGTGAAAAATCTAACTATTGGTAATGGTAGATATTTCGGCAGCATATAGGTAAAAAATAGCCAGTTTCTTATATTTCCATAAATAAAGAATCTTTTTCACCGGCGAAACCAAGCGCAAACCCAACGCCACAACCGATGCAACCACCCCCAAAACCCACGCCGAGAAACTACAGGCGCTTTTGGTTGCGAAAGACGCTCAATTGCATCATTGCAAAGTTGCACATTAGCATTAATTCCCATTGTCTGATACAGTTCACGCACATTGCGATAAACACCCAGCGCGTCTGATTCTCGGTTGACGTTTTGCAAAGACAAACCTAAATTAAACCAGGTGTCTGCTTCCCCTCGAATATCGCTAATCTCCCTTTTGATATCCAAAGTGGAAGAACTCAATCGCTCGTTGGTACTGTCCCAGGGAGTCGTAAGCATTGCCCAAATTGTTTAAGGAAGCACCTTCGCCATTGCGATCGCTGATCTCCCGTTTGATATCCAAAGACTGCTGGTAGAACTCAATCGCCCGTGGGTATTGTCCCAGGGAGTTGTAAGCATTGCCCAAACCGATTAAGGAAATACCTTCGCCTCGAATATTGATTTCAATATTGTTCGAGTTACTGGGGTTGGGTTCTTCTGCCATTATTGTTAGCAGGTAAAAATTTTGCTGGATGTTGTGACTGCGAACGTAGAAGTAAGTAAGGGCACGGCACTGCCGTGCCCTTACACCTGGCGATATAATGTTGTACTGTATCTAAATGGGAACTACTATAGCTGAGTTAAAAACTCACTTGGTTTGCGTCAATTTTCCCAACTTGCTTGACTGTACTTTGGTCGTAAGCATTAGCACTCATCGCAATATTGTCACCAGGTTTGTCAGTCGATGCTTGCAAAATCTTGGCTATTTCCTCTGCAAGCCCTTTATCAGCCTCTAAAATCTTCTTTAATTGCACCCGCAAGCTTACTTGTAAATCTTCATCCTCTGGATTTGCAGCCACATCCACCGCTGCTTCTTTCGCTGCTTCCTTAGCCTCTACCTTGGAATGTAACTTAGCCCAAATAGCCTTTGCTTTATTCCAAACATCCTCACCTAGTTTCTGTGATGCTCCTTCTACGGCTTTATTACCTACATTCAGCAGAAATGGCAGACAAGGCGCAAGAAACTTAACGATTAAAGCAATATCCACACATTTACGCGGTATAACATTGTTATTTATACAATGGTATGTTAGCGCATTCCCAAAATAGACAAAACAATTGCGGAGTTGCCGAATTAACTTATTGTGAAAGCGATTTAGTTTAGTAGGTTTACGATCTGCACTTTCCCCCGTACCTCGTCACTAAACTTCATACTGTGTCAAGCCTTGCTATATTTATGTCTAATTTATGTCCATATTTTTGGGGATAAAATATTGAGTTCCTACAGCCAAATAGCGCTACAATGGCACGCAATTGAGCTTTCGGTTTTGTACCATTAGTCTTTTTGCTATGTTGTCAGTTTTTGCCGCATTTTATCCTTTTGGGATAATAGAATGAGAGCAAAAATTTTACGTCTTGAAATACTAAAAAATTTCAATGAATCGTAGCAAATTTGACATATTGTTGCAGTAATAGTTTGTATAAACTAAGGCTTGTAGCTTCTCAACGCTTGTAATATTTTTATGACTTCCCGCATTCGCTTTTTGATGTGTGCCCCTGACCACTACGATGTAGACTATGTGATTAATCCCTGGATGGAAGGGAACATTCACAAGTCATCGCGCGATCGCGCCGTCGAACAGTGGCAAAAACTACACTACGTCCTCAAAGAACACGCCATTGTAGATTTAGTAACGCCTGAAAAAGGTTGGCCTGATATGGTATTTACCGCCAATGCCGGCTTGGTGTTGGGGGATAATGTTGTTCTCAGCCGCTTCCTGCACAAAGAACGTCAGGGAGAAGAACCTTACTTTCAACAATGGTTTGAAGGAAATGGTTACACAGTCCATGTATTGCCAAAAGACTTACCCTTTGAAGGCGCAGGGGACGCACTGCTAGACCGGGAAGGACGTTGGCTATGGGCAGGATACGGCTTCCGTTCTGAATTAGATTCTCATCCTTATCTAGCTAAATGGCTGGATATAGAAGTACTATCTTTGCGATTAATTGATGAGCGCTTCTATCATTTAGATACCTGCTTCTGTCCTCTAGCCAACGGTTATTTGCTTTACTATCCAGGCGCTTTTGATTCCTACTCCAACCGTTTAATTGAAATGCGAGTAGCAGCAGAAAAGCGCATCGCTATTGAAGAAGCCGACGCGGTAAACTTCGCCTGTAATGCGGTGAATGTTGACAGCATCGTGATTATGAACAAGGCGAGTGATGCTTTAAAAGCACGCCTAGCAGATGCAGGTTTCCAAGTAATTGAAACACCGCTAACTGAATTTCTCAAAGCTGGTGGTGCAGCGAAATGTCTTACCCTGCGGGTGACAGAACCAGTCAGAGATGAAATTCATGCCAATGTCTCAGTAGAAAGCCGCATCATTCGCCTAGAAGGACACTTGCTCGACTCTGGCTTGATTAACCGCGCTTTGGATTTAATTGTAGACACAGGTGGAAGTTTCCAAGTATTAAATTTCAACTTGGGAGAACAACGCCAAAGTACCTCAGCAGCTGAAGTGAAAGTATCAGCACCATCGCATGAAGTGATGGAAGAAATCATCTCGCTGTTGATTGATTTGGGTGCGGTAGACTTGCCCCAAGATGAGCGCGATGCCAAACTGGAGCCTGTGGTTCAAGATGGTGTTGCTCCTGATGATTTCTATGTAAGTACGATTTATCCTACTGAAGTACGGATTAAAGGACAGTGGGTGAAAGTACAAAATCAACGCATGGACGGTGCGATCGCAATTACCCAAACACCTCAAGGCTTAGTAGCTAAGTGTAAAATCTTACGGGATTTAGTAGTAGGCGAACAGGTAATAGTAGACGTACTAGGTATCCGCACGATTCGGAAAACAGAATCGCGCGAACAACGCAACGCCCAAGAATTTAGCTTTATGTCCGCAGGTGTTTCCAGCGAACGGCGTGTGGAATTAGTTGTGGAACAAGTAGCTTGGGAATTGCGTAAAATCCGAGATGCAGGCGGTAAAGTAGTTGTCACAGCGGGGCCTGTAGTAATTCACACAGGCGGCGGCGAACATCTATCACGGCTAATTCGAGAAGGATACGTACAGGCGCTTTTGGGCGGGAATGCGATCGCTGTCCACGACATCGAGCAAAATATGATGGGAACATCCCTCGGTGTAGACATGAAACGGGGTGTTGCTGTTCGTGGTGGACACCGCCATCACCTGAAGGTAATTAATACTATCCGCCGTTATGGAAGTATTGCCAAAGCAGTGGAAGCTGGGCTGATTAAGAGTGGCGTTATGTATGAGTGCGTCCGCAATTACGTACCTTTTGTTCTTGCCGGTTCGATTCGGGATGATGGGCCTTTGCCTGATACCCAAATGGATTTAATCAAAGCACAGCAAGAATACGCCCAACTTTTAGAAGGTGCGGAGATGATTTTGATGCTTTCATCAATGCTGCACTCGATTGGCGTAGGGAATATGACCCCGGCTGGTGTGAAAATGGTGTGTGTGGATATTAATCCAGCTGTGGTTACTAAGTTAAGCGATCGCGGTTCGATAGAATCGGTAGGTGTGGTTACAGATGTGGGATTGTTCCTCAGTCTGTTGACACAGCAACTGGATAAGTTGACAAGTCCTTATCGGGCAGTGGTAGGTTAAGAAAGGTATCACGCAGAGGCGCAGAGGCGCAGAGAAAGGGAATGATGAGAGTAGCTTTCAGAAGAGAGTTGCAGGTTAATTGGGTCAGTGCAATCGCTGATTTTATGCTGGCGGGTATGGTGATTGGCCCGCTAGCTGCTCCCTTTCTTGCTGCGTCTGGGGTATGGTTACTTGGGAGTATTGCGAACATCATTTATTTCATGGGCAATCATGTATGTCCGCAACCAGATATGGGCTTAGATTTAGCACCCCCATTTATGATGGCTGTATGTATGCGTTGCTATGGCACTGTTACAGGTTTATTTATTACCCGCCTACTATATGCTGTGACCGATGGTAAAGGTTTTTATTGGTTGAGCCAATATGGTTGGAATGGTGCAGCTTTAGCTAGTGTATTAATGATGGCTTATCCGTTGGAATTAGCAGCACAGGTTTTCGGTTTATGGAGTTTTAATAACTATATTGTCACGCCCTTTGGGTTAATTACGGGTTTGGCGTGGGGGTTATTTACTATGCCAATATTGCACGGGCGATTTTCAAGCAATTAGCTTATTTCTAATGAATGCGTAAGTCCTATAAATATAGAATTTATCTAGATGCTTGTTGCCTCAATCGTCCGTTTGACGATCAAACACAATCCCGGATTGCACTGTAAACACAAGCAATCCTGACAATTCTTAGCCAATGCTACTCAGGAATCTGGAGACTGATCGCAAGCGCTGCTTTGGATGCAGAATTAGACCAAACTCCCGATCTAGAAAGACTCAAGAATGTCAAAAAAATACTCGCGATCGCTAAAATCAAAGTCATCAGCAGCCAACTCATCGAAAAGCGATCGGCAGAACTCCAAAGCCTGGGATTTTCTAACTATGATGCCACTCATATCGCAAGCGCTGAAAGAAGCCAAGCCGACATTTTCCTCACGACAGACGATAGACTCCTCAAAAAAGCCCAGAGAAACCCTCAATTGATTAACGTAAAAATTAATAATCCTATGCAATGGCTAGTAGAAGTTATACAAATAGAGGAACAAAATAATGACTAGAACACAGCAGGAAATAATCAGACAAGGTTATCAAGCATTAGTTGATTCCTTGGGGGTTGTCGATGCAATAAGATTTATTCAACATTTCAGTCCAGGTCAAGGTGACTACACGAAGGAACGTCATCAGTGGCTAGACAAAAAATCTCTAGAGGATGTTTTTGCACAAATGAAACAGCGTCCAGAAGAAGATCCTAATCAGTATGAGGAAATTATTGAGTAGTGATATCATCAAACCACAATAACAATAGCCAGATAAAAGTCAAGACTGCAATGTCTTTCTGTTCAATAATTATCCAAGGTTGGTACTTTGTATCTCAAGAATTGAATAATCGATATCTAAAAGCCAATTTTCATCAACAAATTCTAAATTTTCATTTTAAACAAGAACCAATTCAGCCACTTTTTGAGATTTATTGCTTGCAGTTTGTATACTATCAATAGCATCAGCTATCAGGACAAACTTTAGTTGGATAAAGCGTTCTTTGTGGGTAATGCCAATAGAACTGCTAACTAATTCGGCTTTTAGTGTACGAGGTAAAGTAATTTTTTCATAATATTTATCTTGTTCATCCCAATACCCGCATATTTTATAATCACATAATTCCAGATGTTCTTTAATAAGAGCATCGGCATCTAAAGTTTCTAATATTGCAGTTAAATCTTGCCAAACTTGATGATTTTTTAATTATAGTCTTGTCATAGTTATGCACATTTAATGTTCTGTTACTAAACCGGGGAAGTGCAATATACCATCAATAAATTTTGCATGAAATCGGCGTAGGCGCAGCCCGCCGCAGGCATCGCCACCTTTACCTAAAACTTTAGATTTCAAAACTACCAGTTTTTACTTCTTACTAAAAACAGGAATCTCTATTTCACGCTTTTGAACCACTCAGTAATTCCTTCAGCTAGGGTCTTTGCCATCTTTTTCTGTTCCTCTGGATTTACTATCCATTCAAATTCATCAGGGTTACTCATAAAACCTAATTCCAGTAACACCGAGGGTGCAGCAGCAGGACGTGTCAGTGCCAAGTTATCCCACAACACACCATAGGAAGGTCTATTGAGCTTTTTAACTATGTAATTATGCAGAAAAACTGATAGGTCGTGAGCCTGGGGGTGATACCAAAAAGCTGAGAATCCCTTAGTTTTTTGGGCATCGCCATCATCAGGTAAAGAGTTATGATGAATAGAAAGAGCGATCGCGGGTTCTTCTTGACTAATAATTGCTTGACGTTCTGCTAAAGATAGATCCTTGTCATCTTCCCGCGTTAATACCACAGTCGCGCCACGCTTCACCAACTCAGCGCGCAGCAGCTTGGATACTACCAAGTTCACATCTTTTTCTAGATATCCAGTTGGGCCACTTGCACCTGATTCTTTACCTCCATGCCCTGGATCTAGTAAAATTTTAATACCACCTAAAGGCTTTTGTTTTCTGTGTCCGATTACAGGCGGATGACGCAAAGCCAAAACTAAGCTCGTACCCTCGTAATTCATCTTATATCCCCACTGTTGAGATTTTTTCAGATTAAAGGTGTACTGTACTTGTCCGGGAGCTACCTGTTGCCAATCTAAGCGAGAAATTAGCGGGCTGTCGTCTGTACGAACAATATCTGTTTGGGCGGTGGTGTTGTGTAGAGTGATGGTAAAAGTGCGATTACCTTGTTGCACACTTACAGGAACGGGAACTTCTAAAGGGAAAATAATCTCTGTAGCATTAGGTAGTTGACGATATCCGACACTGCGAATTTTTGTCCGTGGTGGGATAGCGCCTTGTAAAACTTGGGTTTCCTTATTGTTAATCCAAGCCCCATAATCCAGGCGTAACCATTCACCTTCTTTACCCGTAACTGTTGCTCGTGTTCCTTTGGGCAGTGGTGTGAGTCTAGAATAGTCGGTACCAGGGCCAGTGCGAGCAACGCCTGAGTCTGCCGTTACTTCAACAACTGGTAATTGTGCGGGTGAGAGGATTTGAAGATTGCCACTTCCTGGTTGAGTAATTGTCTTACCATTAAGTGTCAATCGAAATTCTGGTTTACCCAAATCGAAATTTTTCCCGGAATCTGGAGTAATAGCACCGGAGATTATATTGTTACCGTAATTAAAGGAGCTAGGCTGTTGTACTACAGTACAACCCTCATACCTTCCTACGGTAGACTGGTTAGCAGGTTGGTTTCGTCCTGTCAGAGCTGCCAAATTATTTGGTAGTTTTGCCTGAGTAGGCTGGGGCGAAAGCACAACAATTTGATTAGCCAGATTAACAGAAACGCTGGCATTAGAGGGTGCGATCGCGCTAAAACAAATTAACTCCCCTGGGAGTCTAGCAATGTCAGTTGCTGGACGAAGAGAATCTTTGGCAAAGGCTAAACCTTGTGGTATCTCTGGCTGAGTAGTAAGCCTTATCACCTTAATCTTTATTTCTTGATTCTGGTGACGCACAGTAAAAAGATTATCGCCCAATTGCAAGGGTAAACTTGGAGAAAAATGACCAGCCTGACTGCGGGTAACTGGCTTACCATTAATTAACACTTGACCGTCTAATGGTGCAGTACCAAGAAAGAAGATTTTTTCCGCACTTGTCTGGTAGTTTGTTCGAGGAAAAACAACTACAAAAGATGACTCTGCCAAGGCTACTGAGGAGGTGACAATACAGCTTAATATTACTAATCCTAAAAGTTTTTTCACAACGTGATTACACTAAGATTTCACAACGTGCTGTGGCACAATGACGGGATGTATTTTTAGAAGTTGCTAGCAATTTAAATTAGTATGACTAAGTTTATTTTTGTAACTGGGGGCGTAGTTTCCAGTATCGGCAAAGGCATTGTAGCAGCAAGTCTAGGGCGTTTGCTCAAGTCGCGCAATTATTCTGTGTCGATTCTGAAACTCGACCCTTATCTTAATGTTGATCCAGGGACAATGAGTCCGTTTCAACATGGAGAAGTTTTTGTTACCGAGGATGGTGCAGAAACAGATTTGGACTTAGGGCATTATGAACGCTTCACCGATACTTCCATGTCGCGGCTAAACAGCGTTACCACTGGCTCGATTTACCAATCTGTAATTAATAAAGAGCGTCGCGGCGATTATAATGGCGGCACTGTGCAAGTGATACCTCACATCACTAATGAGATTAAAGAGCGGATTTTAAAAGTCGCTAAAAATACAAATCCCGATGTGGTGATTACAGAAATAGGTGGCACAGTAGGAGATATCGAATCACTGCCATTTTTGGAAGCAATTCGCCAATTTCGCAAGGAAGTAGGACGACAAAACGTCCTGTATACCCACGTCACCCTACTACCGTGGATTGCTTCTGCCGGTGAAATGAAAACTAAGCCCACACAACATTCGGTGAAGGAACTGAGATCGATTGGCATTCAACCAGATATTTTAGTTTGCCGCTGCGATCGCCCTTTACCTATTGGGTTAAAACGAAAATTATCAGAATTTTGCGACGTGGCCGAAGAATGTGTCATCACCTCCCAAGATGCCAAAAGTATTTATGAAGTGCCACTGATGTTAGAACGGGAAGGAATGGCGCAGCAAGTGTTGGACTTGCTGCAAATGGAACAACGCCAACCAGATCTCGTGCAGTGGCAAAGCTTAGTGCAGCATTTACACAGCCCCAGATACGACGTAGAAATTGCGATTGTAGGTAAATACGTGCGCTTAGGTGATGCCTATATATCAGTAGTAGAAGCGTTGCAACATGCAGCCATCTCTACTTATGGCAAACTGCGCTTGCGTTGGGTAAACTCAGAAGCCTTAGAAAATGATCCAGCCGAACACCATTTGGAAGGAGTTGATGGTGTAGTTGTACCAGGAGGTTTCGGCATCCGGGGAGTAGATGGTAAAATTGCCGCGATTAAATATGCCCGCGATCGCCAAATCCCCTTCTTAGGTTTGTGCTTGGGAATGCAATGTGCTGTAATTGAATGGGCAAGGCACATAGAAGGATTAAAGGATGCCAACAGTGCCGAGTTTGACCCTGAGACCAGCGATCCAGTAATTAACCTGTTACCAGAACAGCAGGATGTGGTCGATTTAGGTGGCACAATGCGTTTAGGGCTTTATCCTTGCCATATTCTCCCCAATTCTTTAGCATCTAAGCTCTATCAAGAAGATGTGATTTATGAGCGGCATCGGCATCGATACGAGTTTAACAATAACTACCGCCAACTTTTATTAGAATCAGGTTACCTGATCAGTGGCACTTCTCCCGATGGACGCTTAGTCGAAATTGTGGAATTACCAAAGCATCCATTCTTTCTTGCTTGCCAATTTCACCCAGAGTTTCAATCGCGCCCTAGCAATCCTCATCCTTTATTTAAAGGATTTATCCAAGCCGCGATCGCTCGTTCCACCCCAGCTCTGGTGCGGCAATATTAGGTACGCTGGCAGAAGTTAATTAAAATTCACAATTAAAAGCAGGTTTTTTGCGTTTTAAATTGTGAATTTTGCTAAAGTGACAGCGACACTCAATAGGGGCTTGAGGAGATTTTGTGGCGTACTGGGTGAAAATCCTTTACGAGAGGAAACAATATGTCGTTAATTTTGACCGTATTAATGCTTTTTGTTATGAACAAAACGGCAGGGTTACCTTTTGGTTGCCCGATTCTGCCATTCCTATTGTGATTAGCCCACAAAGTAATCCCCAAGACTATCAAAAAATTTTAAAATATCTAGAAAGCGTTACAGGGTTAGAGCTAGAAAATGCTTACTGGGTAAAAATACTTTATGAAAACAATGAATATGTAATTAACCTTCATTGCATCAGTTCTTTTTGCCAAGAATCTAACGGCAGGATAACTTTTTGGTTGCCTGATGGTACTATCCCTATTATTATTAATCCAATAAATAATCCAGAATCTTATCAAAAAGTCTTGCAATTTGTTCACAAGATAACAGGTTATTCTTGGTCTTGAATTGGGCACTGGGCATTGGGCATTGGGGAGAAGGGGCAGATGAGAAGAAATGGCTAGAGTTCCCCCTACTGCATTCTTTCCTAGTCCCTAGTCCCTAATCCCCAGCCCCCAATCTGCAATTCAAAATCTTGAATGCTGTTGCCATGCCAACTTCGCTGCACCCAACATTCCCGCAGCATTGCCTAATTCTGCGGGTATAATTTGCAAACCTACACGAGATGTAGCCATAACTCGCTTCTCAATTTCTGCCTTCATTGCTGGTAAGAAAAACTTGAAGCTGGCACTCACTCCGCCACCAATGACGATCGCTTCTGGCGTTAAAACGTAAATCAAACTCGTCAAGCCAATACCCAAATCTCTACCATATTCTTGCCAAAAATTCAAAGCATCGGCATCTGCTGCTTCAGCAAGAACGCCCAATTCAAACGGTTCTTTGCCAGTGCGACGACGAATCGCTTTGAGTGAAGTATATTGCTCCAAAGAGCCGTGATTGCCACTATTACACATGGGGCCATCAGGGTTGAAGCTGATTAAACCCAATTCTCCACCTGCACCTTGATGTCCGATAAACAATTTGCCATCTAGGATAATCGCACCGCCTACCCCAGTTCCCAAAGTCAGCATAATAAAATTTTGAAAGCGGCGACCAGCACCCAACCAAGCTTCGCCCAAGCCTGCACAGTTTGCATCGTTACCCAGAATCGTTGGTTTGCCAGTTTTAACTTCCAACCAATCTGCCAAAGGTACATCACACCAACCTGGGAGGTTGATGGCGATTTTAGCAATGCGTCCTGTAGCATCAGCAGGGCCAGGAGTCCCGACACCGATGGCAACAGTTTGATCCGAATTAATTTGCGCGATCGCATCCACCATCACCGCCAGCACAGCTTCTGGTGTCGCTGGTTGGGGAGTAGGCACGGTTAAAGATTGCAAGCAAGTGCCATCTTGTCCAAACCGTCCCAGCTTAATCGCTGTTCCACCCAAATCAATACCAATTACTTCAGAATTCACCACTTTCAAATCTTTACACCAAAGCGGGGGTTGGGTACTGGATATTAGAGACTGGGGACTGGGGACTAGGGATTGGGCAATTTACCTAGTACCCAATACCCAATCCCCAATACCTAATACCCTATACTCAATCACTTTAAAAAAGCATATTAGCTTTTTTGCGTTTTGGCGCGAAAAAATTCCGAACTTTCTGGTTTCTTAGCCGTAATTTGTAAATCAGTAACGTTTGCTAGACGAGTACTCGATTGCCCCTGCCAAGCTGTGACTGGCGTTCCCCGTAAGATACCAGCTAAAGCTACAGAAAGCATGAACCCGCCAGCAGCGGCAGCAATTAAAGTTATATTGTCTTTCACACAAATCTCTCAGTAACAAATACAAAAGTTTAGTTATTAGTTATCAACCATTCACGAGCGATCCTTGTCCCCGTGTCCCCCAGTCCCCAGTTATCAATGCTCAACACGTGTACTGATTACTGTTCACTGTTGAGCAATTATTTCCGGATACTATTTTGTCTCCGTAAACGAGGATTGACAAATTCGTTTAACCCCTCACCTAGTAGTGATAACCCTACCACCATGAATGTCATCGCTAAACCCGGAAAAAGTGTAGTCCACCAAATACCGGTAGGTAATGCTTCTAAAGCTTGTCTTAAATCATGTCCCCATTCTGGCACTTCTTCCGGAAGTCCTAGCCCCAAAAAGCCCAAACCGCCTAATACCAAAATTGCATCGGCGGCGTTAAGAGTGAATAGTACGGGTACGCTTTGAATGACGTTGAAAAATAGATAGCGAGAAAGCACAATCCAGGTTGAAGCGCCCATTGCTTGAGCAGCTTCTATGAAAACTTCAGTTTTAACGCTCACAGTGTGGTTGCGAACAACCCGGTAATATTGAGGAATGTAAGCAATGCTGATGGCGATCGCTGCATTTAATATCCCACGCCCCACAACAAAAGCCAGGGTTACTGAAAGCAGCAGACCAGGTAGGGTATAAATGCTATCCATGAGAAACAGCAAAACCTTATCTAATCTACCGCCTAGATAGCCGCTGACCATACCCAAAGGTACACCTATTACCATACTCAACGCTGTTGCTAAAATTACCACTTGCAACGCAGCTTGAGCGCCAAACAGTGTACGAGAGAATACATCATAGCCCAGGCGGCTAGTACCAAACCAATATTTGCCTGAAGGTGGCTCTTGAATGGGGTTAGTTAGGAAATCTTTGGGATTTTGCAGCCATCCCCAAGCTTGAAATACGGGAGCAAAGAATGCCAAGAATAGAAAAAATAGAGTAATGGCTAACCCTATCAGCATTAATCGCTGGGAAAGATTGGGATTTTTAGGAAAGCGTAAAAATGACGGCAATTGCCGTTTTGTCATGGTCATGAGCGATCGCCTGCATTGAGCAAGATACGCTGACCATTTTACATATCAGAGTAGCGATTGGGGACTAGGGATTGGGGACTAGGGATTGGGGACTTGGCAAAAATCTCTCATAAAATTGAGGGACTTTAGATTGGGATGATATGGGAGATAAGGGCTTTGAGTCTTTAGACTTCTATCACGATAGCCTCAAGCTGCTAAAAGCCGCTTATCGACTAGCAGATAGTTTGCCAGATTGTGAACGTTACAATTTAAGCGATCAATTACGAAGAGCAGCTTGCAGTGTATTACTTAACATAGCTGAGGGCTATGGACGTTATCATTATTTAGATAGATTGCGTTTCATGTACATTGCTCGCGGTTCATTAGCTGAAACCAAAAGCGCTTTCATTATTGCTGAGAGCTTGGGGTATTGCAATACAGAACAATTAAACTGGGTTAGCCAGCTTAAAGACCAGATTGAAAAAGGTCTTAATGGTTACTGCCGTTTCATTCGTTCCCAGCAACAAGGTAAAGAAGAGTACGGTACTCGATTAGGAGATTGATGATCGGGTATTGGGTATTGGGTATTAGGTATCGGGTATCGGGTATCGGGTATTGGGTATTTGGTATTGAGTATCAGGTATTGGATATTAGGTAAATTGCCCAGTCCCCAGTCCCCAGTCCCCAGTCCCCATTCCCCAGTCCCCAGTCCCCAGTCCCCAATCGCTCAAAGATTACTTTCAATCAACTGCCGATACTCACTCTTTTGCTTCACGCCTTTAACTTCTTTCAACAGTTCCTTATCCTTGAATAATTGAACTGTTGGTGTTCCTGTCACACCTGCATTTTCGGCAATATCTCTATCTTTGTCGATGTCAATTTCTACAAAGTGGATTTTGCCATCAAATTCATCGACTACTTTATTTAATATTGGCTTTAGAGTATGACAAGGGCCGCAACCGGGAGCGACGTATTTAACTAAGAGTATGCGATCGCTTTCATGAAAGAGCTTCCGTAAAGCATAACCACCTTCATGGCGCGTTGCATTCAAGTTAAATTCTGCTTCTTGCTCGGCTTCAGTCTTCTTCGCTACTGGCTGATGTTCTAATTCATTATCTGCTGTTTCTGGCTTTTGATGGAACTCTTGAATTAAACCATTAAAAGACAACCAGCGTTCTGCCAGCATCGCCGCCATACAACCAGTACCAGCAGCCGTAATTGCCTGACGAAACTCATGATCTTGCACGTCACCAGCCGCAAAAACACCTTCTACACTGGTTTCTACAGAACCGTGCTTGGTGACAACATAGCCTACATCATCTAGTTCCAATTGCCCTTTGAATAAAGAAGTATTGGGAGTGTGACCGATAGCGTAGAATAAGCCCTTAGCGTGTATTTGGCTCACTTCGCCAGTTTTGGTATTACGGATTTTCACCCCGTCCATGTGACCGTTACCAAAAATATCCACGGCTTCTGTGTTCCAATGTACCTGGATTTTCGGGTTACTTAAAACACGGTCTTGCATGGCTTTAGAAGCCCGCATCTTATCAGAACGCACCAGCAGATTCACCTTAGAACCGTACTTAGTCAGGTAAATCGACTCTTCCGCCGCCGAGTCTCCAGCACCAATCACAGCCAATTCCGCACCGTGGAAAATTGGTGTCGCACCATCGCAAATTGCACAAGCAGAGATACCCCGGCTCCAAAATTCATGTTCATTGGGTAAACCTAAACGCCTTGCTGTTGCACCAGTAGCGATGACGATGCTGTTAGCTTTAACTTCTCTTTCTTCTGAACGGATGGTAAAAGGACGCTGGCTTAAATCAACTGATATCACATCTTCTGTATATAACTCAGCACCCCAGCGTTCTGCTTGCACCTTCATCCGATCCATCAGTTCCGGCCCAGTAATACCTTGAGGAAACCCAGGAAAGTTCTCTACTTCCGTCGTTGTCATAAGTTGTCCGCCAGGTAATCCCCCAGCTTGGAAACCTTCAAATACAACAGGTTTCAAGTTAGCTCGTCCTGCATATATGGCCGCTGTGTATCCTGCTGGCCCAGAACCGATGATTACCAAGTTTTCTACTGTCGGGTTGGTCATAACAGTTATACAAACTCATAACGACTACGCTTAATATAGCATAGCAAATCGTGATTGGCTACGCCAGATGGTAAGCGATAGGAAAACGCCTACGGCACTATGCGCTCAATACCTTGCAAAACATCCTCTTAATTGCTAAGACTGTTCTTGCAGATATTTCCTAATAGTTTCAGCATCTACTTCTAAAAATTCTGCTATTTCTTGAATACTCATACCTCTTTCAAGGCATTTTGGTACTAATTTCAATTTTGTTTCTTGTTCGGTTTTTGCCAGTATACTTTCGTATAATCGAGTATTTCTGAATTCATCTAAATTAAGCATGGCTTCAATTTCCTCTACAGCAAGATTGGGAAATTTGTAAAATACAATGGCTTGGATAAATGCTAGCACTTTCTTTTGAAGAGTTTCATCAGGTAAATTTTCTCTTGCCTGATTAATTAGCTGTTGGGCTAGGGAAGTAGCTTTTGTAGGCGATTCTATAAATAGTTTGGCAATTCCTATACCTAATGAATATTCAGATCCAACAGAAAGTTCATTCAAATAAATGCAGCGCAGATGTTGTTCTATTAAAACCCGGTAGCGAGGGTGAGGTGGGATTTCATGAATGCGTTTGTCGTAGATAACAATTGCATACCAGTCGGAGTTGGCTGGTTTATATTGACGGAAGTAAACAAAAATTTCACCAAAAAGACGTTCATAAAATTCTTCATCTTTGTAAGTTTGTAATTCTACAAAGTATAAAGGTTCATTTTCAAATCCCTCGATAGTAGAAAATAAACCATCTAAACGAAATGACTGTTGTTTGATTTCAGGTGCGGTAAATGTGTAGATATTGGGATTAGTATTAGGTTTTCCAATAAGTTCAAAAAATAACTGTGGTAGTTCTTTAATAAATTCATAAAAAATGACATCTGTTTTCATTGATGCTATTAATGGCAAACTAAACAGTCGTTTTTGGTTAGATACAATACATTGTAGCTTTCGTAGGGTAAGCTATTTAAAATAGATACAAAAGTGTTATTTATTGCATTATGTGCGTAATATAAAAATTCACAACAACTACGCTGAATCTGCCATAAAAACTGCAATTGGCTTTACTAGTAGTGTGGGCGATCGCAAATGGGAAAAATTGGAGATATTATTGGCGATGTCTATGACAAGCCCTACGGGTAAATCCTACGGATACGCTGCGCGAACGCCAGTTCCTTTATGCCGGGGAACCCTTTCGGCAGTTCCTCCTGGGGGAAACCCCCAAGACCGGACTGCCTCACCACCGGACTGGCTCACCGCTCCGCGTCTACGCAGCTAGCCAATTGTTGTGCGAACAGTACCTATGATATGTATAAGAGTATTTTCTGTAATCTTATGTCTTTCACCATTACAGATTTAGAACAATTACAAACCGAGCATCCAGAATGGCAGATGGAGCTGGTAGAAGGAAACATTATACTTATGGGGCCATCAGATTACGAGTCAGAGGAAATTGGCGGTCGTCTAATTACGTTTTTAAATATTTGGGTAATGTCGCGCAAGCTAGGGCGTGTAACTGGTTCTAGCGCTGGGTTTATTTTGCCTCAGATAGAAGAAGATTCTGAAAAAAAAAACCTGCGTGCGCCTGACGTGTCTTTTGTGCGGGCTGACAGATTAAAGAAAACCAAGCGCGACTTTGTAGAGTTAGTTCCAGACTTGATGGTTGAGATCAAATCCAAAACAGACAAAATTCAACCGCTGGAAGAGAAGATTCAGCTATTCCTAAAACTTGGGTCTACAGTCGGGATACTGATTGATCCTGACATCTTGACAGTAACGGTTTACCGACTAAACCAAGCTCCAGTTGTATTGCAGAATGGAGACACACTCACGTTACCAGATTTGCTGCCAAGTTGGGAACTGGCAATATCAGAACTATGGCCACCTGAATTTGATTGATACTCCCATAATCGAAATTAAGAATCTAGCCCTTGGTTCCAGCCAGGGGCTTATTTATGCCAGAGCTTACGTACCAATAACGTAGTTTCGTCATTGCGACCGTAGGAAAGCATAAGTCCTAAGCCCTTCGGGCACGCTGCGCGGTAAGCGAAGCTATGCCCGAAGGGCTTTACGGACACGCTACGCGATCGCAAAGCCTTGTTTTTCATTGTGAATGGGTAAGTCCTATATGTGTATGGCATTTTTAAATGCGAGGATTCTAGATTTTGGCACTCCATCACGTCCACCCGGCGATAAAACCCTAATCTGAAAAATATTTTTACTACAAGTGATATGAAACTGATCCGAGGTGGGTAAGTTATTTATAGAACAAACAACCCACCCCACGGCAGGGAAAACACTTATGAAAACCGAACTAAAAGCTAAATTCATCCAACACATTCTCGGCAAAAAGAAAGAAAACGAAGGTTTTACACTTATTGAATTGTTGGTAGTAATTATCATCATTGGTATTTTGTCAGCTATTGCACTACCTTCTTTCTTGAACCAAGCTAATAAAGCAAAACAATCTGAAGCTAAAACCTATGTTGGTTCTATGAACAGAGGTCAACAAGCTTTCTACACAGAAAATTCCAGCTTTACAAGTTCAGTTGATGACTTAGGAATTGGTGTTAGTACTGCAACTTCTAACTATAAATACGGCACAGCTGCAACTGCGGCAGCAGGTACTGTTCTTGCTTACGCTACAAGCTATTCAGATTTGAATGATAATATCACTGGCTTGAGAAATTATGGTGGTAGGGTTTATTTAAAAGCTGTGGGGGCTAACTCAGAGTTAACTAGTATCGCTTTCCTGTGTGAAGCTAACAATGTAGGAGTGAGTGGTTCTGGTTTGACTGACGTAACCAGCTGCACCAGTGCCGCAAAATTCATTAAGTAAGAGTTAATAAATAACTCATACTTGTAGAAAATCTAGCAAATTCAAAGGAGTTAAGAATGCCACCTTATGAGGTGATGTTCTTAACTCTTAAAAGTTTTAAATATGATTATTTTTAGAGATACTAAGACTATCAGTAAAAATAAAAGTTTAAAATTTTTATTAGATTTAGACGTAGTAACGTAACACAGTTAAAATAGTTGATCAATTTACAGGGTGCGTTGTTAACGCACCCTGTAAATTTAAAAATTTTCAATTATAATCTAACAGTTCAATAATTTTGGATAGTAGAAACGTAATAATATGGTATTAAAACAATCTTTTCTTAATAGCCATGATTGGCAACAACAAGCAGAACAATATTTAATAGCAGAAAACTACAGTGCAGCCGCTACTCTTTATGAGCAGGCAATTGAAAGTGAGCCAGATATTAAGTCATATTACTGGAATTTAGGACTAATGTTGCTGCTGCAAGGGCAAGAAACTGAGGCACAAATGACTTGGTTGATGGCCTTATCAGAAGATGAAGGAGAAGTATACACGGCAGAGCTAGTAAAAGTTTTAGAAACGGAAGCTGAACGTCGGATAACTATTGAAGACTATCGAATCGCTTTGGCAATTCGTCAGCATATCAGAGAAATTGTCCCTGAAGATATCAATAATTTACTGCACATTGTTGAAATCTTACTCAACTTGCACGATTCTAATGAAGATATTCATGATTTATTAGAATCAATAATCAATTTATTAGCTATAGAAACAATTTCCTATGACACAGACTTATTATTGAATATTGTAAAAAATATTTTAATTTACGCAACCAACGAACCATTAGTATTCACTTTCGTTGAAACTAGTATTAAGTATTTCCCTAAAACTGTAACTATTATTGAAACAGTAATGGTAGAAAGCATAGCAATTGCTATGTTTCAAAAAATGCCAGAATTAGCATCAAAGTTTGCGGAAATCTGTTGGCAACTAGTTCCTGTAGACAGGGTAATAGAACAACGAGAAATTCTCGTAACATTAGCTAATTTTTACCAAAATTGCCAAAAATATACACAAGGTATCGAAACAGCCAAAAAATGTTATGAAATAGTTAATACATTAGCTGAAAAAATTTGTATCAATGCCTTAGTTCTTAGAGGTTTAATGACAGCGGGTAGTTATTGGGAGGAGGTATGTTCTGTATTAGATCAGCAAGTATTGCTTGCCAAACAACTTATTCAAGAAAAACCTAATAATCTTGATATAGTTATCACTGCGCGACTTTTTACTTCAGGCTTTTTCTTGCCATATATTTATGACAATCCTGAAAAACACCGCAAACTTCAAAATGATATTTCTAGTTTATGCCAAGCTAATGTTATTCAAAATCATTTAGAAGTTGCAGAACGGCAGAATAAGTTATTGCAATTTCGCAAACAGAGTATAAATAAAGACAAAAAAGCTCTTAATATAGGCTATATTTCTCATTGCTTAAAGAGACATTCTGTAGGGTGGTTATGCCGATGGTTGTTTAGAAATCATAATCCCGAAAAATTTAAAATACATAGTTATTTTTTATATGATGCAGATGTCGTAGAACAATTTACAAAAAATAATTTTATTGACACATCATATAAATTTCATAAATTTGGGATTCGTGACTATAATATATGGGATGAAATCCAGAAAGATGAAATTGATATTCTGGTAGATTTAGATAGTATTACTTTAGATCACTCTTGTCAGTTGATGTCAATTAAATCAGCCCCTATACAAGTAACTTGGCTGGGTTGGGATGCTTCAGGATTGCCATCAATTGACTACTTTATTGCTGATCCTTATGTATTACCTGAATCAGCACAGGATTATTACAGTGAAACAATTTGGAGATTACCTCAAACTTATATAGCTGTTGATGGTTTTGAGGTGGATGTACCTAATTTACGACGGGAAAACTTAGATATTCCTAGTGATGCCATAGTTTATTTTATGACTCAAAAGGGGTATAAAAGGCATCAGGAACACCTGCAATTACAATTGAAAATTATCAAAGAAGTACCCAATAGTTATCTTTTAATTAAAGGTGATGCTGATCCAGAATCATCCAAAGAATTTTTTGAGCGTATTGCAGAAGAAGAAGGTGTTGATTTTTCTCAACTACGATTTTTACCTAATGCTCCTTCTGAAGCGATTCACCGTGCTAACTTGGGGCTTGCAGATGTTGTTCTTGATACTTATCCCTACAATGGAGCGACGACAACATTAGAAACCCTTTGGATGGGTATACCGATGGTAACAAGAGTTGGACAGCAATTTGCAGCCCGAAACAGCTACAGCATGATGATGAATGTAGGTGTAACAGAAGGTATTGCTTGGAGTGAAGATGAGTACGTAGAGTGGGGCGTGTGCTTGGGTAAGGATGAGAAATTGCGACAGCAAATTTCTTGGAAGTTGCGTCAATCAAGGTACACAGCACCGCTATGGAATGCCAAACAGTTTACTCTTGAGATGGAGAAAGCTTATCAGCAAATGTGGCAGAGATATATTGATCGATGAACTACCTCAACTTGCAATGTTGAGGTCGATTATTACTCACCAGCTTGGTGTTTAAGCATATTGACTATAGTATCTGATAGCCATAAACCAGCATCGCGTAAAGCCTGAATTCCTGGAGATATGCTAGGAATTAGTCCGCGTCTTTTTGCTAGTATTAGTAAACCTCCTGTACCTATAGTAATAATACTTAATGATTGACCACAACGCCGCGCTGCTCTATCGTCGACAATAGCGGCACAATCTAAGTTTTTCAAAGCTAAACTTAATACTTGTGATTCTCCTGTTCCTAAATCCCAAGCTGCTACTTCAGGCGCTATGCTATCAATTTCTACTCGTTGTATCCAAGAAACGGTAGGTAATTGTCTTGACGCATTATCATCTTCTCCTCCTTTGGTGACTTCTTGAAATACACCTTCAGGTACTAAAATTTCTGTAAATAATTGTGGTAACAATTGTGCTTGTTGACTTTTAAACAGAACAATCAGAGGGGAAGAATTAATGATAATACGATTAATGGACATTCTCCATTTCCTCAGCCAACTCTTCTGTAGTATATTGCATAAAATCAACTCGATAACGAGATAAAGCATTGATAAATTCTACACGAGTTAACCCAGCAATTTCGGCGGATTTATTTTGCGATATATTACCTAATTCATACCATTTAATTGCTGCTGCAATCCTCATTTCTTGCACAAATTCTTCGGGATTTTTGCGAAGTGAAGAAAATACTGTTTCCGGTAATTGGATGGTTACGGTTTTCATAAATTGGGTGGGAATAATATAAATTTGTGGTGTACTTTACCTCATTGTATGCTATGTGTAGACGGGGATGTACGAATGAGTAAATATAAGACTTTAAGAGAGCAAGTAGCATGAAAGCTGCTATAGTCAAGGCAAACAGCACCGCTTTGGAATTGAAAGCAATTTACGCATGAGATGGAGAAGCCTTACGAGCAGATGTAGTAGAGGTATCTTGATGGACAATGATATTGAATATACTTGCCTACCCAGTATAGGGCTGTATAAAAAGCTTGCTTTTGCGTGCTTTTTTATTTTGCATTAACCAAAAAAAATGCCAGAGACTCAAATCTCTGGCTCATAGCTCAAGTCCACACAAGTAGGTGGAATCAATATTAGACTTTTATAACTATACAGGTGCAACTTCCAAGCTGGAACTGATTAAGCTATCCAATTCCCAAACAGAAAGTTGTTGAATAAGCACTTGTGTCAATGCTTGTTTATTCTCATATTCCAAAACAATTCTAGCTGTGAGACTAGGTAGTAGAGCTTTCCACTGATTATCTGCCAGTTTATCCAGCAAAGAAATTTCTAATTCCTCAGTTATATCTAAATCTTCATTCATCAAGAGATTCATAGCAACACTGGATAAAAATATTTCTGCATCCTCCACTGCAATATTATCCGTGTCGATAAGTAAGGTAGTTTTTCGGCTATCAGGATAAGTAGCAAGAATTTTGATTACTTGCTCTAATTCTAAACCAATGAATTCTTCTGATTGGCTCCAATCGGGAAAAATAATTAGGTTAATATCTCTTAGACGCAAATTTTGATTTAAAGTATCTGCAAGGTAATTGTTGAATAGCTCTTGGAATAGGTTACCTATTTTAGCTGAGTATGAGCGACTATCCAGAAAACTAGGGTTACCCTGCATTTTTTCTTTAATTTGGACGCTCTTTTGTTGACGTAATTCAGGATCTGTACCAAGTGCGATCGCTAGCTGTATGTAAGAATCTTCACTATCTGCAACTAAACTAGGAACATCTAGAGCTTGTAACATTGCAGCGCCCATTGCAGAACGAAAACTATTACCTTGTCTAGTAATGACTGGTAGATTAACTTGCAGCGGTTCTATTAGTGAAGTTGTACCTGCAAATGGATAAGAATCTAGATAGACATCGGCAATTTTGAAGTATTCCTTCACCTCTTCTCGATTTGGCACTGGTTGAGGATCTAAAACTATCAATCGTTCTGCTGATATCCCATATTTTAAAAATACTTTACTCAAGTGATTTTCAAAATTTTTCTTTGGATAGGCATTAGACCAATTCGGGCCAAAGGGTAGAAGTACCAGAACTGAATTTGGCACTTTCGCAATAATTTTTGCCCATGTATTAATTAGTTCTGGAATAATTTTGAAAAAGTTGGCAGCAGAGATAAAAACTACAGTATCTTCAGCAATTCCTAAATTTACTCTATCAACTTCAACAGTTACCTTTTCTTGTTCATAACCATAACTAAAACAATGAGCAGTTCCTTCTATTTTTACCAATTTTTCTTGATAATGTTCTTGTGCTGTTGGTGATGGATCTGTTAACTTACCAGAGATGTAATAATCAATGTGCCGCATTCCAGTTGTGACAACCGATCCTCCACTTGTAACTTGTATCCTAGCTAATCTGTGCATTGATAAGAGACAGATTTGATTGGTTACCGCCGTTACATTAGTAGCAATGAATAATATATCGAGGTCGTCAGCACGAATGAAATTTACTTGTTCTGCTAAATCCTGCGGCAGCAGTTTAAAAGAGTTTGCACAACTTTGACAATATTGCTCTAATAGATGACCAGTTTCTATTAGAGAGTACAATATAACTTCAAAATCTCTGCTAAGATATTCATAAACAGGAAGGGTAGCAAACGTCTCAGATGAGGGTAGAAAATGGGTTGCCAATATACCTAACCGAATTTTTTTCCTGTTAATTGAGCGCTCAGTTAGTTCATAATCTAATTCATACTTGTTGGCTTTTAGAAAATACTCTATAACTTTTGCACGTTTTACATAGATATCTTTAAGATTACTGTCATTAAAATATAAAGGTATAAAATTAATATTTTGCACAAAATATTCTGCAAAAGTATTCCAAAGAACAGAATCCTGCTCATGCAATATAGATGAATACAAGTAACCAATCCAACCCTGCATATAGCAGTAGTAATTATCTGCTTCTCCAAATTCTTGGAAGTAAGACTGAGAATTAAATAGATATTTTACATAGTCATTTAGCAGCCAGTTAGGTATGAATGCAATTTCACGGAATAATGATAACTGCTGAGGATGGAGATATAGCATTCCTACCAGGAGGTACTGAGTGGCTTTTGGTTCATTTAATCCTGAAGAAATTTTTGCTAATATCTCAGCCATAAAGCTCTGTTCATCATCCGTTAATGCTTCTTTATGAATACCACTTCTTAACAGTGCTTGATGGGACTGACCAACTTTGCTTAAATATAATTTCTCAAGCAGAATTTCTTTTGTACACAGCCATAATTTAGCTATTTCTTTTCTTCCTTGGCGCAAATATTCTATTACTGAGGTCTCAAACTTTTCTCCTTTATATTGCTCTATAATATTAATTATATTTTTGAAAATCTCAGCATTTTTGCTGTTAAAATTCAGACTACATTCAAGATCAAGATGGATTTTATCTATAGTATCTAACTCATAAACAGGAATTTTGTTAGCTATTGTTTTTGCAATAACTGATTTATTTTCTCTTTCTAATGTAATTCTAGCGTTAGTCCGAGAGAGCAGCAATTTCCACTCTCTATGAGTGAGGTTGCCAATTAATGTAATTCCTGGTTCTTCTGTAAAATCAAAATCTTCTTCTTGAAGCAGACTAAAAACAACATCTGATATTATAAGGTTTGCATCTTCTTCAGAAATACCATTGTTATCGAGCAACAATGTAATTCGGTTTTTTTCTGGATGAGTAATAATGCTCTTAATAAGAATTGCTAAATCTTCATGCAAAACCTCTTCCGGTTGCTGCCAGTCTGGGAAAACGATCAGATTGATATCAGTTAAATTAAATTTAAAGTTTGTTGCGGACTGATCAGTCTTGCCAAAAGATTTTTGTTGAGTGGGATTTAATCGTAGCTTAAGCTGTTCTAATTCTCCATGCAAATTTTTAGCAAGCTGCTTATAAAATTGCAATTCTGCAAAGGTTGTTAGGCGGATGTTTGCTTGAGTTTTTGAATGTTGCCTATACTCTAAAATGGGCAGTGGTACTCGTTTAGCATTCCATCCTGCTTTTACAATTCGTGCAAAAAGATTATAATCTTCAGGTATAGTTGATAATTCAATATATCCTCCTACCTCATCAAAAGCCTGCCGCCTAAACATGGACGAGCCATGAATAAAGTTTCCTTGGGTTAATAATTCTTGCTTGGCATTTTCATCGAAGTTAGGAAAGTTGATTATGAAAAAATGTTCTGCTTTGATCAAGCCATGTCTGTTGCTAGGAAAACGATCATATACTAACTTAGCTCTTGAACCAAACAAAGCAAAATCTGAGTAAGCTATTCCTACATCAGGACATTGGTCAAGTATTACTGAAGTTTTTTCAATAAAATCACTACGATATCGATTATCTGCACCGAGAATAGTAACATAATCAGAATTTGTTAAACTAATAGCTTTGTTAAAGTGTTTTACTATTCCAAGATTATGAATATTTCTATTAACTTTAATCAGTCGGGGATATTTATCTTGATAAAATTTAGCTATTTCATACGTATTGTCGTCAGATGCATCGTCCGTAATTAAAATTTCATCAGGCATCCTTGTCTGGCGTAATACTGACTCTATTGCCTCAATCAGGAAGGGGCCATAGTTATATGATGCTATGATAACAGCTATGGTAGCCTTTTTAAATATAGTACTGTTAGTTACAGTTATACGATTCAAGCAATAAACATCTGTATCATTACCTTGATCGCAAGATAATCCGCCTATAAATCTTTTTTTAACTTCTTCGAGTACTATTTGATTAAAGTTACCATAAGGGTACGCAAACCAATTAAATCCTTTTTGATCTAAATTTTTCAAAACAAGAGGAATTTCTAATTCACATATTATCTTTGAAATATCCTCCTCTTGTGACAAATCGGGATGTGATTTGGTATGCCATTGTAACCTACCATTCATATCAATTAGAGACTTCAAATCCTCCAAAGTAACAAATTTTGCTAATGGTTCTGATTTGTCAAATGAATTATCTTTGCCAATGTAGTCACTGGATATAAATAATTCAAATGGATAGTTGAATTTACTTAATATAGGTACTGCATAATCTAAAACATTTTTGTAAATTCCATCAAATGTAATTACAACTTGATTGGGGTCATTTGGATTGTAATCATCTAAATAAACCACGTTTTTATATTTTAATTCGAGCATCTGTCTGTAAAATTCATCAACAGACACCCACCACATCGTCGGGTTATCTAGAGAAACTTTGTGATACATTAGAATAGTCATTTTACGTAAATCTCCAATCTTTGAGTGTATTGTCTGTATTCAAATAAGTAATATTCAAGCATTAAATAAGAGAAGCGAGTTCTATACCAATCATCAATATGGCAGCATATAAGAATACCATTATCTACTATTAGTTGATCTATAATTAGATATATAAGATTGTGCGAACTACCAATATATTGAGGGTATAAGACACCAGTTATAATGATTAAATCGAACTTGACTGACGTTTTTTTAGGAATATCAAAAATTGAAGATTGAATAAATTTAAGATTGGTAGTTTCATGTTTTTTTGCTTGAATGATTGCATTAGATGAGATATCTACTCCCAATATATTTTTTCCCGGCAGATCTCTTGTAATAAAGCCATGCCCGCAACCTATATCGAGAACATTTTTATAATCTTTATTAGGAATTTCACTTAAAATTATTTCTTTTCTTTTTTTATCATCAGGCGTGTTTTCATATTGCCAAGGATCATCTTGTTGATAAAATATTTCTAAGTCTTTTAGGGGTTGTAACATAGCCATTACTGTTTGATTAAATTGCCTATAGAACAAGTGTTGTAATTCTTCAGCGATCGCTCTTGCCTTGTTCTTTCTTCAGCTGCTCTAACATCACTTTGTACTCTTGTCGTTCAGGGCGTAATTTCACCAACTTTTCCAAAGGCTGAATTGCACCTTGAGTATCCTTCAACTGTATTCGTATATTTGCTAGCCCTTCCAGCGCCACTGGGTTCTCTGGTTCTCGTTGTAAAACCAACTCAAAACCTTTTGCCTGTGTTTCTAATGAATTATCTGGAGATGCAACTACTGTTGGTGACTGAGGCTGAATAGCCTTTTGTATCGCCGGAATCGCTGCAAATGCCGTAGAACCAAAAAACGACACAATTGATACTAACGTCAAAATTTTTTGTCGCCGCTTAATCTGCTTGCTGCGAGCAATCAGATAATCTTCCGATGAACCCATATTTTATGTAGATGCTGTGGTAATTACTTAAGGATTAGCCATCCTCCCGTTATGAGGATACCCACTCTTCCACAGAAACTATCATCTTGGCTATAAATGTTTTACACAAAATTTAAAAGCTGACTCTGGACACTAAGTTGAGCTTTGTGCTATGTCAATTTCACACTTACATTGTGTCCTGCGATCGCTCTGGCTCATTACAAGGCATTTGCAGCTTTCACTTCCTGATTACAACAATTCCTGTATTTCAAGACACTAAGTAATGCAAGGTTGCGAAAAATAGAATTTAGGTGAGGTAATTGAGTTATATCTCTTCATCTCGCCACCGTCTTAAGCCAGAAAATTACATAACTCACAGATATATTCCTGTTGGCAATATTAAATTTATATAAAGTTTTCCAATAAGATTGCCTGACCTCAGATGTTTGCGATAATGTATATAACATTTAAATAGAGCGGTAAAATTCTTTTACCCTTAATCAAAAAACTTCAAAACAGCCCGTATTCTATGGGTTTTTCAAAAATCAAACGCATTTTGGTAAATAAAACAAATACAATCTCACAAGCCGTCTTAGCTTGTGCTACCAATGCAATTGTCAGGACGGCTAATTTTTGTGTTTGGTGTTGGCGATGAGAGTTCGGCGGAGTTGGTATTGTGTGGTGGTAATTACCGTACAAAACCGAATTCGCTAGCAACTTAGTAGAGTTAGTTGTGGTATAGTTAAAAAGTTAAGACTAGCTTTGCCCAAAAGTATAACGCTCTACGCATCGGTAACAATTGCAGAACGGAAAGCAGTTTTGATTAAGTATTTAGCAAACAAAATCTGAATTGAATCGAGGTTATGACTCAGCAAGTAATTCACCCAATGGTGAAATTGCAGCGTAACGTGCAATCACTCGTGGAATCTAATATTATCAAGCCAAATGATAGCATTTGGAAAATCGCTCTGCTCTATGGCAATGAATGGCCGCACTGGAAACAGGAACTATTGGATTTTGGATTTACTATGCAAGACCCAATTAGTGAGTTGCTAGCTGTAGAAGCTTGGGATGAAGAATAGGGATTGGGTATCAGGGGCTGGGTATTAGGTATTAGGAATATTCTTATCTACCCAATTTCTAGTACCTTTATTGGCAAGTAGCTAATGCCATAGCTAGTTCCTGTGCGGTTTGATAGCGATCGCGTGGCAACGGTTCTGTAACGCGGTCGATAATCTCTCTTAATTTGGGAGTAATAGTCGGAACACTAGCAACATCAAACCTAAAACTTCGCCCACGTTGATGGTAAAACTTGAAAGGGTTTTCACCTGTGAGCAAAAAAATTAAGGTTGGCCCAATCGCATATAAATCAGATTGAGTCAGGGGTTGTCCTCGTTCCTGTTCAGGAGCGCAGTAACCTTCTGCGCCAATCCGAGTACCTGGTGCTGTACCAATTTCCTTAACAGCGCCAAAATCTAGCACTACTATGTGATTATTAGAATTTCGCACCATCAGGTTAGCCGGTTTTATATCCCGGTGAATCAGTGGTGGTTGCTGACTATGCAAATAGCCTAAAATATCGCAGGTTTGGATCATCCAGGCGATCGCTTGGCTTGGTATCACTGGGCCTGTAGTATAAATTCGTTTTTCTAAATCCTGTCCATGGACTAATTCCATTGCCAGGTATTTTTTTCCATTTTCAACAAAAAAATCATAATACTTGGGAATTCCACTATGGTTAAGGGATTTAAGAGTATGTGCCTCCCGCTCAAATAATTCTTGGGCCTTAGCAATTTTCACCATATCGGCGTTCATCTGCTTTAACACCAGTAGTTGTGGATGCTCTGTTGTCACTCCCATTGCATCCCAAGCTAAATAAGTAGTACCCATGCCTCCTTGCCCTAAAGTTCGCAATACTTGATACTGGCGAATAGTCTTTTGCACCGAGAGGGGTTGACCACAATGAATGCAAAATAGGTTGTTAGGAGAGTTACCTTCATGGGTGCAATTTGAAGGGTTTTTTGTTAATGAAATTGGCGTGGGAGTAGTTTTTTCCGTTGAGCCAAGGTTTTCTTGCCACTGTAACCAAGAATCAGGTGCAGTTATTTCCTGAATTTCAAACCTTAGTAATGGGCCTCCCTGCGCTAGTTGCAGGAGGCAATCATCTGGCAATTGGCTCTGAGTCACAAGCACGCCATTAAGGAAAGTGCCATTCGTGCCGTGATTAATCACCTGCCATGAAGCACTATTGCTGCCAGAACCAACTTTCTTGAGTTCTAGATGATGGCGAGAAACCAAACTATCAGTTAACACAACGTCATTATCCGCCGCTCGACCAATCCGAATTACGGTGGAGTTTTCAAAATACCATTGCTGAAGCAGCGTTTTTTGTTGCGGTTCTAGTAGCGTTAGAGTAACCACAATACAACCTAAAAGGTGAAAGGATTAGGGATTAGGGATTAGGGATTGGGCATTGGAGATTGGGGATTGGGCATTGGGGATTAAAGAAGTTTTTTTCCTCTGCTCCCCTGCACAAGCTGCTTTTTCCCAGTCCCTAGTCCCCTATCCCCAGCCCCCAGCCCCGATTTATTTTGGACTTTCCAAATTTGGGCGTACTTTTGCCCGGATAAGGATAGCGGTAATATTGTCATGACCGTTGTATTGGTTTGCCAAATCAATTAAGTCTGTAACGCCTCCTTCCAAGTTAGTACCAGAACTCAGCAGAGAAAGTAAGTGATTCTGCCAATGTATTTCTAATAAATCATTATCCGATAAACCATCCGAAGCCAGGATGAAGAGAGTATCTTCATTAATCTCGAAGAACTCCACACTGGGATTAATCGAGTTTTCATCACGCGGCCCCAATGCTTGGGTGAGTTGATAAGCATCCGGACGGGCATAAGCTATGCTTGCTTCCACTCCTCTAGCAATTTCCCTTTGACCAACTTCGTGATCTACCGTCATTTGTTCCAGCCCTCGCTTGCGAGTCAGGCAATAGAGGCGGCTATCTCCCACGTGTGCTACCGCTGCATGACTATCTTGAATTAAGAGCATCACTAGGGTAGTACCCATGCGCCCGACTCCAGAACGGGCATCTTTTTGATTGAGATTGTAAATTGCCTGATTAGCTAAATATACTGCCTCACGAATACTCTCTTCTGTTGGCAGCTGGTTAGCAATCCAGTTTTCTTCAAAATATTGCCGTAGAGTGTTGACTGCTAACTCACTGGCTATCTCGCCTCCGGCGTGTCCCCCCATACCATCGCAGAGAATATACAAACCTCGCGCTTGTAAAATTCTACTTTTAGGTAACTCTAATTTATTAAGTTTTGTCTCAATGCCAAAGTAATCTTCGTTGTGATGTCGCTGACGTCCTACATCAGTGCGTCCTGCATCTTCCAAAGTGCTTAATTGCATTGGCAGCACAATTGTTGGCAAATCGTCATTTTTGATATCAGAATCTTCTACTAACTCATTCAGTTGCAAGGTTGTTGGTGCGGTGGTGTATTTCTCCTCCGTTGGAAGAGAAGGTTGTGTGGTAGGTTCTTCTAATTCCATAGCCATCTCCTCCAAACGCGATCGCAACTGGGCGATCGTTTCAATTTTACCTATCTCTAAATCTGCCAACATCTGGACTATAGAGCCAAACTGAGTGCGCTGGGAATGTCTAAATAACGCCTGCCATACTTGCCCCAATGTGGTGATGGTTAACGGTTGACCTTGTTGAGCAGACGTTTCGTCTTCTGCCGTTGTTGGTACAGCAACTGGCTGACTATTCAATGGTTCCACATATAAACGCCCTAGCGATAGTGTTTGATCTTCATCCAATCGCAGATTCGACAGTTCTAAAATACTTGGAAGACAATTCACTGGTTCTAGTAATACCCAAAGTTGGGTCATCTGATAACACCAGTGTAAAATTTGTAACGAACTGGTTGTGTTGTCTTGCCACAGATCAAGTAAATACGGCCAATCCGAGCGGTTTTGGATAAGCACCACCTGCATATCACCCTGCTGCCATGCGTCGTGAATTGGCGGTATCCCTGAGTGACCCAGAGATTGTAAGGCGATATAAGGTTTAGCAAAGCTGGGAATTCCACTTGCCTCTACTGATGGTGTAACTACCCCCTGTTGCTGATTTTCTATCATTGCCTCAAGGGGCGAAATTTGATAAGGTTGGCAGTCTAGAACTCTAATGCACACCTCAGTACTAGCAGTGAATTCTTCTGGGTTGGGTAGCGGTTCTAATATCTGATAGCGCTGCTCTTGATCTAAATAAGAGCCGACTGAGAATTTTGATAGAGAGATGGAGAAATGAAGGTAGCTTTCTTCATCTCCTTGTTCCCTCAATTTCTCTTCTCCTTCATCCCCAGTTCCTTTGTGAGCAATAATTGCCCACCACACTGTTCCGCAGTCTGCACCACAGTTAGGGCAATGTTGGGCGTTTACAGGTACATCGGTACTACATTCAGAACAGACCTTGTAGGTCAAGGACGTACCACAGTTTTGACAAAATTTGTTGGTATTGAAGTTTTCAAATTTACACTGAGGGCAAATCAGCATAGTGGAAGTTCCTTATTCCCGTTCCAAGGTGCTTCTAGCCACTAAGATCCAAAGTGCCACAACTGACTGTCCCTGCCTACAGTAGACCTATAAAAGATTGTGGTTTTACCAGTGAATTTTGGTGGCAGTATTAATTGTGACGCATATTAGCTAAATATTTCCGATGTCAGCAAGCCAATTCTTCCTAAAGGCGCGAATTGGGGGATGAGGGAGCAGGGGATTTAAGTTCATCCTCCTCATCTTCTTCTTTTACGCCTCACTACTTAGAGCAAGTTGGATAGCGAAAGAAGTACGATTTGACCCACTTTCGACCTCGATTGTTCCTCCTAAGTGTTTGGTGAGTTTCTGTACCAATGCTAAACCTAATCCTGTACCACCTTGTTTCCAAGGGTCGTTACTGGGAATGCGATAAAATTTGTCGAAAATGTGTGGTAGTTCTGAAGTAGGAATCTCTACACCAGAATTGATTACCTGAAATTGAATAGTACGGGATTTCCGTTGGGCGCAAACAGTGATTTCTGCATTTGGAGGACTGAATTTACAGGCATTAGTGAGCAGTTCTATCAAAATGCGTTCTAAACTGAATGGGTCGCACATGAGTGGGGGAAGATTGGGAGCTACGTTAAGGTGCAAGTTTTGCTGGCAAGAATTGCGATTGCGGGCTTTAAATAGCTCTACCACCCGCCAAAGCCATTGCTGTACTTCAAGAGTTTCCAGTACCAAAGGTTTAGCGCCTGTATCTAACCGTTGCAAATCCAAAAAGTTACTAATCAGATTAATTTCGCGATCGCACTCATTATCTAAAATTTCAAAATAGCGAGCAGCTTTGGAACGTTGTGCTTGTGGCTTCGCCATTTCCGACAAAAAGTTTTGCTCTCGATCTAATGCGATTCCTAGCATTTGGATCGCCATTTTCATATTAGTTAGTGGCGTGCGTAGTTCATGCGACACTGTACTCAGAAATTCATCTTTTAAACGGTTGAGGCTTTCCATCTCCTCTAACTGCGCTTGCACTGCTTTATGAAAGCGCTGTTCACTTTCTCGGAAAGCATCTTCCGCCTGCCTGTGAGCAGTGATGTCTTCAAAAACTAGGAGAATGACCGGATTTTTCCGAGAGGACTTATCAGCAAGGTTAGGATCTGAAAGATATTGTCCATTCCCATCAGGTAATAGACGCGCCACGATTTTTACCCATAAAATCTTACTGGCAGGGCAGTTTAAACGAAACTCCCAACTAACAACTTCACTCTTAGGCGAGGCCTTTAATAACCTCATCAATGCATCAGATAATCTTTGTCTGTCTGACGATGCGAATAAATTAAAAATAGGTTGATTAATCAAATCTTCTGGAGTGTAACCAAGACAGTTTGCACCGAACTGGTTTACAAATAAAATTATTCCTGTAATATCCAAACTGAAATACACAGAAGGGATATTTTCATAAAGCCTACGATATAACAAGAGTTCCTCTTGGGTACGACGCAGAGTTTCTGCTGTGCAAAGTTCTAAATCGCAGGCTCGTTCAGGCACAAGTTCCAAGCGTGCAGGTGTTGCAGCTACAATATCTTGTTGTTGGTGAGTGTTATGCCAGATCGATTGCTGATTACGGCTCATAAGAGTTAATTATTTGCACCCAAGGGCTGATTTAGACAGGGCAGGAATAAAAAAATATTATTATACTTCTTTTGGATCAATTTGGGTTCAAAGGTGCAAAGAAAAACTTAGTTAATAATTGTTAACCACTGTTTTTGCAGGATTAATTTTTTAGCTCAAAATTACTGACTAAATTATGTAGCAATCCGCGGATTTCGGCTTTTACTAAAAAGTAATGAGATGGCAGATACACTATAAAAACATTTAAATTTGTAAAGTCTAGCTCGGTCAGAACTTGAGAAAAAGTCACAGCCAAATACTTAGTAAATTAATATCATAATGGGGGTAGATAAATTAGCTAAGTATGAATTTAGACGTTGGTTTTCATCGTTAGTACCAATAGTTAATCTTTCGTTTTACTCACTACTAGCTACAGACAATTTTTGAGCGGCGATTTTCATCATGGAGTTGATTTAAATCCAGCTACTAGTTTCAGCATTAAGAATGGGTTAACCTGAAATTTAAATGATAGTAAGAACTAAGTACTTTTCAAAATAATGCTGAAGTCTTGGCTTTGTTCGCTATTCCACCTGTTTTAGGCAGATTATGCAGGAATTCTATTTCAGAGCAACTCAGGTCTCGCCACTCACCTAGTTGTAGTCCATCTAATTTTAGGTGGGCAATGCTTACCCTGATCAGTCGCAAAGTAGGAAACCCTACAGCCGCCGTCATCCGGCGCACCTGACGGTTTTTTCCCTCAGTTAAAGTCATTTCTAGCCAAGCTGTTGGTACATTTTTGCGAAATCTGATTGGTGGATTGCGATCGCCAATAGTTGGTTCTTCTAACAATAAGCGTACCTCTGCTGGTCGAGTGCGGTAATCTTGAATCTTCACACCAGTTTGCAATTTCTTTATAGCAGCAGCATCAGGAATTCGTTCTACCTGTACCCAATAAGTACGTTTATGCCCAAACTGAGGATTAGCAAGGCGATGTTGCAATTGCCCGTTGTTGGTCAACAGTAGTAACCCTTCACTGTCCCAGTCTAAACGTCCCACAGGATACACATCAGGAACCAGGATATAGTCTTTGAGGGTGCTGTGTTTGGGAGTTTCCTGTGTAAACTGACTGAGGACACCATAAGGTTTGTAAAAAATAATATATCTATAGTTAGAAGTCATTATCCTTCTGTGCTTATTTCCTCAACTCTCTCTCAGTAACTTATCAGTGCTGCGTACCAAATTATGCAAGGGTTTGGGCATTTTAAGAGAAACAATATAGCCAAGAGTAAACTATGCCAAGTTTCAAAATATCTCGGCGGTCTTTCTTGTTTCTGGGAGGTGCTACCCTGGCACAAGGATTGACACTGGCACTACCCGTTGCTGCTCAAACCGTACAAGTGAAGAAGGGTAAAGTCAATGGTATCTCGTTTTATCAAACTGTTATCGACCTCACCGACCCCAAAAGCTTTATTACTATAGGTTTGGCGAATAATGCACCTTTTGCTAATACTACTCAGAAGACTAGTGGTGATGAGGAGTTTAGCACATTAGTAGCTCGACAACGCGCCGCTGTGATTGCCAATGGCACTTTTTCTGTTAAGAATGCCAAAAAACCTGCTCCCGATAGTTTACGGCAGGCGTGGATGAAGTTTCAACAAGGCGATCGCCTCGTGATATCCAGTATTTAGAAGCTTTTGGTTGAAGGTGCGAGGAGTGCCGTGCGTCGCCTTCAGCATAGTCATAGTATTTGCTTTTCCCAAGGCTGCAAGTCATGGCGGGAATTAGCATCTATCTGCGAAATCTAAAAATCTTAGCCAAGGCTATTGGAAAACTTAGAAATACACGTTACACTATTTCCATAAACCTTAGCCAAGGTTTATGGAAATTAGCAATGTTAAAAATAATATACGATGTCATCCAGCGTTTTGAGGTAGAAAACGGCGTTCCACGCTTGATTTCAACAAATATTCAAGTAATTCAAGGTGGAGAAGATTTGCTGTCTTTGGCTATCAATATGCTGGAGAGACTTGGTTTTTACGACAAGTTCGAGGAGAATCGGACATCTCAATATATAGGATATCGACTTAAAAATCCTGGAAAAGGAGCTAAACGTTATCAACTTGTTTTAGCTCAACGAAAGGAAGGGTTATGTATTTCTATTCCTAAAAACGTATTTCAACAAGAAATTTTGGAACTTACTTGTGAGACTGAAGGAATATTAATAGATCGTGGAGATCATTTTGAACAGTATAAAACAAATATTTTAGGTAGGTTTTGGGTTTTACCTAGTAAAGAAGACATATTTTTGGATTCAATGCAAGTTTCCTACCCAAATAGTTTGAAGGGTGAAGTTCAAGGTAGTTTTTCATTAAATAGTTATGAAAATTATATCGATGATGATGGTGTTGATTGGGGTGGAATAGTATCGATGTCACCTGAAGAGTTCAAAATCGAACATTTAGGTGACATTAGTAGCTATCTAATAATTCATGAAGATAAACTTTTTCCTTATGCATGGCAGGTATGTATTGGTTATAAAGAGGTTCTTGAAGAATTTATTAGTTATTTTGCAAAAATCCTAATGGAGCAACAGTAATGTCTTTAAAAACCAAAAGATTGGTCAATCTTTACGAAGAAAGGATGCTGGAGTTTCTGCAAACCTGCGTTGAGGATAATTTTAAAATTCATACACAAGTAAGCTTATCCCAATTCTGTGAACTAAATAGCAACCTTGACTGGGAACTTAAAAATTTTTTCTTTAGCTCTAGTGTAGATGCTTTAATAACAGACTATGATTACAAACCTTGTTTAGTTGTAGATTTCCAGTCTTCATATCATGACTCACTTGAAGCAAAAGAGCGCGATCGTAAAAAGGCAACTTTACTTACTCTTGCTGGCGTTCCCTTACTTTATTCAAGAGTGAGAGATTTTGGACTCTTGCATCTTTACTCTAAAGATGAAGAAGTAGTATTTAACTTATTCACAGGAGAACGGCGTGAGAATGCCAAAGCCCTAATTAAAAAGTATTGTGAGCAATCTGTTTTTGCTAATATTTAATTTACAGATTAGTACATTTAGGTGTTTTGCGCGCTTTTCTTTGCGCCTTTGCGCCTTTGCGCGAACAAAAATGATTTATGCAAATAGCAAGAGAATAAATATAGCAACTGGCAGTCTTAGACATTATTGAGCAAAAGCAGCGAACTGCTTAATATCCATCACCGCCCGCATTCTCAGGAATTGTTAACCCTCTTGTTCCCAGCCACAAGCAAGGTGGTACAATCTACATCCATGCTAGGGGTGCCTGAATAACTAGGCTGAGATCACACCCTTAACACCTGAGTCTGGGTAATACCAGCGGAGGGAAGCTGTTTATCGAGGATTTCAAAAATATGCGGACAGAATGGGTTGCCAAGCGGCGTGGGCAGAGCAATGTAACTCAAATGCACTACGCACGTCACGGTGTTATCACCGAAGAAATGCATTACGTCGCCCAGCGGGAAAATCTCCCCGCCGATCTCATTCGAGAGGAAGTGGCGCGGGGGCGGATGATTATCCCTGCTAACATTAATCACACCAACCTAGAACCGATGTGCATTGGCATTGCCTCTAAATGTAAGGTAAATGCTAATATCGGGGCTTCTCCCAACTCTTCCAATCTTCAGGAAGAAGTGGATAAGCTAAAACTAGCCGTGAAGTACGGTGCTGATACCGTGATGGACTTGTCCACAGGTGGCGGTAACTTGGATGAAATTCGTACCGCTATCATTAACGCTTCACCCGTTCCTATTGGCACAGTGCCAGTTTACCAAGCTTTAGAAAGCGTTCACGGCACAATTGAAAAGCTTACCCCTGATGACTTTCTCCACGTCATCGAAAAACACGCCCAGCAAGGGGTAGACTATCAAACCATCCACGCCGGAATTTTAATTGAGCATTTGCCTTTAGTAAGAGACCGGATCACAGGTATTGTCTCTCGTGGCGGTGGTATTCTAGCACGGTGGATGCTACATCATCACAAACAAAATCCTCTTTATACGCACTTCCGCGACATCATTGAAATTTTCAAGAGATACGATGTCTCTTTTAGCTTGGGGGATTCCCTGCGCCCTGGCTGCACCCATGATGCCTCAGATGCCGCACAATTAGCTGAACTTAAAACCCTCGGACAGCTAACTCGTAAAGCCTGGGAAGATAACGTACAGGTGATGGTAGAAGGGCCTGGACACGTCCCAATGGATCAAATTGAGTTCAACGTCCGCAAGCAGATGGAAGAGTGTTCTGAAGCACCTTTTTATGTGCTGGGGCCATTGGTAACCGATATTGCTCCTGGTTATGACCACATCACCTCAGCTATTGGGGCTGCAATGGCTGGTTGGTACGGTACAGCAATGTTGTGCTATGTTACGCCCAAAGAACACTTAGGATTGCCCGATGCCGAAGATGTACGAAATGGCTTAATTGCCTATAAGATAGCGGCCCATGCGGCGGATATCGCTAGACATCGCCCAGGTGCAAGGGACAGAGACGATGAACTCTCCAAAGCCCGTTATAACTTTGATTGGAACCGTCAATTTGAGTTATCCCTCGATCCAGAAAGAGCCAAGGAATACCACGACGAAACTCTGCCAGCAGATATCTATAAAACTGCTGAGTTTTGTTCTATGTGCGGCCCCAAGTTCTGTCCAATGCAAACCAAAGTTGATGCTGATGCACTAACAGAACTAGAGAAGTTCTTGGCGAAAGAAGCTGTCACACAAAGTTAATTAATAACCAATAGCCCTCAGATTAAAAATCTGAGGGTATACAAAAAAGCCAAATTTTTTGGACTAATTTATTTCTTGTAAAATCTGTGGACACGTTTACATAAAATTAACGAAGATCACCAAAATAGCATACTGGTTCAGATCCTCCAGTTCTCACATACGCTGACCTATCTCCACATTCATATCCTCTTGGATCTAGGTCGTAAGGGCAGCGACAATAACCTACATACTGATATGGTGGTCTAATACCAATTCGTAATTCGTAATTCATAATTCGTAATTACGAAATTCCGATAGCATCTAGGGTTCTAGATTTGAATTTGTTGCCAAATTTTAGAGAATTGGTATAACAGGACTGTAAGGATTGATTTGTCTGTAGCGACGAGATGAATTTTTAGAATTTATAGCCAAAAATAAAAAGCACTTAATAAAGTAACTAATTTAGCTGAAAAGTTGGTAAAGTTTACCACCACAGATATAGTAGGTTGTTTTAATGGCATAGTGAAAATACTTCCAGATGAATGCTCTTAAATACACAACCAAATAACATTGCTTCTTTAATAACATCATGACCTGCTGTTACGGAATGTGGCTTCCGAGTTATTACAGTTATTGACGAATTCTTTTATTTACGTTTGTTTGTGGATAATTACTGAAATTGCGAATGTAGAGACAATGATGCTGCAAGACCATTTTCGTCCACCACTCTCAGTTCGCCGTCACTGGCACGCATTTCATAACGCCTGGGCGACTTATATTGCATCTGATTTAAACGCTAAATTGCCAGAGGGCTACTTTGCTGAACCAAATGTACAATTTGGCATTGAAATTGATATAGCAGCTTTTGAAGAGTCATGGCAGGAATCAAAAGATATTGATAGTATTTGGATGCCTCCACCACCTGCTCAAACAATAGCTTTTCTACCTACAGATGAAACAGTAGAAATAAATATTTTTAATACTGAAGCTGGCCCTATTTTAGCTGGAGCAATAGAATTAGTAAGTCCTGCAAATAAAGACCGTTCTACTCATCGCAATGCTTTTGTTTCTAAATGTGAAACCTATTTACGACAGGGTATTGGTTTGGTTATTGTTGATGTTGTGACTGAACGCAAGACAAATCTCCACAATGAATTATTAACCCGTGTCGCAGAAACTAATGCATTACTGTTTAACGCTGAACTTTATGCTACGGCTTATCGACCCATCCAGCAAAATGGGCAGTATAAATTAGATATTTGGCAAGAAAAACTAACTGTAGGCTGTGCGTTACCGACTTTGCCATTGTGGTTGCATGGTGAAATTTGCTTACCCGTAGAATTAGATGGTATTTATGAGCGGACTTGCCGAGAACAGCGAATTCCGATTCATACTGCTTAGTTACACATTTGCAGATGAAATGATTAGGAATACGATCACCCTGCACTACAGCAGTTGTCGTAAATCCTCAACTGAATTTGCAGTTTTAATCGCTTGTTGAATCAATTTTAATCTTTCCAAATCATTAACTTGAGCAATTATTGGCATCAATTCTAAACCTGCGCTACCAAACTTGATCTCTAATAGTAATTCAATACTTGAAAATAACTCTTCCCGTCGTCCGCGTTCTACTCCACGCTGCTCAATTTCGTTATACCAAGGCGGTTCGCGCAATACAGCCATATCCCACCTCATGATTTCTTGAACTAGGGTGCTTTCTAATACAAACGTAGCAAAAAATGCTAAAACCGTCTCAAGTTGGTTTAGCTGTTCATCAGCCCGGAGAATTTGTAACGCTTCTCTAATTGTTGATTCATTTTCACCACCTTTGAGAATTGGGACAAAAGGGAGTAAGGATGGTAAAGGTTGATCAAAAGCAATATTTACATCAACTTCCCACAAATTGATGACGCGATAATCTTGAATTGCCCGCAAACCAGCAATATTCGATTCATAAGTTGTAGGTATTTCAACATCACCAGTTTTTAGAATGTTGATTAATACAGGATACGTCAGCAATTTATATTTTTCTTCTGCAAGTGCTGCATAAGCACGCATTCTCCGTGACATTTCTGGTGATGGACGCAGTTGTAGTTCATTAAGAACGAGAAAATTACCGTACTGGGGATTTTTTACACGAATTAAAACGTCACTTTCTCGACTTATCCACTGAAATTCTGAGTTGAGTATTTCCCCTGCTGTAATATCTGGAATTCCTGTAACCCATTTTACCCAGTTATCTGGTGCGAGGCTAATCAAGCGTTTTGTGCTGACATCTGCGGATTTTGCCATTGTATTGTAGATGCACTTATGTTCAGAAGTTCATACTACTAGTAGTAATTGGGATATCAAAAAACGCGATCGCAAGCAAACTTTATTGAAAAGTCGCCAACAAAGCTATTTTGCGATCGCATCCTTCATCACTCAACTAAATTCCTAATTCCCGATACCGCTGTTGAATCTCCGCGATCGTAAATAAAGCTTCAAACTTCAACCCAGCTGACTCATACAATTCTGCTCCACCTTGCTGGCGATCTACCAGTGCAATTACTTGTTCAACGGTATAACCTGCTTCTTTGAGGCGGCCAACTGCTTTTAAAGCAGATTGTCCTGTGGTAACTACATCTTCTAAAACCACTACTTTCGCTTCTTCTGGCAAAAGAGGACCTTCAATATATGCCCTTGTTCCATAACCTTTGGCTTCTTTACGAATAATCAAAGCTGGAATCGGTCGGTTTTCATAGACAGAAACCACACTTACTGCTGTCACAATTGGATCAGCACCCAATGTTAAACCAGCCACCGCCTGGGTATCAGCAGGTAACAAAGGAAAAACCAAACGTCCTACAGCTAAAGCGCCTTGGGGATGGAGTGTTACCTGTGTCTTGTTCACGTAATAAGAACTACGTAATCCAGAAGAGAGAACAAAATCACCCTCTTGATAAGCAAGTTGGCAAAATAAATCTAGTAATTTGTAGCGTAGGGTCGTCAAATCAGCATCAGCGGCCCACATATCCGAGTGGGTAGTGGTTTCAGTAGAATAAGTCATTACAAAACATTAAAAGTTGTGCTACACCAAAGGTTGAACTCATTAGAGTTCTGAATTTAAGCATAAATTAAGTTTCGCCCAGAAATTGAGGAGTAATAAACATGGGTATGGGTAGAAAATTTAAAACCTTAAGTGGTTTATTGGTGCTAGTAGCAGCTGGTATTGCTTTTCCTTCCGTTGCGATCGCCGAAACGCAAACACCTAATTATGAAACGCCTAATGATGCAATTGAACGAGCTTATTTTCAACACGATCGCAATTTCTATGAAAATACCAGCGTCAAGCGTCAACTAGATTCTTTTCTAGGATTTGGTTCTTTCTCAACTTCCTTCCCAGAAAATGAAATTGCTAGCGATGGTGATTTGATCAATGGGGTTTATCGGGATATGCTAACTCAGCAAGTTGGTAACGATCCATATATCCGTACCCCAGATTTACCTAATCCTTATGGTACATCGCTGCTGATGTCTCCTCGCAACAACGCTGATAAGCTCAAGGTCGGCACAGAATTCCGGTTTGAGACTGTACCACCCCGGTAATATTACTGAGTGCTGAGTAGTGAGCAAAAATTAAAAGTTAAGACTAAGAATGAGTCTGAGGTTTTAACCACAACAAAGAGCTTGGAGTTCATTAGAATTGAATTATTAGGTAACTCAGAACTCAGCACTCAAAACTATATACTAATTTAATCCAGGGTGCAGGAGTTGAACCTGCCTTGGGCGAATTATGAGTTCGCTGCCTCAACCGCTCGGCCAACCCTGGTCGATTTTTAATTGTAGCGTGTTTTCACCAGCTCGTGTACCCTCGAAGATAGTTTACCAGATTTTTTATTACATAATTTTATTATGAAATCATACAGACTAATATTGACTAAGTTATTTTAAGGCTTGAGCTAATCAGCTTCAATAAGTTTAAATAGACCAGCATTTTTGTGCAATAGCTTGTCAGTGATGAAACTAAATTCGACTGTACTTCTTACGTTATTTTTATTAACCCTAATGTTGGGCGCAGGTTCTGTGAGTGCGTTTTTGGGATTTACTCTAGGGAGTTCAGCACTCAAAGGTATAACAACGCCTGATGGTCGTCCCACAACCAAATTTACCAGCGGTAAGTCCGCTAACTCGCAACAAGCAAACTTAGCGCTATTGAGAGAAGAAGAAATCCTCAAAATTGTCAAGGCCCGAGTTGAGGGTAAAACCAAGGCTGCTAAATCGGAAAAATTAGACGAAGACGATGAGGAGATCAGTAATACTAAGCAAAAGCCAGAGGAAAAACCCCAAGAAGTAGAAGAAAAACCCCAAAAAGGATTTCCAGTTACCGCTGTCAATAAAGGTGTAACTCTAGCTGTACAATCTGTTCGCTACTCTGGCGGAGATTTACTACTGAGAGTAAAAATGCAGAATAAAGGTGCTGATTCTGTGCGCTTCCTGTATAGTTTTTTAGATGTTACTGATGATAAAGGACGAACTCTCAGTGCTAGTACAGAGGGATTACCAGCAGAATTACCTACAAATGGGCCAAGTTTTTCAGGTACAGTGATTATTCCTACGGCTTTACTTGATGATGTCAAGAAAATATCACTCGCTTTGACAGATTATCCTGCTCAACAATTGAAGTTAGAGGTGCGGGATATCCCTGTAGAAAGGTAAATAGGACGATTTTAGATGTCAGTTGAGATTGGAGTTGAATACTGGGAAGTTCAGTTATATGCAAATAAAAGTCCTAAAAACAACTTTTTACTAGTGCATTAACTGGTATTGGAACTGTGAACTGAAAAAAATCGCAAATAGTATTCTTAATTTCCGAATCTAAAATCCAAAATCAAAGAGTGGGTGCGTAAGTTGTACACGAGCTTTAGCGGTGAGTGGTTTTTCTAGCATAATTTGGACAGATGTGGGGCTGCGATTGTTAACAGTGCTGTTACTGATTGCCATCAATGCTTTTTTTGTTACAGCAGAGTTTTCAATGGTGACTGTAAGGCGATCGCGTATCCATCAGTTAGTCCAAGCTGGTGACATTCCCGCGATCGCTGTCGAAATGTTGCAACGCAGTATTGACCGATTGCTATCTACCACCCAATTGGGTATTACCCTCTCTAGTTTGGCACTGGGATGGATTGGTGAAAGTTCCATTGTCGTGTTGGTAGATGCATGGCTAAAATCCTGGCCTTTACCTAGAGGAATGAGTAATTTTATCGCTCATTCTTTCTCAATCCCGATCGCCTTTTTTCTGATAGCCTATTTGCAAATTGTTTTAGGCGAACTATGCCCTAAATCCGTAGCAATGCTGTACTCAGAACAGCTAGCAAGATTTTTAGGGCCATCAGTAAAAGCGATCGTCCGTTTTTTTAGCCCTTTCATTTGGATACTCAACCAATCAAACCGCTGGCTGTTAAGACTATTTGGCATCGAATACACAGGTCAAGGCTGGAGACCACCTGTCACTCCCGAAGAATTGCAGCTCATTATCTCTACAGAACGGGAATCCACTGGACTCCAGCTTTCAGAGAGAGAATTGCTTAATAACGTCTTTGAATTTGGGGATGTTATGGCACAAGATGTAATGATTCCCCGTACCAGCATTGTCGCCCTGCCTAAAGATGCCAGTTTCCAAAGATTACTCAAGGAAATGGCTTCTAGCGGTCACTCTCGCTATCCTGTAATTGGAGATTCATTAGACGACATTCGCGGCATTGTTTACTTTAAAGACTTGGCACAACCTCTAGCTGTGGGGAAATTAACTCTAGAAACATCCATCCAAGCGTGGATGCGTCCTGCTCGATTTGTACCAGAACACACGCTTTTAAGTGAACTCTTGCCGATGATGCAGCAAGAGAAACCCACTATGGTAATGGTGGTGAATGAATTTGGCGGTATTGTGGGATTAGTGACACTTCAAGATGTCATTGCCGAAATCATCGGTAGTGCAGGTGTTCTTGACAGTGCTGAAGAATTGCTAATCCAGATGTTAGACGAGCAGACATTTCTGGTGCAAGCACAAATCAACCTAGAAGACCTCAATGAAGTCTTAGATCTAAACTTGCCTTTAACAAAGGAATATCAGACACTAGGGGGCTTTCTGCTATACCATCTACAGAAAATTCCCGCCAAAGGTGAAACTTTTTCCTTTCAAAATCTTGAATTCACTGTGGTTTCAGTTATCGGGCCACGCTTGCACCAAGTCCAAATGCGACGCCTGCAAGTGGACACCAGAACTTTTTAACAATCTTCTTTGCATCTTCTCTGCCTCCCCCTACTGAGCATAGGGAAGTAGGTCTTTTAATCCCAATTCGGTAAAAGCTGCTAGCCTGAGACGGCAAGAATCACATACACCACAGGCGACATCAGCACCAGCATAACAAGACCAAGTTAGTTCCCAAGGTACACCGAGCTGATTACCAAGCTGGATAATTTCTGTTTTTTTTAGGTTAATCAGCGGGGCAATAATTGTAATAGGTTTTCCCTCACGCCCTTGTTTGGTTCCTAGCTGAAAAACCTCCTGCATCGCTTGGATATAGTCGGGGCGACAATCAGGATATCCAGAGTAATCTAAGGCATTAACGCCGATATAGACACGTTCAGCACTGATAGTTTCAGAATAGGCGAGGGCAAAGCTTAAAAAGATGGTGTTGCGAGCAGGCACGTAGGTTACAGGAATGTTTTGAGACATTTCATCCAAAGAACGCTCCTTCGGTAGATCAATTCCATCGTCTGTAAGTGCCGAACCGCCCCATTGCCGTAAGTCAAAATTTACCACCTGATGTTTTACTACCCCAGCTTTTTGCGCCACAAACAAAGCTGCTCGCAACTCTCGCCGATGTCGCTGCTGATAATCAAAGGAAATGGCATGACACTCACAGCCATCAGCCTTAGCTTGGTACAGAATTGTAGAAGAATCTAATCCTCCAGACAAAAGAATTACAGCTTTCATCTCGGTTTCCAATTGTGGATTTCCAATTGCCAAATCATACTGCCAAACTTCCGGCTGCGCTGTTGCCAATGGAGGTTGCAACTCCGCCTTGAACAGCCAAAGAAAAACATCTGCACCAATGTTCTGCAAAAATCAGATGGTGCAATCTGCAAGTGTTGTAAATAATTATGTAAAAATTATTAAGTGTATCAATAGTGAACATTCTCAATAAATTCTGTGTCCAGATCAACCCCTAAGTATATCAATTTCTTTTTTTGTAATTTTACTAACAAAAAACGATTCACATTTCATGCTGCTAATCATAATATTGAGTCTAATCATTAATTAGCCCATTGCCACTTAAGAATTCCTCCTTAGGATTTACTGAGATTTTTAAGTTAATAAGAAGACATATTGAACTTTATGTAAAGTGTCAAAAATCAACCAATTCCGAACTAACCATACAAAAGGCACCCAGATTACGGGAACCCATAACAAACTTTGAAATTCTTCATAAATAGAACCTCTATGTTACCATCTGGATGGTTTTAGACGGATCGTAACTGGCAGTTAAGTATAAAGGCCAACGTCCGTAGCGTCTCTTAATTTGGTGGTTGAGGAGAGAATAATAGTGCAAGATAGCATGTCAGTGGCAGAACCAAATCCATATACACAGCGCAACCAACCACGACCGATTCGCATAGGCGTGATCGGGGTGGGTAACATGGGACAACATCACACCCGTGTCCTGAGTTCAATGAAAGATGTTGAACTAGTCGGCGTGTCAGATATTAATGTCGAGCGAGGATTAGAAACCGCTAGCAAATACAAAGTCAAATTTTTTGAAGATTATTGTGACTTGTTGCCCCATGTGGAAGCAGTTTGTATTGCTGTTCCCACTCGTTTGCATTATGCCGTGGGAATCAACTGTCTATTAGCGGGAATTCATGTCTTGATTGAAAAGCCGATCGCAGCAAGTATTTCTGAAGCAGAATCTCTAGTAAATGCTGCTGCTGAGTCTCAGTGTATTCTACAAGTAGGTCATATTGAGCGCTTTAATCCAGCATTTCGGGAACTCAGCAAAGTCCTGAAAACTGAAGAATTACTAGCGCTAGAAGCTCATCGTATGAGTCCTTACTCAGACCGGGCTAACGATGTTTCGGTTGTACTGGATTTAATGATCCACGATATTGACCTGCTTCTGGAATTGGCTGCCTCCCCAGTCATCAAGTTGACTGCTAGCGGTACTCGCGCCCTAGACTCTGGTTATTTAGATTATGTGACCGCTACCTTGGGATTTGCTAATGGCATTGTAGCTACTTTGACTGCTAGCAAAGTCACCCATCGAAAAATCCGTCGCATCGTTGCTCATTGTAAAAACTCATTTACTGAAGCAGATTTTCTCAAAAATGAAATTTTGATTCATCGGCAAACAAATGCCAGCTCTTTGAACGATCATCGGCAAGTACTTTACAGGCAGGATGGTGTGATAGAGAAAGTTTATACAACTAATATTCAACCCCTAAGTGCAGAACTAGAACATTTTGTTAATTGTGTACATGGTGGTAATCAACCTTCAGTAGGTGGTGAACAAGCTCTGAAGGCTTTGAGATTAGCCAGTTTAATTGAGCAGATGGCTCTTGAAGACAGGGTTTGGAACCCATTAGATTGGCAATCGGAACCAAGAGTGCAATCATTGACTCCGACAGTCTAGATCAGAGGGGGGGAGCAGAAATTCAGAATTTGTCTGGGAAAGTTTGCGCTTGTTGGGCTAACCCACACCACTTGCTACAAGTCGGTTAACCGCAAAGGCGCAGTTGCTCTTCCTTGGATCTTCTGTAAACAAGGGACTGGCTAAACTTTCTGCATTCAAAATTTTGAATTTATTTACCTATCTCCCCCTGATCTTCACCTATTTTCATAATCAAAGTGGCAATTTTAGTCCAACCAAGTTATCTTGACTCCAGCAATCTCAAATAATCAATTTTCGAGAAAGCTAAAGCTGAATTTAGCAACCAGACAGGTGTAGCAATTTCAGGAATTTATTTAATGCTCGAATGGATAATTAATACCATCAACTCCTTAGGGTATTGGGGGATAGCTCTATTAATGTTTTTAGAGAACTTATTTCCTCCCATCCCTTCAGAATTGATTATGCCACTGGCAGGTTTTACTGCCAGGGTAACCCCCAACAAGCTGAATATTATTGGTGTCTTTTTTGCCGGACTGTCGGGTTCTGTACTGGGTGCGCTTATTTGGTACTACCCAGGTAAATTCTTAAGTGAAAAACGCTTGAAAGCTTTTGCTGATAAATATGGCAAATGGATAGCCATATCTAGCCAAGATATCACTAAGGCAAGGCAATGGTTTGATAGACAAGGTAAGAAAGCTGTATTTATAGGCCGCCTTGTGCCGGGAATCCGTACTTTGATTTCCGTGCCCGCTGGTATCAGCAATATGCACTTGCTACCATTCTTATTTTACACAACTTTGGGTAGCGCTGTCTGGGTATGTTTGCTAACATACTCAGGATATTTGTTGGGTAGTCAGTATGAACTTGTCGACAAATACCTTGCTCCGGTATCCAAAATTGTTATTGGGAGCCTGCTTTTGGTATTTGCCGTTTGGGTGTTCAAGCGCCAGCGTCAAGGCACTAGAAAATGAAATACACATGCTTTTGGGTTAAAAGAGGTGTTAAGTATACATAAAATTGGCCTACACTATGCCAAATAATGCTAAATTCTCGATCGCCTGAATTAATTTATGCGTATTTCTAGCTACACTTGACGCAGCCTGAAATTTCTGTTATTACGCATTTTTGTAAGATTGAGCAGGATAACTTTTTACAGTTAAGTTAGGACTAGGAGCTTTTATGACAGACCAACCTACCGCCGCCACCCCAATTAATGCCGCTGCTATACCTATGAATAGAGTATCGGCATCTACCCCTATCAATGCTACTACTACTAAGCCGCCAAGCACGTACTCTGGCAAGGCTATTCTCAGTGTTGATTTAGGCAGAACTTCTACTAAGACTTGTGTCAGCCGCGAACCAAACAATGTGGTGTTTGTACCTGCCAACGTCAAGCAAATGTCTATTGAACAAGTACGCGGGGGAGTTTTTGAAGCCCGTGCTACTGACCCTTTAATGGATATGTGGCTTGAGTATCAAGGTAGTGGTTATGCTGTCGGTCAGTTGGCAGCTGACTTTGGGGCAAATTTAGGAGTGGGACAATCTAAGGTAGAGGATGCACTCATCAAAGTTTTGGCAAGTGCTGGCTACTTCAAACTCAAAGACGATATCTCAGTAGTGCTGGGTTTACCTTTTCTTTCCTTAGAGCAATTTGAAAAGGAAAAAGCACAGTTGATCAGCTTGGTAACTGGCCCTCATGTATTGAATTTTCGCGGTGAATCTGTGAACCTTAATGTCACTAAAGTTTGGGTCATGCCAGAGGGCTATGGTAGCCTTCTCTGGTCTGAAGCCCAACCTCAGAAAGGCACGACCGTTCCTGATTTTACGAAAATATCAGTTGCTATTGTTGATATTGGGCATCAAACCATCGATCTTTTGATGGTTGATAACTTCCGCTTTGCTCGAGGCGCTTCTAAGAGTGAAGACTTTGGTATGAACAAGTTTTATGAACTAGTAGCCGCCGAAATCGAAGGAGCCGATAGCCAATCTCTGGCATTAATTTCTGCTGTCAATAGACCCAAAGGCGAAAGATTCTATCGTCCTAAAGGTGCAAGCAAGCCTACTAACCTCGATGATTTTCTCCCTAACCTCATAGAAATGTTTTCTCGTGAAATTTGTAGCCGCGTACTAGCGTGGTTGCCAGAGCGGGTTACTGATGTGATTATTACTGGAGGTGGTGGCCAGTTTTTCTGGGAAGACGTGCAACGTCTGCTAAAAGAGGCTAAAATTAATGCCTATTTAGCTGCACCTTCTAGACAAGCTAATGCTTTGGGGCAGTATATTTATGGAGAGGCGCAATTATCCGCCGTTCGCTCTTCTAGGGCTTAAAACTGATGTTCCAATGGTCGAAAAAGGTAGTTAAATCGGTCACGTTCAATCCAGGGGTAGCTGACGAAAGCTTGTTGGCACTTGTAGAAAGCGAGTTGGAGAAGCAACCCGAAAAAACTTTCAGCGACCTCTGTAAAGAAGCCCTATGGCAATCTTTATGTGTCCCGGAATCAGTAAAGCCTGCTCCGAAAACAGCAGCAATAGAATCGGTTGAACAACAAATCGGTAAACTGCAAAATCAAGTGGCTGAACTTGAGGAACGTTTTTTTGCCAAGGAATCTAATCGTTTGGAGGCAATGGAACGCCATATTCTGCAACTTAGTCAACAAGTTGCTCAACTGGCAATCATGATTAATGAGCGACCAGTTATTCAGCCTCTAATTCCATCACCATCAGTAGTAGAGGCAGTAAATACCCCTGCTTATTCTGCTCATACCCCTCCTCAAGAGGTTGACCCCGTTATCAGCCGACTTAGCCAGTTTCTCGATGATTTCTAAAGAATAATCAAGGTGTTGTGCATCTTGTGTTCTAATACTTAATCCTTAATAGAAAATACTATTAAGGATTTTTAATTATTAATTTATTTATATAGAACTATTGCAGCGATCGCGCCTAATTTAGTTACACAAGTAAACCTACCATTACTAGTTGATCCAATCGTGTGCGATCACACCGTTAAAAATACATTTGCTCACTTTTAACCTACAACTGCTGAGTAGCAATTGTACATAATCTTACTATATTCTTTTTTTACAAAGAATACTGTAAAAATGGTAAAATCCTCAGGTAAAAAGTTAGGATACCTCAATGCCAGTTGTAACTAACTCAATCAAGTTTGGTACAGACGGTTGGCGCGGCGTGATTGGTGATGAGTTCACTTTTGAACGCCTAGCCTTGGTCGCACCAGTTGCAGCAAAAGTATTATATAATACATATTTTTCAACAACGGGTAGCCGTAAGATTATTGTCGGTTATGATCGCCGATTTATGGCGGAAGACTTTGCTCGTGCTGTCGCCGATGCTGTCACTGCTATCGGATTTGATGTGCTATTAAGCGAAAGTTATGCTCCAACTCCAGCTTTTAGCTGGGCGGCGAAACAACTCAATGCTTTGGGAGCGCTGGTAATTACCGCTAGTCATAATCCAGGCGCATATCTGGGACTAAAAGTCAAAGGATATTTTGGAGGATCGGTATCGCCAGAAGTTACCAAAGAGATAGAAGCGCTGTTGCCTGAAGGAGTACCAGAGGCAAGCACACCTGGCAAATTAGAAAAGTTTGACCCCTGGCCCAGTTATACAGCAGGCTTAGAAGGTAAAGTTAATATTGCCAAGATTCGGGAGGCGATCGCTTCTAGGAAACTAACCGTATTTGCCGATGTCATGCATGGTGCTGCTGCTAGCGGATTAGCAAGACTATTAGGTGATCAGGTAAAAGAAATCAACAGCGATCGCGATCCTCTGTTTGGTGGCGGTGCGCCGGAACCATTGCCTAAATACCTTTCACATCTATTTGAAGTCATCCGAACTAACCGAGAAACAAACCACACAGGTTTAGCGGTAGGGTTGGTATTTGACGGAGACTGCGATCGCATAGCAGCAGTCGATGGAGAAGCTAACTTCTTGAGTTCCCAAGTCTTAATCCCAATCTTAATTGACCACTTGACCTTACGACGCAACTTTAAGGGTGAAATCGTCAAAACTGTAAGTGGTTCCGACTTAATTCCCCGTGTTGCAGCACTACATAACTTGTCAGTGTTTGAAACCCCAGTGGGTTACAAATACATTGCTGACAGAATGCTAGCAGCAGAAGTTTTATTAGGAGGCGAAGAGTCGGGAGGAATTGGCTATGGTAGTCATATTCCCGAACGAGATGCACTGCTGTCAGCATTGTACGTGCTAGAAGCAATTGTGGAATCTGGGCTAGATTTAGGCGAATATTACCGCCAGTTGCAGAAGCAAACGAGTTTCAACTCAGCATACGATCGCATTGATTTACCCTTAGCAAGCATGGAAGTGCGATCGCGTCTTTTGCAACAACTACAAACCCAACCCTTAACTGAAATTGCTGGAAAAGCCGTGATTGATTGCCAGACAATTGACGGCTACAAATTCCGTCTAGCTGATAGCAGTTGGTTAATGATTCGGTTTAGCGGCACTGAACCAGTTTTACGCCTCTACTGCGAAGCTTCTACACTCGATCAGGTGCATCAAACTCTGGCGTGGGCTAAACATTGGGCAGAATAAAATTAGTTAACGGTTATCGGTTGTCACTTATGATTTTTAACTGTTAACTGTTAACTGACAACTCACAATTGATACATGGCTAAACTACTAGTAGTAGCAACAGGAAATCCAGGTAAATTGCGAGAAATGCAAGCTTACCTGGCTGGTTCTGGTTGGGAATTAACCCTCAAACCTGAAGAATTAGAAATTGAAGAGACAGGCGAAACTTTTGCTGCCAATGCTTGTCTCAAAGCATCGCAAACTGCTCAAGCAACGGGAAACTGGGCAATTGCTGATGATTCTGGCTTGCAAGTAGATGCACTCAATGGCGCACCAGGGGTTTATTCTGCACGCTATGGCAAAACTGATGCAGAACGTATTGCTAGGCTATTGCGCGAACTAGGCAATGAAGTAAATCGACAAGCCCAATTTGCTTGTGCAGTGGCGATCGCTCGTCCTGATGGTGCGATCGCTCTTCAATCTGAAGGTGTTTGCCGCGGTGAAATTCTCCATGCACCCCGTGGTCATGGTGGTTTTGGCTACGACCCGATTTTTTATGTTCCACAAAAGCAACTGACCTTTGCTGAGATGTCACCAGAGTTGAAGCGGTCGATTAGCCATCGAGGTAGAGCTTTTACAGCTTTACTACCCCAACTTGATACAGTGCTGAGTCCTGAGTCCTGAGTTATGAGTTAGAAGAAAGTTTTAGAGTTAGTTAGGGAACAAGTTTTGAGTAAGTCAGCCTGAAGAGATAATTTGTCACCATTTCTTCATTTCATCACCACGCTATATCAAGACATTTAGCATTTGGTACAAACCCAAAACTTTACTCAATAACTTTTCTTTCTTGCTATTCAGCACTCAGCACTCAGCACTCAAACTGCTTCTGTGTTCTTTTCCCCAGTACGAATCCGAACAACTTGCTCAACAGGCGAGATGAAAATTTTGCCATCACCGATTTCACCAGTGCGGGCAGCAGCGATAATTTTGTCTACTACCATATCAACTTGATTGTCGTCAACAACGATTTCTACTTTGAGTTTTTGCAGAAACTCAACGGTGTACTCAGAACCCCGATAGCGTTCCGTTTGACCTTTCTGCCTTCCGAAACCTCGAACTTCAGAAACGGTCATGCCGACAATACCAGCATTTACCAAAGCTATTTTCACTTCATCGAGCTTAAATGGACGGATAATTGCTTCTACTTTTTTCATTTTTTGGACTCCTTACTTCTACTAGCTTTGTTTATCTATCTAACCAGATCCACTGTCTGACACTTTAACTAGTGGCACTATTTTAAAAAGATATGTAATAATTGCAACTGTTTAAAAACTGTGGCTATACTGCCCGAACAGTTCGGAAATTAGCAGCAAATATGATTAATTAGTTAGCCATTGAGATTAATCCATAAAAAATTTATCCCCAATTAGCAGTTGAAAAAGTTATTTTTGTAACACAAAAATAGCTAAATTCCCTTAGTGAATAAATCTGTTGAAATATTGACAAAGTAATTTAAGAGAAATTGTACGGGAATCTACGACCTAAAACCCGAAATAACAAGAGTTTTAACTAGCGACTTTGATGTTCAAACAGGGGACGCACAATCAAATACCCAGCACTAAAAGCAGTCAGCATAATTAACAAGATGGTAATTACTAACCACCAACCACTTACTTCCTTGGCTTCTGGCTTAGTAGGGCGATAATATTTGACTTCCTGCTCTTCTATAAATACTGGTTGTGGCATTGGAGACATCATTTCCGCTACAGGCACAGAAAAGTTGGAGCGAGAACTTTTGCTATTCGGAACTTCAGGAGCGCTAGATGGACGCGGACGAGGGACTTGCTGACGTGGACGTATATCTGCGGCTGGATGCTGAACTGCACTTTTCGTATTAGGGGAAGTATGGGGCACTTGGCGATCGCTTGATGTAGTAGGTGTAGTATTAAGACCCACCAACTTTTGCAAATGTGAAAAAGACTGAATGACTTTGGTAATTTCTTGCCGCAGCAGCTGATTTTCTTGGGCTAGCTGCTGATTTTTAGCAGTGAGTGCATCTAACTTTGCCTGTGCTGTTTGCAACTCTATTGCTAATTCCCGGTATACAGAAAGTGGTACAGAGGGAGGATAAGCTGGAGCGGCTGGCGTAGGTGGCTTTTTGTGAACTGAAGCTGTGGTTGTTCGCATGGGTGGCTAGGTAACAAAAATCAAAGTATTTGAAAGTTTTGGAGAGACTATTAAAGATATTCGACACTAAAAGTATGCTTAAACTATGCCCAAGAATAATCGAAAAATGCTCACAGGGCAAAGATTTTTTATTTACAGTCGCACTTAAATATATATACTTAGCTTGAAAAATACATTGCTATGTTCGTTAAAAGGCAGTGGTATAAGTATATAACCACTAGCAATTAGCTACTTAACCAATAGGTTTATTCTGTAGCAAGGGGAAGAAGTGTCCCACAGGGCCTTGACCTTTGCCAATTTCTAGAGCGTAAGTGAGTGCAGTTGTAACATATTCTTTTGCCTGCTGCACTGCTGTTAATAAGTCTCTTCCTTGCGCTAGATTAGCAGCGATCGCCGCCGATAGAGTACAACCAGTACCATGAGTATTTTTGGTATCTACTAGCTTGGTTGTTAAAGTTTCAAACTTTTGTCCATCAAACCAGATATCAACACCACGCGAACTCCCCTGCATACCTCCTCCCTTGACTAAAACAGCTTTTACACCTAAATTCCTGTGAATGATTTGAGCGGCTGTTTGCATATCCTCAAGAGAATCAATCTGCAAACCACTCAAAATTTGAGCCTCATAACGGTTTGGTGTGACAATAGTTGCTTGAGGAATCAAAGCATCACAAAGAGTCCGCACGGCGTTATCATCAATCAATTGTGCCCCTGTGCGTGACACCATTACTGGATCTACTACTAGGTTATTGATTTTTAAAGCTTCTACTTGTTGAGCAACAGCCAAGATAATTTCTTGATTGAGTAACATTCCTGTTTTCGCTGCTTGCACGCCGATATCCTCAACTACTGCTTGAATTTGTGCCACTACAGCCTCAGTTGGTATGGCGTCAACTCGCTTTACCCCCAAAGTATTTTGTGCTGTGATGCAGGTGATGGCGCTAGTGCCATGAACACAGTGAAAAGCAAAGGTGCGTAAATCAGTTTGAATTCCCGCACCACCACCACTATCTGAGCCAGCAATGGTTAAAGCAACAGGCGTGCTTGATGTTGTAACATTCATAAGTCAAGTGCTTCACTTTCCAATTAATCTATTTGCTGGGTCGATTTTTCAAGTTCCTAATCACCAGTTCCCAGCCCCTTGTTCATGCATGATGAAAATTTTTCATCGGGGCTGCCTTATGTTCAACTCAGCAATTAGGAATCATTATTTCCAAAGTGCGAGGTTTGTAGTGCTCCTTGCAAATACTTGCCCCATTCTGCTGCTAAAGGGATTTCTGTAAATGGAATCCGCACTGAGTTAGCAGATTCGGAAAATAGAAATTCTAACTCAATTTTTCGGCCTTTCTCTGGTGGTGTTTCTACTCCAACTACTTTGTCATCTACCAAAAGGGTTACTTGTCGTACATCAAGTAAAGAAAAGGTTTTAAGTTTAATCGGGCCTTTGGGAGTAGGTTTTCCCCAAGTTATATTGTTACCTTTTTGCCCCAATACTGCATAGATATCATACTTAGCTCGTTCAAATTGCTCTGCCCAGGCACGATAAGCTTCAACTTTTTGATACTCCTTTGAGCCTTGCCAAGCCAACCAGAAAAACATTGCTAACAGGGGTAACCATAAAAGACCACGTTCCATTGTTTAAACAGTCCTGCGTCTTGAGTAAAAGTTTTAACTAAAGTGCAAAATACACCAACAAGGGACTGAGATAAGTTATGTTAGTGAGCAACTGGCAAAAAGCGGTGATGAATTTATATGAGAAAACTTATATTATTTTGCTTGTTTGTCATTGGGCTGGGGGCTGCTGTGTTTGCTTTCATGAATTTTCAAGGACTGGCAGCTAAAGGAGAATTTGAGACGATTCTGCTTGATTTTCGAGAAGATATTCCTGCTAAGGTGGTGCAGCAGGAGTTGCAAGCGATCGCTCAACAATACAACGTTACACCCCAATTGGATAATAAATTTTCGGCAAAAGATAATGTTTATATTATCAAAGGCGATCGCCAGCGATTGAAAGAACTGCAAAAATCGCAATTCAAGTCAGTTACAGAATTTATTGAGCCAAATTATATTTACAAAAAAATTCCGCAACCAGGTGAAGCCGCTTGGTTAGGAGAATTTTTGCGACCTACAGATGATGAAGAAGCAAGCCCCTCTTTAATTGGCCCCAACGACCAATATTACAGCAAGCAGTGGAACTTGCACAAAATCGGTGTTGAAGGCGCATGGAGTCAAACCAAAGGCAGTGGCGTGACAGTAGCAGTGATTGACACTGGTATTACTCGTGTGCGCGACTTGTATGAGACAAAATTCGTCAAAGGCTATGATTTTGTTAATGATCGCGAAGAAGCTACAGATGATAACGGACACGGTACCCATGTTGCGGGTACTATCGCCCAAGCCACCAATAACAAATATGGCGTAGCTGGAATTGCTTACGAAGCCAATCTCATGCCATTAAAAGTGCTGAGTGCGTATGGTGGTGGTACCGTTGCCGATATTGCCGAAGCTATTAAGTTTGCCGCTGATAAAGGCGCAGATGTAATTAATATGAGCTTGGGCGGTGGCGGTGAAAGCCAGTTGATGAAGCAAGCGATTGACTATGCCCACAGAAAAGGTGTAGTCATAGTTGCAGCGGCTGGCAACGAAAACGCTAATGGGGCAAGCTATCCAGCCCGTTATCCCCATGTAATCGGTGTTTCGTCCTTTGGGCCAGATGGCGAAAAAGCGCCTTATTCTAACTTTGGTGCTGGTATAGATATCTCTGCCCCTGGTGGTAGTGAAGCTGGAAAGATTTTGCAAGAGACAATTAACGAAAAGGGTGAAGGAGTGTTTCTTGGTTTCCAAGGTACAAGTATGGCTTCCCCCCACGTTGCGGGTGTTGCAGCATTAATCAAAGCTAAAGGAGTTACAGATCCCGATGAAGTTTTGAAAGTTCTTAAACAGTCATCACGAGTGATTCAAGATGATGGTTTGAATTACTATGGTGCTGGACAACTAAATGCTGAGGCAGCGGTCAAACTCGCTACTGAGGGTCAAATCAGTTTCTCCGATTTCTTCCGTTGGTTACGGGATAACGGTTACCTCAACCCTGGATTTTGGATTGATGGCGGTGCTGTGGCGCTGTTGCCTAAGGTTTTAATGGTAGTAGGTTCCTATCTGCTAGCTTGGTTTTTAAGAGTTTACTTTCCCTTCACTTGGACTTGGTCTTTATCAAGTGGTTTAATTGCTGGCAGTTCTGGGTTATTTTTCCTCAAGGGAATTTATATCTTTGACCTTCCCCAATGGCCTTTCCGGCTTTTAGGTAGTTCCATTCCCGAACTTGGCAACACCCTCCAAGGGACAGATGCTTTAAATCCCTTATTTGCTAGCGTACTGATTCCTATTATTCTCATAGCATTACTGCTGGGGCATCCTAGTGGAAAATGGTTTGCAATTGGTTCAACCCTTGGTGTAGCTGCTTGCTTGACGGTGAGTGCAGTTTACGACCCTACACTTTGGGGATTGGGAAGTAATCACTTGGCTCGTGTCTTCCTGATTCTCAATGCTCTACTATGTTATGGGCTGGCTCGTTTAGCATTGAAAAACGAAAGTCAAGCAGCATAAATAAATTAGGAACAAGGAAAAGGGATCTCATTCCTTTTTCCTTCTACACCTAAGCCAAAATTCAAGACTAAGGACTTTGAATGATATGAGCATTAAAGTGACAGGTACTATCCAACGCCGCGATATTGGTATTGGCGCTTGGGCCTTAGTTACAGATGAGGGTGTTACCTACGAAATCCTTAAAGGTGCGGACAGCAAGCTACTCAAAACAGGGCAAAAAGCAAAGGTTACTGGACAGGTGCGTGAAGACATCATGACTACTGCCATGATTGGCCCTGTTCTGGAAGTAAAATCTTTTGAAGTAATTAGTTCTGACTAGCTGTGGAGTTGAGAACTTCTTGTAGGCGACTTCTGAACTCACCTTTGGGATGACCACCTTTGACTTCACCCATAATCTGAAATTCTCCCTCTGGAGAATCGCAGATAATGTAAGTAGGCCATCCCATTTCGGATTTGTCGGGGTACTGGGTCAATAAAATCTTGCGGTACTTGCGATAAGTAGCCGTATCTTGCATTTTTACGTCAATAAATTGCAAACCTAGTTCCTCAGCCACTTTTTTGTCATAAAACGACATTTTGTGGCAAATGCCGCATTCTTCTGAAGAGAACTTAATTACCGCTAAATTCATCTGACTTTTGCGACTTTATGAATATCAGGAGTGTAATTATAACATAATTTAACTAATATTAGTATAATGACGAACAGGAAAAATTATAATCTAGTAGTAAGTGTTAAAAAAAATCTAGAAAAAATTAAAATTTTTTGCAAGTAAGACTGAAATCATCCTAGCGCCTGCTTTCTAGCTTATACAATAGTGGCAGTGACTCAGAGAATGATATAGAGAGCTACAAGAAAATAATGATAAGATAGACTCACTTAACCATTACTCTATAAATTAGCTCCTGCAAAGCAACAATATTGTGAGCAGTGACAGAAAAACTGGCAGTAACTCGGTTAAATACGTTAGAATATTACCCTAATTATCTACCAGTAGACAACTTAATAAGCAAACGATCTCCTCAAAAAATCCCCAGTAGGGCTAGCCTACTAGGGGAGTTAGTTATCAGGGTGCATCTACCAATTAAGTTTTCCCAGCTTAGGCACAATCCTCCGGATAAATTTGTATAAGCAGGGTTGTAGTTTCTTTAAAAATAAAAAAAACCCCTAGTAGGATAAGCCCACTAGGAGAGTTAGTTATCAGGGTGCATCTACCAATTAATTGTTCTTAGAGAAACCACTAGTATCCGGATGAAATTATCATGCAGGGGGATGGCTAATTGCCAACTAGAAAAAACCCCTAGTGGTGGCAGCCAACTAGGGGAGTTAGTTATCAGGGTGTATCTACCAATTAATTGTTCTTAGAGAAACCACTAGTATCCGGATAAAATTATCACTAAGTTGGTGTTAATGCTCATAATAAAAAAACCCCCAGTCAGGGTTAGCCAACTAGGGGAGTTAGTTATCAGGGTGCATCTACCAATTAATTGTTCTTAGAGAAACCACTAGTATCCGGATAAAATTATCGCTAAGTTGGTGTTAATGCTCACAATAAAAAACCCCAGTCAGGGTTAGCCAACTAGGGGAGTTAGTTATCAGGGTGCATCTACCAATTAATTGTTCTAGAAGAAATGAGTAAACTCCGGATGAAATTCTCACAATTAGCGGTTAGCCATTATTTCTACCATAAAAAATCTCCCAGTTAGTTTTAGCCAACTAGGAGAGTTAGTTATCAGGGTGCATCTACCAATTAATTGTTCTAGAAGAAATGAGTAAACTCCGGATGAAATTCTCACAATTAGCGGTTAGCCATTATTTCTACCATAAAAAAATCTCCCAGTGAGTTTTAGTCAACTAGGAGAGTTAGTTATCAGGGTGCATCTACCAATTAATTGTTCTAGGGTTAACCAGCATACTCCGGACAAATTTGCATACATTGAGTGTGTTGTTAACCAAGCATAAAAAAATCCCCAGTGGGCGTTAGCCAACCAGGGGAGTTAGTTATCAGGGTGCATCTACCAATCAATTGTTCTGGGGTTAACCACTATACTCCGGATGAATCTAGCAAAAGGTATATTTGACTTATGTGTCAAAAAAATCGAGTGCTTGTTAGCTAGGGGAGTAGGATAAATGAGGTGCATCAAGCGGATATTCTAGAGCAAATCACCATTCTCTGGTGAAGATTATCTGCGGTGAAGGTTATTAGGTCGAAAAAAAATCCCCTGTGGGCATTCGCCGACTAGGGGAGTTGAAGATCAAGGTGCATCTACCATTTAAGTGTTCTAGCCAGATGCAAACTAATCCGGATAAAGTTGTAAAAGCGGAAAAAGCAAAATTATGATGATTCAGAAACATTCAGTGAGCGAATGCATCTAAGGTATCAGAAGGAGCGAAGAATCGACTTGACACTTTCGCGTTTCAAATCAAATTTAGGAGGCGACTAGGAGAAGTTGTGACCCAGGAATTTCACATTTCCGTAACCCCAGTAGGGCAAAATGACTACTTGGTGCGGACGGAACAAGTCGCGCCTGGGGTGCCATTGGCAGAAGAACTGGTGACTTGGCCCGTAGCTGATTGGTTAGCAGCTGCTGGGCATTTGATGAATGACCCTTTAAAGTCGGTGTTGCAGGGGGATGTGTTCGCCTCTAACGGCCGCGAAAGCGACATTGCCAGAAACTCTGTCAACTTAGTAGCGTTGGGTCAGCAATTTTATAATGCACTATTTCAAGGCACTCTCAGAGATAGTTGGATTACAGCGCAAGGTATTGCCCAGAATCACCAACAGGTATTACGTCTACGTTTGGGGCTAAAAGACACTAGATTAGCTCGTTTACCTTGGGAAGTGATGCATGCAGGGGATCGTCCTCTGGCTACTGGCCCTTATGTCGCTTTTTCTCGCTACCAAAGTGGAATTCTGTCGGCATCTCGTTTGCCTTCAAAAAACATACCACAACCGCTGGAAGACACTGGCGTCAAAGTATTGATGGTCATCGCGTCTCCTACAGATCAAGTCCGTCTAGATTTGCTCAAACATGAGGCTATCAAGCTACAAGCTGAACTTAACCGTCATGCACCACGGACTACTGAAGGTGGCAATTATCTCCCAGATATCGAACTTACCCTGCTAGACCAACCAGGGCGGGAAGAATTGACGCAAGCTCTAGAACAAGGACGATATCATGTTTTGCACTACTCCGGTCATAGTAACTTAGGCCCGAACGGTGGTGAAATTTATCTTGTTAGTCATAGAACAGGCTTGACGGAAATTTTAAGTGGAGACGATTTGGCGGGTTTACTCGTCAACAATAATATCCAAATGGCAGTATTTAACTCCTGTTTGGGGGCATATAGGGCTACCGCAGACACTACTGGGGAAACAGGCGAACGAAACCTTACAGAAAGCCTGGTGAAGCGCGGTCTCAGGAGTGTCTTAGCCATGTCAGAACGGATTCCCGATGAAGTAGCATTGACGCTGACACAATTGTTTTACCGTAACCTGAATCAGGGATATCCTGTAGACTTGTGTGTGAGTCGGGTGCGTCAGGGATTAATTTCTGCCTATGGTTCTCATCAGATGTACTGGGCGTTACCAATTTTATATCTCCAGCCAGAATTTGATGGATTTCTCAGCCCAGCAATACCTGCAAGTGCAGAAGCCCTCAATGAGTATAATCCGCCTGTGAGGGTAACTCCTAGCGCGATGTACTCTGCTGTGGCAGATGAAACCGAGATACCTTTAGCCTTTGAGGAAATGACGCCTTCTGGTCTACCACATGGTTCCTCTGAGCTGGATTGGCTGGGTGAAGAGACTTGGGGTGATCTGGTTGATGAAATTGAATATGATGATCCATCTTATGCAGAAGACTCAGCTTTAGTTTCGGATTTGTTTCGCCAACTAGATGATCAAAAAGCTGCGTCTGAGCAATCTTCTATGGCTGCGGAACTTGTGCAACAGCTTGCAGAAAATAATCTTCAGACAAGACCGATTTCTGAGAATATGAATGGTCTTGATCATGAAGCAAGCTTGTGGGGAGAAGATCCGACAACAACATCTCAAGCCTCTGAGAACTTTGAAGGAGATTGGGAGAATCTCCCTATTACCTCATCAAAAGTTACCTTATCGACGAAACAGCGCCAGCGAAGGCGCCAGTTTTGGCCTGTTCTGAGTATAGTAGGAGCAAGTGCGATCGCAGTCGTCGTAGGTTTAAGTTGGTGGCAGAATAGACAATTATCAAGGTTGCCTGAAATACCGCCAATTCCCAATCAGTCTCTCACAACCCAACAACCTCCAATCGATTTACAGGCGGCTCCAACTGGAATTGTCACAGCTATCGCTACGGAAAAATTGAGCCAAGGTGATTTGCAAGCTGGACTAGAGGCTGTGGAAGAACTACTCAACCGTGGCGTACTTCCATCTGCTGAAACTGCACTTAATCTTGTTCCTGAAGAGCAGGCCGATAATCCTGCTGTCAATTTCTTTAAAGGACGATTAGCTTGGCAGTCTGTCCAAATTAAAGATAAAGATAAAAAATACAGTATTGATGATGCTCGGCGTTATTGGGAAAGCGCTGTTAGAGCTAACCCAGATTCATTTTTATATAACAATGCTCTAGGATTTGCTTACTATGCAGAAGAAAATCTGAATCGAGCTAATGACTCTTGGTTTAAGGCTTTGAATTTAGCTCTCAAACAACAGAACATTGCTACTACTACAGTAGTATCCACAAAGGCAGCAACGATGCCTAAGGATGCTTTAACTTCCTATGCTGGGTTGGCACTGGGACTGTATAAATCTGCATATAATCAACCAGTTGCTAAACAGTCCCAATATATTAATGAAGCGATCAAGCTACGCCAAATGGTTATTAAGGATGATCCAGTAAATTTCCAGATCAATAAATTGAGTAGTAATTGGTTGTGGACAGAAAAGGCAATTGCTGATTGGCGATCGCTACTTCAGGAAAAAGCTAAGAAACAGTAAGCAATTCGATTTTCAAAATAATAGAACGCTAAGAATGAATGCGTCCTCATTTTGGATGTTTCAATACATAGGCAATGTTGCAATGATGGTAATCACCAGTTATTTCAGCCCACAAAATTTGTGCGATGAACCACTAATATGGAAATCATTGCATTACCAAGTATTTTGAAACACAATAACTTAAATATTTTGCTAACTATCTCTATTTTTAAACTACCGATATATATTTAGCAATTTGTTTTTAGTAAATCTAGTGGGCATTATATATCATTTGTTGATTGTTTTTAATTTGCTGCCATAGAGTATCAACAGTCACAAATTTATAGCCTTGTTGTAAAAGCTGAGGAATCAAAATTTGTATTGTTGCAGCAGCATCTTGACCACCAAAAGCACCATCATGTAAGACAATTAGTGAACCGTTTTCTACCTGTTTGAGAACTCGCTGTACTACAGTAGTGACTCCTGGTCTTACCCAGTCTTCTGGTACAACGCTCCACATAACTGGGCGATAATTCCACTGTAAAAATAAGTTTAAAATTTTAGGTGTAAATAAACCATTGGGAGGTCGGACATCCTGTACTTGTTCAGGTAGTAGATTGCAAGCACTGTGAATAGCAGCTTGAGTTTTTTCTAAACTCTCTTTCAATTGAATCGGGGAGAGCATAGGAAAAGAGCGATGTTCATAACCATGTAATCCAATCCAGTGTCCACGATCGCACACTTCTCTAGCTATCCCTGGCGAGCGGTTGACACAACTACCTAACCAAAAAAAACTGGCTTTAACTTGATAACGATCTAAAACTGCTAATACTTGGGGTGTGTAATGCGGATGGGGGCCATCATCAAAAGTAAGTGCGATCGCCTTGGAATTTCGATCTCCACTCCAAAGGCAGTTGGCGAAAGTAGGTTGGAGTATGCGATACAGGATTGGAAATAGAGGCGCAAATTGCATTTTAATTTTATTGGCTACTTTAAGGTCTTGTATTAAAACCCTAGCTTATACCCATGCATTAATAAATCACATCTACAATTAGATCGTGTAAAATCCGCGTTATACAATAATTATGTCAAGTTTTAAGTTTAATTAAAGAGTTTCAAAGCTAGTTTACCTAATCAAGGAAATTGCTAGCCTCTGTTTAGATGTCCTTGTTTTGAACTGATAACCTCGGTGGCATCCTTGATTTGAAAGGAATTAGAAGCGCGAGCCATGGCAATTCAGGGGATAATGCAATCAAAACAGGTACTCAGTTTGCTTCACATTCTCAATTTAAGATTTTAAAAGCTTTATATATACAACTATTACGGATGAAATCCAGGATAAATGCTGAATTCGTTTGTGTATTAGTTGTGATTTATTTTCTCAAATTTTTTGGTCAAGGATGTTAAGCATAACACCCTATACAACTGTAATTTAACTTGCTTGATCCCCAGAAATTGCTGCCTCGAAAAGAGGTTTATTCCTGGGGTTGTTAAATAGGAGTATGCATATTACCGTAATTTTTCATTAACTCTCTACGCCCGCTACCGCGATGTGGCGCAGGCTTTTCTGGCTGGTTAGGTCTGGGTTTAGGTCTTACCGAGAGCAACTGTTGCAAATCAGAGGTAGAAGAGGCAAGCAGTAGATGGGACGAGCGATTTTTAGTCACTTGGCAGTTCAAAGTGAAGGAGCCGACTACCAGACTTGAGACTAAAATTGAAATTGCAGCACGCATAACAGATGAATATTTTAGAACTCTCTTATTCCCTGCTACTGATTTTTTATTAGCGTATCCGGACAATTCCTTAAATAAGGATGTTTTTTACTAAAAATAAATAATTTTTTTAAACATATATATGTTCCACTAGTAACCAATTACCAGCAACGTTCAGGCGACCCCAAACTGTTAATAATTGTTTTTGAGGATAAGCTTGTAGTTGTTCATTAATATGCGATCGCAAAGTTACCAGTTGCCAAGTTTGTTCTTGATGTGCTGATGATGCAGTTATGGTGAATCTGTAGTCTTGCTGATTCTGACGATGGAAAATACCTGTGAAGCAGTTATTAATACCTGTTAATACATCTTTGTCATTTAGGTAATAGGATTGAGCCAATGATGAACAAGGACAATCGCCATCAAGCGGATAAGCTTCTGGGTTATCTAAGTAATACTTCTGCCAGTACAGCCATTCTGAATGATCGGGCATTAAATTAAACAAAGGTAGGACTGCCGCAGCTGAGCGTTCATCTTGTAATAAAGCTGCTTGCAGCGCCCTTACTGGTAAATCCCTCGGCTGACAATTCATCTCAGCGCACATAGCTGCTGCCATTCCTGCGGCTTGTCCAATGCCCATAACCACAGGTTGCAATCTGGTTGCCCCATTAGCAATATGGGAAACAGAAATATTCTTTTCACAAACCAAGAACCCATCTGTTGCTGCTGGAATTAAACAAGTGTAGGGAATTGTAAAGGGAGTTCCAGTCCAACGCCCCCCCCAGCGGATAGATTTAGGTTGTAGTGGGAAGTTGTAGCCAGGATAATGATGGTCGTTAGGGTAGTTACCAACAGCAATTGCATCTATGTTCAAGGATGCAACTTTACCCCCTGCTACAGGCAAAATATCCTGTTCTTGGATAGTTGTTATCCCCACTAAGCGGCGACTTTCTCGGTAGTAGGGATGCAGTGCAAAAGCTGTATGGGAATCGGGAAAAACCTGTTCTGCCAAGCCGTAGCGATGACCAAGCTGGCTTTGAATAAAATGTGCGAAATTTTGGCTGTGCCAGCGGCATTCTTGAATAAACTCACGTCTAGTTGGCTCCGACTTGAGCAGTCGATCTAATCCTTCGCCATAATCATTGCCACGAATAGGCCAATTGATCATCAATAGACCTCCTGGCAAGCGTCCATAATTTAAAAATTGCTCTCCACCGTAGCCATCCCAAGCACCGACAAACTGAGATGGATCGTAGTTAGGGGCAGTAGGGATTTCTAGGGCCACCCTTGTACCAAAATCTTGCATGATCACTACCCCAGTGGGCGCTTGTACTGGATATTTTTCTGTAATCTCATTAGGACTTTCTGGCGCGCTGGGTTCTTGCCATTGCGATCGCCATTCCCAACCCCAGCGGTAAGGTATCTCAGCCAAAGCCAATAAATCTCCTAATTCTGTCGCGTCGAGAATAATCTTGGCTTTAACAATAAAATCAGCAAACCGAACGCCAGTTACACAACTTCCATGCCGAAAAACCTCTAAGGGGACTTGTCCATGAATCCAATGCAGATTTGGTAACTCATTTACCCAATCCGCAAAGATTTCTGCGCCAATGCGGGGATCGAAACTAAAAAAGCTCACCCAGCTGTTATCTAAACCTCCTGGCTGACGGCGTTGCAATTCCTGTAAAAAAGCACCCCACAATCCCGTCTGAAAGGCTTCTAATTCATTACCATCAGGTACAGATACCCCAGCCGAGGTTAACATTCCCCCCAACCAAGGAAATTCACTTACCAAGATAGTTTTGGCTCCCCGTCGTGCCGCTTGGATAGCAGCAGCCGTACCACCAACTCCGCCACCCACAACTAAGACATCAGCTTGATATGTCTGATTCACCATTTACTAACCTCACTAGAGTTTCGACATATTCTGCCCAGCTGAGTTGACATTAGACAAGATAATTTATTTATTGTTTTGGATCTTGAGAATAAGTTAAAACAAACAAATTGCAAACCAGATAGCTTAAAGTTGACGACTAATGTTACATCTAATAACGTTGAGCGGTGAAAAATCAACGTGAAAGCACAGGTATTTAGAGGCGTCAATCAACTTTCCTACGAAGAGATTCCAGTACCGACTCTGGAACCGGATGAAGTGCTGGTACAGGTGCGGGTAGTAGGATTGTGTCAGTCAGATATTAAAAAAATTCGTTATCCTCTGTATGAACCGCCGCGGATTTTTGGGCATGAAACTGCTGGGATCATTGCAGCGGTAGGTTCTGGGGTTAAAGGTTGGCAAGTAGGACAAAAAGTGGCGGTAATGCACCACATACCCTGTATGCGTTGCGCCTATTGCCTAAATGAAAATTTTTCGATGTGTGATGTCTATAAAAACATTTCCACTACAGCAGGATTTAATGCCAGTGGCGGCGGTTTTGCCGAGTATGTCAAAGTACCCGGTCATATTGTCCAAAATAGGGGATTAATTCCGATTCCAGATCATATAAGTTTTGAAGAAGCGAGTTTTGTAGAACCAACTAACTGTTGCTTGAAGGCAGTAAAAAAAGCCCAAATTGCTCCTGGACAAACCATTTTGGTGACTGGTGCGGGGCCAATTGGGTTAATGTTTGTAATGTTAGTGAAGTATTTCGGTGCTAAAGCGATCGCCACCGACTTATTGCCCTCTAGAATTGAAAAAGCTTTAAACGTTGGTGCAGAAGCGGCTTTTGATGCCCGCGATCCTGATTTACCTGCAAAAATTCATGCTCTCACTGATGGCATGGGGGTTGATGTTGCTTTACTGGCTGTCCCCAGTGATAAAGCTTTCTTTCAAGCGCTGGACTGTACTCGTAAAGGCGGTAAAATCCTCTTTTTCGCAGAGTTTCCCGACGAAGTGGAAATCCCTATCAATCCGAATATTCTTTACCGACGAGAAATTGACTTAATGGGCAGTTACAGTTCATCGTACCGCCTGCAAAGTTTATCGGCTGATATTGTATTTAATCGACGCATTAATGTAGAAGCATTAATTAGCGATCGCTATCCATTACAAGATTTATCAAAAGCTGTGGCTCAAGCGATCGCTCCCACACCTGAAACCTACAAAATCTTAATTTATCCCCAAACAGCAGATTAAAGACAAGGTAAATTAACTCTTCTCCCCGTCCCTCATATCTTTCTGACTGCAAATAACAATGTCTATTACCCTAATTACAGTTGCCTTACTAGCTTTCTATGTAGCTTGGAATCTTGGCGCTAACGATGTTGCTAACGCCATGGGAACCTCTGTCGGTTCCAAAGCTGTCACCCTAACACAGGCACTGATCATTGCTGGGGTGTTAGAGTTTGCGGGTGCTGTATTATTTGGGCAGGAGGTAACGCAAACCCTAGCGACGAAAATTGCCAATCCTGCCTTATTTGCAGCTACGCCTCAAACATTGATAATTGGGATGGTAACAGTGTTACTAACGTCTGGCGTGTGGCTTTCTATTGCCACCTCACAGGGTTTGCCTGTATCCTCTTCTCATGCGGTTGTGGGTGCGATCGCTGGTTTTAGTTGGGTAGCCTTGGGATTTAGTGCGATCAATTGGTCATCAATTGGCTTAATTACCATCGGCTGGATTTTAACGCCGTTAATTAGTGGCACAATTGCCGCTCTATTCTACAGTCAAATCAAACGTTGGATTTTAGAACAACCAAATCAATTGGCACAGTTACAAGAGTGGATTCCTTGGTTGAGTGTGGCCTTAATGGCGGTATTTGGTGTGATAGTGCTACCATCACTCACTCAACCTCTAACACATTTTTTGATTGACCAAGTTGGATTAAACATACCTGCTTACGATGTTCCACTATTCACAGGTGCAACAGCAGCAGTTAGTCTTACCTTCTACAGTTGGAAAGATTTAGAAAACAAGGTTAAATTTTCTTCCCAATCCCCAGTACCTAATCTCCAGTACCCAATCCCCAATCCTACTGAGCGCTTATTTGGTCGCTTTCAACTGCTGAGCGCTTGCTTTGTGGCCTTTGCTCATGGTTCTAATGATATTGGGAATGCAATTGCACCTGTAGCTGCGATCGCCTACATCAATCGGACTGGTAGTGTACCTACAGATGGCATTAATATCCCCATATGGATTTTAATACTAGGCGGTGTCGGCATTGTTAGCGGTTTAGCTATCTGGGGTAAAAAAGTCATCGCCACCATTGGCGAGAATATTATTGCCTTGCAGCCCAGTAGTGGATTTTGTGCCGAACTAGCAACCGCCACTACCATCTTAATTGCCTCCCGGCTAGGATTACCTGTATCCACTTCCCACGCTTTAGTCGGTGGTGTTGTTGGTATTGGACTGGTGCAAAGCATCAAGTCGATTCAATTCCAAACTCTCAAAAGTATCGCTGCCGCATGGCTAATTACAGTGCCTGCTAGCGCAGTTCTCAGTGCTGCTATCTTTAGCATTGCCCAAATTTTCTTTTTGTGAAAATTCCGCCTGAATTCTCTTTAATTATTAATATTTCTATGATGTTTCCCTTCGTCTGTATCCGTAAGTTCAAAAATACGGAATTATGAATATTACAGGCAAAGAGCTTTTGGCGCGATTGCCTTTGGCACTGCGCTCCGCGCAATCGCTGCTAATTCACTAGAATATTTTTTAGGAGATAGCAATATTTTTAATTTCTGCAATCAATTAATTTAATTCTGATTAGAGATATAAACTGTCGCATAAGCTACATTCGGCACGAATTTCAAGAGAATAATAACAACTCCGAGAATCTTGTTGTGGTAGCAAACTACGCATTCATAAGAATTTAACAATTACTATTCCCACAAAAATAATATGTATTACTTTGGGATTAAGTTTTTTCCTAAAAAACTCTCTTAGGAATAAATGATTTGTTTAAATTTGACGGAATGCTGGCCTGTAATGCTGAAAGAAAAGCAGTTTACTAAGTAGTGAGCTAAATTATATGCTTTGCCAACCCTGCGGTCAGCATGACAGAATTACGGTGATATGCGTAAGTCCTGTTAAAATTTTTGGTTTATCTGACAAAATACAGGAAACAACTATGAGCGCCAAGCAATTATACGGGAAGCAGCTTTATCGTCAAAATGTTAGAGGTTAGAAGCTAATGGGGCGATTTGAGAAGCAACCAGACAACCCGCGAGTCAGAGGCGATCTATCCAGGGCAGCAGAAAACGCTCTCTGGGCTGTTGTAGAAGACTTGGAAAATCTTCAACAGCACGTGCTTAGGTCATTACAGGAAGAAGTAAAGCGGCTTCAGGCGGAAAAAAACCGTTTAAACGATGACATTAAACGACTGCACGAAGAAAAAGAGCATTTACAACAGGTGCGTCAAATCACAGAGCAGCAGGTGTTAATCCGTCAGCTGGCAGAAGCCTTGGCAAAGCACATATCTTCGCAACTGCAATCTTCACTGACGACTTTAGCAACCCAAACACTAGAACAAAACTCCCACGAATACGAGAGAGCCGTCCTGGAGACAGTCCAGACAAATAGCAACCAGAAAATTAACAATAATGAGAATGTAGAACAGCTGCTTGGTTCTTTGGATGATACCCTCACCATCACCTTTAATTCCCTGCAACAAGAACTGAAGAACTATCAAAGTAATCTTTCCCAACAGTTGTCTCGGATGCACAACCAACAACAGCAAGGGGAAGAAATATTAGCAGAGTTGATTAACCGTTTGCAAGGGTTGCAAAAAACGATTGAAGCTACTCCACCCACAGCAGCAAAAGTATCACCACCAACTATCCTGCAACCTCCTGAGCCGCAAGCAGCAAAAGTATCACCACCAACTATCCTGCAACCTTCTGAGCCGCAAGCAGCAAAAGTATCACCACCAACTATCCTGCAACCTTCTGAGCCACAAGCAGCAAAAGTATCACCACCAACTATCCTGCAACCTTCTGAGCCGCAGCAGAACATTTCCTTTGAAAGTTCCCTAAAGTTGGAAAACGGGAGCAGCAATGTTGCCGAGCCAATTTCTGTGATTGCCAAAGACTTGCCGGAAAGCGAAACTAAATCACAGCCGCAGTCTTTAGAATCACCACCAGAAGCAATACTCCCGTCAGCACGTGGAAATGGTACAGAGCCAATTTCCGTGATTTCTCAAGACTTGTCGGAGAGCGAAACTACACCGGAGCCTACGTTACCATCGCTGGAAGTAACACCTCCAACAGTTAAGAAAAAACTTACTGAACCAATTTCTGTTTTCTCCAGAGATTTATCAGAGAACGAAATTAAACCCCAGTCTGCTTTGCGATCGCCTACGGCGGGCGCTCCCGCGCCATCGCGCAAACGAGGAGGCTCAACACCACCCAAGTTACCTAGCTCTACAAGCTTATCGCCTATCCAAATCGGTTTCTTGCTGGTAGTGTTGTCAACGGTGATGTCATCACTTTACAACGTAGCCATCAAAGTGATTTTTCACCAAGGTTCCGAGATTCTTGGAGTAGTCGAGGTAGAGCGCTTGCTTGCACCGACTTTGGGCAATACTCTCTTAATTTTGATGCTACGGTTGCTGGTGGTTGTACCACTGATGTTACTTTTGGCTCCCATGATGCATCCACGAGTCTGGCAAGACTTGCAAAGTCTGTTTGAATCAGTACGAGGAAATTCTACTTCTAGGAATGTCAAAACACTAAGAGTTTTGCAATTGTCGATCGCAAGTGGCTGCTGTTTGTTTTTGTCTCAGGTACTCATTTACATTGCCGTTGGTCAAGTTACTACCGGGATGGCGATCGCGCTTTTCTTTGTCTATCCCCTGATTAGCGGATTATTGTCGTGGCTTCTGTTCCGCGATCGCCCTAACTTATTCCGCGCCGCTGCTATCGGCTCGCTTTTCTGCGGTGAGTTACTGGTTTTGGCGGGTTCGCCTAGTACTCCTACAGGTAATGTTTCCCTGGGAAGCGGCACAGCAATTTTAGCAGGAGTGGCTTTTGCTTTCTACGTAATATTAACGCGTATATGTGCTAGCAAACTACATCCAGTATCTTTTACTTTAATTAACTTCGCTACTATGCTGCTGTTGAGCTTTATCGGGTTGATGTTGCCTTTATCTGGTGACTTAAGCCTAGCAGTTGTTCCTTCTAAGTTGCTGGAAATTATTTTAAGTGCTTTTATTTTGGGCGTACTGACTCTCTGCGGTTATGTGTTAAATCATGTTGGTATTCGCAAACTAGGTGCATCTCGTTCGGCGATTATCGGTGCTAGTGTCCCTTTCCTAACCGTAATTTTCGCTGGATTGATTATTCAGGAAAATCTAGAAATTGTGCAAATTTTAGGTGTGCTATTAGTAACTTTTGGAGCGGCAGCTTTTAGCTTTGAGCAATTGCGGAACCAAGTTAATTCTTCTAATTCTGCAAATTAAATGAAGAGTAGCAAGTAGCCTAACTAAAGAAAGTTAAAAGTTAAAACATCAAATTTTATATTTTTCGTTTTAGCTTTTAACTTTTTAAAGTATTTTATTATTAGTTATATGAGCAATTATCAGTTATATTATTACGTTACAAGGTATCAGGACTTGCTGAACATGGTTAGGTAGCCGATTATGTATCAGTCCAGAAGTAAGAATCATTATTTTTATATGTTAATTATTGTAGAAATATCAAGAAACCATGATTTTACTATTAATATAAATTATTTAAATAAAAAGCGCAAAAATCTTTAAAATAGATAAATTTATACAAAATCAATAAAAAATGCTATAATTTAAAATTAATATACTAACAAAGATTAAAAGGTAATTGGAAGTTGGAATTCTCGACTTTATTTGATATCTATGATTTTCCTTCAAATCGACAAACTATACTGCCAAGATATAATTGAAAGTGTTGATCAGGGTATCAATTGGCAAAGCATTGTTGTTCTTATCAATGCTTTCAAGTTCAGCAAGTGATTGCTTTTAAAACACTTTCTCTCATCCTCAGGCATCTGTGTAGTAGGAAAATTCATTAGGTTTTCATCACAATAATATTTGTTGAGGAATATTTCCTGTTAGCTGCACTAGTTAGTTTTTGTAGTGTTATTTGCCTGAAGCAGTACACAGCCGCACTTAGAATAAAAGTAGCGTTTGCATTACTACTAGTAAATAATAGGCAAATAGTGGTCAAATATGACAAACTTTGGGGGAAGACTTGGAATCTACAAAGGTTGCCGATAAAGCTAAAAAGCCTCTAGTGGTAAGACTAGGGATTTCTATAATCTTCTGATAGGCTAGATTAATCTAGTAACAATACTGCCTCGAAAGTATGTGCTAGAAATTACGCTGAATTTCACAATTTTTGCTACCAACAATCTTATTGTTGAAGCATAATAAATAATCTGGAGCGAAGATATCGCCTTCAGTCGGGTGTATGCTACTTCCTTTCTTTGAATTAATAACTGTGTAAACGTACTGTTTAACTGTCTGTAATATGAGTAACGACATAGATCTGATCAAACGTCTTGGCCCCAGTGCGATGGATCAGATCATGCTTTATCTGGCTTTTAGTGCTATGCGAACCAGTGGGCACAGGCATGGAGCATTTTTAGATGCTGCTGCTACAGCAGCCAAATGTGCAATTTACATGACCTACCTGGAGCAAGGACAAAACCTGCGGATGACAGGACATTTGCACCATTTAGAGCCGAAGCGGGTCAAAATCATCGTTGAGGAAGTCAGACAGGCCCTGACTGAGGGTAAATTGCTGAAGATGCTGGGTTCTCAGGAGCCTCGCTATCTCATCCAATTGCCTTATATCTGGATGGAAAAATATCCCTGGCAGCCAGGTAGATCGCGCATTCCTGGTACAAGTCTGACAACAGAAGAAAAAAGACAAATTGAGCAGAAACTGCCGAGTAATCTGCCGGATGCCCAGCTAATAACATCTTTTGAGTTTTTAGAGTTAATTGAATTTCTGCACAAGCGATCGCAGGAAGACATGCCACCTCAGCACCAGATGCCTTTGAGCGAAGCTTTAGCAGAGCATATCAAGCGCCGTCTGCTTTATTCTGGTACTGTGACACGGGTTGATTCTCCGTGGGGAATGCCTTTCTACGCTCTGACTCGTCCTTTTTATGCGCCAGCAGACGATCAAGAGCGTACCTACATCATGGTCGAAGATACCGCTCGGTATTTCCGGATGATGAAAAATTGGGCAGAACGGCAACCAAATGCTATGCGAGCTTTAGAAGAGCTTGATATTCCACCGGAAAAATTAGAACGGGCTATGGAAGAATTAGATGAAGTGATCCGTGCTTGGGCAGATAAATATCACCAGGAGGGTGGTATTCCGATGATTTTACAGTTGATTTTTGGTAAAAAAGAAGACTGATCCTTTAGGAGGCGAAACACTTTAACTACCCAATATACATACCTTGAATCCACCGTTTGGTGGATTCAACATTGGTAGTTCAATAGCGGCAAATTAAGATAGGGTTTGGTTTATCAGTCTTAAATATTTATGAAGCTGATACTCTAAGACGTGTATTTACCGTCTACAAGTGAATTTTGCCGATAGCACAACTTAAAACTAATTTACTGATTGCCTGGTTGCGATGGAATTGGAGTTGTTTCAAAAAGCGGGCGCAATTCAGCAGGATTTTGAATTAGTGGTGTAGACGAAGGTGCAAAGCTACTAATTCTGTCACTGCCATCGATACAAGTGTCTAACACTTGAGTAAGAGCAATGTTGATTTCACTACGTAAGCCCACTACACACTGAGCAAAGCGCACGGGCAACAAACTACGACCGCAATAATTTAAAAGTTCTGGATTAACTGCCTCTTTAACATTCCGTCCAATACCAACTACACAGGTAGCTAACTCTTCGGGACGTCTTGCCTGGGTACAAGTAGCTAGCGCAGATGCAGCACTGATTTGCGTTTGCTTGTTTATATTAGCTGCACAGGCAGACACTTCCCGTGGACGTAGTGCTGTAGCGCAAGCTTGCGATGCTGCTACGGGAGTAATGTTTACACGCAAGAGTTGAGCAGCACAGACACGGTAATCATTACTGTAAGAGGCGGTGACAGCCAAACTAGGAACCATTGTTGCTAACCATCCAGCTATAACCAAAAATGGTGCTGTTACCTTAATTGCTTTAGTCTGTAACATTCTATAGTTGCAACCGCCTTGTTTGCTCATCTGTTTTTTGCTCCGTAACATTGCCATTCTCTAGAGACTCAAGGTTATGCTAACTCATAAGTGCTATCAATCCTCTAAATCTAGGGAATTTTGCTTGCATATTTGATATCATGTCCGGCAAATCACCCTTAATATCATTGCGAGTGGAACGAAGTGAAACGACGCAATCGCAATGTTTTTGGGATTGCTACTCTTCGAGAAGCCGCTCCGCGTCTACCCTACGGTCGCAATGACGGTTATTTGAATGGACATGATATGAGGGAAGCCTCAACCGCCACTAGAATCATCGCGCGAAATTCAAAATATACTACCCTAAAACCTTCTCTGCTGGGTTTTTGAGGTGTTTTGCTTGATCAATTTATTTCTGCCGTACTGTATTAACACAAAATTTTGATGATGAAATTGATAATTTCTGGAAATTCTGATTTACACATATTTATAATGGTATGTCTGGGTAAAGTTGAAACAAGATTAGATTAAGGAAACTCATGTCCCGATATAGAGGGCCTCGCCTCAGAATTGTACGTCGCTTGGGCGACTTACCAGGATTAACTCGTAAAAGCGCTAGACGCGCTTACCCACCTGGTCAGCATGGCCAGAACCGCAAAAAGCGTTCTGAGTATGCGATCCGTCTAGAAGAAAAGCAAAAGCTACGTCTCAACTACGGTTTGACCGAAAAACAACTGCTGCGTTATGTACGCAGAGCAAGACGTGTTACTGGTTCTACCGGACAAGTGCTGCTACAACTGTTAGAAATGCGATTGGATAATACCGTTTTTCGCATGGGTCTAGCTCCTACCATTCCAGCAGCTCGTCAATTGGTCAATCACGGTCACATAACTGTGAACGGTCGTGTAGTTAATATTGCTAGCTACCAATGCCGTCCTGGTGAAGAAATTGCTGTTAGGGATAAAGAAGCATCACGTAAGTTGGTGGAAACAAACTTGCAATATCCCGGTTTAGCGAACCTCCCCAGCCATCTGGAGTTTGACAAAAACAAGCTGACTGGCAAAGTCAACAGCCTGATTGAGCGTGAATGGGTGGCGCTGCAAGTCAACGAACTGCTCGTGGTGGAATACTACTCACGACAAGCCTAAGAAAGTGTTGAGTACCGAGTGCTGAGTTTTAATTACTCAGAACTCAGGTCTCATTACTCGGAACTGCTTTATCCCCCAATTTGTGACATGGTACGGGTATATGTACCCACAGTTCCAGGGTCGCGTCCTTTAAAATTGATTTCTGGCTTAATGTCCAGCAAATGTTTTACCTGCTCTCGCAATTGCGCGGTGCTGACACCAGAACGGAGAGCAGTTTTTAAATCAATTTGACCAGCTTCATTCAATAAACAGGGACGCAGCCAACCATCGGCTGACAAACGCATCCTGTTACAACGATCGCAAAAACACTCCGACATCTGACTGATAAATCCCAGTGTCCCCTTAGCGCCGGGAATCTGAAATACATCAGCAGGCCCAGCACCACGAACTTGCGAATCTGTCAATCCCCAGCGATCGCGGATTTGTTGCCGCAATTGAGCTGAAGTTACCCAACCGCGATCGCCAAATAATTGCTCATTGCCAATAGGCATAAATTCAATAAATCGGACGTGCCAGTTGCGGTCAAGTGTCAAGGCGGCTAGATTCAGAACTTCGTGGTCATTGACTCCAGGGATCACCACTACATTCAGCTTCAATGGATCAAATCCCACACGATGAGCAGCTTGGATACCATCCCAGACTTGCTGCCAACGCCCACGACCACGATTGCCGATAATTAGGTCAAAGGTGTCTGCTTCGAGAGAATCTAGGCTAATATTGATGCGCCGCAAACCAGCATCGTAGAGTTTTTGCGCTATGGGCGCAAGTAAAAACCCGTTGGTTGTCATCGAGAGGTCTTGAGTCTGGGGGAGAGAAGCGATCGCCCCTACTAATTCCACCACATGGGGGCGTAGTAGAGGTTCTCCACCAGTCAAACGAAATCGGCTAAAGCCTACAGGGATAAATACTTCTTGAATGAGGGTTAAGAGTTCCTCATCAGTCAAAAGTTGTTGCTTAAGGATGTAATTCAGTTCTGCACCTTCTGGCATACAGTATTGACACCGGAAATTACAGCGATCAATCAAACTAATTCTGAGGTAGTCTACCTGGTTCATAATTCTTATTTTAGAGTTTTATCTTATGTCTTGACGAAAAAGACAAATTCTGATTTGCGAAATTTCAATGCACCAATCAGGTGATACAACCCTATAAGAAAATAGAACGAAATAACAGCCCAAGCTTCTGTAGGTTTCTGTATTTACTATCTCAACGAAAAATGAAGCTTATTTAATTCGGGGATATGGTTGCGCTCGCACAGGAGCATCAGATTTAGCGATCGCTGACTTTCGTAAGGCTGTGGAAATTTCTCATCGGCAAAAAGCCAGTGCTAAATATCATCAAGCCTTAGATGTTTTGGCCCAGACCTATGAAGTTTATTACAGCAATCTTTATTTAGTTGAGCCAGGAAATCGAGTTAATCAGCAAAGAGCGATCGCTAATCTTCGTAAAGCAGTTCAGTTTTTTCGTCAACATGGCAGTCGAAAGCATACTCAGCAAATGCTTGACGTAATTACTCAACTTGGATCAACAAAAAAGAAATAGGTTGTGCCTTACTTTTTAGTTTAATTTATATATCTCAATACGGTTCACTTCGCTATAGAAACAAGAACCAAAAGTAGGTTTGGTTGACGCAAGGAAACCCGACTCTATTAAATCTTGGTCGGGTTTCGCAAGCAGACATCTAACCTATTTTGAGCTAGAGATTAGCCTTTTACCGCAAGTGCCAGAAACAGAAAAATTTATATTAATTTCCGCCAGCCAACTTATCCAAGAAATCAATTTTTACTGCTAGGTTGATGATATCTTGGTGAGATTTCTTATCTTTAATTTCAGCATTGTTCAGGGCAACAATGTATGGCTCACCATCAATCAAACCGATAAGTGGCCCGCCAGAAGAACCACCGGCAGTATCACAATCATGGAGTAGTACTTCTTGCTCTTCCCCAACAATGCTACATCCCGCTTGGAATCCCGCAGTCCATCCTTGACCAGCATCAAGGAATTCATAGTCTTTTTTCTTGGGATCAGGGTAATCGCCAGAGTAGCCTACAAAGAATAATTTTTTCTGGTTTTCAGTAAAAGCTGAGGCGGGTAGAGATTTCCATCCTAAATAACCGTATTTGCGACCGAGAGGCTTATCAATTTTTATAATTGCCCAGTCGTTAATCTGATCTGTAGTGCTGTCACCTGTAAAGTCCGTACCATAAATGACTTGCTCTGCTGAGGCTACATCTCTTTCATTGCTCACAACACCATTGATGACATTTGGTAGAAACTGAATTTTTTTACTTAATTGATGAGTCTCCGGGTCAATTACGCAATGAGCATTGGTCAAAACTATATCGTCAGCAATTAAAGTTCCTGTGCAATGGTAACTTTTGGCATCAGTTGTTGTTCCTTGCACTCGACCAATAGTTGACCAAGGATATTGCCGACTGAGCATGGGTGTGCGATCGTCGATACCATCAGGAATTCCCCGCCTACCTCCAGTTGGTTTTTCAGATTGTCTTAGTCCCTCAGGCTTAAAAGGCTTCCCACCTCCTGGCAGTTTCACTTGGCCTGCTTTTTGGAAGTTCGTGAATTTTGGTGGGGTGCTTGGTTGTGATTCTGTCTGTGCTTGTGCTTGAACAGATAACCAACTGCCTAAAGTTACAGCACCAAGAATTCCAGCGAAAACGAGAGCGAAAGGTTGCTTGTAAATAGGCTTTTTAGTCATTAAATGATTTCTCCTACAATCAGAGTTAAGTATTCTGGCGAATAATGGCGTTTTACAGACTTAGGTTATTCCCCAATCCCTAAGAGTGATAGGGAGATGAAGAATAGATTAGTTGGGTTTTATATATATTCAGTGATTTTGCCACCTCTTTATGCGTTAATTACTATCTTTAATGGCAACTTCGTATTTACCGCCATTTTCCTTGTGAAATGAAAGCTGACCAATAATAGGGATAATACCAATTCTTTTGTTGCCACATATTAATTTGTGTGGCACGAAGGATAAATATTGGCGATTTATAAGCTGCAAACCCTCTCCCTTGCTCCCTGCCCCCTGCCCCCTGCGGCCTCAATGTGCAAATTAAATGCTTAACACCTTACCTACGAGTTAATATATCTCTAGCGGTTTTGAGCTTACTCAGGTTTTAAGAAGTTTACAGAATCTTTAAATTACAGTGTTCAAGCAAGTATCAAGTTATTAAACTGTACAGATTGAGCGATCGCCTTGCTAAATGCCACAATATATGGTGTATTTGGGTTATTTATTAACTCTATGCAAGTTAAAGATTTGACCATTATGGCTATAATACCCGCTCGAAAGGCTACCGACGATAAGGCCGATAGACATCAAGAAACTTTTCAAAGTAGCGATCGCCACAATATCTAGACGCTCTAAAATGAGAATTAGGGATAAATCTGTAATTCCCTAGTAAGTCTCTGTACCGATCATTCAGATTGCAATGTCGAACGACTCTTGAGGCAACTTGCTCATATTCATAGAAATGATATGGCATATAGTGATTTTACTTTAGAGAAAGTTAAACAGAGTTTTCAAATAAATACTATTGAAGAAATTGATATTTTTGCTAATACACCCGATTTAGAATGCAGCCATTTACTAAAAGAAGTTCTGCAATATAATGTTCCTATAGCTATTGCTAGCAATAGTGAAAAAGCTCGGTCAGAGATGATTATTTCTCCAATTTTGCTAGACTTAAGGCGACAACTAAATGACCAAATAAATTTGTTTTCTGGTGTAGAATTTAATGTTGATGCTACACAAGGATTAAATGGAATTTGTGATTTTATTATTACCCGTTCTCCAGAAAAATTAATTATCACAGCACCAGTGATTATTATTGTAGAAGCGAAAAAAGAAAATATTCCAGCGGGTTTAGGACAATGTGTGGCAGAAATGTTAGCTGCCAAAATATTTAATGAACGAACAGGTAATGAAAACTTGGCAATTTATGGAACTGTTACGACTGGAAGCATTTGGCAATTTTTGAAATTAGAAAATCAAGCTATCCACATCGACTTAAGTGAATATTATCTTAGAGATGTTAATAAAATTTTAGGAATTTTAGCTAGTGGTGTACGCTAAAAAATCACTGGTGTTAGTCACACCAGATTGTGGCATAATAAGCCGACGCATACACTACTCTGCTACCAGTCGTGCAATATAACGAATCTATCAACGACCTTGCTGCTGCTTTGCAACAGCCAGCGGATCTTACCTTTGAACTGCCCGATCCAGAAGACGAACAGATACCAGAGTCAGATTTTCAACAGCAGCTGGATGTGGCTTGGCAGGTATGCGATCGCTTTGATTTACAAACCGAAATCTGGCGGGGGCGAATTTTACGGGCTATCCGCGATCGCGAGAAAATAGGCGGTGATAGTCGGGGTGCTGGTTTTCTACGCTGGCTGAAAGAACGCGAAATCAGCAAAAGTCAAGCTTATGCCTGGATTCAATTAGCTAACAGTGCTGATACTCTCTTAGAAGAAGGCAAACTTGAGCCAGCAGCAGTAAATAACTTTAGCAAACGGGCTTTTGTAGAAACTGCAAAAGCTTCCCCAGAAGTGCAACAGATGGTGAGTGAAGCCGCGCAAAAAGGCGATCGCATCACTAGGCGTGAAGTACGTCAACTCACCGACGAATGGACAGCAATGTCTTCGGATTTGCTACCGGAACCAGTAAAAGTAAAAGCAGCAGATAACACCCTTTCCCCACGCTACATCGCCCCACTGGTGAAGGAATTGGAGAAACTGCCAGAACCACACCAAAAATACTTACAAAAAGAAATTGCTGCAAACCCCGATGTTGATACCCTCAAACAAGTAACTACAGAGGCGCGTTACCTAGCAAAATATCTCAAATCTGCTGCCCAAGTCCAAGCGTTGAATCAAGCAAATGTTGACATTGAAACAGCCTTAGAAGAAGCCCAGAGAATTGGTTGTTTAACCATCGCTGCTGACTTGGTAAATCAAGCATCTCAAATGGAACAAACAATTGCCAAGTTGTACATGACTTGGAAGCGCATCAGCAATTTAGCAGATCGATTGTATGTAGATACAGGTGCAAGTACACCAAGCCTGCGATCGCTTCTCACCTGCATAGAACCTCTTGGTGGTGAAATTATGGAATTACAACTTAGTGGCACTATTGAACACACTATTCGCCTGCAAATTCAGGAAACTAATTAAAGTATAGAAAATTAGTAAATACTGACTTTAATTTAGCGGAAACTCTCAACATTAGCAGATAAACAAGTGTGGAGTTACCTTTGGCTATTAAGATAAATTGACTCAAAAAATAATAATAGTATATTAAAACCCATGAATCAAACTACATTTTCTAATGTAATGCCGATATGGAAATTTTGCACTTTGTATATTTTTACTGGAGGAGTTTATCAGCTGGCTTGGGCGCACAAGCATTGGAAATTTATTAAAGAACGAGAAAATTTAAAAATTAGACCTTGGTTCCGTTCCTTGTTTTTACCGTTTTATTTGTACAGTTTGTGCCAAAAAGTTTTTGCTTTAGCAGAAGAGCAAGGATATAGAATTAAGCATTCACCTTTTAGAGTAACGCTTTTTTATTGGATATTTATTGTCCTGTCAAGATTAGCAGATCCCTTGTGGCTGATCAGTATATTTTCATTTATTCCTTTATTAACTGTTGTGAAGGCACTTAATTATTATTGGGGACAGCAACAGCCGAATCTACCAATTAGAGAATTTTTTACAGGCAGAGAAATTGCCTGGATTGTCTTTGGTGTGATTTTATGGCTGTTAATAGTAATTGGTTTATTAGCTGGAGGAAACGTATAAAAGGATGCCTAAACTGGGTTATTATCAAAATATTGCTAATGTTTAGCAGTTTAATAGAGGCTTCATAAGTAATCCATTCCCCAATTACCTCCTGAAGTATGAGCTATTGCCTCAATCCTGATTGCCACAAACCCGAAAATCCTGTTGATGGAAATTTCTGCCTCAATTGTGGTTCAAGGCTACTACTGAGGCAAAGATATCGTGCTATGGCTCAACTGGGTGCGGGTGGATTTGGGAAAACATATCGCGCAGTAGATCAAGACAGATTGCAAGAAGTCTGTGTGATTAAACAATTTTTACCGTCGCCAGAAATTCAAGGAAATTCACAAGCACTAAATAAGGCAATTGAACTGTTTAATCAAGAGGCAATTCGGCTATACGAACTAGGGAAGCACGATCGCATTCCCAATATGCTTGCTTATTTTGAACAAGACAAACGGCTGTATCTGGTACAAGAATTTGTCGATGGAGAGAATTTATTAACAGAATTGGAACGCTATGGAGTTTTTCAAGAAAGTCTAATTTGGCAGTTGTTGGCTGATTTATTGTCAGTGCTGAAGTTCATTCATAAACATGGAGTAATTCACCGGGATATCAAACCAGAAAATATTATGCGCCGCCAAAGCGATCGCGCTCTTGTATTAATTGATTTTGGCATCTCCAAACAGGCAAGTGGCACTATGATCAGTGGGGCGCGGGGAACAATGGCAGGTACGCCAGGATATGCCCCAGATGAACAACTCCGTTTTGGCGAAGCGTACCCAGCTAGCGATCTTTACGCCTTAGGTGTAACTTGCGTACATCTGATGACAGGAATCTATCCCTCAAGCCTGTACAACGCTTGGGAGTCGCGCTGGTTATGGCGAGAACATCTGTTGTCTCAAGGTGTAACGATTAGTAACCAGCTAGGGGCAATTTTAGATAAGTTACTCAAAGACCGAGTAGGCGATCGCTACCAATCTGCCGACCAGGTGCTAAAAGATTTAAATAGCAACACCACAGCTGCATCGGCTGAAATTCCCTCAACAATTATTAGTAACCAAACAACACCACTAATAGCCCAAAAATGGCGATGTATCAATACTCTCACAGGTCATGTAGCTTCTGTGCGTTCCGTTGCAATGAGTCCAGATGGTCAGACACTAGCTAGTGGCAGTGATGATAACACTATTAAACTGTGGCATTTAGGCAGTGGCAGCCTCAAGAACACTTTAACTTCTCAGTCAGGATTTTTTAAAAATGGGGCTACTTGGTTTACTTGCGTCGCCTTAAGCCGAGATGGTCAGACACTAGCCAGTGGTAGTTTAGACAAAATCATCAGAATATGGGATTGGGGTAGCGGTAAACAAATTCGCAACCTCAAAGGCCACGCTGACAGAGTAAATGCGATCGCAATTAGTCCAGATAGTCAAACTCTAGTTAGTGGCAGTCGTGATAACACAATCAAAGTTTGGAATCTCGTCACTGGGCAACTCCTACGCAATATAGACGGGCATTCTAACTCAGTTACCACTCTTGCCATCAGCCCCAATGCTCAAACACTCGCTAGCGGCAGTTGGGACAACACAATTAAAGTTTGGAACCTACTAAATGGCAGACTAATCCACACATTCACTGGGCATTTAGATTGGGTTTATGGTGTAGCTATTAGTCCAGATGGTCAAACTTTAGTTAGTGCTAGTCGGGACAAGACAATTCAAATTTGGCATATAGAAAGTGGCACATTAATTCGTAGCTTAACTGGGCATACTGATTGGGTGACTACCGTTGCCATTAGCCCTCAAAGTAATCTTGTGGTAAGTGGTAGTCGAGACAAAACTATCAAGTTATGGGATATGGGCAATGGACAACTGCTTGATACATTAACTGGACATTTAGATTTAATTCATTCTCTAGCAATTAGTCCAGATGGTCAAAATATCATTAGCAGTAGTAATGATGGGGCAATTAAAATTTGGCGGCGGAATTAATTTGTAATTCGTAATTCGTAATTACGATGCATCAGATTTATACAAATTTTCTAAAAGCTAGCTACTAATCATTCTCCTGTGCCTCTGTGCCCTCTGCCTCCTCTTTAAATCAACTTCTTTAATTCTTAATCCCGGTTGTGGCAATACCCTGAATAAACTGCCGTTGACCGATGATAAATAAAATCATCACTGGAACTGTTGCGATTGTCACTGCTGCCATCATCAAGGGCCAATTATTGGTAAATTGCTCTTGAAACTCTGCCAATGCCAGTTGCACAGTCCTTAATTCTGGTCGTGTTGTAAACACTAAAGGCTTAAATAAATCGTTCCATTCAGCGATAAATGTGAACAAAAACAGCGTCACCAAAGCTGGACGGGCTAAAGGTAACATCACTTGCCATAAAACTTGCAGTCGATTTGCCCCGTCTATGGCTGCTGCTTCCTCCAACTCCACGGGAATTGTCTGGAAATATTGACGTAACAAGAAAATACCAAAGCCATTCACAGCCGTTGGTAGAATTAGTGCCCCGTAGGTATTGATCAAATTTCCCCACTTCAAAACCAAAAAGATGGGAATCACCAATAACTGGAAAGGAATCACCAAAGTAGCTAAGACAATTAATAGCAGTGCTTGCCTGCCTCGAAATTTCAATCGTGCTAGGGCATAACCTGCCAATGCCGAAGTCATAATCTGAAACGCCGTCACTGCGATCGCAACCAAGGTAGAATTAGCAAACGCCAACAAAAATTTACCTCGCTGCCATGCATCGCGGTAATTAGCTAAAGTCCAGTTATTTTCGGATAAAACTTCCGCATTTGCCCCCGCAGGTGCAAAAGATGTCAGGAAGACCACAAACAGCGGCAGTAACACGATCAAAGCGCCCAGCAGTAGTACTACTAGGCTCACAAAATCGGCAGATTTCAGACTCCACTGTGGTTTAGACATGAATTTTGCTTTGAAGCATTTGTGTTTCTAATATTAGAGCAGCGTCCCCAGCAACAGCTAATCTATAAACATAGTGACTTGTTAAGTTAAATTAAATCACAGTGATTGTTACCCTAAATTCATAGGGTAAATTTAATTTTGGTATCAAATGATTCACGTTTACAGGGGTAAACATAACATGCAGCAGCTTACAGATCAATCCGAAATTGATTTTCACAGCGAAACATACAAAGATGCCTACAGCCGCATTAATGCGATTGTGATTGAAGGTGAACAAGAAGCTTACGATAATTACATCAAACTGGCTGAACTGCTGCCGGAACATCAAGAGCAACTGATTCGTCTATCAAAGATGGAAAGCCGTCACAAGAAAGGATTTGAAGCTTGTGGGCGAAATTTGCAGGTAACGCCGGATCTGCAATTTGCTAAAGATTTCTTCTCTGGATTGCACGGAAATTTTCAAAAAGCAGCAGCAGAGGGCAAGGTGGTTACTTGCTTGCTAATTCAATCATTAATTATTGAATGTTTTGCCATAGCAGCATACAACATCTACATCCCGGTTGCTGATGATTTTGCCCGCAAAATAACAGAGGGAGTAGTAAAAGATGAATATAGCCACCTCAACTTTGGAGAAGTTTGGTTGAAAGAACATTTCATCGAATCTAAGACTGAACTAGAAGAAGCAAACCGTCAAAACCTTCCCATTGTTTGGAAAATGCTCAATCAAGTAGCAGATGATGCCCAAATCTTGGCAATGGAAAAAGATGCTTTGGTAGAAGACTTCATGATTCAGTACGGTGAAGCACTAAGTAATATAGGATTCAGTACCCGCGACATTATGCGCTTATCAGCCTACGGACTGACAGCCGCTTAAAAAAGTATCAAGGGTAAAGAATGAAGGATGAACGATAACAAACCAACAGGTGAAAAATCTAACCAAGGATGAACAACTTCATCCTTTATCCTTGATTCTTGGATATATCTTACGCTTTGTGTAGTATTTTTAAGAGTTAGTTATTGTCTCTTAACCCACTATTCCACGCTTTCGACGCAGCACACGCTTAATATATCACTACATGTTTGGTCTAATTGGACATCTGACTAGTTTGGAACACGCTCAAGCCGTAGCTCAAGACTTGGGATACCCAGAATATGCCGATCAAGGGCTAGATTTTTGGTGCAGCGCCCCACCGCAAATTGTCGATAACATTACCGTCACTAGTGTAACTGGACAAAAAATTGAGGGACGGTATGTAGAATCTTGCTTCTTGCCTGAGATGCTGGCAAATCGGCGCATTAAGGCAGCAACGCGCAAAATTCTTAACGCTATGGCTCATGCTCAAAAGCATGGCATCAATATCACAGCTTTAGGCGGATTTTCCTCCATTATTTTTGAAAACTTTAATTTGGAGCAGTTTAGCCAAGTCCGCAATATCAAACTAGAGTTTGAACGCTTCACTACAGGAAATACTCACACTGCCTATATTATTTGTCGGCAGGTGGAACAAGCGTCGAAACAATTAGGAATCGATCTCAAAAGCGCGACTGTAGCTGTATGTGGTGCGACTGGAGATATTGGCAGTGCAGTTACACGCTGGCTAGATGCGAAAACAGATGTCAAAGAACTACTGTTAATAGCCCGTAACCAAGAACGTCTCCAACACTTACAAGCTGAACTGGGGCGGGGCAAAATCATGGCTTTAGAGGAAGCACTACCCCAAGCTGACATTATAGTTTGGGTTGCTAGTATGCCTAAAGGCGTGGAAATAGACCCCACTGTTTTGAAGCAACCCAGTCTGCTGATTGATGGTGGCTATCCTAAAAATTTAGGGACAAAAATTCAGCATCCTGGGGTATATGTGCTAAATGGTGGAATTGTAGAGCATTCTCTGGATATTGACTGGAAAATTATGAAAATTGTCAATATGGAAGTGCCAGCACGCCAGCTGTTTGCTTGTTTTGCGGAATCAATGCTCTTGGAATTTGAGAAGTTATACACGAACTTTTCTTGGGGGCGCAATCAGATTACCGTAGACAAAATGGAGCAGATTGGTCAGGTATCAGTAAAACATGGATTTAGACCGCTGCTGGTATAGCGACTGGGGACTGGTGGTTGGGGGCTGGGGGCTGGGGACTGGGAAATGTCTCTAATCCCCAATCCCCAATACCCAATCCCCAATACCCAACACCCAATCCCTAATCCCCAATCCCTAATACCTAACTATGGCAACTACCGAGCGTAAACCGCTACTGTTAGATTTTGAAAAGCCGCTAGCAGAACTTGCAACCCGAATTGAACAGATTCGGCAACTTGCAGAAGAAAATAACGTCGATGTTTCTGGTCAAATACGCCAACTAGAAGCACGTGCTATGCAACTGCGTGAGGAAATTTTTAGTAGTCTATCTCCGTCCCAGCGACTACAGGTTGCTCGTCATCCCCGCCGCCCCAGTACTCTAGATTACATTCAGGCAATTAGTGATGAATGGATGGAGTTGCATGGCGATCGCTGTGGTGGCGACGATCCAGCTTTAATCGGTGGTGTTGCTCGTTTGAGTGGGCAACCTGTAGTGATGTTGGGTCATCAAAAAGGGCGCGATACAAAAGATAATATTGCCCGGAACTTTGGTATGGCTACTCCTGGCGGTTATCGCAAAGCAATGCGGCTGATGGAACATGCCAATAAGTTCGGGATGCCAATTTTGACTTTTATTGACACGCCGGGAGCTTTGCCTACAGTGGTAGCCGAACGACAAGGCGCTGGGGAAGCGATCGCCTATAATCTACGGGAAATGTTCTGCCTGGATGTGCCAATTATTTGCACGGTTATCGGTGAAGGTGGTTCTGGCGGTGCATTAGGTATTGGCGTAGGCGATCGCCTCATGATGTTTGAACACGCTGTTTATACAGTTGCCACTCCAGAAGCTTGTGCCGCTATTTTGTGGAAAGATGCGAGTAAGGCTCCCCAAGCCGCTGTTGCTCTCAAAATTATTTCCCACGACCTCAAAAACTTAGGCATTATTGACCATATATTACCTGAACCGATTGGTGGCGCTCATGCCGATCCTCTGCAAGCCGCTACAACTCTCAAACAAGCACTGTTGGATACTTTAGACGAACTCAATCGTTTAACCGCTTCAGAACGACGCCAACTGCGCTATGAAAAATTCCGCAAAATTGGGATTTTTACTGAAGTTGCCCATTAAAAACCCTCAGATGATTGATTAGCATGGCAGCAATGCTATAATTGCCTATGACGCTTAAAGATTTTTAACAATCTTCTCAGTCATAGGCGTTTGCATTTGGACAAATCAACTCAAGATGGTTGGTTTGTTTATTATTTGGTAATTAATTTTGAGTGTACAAATTCATATCCCAAGCATAGATTTTTTGTCTTCTCTGGGAAAATTCTTAAAGGACAATATACCCATTCTGACACTGTAGTATATACAGTGGTCAAAAAAATCATCGGATTTTTAGATTTTTTTAATCTATTCTTTAGATTTTTTTAATCTATGCATACCGAGAGATTTAAATAATGGAGTAGCAATAAGCTTGCAGAACCGCCAACAAATCTGGAGATAGCATGAGCGTTGAGCCGAAACGACGCGCCTTAATTACTGGGGCAAGTAGTGGAATTGGGAAAGCAACTGCTTTGGCGTTTGCAAAAGCGGGCATAGATGTCGCCTTAGTTAGCCGTTCCCTTGAGAAGTTGGAGGCGGTTGCAGTAGCAGCACGGCAGACAGGAGTGGAAGCGAAAGGTTATGCTGTGGATCTAGCTTGTGTCTGGCAAGTAAAAGAACAGATACAAGCGATCGCCCATGACTTTGGCGATATAGACATTCTCATCAACAATGCTGGTATGGCGTACACAGCCAATTTAAGTGAAACTTCCTTAGAAGACTGGCAACAAGTGATGAATTTAAATCTCACCAGCGTGTTTCAGTGCATTCTGGGGATTTTGCCAAGTATGCGCGCTCAAGGTAGTGGCACAATTATCAACGTCGCCTCTATTGCCGGTAAGCAAGCCTTTGCCAATTGGGGTGCATACAACGTCAGCAAAGCTGGTCTGATTTCCCTGTCTCAAACCTTGGCACAAGAAGAAAGCGCTCATGGCATTCGCGTTACCGCTATTTGTCCTGGGGCTGTCAATACCGAACTTTGGGACACAGAAACAGTCCATGCCAACTTTGACCGTTCAAAGATGTTAACGCCAGAAATTGTTGCTCAATCGATTCTTTACACTGTCCAGTTACCACAACAGGCAGTTGTTCATGAATTGACCTTGATGTCCAACGCCGGCGTTTTGTAAGTTTTGAACTTTAAATTGAAAGCGGAGCCACCAGCAGACCCGCCTCCGGTGTTGAGTTTTTCATGCAGAATGCAACATTCAACACTAACAACTTATAAATCATTGCTGATTGCCTGATCTAAATTCCAACCATAACTAAGATTGATATCATGACTATCGCGAGTCCCAACGGTTCTAATCGTTCTCAATCTCCTTTAATTCCCGACTTGGCAGATGCCATCACTCCCAGACCAGATCGTAATACTCACGACGGTCGGGAACCGAATTTGCATCCACCTGGAGAGGAAGAGATGGAGCAAATGACGGCAGCCGTGCGACAAATACTCCTGGGTGTAGGAGAAGACCCCGAACGCGAGGGACTCCTGAAAACGCCTAAGCGGGTAGCAGAAGCAATGCGGTTTCTTACTAGTGGCTACGATCAATCCCTAGAAGAACTCGTAAATGGAGCCATCTTTGATGAAGGTCATAACGAGATGGTTTTAGTTAGAGATATTAATTTCTTTAGCCTGTGCGAACACCATATGTTACCTTTTATGGGCAGAGCGCACGTTGCTTATATCCCCAACCAAAAAGTAGTGGGACTAAGTAAGCTAGCCCGGATTGTGGAAATGTATTCCCGCCGCCTGCAAGTACAAGAAAGGCTAACCCGCCAAATTGCCGAAGCGATTCAAACCATCCTAGAACCTCAAGGTGTCGCTGTAGTCATGGAAGCTAGTCATATGTGCATGGTGATGCGGGGCGTGCAAAAACCCGGTTCTTGGACTGTCACCAGCGCGATGGTTGGTGTGTTCCAAGATGAGCACAAAACTCGTGAAGAATTCTTTAATTTGATTCGTCACCAACCAGCGTTTTTTTAAAGGATGAAGTGTGAAGGGTGAAGATGAAAAATTTCATGCTTCATCCTTTAGCTTTGCAAACAGTAGTGCTGTCTTATCTAAATCCTTATCTCCTGGTTGCCGTTCTACACCACTAGATAAATCAATGCCGTTGGGTTTAACCTGACTTAGGGCTTCTAAAATGTTATCTGGCGTTAGTCCCCCTGCTAAAAACCAAGGGCAACTTGGGCTAAATTTTTGTAGCATACTCCAGTCTAGGGTCTGACCCGTACCACCTAAATGCTGAGGATGATAGGCATCAAGTAACAAAGTATCTACATAATCGGTGTACTTATCTACTCGCTTAAGATGGTCAAGATTAAGAATCCTGAAAGCTTTGATAATTTCTACCTGGGGTAGAGATTTACGCAATTGCTCACAAAATTCTGGGGGTTCATCTCCATGCAATTGAACACTAGTCAAACCAGACTCAACAACTATCTGGACAATTTCTGGAATACTAGTGTTGGCAAACACCCCAATTTTGTCAATGTTTTGTGGTAATGGTGCTACTGCTGCGCGAATTTGCTGTACGTTAACGTAGCGGGGTGAAGTAGGCACACAAATAAATCCTAAGGCTGTTGCGCCCTGAGAGGCGATCGCTACAGACTGGTGTGGTTGAGTAATTCCGCAAATTTTCACTCGCATAGCAATTGAGTTATCCAAGATAAATACCTAATAAAGGTCTATATTTTTGCAATATTTTCTGGTTCTTTCCTAATAAATTTTATAATTTTGATGGTCTACATTATTTTCCTATTCAGGAGGCAAAAGCTTGATTTCATCAATCTTACTAGCAGCACAAGCAGCTACCCCAACTGTTCCACCAACACCTGCGTGGAATCCTACAGTAGCAATTATTATCAGCATCAGTTGCATAGTAGTTCTTTTACTGTCTACTAGAATTGAATATCCCCAAGTAGGGCCTAAGCTGCCTGTCCTACCTGTCAGTGTTCCGACATTCATCGCTGCGATGGCTTTCGGTCATGTTATCGGCGTTGGTATTGTTTTAGGTTTAACTAACATCGGTCGTTTGTAGTGTTGATCAAACAGAGACATTGAATTTATAGTCTCGTTAAATCAATTACTCTAAACACTGATTCCGGTTCTTTCTCCAGCAAGTGCAATCAACTCTATGTGCGATCGCCCGTATACTGCCAAGCCTGCTATTTTAGAACAGGCTTCCTCAAAGCTTTGCTTTGAGGCAACCGGACGGAGTGCGGTTGGGCAGTAGGGCGCGCTACGCAATCGTCTAACCGAAAGGGGAATAATTAGCAACCCCTTGAAGGCAGAATTTAGCGAATCCATACGCAAAATAGTTACATAGTTATAGAGAAGTGACTTATTGCTTCTTCATAGCTAAATAGATTTGTGCTTGCAGCAGAAAGAACCGTAATGCCATCAATTTTATTAGCAGTTCAAGCCCCAGTTTTCAGTATCGACACTATATATAAAACAGAAAGGGTTAACCTAACCCAGGCGACTGCGTTATCTCGCTAAGTACTCGTATCCCTACAGCTAAGAAAGCTACGCGATAGTATCTTTGGCAGAGAAAGACGCACAGATAAATGTTTAGCAAAATTTTTGAGAATTGATATAAGCTTAAATATTTTGTTGAATTAAGCGAATTTACTTAGGTAAACTTAAAACATTGGTATTTAATTAATCAATTTATCAGCAAAATACAGACTAAGTAAACTATTTTATAACAGAACCAGCAAATTTGTTTGAAAAAAAAGTAAAAATAAAAATTTATACATTTTCTTTACTAAGTTCGCAACAGTCATAAAAAATCATCAACAGTGGCAAGAAGATTGCATACACGATAAAAGTTGAAATTAATGAAATATTTCTTGCAATACTGCGAACTTGTATTTCAGCAGAAGGAAGTTTTAGAGTGTCTATTTCATCAAGATTTTTCATGTAAAAAGCTTGGAAAATCATATTATTTATATAGTCAATAAAGTGTCAAAAAATGTCTAAAGCTAAAGATAACCGAATCTCTGTTTTACAGTAGTTAAGCATTTTAGAAACTATTATAAATTTGTAACTCCTTCTCTAATTGAGTTATACAGAGTTAACAAAAAATGGTGGGTGTATGGCAAGAAGATTGAACTCAGGAGATAGGTACTAACAGTGTAAAAATATTATGATGTTATAAGCATTAGAGTAATTGCTATGATTGATAAATGGATGTTATAGCAGTTTTTAATAGATTGCGTCTTTGTGACTTCTATTAAAATTTACACCGTAAGTGATAGCCTAATACTGCCAATAGAGGTAATATCCAAGATTAAAATTAGGGTACAAATACTTTATGTTTAAATCAGTAGTTGTTGGTGAACAAAAATTTTATTTTCCCAAAGTGATTAAATAGAATTAGTTGTCTATTCTAGAAATTAGAGCATCGCCATCATTGTAGAGCGAAGTCGTGACCTTAAGCATTGTTTCTTATCTGAGTACTCTTTGCTTTTATCAGATGGCAAATTACATAGTATAAAAGCATACTTGTATTAAATTTATCATTCTTTACTGCAAATATCTAGTTTTAGGACAATCTTATGCAAACAAATTGGAGAATCGGTTCTTTATTTGGAATTCCACTGTTTTTAGATCCTTTGTGGTTCGTGATTTTAGGGTTGGCAACCCTTAATTTTGGGGTAGCCTACCAGGAATGGGGAAGTGCCATAGCTTGGAGTGCAGGAATAGTAATGGCACTGCTGCTATTTGGTTCAGTGTTATTGCATGAATTAGGCCACAGTTTGGTAGCGCGATCGCAAGGCATTAAAGTTAATTCGATTACCCTATTTTTATTTGGTGGCATTGCTGCTATAGAAGAAGAATCCAAAACTCCAGGCAAAGCATTTCAAGTGGCGATCGCAGGGCCTTTAGTTAGTATTGCCTTGTTTGTTCTGCTGCGTGTTGTGGCTTATGTTGTGCCTGATACCAGTCGATTGAGTGTAATGGTAGGAGATTTGGCAAGAATTAATTTAGTTTTGGCGCTATTTAACCTGATTCCCGGCTTACCTTTGGATGGGGGACAAGTGTTGAAGGCAGCATTATGGCAAGTCACAGGTAACCGCTTTCAAGCTGTACACTGGGCAGCAAAAGCAGGACAATTTTTAGGTTACAGTGCGATCGCCTTGGGATTTGCAATTGATTTTCTTACTAGAGAATTAGCGCTAGGTTTATGGATTGTGTTGTTGGGTTGGTTTGGTATCCGCAACGCCAACAGCTATGACCGCGTAACTACATTACAAGAAACCTTGTTGAAGGTAGCAGCTACCGATGCTATGACTCGTGACTTTCGGGTAGTTGATGCTGACCAGACTTTGCGTTCTTTTGCCGACGCGTATCTATTAAACAGCGCCGCCCCAGAGTTTTATTTTGCCGCATCTGATGGACGTTATCGCGGCATGGTTTCCATTGATGATTTACGCTTAGTAGAAAGAAGTGAATGGGAAAGCCAAACTTTACAAAGTATTGTGCATCCTCTAACAGAAATACCTACGGTTACTGAATCAACTTCCTTGGTGGAGGTGATTAACAAGCTAGACAATGAACAATTACCCCGGATCACTGTACTTTCGCCAGCAGGTGCTGTCGCTGGTGTAATTGATCGGGGAGATATTGTGCGGGCGATCGCACAAAAGTTAAATTGGCGGATCAGCGATGCAGAAATTAAGCGCATCAAAGAAGATGGTAATTATCCGCCTGGGTTGCAGTTGGCAACAATTGCTAAGTCAACTGTTAATTAAATTTTAAACCGCCGATGTACGCCGATAATTAACAGTATGTATCAGCGTGTGTTGGCGGTTGTTATACAGTTAGCTTTGGGAAGAAGCAATGGCGATCGCCACATCCTCACGAGTTCCACCTACAGCTAAAATAGTCCGAACTATCAAATCTAGAGAAACTGACGCATCACCCGTTTCCATTTTTGCCACCCGCGACTGACTGGAGTTGATTTTCTTAGCCAAATCTGTTTGAGTGAGGTTGTTTTTGACGCGCAATTGCTTTAAATATCTGCTCAAAGATAGCTTCATTTCAATGAAAGCTACCTCCTCAGGTGAAAGTTCTAAAAAGTCTGCTGCATCTCCCACACGCCAACCTGCTGCTTCCAGACGTTGACGTTTAGTTATATCCATAATTCAGTTGTTCGTTCTTGTAAAAATTAGCTCTCCTTAGAGATTTTGTCATATAAGCTCAAACGTTTTTGACAGTTTTGAATCACTCGTTTGGGCGTTTTCTGAGTGGTCTTGTTAAAGACATCTAATATAACAATTGCATCTGGGTCAATCCGGTAAATGATTCGCCACTGTTTATTAGCATCATTATCATTAATCCGCAGCTAAAGAGTGGTGGCAGGTAGAAAAGAAAATTGTCAAACCGTTAAGCTGAGTAAGGTAGTAATTAAAAAATACCCGTGCAAAGCAACCAGCTGACTCAACAAATCCAATTCATCATTGAAATTGATCGCCTCAAGCATATACTGCGCCAAACCTTGCTGATGGATGGATCGCGGCGAGAAAATAGTGCTGAACATTCGTGGCATTTGGCGATAATGGCGATCGCACTATCAGAATATGCCCCGGAAGGAGTTGATATATTCCGTGCGATCAAAATGCTACTGATTCACGATTTAGTAGAAATTGATGCAGGTGATACCTTTTGCTACGATGTCCAGGCAAATTGCAGTAAGGCAGAAAAGGAATTACAAGCAGCATCACGACTATTTGGAATTTTGCCAGAGGATCAGGGTAGAGAATTGCGTTCACTTTGGGATGAGTTTGAAGTAGGAGAAACACCCACTGCTAAATTCGCCGCAGCTTTAGATCGGATACAACCTCTACTGCACAACCAGCAAACTCAAGGCGGAACTTGGCGGATTCATGGTATTAGACGCGATCAAGTGATGAAGCGGGTAGCACCTGTAGAGACTGGTGCGCCGGAACTTTGGCCGTTTGTTTTGCAATTGATTGATGATTGTGTCGCCGCAGGTTATTTGAAAGAAGCACCAGTTCTCAACACTCAAGAATAGGCTGGGCTAAAATTTCATCCCATTCAGACTGTGATAAGGGTTGCATTTCTATCTGCATAGCAAAACAATTACTAGCAGCAATAACCAAAGCAGTAATAATTTCTTCTACACTTAGGTTTTGGGCTAGTTGGAGGTTGGGAAAACTTTCTGCACCGAATACCCTAGCGAACAGTTCTGTATCGGGCTGCAAGCGGATGGAACCATGCTGCAAAATTGTCCCACTTCGCCGCATTTGGGCGCTACCAATGAATTTGGCTCCATTTGACAAAACTAAATCTGCGCCTGTGGAAGTGCCAAAACAGTTAGGATTATGGATATAGCCTCGCCCAGTTGTACCATAGCTCAATTTAACGCCAAGCGATCGCCATCCTTCAATTAAAAACTCACAAATTTTTTCGTACACCTGGAAGCGATTACCATTCAGTCCAGATGTGACGACAGCATAAGTTAAATCACCTTGGTGTAATACTGCGCGTCCACCACTAGGACGCCGCACCACATCCAGTTTTTGACCTTGCCAAATTATATTTTGCCAATATTCAGGATATTGGCGTTGATGATAACCGAGGGAAATAGCGGGTGGCGACCAAGTGTAAAACCGCAGAGTTGGAGGCTGTTTTCCCAACTGGTGCTGTTCTAGCAACCAGCGGTCAATTGCCATTTGTAAATTACCAGCAGCTTCTAGCAAAGGAATCAGTCGCCAAACCTGCTTGCTATGCATTCAATACAGCACACCTTAATTCAAAATTACTCAAGCTGCACCAAATTCCGATTGTAAAGCTTCGTCGTTGTTATCAGCGATCGTTGCCACAATGGTAATTAACCGGGAAACTTCCCCTGGAGATATCTCTGCTAAGGTGCGTGTCGAGATCACAACCACCTGATTTTCAATAATACCGAAACGAGCTTCAAAGGTGCTAGAACAGTTCATCTCTAATAAATGCCGCATCAATTTGGGTTCATCTTTGGCGGGTAACTTTAGCACCGAAGACCAAACTGTGATCGTATCTTCATCATTTGTACCATTGAGCTGAACAAATACTTCCACGCTGCCGTACTTAAACTTCCAGAGATAGCCACCCTCTGGAGTGCGGCTAACCATTGCACTATCATCTTGTTCTAGACTATCGATGACATTTTCGATGATTTCCACATGATTAATGCTTGTCGTCTCCACGATTAACTCATTAACAAAATCAGTGCTAGATAAAGTTTCTTGGTAGTTTGTCATACAGATTTTTGCCTGAATATGGTTACTGTTTTATCTACACATACTTTATAGCTTGTAGGCAAGGTTAGTTTAAGCTTCCTAAAGTGATAGTCTAATCTTCAGCGATGTAAAATTGTTTTTTAGGTGAACAATAGTAAAAATATTACTTAAATTTCAACAAAATAGTATCTATAAAATCTCTTTAATTGCACCTAAACACCAAACGTTTAATTAAAAATGCGCGAGCCTATAACCTCTCTCTCTCAATCTGTGCAAAGTCGTGATGTCCGTCAATTGGGTATTAACCCGAACCATTGGTATGTGGTTGCTCGTAGTAGTGAAGTTAAAAATCAGCCTGTGGGTGTGATACTTTGGCAGGAAGCGATCGCTCTTTACAGAGATAGTACAGGAAAAATCCACGCCCTAGAAGACCGTTGCCCCCACCGCCAAGTTAAACTCAGTCATGGGCAAGTTACTGGTCATGAATTGGAATGTACTTATCATGGTTGGCGCTTCGATTCATCGGGGAAATGTGCGGCGGTTCCCTACTTAGCAGAAAATCAAAAACTACCAAGTTGTAAAATTCGCACTTACCCCGTAAAGGAACAAGACGGTTTTATCTGGCTGTTTCCGGGAAACGAATCACCAACTATAGAACCCCTTGGCTTACCAGAATGGGAACATCTAAATTATATTGCCACAGTTTCAGTAATTAATTGTCAAGCTCATTATTCTTATTTAATTGAAAACCTGATGGATATGTATCACGGACATTTACATCAGGATCTACAAGCTTGGGCGGAAGCAGCTTTGCAAGATATTGACGAAGATGCTAATCGTGTAGATGCTCATTATACAGCACAAAGTTATTATAAAATAGATAAAATTTGGTCTATCTCCCAATTATTTTTCCCAGCTTTGCGGCGCTTGCATCCTGAACCTTTGGATGTAAGTTATATTTATCCACATTGGGCTTCAACCTTGGGACAAGATTTTAAGATTTATTGTTTACTTTGTCCAGTAAGTGAAACGCAAACTAAAGCTTATTTGATTCATTTCACATCATTAAATGCATTTTGGCGGTTACACAAATTACCTGTGTGGTTTCGCCGATTTGTGAAAGATAGTTTATTTGGCGCAGCACAAAAATTTCTTGATGGTTTAGTGCGTCAAGATGTGAAAATGATTGAGGAAGAACAACAGGCATATTTGCAGAATCCAAATTGCCGAAATTATGAGTTAAATCGAGCTTTAGTAAGCGTGCAAAGGTTGATGAGAAGCCAAGTAGAGAGGTTGAATGAGGTTTTTTATCAACAATAATAATAGCGCTCGCCTAACTATAGGTAAGCGCTACTCTTTTAATTTAAATCAGGGATAAAAATAGTTAAATAGGTTCCCTGAGGTTTATTATTACTCGATTAAACAGCTAACTTATTACGCTGCACTGCGATGGGTTAACAAGTTCCACAAGAAAACAGCAACCAGTGCGCCAAGAACTGCAACTATGATTCCAGTAATACTGAGAGTAGGAGCAGTTAAGGCAAAGGTTCCCGTACTAAAGAATACACCTAAACTACCGCCAACAAAAGCACCGATGATTCCTAATATGATGGTTCCTAAAATTCCACCACCTTGATGACCGGGATAGATAGCTTTGGCGATCGCGCCAGCAATTAGACCTAAAACAAGCCAAGCAATAATGTTCATTTTTCCTAATTGGTAGGGTTTTCAGTTATGAATAGAGATTAACAAAGCAATAGCTATTACCCAATCTGCCATTAGAATTAATTATAGATATACCCATAGAGCCATAAAATTGCTACTACCTCTTTTGATATATACCGTCAATGAGATAGATAAAAATTAAGAAAAAGCTCCTAGTAGGTCTAAGACTAGGGGCTTACAAAATTATTGCTTGGTAATACATAGTATATGTATTTCTAGTTATGTCTATCCTCTACTTAGAGAATTAAGCTAGAGTATTTCAAAAGTATTGTTAACATAAAGAGACAATAATATAAATAACCGTTGATATAATTTATCTCATCAATATTAGTTTTTAGTCTAAAAAACATTTTGTCGTAATCAGTAAGTCTCTACCTGTAGAGAGAAGATTGGTAAATTTAATTTCGTGAAAATTTAAGTTGAACAATTGCAACAACTTGCATTTAATTTTGCTAAGATTAAATTTAAGATAAAATGAATTTACTAGTATTTGTGAATCTTGATTAATTGTAGCATTCTTATCTATTAATCCATGCAAAGATTAGTAATATTCATAAAATTACTGCCTTAATTAAAGTGGTAATTTTCTACTAATTCTAGAGTGAGTCGCATAGAATTCTAATTAGTTTGATTAGGTAGTAGTTGACATCAAACTAGTCTTAGAAATTGAGTTCTACGAAGGAGCAGAAAAATGACTAAAATTCAAACACCAAATATAATTACTTTGTTAGAAAAGGAACATCGCCAAGTTGAAAAGCTGTTTGCAGAGGCAGAAAAGGCTAATTTCAATCAATTATATGAGTGCTTTAATGAAATATATAGAGCATTGACATTACATACTCGAACTGAAGAGTTAGTCTTCTACCCTGCAATGCGGGAATACCCAAGAACTGCAAAATATATTGAAGAAGCTGAACAAGAACACGAAGAAGCTAAAATTATCTTAGAAGAAATTAAGTCACTAAAACCAAATGACTCTGAGTTCAAGAAAAAAATTACTGAACTGAAAAAGGCTGTTAAACATCATGTAGAAGAAGAAGAAAACGAAATATTTAAATCTATTTCTGAGTATATGAGTGAGCAGAAACTAATTGAACTAGGCAGAGAATTTAGAAAGACTAAAGCACAACTAGAAGATGAAGTTCAAGCTGCCATGACTACATAATAGAGCAACATAGAGCAACTTTAATTCAGTGGCTAAAAAAGTAAAATTGATGTTGGCGATCGCCTTCTCCTGTCGGAGATGCTGCGCGCAATTCCTCTTTTTTTAGTAAAAAAATAATAACCTACCTAGTTACCTGCTGGGTAGGTTATTGTTATTAGTTCCATACCAAAAATATATCAACGTCATGCGATGCAATGGGCACTATTGAGCAGTTGATACCTCACCACTATTAACCTCAGATTTTTCTACAACTGCTTTTTTAGCTTCGAGGCTATGAGGACTCTTGAATGATATTTGAGCATTTGCTTGTTGACAAGCTCCCATCGTCTTGACATGCTCCATCTCATCATCTCGAATTGCCACAAAGACATCATAGAGATTTTCAATTTTAGGACGGCGTTCTGCTGGCTGATGAGCCGTTTGAAATTCATCAAACAGATAGAGATCACCATCACGGTAGTAACGTATTGCTACCTCCGGTGCAGGTTGTGCTTTCAACTCGGCCTCTTGCGCCGTGAGAAATTTTTCATAACTACTGTAAGCGTGATTTTCTACCAATTCCATGAAATGATAAGCAGAACGAGGAGAAATTATATACAGTGCCACAATAACCCAGTAGTAAATCAGTGCAGCTGTTTTTGCTAAAAAGCGATCGCCCCAAAAGGCCGCACCTCCCAAAGATTCCATAATCAATAGATGATGCAACTCATTCCAAGTTTGTGCGAAGTGAACTTTGAGCCAATCGGCTTTGCGCCAAATTCCCAGAGTTTCATAAAGGTGCAAAACTGAAAGATAAGAGAAGTAAGGTACTCGTGCTACGGTTTCCAATACATAAAAGCGAGGATAAGAGCGATCGCGGTAAATTGTATTGATGACAGCGACTAGAATGTTAACCAGTAAGCGAATCATTAAAATCCTCCATAAATCATTAGTACGGTGAATCAGACTGAAATCAAGGAATTGACCAAATCCGCGGCTCCTATCAATCACTTTTTAAGCTGTTATCAAGAAAAAATTAGCTAAATTTTTAAGTAAGATGGTAAATAATCGCAAAAATGACTACGCTAAATAAATAAAACTTAGATAGCTATATTACTGTTAAAAACTAAGCCGAATCATCTTTCTCAAGATACTGCTTGGGTATCAATACCCATATCTTAAGAAAATAAACCAATCAAGCTCACACAAATACCTAGATGCATAGTGACTTCTAGCTTTCTATTAGTGGTGAGAAAGTAAAATTTTGAGCAAAAGTACCTTATTCACTCAACAATTTGCTAAACTCCAACATCTGGAGAACAAATGAAGCATTGGGAATTTGGGGAGGGTCGCAGAGTGGCTCATGATCAACGTGCAGGAAACATCGAACAAAGTCATCCGAAGGACTTTTCATGGTTCTTCTGGTTTACTTTGCCTCTCTACCCATACAGCAGACGACGGACAATCCGCAAAGAAGTAGTTAAGGATAAAGTCTGGACTTTTGATCAGTTGCAAGGCATCTTCTATGTTGTTGTGCCCATTCGCATGACTGTTGTGAAGCTAGATACCGGGGGTCTGTTCGTCTATGCTCCCGTTGCACCAACAACCGAGTGTATCCGGTTGCTCAACGAGTTAGTAGCAGAACATGGCGATGTCAAATACATTATCCTGCCAACTATCTCTGGGCTAGAACATAAGGTATTCGTTGGCCCGTTTGCTAGACGCTTTCCCAATGCACAGGTATTTGTGGCTCCCAATCAGTGGAGTTTTCCGCTTAATCTACCACTAAGTTGGCTTGGTTTACCCGCCAAACGTACTCACACACTCCCAGAAGACAGTAAAGAAACACCCTTTGCCGAAGAGTTTGACTATGCAGTGCTAGGCCCCATCGACCTAGGGCCGGGTAAGTTTGCGGAAGTGGCATTTTTCCACAAGCGATCGCACACACTATTAGTAACAGACTCAGTAATTTCTGTACCACAAGAGCCACCTGCGATCGTTCAATTAGATCCATACCCTTTGCTGTTCCATGCCAAAGATCGTGCTTATGAAATCGTCCCAGACACTCAGGCAAATCGCTGTAAGGGATGGCAACGCATCTCGCTATTTGCTTTGTACTTTCAACCAGGCGCGCTGGACGTTTTTGGATTAGGTCAAGTATTGCGCGATGCCATCAAAGCGCCAGAACGCTCTAAAAAAGCGTATTTCGGGTTGTTCCCTTTCAAATGGCAACAAGATTGGCAGCGATCATTTGATGCACTACGGGGGGATGGTCGTTTATTCGTAGCACCAATTTTACAAACTCTCATTCTCAACCGCGCACCAGAGGAAACTATCAACTGGGCTAATAAAGTGGCGAATTGGAACTTTGAGTGGATTATTCCTTGCCATTTTGATGCACCGATTAAAGCTGAACCTTATCAGTTTCGCCAAGCATTTTCTTTTTTAGAAAAGCAGCCTGCTGTGAGTGCAGGTTTATTTAGTAGTAGCAGTTACCCCTTGCCAGCAGAGGATTTTAAACTGCTCAAGGAAATTGATGCGGGTTTAAATAAGTTTGGGATTGTACCACCAGCAAAAGATAAAGTGTAGGAATAATTCAAAATTCAAAATTCAAAATTAAATAGGACTTACACAAAAACTCTCTCAAACTCTTATTTATTCGTATCCATGTTAATACATCGCCCTGCAATTGAATTGCATCGACCTGCAATGCGATCGCACCTGCAGAATAAGAATTTTAACTGTCGAACTCACGTTAAATTAAAGCGATCGCTGTGACTTCTGGAGGACAATGCCAGCGTCCTGGGGGAAATGTTCCCAAACCGCGATTAACATAAAGCTTATTCTTGCCTACCCAATGTAAACCTTGACTCCATTGCCAATTCTTCACCACTCTTGGCCATTTCCCTTTTAAAAAAGGTATCCAAGTCCAGAGGAATTCGGGAATTTCATGACGGGACGCATGAATCCAACTAGGTACAGAACCAACTCCGGGAATTACTATTTGTCCTCCGTGGGTATGTCCTGAAAGTTGTAAATCTACGCGCCATTTTTGTAGTGCTTCTGCACTATCTGGGTTGTGAGATAAGACTATCCGGGGAGTGTTTACATCTAATTGATGCATCACAGGTACAGGATTGAACTCTGGTGACCAATAATCAGGAAGCCCTACTAATCCTAAACCAGGCCCTAAAGGATAAACGACTTGATTCCAAAGAACTTGAATTCCTACAGCAGTTAAAGCACTAGTGATTTCTGCTTTAGAGTTAGGAAAATAAAGGTCGTGATTTCCCAAGACTGCATAAATCCCAGCACGACTTTGTAAACTTTTCAGCCGATTTGCTAGTTGATAAATTGGTTTGGGACTATGGGTAACAAAGTCACCTGTAAGTACAACTAAATCTGGCTGAAATTGATTGCTAGTTGTAATTGCTTGTGCTAGCAAATCTTCAGATAACAGTAGTCCATCAAAATGTAGATCCGAAAGTTGTACTATTTTGGAATTTTGTAATGATTTAGGTAGCCCTTGAATTTCAATATTTAAATACTCGATACTTAATGGTTCTGAAAGTAAGTCCATATTGATTAATTTTAATTTTTTACTAACAAGGGCGTTATTAATGTTAACACCAAGCTACTGAGTTAGTTGGAGAAAGATATTTAGAAATATACAAAAGTGAGCATTGCCCACCCTAAACTATAGGGCTCATATTTGATTTTTGAACAAAATTCAGTACACCTTTATTCCTTCTTCCCAGTCCCCAGTCCCCAATCCCCAGTCCCTTACCTCTACGAGTGGTTCAGAAATCAAATCGGATTGCTATACTTAAAATTTCTCACAATTGATTTAACATTCCTATAGGTAATTAAAACTAGTGTTTAATCATGATGGATTGTTGCAATCAGGATTTGACCAATTCTAACGATCCTCTTGATGCATTAAAATTTTTATCAACAGCAATTTAAAATAGGAAGTATCAACTATAAAATATTTTTCTAAAAGAAATATCTATAAAAAATAAAATCCCCCTTTAGATAGATACTGAGTTTGAAGATGTCGCTCCATTAGTCAGAAGACAGAGAATTTTTAGCTTTCTAGAATCAAGACACAAGAAACAACACCGGCAATAACCGATTAATAATATTAGTAACCATAATTGAGTCATGTTATTCAAAGACCGAAGGTTGGCAGGTCAATTTTTAGCTCAAGATTTAGCAGCTTATGCTAATAGTCCAAATGTGCTACTACTAGCCTTGCCAAGAGGTGGTGTACCCGTCGCCTTTGAAATTGCCAAAGCTTTAAATGTGCCCTTAGATGTTTTGGTGGTACGCAAACTCGGTGTACCCAATCAAGAAGAGCTGGCAATGGGAGCGATCGCCTCTGGTGGTGTACAAATACTTAATGAAGATATTGTGCGCCAGTTAAATATATCGGATGCCACAATTGAAACAGTAGCAACGAAAGAACAAAAAGAATTAGAGCGACGAGAACAGCTTTATCGGGGAAATCGCCCTTTCCCTGAATTGCAAGGAAAGACAATCATTTTGGTAGATGATGGTTTAGCAACGGGTGCAACCATGTGGGCTGCTATTCAAGCAGTGCGGAAACACCAACCCGCCAGGATTGTAGTTGCAGTACCAGTTGCTGCGTCCCAAACTTGCGAAGACTTTGCAGGCGAGGTAGACGAGGTTGTTTGTATTACATCGCCCAGCCCATTTTACAGCGTTGGACTCTGGTATGAGCAATTTCCTCAAACTACAGATGATGAAGTTCGTGATTTATTGGCAAAAGCCACAAATAATCATCAAGCATTATCCCTTGGAACTTAGGACTAAATACCCTCATTAGCATCAGCTATTTGACTTATTAATTCCCAAGCTTGCTGCACATTTAACTTTTCAGTTGTGGCTTGGCCAATCGACATTCGTAAAGTCAGTTTTTGATCAAGCTTAGTTGCGGTAAGGTAGATTTTTCCAGAAGAGTTGAGACTGTTGAGAATTATCTGGTTAATTTCATCGCCACCTTGATGCCGAAAACATACTAAATTTAGTGGCGGATTTGCAGCCAACTCAAAGCGTGGATCTGATTTTACCCACTCAGCAAACTCTTGGGCTAAAGCTATATGCTTACGCACATAGTGCTGTAAGCCTTCAATGCCATAATGACGAATCACAAACCAAAGCTTGAGGCTGCGGAATCTCCGCCCTAGAGGAATTTGCCAGTCTCGATAGTCGATTACCTTCCCCGATTCACTGGCTTGATTTTTGAGAAATTCCGGCATGATCGAAAGAGATTGAATCAGTTTGGCTTTATCTCGCACGTAAAAGCAAGTGCAGTCAAAGTTAGTCATCATCCATTTATGGGGGTTGAAGCAATAGCTATCGGCTAACTCCAAACCCTGATGAATCCAGCGATACTCAGGACATAAAGCAGCTGTGCCGCTCATTGCTCCATCAACATGCAGCCAGATATGATATTTTTGGGCGATCGCTCCTAACTTAGCTAAAGGATCGATCGCATTAGATGAAGTTGTCCCGACAGTAGCAGCAATGTAAAAAGGCGTTAACCCTGCCTGAATATCACTTTCAATACACTGCTGTAGTGCTTCTGGTTGCATGGCGTAATCTGCACCCACCTCTATTAAACGCAAGTTTTCACGGCTGAGTCCGGCAATCTTTACTCCCTTTTCAATTGAAGAGTGTGCTTGCGTGGAAGTGTAAGCAACCAATTTACTAACATCTGCTTTTGCTTGTTCTCTAGCGGCTACCAAAGCCACAAGAGAAGCACTACTAGCTGAATCTTGAATTACTCCTCCCCCTGTGTTTGAAGATTTGAAGTGCAAGGGCAGTTCTAGCATATCTACTAGCCAATCTAGAACATGAGTTTCTAACTCAGTACAAGCAGGAGAAGTTGCCCACAACATTCCCTGCACACCCATACCAGCACTAATTAATTCTCCCAAAATTGAAGGTGCAGATATACCAGTAGGAAAGAAAGCAAAGAAGTTAGGAGACTGCCAATTTGTTAATCCCGGTACGATGATTTCATCAATATCTTTTAAAATTGCCGCAAAAGATTCTCCTTGTTGAGGAGCAGTTTCTGGTAGCTTTGCTCTAATATCACCAGGCTCAACTTGAGAAAGAACAGGTAGTTCTTCAACATTATTTAAATAATCAGCTATCCAATCAATGGTTTTATATCCCCAGTGACGAAATTCTTCTGAAGTCATGTGGTAGTTTTGATTTTCTTCCATAGCATTTAGTTGCTGTTGTTCATTGAAATTATTTTGCCGTAAATAGGTTAGGGAAGAGGCAGGGGGCAGGGGGCAGGGGGCAGGGGAGACAAGGGGAGAAATTATTACTCAAAACTCAGCACTTTGCTATATCACTCAAAAAAATCCTCACCCATTAAAGTTATTGGTGAGGGTTATTGTGAGATGAATTAGATGCAGTCGGTAATGATATTAGGGAACTCCAAAAAATAAATTATCAAATTTTACTCCTTCAAAACGGCTTTCCCTCCCCCTGCTCCTATGCCATCAAAGCGATGGAATATTTTTTTACTTGGAAGTCCCTTAAATGTTATTCTTTGTACCCCATATACCTGCAAGTGCGGCAACACCTAATGCCGCAAATGCTAACGCACCCCATTTGAGTGGCGGATTCATATCCAACCCATCTAAGAAACTGGGTATCGATAAGTTTCTAAAGTCTCCCTCAACTGTGTCATAACCTTCAATCGGTTCAAAAACATTGTTTGGCGCATCTTCTGATTTTGGCTCATTAGTGCGCTGTGCTTTAAAGGCGATCGCCAGTAATATTGAATCCGCTAAAGATGGCGAAATGCGTTGCAGTAAATCTAATACTTTGCCCGCATCCCCAACCACAAAATCACGCATGGGGTGTTCCGCAGCGTAGAGAATGGCATCGCTAACAAGGCTAGGTTGGTAATAGGGGGGTACTCCTGTAGGCTTCACCCCTAGTTTGGTGCGAACTTTATTGTAGTAGGGAGTGTTAATCGTCGAAGGCAGTATTGAGGTAACGCTGATAGGCCATTTTTCGTGTTGCAATTCAACGCGTAAGGCATCTAGGAACCCTTCTAAACCATGCTTGGCAGTAGAATAGGGACTTTGTAGAGGCAGACTGCGCCTACCTTCCATTGAGGAAATATGAATTAACGCTCCTCGTCCTTCTTGTTTGAGATAAGGTAATGCTGCCATTGCACCATATACCTGTCCCATCAAAGTCACATCAACAACTCTGGCAAACTCCTCTGGTGTAATTTTCTCAAAAGGAGCAATTACACCTGTAGCGGCAGTATGAACCCAAGTATCGATTCTGCCGTATTCTGCTACAGTTCTATCTGCGATCGCCTTTACTTGCTGAAAGTCACTTACATCTGCAATTACATAAATTGCCTCACCACCAAAGCCTTGAATCTCATCTACCAAAGACTTTAACCCGGATTCGCTGCGGGCAGAAACTACAACCTTTGCACCACGTTGAGCAAACCTCAGCGCTGCGTCACGCCCGATACCACTGGAAGCCCCAACGATGGCTACCACCTGTTGATTAATTGGTTTTAATTGCATGGTTAATCATTCTTAATCATTTCCTCATCTTCAATGAATAAGTTTGATTTCTGCTTACTGCATCCCTCGCCAGACTTACGCCAGTAACAAATCTGTCTGGAAAGAGTGCCCAATGCCCAATCGCACCTAATTTCGCCACAAAGCAATACCACCCAATAAGCCAGTGATATTAGGGATGAGTTTTACATTTAAAGGCAACTCGATATTTACTCTGACAGCTTCACCACCGCCGATATAAAGGCAATCATAATTGAACAGATGCTGCAAAGATGCGATCGCCTTTTTTAAACGCTGGTTCCATCTTTTCTCACCAATTTTTTCTAACGTTGCGCGCCCTAGCTGTTCTTCGTAAGTATCGCCTTTACGAAACTGATGATGCCCCATTTCCATATTCGGCACTAATTTACCATCGACAAATAAAGCCGAACCAAATCCTGTACCCAAGGTAATTACTAATTCCACACCTTTACCTGCTATTGCCCCCAACCCTTGCATATCTGCATCATTAATTACCCGTACAGGCTTGTTTAATTGCTTTGATAAAGCGGTTTGTAAATCAAAACCAATCCACTCTTGATCTAGGTTTACTGCTGTTTCTGTGACTCCGTACCGCACTACACCAGGAAAACCCACTGAAACACGATGAAAGTCACCTTGAGCAGCTGCTAAGACGACAATCGCATTGATTACAACCTCTGGTTTAGCTGGTTGGGGTGTATCTAAACGTGCCCTTTCTGTTATAGGGTTTCCTGTGATATCTAATACCATAGCCTTGACACCGCTACCGCCAATATCAACTGATAGGGTGCGAATTGATCCGTTATCTTCAACCATGAGATTTTTTCCTTCTAAATGTTTGCTCTTTGGTTATTATGCTCTGCTACATCTGGGTCATATACAGATGTTTTGAGAGTCTTAACAAGGGCTGGGAGTGGGGACTAGGGATTGGGAATTGGGAAGTTTAAAGTTCCGAAACGGGTGAATGCAGTTCTGAGGTGGATGAACGCAGTTCTGAGGTGGA